>Ga0189287_100031_pt1 | contig 230156 bp, 207 predicted proteins | sample UW86minimetaG_FD_130319 | JGI IMG/M metagenome (GOLD analysis project Ga0189287, IMG submission 130319) | Marine microbial communities from the Costa Rica Dome - UW86 mini metaG | ecosystem: Environmental > Aquatic > Marine > Oceanic > Photic zone | place: Costa Rica: the Eastern Pacific...
GATGATGATCAGCGGCTGCTTGCGCTCCATGTAGGTTTCGATGGCTTCCCACATGCGGACCACTTTGCCCTCCGGCTCGATGCGGGCCAGGGAGCCCTGCTTCACGTTGCCGTTTTCATCCCGGACCATTTCGTTGAACAGTTTGGGGTTGGCAAACGTAGCGCGCTGGGCTGTCAGGTGATCACCACGGTGGGTGGCGTAGGAGTTAAAGTCTTCCTCCGGCACGCCCATCTTGTGCAGGTACTCACCAGCGGCACTGTTCATCATGATCGCGTTTGAGGGCGACAGGTGGTCGGTGGTGATGTTGTCCGGCAACACCGCCAGCGGACGCATGCCCTTGAGGGTTTTCTCACCTACCATGCCACCTTCCCAGTAAGGGGGGCGACGGATGTAGGTGCTCTGGGGGCGCCACTTATACAGCGGGTTGGTGTTGGCCTGGGCATCCCGAGTGATGTCGAACATCGGGATGTAGGTGCTGCGGAACTGCTCCGGCTTCACGCTGGATTTCACGATGGCATCGATTTCAGCATCGTCCGGCCAGATGTCCTTCAGGGTGACGGGGTTGCCGTCTTGATCGTAGCCCAGGGCATCTTTTTCGATGTCAAAACGGATGGTGCCTGCAATCGCATAGGCAACCACCAGCGGCGGCGACGCCAGGAATGCCTGCTTGGCGTATGGGTGAATCCGGCCGTCGAAATTCCGGTTACCGGAGAGCACGGCAGTGGAGAACAGGTCGCGATCCATGATTTCCTGCGCGATCTTCGGATCCAGGGCGCCACTCATGCCGTTACAGGTGGTGCAGGCAAAAGCCACCACGCCAAAACCGAGCTGCTCCAGCTCAGGCAGGAGTTTGGCCTCTTCCAGGTACATCTTGACGGTTTTGGAGCCCGGCGCCAGGGAAGTTTTCACCCAGGGCTTCCGGGTCAGGCCCAGCTTGTTGGCGTTGCGGGCAATCAGGCCTGCAGCCACCATGTTGCGGGGGTTACTGGTATTCGTACAGCTGGTGATGGCGGCGATGATGCAGGCGCCATCCGGCATCTTGCCTTCTTCCTGTTCCCATTCACCGGCAATGCCACGCGCTGCCAGCTCGGAGGTGGGCAGGTGTGCGTGAGGGTTGGAGGGGCCAGCCAGCGTGCGAGTGACTTTGGACAGGTCGAACTTCAGCACGCGCTCGTATTCCGCGTTTTTCATGCTGTCGGCCCAGAGACCCGTTTCCTTGGCGAATTTCTCGACCAGGGCCACCTGATCGTCCTCGCGGCCGGTCAGCTTCAGGTAGTCGATGGTCTGACCGTCGATGTAGAACATCGCTGCGGTGGCGCCATACTCCGGAGTCATGTTGGAGATGGTGGCACGGTCGCCCACGCTGAGGCTGTCTGCGCCTTCACCATAGAACTCCAGGTATGCGCCGACCACTTTCTCCTTGCGCAGGAACTCGGTGATGGCCAGTACCATGTCGGTACTGGTGATGCCGGGCTGCAGTTTGCCAGTCAGCTCTACACCCACGATATCCGGCAGGCGCATCATGGAGGCACGCCCCAGCATAACGCTCTCGGCTTCCAGACCACCCACACCCACGGAGATAACACCGAGGGCATCAACCATCGGGGTGTGACTGTCGGTACCGACACAGGTATCCGGGAAGGCTACGCCATCGCGGTTCTGTACCACCGGAGACATCTTCTCCAGGTTGATCTGGTGCATGATGCCGTTGCCGGGAGGGATCACGTCCACGTTTTTGAACGCGGTCTTGGTCCAGTTGATGAAGTGGAAACGGTCATCGTTTCGACGGTCTTCAATCTCTCGGTTCTTCTCGAACGCGTCCTTCTCGAAACCGGCGTGCTCCACGGCCAGCGAGTGATCCACGATCAGCTGCGTCGGAACCACAGGATTGACCTTGGCGGGGTCACCGCCCTTCTCGGCAATGGCGTCACGCAAACCTGCGAGATCCACCAGAGCGGTCTGGCCAAGAATGTCGTGGCATACCACGCGGGCCGGATACCAGGGGAAATCCAGGTCGCGCTTGCGTTCGATCAGCTGTTTCAGGGAATCCGTCAGCACCTCGGGATCGCACCGGCGAACCAGTTGCTCAGCCAGGATCTTGGAGGTGTACGGGAGCTTGTCGTACGCGCCGGCCTGGATGTCTTCCACGGCCTGGCGAGTATCGAAATAGTCCAGGTCGGTACCTGGCAGACTCTTGCGGTATTCAGTGTTCATGGCCGCTCCTCAATCGGAACCCACTTGGCATCCGCCGGGCCGGTGTAATCGGCGCTTGGGCGAATGATGCGGTTGTTCTCACGCTGTTCTTTCACGTGGGCGGTCCAGCCGGATACCCGGGACATCACGAAGATTGGGGTGAACAATTCGGTTGGAATGCCCATGAAGTGGTAGGCGGATGCGTGGAAGAAGTCCGCGTTACAGAACAGCTTCTTCTCGCGCCACATAACCGCTTCACAGCGCTCGGATACCGGATACAGCACGGTATCGCCCACTTCTTCCGCCAGCTTCTTGGACCACTGCTTGATGATGGCGTTCCGCGGGTCGGACTCTTTGTAGATCGCGTGACCGAAGCCCATGATCTTTTCTTTCCGCTCAAGCATGCCCATCAGGCCTTCTTCGGCCTCTTCCGGGGTCTTGAACTTCTGGATCAGCGCCATGGCGGCCTCGTTGGCACCGCCGTGCAGAGGACCGCGCAGTGAGCCGATCGCACCGGTCACGCAGCTGTGAATGTCAGACAGGGTGGAGGCACATACGCGGGCGGTGAACGTGGAGGCGTTGAATTCGTGCTCTGCGTACAGGATCAGAGAGACGTTCATCACGCGCTCGTGCAGCTCGCTGGGCTTCTTGCCGTGAAGCAGCTCCAGGAAATGGCCGCCGATGGAGTCCACGTCGCTCTCGGTTTCGATCCGAACGCCTTCGTGGGCGAAGCGGTACCAGTAAGTGATAATGGACGGGAATACCGCCAGCATGCGGTCGATCTTGTCGTCCTGCTCGCTGAAATCTTCTTCGGTTTCCAGGTTGCCCAGCATGGAGCAGCCGGTACGCATCACGTCCATCGGATGCGCGTCTTTGGGAATCTGCTCAAGCACGGTTTTCAGGGCGGCCGGAAGGCCGCGCAGGCTCTGGAGCTTTTTCTTGTAGGCATCCAGTTCCTGACGGTTTGGCAGTTTGCCCCGCAGTAGAAGGTAGGCGATTTCTTCAAACTGGGCTTTCTCTGCCAGATCGGCAATGTCGTAACCGCGGTAAGTCAGGCCAGCGCCGCTCTTGCCGACGGTGCACAGGGCGGTTTCGCCAGCTACCTGGCCACGGAGGCCTGCGCCACTCAGTTGTTTTGCTTCAGCCATTGTTGTCTCCCATCTTTATCTTGTTTGGACATCGGGGTCAGATAAAACCGTCATCTGGCCCCAATCGCAGTCGTTAGCCTTTGCTCTGCTGGAACAGCTGGTCCAGCTTCTGCTCGAAATCGTGGTAGTTCAGGAAATCGTACAGCTCCATACGGGTCTGCATCATATCGACCACGTCTTTCTGGTCGCCCTTCTCCAGGATGTTCTGGTAAACAGTCAGAGCGGCCTTGTTCATGGCGCGGAAGGCGCTGAGCGGGTACAGAACCATGTCGGCGCCGGCTTCGGCCAGTTCCTTGCGGTTGTATAGCGGTGTGGCACCAAATTCGGTGATGTTGGCCAGGATAGGCACGTCCAGGGCTTCGGAGAAGGCCTTGTAGTGCTCAAGTTCCGTAACCGCTTCGGCAAAGATGCCGTCGGCGCCGGCTTCAATGCAGGCCTTGGCGCGTTCGATAGCGGCTTCGAGGCCCTCTTTCTGGAACGCGTCGGTACGGGCCATGATAAAGAAGTCTTTGTCTTCCCGGGCATCCACGGCGGCCTTGATGCGGTCGACCATCTCCTCCTGGGACACGATCTCCTTGTTCGGGCGGTGACCACAGCGTTTCTGGGCAACCTGGTCTTCGATGTGGACAGCGGCTGCACCGGCACGCTCCATCTCGCGGATGGTGCGGGCGATGTTGAAAGCACCACCCCAGCCGGTATCAATATCAACCAGCAAAGGTACGTCGGTAGCTGCGGTAATTCGGCGAACGTCCTCGACCACTTCGTTCATGGAGGTCATGCCCAGATCCGGCAAACCGTAGGAGGCGTTAGCGACGCCGCCACCGGAAAGATAAATGGCCTGATGACCCACTTTCTCGGCCATCATAGCGGCGTAGGCGTTGATGGTTCCGACAATCTGAAGGGGCTGGTTGTCTTTGAGCGCTTTGCGGAAGCGGGCGCCGGGGCTGAGTTTGTTGGACATGGTGTTGGCCTCTCTTGGTTATTCGTAAATTTGTGCGTGAAATCGGGGTCTGCCCCCCTTGTTCAAATTGTGAGCTCGCCTTCCTCGATCTTTCTCTCGATGTTCTGTCTTGCTGCGTTGATATGGCGTTTCATCAGAAATTCGGCGAGTTCCCCATCGCGCTGGGCGATGGCCTCGACGATACGGCGGTGTTCACCCAGTGCCCGCTGGGGGCGCCCGGTGGAGGTGCTGAGACGGTAACGGTACATCCGTACCATGTAATAAAGATCACCCAGCAGCATCTGGGCAAGTTTGGTATTGCGGCTACCGGTGGCGATTCTGTGGTGGAAGTCGTAATCCCCTTCGGCCTGGTAATAGGCCTGGCCCTGGGCTTCATCGATCATGCGTTCGTGGGTGTCGAGGGTGGCCTGAAGGTCGGCAATTTCCTGGTCGGTCATGCGCTCGGCGGCCTGTCGAGCGGCCAGCCCCTCCATGACTTCGCGTATGCGGTAGAGCTCCATTAACTCGGATGCGCTGACTGAAACCACCTTGACGCCGGCGTGGGGACGGCGCACCAGAAGGCCGCGGGATTCAAGACGGCCCAGCGCTTCCCGGAGCGGGCCGCGCGTGAGGTTAAAACGGGAACAAAGCTCCAGTTCGCCGATCTTCTCGCCCGGCGCCAGTTCCCCTTTGACGATTGCCGTTTGCAGACAATCAAACGCCTCATCGGCGCGGGTGTAGGTGGTAGACAGTAACTCAGCCATAGTTTGTCAACAAAACCGGGTTGATTTTGAGCAAAGCTACGCTTGAGCGATCATATTGTCAACAATATTGGCTAAATTGAGCTGCAGATTGTTTACAATAGGTAGAGCCAATCAGTAGAACTGGCGCTCGGCGACCGGTGGCGGAGTGTACTGATATAGCCAGGTCTCCGTCAGCGGCTCGCCGCCCAGCCTGAGGTACAGGCGGATATTGACAGGTTCAGTGGAATCATCTGGCACGAGGTCAAACATGGCCCGGTAGCCGTCGATTGCAGACAATGGTCTTGCGGAAGTGATTTCGACGTCTCCGCGGCTCACGGTTATGACCGTCTCTACCTCTGCATCCTTGGCGAGCATTTCAAGCGCGCCGCCGGCGAAATCAACTGCAAAGCGCCAAGAGAAATAGGTGCGCTCCTGACCCACGACACCGCCCAGTCCGGTCCTGGTTGCTTGCACCGTGGCTAATTCATATGGTTGCAACGGAGCTTGCTCGCCCCAGTGCAGGCGGTAGCTGTAGAGGTATTCCCGGCCTGGCAACAGAGGTTCCTGCGGGTGCCAGAAGGCGACGATGTTGTCGAAGGTTTCATCCACGGTGGGGATTTCCACCAGATCAACACTGCCCCGCCCCCAGTCTCCCTGGGGCTCCACCCAGAGGCTGGGCCGGCGATCGTAAAACACGCCATCATCCTGGTAGTGGTCGAAATCCCTGTCCCGCTGCAGCAGGCCAAAGCCAACGGGATTGTTATCCTGAAAAGTGTTGAACCGGAGATTGACGGGATTCACCAGTGGCCGCCACAACCACTCGCCGTTGCCGTTGCGAATGGCGAGGCCGTCAGAATCATGTATTTCCGGACGCCAGTCGTAGCCCATGCGATCATCATTTTCGCCCACCTGGTACATGCTGGTCAGCGGCGCAATCCCTGCCCTCGTGATTTCCGTTCTCGGGTAAAGCGCTACATCAACATCCACGACCATGTTGCGCCCCGGGTCGAGCACAAACGCGTAGGCGCCGGTGGTACTGGGGGAGTCCAGCAGAGCCCATACCCTGAGTAGCTGGCTCCCAGGGGCCGGCTTCTCCAGCCAGAACTCGGAAAACCGGGGAAACTCTTCTTTGCGATCCATGCCGGTATCAATGGCCAGCCCTCTGGCCGACAGGCCGTACTGCATCTCAGAGCCCACCGCCCGAAAGTAACTGGCGCCCAGGAAGGCGGCCAGGTCCAGGGCGAAATTGTTGTGGTAGTGAATCCGAAAACCGGCGTAGCCCAGGTCTTCTGGCAAATCGCCCAGGGGCTGATCGCCGTTGTACCGGAACAGATCCTGTCGATAGGCCAGTTCCGTTGCCCCGCCATCAATGACTTCATGGATTTTTACGGGTTGTTGGAAATACAGCCCAAGGTGGAAGAGCTGAATCTGGAAAGCAGTGTCGTCGCCGCGCCAGAGCGCCCGGTCGGGCCTGAAGGCGATGGCCTGGTAGTCATCCCAGGAAATGGTTTTCAGTGATTGGGGCAATTCGTTTTTATGGGAGACATACGCCTCAGCTGCCAATGCCCGGGCCCGACCTTTGAGCCAGGCGTAGCTGAAGGCACGGGGACTGCTTCCAGATACTGGTTGGAGGCCGGTACCCATCGCAAGGGGCGACAGTGGTAACGCGCCAGCACTTACCAGTGCTCCCAGCCCCTTGATCAGCGTTCGTCTGTCCATTGGTCTCGCCCCTCCTGTACCGGGCTATAGATTGCCATAGAGAAGATCACGTGGACTATGTACGAACAATAAAAGGTAGAGAGCCTATTCGGGTAAGGAACCCACGCTGCCGAAAGCGCACCAAATGAGTGCAATCAGGCAAGGAGGATCGCACCAAGAGACCTCTGATCAGAGAAATTTTTGGTAATGGTAAACCTGAAGAACCCTCCTCTAAGGGGCCATAGCTCTTTGCTAGAACGTACAATTTCCAAAACCGCCCTGCATTTGTCGTTACAACTTGGGTAAACTCGGCACACTTTGTGATAGAACAATTGTTGATAGGCTTACGCAAAGGCGTTAAGCGGCCCACAGGGCGTGAAACCGACCATCAAAGGACGAACTATATGATCAAAAAATGCCTGTTTCCCGTCGCCGGCTACGGCACCCGCTTTCTTCCGGCCACCAAGGCGATGCCCAAGGAGATCCTGCCGGTAGTAAACAAACCCCTGGTTCAGTACGGCGTTGAGGAAGCCGCCGAAGCAGGTATTCACGAATTCGGCTTCGTGACCGGTCGCGGCAAGCGGGCCATCGAGGATCATTTCGACATCAGCTACGAACTCGAACAACAGATTGCCGGCTCGGGTAAGGAAGAGCTGCTGACCTCCATCCGCGAGCTGATCGACCACAACAGTTTTGCCTTCACCCGGCAGAATGAGATGAAGGGCCTCGGCCACGCCATACTGACTGGTCGCAACCTGGTGGGTGACAACCCGTTTGCGGTCGTGCTGGCGGATGACTTCTGCATTGGCCCCGACGGTGAAGATGGCGTCCTGGCGCAGATGGTGAAGCTCTACAACCAGTTCCGCTGCTCTATTGTAGCCATCGAAGAAGTGCCGGCTGATGAAACCCACAAGTACGGGGTGATCGCAGGTGAATCCATGAAAGATGGCCTCTACCGGATCACAGACATGGTAGAAAAGCCGGCTCCGGAAGATGCGCCCAGCAACCTCGCCATTATCGGCCGCTATATTCTCACGCCGGATATCTTCGAAATTATTGAGAAGACCCCGGCGGGCAAGAACGGTGAAGTCCAGATCACCGATGCCCTTCTCGAGCAGGCGAAAAATGGTTGCGTGCTGGCTTATCAGTTCAAAGGTCGCCGGTTCGATTGCGGCAGCATTGATGGCTTTGTGGAAGCCACCAACTACGTCTACGAGAATATCTACAAGAAAGACAAGTAAGAAACCCGGGGCGGGATCAGTTGCCCAGGATTTGCAGAATCATTCGCCGGTTTTCCGCACTTGTCCTTCGGAACCGGCGAAGAAGCTCCGCTTCTTCCGTGGTCAACTGGACCTTCTCGAGGACTTGTTCCAGCTCGTCCAGCGACTCGAGAAGTTCGTCGCTCTTATCCAAGGCAATACCGGGCAGCTCAAGTTGCCCATGGTCCTCAGGCTTTTCTGGCTCCCAGTGCTGAATGGGTTGCGCATGCTGCATGGCCACTTACCTCGTCATCCAAGCCGGGATACTTGTCCCGATAATGCCCTGCGAAGTGAATCAATCCGGAAATGTAACGTACATATAGCTTTGCACACAATCTGCCTATACTGAAGATGGCAACAACCAAACAGGCTATTTATGGCGGCAAGAACTCTGGATATCGACTCGGCATGGGAGTTGGTGCTTAGCGCAGTTAACCGCAGCAATGTGACACTGCCATTGCCGGGAACCGACAAAGAAGCGGTAAAACTGAACGGCCACGGGGCCTGGCATCTGATGCAGCCGGCCACGGGTGAGGCGAAGGATCTGCTCTCGGTATTCCTACCCCTTTGTCGGCCCGTGCCAGATAACGGTAGCCCCAAAGTTATTGGTCAGTTGGGCCAGAGCCTGGACGGACGCATTGCCACGGTTACCGGTCGCTCCCGATTCATCAACGGCGACGATGGAATTACCCATCTGCACCGGATTCGCGCAGTGTCGGATGCGGTTGTTGTCGGGGCCGGAACCGCCACTACAGACAATCCCCGTTTGACCGTTCGCCGCACCAGTGGCCGCAACCCTGTGCGCGTGGTCATTGACCGTCACCATCGCGTACCAGACAGCCATCACCTGTTCACCGATGGCGAAGCTCCCACCCTGCGGTTGGTGGCAGGTACTTACGAGAAAGCGAAGAATCCATCGATCGGTTCCGGGGTTACTGAGATTCCCTGTCTCGGGGATGCCGAATCCGAAGATGCCGTCGATCCGAGAGTGATCCTCGAGGTTCTCGCAGACCTGGGGCTGAAAAAAGTTTTTGTGGAAGGGGGCGGTGTTACCGTTTCGTGCTTCCTGAACGCTGGCTTGCTGGACCGCCTTCACGTGATGGTCGCACCCATGATCATCGGCAGCGGCAGACCAGCCTTCTCGCTTCCCGAGATCGACTTTCTGGATGATGCCTTGCGGCCGCGCGCCCAGCTTATAAACCTCGGCAGCGACATGCTGTTCGACCTCGACTTTACCCGTGATGTGTAGGTCGAAAAAAAGCAGCCCCTGGTAAACTGGACACCAAAACCAACGCTCCGTACCCGACGCTCAGCGCCACGCCCTGCTCCGCGGGCAATCCCGCCATCGGCCACAGCAAGGCTGCCGCGCCCTCGCGGATGCCCCAACCGGCAACTGTCAGTGGTACCACCATGCTCAGCAACAGGATACTGCCCAGACTGACAATGATGGCCGCCGACTCTGTACTTTCGATATAACCTGCGCCCCAGGCCAGGCAGAGAAACACCCCGAGATAGCTTGCCAACACCAGTAAAGATGAGCCAATCTGAACCGGCAACACCGTTCGGTTAAGCAAAGACTCGTAAAGATCCCGCCTGAGCCGCTGAAGATAAGCCGCCAGCCCGGTTTTGAGGGCCAGCCAGAGTGCAAGAAACACCCCAATAACGCCGGCGCCCAGCAAGAGCCCGCCATTCCATTGACCAGCCGCTACCCGTCCGGATCCAAGCAACCAGATACCCGATATGACGACTACGAGCGCCAAAACCAATTGGCCCGAAAGTCGCTCGATTGCCACCCCGTGCACAGCGGAGAGGCGCTCTCCGGCGCCGCTGCCATGTCGCCAGGCCCGGTTTACGTCGCCGAGCACACCTCCCGGCAACACCTGGTTCAGAAACGTCGCCAGATAGTACTCCCGCACCGCTACTCCATAGGCCAGGGGCAGCCCGAGCCGTTCGACGGTGTAACGCCATCGCCAGGCAGACAATGCCACCTGAAAGACCGTAAGTGCCAGTGCGGGAACCAGGACATAGGGAGAAAAGCGGGCAAGCTCCTGCCAGAGCTCACCCGAATCAATCGAGCGGATCACGAATCCGATAACCAGAACCGTGAATAACCAACGGGCCGCCAGCCTCACCTGCCGTTGACGCAGTTCGGTCAAGGCAATGCCTCGGGTGGCAGTGCCAGCAGATCCAGATGTCTCACAACAATCTTAAGATCCCCTTTGGATAACTGCTGATTGCGTGTCTCCAGCCAGCGTGACAATCGGTCCGCCTCGTGAGGTGACTGCTCAATGGCCGCGTCGATCCAGCCCTGCATCAGCATTTTGGCCAAGGCGTGATCCGCGCCATCCAGTATCCAGGGGGATTCCGCCAGTTCAACCCGGTAACCTTCGGCAACCAGCAGGCCTTGCAAGACAGTGCTGGCCTCCGGCCCGAGCGCGGCACCAATTCCCTTGTCGCCGTGCTGGTGCCGATTTACCAATGTCTTCACCAGCTCATCATCAGGATGCTCGGGAGACAGCTCAAAGTGACCGGCATAGCTCAACACAATGAGCATCGCGGACTTCCTTCCTGCGGCTGCGAGGGCTAACGCATCCAGCCATGGCTCGGAAACCAGATCAATCAGTGCTGACGCTGTTATCAGGTCCGCCTCCCGGGGCAGTTGTTGCTCCATGTTTTCCGACGTCAGCTGAACCGGGCGGGTTTCAAACGGCACATCCAGGCAGTCCACACGCTGTCCGGCCTCCCGCAATAGTGCAGAATCCTGATCCAGTGCCAGCCAGGTTTGAGGCACCTGCAGCGCAGGCACCAGGAAAAGCGCGTTCGAGCCACGGCCTGTGCCAATGTCGACAATTCGCATCGGGTAGTGGCTCTCCGGTGACAAGCCATCATAACGATTCAGCAACCACTGATTGAGCTGATCGGTCAGCCCTTGTGAGCGAGCCCGGTGATCCGCTGCTTCCCGGGCTGCCAGCCATGTGCTCTCGAATTCCGAATGCTGGTGCAGATGCGTGGAAAGGCCACTGAAGTAGTGCAGCGCTTCTAGGACATCTTTGCCGGTATCCCCCCATGAGCGGATTCGGCGGGATTCCCTTGCGGCAAGTTTACGGGCGTGCTCAAGCTGTTCCGGATGTTCCAGCCAGTTCCTGAGGCGCGCCTCAAGGGCCCTGACATCGCCCGCACAATACTGAACCACACCAGGCCTGGCGGAGTTGTTGGCAAGGGCGCCGCCATCGGAGGAAATAACGGGTAGCCCTTCCGCCAGCGCCTCATCAATCACCATGCCATAGCCCTCGTACAGGGAGGGTAGTACAAAGAGATCCGCCTTGCGGTAGAGCTCGGCCAGCCCGGCTTCTTCGACTTCCCCTGCCAGCGCAATCCTGTCTTCAAGGCCCGCTTCTGCAATCGCCCGGCGAACCTGCTGGCTATATTCCGGATCACGACTGTCAGATCCTGCCAACGTGCATTGCCACGACACGCCCTTCAGGTTTTCCAGCGCCTCCACCAATTGATGCTGGGCCTTTCGGGGTGAAAGATGAGCAACGCACAGAATGTGCGGGGTACCGGTTTGCGACGACTGATCACAGCCTATGGGGTTCGCGGCTCGGGTGACGCCCGGCTCGGCAACCCTGATCATCTCAGCCGGCACCTCATAATCCGCCAGGCGAGCGGCGGTGTGTTGGCTGGTGGTGATCACCCCGTTTACAAATCCAAGCGCCCGCGTTTCTGAATCAAAAAACCACTGTCTATTAGCTTCACTGATCCCCGTTTCATCAGCCAGGGGGTGGTGTACCAGCGCGATCAGATTGAGGCGTGGGGAATGCTTTTCAACAATCTCCGGCAGCCCCCCCATGGCAAGACCATCAAGTACCACAGAGGCGCCATCAGGCAGACTCGCGAGCTTCTTATCCATCCCATTACGGGCAACCCTGTCCGGGCGTGGAAACTGCCCGGGCAACCCACTGACCCGGGCTCTGCAACCGGCGTCGCCCAGGGCTTCCACGAGCTTGCGGACATACCGGTAGCCGCCCGTGTTCTGTTCCGGATCACCCGGAACAATAAACTCCAGGAAGCCCGGTTTGTCAGATTCCGGCATGGTAGCTTGCCCAGGCAATGTGGGATTCCGAGAGGGTGACTTTCAGGCTGACAATCCCTTCTCCTGTCTCGCCGAGACGGCCACCGTGAATGGCTGCCGCCATACGATCGAAAACCAGTTTGGCCATGAATTCGGTGGTGGTATTCCTGCCACGCAGTTCCGGCAGCTCGTCCAGGTTCTGCATATTGAATTCGGAGAGAATGCTTTTGAGGATCTCGGAAGCCAGGCCTATGTCGACGACCAGGTCGTCCTTATCCAGTTGGTGACGCTCAAAGGTCACGTCGACCACATAGGTGGCACCATGAACCTTCTGTGCAGGACCAAAGATCTCTCCGTTGAAGCTGTGGGCAATCATCATGTGGTCCCGGACCGTCAAACCGAACATAGTCTCTCCTTAGCAGGCAATTTTGGATTTTCAGTAAACAACGCGATGGCACAGAGTATCCCGGCCATCAATCAGAATTCGCGCCATGGATTTTGGTAGATCATCAAACTTGCACTCGCCGGTTATCAGCACATCCAGCGCATCGTCCTGGAGCAATTCCAATGCAAGCGCCAGGCGTTTGCGATAGTCCCACCGTGGGACTCGAGATGGCACTATCTGGCCCACCTGGCTGGATTTCAGGGTCAGACGCCGCGGATGGAAGGCGGCCCCCAACGGTGCAGATACCAGCTGATCCCCGTACCAGCTCATTTCCACAATGGTCGCCTCCTGCCCTGCCAGCCCAAGAGCGGTCTCCAGGCCCGAGGGGTGGCCACTGGCATGGATAACAAGGTCGTGATCATCAGGGGCCGACTCACTGCTGAAGGTCAAACCGAGCTGTTCGGCAACGGCCTGTCTCTCTGGATTCGTATCGATCGCGGTGACACGGGCTCCCGGGATACGACTCGCCAGCCAGGCGACGAGCAGGCCAACAACGCCAAGACCAACCACCGCAATGCGGTCACCGACTGCTGGCGCTCCATCCCAGAGGCCGTTTACAGCGGTCTCCATGTTGGCGGCAAGTATTGCTCGCTCGGCGGGCAAGTCTTTGGGCAAAGGCGTCAACGCCGACGCCGGCACCCGGTAGCAATTCTGATGCGGATAAAGGCAGAACACCGTTTGGCCCACTAACTCTGCAGGCCCTTCCACTACTTTGCCGACGCTGGCGTAGCCGTACTTTACTGGCCAGGGAAAATCTCCCTCCTGAAACGGCGCCCGCATGGCTGCGTATTCGCTCTTTGGTACCCGGCCATGGAAAACCAGTGATTCCGTGCCCCGACTGATACCCGAATACAGCGCCTGAACCGTAACCGATTCGTCCTTCTGCTCGTCATCAGAGGTAACCAGTGGCGTTTCCAGAATCTCGCCCTTGCCGGCGCCGGTTACCCACCAGGCTCGTGCCATCGATTCGGTGTTCGGCTCATCAGGGTCGCGATGCAAAAGGATCTCCTTTTTAGCAGTTTTTCAAACGTGCTGGTCGTCGCCCTGCACGGGCTGAACCTTCAGGTCTGAACACGGTCTATGCTCGTAAGCATGTTCAGTTATACCAACTATAGTCAGTGTACAGCGCATCCGAGGTCTTTGATGCCTGCAATCCTATACGCTGGAGTTCATTGATGGATTCTAACGGCCATTCAGCTTCGCAAAGGATGCCACTTGCCCTGGATCTCGTCTGGGGCTTTGGGCTTGTCGCCCTGTTCTGCGCAGCCACCGGCTGGTTAACCCAGCCCCCCGTCCTTTTCTACTTCTTGGCAGCGGCGCTTTACCTGGCCGCTTGTGCCCTGATCATCCGGTTCTGGCCCGAAACCCGGGATTTCGGATGGGCAAACCGGGCGACGCTGCTGAGAGGCAGTCTGGTGATAGTCCTGGTGGCTCTGGCCCCCTTTGCCGACCACCTCACTGACAGCCTCTGGCTCTACGGCTGGATGGCATTGCTGGCGCTGATTCTGGATGGCGTAGACGGAAAAGTCGCCAGGGCCACCGGCTCCCAGAGCGAATTTGGCGCCCGCTTCGACATGGAACTGGATGCCCTGTTTATTCTCGGCCTCAGCGTGGCTGTCCTGGCATTGGGCAAGGCTGGTCCCTGGGTTTTGGCCCTGGGCCTCATTCGCTATGCCTTCGTTGTCGCGACTCACTTCCTGGACTGGCTGAATGCCCAACTGCCGGAGAGCTTCAGACGCAAGACGGTTTGCGTTTGGCAGATCGTTACCCTGCTGGTGGCCGTTTTGCCGCCGGTCAATGCGCTATTCGCCAGTATCACGCTTGCAACTGCCCTCGCACTGCTTGTGTGGTCGTTTTTCCTGGATATTCACTGGCTTTATCAGAGGAGACATCACCATGATGTTCATTAAACGGAAAACCCTTACCCGTTCTGCCATTGCCCTGCCTGCTGCTCTCGCACTGAGCCCGGCAGCCATGGCCGAGCCGAGTAACTTTGTTGTCGACGACGAACACTTTTCAATGTTCTTCGAAATCATGCACATCGGCTACGCCCCGGTAATGGGGATGTTCCGCGAAGTAGAGGGACAATTCGTTTACGACGAGGAAGCCAGGGAGCTCGAATCTGGTCAGCTGGTGTTCCAGAGCGACAGTGTGTACACCAACCACAAGAAGCGTGACGAACACGTTCGCAACGAGGATTTCCTCGACGCCGACGAGTATCCTGAGATTACCTTTACTATTACCGACTTCGAAACGACTGGCGAGAACACGGGCAAAGTAACCGGCGATCTGGAGTTACTCGGCCAGACACGGCCCGTGGTGCTGGATGTGACCCTCAACAAAGCAGACGTTTACCCCTTTGGTCATGAGGAATACACACTGGGCATCAGCGCTTCCACCACCCTGAAACGCAGTGAATGGGGCATGACATACGGCCTTGATGGCGCGATGGTCGGTGATGAAGTGAAATTGCACTTTGGCTTCGAGGCCATTCGGGAATCCGGCATGTTCTGATCACCGGCTGATCGGAATGTGAACCGCCGCACAACGCGGACACATTCTGTTACACATAGAGTCCGGATTTTTGGGGTGCGGCGGAAATCCCGTTATCTTTAGAGTTACAACAATAATCAAGGGAACTGCCGCATGCCGGGCAAGGTCGCTCTTCTTCTGACACTGGTAACGGCTGGCGTGGTTGGCGCGGGGTATCTGCTCTCCGCTGACAACCACACAGATTTCAGCTGGTTTTCGAAGGTGGTCGACTCGGCCGAGACGGCGCCTGTCCAAAGCGCAGGCCTGGCAAGGCAGTCTTCTACCGATCCCTCGGCTGAGCCGGAACCACCCTCGGATAACGCCCTCGGGTTCATGCTGGCCAGCGTTGCCGATCAATACGCTGAAACTACCCGATACCCTCCCTGGTCCATACCTCTCTCCCCGGAACAGGCGAACGCCTACCGTGGCAATCACTACGAGCCGGTCAGTCTGCCCCTCGAAGGTGACGGGCAGTTCACCGTAACGCTGGAGAAATACCGGTTTACTGCAGGGGAACAAATTCTTGTTGCAGCGGCTATCCGGGGCTCTCAGGTGGTCGGTCGCTCGCTGTCTGCAACGCTGGAGAGGCCGGAAAGCCGGGATGCCATCGCTGGCACCACCTTGGAAGAGGCGGGTTCCCCGGGTTACTTCGAGGGCGTTCTGTCCGCCGACGAATCACCGGGTGAATATCGGCTGATCGTTGAGACCCGGCTTGATGGCAAACCAGTCCGCCATGTCTCAACACTGGCCATTGAACCTTACCTGGGCGAATTCGAGGGGCTTGGCGATGCCCGTATCCAGGGTAACAATCTGATAATTCCCGTTCGTTTCTCGCCGGAAGACCCCGGCTACTACGCACTTTCGGCCCAGCTGTTTGTTGGCCAACGCCCGGTTGCTCAACTGCAGATGGAGAAAAGGCTGGACAGCACGTCGAACACGATCAATCTCAAGGCACACGGCACGGTATTGGCCAATCAGACGATGGACGGCCAGCTACAGCTGAAAAACCTGCAGATTCGGCAGCTTCCCGCCCGGCCAGGTGACCGGACTAATTACGCTTTCGGCCCCGACGAGGGCTACGCTTTCACACCACCGGATCTCGGCAGTCTTACCGATACACCGGCGGTGAATCCCGAATCAGAACAACGCGCGGCTCTGCTACGGCAGCTTGCCGACAAGTTCTGATGGCAGGGCGCAGGCTCTGCACCGGCTAACGCCGGGCTGTACCGCTACAAGTGGCGGATAAACGTCTTGTGACAACAATAAAGCAGCAAAGACGGAGCAACTATGAAAACAACAAAGATCGGAAATGCCTGTAAGGCCGCCCTGGCGGTCGCTATCACCGGCAGCTTGTTTGCCGGCACCGCCCAGGCCCAACTGGCCGGGCACAACGTGATCCTGGTTCACGGATTCCAGCAGCAAGACCTGGCCAACCCTCCTGCCAATCTGCAGGAGGTGAAGAACGCCGGCGAGGACTATTGGCGTACTTTCTGGCTCTCCCGGGCCGAGGCCCGTATCGACTGGGGCAGTGACGGGCGCGTTGAGGGTGGTATTGCCCAGCAAGCCTATGAACAGATGCGTCAGATCAGTCAGCAAGGTCTGTGCAATGACTTTTGCATCGTTGTTTCTCACTCTACCGGGGATCTCGTTACCCGGTATCTGCTGGAAAACCAGGCACGCTGGCTTCAATCCGAGGGCCTTCAGCCGTTGAAAATCCTGGCAACCCTGGATTACTCCGGCGCCGGCGGTGGCACTGAACTGGCCAACCTGGCACTCAGCCTTGCCTACAACGACAGCTGGTACAACTGGCCCCTCCGGGCAGCAGTAGAAGCCTTCACCGGCATTGAGCCGGAACCCGGCAAGCTGGGCGTGGTAAACGACCTGCAAACCAACGCAGCGCGTAACCTCGCGGTGAGCCCGAATGGAATCCCAAGGCTGCGTTTCGTGGCTGGTGGGTCATCCTATGGCGGTATCACCAAGCCATTCATCGCCGGCACGGACGATGGCGTGGTACCCACCCATTCGGCCTGTGGTGCCACCTCCGCCGCCGGGATCGATTCCTGCTCTTCCAGCATCAGCCTGGCGGGCAAGGTAACGAGCCAGGATGGCCCGGCCGCTCTTTACTTCAACCACTATCCGGTACTGATGAACGAGGGAGTCACCCACAGCGGCGTGCTCGGCTCCGAGACGGGCAACATCTCCGTTCCGGTGGTCAACAACACCACTCTCGGCGGTTTGCAGGTGGATTTCGCCAGCCGCACCTACAACAAGCGCGCCTGGTGGCAATGGTGGGGTTCCGGTGACCGGTACATTGAAGTGCCCGGCTCAGATCAGACCGATATGTCGAATCTGGTTTACACAACCCTGAATAACTGACCTGACACGGACCAATACTGTAAAGGGCTCAGGGAAGAGCCGCTTCTCACCTCGGTAGTTTTACCCATCTTTCCTTTTTAGTTCGCAAACTATACATTGGTTCGCTTTCGCCGTTCGATTCAAGCACTGCCGCCAAGCGATATCCGATGTCTGACACTCACAAATCCGATCTTCTACTGGTTGTTGTCACCCTGTTTGCAGCCATCAGCTGGATGTTTTCCAAGGAAGCAGTACTGCTGATGCCGCCTCTCATGTTCATGGCGGCCAGGTTTTTGATCGCCGGGACCGTGCTCGCCTTTTTCGCCCGTCGCTCGCTGATGAAACTGAGCGTCGATCAGCTCCGCCGAAGTGTGGGTGTCGGGCTGGTGTTTGGCACGGCCATGACCTGCTGGGTGATGGGACTGGTTCATATAACCAGTCTGGGTGAAGGCGCCTTTTTGACCAGCCTGGGTGTCGTAATAGTGCCGATTATCGCACGCCTGGTATTCAAGGAAGCCCAACCGCCGAGCACATGGCTGGCGATTCCGATTGCCGTTGCCGGGCTCGCGCTGCTCTCCCTTGAAAACGGATTTCGCCCTGAAGCAGGCCAGATCTTCTTTGTCATGGCAGCGACAATTTTCGCCCTGTATTTCAATCTCAATACCCGGGCGGCCAATCAGAGAACCGTGATAAACCGGCTCGGCAGAACGGTGGAAAAACACCGCGTACCCGCCCTGCCCCTCACAGCCATTGCGCTGCTGACGGTCGGCCTGCTTACCCTGGTTGAATCCATGATTATGGAGCCCTGGCGGCCTACCCTGAATAATCTCTCGCCAATGCTGGCCTGGTGGGTGGTGGCCAGTGCCGTGATTGGCACGGCCGGTCGTTTCCTGCTTCAGACGTTCGCCCAGAGCCTGTCTGCGAACAGCCATGGCGTGGTGATTCTGGTACTTGAGCCGGTGTGGGTTGCTCTGTTCGCGGCAGGATGGTTTGGCGAGTCTATGACCGGCATTCAACTGGCCGGCTGTGGCCTCATCTTTGCCGCCCTGATCGTCAACCGCTGGGCCGTGCTGAGCAAAGCCATCAAGGAAAAACTCCGCAAGCGGAAAACCGCATAAAAGTGGTTGACCAGCATCGGCTGAATCAGTATATTTCGTCCCCGTTGCAGGACACAGGACCATAGCTCAGTTGGTTAGAGCGCTACCTTGACATGGTAGAGGTCCCCAGTTCGAATCTGGGTGGTCCTACCAATCCTGTTGAAAAGAGTCACTTGGCTAACGCCCAGTGGCTTTTTTTATGCCCGTCCATTCAGAGACCTTCCCAGGCCGCTTATCGCAGAATCAAAACGAAGCACCGCCGCGGAATATTCCAAGACCGCGCAACTCCCGATATGATCTCTGCATGAAAAGCATAATAAAACATGATGCCTCTGCTCCACCTCGCTTGAGGGTCCTTCGCCGGAATGGGTTAGCGAGACGATATCTATTCAGCGCACTTTTAATTGCCCTGATCCCACTTGTTGTCCTGGCGTTCATGTACGACACACAGTATGTGAAAGCACTGGAAAAGGTGACAGAAAGTCGGACGAATGCTCGACTTGCGGGCGCAGAGAACCTCTTAAGAACTTTCCTCCAGGAGCGAATCTATGAGCTTGAGGCTCTTGCCGACGTACCTGAGGTTTTCGATTGGTTGACCACTGCAAACGCCGAAGAGAAACCTAATGCCGAGGTCATGGCACAGCTGCGCCAGGCTCTCGATAGTCCCCATCTGTATGGGGTAGTGGTCAAGCCATCCCGATACGAGGCGCCCTTGTGGTATCTAACTCAAACGCTGCTGCAGCAAGTGGAGTTGGACGAACTGCCTTTAACTCCATTTGCCAACGGAGAAATAATCGGTCCGGCCCTACCAACTGATAGCAGGCCCGGTTGGTTTGTTCTCAGACTCAGCCCTACAGGGCTTAATCCCGCCCCTGAAGCCTGGGTTGGCTTGGTTGTGCGCCTTGCGAGCCTTACCGATCAGGTAAAAGATCTGAGCCTCACGGGCTTGCAGAGCCCTCTTATCGTAACGCCCCAAAACGTACCCATTACCGCCGTAGGAAATATACCCGGACAACCTTCCTATTCCGCCAAGGACATTAACTCGAACGATTTTATCGAGGGCTGGCACATACGCCTTCAATGGCTCGGTGACCCTCTGCTGGGCCCTTTGGAGTCAGCCAGATTCGGGTTAATCCTTTTGGCTTCTGGAGCGGCCTTGGCCGTTATTTTGTTGTCACGTCACCTTTCAAAAAGGTTGGAAAAACAGGTCACTCCTTTGATTGAAGGAGCTGACAGAGTTGCTGGAGGCGATTTTGATACTCCGCTACACACGGAGGGTACAGCGGAAATAGGCTATCTGGCCTTTGCCCTCGAACGTATGCGCCTTCGTCTTCGGCGGCTGGTAAAGAGCATGGTTGACGTAGAACGCCGTGCCATACTCGGGCAATTCTCCGCGGGCGTTGCACACGAGATTAGAAACCCTCTCGCAACCATAAAGACTACAATTCAGGCCCTATCGCGGAAGGAGTCGGATCCCAAACGCCAAAAGTTAATGGAATCAGTTGACCATGAGATCGACCGAGTAAACGATGTTGTCCAACTGCTCTTGGATTACGCTCGCCCGAGAGAAGCCAAGGCAAGCAAGGTCAACATCATCGACGTTGTTGAAACAGTGAAAATTCTCGCCGATGCAGTGGCACATCGCCATGGGATTGAGTTGGTACAAGTCGAGCACGAATCTGTTTACGCATGGGCCGACTCTTCACAGGTCCGACAGATCGTTATGAATCTGGTGATGAACGCCATTCAGGCAATGGAGGGTATTGGGGGCCGGGTTACAATTCGAACCAAACAGCAAGGCTTAGCAGTTTATGTTTCTGTCAGCGATAACGGCCCCGGCGTAAGCGCTGACCACCTGATCCACCTAACCGAGCCTTTCTTCACAACGAAAACCAATGGCACCGGTCTCGGCCTGGCCATTTGCAGACAGCTCGCGCAAGCTAATCAAGGTAACCTTCGTTTCCAAAGCGTTTCTGGCGAAGGCCTAAAAGTAACTTTGAAACTACCGCTCTATTTGAACAACGAAAACCAGGGATCCGTTTAATGCGAACGCCTACCGTCCTTATCATCGATGACGAGAAAAACCTTGTTAGTAGTCTGATGTTTTCGCTCGAAGAAGAAGGAATGACGGTTTTCGCCGCCTATGACGGAAAAAGCGGACTCACCGAGATTGAAAAACGGACACCAGACGTGGTCTTGCTCGATCTTAAATTGCCCGACCAATCTGGTTTTGAGGTTCTCGACCAGGTCCAGGCACTCCCGGCCCCGCCCATCACGATCATGATTTCGGCCCATGGCGATACTCGTGCTGCTGTCGAGGCAGTCAAAAAAGGCGCACAAGACTACATCACCAAACCGTTTGACCTGGACGAACTGATTCTTCTGATTCAGCGCAATCACAAGCATCGCCAACTGACAGAGGAAGTGGCCTATCGGAGAGAGCGGGAAGCGGACGTTCACGGCCTTGTTGGCCACTCCTCGGCCATGCGCAAGCTACTTGATCAAGTCGAGCGCATCGGTAAGAGCTCTGCGCGCACGGTACTTCTCCAGGGGCCATCAGGCAGCGGGAAAACCCTCATCGCGAAAGCTTTGCACGCCACAAAAGACAGAGCCGCACCGTTCGTATCTGTAAATTGCGCTTCGCTACCAGAAAACCTGCTAGAGGCCGAACTTTTTGGCGCAGAAAAAGGCGCATACACGGGCGCCGATAAGCGCCGAACTGGCTTGGTTGAGTTAGCAAACGGGGGGACTTTGTTCCTGGATGAGATTGGTGAGCTGCCGTTACCTCTTCAGGCAAAGCTATTAACCTTCCTTGAAACCCACCGCTTCCGCGCGGTCGGCGGCCAGAAAGAAATAGAGGCTGATCTGCGTGTTATAGCGGCCAGTAACAGGGATCTACAGACCGAGGCTCAAACAGGAGCTTTTCGGGAGGACCTCTTCTACCGTCTAAACGTTATGCCACTTACCATTCCGTCTCTTGCCGAGCGTAGGGATGATATCCCCATGCTGGCTTCGAATTTCGCAACAGGACTTGCAGCGCAAGAAGGCTGCAGGCCGATCAACCTTTCTTCCGAAACCCTCACCACACTCTGCAATTACGATTGGCCAGGAAACATTAGGGAACTGCGCAATACCATCGAGAGACTGACCATCTTGCACGCTGGTGAGAGCATCAATGTCGATCAGCTTCCCCCCGAAATTACGAAGTCAGCTCCTCAAATAAAAACTTCGATTGCGGATAATGATGTTGAACGCAACGAAAAAAATGGATCATTGACCAGTGAAATTGCAAAACGGGAAGCTCAATGCATTTTGGACGCATTGGCTCAATCCAACGGCCGGAAGGGTGATGCCGCAAACTCCCTCGGAATATCCAGACACGCACTGAAAAGAAGGATGCAGAAGCTGGGGCTCACCGGAGATGAGCTGTGATCCCAATTTCCCACGACCGATTCATCGGTATCCTGTTTGGAATCTGTCTGGTGGTCCTCGTCACTTTTCCAATGCCTTCGAAGGCGCTGGAGTCTTTAGGTGCAAGCGAGGATACAGCGGATATTATCGTTGGATGCCTTTACCCCATGTCCGGACGAGCAGGTGTCTTGGGGCGAGATTCGGTAGTGGGCATACGACTCGCGCTTCAATACATTGAACAGCAGGGGTTGCCGACACTACCACGCCTCAGGGTTTTGCTTGGAGACACCAAATCCAAACGGTCAACCGCCGTTACGATTGCAAAACGATTCGTCGAGGAAGAGCAAGCCACATTTCTCTGTGGCGTTGTCAACTCATCGGTTGCTATTCAAGTCACCGAAATCGCAGCTTCCGCAGATGCGTTTTTCATCGGTACGGACCACGCCTCGTCCAGGCTCACCGATGAATTTTTCCACGATCGCTATTTCCGTGTGACGAACGACACGCGTCAATCGATGACTGCGGGAGCGCTCTTTATCAGAGATTACTTTGATGACCACTTGAAGAAAAAACCGCTTCGAATCTCGTACCTGGGTCCCGATTACGAATACGGCTATCAGGTGTGGGCCGATTTTCGCGAGGCTCTGAATAAATTGGGCGTGGATTACGAGATTGCCGGCACACTCTGGCCTCGGTTAAGTGAGCCAGACTACAGCCACTACATTAATGAGCTGATCAGACAAGAACCAGACTTGGTCGTGAATAGCCTGTGGGGAGGGGATTTCGTCGCTTTCGTCACCCAGGCTACTGACACCCGGCTGTTTGATGTTTCCCGCTTCGCGAACTTTGAAAAAGGTGGCGATTACGAGATTTTTGCTCACTTAGGCGATCGCATGCCTCTGGGATTGCTACTAGCATCGCGCCATCACAACAACTGGCCGGAAACTGATTTCAATCGGTGGTTTGTTCAGGAGTTCCACCGGCAAGCCGGTTACTACCCCTCCTCCGGGGCGCAAGGCGCGTTCACCGGCATACTCGCAATTGCCAAAGCAGCAAGCCAAGCAAGCGGGAATTACAAGGATCTAGAAGGCATCGAGCGAGCTTTTGAGCAGTTGAGTCTGACTACGCCTGAGGATCCGCCGGGTTTCCAATCCTCAATGGATCCAGTGACTCATCAAATCCGACAAGTAATGGCGATTGGCGAGACTGTAAAGGACCCTCGCTACCCTCCAGCGAAGGTAATGCTCGGTAATTGGCGAATCTATTACCCGTCTGATTACGAGCAAGTTCACCCTCTCACAGAATGAGCGAAAACCGCTCATCTTCGCTCACCCGACATGAGCGGATTTCGCTCACCGACTTCAAGAAAACCTCACTCCGAAATCTATATTCCATAAAAACAGCCACTTACGAATTTAGAATTTCTGGCATAGGGCGTGCAATCAGACACAGGCCGGCTTGAAAAGCGTCGGGCAGGACACCGGAAAAAAACAACACTGGTTGTCCAACCAAACGACACAAGAACAACAGTCTGGAGATCTGATATGAAACGTCCCCTGCTTACTGCAGCGACGGTCGCCTGTGCCATGACTACAGGTGCCATGAGCCTCAATGCTTACGCCAATGAAGAATACAAACTAGGCCTTGTAACCTTTCTTTCAGGCGCCGCGTCCGGGCCTTTCGGAATTCCCGCAAAGAACGCTGCTGACCTGGTAATCGATGCTATAAACGACGGCACCCTGCCGGCCCCAATTGAAGGCAAGGGAATTGACGGTCGAATGATCACGCCTGTCTACGTTGACGAGGCTGGCGGTGCGACAAAACAAACCTCAGAATTTCGAAATCTTGTTGAGCGCGACGGCGTCGATGCGGTCGTAGGTTACATCTCTTCCGGCGACTGTCTTGCCATCCCGGCTGTCGCTGAAGAACTTAAGATGCTGACCGTTTTGTTCGACTGTGGCACGCCTCGGGTCTTCGAGGAAGCTGATTACGAGTATGTTTTCCGCACCCACTCTACCGCCAGCATGGACAACATCGCGGCGGCCCGCTATGTTCACGAAAACGTTCCCAACCTGGAATCTGTCGCAGGCATAAACCAGAACTACTCTTGGGGTCACGACAGCTGGCGCGATTTTACCGAGACTTTAAAGGTCCTTCGCGGCGGGGATATTGAAATCACTACGGAACAGTTCCCCAAATTGTTCGCGGGCCAGTACGGTGCCGAAATTTCTGCCCTGCAAGTGAACTCCGCAGACGTTATTCACACATCTTTCTGGGGTGGTGACACAGACGCATTCGTACTCCAGGCAGCCGCTCGTGGTCTGCTGGCGGACAACCAGGTAATCTTCACTGCTGGCGAGACTGCACTCAACAGTCTTGGCGAACACCTGCCCGACGGTGCCATCATCGGTGCCCGTGGTCCCTTCGGTCCATTCGCTCCGGAAAGTGAACTGAACACTTGGTTCCAGACCGAATTCACCGAGCGTTTCGGCACACCGCCGACTTTCCCTGCCTACCACATGGCTCATGCGCTAATTGGCCTAAAGCTGGCTCAAGATAAGGCCGGTGTTGGTGCGTCTACCGAGGAGGTAATCACCGCCTTTGAAGGTCTCGAATTTGACGGCCCGGGCGGCCGGGTTGAAATGAGTCGCGGTAAGGGCCATCAGGCTGCAACAGAGATGGTTTATGGTCGCCTCAAACGTGTGGACGGTGAAATCACCTTTACCGACATTACCCGCTACCCGGCAGATTGCGTCAACCCGCCGGAAGGCGCAGAGACTGTAGAGTGGATCAAAGCCGGCATGCCAGGTGCCGAGTGTAACTGAGCCCACTGACCCAGCAACATGCTCATCGGGATCATCCGGTCCCGATGAGACTTTCCAACGATCTTTCACCCCTCCCCGACCGGAAGATGGCCCGGTCGGCAGGCGAGGTCTGTGCAAAGCATCGGGAGTCTTACAATGAAACAACTTCTTGCAATACTGGTGGATGGCTCGGTCTACGCCTCATGGCTCTTCATCATTTCCGCCGGTCTGACCCTAATTTACGGGGTCATGCGAATCCTCAATATGTCTCATGGTAGCTTTTACGCCCTTGGCGCGTACTCTGGTGCTGCCATGGTTGGCTGGTATTTTTCTACCGGCTCTGTTCCCTGGTTCAGCTTCGTCGCGCTAATCGCCGCCGCCCTTGTCGCCGGTATTTCCGTGGGGCTCCTGGTTGAGCGCGGCCTTCTGCGATTCATGTATGGCCGGGACGAGGTCGTCATGATTCTGGTCACTTACGGCGTCCTACTCATCATGGAAGATGCCATCAAGCTAATATGGGGTGTTGAGCCCTACTTTGCTTACCAACCCTACACCCTACTGGGTCGAACCAAGTTCGCTGGATTATCCTTCGCTAATTACGATTTCATGCTTATCGGCGTGAGCATACTGATCGGTCTCGCACTCTGGTATGGCCTAAACCGCACACGCAACGGAAAACTGCTTCGAGTAGTCATTCACGATCGTGAGATAGCCAGCGCACTCGGCATCAACGTTGCCCGAATCTTCACCATTACATTTCTGATTGGAGCTGGTATCGGATCACTCGCTGGAGCCCTGACTGCTCCAGGTCTGTCTGTTGTACCGGGGATGGGTATTGAGGTGATTGTTCTTGCATTCGCCGTGGTAGTTATTGGCGGTCTTGGCAGCATCACTGGCGCCCTTGTCGGCGCTCTGATCGTGGGTATGTCCCGAGCTGCAGCTGTCCATCTTTATCCCGATGTTGAGCTGTTCGTTATCTACGCGGTCATGGGACTTGTGCTGGCATTTCGTCCGCAAGGCCTGTTTGCCGTTGCCAACGCGAGGAAAATCTAATGAAAACGAGATCCCTAGCGCTCTTATTTGTATTCGGGTTGGTAGTCATTGCTGGCGGCCTTCTGCTACCGCAGTGGATGTCCTACCTATTTACCATCGCGATGGGCAAAGGCCTTGTGGTGCTCGGTCTAGTCCTTCTTATGCGGGCTGGCCTGGTTTCCTTTGGCCAGGGCCTTTACTACTGCGTGGGCGCCTACGTTGCCGGCATGCTGACCCAGTTCGTGGGAGTCACTGACATTCTGGTCATCATGCTTGCTTCCGTCGCCGTCAGCGTTGCCATAGCAGCCATCATTGGCCTGCTACTGTGTCGGTATCGAGAGATCTTCTTCGCAATGTTTTCGATGGCGTTCTCGATGATTCTTTATGGCTTGCTGGTGCGCAATCAGTTCCTTGGATCTACCGATGGTTTTAACGTTGCCAATCCGAGCTTATTGGGTTGGACTCCGGGTGCTGAAGCTTCATCAGACCTGGTTCTGATTGTCGCAGTATTCCTTGTAATCGTTCTCGGAGCTGTCGCATGGCGATATCTGAAATCTCTATCAGGTTACGCAGGTGAGGCTGTTCGAGAGAATGAAATTCGGTTGGAGTATCTGGGCGGCTCTGTGTTCCGTGTGGTGTACGTAAAGTACATAATCGCGGCGGCCCTGGCGGCTATTGGTGGCACTATCACCGCTCTGGTAAGCGGTCACGTTGATCCAGAAATGGCGTATTGGACCACTTCTGGCGAGTTTGTATTTATAGCCCTAATGGGCGGGACTGCTCATGTTGCAGCCCCGATCGTTGCAGCCGTTCTGTTCGAAGCTCTGCGCACTTATGCGTTCGCCGTTTCGCCCTACACCTGGCAAATGATTCTGGGTTTTGCCCTGCTGGCAATCATCCTGTTCATGCCGTCCGGTCTGTGGTCCCTGGTTGAACGATTCCAAAACAAGAAAGCGAGGAAAACGTCATGAGCGCTTTGTTGAAAACGGTCAATCTGGAACGAACATTTGGTGCAGTCACTGCCGCCACCGACATCAATGTTGAACTGAATACAGGCGAGGTAGTTGGAGTTATCGGCTCCAACGGGGCTGGCAAAACCACCTTTATCAATATGGTAACGGGCTATATCCAGCCGTCCAGTGGCGACATTCTCGTGCGTGGTAAATCCATCATCGGGAAGTCACCCAGGGACGTCTCATTGGCGGGCGTTGGTCGCTCCTTTCAGGTGCCTCAACTATTCCAGGAACTGACGGTTTTGGAGAATATGCTGATTGCGTTCGGTTTCTCCGTCGACCGCAAATTGAGCTTTCTGAAGCCTCTCAGATCCAAGGAAAAAGTCGAAAAGGCCCATGCTGTACTCCGCGAATATGAAATCGAGCAGTACGCGGAGGAGGTTGTATCTACTCTGCCCCAGGGAGTTCGCAAGCTGTTGGACATTGCCATGGCAATGCTCGCTGAGCCCGGGCTCATGCTGCTGGATGAGCCAACCTCAGGCGTTGCCATCGAGGATAAATTCTTACTGATGGATACCGTCATGGCGGCTGTCCGGAAAAGTGATGCTGCAACAATGTTCGTCGAGCACGATATGGAAGTCGTTCTGCGTTACGCCGACCGAGTTCTCGCGTTTTACGATGGCCGGGTCCTTGCGGACGGTCCGACCCAAACCGTTTTGTCTGACGCCAAAGTCCAGGAATTGGTGGTTGGGCATCACCTCGATCTTAGCGAAAACGAGGACAGCACTAGCAAGGAGTCTTCCCATGTTAGAACTTAAAAATGTCACTACGGAGATTGCCGGTACCACTATTCTCCGTGACGTCAGCTTTTCCGTCAGCAAGGGTTCCATGGTCGGGCTGATTGGGCGGAACGGCGCCGGAAAGACGACCTCACTCCGATCAATTATGGGCCTCATCAAGCCGAAAGCGGGCCAGGTACTGATCAATGGCGAGGACATGACCAATCAGGGTTCTTATGAGCGCGCAGGTATGTCCATTGGCTATATGCCAGAGGATCGTCGTCTCGTACCTGATCTGACGGTCGAAGAAAACATCATGGCACCAGCATGGGCCTGCCAACTCGTTAACGCAGAAGCCAGACTTGCCTGGATCTACGAAATGATGCCCGAGGTAGAGTCTTTCTCTGATCGCCGTGCACTGCAGTTATCTGGCGGTCAGCAAAAGCTCGTTGCTCTGGCCCGAGCAATGATGACTGGAACCAACTTGCTGCTACTGGACGAACCATTCGAGGGAGTGGCACCCGCACTTTCCAGACGACTCGCCAGTGTTTTGAGCACACTTAAAGATGAAGGCCTGACAGTCTTGCTGTCTGAATCAGACCAATCTCATTCCGCAGATCTAGTCGACAAAGCCTTTCAGATCGAACGTGGCAGCGTCGAACCGATTGCGTCGCTGACCTAGGAGGTACAAATGACTGCATTCACGTTTAACACAACCAAAAGCGTTATTTGCGAACCCGGCGTAACCCATCGTCTTGGGCAAATCGTGAAAGAGCACATGGGTAAAAAGGTACTGCTCGTTACAGATCCCGGGCTCGTCAAGGCTGGATTGCTTGACGTGGCTACAAATTCCCTCAACGAGGCAGGCGTTAAGTACGAGTTATTCGATGGCGTCGTTGCCGATCCGCCTGTGTCAGTCGTAGAAGCCGCGTTAGCCGACGCACGAGAAGCCGGAGTGGATGGTGTTATCGGATTTGGTGGCGGTTCATCCATGGATGTTGCCAAGTTGATTGCACTTCTTATTGGCGGAGAGGAAAAGTTAGACGACGTTTACGGTGTTGGACAAGCCAAAGGCAAACGTTTACCTCTGATCCAGATTCCAACGACAGCAGGAACGGGCTCAGAGGTCACACCGATATCGATCATTACTGTTGGTGAAACCGAGAAAAAAGGCGTTGTTGCGCCTCAGTTGCTTCCCGACATCGCCTTGCTCGATGCCGAGTTGACTCTCGGGCTGCCAGCTCACGTGACCGCGGCTACCGGCATCGATGCCATGGTTCATGCTATTGAAAGCTATACGTCAGCTTCCGCAAATAACAATCCGGTTTCAAAGGCCCTGGCTCGCGAAGCGCTGCGATTGCTCGGCGCGAATATTGAGACAGCCGTAAAGGATGGCAGTAATGTCAAAGCTCGCTCTGACATGCTGCTCGGAGCCATGCTAGCAGGTCAGGCTTTTGCTAACTCACCCGTAGCGGCAGTGCATGCTCTTGCCTACCCAATCGGCGGAATTTTCCATGTACCCCATGGTCTTTCCAACGCATTGGTGCTGCCTCATGTCATGCGGTTTAACACGGAGATCTGCGGTGAAGCCTATTCAATTCTGGCTACCGATGTTTTCCCAGATCTGGCAGGCACACCTGCCGCTAAGAGGGCCAATCAATTCATCGACCGTCTTGAAGCTCTGAGTGCTGATCTGGGGCTTGAACAAACCCTGCGTGAAGTCGGAATTGGTGAGGCCGATCTGGCCACCCTGGCTTCGGATTCCATGAAGCAAACTCGGCTGCTTGTAAACAACCCCCGGGAAGTGTCTGAAACTGACGCTCTGGCAATTTACAAGGCCGCTTTCTAATTTGGCCATGCTCTTATTTGATTGAGGTTACTCATGTCTCTTGAATTAAAGAATCGCGAACTTCTGCGCGAACAGGCGTATATCAACGGCCAATGGATAACGGCCAAGTCGGGAAAGACGTTTGCCGTGAACGATCCGGCCAACGGTGAGCAGTTGGCAACGGTGCCAGACATGGATGACACCGACGCTCGTGCAGCGATTGAAGCCGCTTCAGCCGCCTGGCCGGCATGGCGCTCTACTCCCGCCAAAGAGCGCGCTAACATTCTGCGCAAATGGTTCAATCTACTCATGGCCAACCAAGAGGATCTTGCTCGTCTGATGACCGCTGAGCAGGGAAAACCATTGGCCGAATCGCGCGGTGAAGTTGGCTACGGTGCCAGCTTTATCGAATGGTTCGCGGAAGAGGCCAAGAGAGCCTACGGTGATGTCATACCAGGCCACGGAAAGGACAAACGCATCGTTGTGATCAAACAACCGGTTGGCGTAGTTGCGGCTATCACCCCTTGGAACTTTCCGATAGCAATGATTACTCGCAAAGTTGCTCCGGCGCTCGCAGCAGGCTGCCCGGTAGTGGTCAAACCCGCCGAAGATACACCTCTCTCCGCATTGGCCATCACCGCACTGGCAGAGGAAGCCGGCGTACCGGCAGGTCTAATCAACATCATCACCTGCTCCAAACCCAACGCTGTCTCTGTCGGTAGTGAGCTGACGGGCAATCCTATCGTGCGGAAAGTTTCGTTTACCGGATCTACGCCGGTCGGGAAGCTACTAATGCGACAAGCGAGCGATACCGTCAAAAAGGTCAGCTTGGAACTCGGAGGTAATGCACCCTTCATTGTTTTCGATGACGCGGATCTCGATGCAGCTGTTGCCGGCCTTATGGCCTCCAAGTACCGCAATACCGGCCAGACCTGCGTCTGCGCCAACAGAGTCTACGTTCAAGCAGGCGTGTACGACGCCTTTGCCGAAAAGCTGAAGGCTGCTGTCAGCAAAATGGTGGTTGGTCCCGGCCTCGAAGGCGAAACCCAGCAGGGCCCCCTTATCAACGATGCGGCGCTCGCGAAGGTTAAGCGGCACATTGAAGACGCTACATCAAAAGGTGCAAAGGTTGCCTTGGGTGGCCGAGCTCACTCCTTAGGCGGAACCTTCTTTGAACCAACAATTCTCACTCACGCTACTCAGGAAATGCTGATCGCCCGAGAGGAGACCTTCGGGCCGGTTGCGCCGTTGTTTAAGTTTGAAACCGACGACGAGGCAATCGCTATGGCAAATGATTCAGAGTTCGGCTTATCGGCCTATTTCTATAGCCGAAATATCCATCGGGTATGGCGCGTAGCGGAAGAACTGGAATCAGGAATGATTGGCGTCAACGAAGGCATTATCTCTACAGAAGTGGCTCCCTTTGGCGGGGTAAAGGAAAGCGGCCTTGGCCGGGAAGGCTCCCACTACGGTCTGGACGAGTACATGGAGCTTAAATACCTGTGCCTGGGCGGAATGAAATAAATCTCACATAAACCAAGGCGCCCCGATGTCAGGAATCGAGGCGCCTACAGTCATACTCTTGGAGGGCCAAGGTGAATCGACAGGACTTCTCGGTTTTCTACCCCGTCTACACCCGCTGGATGGACAACGATGTATACGGACACGTGAACAACGTTACTTATTACTCCTATTTCGACTCAACGATTAATCGATACCTCATTGAACAAGGTGGCCTCGATATTCATTCGGCCAACATAGTGGGCTATGTCGTTAGCTCATCCTGCCAATTCCGACGTCCCGTTGCATATCCCGATTCAATTTCGGTGGGTCTCAGGGTCTCGAAGCTTGGAAACAGCTCCGTTACTTATGAGTTAGGTATTTTCAGAGAATCGGAAGAAGAAGCCGCAGCCCATGGTCAAGTGGTGCACGTTTTCGTGGACCGTGACCAAAATCGCTCTGTACCCATGCCTGCACAAATTCGCCACTGTCTTGAGGAAATCATCGTCCCTCAAGTTAGTGCTGAAGAAATTTAGAAGTTTGCTGAGGATCAAAAATGAACAGTTCATTCGCCTATGCCCTGCTCATGTTGGTCGCAGGAATCGGAATACCTGTGATGGCAACGCTTAACGGCGGACTCGGCGCGAGACTGCAGAGCCCGGCCCTGGCCGCTGCGATTCTCTTTTTCGTTGCCCTGATTCTGGCAATTTCTTATTTGATCACCACGGAGGGTTTTCCCGAAAAAATTTTTCCGGCCAATGTTCCCGTGTACTTCTACTTCGGAGGTTTCTTTGTCCTCTTCTATATCCTAACAATCACCTGGGTAGCGCCTAGATTCGGCATATCCAATGCAATTGCTTTCGTTTTGCTGGGGCAGCTCATCGCAATGAGCCTCATCGACCATTTTGGTCTGCTGGGCGTTCAAAAGTTCACCATGAGCTTGAGGCGGCTCGCCGGGTTGGGTGTGATGACAATCGGCGTTTTCTTGGTACTGAATAAGGTCCCGGGAGGGGCAAGATAAGGGGTCAGCCAAGTTGCCCTTCGGGGTAAAATCGGTCCAATCTTCATATTTTCCCGATTGCAGCGCTGGAAAGCTAAAAGACCTTTTCCCAGTAAGATAAGACAGAATAGCCAGATGTAGTCTGAAAGAAACAAACCTTTTCGCGTCGACATTCTTGATCCTATGAACGCCTCCGGTTCTGGGTGGTCTACTACTCCTGCCGAAAGAGTCAGCTTCTTACTCCCAGTATGAAATGGCTTTTTTTGTGCCCGCTCATCATCCTCAGGCACTTCAATCACTACGAACGATTCTTGCCCTGCTCCACTATGATCAGCTCTTCCAGATCAAAGCCCTCTGCCTTTGCGCGTCTCCTGAACGCCTCAATCGCCTCCTCACTGACCTCTGGGGTACGCGAGAGAAACCAGAGATAGTCACGGTTGTACCCCGTCACAAAGGCGTATGAATATTGTTCCTTGTCGAGTTCAAACACGACATAAGATGCGTAGAAAGGTCCGAAGAAAGACACCTTCAGGTGGCCTGTGTTTTCTTCTTCCACAAACACCGCTCGGCCGTCAGCTTCCTCCCATGTTTCTTTTTCGACGTTATAACCCCGATTGATTACCTCGATGCTGCCGTCGTCGTTACGGCTGTATTCCGCGCGAACATTGGTGAGACCGCGCTCAAAGGAATGGTCCAGGCGGGCGATTTCGTACCAGGTACCGAGGTAACGGTCACTCTCAAAACCGGAGACTGGCTCAATACCCTCTGGAAGACCGGTGCAGCCGGCCATGCCGATAAGCGCGGCTACCAGAAACCATCTTTTTAACACTGCCATCATCGCCAATGCTCCATTGTCGAGTCCCAGATACGAGAAGGGCCAGCAGTTGCTGGCCCTCTTTTATACGTTGTAGAAGTCCCGGTACCAGTCCACGAACCGCGCAATACCCTCCTCTACGGGGGTAGCTGGCTTATAGCCCACATCGTCGATCAGATCATCAACATTGGCGTAGGTGGCCGGCACGTCGCCCGGCTGCAACGGAAGCAGGTTTTTCTGGGCTTTCTTCCTGACTCGCTCCTCGATAATCTCGATAAAGCGAGATAGCTCAACCGGGTTGTTACTACCGATGTTGTAAAGGCGATAAGGCGCCTTGCTGGTGCCGGGATCCGGGGTTGCTCCGCTCCACTCCCCGTTTGGTTCGGCAACGTGGTCCAGAGTCCGGATCACGCCTTCGACGATGTCGTCGATGTAGGTGAAGTCCCGGCGGTGATGGCCATGGTTGAAGACGTCGATGGGCTCCCCGGCAAGGATCTTTTTGGTAAAGATAAACAAGGCCATATCCGGACGACCCCAGGGACCATAGACAGTGAAAAACCGCAGGCCTGTGGTCGGCAGGTTATACAGGTGGCTGTACGTGTGGGCCATGAGCTCGTTGGCCTTCTTGGAGGCCGCGTAGAGACTCAGCGGGTGATCCACGTTGTCGTGCACCGAGAACGGCATGGTCTCGTTGGCACCGTACACCGAGCTGCTGGACGCATAGACGAGGTGCTTGACCTTATTGTGCCTGCACCCTTCAAGGATGTTCATGAAACCAACGAGGTTGGCGTCCACATAAGCGTGAGGATTCTCGATGGAATATCGGACACCCGCCTGGGCCGCCAGGTGCACTACCCGCTCGGGTTTGTGCTCGGCGAAAAGGGCTTCCATGGCAGCGCGGTCAGCCACATCCTGACGGACTTCGGTAAAACCGGCTTTGTCGGTCAGGCGCTTCAGCCGCGCTTCCTTCAGGTTCACATCGTAGTAATCATTGACGTTATCAACGCCAATGACTTCATCGCCCCGATCAAGAAGGCGATGAGCCAGGTGTGAGCCGATAAAACCGGCCGTTCCGGTAACAAGAATCTTCACGTGTCTCTCCCTGAAAAGACTGCCAGTCTCAGAACGATACCCCGGCACTCACGAACGGTCCGCCTATCTCGACATCAAGCCGGTCATTGCCGTCTTCGTAATCAATAGACATCTGACGATAGCCTGCGCGGAACTGGATCAATGAGATCTCGTACTGGCCGTAGGCGTTGAAATCGTGCAGAGAGTCACCGTCGAAGCTGATGAAGTTGCCCTCAGCACCTACGGAAACACCCGTTAGTGGCAGGTCGAAACGAGCGGCGAGGTAGCCCATGGGTATGACCGCATCGACCGTGGTTTCGTTCGAAGGCGTGCCTGTTAAGGCCTCTTTAACAATAAGCTCTCCGGACAGATCCCGTGCGGTAAGGCCAAGATCCAGGTTCACCCAGTTATCAAGCACCTCGTAGTAAAGAGTCAGATCCAGTTGCTCCAAATCGAGATCAGACTGAACATCAAGGCCACCAAAATTCACGCCGCCAAAGTTACCATTTACCTGGCCACGACCACTCTGCTGTACCAGAGTGTAGTTCAATCGAACATTGGGAAGCACCGGAATCGGATGCTCAAGATACAGGGACGCATTCGCATTCGAATCGCTGTCTAGGTTGAGGTCATTTTCTACATCAACCACATCACCGTTGTCAGCAGCCTGGCCGGACAGATCCGAATCCCAGTAACTTACACTGGCTCCAAGACCAACCACATCTGCCTGTGACACAGGCGCCACCAGAAACAGTGAACCACCTACAGCAAGCATCAGTTTACGCATGACACACCTTTTGAATTTGTTGTCAGTTTCAGTCAGTCGAACTGGATTCCCAGACGGCGCCCGACTTCTTCGTACGTTTCGATCACTTCGCCAAGCCCCTGACGGAAACGATCCTTATCCATTTTCTTGCGGGTTTCCTTGTCCCAGATCCGGCAACCGTCCGGACTGAATTCGTCACCCAGAACGATCTTGCCCTCGCAGCGACCAAACTCCAGTTTGTAATCCACAAGCAGCATGCCTGCCTCATCAAACAGGGCCTTGAGCACGTCGTTAACCCGATAGGTCAACGATTTCATCTGCTCCAGCTCATCCGCCGCGGCCCAGCCAAAGCTGACGGCCAGGGATTCGTTGACCATCGGATCGTGGAGTGCGTCGTTCTTGAGGAACAGTTCGTAGGTGGGCGGATTCAGTTCCTGCCCCTCCGCCACGCCAAGACGACGGCAGAGACTGCCGGCAGAAACATTGCGAACCACGCATTCAACCGGAATCATATCCAGCTTCTTGACGAGAGATTCGGTGGACGACAGCAACCCTTCAAAATGGGTGGGCACACCTGCCGCTTCCAGCTTCTCCATGATGAACGCATTGAACTTGTTGTTCACCATGCCCTTGCGATTGAGCTGTTCCTTTTTCTCACCGTCGAAGGCGGATGTGTCGTCACGGAATACCAGCACGAAACGTTCGGGGTTGTCGGTACGGTAGACGGATTTTGCCTTGCCGGCGTAGAGTTCTTCGCGTTTTTCCATTTGGGTCTCCGAAAAGCGGCCGCCTCTGGCGGCCTCTTCCTGAATCAGTATAGGTAATCGAACAGTTGCTCGAGCAAATCCGACGTCGTCCGGCTGCCAGTGTAACCCGGAACGTCCTCGGCAGAGATGACAATGGCGTCGCTCTGCTGGCTAAGGCTGACTGTGTGGGTATGCTGGGGTGCGTCCTTGTCACTGAACCAGCTGAACCAGCCCGGATCCCGCTCGTCTTCGGTGCGGAAATCGACATGGAACCAACCTTCACTCCGGTTCAGATCGACAACGGGAATGCCGGAATCTGTAAGTGCCCGACTTACTTCCGCCCAGGAACGACCATAATCAAGCTCCATGCGGATCGCGACGGCTTCATCGTTTTCCGAGATCAGGCGAACCAGCGGATCGCTGACCATTCCGGATGCCGCCCGGGAAAAGGATTTGGTTTCTTCACGCGCCCTGAGAAAGTCACCCAGATCGGACAGCAGGCGTCTCTGCAATTCCAGAGCCTGCTCGGAGGGATCAGAAACGCCAGTCCAGGGGATCAGCTCATCCGGCTGATCTTCAACATCAAGCCGGCGTACCTGCACCTCTGTGGTCTTGCGTCGCACACCGGGAGCCATCCGAATTTGAAGAACGACTTTCTGTTCGCCGGCAGATGGGTTATCCGACAGCTCCACAAGGTTTCGGGCACGCTTGCTGAAATTGGCAAGTTCTGTCTGCAGGATGCCCAACTGGGGACTGTCGAAGCCGACGCCAAGACCCCGCTCGGAGAGATAGCTGTTTACCGCAGGCCAGATTCTGCCCGGCACGTCGTTGACCAGGAGCCAGAGCCGACCATCCAGTTCTTCGATAACGTAGTTTTCATCAAGGATGTCCGATGTCATGTCCGGCGGACGCGGAATATCGGACGGATACATTTTGCTGGCGTCGGCCGGCTGGACATCACGGATGGGCATGGTCTGACTGAAACGGGAATCGTCGGCAGTCTCCGGCAATTCCAGTGGTTTTCCTTCCGTGGCATTCACATAGCGTTCGGAGCGGTCTTCAACCAGACTGCAGCCCGAGGCTGCTGCCAGAAGCAACAGCCCGGATGCGACAACAACGGGTTTGAACATCAGGGTACTACCGGTTCCTTTTAGAACCTGCATCAGGTTACTCCGGTGATGGGATGATTTAAGCAAACTCAGAGAACACCTGAGACCTTGAGGGCATCTTCCACTTCGCCATGGAACTTTTCGCTGAGCACGGTCAGCGGCAGGCGGATGCCTTCCCCAATCATTCCCATATGATGGAGCGCCCATTTCACCGGGATAGGATTCGCTTCGAGGAACAGCTTCCGGTTAAGAGGCATGAGCAGTTCGTTCAAACGCTCGGTTTCTTCACGATTTCCGGCAACAGCGGCTTCGCACAGCTGGGACATTGCCTTCGGGGCGACGTTCGCGGTGACGGACACGTTGCCCTTGGCACCGGCCAGCATAAGTTCCGCTGCCGTTGCGTCATCACCTGAATAGACAGCCAGACGGCCGTCCAACGCTTCAATCAGTTCGGCACCCCGGGGAATGTTGCCGGTGGCGTCTTTGATGCCCACGATATTCGGAATATCGGCAAGCCGGAGCACGGTCTCGTTCAGCATGTCGCACGCTGTCCTGCCGGGCACGTTGTACAGCATCTGGTTCATGCCGGGGACGGCTTCGGCAATCGCCTTGAAGTGCTGATACAGGCCTTCCTGGGTCGGCTTGTTGTAGTAGGGAACAACGAGCAGGCAGGCATCTGCGCCAAGCTTATGGGCCTCGGCCGTCAGTTCAATGGCCTCACGGGTGCTGTTGCCGCCGGTGCCCGCAATGACCGGGATGCGACCATTAACACGTTTGATGATGTGGCCAATGGTCTGGCAATGCTCTTCCGGGTCGAGCGTTGCGGATTCGCCGGTGGTGCCCACAGCAACGATGCCGTGTGTGCCGTTTTCAATATGAAAGTCTACCAGCTTGTCCAGATCCTCCCAGTGGATGTCACCGTTTGGATGCATGGGCGTGACCAGTGCGACAAGGCTACCCGTAATCATAAAAGCTCCGTCCGAATAAAACCGATATGGTAATGTTGGGCACGAACTGACACAAGGGAATTAAAGGAGATGTCATGCCATCCGTTGAGTTAAACAAACCCGTTCCGGATTTTGAAGCGGCAGCGACCGGAGACCAGACCATCCGACTGGACGATCTGAAGGGTCAGAATGTTGTTATTTATTTCTATCCGAAGGACAACACCCCCGGCTGCACCACTGAAGGCCAGGACTTCCGGGACCGTATGAAGCAGTTTGAAGAGCTGGATACGGTTATTTTCGGGGTATCCAGGGACGGTCTGAAAGCCCATGAGAACTTCCGGGCCAAGCATGAGTTTCCCTTCCACCTGATTTCAGACAAGGACGAGGCCCTGTGTTCCCTCTTCGACGTGATCAAGCTGAAAAAGCTCTACGGCAAGGAATACATGGGCGTCGACCGGAGCACCTTCCTGATCGACAAGGATGGCGTGCTGCGGGCTGAATGGCGCGGCGTAAAAGTGAAAGGCCACGCCGACGAGGTGCTAGAGGCTGTCAAGGCACTTTAAGCGCCTGTTAGGCGCTTCCGGGTTCCGCCGGCGGCGCCGACTCCTTCACTGGCCAGGCAGCAAACACCGCCTTGAGCATGGTAGCCAGTGGAATTGCGAAGAAAACACCCCACAAGCCCCAGATTCCCCCGAAGAACAGCACCGCGACGATAATGGCCACCGGGTGCAGATTGTTCACCTCCGAGAACAGAATGGGCACCAGAACATTGCCGTCAAGCGCCTGAATGACACCGTAGATGACCATCACCCAGATGAACTGGCTGCCCCAGCCGAAGGCGAACAGGGCAATCACCGCAACAGGGATGGTAACGACGGCCGCGCCAATGTAGGGAATCACTACACTCAGCCCCACCAACAGCGAGAGCAGCGCAGCGTAAGGCATGCCCAGCAGCTTGAAGGCAATGTAGGTGGCGCCGCCCACAATCAGGATCTCGACGGCTTTGCCGCGCACGTAGTTGGCGCACTGGAGGTTCACCTCGTGCCAGATCTGCAGCATCATCGGGCGCTGGGGTGGCAGCAGCCGGGCGATTGAGTTGAGCAGCACCTCCCTGTCCTTCAGGAAGAAGAACACCAGGATAGGCACCAGCACCATGTAGATCAGCAACGCCACGAGATCTGGAATACTGGACAGCGAGAACGACACCAGCCATTGGGTCATGTGCCCCACTTCCGTACTCACCTGGCTGTAAACGGTGCTGACAGCTTCTCCGGAGATCAGGTGGGGATACTGCTGTGGCAGCAGCTCAAGATAAGATTGCAGCTCCCGGATAATGCGTGGCGCCTCGCCGGCCAGGTTGCTCAACTGCGTCCAGATCAGCGGAAGCAGGCCAAACAGGAAGCCAACAAGCACGCCGAGGAAAACCAGGAAAACCCCAATAATGGAAACCGTCTCCGGCACGCCCAGCTTGTTGAGCTTGGTGACCAGACCCTGCAGAATAAAGGCCACAATCAGCGAGGCAATGGCCGGCGCAAGCATGGCACCGAACCAGATAACAAAAATGGTTCCTGTCACCAGTATCAGGAACAGGATGACCGCTTCTTCATCCGAGAAGTATTTGTGCGCGAGACCGCGTAATGTCCTGATCATTTACAGCTCCGAAATCTTAACCGCCGCACTTTATCACAAACCGGTACTGCCCGGCGGTGTCAGAACTGCTCATCAACTTGTGATCGGACATCTGCAGAAAGGCTGGAATATCCCGGGCAGAACCTGCGTCTGTAGCAATCACCTCGAGTTCTTCACCGGGCGCCATGCTGTTCAGTTCCAGCTTTGTCTTCAGCAGCGGCATCGGGCAGCGCAACCCGGAGGCATCAAGCGTTCGATCAACCATACTAGCGATACACCATCACAAAATAATAAGCGGATTTAACAAGCAGGCATTATGCCGACAGTGATAATGTATTGCATCACAATCCTCGTTAACCAGAGGATCAGAACTTTTTATCGCAAACCGCTGTCAAACCGGCGATTCAGACCACAGGCACCCGGCTTTACATGATTGCTATCCAACCCAGATCCCGAACGCTACCGGCCTTGGCCATCACCGCCCTGCTGGCCCTGCTGCTTTTTTCAATGCCGAGCCACGCTCAGGAGAACAGGCTGCCGAGCATTGGCGGTTCCGGTGGGGGCCTGATCGCGGGCCAGCAGGAATCGGATATTGGCCAGCAGGTAATGGTATCTATCCGCCGATCCGCGCCGAGGATCAGCGACCCCCTGGTGTATGACTACCTCAGCGCCATTACCTATCGCCTGGTGCCCTCGGCCCCACTCCAGAATCGGGACCTGACCCTGGCATTGATCGACAGTCCTGCTATCAACGCATTTGCGGTGCCCGGTGGCATTGTAGGCGTTAATGGCGGTCTGTTTCTCAATGCTGCGACCGAGCAACAATTTGCGTCCGTTCTCGCTCACGAACTTGCCCACCTCAGCCAGCGGCATTTTGCACGGCGCATGGAGCAGCAGGAAACCAGCGCTCCGCTCACACTCGCCGGTATGATTGCGGGCATTGTTCTGTCGGCGGTCACCCAGTCTGATATAGGTTTTGCCGCCATTGCCGGGACCCAGGCGCTGGCCGCCCAGAACATGCTCGCCTACAGCCGCTCCCATGAACAGGAAGCCGACCGGGTCGGGCTGGACATTCTGGCCAGCGCCGGGATGGACCCTCGCGGCATGCCGGAAATGTTTGAAATCATGATGCGCCAGAACCGCATGCAGGGAAATCGACTGCCAGAGTATCTGTCTACGCACCCGTTAACCCAGAGCCGCGTGGCCGACACCCGGAATCGTGCCGAACAGTATCCAGATGAAAACATCCGGGACGGCCAGGAATACCATCTGATGCGCAGCCGGCTGCAAGTGCATTACGCGCCCTCCCCCGACGTAGCCGTCGAAACCTTTGAAGCCTACCTCGATCGGCCGGATGCCCAGAGAAACGATGCCATCCGGTATGGCTTGTCCGTGGCCTACCTCGAGGACCGGCAATACGAGAAGGCAGTGGATATACTGAACGATCTGCTGGCCACGAATCCGGGCCGAATCACCTTCCAGGTAACCCTCGCAGAGGTCAGGCTTGCACAAGATCGTGTGGACGAGGCTCGATCCATTCTGAAAGACGCACTGGCGAGGAATCCGGGGAACTATCCAATCACCCACACCCTCGCCCTCACGGAAATAGCCGATGGTAATGGCGCCGCTGCGGCGGAGCATCTCAAACAGCTGACCCGTCAGCTACCGGGACAGGAGCATCTCTGGCTGAAACTGGCCGAGGCGGAGGGCATGGCAAGGAATATTGTGGGCGTGCATCGTGCCCGGGCAGAATACGATGTTCTGATGGGCGATCTGGAGTCTGCCCAGCGTCAGCTAAGGCAGGCTCAGGAAAAGTTGCCGGCCGGCGCGCCACAGAGGCAGATTGTGACCGAGCGGCTGGCAGAAATCACCAGCCGCCTGCACGCCAGGGCCAACAGCTGATCAGGCGTTGCCAGCAGCCTTGAGATTCATGTTGGCGGTAAAATCCAACATGCGCTGCAGAGGCTGCAGCGCTTTCTCTCTCAGTTCCGGATCCACAAACACTTCCTGATCACCCCGCTCCAGTACCTGTAGCAGATTCTGAAGGCCGTTCATCGCCATCCAGGGGCAATGGGCGCAGCTACGACAGGTAGCTCCATTGCCTGCGGTGGGCGCTTCAATCAGCGTTTTGTTCGGAGCCAGTTGCTGCATCTTGTAGAAAATGCCGTTGTCAGTGGCAACAATGAACTTTTCGTTGGGCATGGTCTGGACAGCATGAATCAGCTGCGAGGTTGAACCCACAACATCCGCCATCTCAACCACGGCATCGGGCGATTCCGGGTGGACCAGTACAGCCGCGTCCGGATAAAGGGCCTTCAGATCCTCCAGCCCGCGGGATTTGAATTCCTCATGAACGATGCAGGAACCGTCCCAGAGCAGCATATCAGCACCCGTCGTTTTCTGGACGTAGTGCCCCAGGTGCTTATCCGGCGCCCAGAGGATTTTTTCGCCGCGGGCATCCAGATCTTCAACAATAGCCTGGGCACAGCTTGAGGTAACCACCCAGTCCGCCCTCGCCTTCACAGCCGCAGACGTATTGGCGTAGACCACGACCGTGCGATCCGGGTGCTGGTCACAAAACTCGGCGAACTCATCGGCAGGACAGCCCACATCCAGGGAACAGGTCGCCTCAAGCGTTGGCATCAGAACGCGCTTTTCAGGATTCAGGATCTTGGCGGTTTCGCCCATGAACCTCACGCCGGCAACCACGATGGTGGAGGCCGAATGTTGGTTGCCAAAACGGGCCATCTCGAGGGAGTCCGCAACACAGCCACCGGTTTCCTCGGCAAGCCGCTGGATATCGGGATCGGTGTAATAGTGAGCCACAAGCACCGCATCCTGCTCCTTCAGAGCCGATTTTATACGAGCCTCCAGGTCGGACTTTTCGTCCGCGCTGAGCGGCTTCGGCTCGGCAGCATGCGCCAGGTGCTCTTGAACAAGGATACGGTCTTCAGCGTAAGTCATTACTGCGTCTCTGTATTGCGTGAACCCGGACATTATAACATTCATGCCCCAGGCTTAATGTTTCTGAAACAGTGCGATCATACACTTGTGATCGCTTTGCCTGTTCCCTGTTTACCTAGGTAGGAACGTATACGCAAAAAAAAAGAGCCCGGAGGCTCTTTTTTCACAAAAACCCGCAGGCTTCTGTTATTTGGTGGGTCGTGAAGGATTCGAACCTTCGACCAATTGGTTAAAAGCCAACTGCTCTACCAACTGAGCTAACGACCCGTAACTGGCGACCGAAGCCTTGACTTCAATCTATACCGAATGACTCAGCCCACCCGGTATTTCGTGTTTGGTGGGTCGTGAAGGATTCGAACCTTCGACCAATTGGTTAAAAGCCAACTGCTCTACCAACTGAGCTAACGACCCAAACGAGGCGCATATAGTAATGATTTTTGGCCGTTGATCAACCCCTTTTTCTCAGGTTTCTCAACATTTTTGCCGCGCCAGACAATCAGCCGTTCTGGGACTCGAGAAACTTCCGTGCGAGGTCAGCAGCACTGCTGGACGGGTAATCATCAATCACAGTTTGCATGCTGCGCCGAGCCTGTTCCTTTTCGCCCAGGCGATCATGAGTTACGCCCAGCTTATAGACCGCATCCGGAGCCTTGCGATGGTCGGCAAAACGGGTAGCGACAATCGTGAACGCCTGTTTTGCCTGTTCGAGCTGCGGCTTGACCAGATAGACCTCGCCGAGCCAGTAATAGGCGTTGACCGTCAGATCACCTTCCGGATATTCATCGATAAATTCGTATATCCGACTAATGGCATCATCGTATTTTTTCTGATTACGAATCAGGTCCTGGATCTGCTCGTAGGCCTTTCGTTCTTCCGCATCGGGCTGGCGGTATTCCCTGGCCTCCCGGGCCTGGCCTGAGGCAGCAGAGCCACCACCTTCGCTGGCTTCGGGAGCCGGCTGTGATGCGACCTTTTCCGAGAGATCCAGAATACGCTGATCCAGATCGATATAACGGTCGCGCCCTTGCTGCTGCAGGCGGTTAATCAGGTGCCGCTGCTCCTCCACTTCGCCCTGGAGCCGTCTGACTTCACCCTGAAGCTGCTGGATCATGTAGAACAGTTCCGACGTCGCCTGACTGCTGTTGGCGTTACGCTGACTGTCCTGGGCTGATTGCGCCAGGGCCACTCCCGCCTGCCCAAGGGCAAGCGGAAGCACCACTGTCGCCATGAGGATTTTTCTCATGGTCGTTCCTGTGTGATTACTCAAATACGAGTTCTACACGACGATTCTGGGCCCAGGCGCTCTCGCTGGAACCCATCACGGCCGGCTTCTCTTCGCCATAGCTTACGGTCTCGAGCTGGCCACGTGAAGCACCGTTTACAATCAGGAAACGCTGAACGGCGTTAGCACGACGCTCGCCAAGGGCCAGGTTGTATTCCTTGGTACCGCGCTCGTCGGCGTGCCCCTCAATGCGGACGTTCTGACCCGGGTTGTTGGCGAGGAAACGGGCATGTGCCACCAGGACATCGCGGGCTTCCTGCTTGATTTCAGCCGTATCGAAATCAAAGTAGAAGGTGGTGATTTCACGCAGGGCCTGTTGTTCGGCCTGCTTGCGAGCTTCCATACGCTCTTCTTCGGTCATGGCTGAAGAAGAAACACCGCCCTGGTCGTCACCTCCGTAAACAGTGGATCCACCTTCCTGGTCTACAGCAGCCACATCGGAACCATACTCGCCGCCTTCTTCGGAGGTACCACCGGTAGAGCTACAGCCCGCTACCAGACCGACAGACAACAACAGTGCGAACGCTTTTGATTGAGCTGAAAAATTCATGTTTTCTTCCTTTCAGTTGAGTGACGTTATTGCTTGAACAATGGCCAACACCGGAAAGCTCCGGGAGTCAGCGAACCAAAGGTCCCCAGGCGGGCTCACGGACATCGCCTTCGGATGCCGGCAAGCTGTACGCTGCTCCACCATCCGCGGAAATAACCGTGAGCACGTTGCTGCCATTCTGCCGGGTAGCGTAGATCAGCATCCGGCCATTGGGCGCAACACTGGGAGACTCATCAGACTCGGTGCGGGTTAGGATCGTTTCCTCCCCGGTTTTCAGTTCGGTACGGGCAATGTGAAATGCCCGATCGCGCTGGTGAACGTAATAAACATAGTTACCGTCATTGTCGGGCCTTGGCCGAGCGTTGTAACGGCTGCCGAAGGTGATACGACGAGGCTCCGCACCCGGTGTATCCATGTGGTAAATCTGCGGACCTCCGGACCGGTCCGACGTAAAGAAAATGCCCTTGCCAGTGGCGTCATAGCTCGGCTCGGTATCAATAGCCCAGTGGTTCGTAAGCTTGGTCAACTGCCGGGTATCCAGGTTCATCCGGTAGATCTCGGCGTTGCCGTCTTTCGAGAGGGTCATCAACAACGATCGGCCATCGTCGGACCAGGCCGGCGCCGAGTTAAGCCCCGGAAAGTCTGCCACTTTGGTGCGATTGCCGGTTGCAAGCTCATGAACAAAAATCACCGGTTTCCCTGTTTCGAACGACACATAGGCCAGCTTTTCCCCGTCTGGCGACCATGCCGGTGACAGGATGGGTTCCTGGCTTTCAAGACGGATTCTGGCGCGCTTGCCGTCCACGTCACTGACCTGCAGTCGGTAACGGGGTTTGCCGTTGGCGGTATCAAGCGTGATATAGGCAAGCTTTGTTGAGAAGGCACCCGGCACGCCTGTGATGGCCTCATATACCTTGTCGCTGATGTGGTGAGCCAGCGAGCGCATATTGGAGGCAGGTGCCGCCGCAGTTTCACCGAGAATCCGTTCCTCGCGGTTTACATCGAACAACTCATACCGGGCCTGAACACGGTCACCACTTCGGCTGAGGGCCCCCACAAGAACATAGCGCTGGCCCAGCAGGCGCCAGTCCCGGAAATACACTTCCTCCCGCCTGGATGGCAGGCTCAGCATCTTCTCGGGAGGCAGAGTCCGGAATTCGCCCGTCATGGTCAGATCCGCCTGAACAATGCTGCTGACCTTGTCGCCAGCGGGCATCTGTCCAGACTCGGCGAAAGGCACCACTGCAACAGGAATGGCCGAATCCGCGCCTTCAGTAATCCGGATCAACAGCTCCGCCCGGGCTGCCGAAACCGCGAAAAAGATCAGCGCCGTGGCGGCAAGAAGCGTTCTGGACGGTTTGTGCCAAATCCGATGTGTCATGGTGTTATCCGCATCCTTATCTCAACCGGCGTGGGTTGAATTCAATCGTAAACTGTCGGAAATACCGTTCAAAGGTATCCCGATCATTGGGTATCGGGTAACGACTCAGGGAACGCACCGCCCCCAGAGCGGAGTTATCGAACGCTGTATTCCCGCTGCTACTGACCAGCCGCACTCCGGCAAGCTCACCCGTCGGTAACAGCGTAATCTGGAGCCGCGCGGTCATCTCTTCAGTAGCCGAACTGGGCGGATACCACGCCTGGCTCAAGCGCTCACGGATCAAAGCCTGGTACTTCTCACTCTCCGACAGCATCTGGGCTTCCCGCGCTTTCGCAGCGGCCGCCTCTCTCTGGCGACGGGATTCCTCTTCCCGGGCCCTCTGAGCCGCCTCCGCCTGGGCTTCAAGCTGCTGTTCCCGGAGCTTGCGCTCTGCCTCGAGGCGCTTACGCTCAGCTTCCTGGCGAGCCAGTTCCTCCTGGCGCTTTCGTTCGGCCTCTTCCCGCTTCCGCTGCTCTTCCTGGCGCCGCTTCTCTTCTTCGGCTTTTCGTTTTGCCTCTTCCTGACGGCGTTTTTCTTCCTCAGCTTTCTGCCTGGCCCGCTCCTTGGCTTCCGCTTCCGCCTTTTGACGGGCAGCCTCCGCTTCACGGGCTTTCCGGGCTTCGCGTTCTTTCGCCTCTGCTTCCTGTCGCTCCTGCTCTTTCTGCTGCTGGAGCCGTTTTTGTTCTTCCTGTCGCTTCTGCTCTGCAATGCGACGGGCTTCTTCTTCCTGCCTCTGTCGTTCAGCTTCTTCCTTGCGACGCTGCTCTTCGGCCCGGCGTTCTTCGTCCCGCTTTTGCTGATCGACCGGCTCTACCACCGGGCTCGGTTCCGGCTCCTGCTGGGTAATCAGCCGGGCCGATATGCTCCTGGGTGGCGGCTCATGATCGGTGCTGGTCCAAGACCAACCCGCAAGCGCAATGCCCAGAATCAACAGGTGCAACGTGACCGAGAGCGCCACCGGTGATTTCCATGGTGGCACGCCTGTTGTGGTTACTTCGCGCTGGTGATCTCTCACAACACTCCTGCCCGCAACACTATCAATTGTCGTCCCGCGGTGATTCGGTGATCAGGCCGATACTGCTCGCCCCGGCACCCTGCAACTCGGCCATCAACCGAACAACTGTGCCGTAAGTAACATTCTCATCGCCGCGAACCAGAATCTCACTGGAGGCCCGTTGCGAGAGGATCTTGGAAACCTGGGCACGCAGGTCAGACAGCGTCATAGGGTCACTGCCCTCGTCTCCGATCTCGACGTAGTACGCTCCGTTTGCATCAACCGAAACAATGATGGACTCAACATCCTTGTCAGACTGAATAGGATCGGAAGTGGTCTGGGGCAGATCAACCTTCACCCCTTGCGTCAGCATCGGGGCGGTGACCATGAAGATGATCAGCAGCACCAGCATTACGTCAATGTACGGAACCACGTTGATCTCCGACATTGGCTTGCGCCGGTTTTCCGGCATCATTCCCATGCCTTTCATAGAACTGTGCTCCCGGGCTGATTCCTGCCTCTAATTACCAACCACATCATGCGGCGCCCTTGTCGCTCTGATGGACGCGGCGATGGAGGATGCTGGAAAACTCATCCGCAAAGGTTTCGTAGTTCTTCAAAAGGGCATCGGACATGGCGGAAAAACGGTTATAGGCAATAACCGCCGGTATTGCGGCGAACAGACCCATGGCGGTTGCGATGAGGGCCTCGGAGATGCCGGGCGCCACCGTCGCCAGTGTCGCCTGCTGAACCTGTGCCAGCCCCCGGAACGAGTTCATGATGCCCCAGACGGTACCAAACAGACCCACATAAGGGCTGGTGGAGCCGACCGTCGCCAGAAAAGGCAGGCTGGCCTCCAGCCGCTCGTGCTCCCGGGAAAAGGCGACCCGCATTGCGCGCTGGGTACCTTCCATGACCGCATCGGCATCCCGGCTTTGCTGGCGCAACCGGGAAAACTCCTTGAAACCGGCCCGGAACAGGGATTCCATGCCGGAAAACGGTGTTGGATCGGCATTCACCTCCCGGTACAACTGCCCCAGATCCATGCCTGACCAGAAACGCTCCTCGAACGCCAATTGCGCCCTCTTGGCCTTCCGGAACACCTGCAGGCGCTGGAAAATCAAGGCCCAGGACATGATTGACGCCAGGGCCAGCAAAAGCATGACCAGCTGAACCAAGACACCGGCATTGGCAATGAGGTACCAGACTGAAAGTTCTGAATCCACTTCTTACTCCTGGCTCGTTCTGTTTATCGTTTCGGTGGGCTGGACATTCCTGGCCAGCAATTCCTGCATATTCGTCGGTAACCGGCGGGGACGACCGGAATCAAGCGCTACGCAGGCTACCCGCACATCACTGTCACTCAGCAACTTCCGGTCTTCGGCCCGCATCACACGCTGACGGAAATCCATCCAGACTCTACCAAAAGCCACCGGTTCCGCAGTAACCAGCAGTTCGTCATCAAGCTTGGCCGGTACCGCATAATGAATGGTCAGCCGCTGCACTACATAACTGATATTGTCCGCCAGCCCCGCCCTGAGGCCAACGCCGCAACTGCGCACCCATTCGGTTCGGGCCCGCTCCATGTAATGGAGATATTTGGCATGAAATACGATGCCACCAGCGTCGGTGTCCTCGATATAGACCCGAATCGGCAGCTCGAACCTTCCCTCTGGCGCCTGTTCAACCAAAAAGATCGTCCTCCCTGCCCGACTTCGGCGGAATCACGCCGAAATGCTGATAGGCGTTGGAGGTCACCATCCGCCCTCTGGGAGTCCGGACCATATAACCCTGCTGGATCAGGAAGGGCTCAAGCACATCCTCAATGGTGCCGCGCTCTTCACTGATCGCGGCAGCAAGGCTCTCGACCCCGACAGGGCCACCGTCGAATTTCTCGATCATGGCCAGCAGCAGGCGCCGATCCATGTGATCGAAACCCTGGTTATCCACTTTCAGCATATTCAGTGCCTGATCGGCGATATCAGAGGTGATACGACCGTCTGAGCGGACTTCCGCAAAATCGCGGACACGGCGCAACAGGCGATTGGCGATACGCGGGGTACCGCGGGACCGGCGGGCAATTTCGAACGCGCCTGCCTCATCGACGGCTACCGAAGACAATCGCGCGGAGCGCAGAATGATGCTGGTAAGATCTTCGGTGTTATAGAACTCCAGCCGCTGCACGATGCCGAAGCGGTCACGCAGCGGCGAAGTCAGCAAGCCTGCCCGGGTGGTCGCCCCGACGAGGGTGAATGGCGGCAGGTCCAGCTTGATGGAGCGGGCGGCCGGGCCCTCACCGATCATGATGTCGAGCTGGTAATCTTCCATCGCCGGATACAGCACTTCTTCCACTGCCGCGCTGAGACGGTGGATCTCGTCAATGAAGAGAACGTCACCTTCTTCGAGATTAGTCAGCATGGCGGCCAGGTCGCCGGCTTTTTCAAGCACAGGACCAGACGTTGTCTTGATGGATACGCCCATCTCATTGGCGATGATATTGGCAAGGGTTGTTTTGCCCAGACCGGGCGGGCCAAAGATCAGAACGTGGTCCAGCGCTTCCTGACGACCCCGGGCCGCGGATATGAAAATATCCATCTGCTCACGGACCGTGGGCTGGCCAACATATTCGGCCAGCAGTGTCGGGCGAATGGCCCTGTCCTGTACTTCCTCATATTCACCGGCCCGGGCCGAGATCAACCGGTCGGATTCGATCATGGCATCACCCATAGTGTGGGAATCAACATCGTGCCTCACGTTTGCCCGCTATTCCAGCGCAGCCCCAATTGTACAAAGGGGTTAGCAGGTGTCACGTTACGCTCTCTACAGGTTCGCGACAGGTTCTGACGATCAGGCCGGAATCATGTTTCGCAGGGCCAGACGGATGAGCGTTTCACTACTCATCCCCTCCTCGGCCACTTTGCTGATGGCCTTGGCAGCCTCCTGGGGCTTGTAACCCAGAGCGATCAGTGCGGCTTCCGCCTCTTCAGTGGCCACCGGCCCGCCAGCGGGGCCTTGCCCGCCCGGCTGCCCCACGCCTGTCGCCTCGGGCGACGTTGGCACAAATTGCCCTTCAAGTTGCCCTATCCGGTCCGCCATTTCAATAAGAAGCCGTTCTGCTGTCTTCTTGCCAACGCCGGGGAGCTTGACCAGTGAGGCGGAGTCACGATTCTCAACGCAGCGAATGAACTGCTGTGCGTCCAATCCGGAAAGAATGCCAACGGCCAGCTTCGGGCCAACCCCATTGACCTTGATCAGCAGGCGGAAGAGGTCCCGGTCCAGGCTGGAAGCAAAGCCGTAGAGGCTCTGGGCGTCTTCACGGACGGCAAAATGGGTGTGCAGGGTGACTTCATCGCCGGTCTCCGGCAGATGAAAGAAGGTGGTATAAGGGATGTCGACTTCATAGCCCAGGCCCGCGCACTCAACCAGCGCCTGGCCCGGAGCCTTTTCAACCAGAATACCTCGGATACGACCAATCAAGCTGAATCTCCTGTCGCTCCTGGGAGCGGTTTATTGTTGTCGCACGCGACCGCTTCGGACTTTTCCCGCGCCACTGGCCACCCGCAGAATACTCTGGCTCATGTGGGCATGGCACATGGCGATGGCGAGCGCATCGGCCGCATCTGCCTGGGGTTTGCGTGAAAGCGAGAGCAACACCTGAACCATGTGCTGAACCTGGGATTTGTCAGCCCCGCCCTTGCCGACCACCGCCTGCTTTACCTGCCTCGCCGAGTATTCATGAACCGCCAAGCCACTGTTGGCGGCACTGACGATGGCCGCGCCGCGGGCCTGACCCAGCTTCAGAGCCGAGTCAGGATTGCGGGCCATGAACACCTGCTCGATGGCAAATTCTTCCGGCCGATACTCTCCGATCAGGGTGGCAAGGCTCTGGAATATGGTCTGAAGGCGTTCAGCCATGGGCTTCTCGCCCACCCGGATACAACCACTGTCGATGTACTCGATGTGTCGACCATCTGCCCGAATGACGCCGTAACCGGTAATTCGTGACCCCGGATCAACGCCCAGAATTATCGCCACATCAATGCTCCTGACTGGTCAAAGCGATTCCATGATGTCGCCGGAGATATCCGCGTTATGGTAGACATTCTGAACATCGTCCAGATCTTCGAGCATATCAATAAGCTTGAGGATGGTTTCCGCGCCGTCCCGATCCAGCTCAACCCGCGTGGATGGAACCATGGTTACTTCAGCATTGTCCGGCACCAGTCCCGCATTGACCAGAGATTCCTTGACGTCCAGAAACTGCTCGGGTGTGGTTACGATTTCCCAGGAACCGTCGTCCTGGGCCGCAAGGTCTTCGGCACCGGCGCTGAGTACGGCTTCCACCAGCCTGTCCTCTTCCCACTCCGGACCGTAGCTGATGATGCCCTGCTTGCTGAACAGGTAGGCGACCGATCCGTCGGTACCGAGATTGCCACCCATCTTGTTGAACGCGTGGCGGATTTCAGCCACAGACCGGTTTTTGTTGTCGGTCATGACTTCCACGAATATCGCCACACCACCGGGGCCATAGCCTTCGTAGGTCTGCTCTTCGTAGTTGTCATCATCGCCACCACCGGTGCCACGTTCAACCGCGCGCTCGATGGTGTCTTTTTTCATATTGGCGGTGAGCGCCTTGTCGATGACGGCGCGCAGGCGGGGATTATCATCGGGATTCCCCCCGCCCTGGCGCGCGGCCACGGTCAGCTCACGAATGATTTTGGTGAAGATCTTGCCCCGCTTGGCATCTTGTGCCGCCTTGCGGTGCTTGATGTTGGCCCACTTACTGTGACCCGCCATACAGCTCCTCCCTTAAATCACTGACTTACTCGTTGCCCTCACCGGCTTCCGCCTTGTTGCCTTCAACCGGCTTCGACGGCTTGCGCAGACGGATATGCAACTCACGCAGCTGCTTCTCATCCACTTCGCCCGGCGCCTGGGTCATCAGACAGGTGGCACTCTGGGTTTTCGGGAATGCGATAACGTCACGGATGGACGAAGCGCCGGTCATCAGCATGACCAGGCGATCCAGGCCGAACGCCAGACCACCATGGGGCGGGCAACCAAACTTCAGGGCATCCAGCAGGAAGCCGAACTTGGCGCGGGCTTCCTCTTCACCGATACCCAGAATACGGAACACCGCTTCCTGCATTTTCTCATCGTGAATACGGATAGAACCGCCGCCCAATTCAGTGCCGTTCAACACCATATCGTAGGCGCGGGACAATGCGTTGGCGGGGTCTGCGGCCAGATCTTCCGGACTACAGGACGGCGCGGTGAACGGATGGTGAATTGCGGTCAGGCCGCCGTCCGGAGTTTCCTCGAACATCGGGAAATCGACAACCCAGAGCGGCGCCCACTCGGAAGTCAGCATGTCGAGATCGTGACCGATCTTGATCCGCAGTGCGCCGAGGGCTTCATTGACCACGTTGGTCTTGTCCGCGCCGAAGAACACGATGTCGCCGTCTTCGGCACCCACACGCTCCATGATGGCCAGAGCAACATCATCACCCAGGAACTTGATGATCGGGGACTGCAGACCTTCAACGCCTTTGGACAGGTCATTGACCTTGATATAGGCAAGACCTTTGGCACCGTAGATACCAACAAACTTGGTGTAGTCGTCAATCTGCTTGCGCGTCAGCTCGCCGCCTTTCGGCACACGCAGAGCCGCCACACGACCTTTCGGATCCTTGGCAGGACCTGCGAAGACCTTGAAGTCCACGCCTTCAACCAGATCATTTACATCCAGCAGCTCCAGCGGGATACGCAGATCCGGCTTGTCGCTGCCGTAACGTTGCATTGCCTCGGCATACGGCATTTGCGGGAAAGACGGCAGTTCAACCTCCAGCACGTCCTTGAACAGCGCCCGGATCATGTCCTCGTTCAGCTTCATCAGGGTCTCTTCATCAATGAAAGAGGCCTCGATGTCTACCTGGGTGAACTCCGGCTGACGATCTGCACGCAGGTCTTCATCCCGGAAACACTTGGCGATCTGGTAGTAGCGGTCAACACCAGACACCATCAGCAGCTGCTTGAACAGCTGGGGAGACTGGGGAAGCGCGAAGAAGGAGCCTTCGTGGGTACGGCTCGGCACCAGATAATCCCGCGCGCCTTCCGGCGTGGCACGGGTCAGGATAGGAGTTTCGACATCCATGAAGCCGTTGCTGTCGAGGTAGTTACGGATATAACTGGTCACCCGGGAACGGAAACGCAGGCGGTTGATCATCTCCGGACGACGCAGGTCCACAAACCGGTAGCGCAGACGCACGTCCTCGCCAACGTCGACATGCTCATCCAGCGGGAACGGCGGCGTTGCCGCAGCGTTCAGGATAGTCAGCTCCTTACCCAGAAGCTCAACCTGCCCGGTCGGCATGTTGTTGTTCTCGGTTCCGGCAGGACGACGACGCACCCGGCCGGTGACCTTGATCACGAACTCGCTACGGACTTTTTCCGCAAGCGCAAAGCTCTCAGGGGTATCAGGATCCACAACAACCTGAGACATACCATCCCGATCCCGCAGATCCAGGAAGATAACCCCACCGTGGTCACGACGGCGATGTACCCATCCGCAAAGTGTGACTTCCTGATCGATGTGGGATTCGTTGATCCCACCGCAATAATGACTGCGCATACCGGTTCCCGTTACGTTTAATGTGTTCAAATATGGTGCGTGTTCTGGATCGCTTGAAAAATGGTGCGACCTTAGCGGAAAAGCCGCCCATTATAAACACAATGGCGGTGAAAATCAGGCGTGCGGGCACGCAAATCAAGCGGTCGGATGACTGCAGGTTGGCAGCCGGCTAGAATGCTTCTTTTTTACCAGCAGATGGAGTCTGAACTTGGCCACCAGAGCGGAGCAAAAACAGAAAACCCGGCGGGCACTGATGGATGCGGCGCTCTCGCAACTGAGTGCGGACCGGGGCTTTGGCAGTCTGAGTTTGCGGGAGGTTGCTCGGGAAGCCGGCATCGCCCCCACGTCTTTCTACCGGCACTTTGCCGAGCTTGATGAACTGGGCCTGGCTCTGGTGGACGAAGGCGGCGTTGCATTAAGGCAGCTGATGCGTCAGGCCCGCAAGCGGATTGCCCGTGATGGTGGCAGCGCCATTTCCACTTCTGTAGAAACCTTCATGGAGTACCTGGGCAACAATGCCAACCTGTTCCGGCTGATGCTTCGGGAAAGGACCGGGGTCTCCAAACCCTTTCGGACAGCCGTTAAGGCCGAAATTGACCACTTTGTGACCGAACTGGCCGATGACCTGCGGCGGATCGCCGACGAGCAGAACAAGCCCCTCTCAGAAGCCAGACTGGTGGCCGAGGCCATGGTAACGCTGGTCTTCAACCAGGGGGCAGAAGCGCTGGATGCAACCGCTTCCGAACGTGATGAGCTTAAGGCCAAGCTGAAAACCGAGCTCAGAATGATCCTGGTCGGCTCCCAGACTCTGGCGAAACGCAACTGACCTCACCTTCGAACTAGACCACGGCCTCAAGCTCAGCAAGAACCGGGGCCAGTCTTGAGCGAACCTGCTCCAGCTCCTCATCGGAATAAGCAACCGGCGCCTGCTTGCCCCACACCGGTCCCGGCCATGCCGGGTCGCCTTCGAACCGCACGATATGATGAAGATGAAGCTGGGGCACCATGTTGCCAAGGGCTGCGACGTTCATCTTGTCGCCGCCAAAGACATCCATCATGGCTTCGCTGAGCGCGGAGGATTCGCGGACCAGCTGGTGCTGCTGGTCCGCCGACAACTGGTAGATCTCACGGATGCCGGCGACCGCCGGCACCAACAGCACCCAAGGCCAGGTGCTGTCATTCATCAGTCGGATTTCACAAAGTGAGCTGCTTCCAAGGCCAATCGTGTCGGCCTTCAGTCGCTCGTGTAACCGGAAAACTGCCGGTTCACTCATACTCATCCTCCGATTATCTGGGTTTACTCGGAGTGGAACTGGGTGCGGCCACGGCCAATGGCATAATAAATGAGGCCGTAGCGATCCAGCATTTCCGGCTCGTAGAGATTGCGGCCATCAAAGACCACCGGTTCACGAATGGTCGCAGCAATAGATTCGAAGTCTGGCGACCGGAACTCTTTCCACTCGGTGCAGATAGCGAGAACGTCTGCCCCTTTAAGCGCCTGCTCTTTCGTGCCGCACAGAGTCAGGCCTTCCTGATCACCGTAGATTCGCTGGGTTTCCTCCATAGCCTCCGGGTCGAAAGCCTGCACTCTGGCGCCGGCTTTCCAGAGATCTTCCATCAATGTGCGGGAAGAAGCTTCGCGCATATCGTCGGTATTCGGCTTGAACGCCAGCCCCCAAAGCGCAACGACCTTGCCATTGAGATCACCACCAAAATAGTGGCTGATCTTGTCGAACAACACGTGTTTCTGGGCGTAGTTAACCGATTCAACCGCATTCAGCAAGCGTGCTTCGTAACCGCAGTCGCTGGCAGTTCGGGCCAGGGCCTGAACATCTTTCGGGAAGCAGGAACCGCCGTAACCGCAACCAGGGTAGATGAAGTGATAACCAATCCGCGGGTCGGAACCAATGCCCCGGCGCACGGCTTCGATATCAGCGCCCAGTCGCTCTGCAAGGTTGGCGATTTCGTTCATAAAGCTGATCTTGGTGGCCAGCATGGAGTTGGCCGCGTACTTGGTGAGCTCGGCAGACCGCAGGTCCATAAAGATCATGCGGTCATGATTCCGGTTGAACGGGTAGTAGACCTCCCGCAGCAGTTCCGCAGCCCGCTCGCTGTCGGTACCGACAACAATGCGGTCAGGCTTCATGAAATCGTTGATAGCCGCCCCTTCCTTGAGAAACTCGGGGTTCGACACCACATCAAAATCCAGCTCCAGGCCACGTCGGTCCAGCTGGGCGCGAACCGCAGCCCGGACCTTGTCGCCGGTACCCACCGGTACCGTGGACTTGTCGACCACCACCTTGTAGTCCTCCATGTGTTCACCAATGGAACGGGCTACGGCAGTAACATACTGGAGGTCGGCAGAACCGTCTTCATCCGGGGGGGTGCCCACGGCGATAAACTGGAGTGTGCCGTGACGAACGGCCTCCGCGCTATCTGTGGTGAACGAAAGGCGGCCCGCCTCAACGGTGTGCTTTACGATATTTTCAAGGCCTGGCTCATAGATGGGAATCTGGCCATTCTTGAGCTTTTCAATTTTGCCCTGGTCCACGTCCATACACAAAACGTTGTGACCTACATCCGCCAGGCATGCGCCAGTAACCAGACCGACATAGCCGGTCCCAAAAATCGTAATTTTCATCCGTTAAATCCCGATACAAATACAGAAAAGTTATGGGGCGTCGTCAGCTTTTTTCTTCTGCCAGATCGCTTCCCAAGCCAGAGCTGTGCCGACAATGGTATCCAGATTGTCGTAGTCCGGCTGCCAGCCCAGGGTCTGGCGGATAAGTGTGTTGTCAGCCATCAATGCTGCCGGGTCGCCGGCGCGGCGGCCGGTTTCGGTGACCGGAAAATCAACGCCGGATTGCGCCTTGACCACATCAATCACTTCCCGGACCGTAAAGCCGCGACCATAACCGCAGTTCATGACCTTCGAATGACCACCATCTGCCATGTAGTCCAGCGCCATCACGTGGGCCTTGGCCAGGTCCTCCACGTGGATGTAGTCGCGAATGCAGGTGCCGTCCCGGGTATCGTAATCGGTGCCGAAGACACTCATGCCTTCCCGCTGTTCCGTCACGCACTCACAGGCGACCTTGATCAGATGCGTGGCTTCAGGTGTGGCCTGCCCCAGCAGCCCTTCCGGATTCGCGCCTGCTACATTGAAGTAACGGAGAATCACATAATTGAGGCTGGAGGCTGCGGCCAGATCCATGATCATCCGCTCGCTCATCATCTTGGACGCGCCGTAGGGGTTGATCGGGGCCAGCGGCAGATCCTCAGTGAGCACCGTCTGTTCAGGCATACCATAGACAGCCGCGGTGGAGGAAAAAACCATGTACGGCACTTCGTGCTTTTCGACCGCTTTCAGGAGGTTCAGGGTATTGCGGGTATTGTTGCTGTAGTACTTCAGGGGGTTGGCGACAGACTCCGGCACCACAATATTGGCAGCGAAATGCAGAACTGCCTCAAATTGGTGACGGGAGAACAGATCTTCGATTGCCGCTTCGTCGGCCAGATCCCCGACCACCAGTTCGCCGGCGGTGACCGCCCAGCGGTAGCCAGTGGAGAGGTTATCGAAAACAACGATATCGTGACCGGCCTGGCCCAGCTGACGGACCACGTGACTGCCAATATATCCGGCTCCGCCGGTAACGAGGACTTTCATAGGCGAAAACTACTCCTTCCCTGAATTCTGTTTGCGCAGACGCCGGATCTCTGCCCGTCGCCGACTGAAAAACTCACTGATCACCTGGCTGCACTGATCTGACAAGACGCCGCCAACGGCGGTCACGTCCCAGTTCAGATGGGGCTCTTCGAGTGTCCGGCGTGCAGACTCTATTGCACCGGCCTTGGGCTCACGTGCCCCATAGACAAGCCGACTGATTCTGCCGTGGACGATAGCACCCACGCACATGGTACAGGGCTCCAGAGTAACGTAAAGCGTGGCATCCGGCAGCCGATAATTGCCCACCCGGGCGGCGGCATCGCGCAGCGCCCTGATTTCGGCATGGGCCGTGGGATCGCAACCGGAAATCGGCGCGTTAAAACCCGCGCCGATTTCCTTGCCATCCAGAACCACCACGGCACCGACAGGCACTTCGCCCTTTGCTGCAGCCTCACCAGCCAGCTGGAGCGCGCGATTCATCCAGCGCTCGTCTTCCGGCGTCGCCTCAGACATCGGACCGGCTCACCCGTCGATTATTCCCACTCGATGGTTGCGGGCGGCTTGGACGAAACATCGTAGGTCACCCGGGATACACCGGTGATCTCATTGATGATCCGGTTGGAAACGGTCTCAAGGAGATCGTAAGGCAGATGCGCCCAGCGGGCGGTCATGAAATCGATGGTTTCAACAGCACGAAGAGCCACCACGTATTCGTAGCGGCGGGCGTCACCTACCACGCCAACCGACTTGACCGGCAGGAATACTGCAAAGGCCTGGCTCGTCTTGTGGTAGAAATCCGCACGGTGGAGTTCCTCCAGGAAAATGGCGTCGGCGCGGCGCAGGATATCGGCATATTCCTTTTTAACTTCACCGAGAATACGCACGCCCAGACCCGGCCCCGGGAACGGGTGGCGGTACACCATGTCGTATGGCAAACCAAGCTCAAGGCCGATCCGGCGCACCTCATCCTTGAACAGCTCCCGCAGCGGCTCCACCAGCTTCATTTTCATGGTTTCCGGCAGGCCGCCCACATTGTGGTGGGACTTGATAACGTGCGCTTTGCCGGTCTTGGACGCAGCAGACTCGATCACGTCCGGATAGATCGTGCCCTGTGCCAGCCAGTTCACGTCCTTGATATTGGCCGCTTCATCGTCGAACACGTCGATAAAGGTATTGCCGATGATCTTGCGTTTCTGCTCTGGATCAGAGACCCCTTTGAGCTTCGACAGGAACAGGTCTTCAGCATCAACCCGAATCACTTTTACGCCCATGTTGCTGGCGAACATGTCCATCACCTGGTCGCCTTCATGAAGACGCAGGAGACCGTTGTCCACAAACACACAAGTCAGCTGATCACCGATTGCCCGGTGCAGCAGTGCTGCCGTCACCGAGGAATCGACGCCACCGGACAAACCAAGCAATACCTTGTCGTTGCCCACCTGCTCGCGAATTTGCTGAACCGCATCATCGACGATCTTGGCCGGCGTCCAGAGGGCTTCGCATTTGCAGATAGTCAGGATGAAATGCTCGAGAATCCGCTTGCCCTGCAGGGTGTGGGTTACTTCGGGGTGGAACTGGACGCCATACAGGTTCCGGCTGAGATCCTGCATTGCGGAAATTGGCGCGCTCTCGGTGGAGGCCAGCAGCTCGAAGCCTTCAGGCATCGCCACCACCTTGTCACCGTGGCTCATCCACACGTCCAGCAGCGACTCACCAGCCGGCGTCAGATGATCGGTAATATCCGCCAGCAGCGGACCCTTGGCGCGAACCTTCACCTGGGCATAACCGAACTCGCGTTTCTCGGAACTGGCAACGCGGCCTCCAAGCTGCTCCGCCATAGTCTGCATGCCGTAGCAGATGCCGAGAATCGGGATACCGCGCTCAAACAGCCCTTCCGGCGCCCGGGGACCGCCCAGCTGAGTTACCGACTCCGGACCGCCTGCAAGAATAATCCCCTTCGGATTGAACTCATTAAGCTCGTCATCGGTGATATCGAACGCTTTGATCTCACAGTAAACGCCGATCTCGCGAACACGGCGGGCAATCAGCTGGGTGTACTGGGAACCGAAATCGAGAATCAGGATGCGGTGGTCGTGGATGTTCTGGGCCATGGAGTCCTCGGGGCTGAATAAACAACGCGGCCCTCTGGGGGCCGCGTCTGGTAGGGCAATGGTTAACCGATACGGTAGTTGGGCGATTCTTTGGTGATGGTCACGTCGTGCACATGGCTCTCACGCATACCCGCGTTGGTGATGCGCACGAATTCAGGCTTGGTGCGCATTTCTTCCATGGTGGCGCTACCGGTGTAGCCCATGGCAGCCCGCAGGCCACCAACCAGCTGGTGAACGATGTTACGCATCGGACCTTTGCAGGCAACGCGGCCTTCTATGCCTTCAGGAACCAGTTTCTCGATACCCTTACTGGCGTCCTGGAAGTAACGATCGCTGGAGCCCTGCCCCATGGCGCCGATGGAACCCATGCCACGATAGGCCTTGTAACTGCGGCCCTGGAACAGCTCCACTTCGCCAGGTGCCTCATCGGTACCTGCCAAAAGGCTACCGATCATGACGCTATGGGCGCCTGCGGCGATGGCTTTGGCAATATCACCGGAGAAACGGATACCGCCATCAGCGATAACCGGGACTCCGTGCTCTTTCAGCGCTGCTGCCACGTTGGAAACCGCAGAAATCTGGGGCACGCCAATACCCGCCACAATACGGGTGGTGCAGATGGAACCGGGGCCAATGCCTACCTTTACTGCATCCGCGCCGGCTTCCGCCAGGGCGAGCGCCGCGTGTGACGTGGCGATATTGCCGCCAATCACCTGCACATCGGGGAAATTCTTCTTGATAAAGCGCACGCGTTCCATCACGCCACGGGAATGACCGTGGGCGGTATCCACCACGATCACGTCGACCCCGGCTTCGGCCAGTGCGGTAATGCGGGCTTCGGTGTCGCCACCGGTGCTCACGGCCGCGCCAACTCTCAAACGACCCTGATCGTCTTTACACGCCAGCGGGTAATCTTTCGCCTTCTGGATATCCTTGACCGTGATCAGGCCGCGCAGCTCGAAGTTATCGTTAACGACCAGAACCTTCTCGATCCGATGGCGATGCAGCAGCTCTTTCACTTCCTCGAGACAGGCGCCTTCCTTGACCGTAACCAGCTTTTCCTTGGGCGTCATGATATCCCGAACCAGCGTGTCCATCCGGCTTTCAAAACGGATGTCGCGGCCAGTGACGATACCGATCAGGTCGTGGCCGTCCACCACCGGAAGACCGGAGATGCTGTTCGCCATGGTGATATCTACCAGTTCGCGAACCGTTGTCTCGGGCGAAACTGTAATCGGATCCTTCACCACGCCACTCTCGAACTTCTTGACCTTGCGGACGGCTGCCGCCTGTTGCTCAACGGTCATGTTCTTGTGCATGATGCCGATACCGCCTTCCTGAGCCATGGCGATGGCCAATTCTGCCTCGGTAACGGTATCCATGGCGGAAGACAGAAGAGGAATGTTGAGGGTGATACCCTTGGTCAGCTGGGTTTGCAGGCTAACCTCGTGGGGCAGCACTTCTGAATATCCGGGAACCAGCAGAACGTCATCAAATGTGAGGGCTTCTTCGGCAATTCGCAGCATTGGGATCCGCCTTTTGATCGTGCTAAGTTGGGAATTTCCGTGCCGTACCCGCGGCGGTACGACAAAGCAAAATCCTTAATCGATCTATTATAATGGGGCTCTCGAAGACAGTAAACCGGCCCTTTTTTAAGGTTCGATTGCATCTTTTTGAAATTTCGCTATTTTTACCCTCCCTCTTTTCGGCTATTGCGTATGTATAACGACGGATCAGGACCGGCGACGCCGCATCTTCAGGACACCCGCCCCCGGGCACTCAGCGTCAGCGAGCTCAACCACCAGGCCAGACATCTTCTGGAATCGAGCTTTATGCAGGTGTGGGTGGAAGGTGAACTCTCCGGACTTTCTCGCCCCTCGTCCGGCCACTGGTATTTTTCCCTGAAAGACCGGAAATGCCAGGTGCGATGCGCCATGTTCCGGGGCATGAACCAGCGCATCCGCACACCACCGAAAGAGGGCGATCAGGTCCGGATCCGCGGCAAGGTCACTCTTTACGAGAACCGCGGCGACTTCCAGATTATCGTTGAACACGTCGAACCTGCGGGGCTGGGCGCCCTCCAACAGGCCTTCGAGGAGCTCAAGCGGAAATTGCTGGCCGAAGGACTGTTTGAACAGGCCAGCAAGAAACCACTGCCCTCACTGCCCAGGCACATCGGTGTCGTCACCTCACCGACCGGCGCCGCGATCCACGACATACTCACCGTTCTCGCCCGGCGGTGCCCCGCTATACCCGTAACGCTCTACCCCACTGCCGTTCAGGGCAAGGCGGCTACCGCCGACATCGTACGAGCCATCGAAGCCGCCCAGAACCACGGCGTTGCCGATGTCCTGATTATCGGCCGTGGCGGTGGCTCTCTGGAGGATCTCTGGTGCTTTAATGAAGAAGCGGTCGCCCGCGCGATTGCCGCTTGCCGGATCCCCACGGTCAGTGCGGTTGGTCACGAGGTCGATGTAACCATTGCCGATTTCGTGGCTGATCTTCGGGCCCCGACGCCCTCGGCAGCCGCCGAAAAGATTTCGCCAGACCAGTCAGACTGGCTTAAACAGCTAAGAGACCGGGAATTCCGCCTGTCCAACGCCATGGGCCTGGCCCTGAAGCGCCTGGGCACCCAGCTCGGACATCTGAGCGCCCGGTTGCGCGACCCAAGAAGGGAGCTTCTGGAGAAAGCCCAGCGAATGGATGAGCTTGAACTGCGCCTCCGTAAAGCTATTCGACAGCGCCTGACAACCGTTGGCGTGCGCAATGATCACCTGCGCCAGAGACTGGTCATGCAGTCGCCGCACCGCCAGCTCTCGGATAGCCAGGACGCGCTGCGGCGCGTGAGCGAGCGATTGGTTTCGGTCATGCAGCAGGACCTGAAACAGCGTCGCGACAACCTGGAACATGCGGCGCAGACTCTGAATGTGGTCAGCCCCCTTGCGACCCTTGGACGGGGTTATTCCATCGTGCGCGACAACAACGGGAACATTCTTCGGGATGCCTCAAACGTTAACCCCGGCGACACCATCTCAGCCCGCGTTGCACGGGGTGAAATGACTGCGAAGGTGACTTCGGTCAAATCTGCAGAAGAAACTGGCCCCTAGACCCCCGAGACTAAGCCAATGGTCTACTAGTCCATGATTTCAAACGGCCTAAAGTTGTCAGGAAACGTATTAAAACAACAACAGGCACGATGAGGTGGAATGTATGGACTACCACTCAGAGTTCCGGCGGTCGATAGACAAACCGGACGAATTCTGGCGTGAACAGGCGGAAAAAATTGACTGGATCGAACCGCCGAAAACCATCTGGCAGCCAACCGACAATGGGCACGGGCAGTGGTTCCCCGACGGCACTCTGAACACTTGCGATGTGGCACTGGATGCCAACATCCGTGCAGGGCGTGGCGACCAGAAAGCCCTGATCTACGATTCTCCGGTTACCGATACCCAGCGCTCCTACACCTACAACGAGCTGACCGATGAAGTGGCCCGGTTCGCTGGAGCCCTCAAAGACCGTGGCATCACCAAGGGCGACCGGGTCATCATCTACATGCCGATGATTCCGGAAGCCGTCATTGCAATGCTCGGCTGCGCGCGAATTGGCGCCATTCATTCTGTGGTCTTCGGCGGCTTTGCAGCCCATGAGCTTGCGGTTCGCATCGATGACGCCAAACCGAAGGCTGTGATTACCGCTTCCTGTGGCATCGAAGTCACCCGTGTGATCGAGTACAAGCCCCTGGTCGACAAGGCCATTGATCAGGCCAGCCACAAACCGGAAACCTGCATCGTTTACCAGCGCCAACAGGTACAGGCCGAACTTCAGGCTTGCCGTGACCACGACTGGAACGAATTGATGGAAACGGCCGAACCAGCCGACCCGGTGCCCGTCAAATCAACAGACCCGCTCTATATTCTTTACACTTCGGGCACCACCGGTAAACCCAAAGGTGTGGTGCGCGACAACGGTGGTCATGCAGTTGCGCTGAACTACAGTATGAAGCTGGTCTACGACGCCAAACCCGGCGATGTTTACTGGGCCGCCTCTGACGTTGGCTGGGTCGTTGGCCATAGCTACATCGTCTACGCGCCATTGTTTGCGGGTTGCACCACCATCATGTACGAGGGCAAGCCGGTGAAAACACCGGATGCCGGAGCCTTCTGGCGAGTGGTTCAGGATCACAAAGTGAACATGCTGTTCACTGCCCCGACCGCATTCCGGGCCGTCCGCAAGGAAGATCCGGAAGCAGACCAGCTTTCACGCTACGACATCAGTTCACTGAAAAGACTGTTCCTGGCCGGCGAGCGACTCGATCCCGCCACCTATGAGTGGCTGAAAGAGCACACTGGCCTGCCTGTTCTCGACCACTGGTGGCAGACCGAAACCGGTTGGGCCATTTGCTGCAATCCGGTGGGAATTGAGTTAATGGCGACCAAACCAGGTTCGGCAACCGTTCCCTCCCCTGGCTACAACGTGCAGGTAGTGGACATGAACGGCAGCCAGATGCCCGCCGGCGAGCAGGGTCAGATTGCTGTAAAACTGCCACTGCCACCCGGCTGTATGATGACAGTCTGGGGCGACGATGAGCGATTCCGCAAAACCTACCTGGAACCGATATCGGGATTCTACAGCTCCGGCGACGGCGGCTTCATTGACGATGACGGGTACGTGTTCGTTATGGGCCGTACCGATGACGTTATCAATGTCGCTGGCCACCGGCTCTCTACCGGTGAGATGGAGGAAGTCGTAGCTTCCCACCCGGCCATAGCAGAGTGCTGCGTCGTGGGTGCGCACGATGATATGAAAGGGCAGATCCCCATAGGGCTGGTTTTGATCAAGGACGGCGCAACCATCGACCATGACGAACTGGAAGACGAGCTGGTGGAGATGGTTCGAGACAAGATTGGCGCCATCGCCTGTTTCCGCCGCGCCCTGGTGGTTGATCGCCTGCCCAAGACCCGCTCCGGCAAGATCCTCAGACGGGTCATCCGCCAGATTGCCGATGGCGAGGAATACTCGGTGCCCAGCACCATTGATGACCCTGCCATTCTGGAAGAAATCAGCGAGCAGTTCCGCCGCTGACAGAGCCCCCGTGAATGCTGCCCGCCCCGCCCGAACCGGGGGCGGGCAATTTTTACCCAATCAAATCCCAACCTGTTGTTTTTGCCGGCAATAAAACCTTCACGAAAGCTGCAAAAATTTCGTTGACGCCCCCCAAAGTCGGTCTATACTGAAATTGCTGTGAAAATACAGCGGTATTTGGTGAATGCGTTTCAACGTCCTGCCGAAGTGCTCTTCGTTGCCCCTTCCTCAGTACTCTCTGGATTTCTCAGCAACGATTCCATGTGGAATTTTGAAGGTCCCGTGAGGGCAAATTACAGAAAGACAGGAAAGATCAATGTCCGATACTAAAACCGGCCACGTTAAGTGGTTTAACGAGTCCAAAGGCTTTGGCTTCATTGCTCAGGACGGTGGCAGCGACGTGTTTGTTCACTACAGCGCAATCAATGCAAGCGGTTTCCGCACCCTGACCGAAGGCCAGCAGGTGCAGTTCACCGTAACACAGGGCCCAAAAGGCCCGCAGGCGGAAAACGTTACCCCGGTCTAAGGGTATACGCTCCGTCCTTTGCCCCTCACGGGCATCGGAAAACCAACAAGCCGGCATTCGTGCCGGCTTGTGTCGTCAGGACGGCAGGCTTTTCAGGCACCCGCCGCTTCAGGTTCCGCTTCCTTCTCAGGCATTTCGATACCCACTGCCTGGGCGACTGCCGAAAACAAGGCCTGCAAGGTAGCAGATGTTGTGTCTTCGGCCAGTGCCGCAGCGCTGCAATGCATACCGCTTGCGGTCAGGCGAATACAGGCCAGTGCGTTGGCATTGGTGCCCTCACCCAGCGCAAACTCGTCGTAAGCCTCGACAGCAATGGAGATACCAAAGCGCTTCTCCAGCGCCTCAGATACAGCCTCCACTGCGCCCAGCCCATGGCCATCCAGACGAACCGGCGATGCATCGCGACCCACCGACACCTCGGCATGCACACCCTCTTCGTCCCGGTGCAGGTCGTAGGAGCGCAGCGCCCAGTCGGCGTGGACTTTCAGATAGCGATCCTCGAACAGGCGATGAATGGTCAGCGAGTCAATCTCGCCACCGTTGGTTTCCGCCTCTCTCTGGACCACCTTGCTGAACTCGATCTGCAACCAGCGTGGCAGACTGATGTTGTAATCCCGCTCCAGTACATAGGCGACACCGCCCTTACCAGACTGGCTGTTGATGCGAACCACTTCCTCATAGCGGCGACCAACATCGAACGGGTCGATGGGAAGATACGCCACATTCCAGGTTTCGCCATCCTTGCGGCGCGCCAGACACTTGCGAATGGCATCCTGATGGCTGCCTGAGAACGCGGTGAACACCAGTTCGCCGGCGTAGGGATGGCGTGGATGGGTGGAAATCTCCGTACAGGCCTCAACCACTTCGGTGATCTCTGCCATGCCCGACAGATCCAGCGTGGGATCAATGCCCTGGGAGTACAGGTTCATGGCCATGGTCACCAGATCCATGTTGCCGGTGCGCTCACCGTTGCCCATCAATGTGCCCTCGACCCGATCGGCCCCTGCCATTACCGCCAATTCGGCGGCGGCCACGGCACAGCCGCGATCATTGTGAGTATGCACGCTGATGCTGATGTGTTCACGGCGCTGGATGTTGTCGCAGATCCACTCGATCTGGTCCGCAAACACGTTGGGTGTCGCCATTTCAACGGTGGCAGGCAGGTTGATAATCATCGGCTGGCCCTCTTCCGGACGCCAAACCTCACTCACGGCATCAATCACTTCCGCGGCGAAATCCAGCTCGGTACCGGTAAAGCTCTCCGGTGAATACTGGAACGTCCACTGGGTCTCCGGGTGGCGCGCGGCGATGTCACGAACCAGTTTGGCACCATTGACGGCAATGTCCCTGATACCGTCACGATCCAGACCAAACACCTGCTCCCGCTGAACCGTGGAAGTAGAATTATAGACATGCACGATTGCCTTTCGGGCGCCGGCCAATGCTTCATAGGTACGCTCGATCAACTCAGGACGGGCCTGGGTCAGCACCTGTATCTTCACATCCTCGGGGATGCGATTTTCTTCAATCAGTTTGCGGCAGAAATCGAAATCCGGTTGGCTGGCAGCGGGAAAGCCAATCTCGATTTCCTTGAAACCCAACTTCACCAGCAATTCGAACATCCGCGTTTTTTGGGCAACAGACATGGGCTTCACCAGTGCCTGATTACCATCCCGAAGATCCACGGCACACCAGGTTGGCGCCTTCTCAATGACCTTGTCCGGCCAGCGACGATCGGTTTTGGCAACAGGTTTGAACGCAACGTATTTGCGATGATCGAAAGCCATGCGTGTAATTCCTTGCGGTTTTAGAAGTGAATTCTTTGATGCGTACAGGTTAACGCGAAAAAGCTGGTATTTGATTGCGAACTTGAGCGGGGAAGCGTATTTTCTAACCTATAAATTGCCTGATAAACGCCATTCTTGGAATTTTATGACCGAAAACAAGAAAACCCTCGCCAAAATTGACAAGATGGACCGCCGAATCCTCGAACAGATCCAGCAGGATGGCTCCCTGACCAACCAGGAACTGGCAGAGAAAGTCGGGCTATCCCCTTCGCCCTGTCTCCGTCGTGTGCGGGCACTGGAGGATGCCGGTATCATCGTCAGAACCGTCACCATTCTGGACCACAAGAAACTTGGCCTTTCTCTGACGGCGATCATCCTGATTGGCATGGATCGGCATACGCCCGAGCGTTTCGCGGCGTTTGAAGAGCAGGTTGCCGAGTACCCGGAGGTGCAGGAGTGCTACCTGATTACCGGCCAGGACGCCGATTACATGCTGAAGGTGGTGGTACCGGACATGGACCATTACCACCATTTCCTGCTGAACCGCATTACCCGCATTCAGGGCGTCAGCGGCGTGCACTCCAGCTTCGTGCTCCGGCGAGTAATCGACAGTACTGCCCTGCCATTGGGGTACCTTTCCTGACTCAGGCGACGAGCTCGCGGACGTAAGCCCTTGCCATGCATTTGAGCTCCTCCACCAGTTGTCGACCCTGGGCGTCGGGCAGAGTTACCGCCAGCCGCAGGACAGTGCCGGCGGACCTTGGTAGCAAAAGGCTTGCTGTCCAGCGCCGATCATCAGGAATCCGGGGACACTCCTCTTTGAGTTTCCGGTCCAGATCGCGGGCGTTGGTGTACAGCTCTCTCAGATCCAGCTCCCTCAGCTCAGGCATTGCCTCTACACCACTCCAGATCGCCGAGTAGGCGGGCTCGTGGCGATAGAACTCATAGAACTGATCGATGAGAACGTCTACCGCATCGCTGAGGTTCAGTTCCTGCAACCGTTCCCGCAGAGCCCGCTCCATCTTCTCCACGTGCTGTTCGGCAATGGCATGGACGATGGCCGCCTTGTTGGGAAAGTAGCGGTAGAGAGAAGCCAGCGACATGCCCGATTGTCGGGCAATGGCTGACATGCTCGCAGCATCGACACCGGTCTCATGAAAAATGGCGGCGGCATGGCGAAGGATGGTGTTGACGCGCTCCCGGCTGCGGGCCTGAACCGGCCGGCGCCGCGGGGCGACATCAATAGATTCGTCGGTCATCATCTGTACCTTGTGCAACAGGCTCCGTACAATAATGGCCACTTTACGACAAATAAAGGCTCCGGCGGGCCAACCGCCGCCTGTCCATTAGTCTAACACTTCAGATTTATTACAAACGGAAGACACGATGCGAGCAAGCCGCTACCTGATTGCCACCCAGAAAGAGACCCCCGCCGACGCCGAGATCATCAGTCATCAGTTGATGTTGCGTGCCGGCATGATTCGCAAACTGGCCGCCGGGCTATACACCTGGTTGCCAATGGGCCTGCGTACCCTGCGCAAGGTCGAGCGAATCGTTCGCGAAGAAATGGACAAGAGTGGCGCTCAGGAAGTGTTGATGCCTGCGGTCCAGCCGGCCGAACTATGGGAGGAATCCGGACGCTGGACCCAGTACGGCGGCGAACTGCTGCGAATGAAAGACCGTCATGGCCGTGATTTCTGTTTCGGACCGACCCACGAAGAGGTCATTACCGACCTGATCCGGAATGAGATCAGCAGCTACAAGGAGTTGCCAGCCAACTTCTACCAGGTTCAGACCAAATTCCGGGACGAGCGTCGCCCCCGGTTTGGCGTGATGCGCGCCCGGGAATTCCTGATGAAGGACGCTTATTCCTTCCATCTGAACGCCGAGTCCCTGAACGAAACCTACGAATTAATGCACCGCACCTACTGCGCCATTTTCGACCGTTTCGGCCTGGATTACCGTGCTGTACAGGCGGACTCCGGCGCCATTGGTGGCAGCGCATCCCACGAGTTCCATGTGCTTGCATCTTCAGGTGAAGATGACATCGTGTTCAGCACCGGGAGCGATTACGCAGCCAACATCGAGAAAGCAGAGGCAGTAGCCCCGAGCGGCACCCGCCCTGCTCCGGCCGAGGAAATGAAGGAAGTCGCCACGCCGGACCAGAAAACCATCGAGGCGGTATCACAGCTGCTGGGCATTGACGCCACCCGCACGGTCAAAACCCTGCTGGTGAAGGCGGAAGCCGACGAGGACGGCAACTCCGGGCTGGTTGCACTGGTTCTGCGGGGCGATCACACCCTGAACGAGATCAAGGCCGAAAACCTGGCCGGCGTTGCCGAGCCTCTGACAATGGCCACCGATGAGGAAATCGAACAGGCTGTCGGCTGCAAGCCCGGATCTATCGGACCGGTAAACCTCAACGTGCCCGTCATTGTTGACCGCAGTGCCGCGCATCTGGCTGACTTTGTCTGCGGCGCCAACCGGGAAGGCTTCCACCTTACCGGCGTGAACTGGGAGAGAGACGCTGCGCTTGAACGGGTGGAAGACCTGCGCAACGTGGTTGAGGGCGACCCCAGCCCGGATGGCAAGGGCACTCTGGAGATCCGGCGCGGCATTGAAGTGGGCCACATCTTCAAACTTGGCAACAAGTACAGCACTGCCATGAACGCCACGGTTCTCGATGAAAACGGCAAAACCGTGATTATGGACATGGGCTGTTACGGCCTGGGTGTTTCCCGGGTTGTTGCCGCAGCCATTGAACAGAACCACGATGAAAACGGCATCATCTGGCCCGATGCCATTGCGCCTTTCCAGGTGGCCATTGTTACCCTGAACGCCCATAAGTCACCGACCGTTGCCGAGGCCGGCGAAAAGCTTTATGAACAGCTACGCCAGGCCGGTTACGATGTGCTGCTGGACGACCGCAAAGAGCGCCCGGGCGTGAAGTTTGCCGATATGGAATTGATTGGTATCCCGCACCGGTTCGTGGTTTCCGAGCGTGGTCTGGCAGCCGGAACCCTGGAGTACAAAGGCAGAAAGGATGCGGAAAAACAGGATGTACCGGTGGCTGAAGCGCTGCCATTCCTGGTCAACGCATCGCCCCGAAAAGGGCTCTGATCGCTGTCCGCATGCGCGGACAAGCCTCTGACGGCACTTGCATAAAGCAGTGCCGTCAGGGATTTTCCCTTCCCGAACCACCCACAATCCCTGGCTCCATTTCCAGGGTGACACCGAACCGGTCAACCACTGACTGACGAACTTCTCTGGCAAGCTCCAGTATGTCAGCACCTGTGCCGCCCGAGTGGTTAATCAGAACCAGCGCCTGTCGGTTATGCACGCCCACCCGGGCATTCCGGAAGCCTTTCCAGCCACTCTGATCGATCAGCCAGGCCGCTGCCAGTTTGACCCCCTGCTCCTGAGGATAAGCCACAATATCCGGGTGCCGCTCGCTGAGTACCTCGAATGTTTCTCCGTCAACCACCGGGTTCTTGAAGAAACTTCCGGCGTTCGGAATCATATCCGGGTCCGGCAACTTTCGTCGGCGAATGGCCATTACGGCCTCTGCCACATGCAAGGGGTCGAGGGCGGTTTCCGCTGTATCACCGAGGTACTCCCGGAGATCCCGATATCCGAGCACCAGAGCACGTGAGCGGGACAGACCCAAACGGATTTCGGTGATCACATAGCGACCTGGCGTCTGTTTGAACAGGCTGTCGCGGTAGGAAAAACGGCACTGGGCGTTATCGAGAACAACCAGCTCACCCGAATTGCGATCCAGTGCTGTGACGGATTCCAGGCTATCGCCAAGCTCGACACCATAGGCGCCAATATTCTGGACAGGCGCCGCGCCGGCCGTGCCCGGGATAAGCGCCAGATTCTCGATACCGCGATAACCGGCCCGGGCAGCATACAGGACCGCCTCATGCCAGTTTTCACCCGCACCAAGCACCAAGGTCGCCCTGTGGCCCTCAATGTGCTCCCAACGGCGGCCACGAATCGCCAGACGGACCACCAGCCCCGCGAAGTCACCCGCGAACACCAGGTTACTGCCGCCCCCCAGAATCAGGACTTCCTGATCCTCCGATGAGGCCCAGTCCAGAGACCTGACCAACTCATCTGAGGTGTGAACTTCGACATAAAAACGGGCTTTGGCCGGCACGTGCAGGGTATTCAGCGCCTCCAGCTCTATGTTTTCCCGAAGTTCCGGCTGCTGACTCAAGCCAGGCGCCCCCGGATGTCCGCCAGCAGGCCCTCGCCGGCTTCCTGAATCAGGTCAAGCACGGTTTCAAAACCTGCATCACCACCGTAATAGGGATCTGGCACTTCCCGATGGGCCGACTGACCGAACTCCAGAAACAGGGCTGGCCGGGTGCCGCCATTCTGATGCCATACGTCCTTGATGTCCGCCAGGTTCTGGCGATCCATCACCAGCACGTAGTCAAAGGTGTCCAGATCCTCCGGACTGAACTGGCGGGCCCGTAATCCACTGATGTCGATACCCCGCCGACGGGCAGCCTCCTGGGCGCGGGCGTCAGGACTCTTGCCAATGTGCCAGTCACCGGTGCCGCAGGAATCGATGTGGACCTGCTCTGCAAGGCCCGCCTGCTCCACCAGTGAGCGAAACACACCTTCAGCACTGGGCGATCGACAGATGTTGCCCAGGCACACGAAGAGAACGTTTACCGGTTCAGCCATTCTCGCTATTCCTCTTCTCCAGCCAGCCTCGGACCCTGTGCAAATCGGCGTCGGTATCAACGCCGCCCGGCGGGTTGACCGCGGCCACATCCACGTGAATACGGGCACCGTTATAGAGCGCCCTCAACTGTTCCAGAGATTCGGTTAGCTCGGTCGGCGCAGGCGCCCAGCTGACAAACTCGGCCAGGACGGAAGCACGGTAACCATAGATGCCGATATGCCGGAAATATCCGACATTATCCGGCAAGGCAGCGTCCAGCCCCGTCAGAGGTGTGCCCTCCTGCCACTGGTCCCGGGCCCACGGGATCGGCGCACGGCTGAAATAATGGGCGATCCCCCTGTGATCGAACACCACCTTGACCACATTGGGATTGAACACGTGCTCCGGATCGTGGATCCGCTCACACAGTGTGGCAATGGCGACTTCAGGATAAAACTCCAGATTGTCGGCCACCTGGTTGATCAGTTCGGGCGGGATCAGGGGCTCGTCACCCTGGACGTTAACGACCCGATGATCCGGTCCGAAACCCAGCACCCGTGCAACCTCCTCAAGGCGGTCTGTGCCGCTGGCGTGATTGGGTGATGTCATCACTACTTCTGCACCAAAGCCTTCGCATGCGGTCCGGATCCGATCATCGTCCGTGGCGACAACGACCCTGTCTGCGCGGCTTTCCGCGGCACGCTCACAGACATGCTGGATCATCGGCTTGCCGGCAATGTCTGCCAAAGGCTTGCCCGGAAGGCGGCTGGACGCATAGCGGGCCGGAATCACAACGGTAAAAGACATGTAGTAACCACCTGGCTGACTTGGGTTTAGCGCTTGTGCAGACGCTCATCAGTAGAGAGCGTCCGGGCTTCGGTAGCCAACATCACAGGAATCCCCTCGCGGATCGGGAACGCCATGGCGTCCTGGTAACAGACCAGCTCGGTTCTGTCCTCGTTGAGCTTCAGATCGCCCTTACACACCGGACAGGCCAACAGCGCCAACAGTTTTTTATCCATGTTGCTTACTCACTTGATATCAGGAAGTTAACGGCTCGGAACATTGGCGAACCCGGGCCAGAAACGCGTCCCGGAACGGTCCCGGCAATCTGGCCTCAACGGTGAGGCTCCAGGCATTATCGGGTGCAAATTCCCGGCATTTCACCGCGTCTTTTGCGGTCATGACTATCAACTCATCGGTATCACTGTTCAGATCCTCAGGACGGAAACGATGGTGATCCGGAAAGGCCGCTTCGGTAACATCGGCGCCAAGGGTTCTGAGTGTATCGAAAAACCGGGCCGGGTTTCCGATCCCGGCCACAGCCCTCACGGCCTTGCCCCTGAGATCGCCAACGGCTCTCGCCTCCCCTGTTTTCAGGTGAACAAGGGTTGCAGGCTCAAGAATCATGGAAAATATCGCAGGGTGGTCAATGCCAACAAAGCTTTCCATGGCCTGCTCTGAAAGCTCTTTGCCATTTACAATAACAAAGTCCACAGAAGCCAGTCGCGAAACCGGCTCCCGAAGCGGGCCAACGGGGATCAAGGCGCCGTTACCGATGCCCCTTTGCCCATCAAATACCGACAGCTCCAGGTCTCTGGGCAACTTGTAGTGTTGAAGGCCGTCGTCACAAATCAGCACATCACCCAGGTTTTTCTCAAGAGCGTAATCGGCGCCCCGTCGGCGGCGCGGATCAACAACAACCGGGCAACCGGTGCTCAGCGCCAGCATGACAGGCTCGTCACCGGCTTCGGAAGGACTGGTCTCCGCCGCAACTTCCAGCGGGTACTGGCCAGCATTACCACCATAACCCCTGCTGAGAATAACCGGCCGCCAGCCATCGGATGCCAGTGCGGAAACCAGCCAGGCGGTGAGCGGCGATTTGCCGGTTCCACCGGCAGTGATGTTGCCAACCACAATGACCGGAACCGGGAGCGACGCATCCCTCGCATCCCAGGCGGCCCGACGGCGGGCTTCCGCGATGCTCCGGTACAGCCAAGACAGCGGTGCCAGAAAAGCCAGAGGGCGCTTCCTTCCATACCAGAGACGCTCAACCAGCGAACTCATGGCAGATTGCACCGCGCTCATGACTGCTCGCTGAACTGCATCTGGTGCAATTGAGCGTAAGCGCCGCCAGCGGCAAGGAGTTCGTCGTGGCGGCCGGATTCGGCGATGCGGCCATTGTCCATCACCAGGATTCGGTCCGCTTTCTCGATGGTGGACAGGCGATGCGCAATGACCAGAGTGGTACGGCCCTGCATAACCGTTTCCAACGCTTCCTGGATATGGCGTTCAGATTCCGTATCCAGCGCCGATGTCGCCTCATCAAGGATCAGAATCGGGGCGTTCTTGAGCAGCGCCCGGGCGATGGCGAGCCGCTGTCGCTGCCCACCGGAAAGCATGACCCCGTTGTCACCGATCATGGTATCCAGTCCCTCGGGCATACGGTCAATAAATTCGAGCGCATGAGCCTTGGCGGCAGCCTCGCGGATTTCCTCCGGTGTGCAGTCTCTCAAAGCACCATAGGCGATATTGGCAGCGATGGTGTCGTTGAACAGGACAACGTTCTGGGTTACCAGAGCGATCTGTTTACGCAGGGCCTTGAGGGAGAAATCGCGCAACGAGTGCCCGTCGATTCGGATATCTCCGCCGGTGTACTCATAGAACCTCGGCAACAGGCTCACCAAGGTGGATTTACCGCTGCCGGAACGCCCAACCAGAGCCACACTCTGCCCGGCAGGAATGCTGAGGGATATGCCTTCCAGCACATTGTCCAACTGGTCACGGTACCGAAACGCCACTTCGTCAAACTCGATGTCGCCTTCAACGCGATCCGGCGAATACGTGCCCGGATCCTGCTCCGGCGACTCGTCGATGGTTTCGAAAACATCGTAAGCCGCTGCAACGCCCTTCTGGATCTTGGCGTGAACAGAGGTGACCTGGCGGATGGGCTTGGCCATGGTCGTCGCCGCCGTAATGAATGCCACCAGCTGGCCGGTGCTCATCTCACCACGAATTTCCGGCGCCAGCATCATCCAGACGAGCCCGGCAATGGCGATGGCCACCAGCACCTGAATCACTGGAACACTGATCGCCTGAGTCGACGCCATCTTCAGACTTTGCTTGAGGTTTTTGTCATTAACCTCTTGAAAACGCTGGCGTTCATAATCCTCACCGCCGAACGTACGAACAACCCGGTAGCCGGTAATGGATTCAGAGGCCACGTGGGTAATATCACCCATGGAGCCCTGGATACGTTTGCTGATCTTGCGGAAGCGCTTGCTGGCATAGCTTACAACCGCGGCAATAAGCGGCCCCACCGCCAGGAAAATCAGCGTGAGTTTCCAGTTGGTGTAGAACATGTAACCCAGCAGACCGACGATGGTCAGACCTTCACGGAGCGTGATGGTCACGGCGTTGGTCGTCGCCTCCGCCACCTGCTCGACGTTAAAGGTAAGCTTGGACACCAGCCGTCCCGCCGCGTTGTCATCGAAATAGCGGGAAGGCAGTGTCATCAGTCGATCAAATACATCGTTACGGAGCGCATTTATGACCTGGCGACCGACATAGCTGATGAAGTACTGGCTCAGGAAGGTGCCCAGCCCACGGAATGCGAACACGCCAACGATAACCATCGTCAGCATCAGACGATTCTGCTCGGTCGGATTCTCGATAGCCGCAATAACGTATTCCATGGCCGCCGCCATGCCCGTCGATGCGGCGGCATAGATGATGTTACCGAGTACCGCCAGAGAGAAGGCCAGCAGGAAGGGCTTCACATAGGCGAGCAGGCGTTTGTAGGTTTCCCAGCTGCCCGCCGGCAGGCCGGCCGCAGGGTCTGGCAAAGGCTCGGGTACCTTCACTGGCTCTCAGCCTCCCGCTCAGTGGTGATACTGAGCTTGGCGAACCCCAGGCGTCCGGCAACGTCCATGGCACGAACCACAAATTCATGGGGTGTGCGGGCGTCAGCGGTAATGATGAACGGAAGCGAGTTATTGCCTTCAGCCAGTTCACGGACACCCCGCTCTAGGGTCTCCCGCCGATTATTGACCAATGTGCGGTCGTTCAGGATGTACTGCCCCTCGGCATTGATCACCACGTCAATCTGCTGCACTTCGGATGCCGGCGCAGGCTCGCCGCTGGCCTCAGGCAATTCAACCTGCAGATGGCTCTCGCGGGTAAAGGTCGTGGAAACCATAAAGAAAATCAGCAGCAGAAACACCACGTCGATCAGTGGCGTCAGGTCTACCCCGACTTCCTGGCTCCTCTGGCGCTTGAACTTCACGGCGTTCAGGCTCCTTCCACGTCGATTTCGCGGTCTCCGTGCACTACCTCAACCAGCTTGATCGCTTCCTGCTCCATGCCGACGACCAGCTCATCCACTCTCCGGATAAAGTAGCGGTGGCATATAAGTGCCGGGATGGCGACGCTCAGGCCAGCGGCCGTAGTAATAAGCGCTTCAGAGATACCACCGGCGAGGTTGCCGGCGTTGCCAACCCCGGCCAATTGGATCTCGGCAAATACCTTGATCATGCCAATGACGGTACCAAGCAGTCCCAGCAGAGGGGTGATCGTCGCAACGGTACCCAGCGGGTTAAGGAAACGCTCCAGATCATGGATGACCTGGCTTGCCTCGTGCTCGATGCTCTCTTTCATGATTTCGCGGCCATGCTTGGCGTTAAGCAGGCCACCGGCAAGAATCCGGCCCAGGGGCGATGACCCCTGCAGGGCTTTCAGTTTCCGGCCATTGAGTTCTTTCTTCTTGATCCAGCGCCATAACTCATTGATGGTCTGGGGGGGCGCGACCCTGGAAGCGCGAAGGGTCCAGAAACGCTCCAGAATGATGGCCAGCGCCAGAATGGAGCAGGCAACAATTGGCACCATCAGAATGCCACCGGCTTTCAACAGCTCGAACACGCTTGGTCTCCCTGATTGTTTGCAAGCCGCGCTACTTTAGCATAGCTACCCGTGGAGGCCACACCTGCAATGTCACGGTATTTTACATTGGTCACGGGCAAGCCCCGAACCACCGACCCAGAACGACGAGCCATGCCGCATTTCCTTTAATACCAGCTTTTTATCGACAACGGTCATCTCGACGCTGCCTGAACATGCTGTGTTCAGCGGCACCGCTCCGACCCCCGCGTAACGTGCGGTTACCGTCGGGTGGGGATGACCGTACCGGTGGCGATAGCCAGCGGTATAGATGACCCGATCTGGTCTCAGCACGCGCACCCAGGGTTCGGAAGATGAGGTTTTGCTCCCGTGGTGGGGCGCAACGAGCACGCGATTCGAAGGAACCTGAACGTCCTCTCGGCCAGCCATATAAGCCAGATACTCTGCCTCCACGGGTTCGGTAATATCTCCCGGCAAGAGCCACTCAGTTCCGGAGTCAGGGTGGTAGATACGCAACACACAGGAAGCGTCGTTACCCTCTTGTGCGCCCTCACCCTGCCAGAACTCGAGGACCAATCCTCCCAGCCTATCTTCAGCCTGTTTGCAGGCTTGCACAGGCAGTTCGCCAACCTGCTGCCTGACCGCCGCAGGCTCACCAGCAATGACACGGCCGACACTGACGTTCCGGGAAAGCTCCGAGATGCCACCGGCATGATCGCTGTCGGCGTGGCTGATCACGAGGGTGTCAATTCGCTTGATTCCTTCAGCCGCCAGATTGGGCAAAAGCGTGGATTCGACGGCCGAAAACACGCCGGGCACGGCGGGACCGGTATCGTAGACAAGAACCTCGCGCCCGTGTCGGACCAGAACCGAAAGACCCTGCCCAACATCCCATACCCTTACAACTGGCTCTGCAACGTACGAATTCCTTTCGGAAGAAGGGGCCGGATACACCAGCCACAACACCGCAGAAAGAACCGCCACAAGCCGGAACATGGCGAACGGCAAACACAATACTGAGACGCTCAGCAACGCCCAGCCAACAAGCTCCGGGACACCAGCCGGGATGTCGGGCGCCTGCCATTGCGCAAGCCACATGAGCCATTGCCACAGAACACCGAGGGTTAGATCGAATATTGGTAAGAACAGCTGGGCGGCGCCTGGAACTACGGCGGCAAGCAACCCACCCGCGACAAGCACTGGCATAACCACAAGGGATACCCAGGGAATCGCGACCAGGTTGGCCAACAAACCTACCAGGGGCTGGCCCTGCCCCAGTATTTCGAGGATTGGCCATAATCCGCCAAAAACCGCGAGCTGGGCCAGGACGAGTCCTCTCAGCCACCCGGTTCCAGCCAGTCGCGACGAGAATACAGTGATCAGGGTGGCAACCGCAGCGAACGAAAGCCAGAATCCCTGGTCCAGGGGCGCGAAAGGGTCCAGCACAAGAACGGCAGCCAACGCGGCCAGGAAAACGTTCCAGACCGGGGCCTGACGACTCATCAGTACCAGCCACCCACCGGCCACAACCATCACCAGAGCCCTCTGGGTTGGAACGGTAAATCCCGCCGCCAGGGCATAAACCAGACAGCAGAGGATAACGGCCAGGAAGGCAAACCAACGCCTTGAGCTATCGCTCACTATGTGTGCCGGAACAGTCAGCAACAGTCGCCGGCACAGAAACCCTGCCCCCAGGGCGATCAGACCCAGGTGCAGGCCCGATATGGCAACCAGGTGAATGGTGCCGGTCGCCTTGAGCACATCCCAGTGCTTCTGTTCCATGTGGCCGCGATGACCTATGAGTAACGAAGAAACCAGCGGAAAATGACGGGCACCGCCAAATTGCTCGATGGTCCATTGGTGAAGCAAACGATGCAGCTTCCGGTACTGGCAATGGACGAAACACCCGACATCCCGGTCAACCTCCACGCTACGAATGCTGCCCGTGGCCCGGTAGCCCTTGCGAAACAGCCAGTCCTCGTAGCGAAAGCCCGCGGGGTTCAGGGAGCCGTGGGGGCGCTTGAGCACGACTTCCAGCCGCAAACGTTGGCCCGGGAGCCGCTCCATTCCGTGACCGTACCAGGACAACCTGAGCAGGTCCGGCATCCTTGCTTCCTCTCGGGTCGGGATGGGAAGGTTGTGCCACTGGGTGACACAGAAACTGAAACGTAAACTGTTGAAGCTACCGGGCGAAGGAATATCACATACGTATCCCGAGACAGAGAGACGCTCGCGTTCCAGGCTTGCCGGCAGAACCGTTGAAAGCCGGTCACTGGCATGCCACGAGGCCCAGGAGAGTCCGACCATGATGCCAAGAGCAGATACGAATGCGGAGCTGGCAAAGGTCGGGGAAACGCAGATCCGGCCTAAGGCCAGCAGTGGTATCGCGGCTATCAACCACGTGGGAGGTGGCAGTATCGACAACCAATACAGTAAGATAACGCCACAAGAGAAGGCGATAACGCCCAGCGCTGCGGAACCGGAGTCGCCCGAAGGGCCCACCGGTCTGTTGATACTTCCGGACAATCCTTGTCCTCCTGTATGTCACAAACACCGGCGACATCCGATGAGCCGGTCTACTAACTCCGTCTAAAGGCAGAACTTCCAATGCCAAAGAAGTTCATGAAACGCTATCTGCCCTCACCAGAGAAGGTGCAAGCGATGCAGTCGCTGAGCTTTCTGGGCGATATCCTTCATGAACCGAACCTGTGGCACATCAACCGTCACAGTGTTGCGCGGGCCTTTCTCGTCGGCATCTGGTTCTGCTTTATTCCCATGCCCTTCCAGATGCTCGCGGCGGCCTTTTTTGCCATCTGGTTCAATGCCAACCTGCCGCTTTCAGTGGTCCTGGTATGGATCAGCAACCCTGTAACCATGCCGCCAATGTTCTATTTCAACTACAAGATTGGCGCCTGGGCTCTGGATCGGCCTGTACTCAGTTTTGATTTCGAGCTCTCGTGGTCCTGGATCAGCGAGCGGCTGCTGGATATCGGCATTCCCCTCTATCTCGGGTCCCTGGTGGTCGCAACGGTCTCCGCTTGCGTGGCCTACCTGATTATCCAGTATCTGTGGCGCCGGAAAATTCGCTCTGACTGGCAGGTGCGACGCACCGCACGACTCAGACGCCGTCGTGAGGCTGATCAGGCTTCCTGAATCAGGCGACCCTGCTCAAGCCGCATGACACGCCCCAGGCTTCTGGCCATTTTCATGTCATGGGTGACCATGACAAAGGCAATACCCAGCTGATCCCTCAATGACTCGATCAGCGCCTGCACCCCTTCTCCGGTATGTTCATCCAGGTTGCCCGTCGGTTCGTCCATCAGAACACAGTCCGGTTCGTTGACCAGTGCCCGGGCAATGGCCACCCGCTGGCGTTCGCCACCGGACAGCTCGCCGGGTTTGTGATCCAGCCGTTCGGCAAGCCCAACCCGCTGCAGCAGGCTGGCCGCCTTGTCCCTCGACCTGGATACCGCCATACCGCCCAACGCACAAGGCATCATCACGTTTTCCAGAGCGGTGAACTCCGGCAACAGGTGATGGAACTGATAGACAAACCCGAGATGGGCATTCCGGAACCGGGCGCGCCGTCCCTCGGAAAGCCGGTGAATGTCTTCGCCACAAATGGAAATCTGGCCGGAAGATGGCTTGTCGAGCCCGCCCAACAAGTTGAGCAACGTGGTTTTTCCGGCACCACTGCTGCCCACAATGGCAACGGTCTCCCCCTGCGCAACTTCGAGCGAGATATCCGAAAAAATGGTGAGCTTGCCGAGACCCTCGTTATAGGTTCGGGTCACCTGACGGCAGTCTATTACCAGGGCAGAGTGTGCCATTGCGGATTGTTCCTTACTCATAACGAAGCGCCTCCGCCGGATCCACCCTGGAAGCCCGCCAGGCCGGATAAATCGTTGCCAACAGACTCATAGCGAGGCCGGCGCCACTGATGATAAACACGTCCTGCCATTGCAGCTGGGAAGGCAGATAGCTGATGAAGTAAACGTCCGCGCTCAGGAACTGGTGGCCAAGCGCTCCCTCCAGCCAGGAAATAAAGGCACTGATGTTGAGCGCTCCGAAAACGCCCAACGCCGTGCCAACAATGGTTCCGAAGATACCGATGACCGCCCCCTGAACAATGAAGATACGCATGATGCGTCCCGGTGTTGCCCCCATGGTCCTGAGGATGGCGATGTCACCGGTTTTGTCGGTAACCACCATCACCAGCGTGGACACGATATTGAATGCAGCGACAGCCACGATAAACATCAGCAGCAGGCCGATCATGGTTTTCTCCATGCGGATGGCCTGGAACAGGTTGCCGTGGGTTCGGGTCCAGTCGGATACGTAATACCGGCCGCCCAGCGACTCAGCAGCCTGCTGCGACACCTTGGGAGCGGCAAAAAGGTCATCCACCAGCAGGCGAATACCCTCGGCTTTGCCCCCGGTCCGCATGAGCTTGGCGGCATCATCCATGTGAATCAGGGTGTAATTGCCATCCAGTTCTGCCCCGACACTGAAGATGCCCTTGACCGTGAACCGTTTGAGCCTGGGCAGGACCCCAGCCGGCGTAACCGAGGCTTCCGGCAGGACCACGGTTACCTTGTCACCGATCTGAAGACGCAGGCTGGCCGCCATCAACCGACCGATGATGATGCCGAATTCGCCAGAAACCAGATCGTTGAGACTGCCTTCGACCATGTGGTTTTCAATGATAGAAACCGTGCGCTCCTCTTCCGGGAGAATGCCGTTAAGCACGACCCCGCGAACATTTCCACCGCCGGTAACCATACCCTGCCCCTGTATGAAAGGCGCAGCAGCCAGCACGCGGGGGTGCTGCTGCACCTTCGCGTCGATTGATTGCCAGTCGTCAAGCGGCCCGGCGCCTTGAATGGTAGCGTGGGGCACCATCCCGAGAATTCTCTGCTTGAGCTCCCGATCGAAACCGTTCATGACCGAGAGCACGATGATCAGAACCGCAACTCCCAGCATCAGCCCGATCATGGAGGTCAGGGAAATAAAGGAAATGAAGTGATTGCGGCGTTTGGCGGCCGTGTAACGCAAGCCAATATAGAGTGATAAGGGTCTGAACATTGAGAGGTGCCTGTTGCTACCTTCCGGTCTGTCGTGGTCTGGTTTTCCCGGGTACCTTCCAGCACGACGGGAAACTGCTAAACTGTTCTGTACCAAATAAAAATTCAGCCTTCCGGAGCCGCGATGCAGTCGTCCGACATCCCCAACCAACCGGTGGACTATTCACCCGAACGGCGGGACTTTTTCCGCATTGAAGACCGGATCGGCCTGGAGATCCGCAAGCTGGCGCCTGGCACCGCAATGGAAGAAGATGCCTTCGACGGCGACCATCTTGAGAGCCTGAAAGCTGAATTCAGGCGGCTGGATCAGGACGTTAAATCCCAGCTTGCCAGCCTTGCCGAAAAAGACCGGCTGCTTACCGGACTGATCAAATCCCTGAACGGCAAGCTGGACACGCTTGCGCGCATTATGGCCTTTGAGCAAAATCCGTTGCAACCTGAGGACTGGCAGGAAGTAACCCTGAGCGAGGGTGGGCTGTCGTTCTCGAGCAGCACCCCTGCCTGGCAGCCGGGAGACCGGCTCGCCGTTCGAATGACCCTCCCACCCGAACTTTTCCAGCCCCGCGCAGTTGCCCGAGTTATCGAGGTACACCCCGATTCGTCAGGCGGAGCAAGGGTCCACACCGAATTCGCCCGGATTGAGGACAGCGATCGCCAGCAAATCGCACGACATGTGATGCGGTGGCAGATTCGACAGCGTCAAAAGGAGTAGACTGGGGAAAAACGAGTGACTTTTGCTAATCTTTTTCGGATATTACGCTTTATCCATGTCCTCCCGAGGACATCAGTTTTCATGGAGACCCATCAATGAGAAAGCAAACTACCCTGTTCGGCGCACTGGCAGTGACTGCCACACTGGCCCTTTTCCCGATGACGTCCGCGGTAGCTGAAGAAGTCCGCGTGCCAGTCGGCACCCAGGCCGATCGCGACCAGGCCAGCTTCCCCGGCTCTGGCATGAGCCAGTCATCAGTGCGCGCCTCCTGGGGTGCACCCGTGGAAATTGAAGGTCCCGTGGGCCAGCCACCGATCACCCAGTGGCACTATCAGGGCTTTATCGTGTATTTCGAAGGCGACCGGGTTATCCATACCGTTCTCAAGCCGAATCGCTGAAGGCCCGAGGGGCCTTTCCAGGCTGGAAATTCCCTTCCCATGTCCTGACGTTCAACCAATCGTTGGTTAGAATGGCGTCTTTTATGATTCAAGGTGACGTAGTGACAACCAAACGAGTGTTGCCCGCAGAGTGGGCGCCCCAGAGTGCCGTCATGCTGACCTGGCCCCACCCGGGAACCGACTGGGCAGGCCTGATCGACGAAGTTGAACCGGTGTTCCTCGACATCGCGAAAGCCGTACTCCCACACGAACACCTTGTCATCAGTTGCGAACACGTTGTCCGCCTTCAGGAGCTAGAACGGGACCTCAATCGGTACGCCGAGGACAATGGCTTTCCGGGACGCGTGAGATCGGTTCCGGCACCGGCGAATGACACCTGGGCCCGCGACCATGGACCCATCACCATTCTCACCGATGAAGGGCCGACACTGCTGGATTTCAGGTTCAACGCCTGGGGCGGAAAGTTCCCCTGGGAAAAGGACGATGCGTTAAATAATCACCTTTTCAATGCTGGCGTCTTCGGCACAACCAGGATGCAGCAGGTCGGTTTTGTGCTGGAAGGGGGTTCATTTGAATCGGATGGTCAGGGCACCCTGCTGACCACATCCGAGTGCCTGCTGACGCCCACCCGAAACCCGGCCATGGATCGCACGGCGATTGAACAGCTGCTTTCCGAGGTGCTGGGAATCCGGCGGATTCTCTGGCTCAACCACGGCTATCTTGCCGGGGATGACACCGACAGCCACATCGATACCCTCGCCCGATTTTGCGCCCCGGATCACATCTGCTACGTGACTTGCCCAGATGTGGCGGATGAACACTACAGCGCGTTGGCAGCCATGGAGGAGGAACTTCAGGAGTTCCGCCAGGCCGACGGCGCGCCCTACAAGCTGACGCCTCTGCCCTGGCCTGATGCCATCCATGATGAGGACGGTGAGCGTCTTCCGGCCACCTACGCCAACTTCCTGATCATCAACGAGGCGGTTTTGCTTCCTGTTTACGGCGTTGATCAGGATCAGGACGCCATTGCTGTCATGAAAGAGATCTTTCCGACACGAGCAATAGTGCCGATCAATTGCCGGCCCTTGATTCGTCAGCATGGCAGCCTTCACTGTGTGACCATGCAAATTCCCGCCGGAGTAGTCAGTTGATGAGCAGTGAGTTGCGCAAAAGCCAAATCAATGTTGCCGTCATCCAGCAGGCCTGTAGCAGCGACAAGGCCGCCAGCCTCGCCACTACCGAGAAACTGGTTCGTGAGGCCGTAGCCAGTGGCGCCAACCTGGTGATCCTCCAGGAACTTCACGCCACCCTATATTTCTGCCAGACCGAGGAAACGTCTGTTTTCGAGCTGGCAGAGCCGATTCCCGGCCCTACCAGCAAGCGCCTGTCTGACCTGGCCCGGGAACTGGGTATTGTGCTGGTTGGATCCATTTTCGAACGTCGTATGAACGGCGTGTATCACAACACGGCGGTTGTATTTGAGAAAGACGGCTCCCTGGCAGGGCTGTACCGGAAAATGCACATTCCGGACGACCCGGGGTTCTATGAAAAATTCTACTTCACGCCCGGTGACGCCCAGTTCAACGATGGCCGCAGCGGTTTCACGCCTATCGATACGTCTGTCGGCAGGCTCGGCGTGCTGGTGTGCTGGGACCAGTGGTACCCCGAGGCCGCAAGGCTGATGGCCCTGGCTGGCGCCGAGATCCTGATCTACCCAACTGCGATCGGCTGGGATGTAACGGATGACCCCGATGAACAGGCGCGTCAACTGGACGCCTGGGTCACCGTGCAAAGGGGCCATGCCGTTGCCAACAACCTGCCAGTCGTGGCTCCGAACCGGGTAGGCACCGAACCCGACCCCTCCGGGCACAGTGACGGCATCCGTTTCTGGGGTAACAGTTTTATCTGTGGCCCGCAGGGTGAGTTGCTGGCCCGGGGCGATGACAGCTCCGAATGCATCCTTGCCGTCACCCTGGATCGCAGCCGCAGTGAATCGGTTCGCCGTATCTGGCCGTATTTGAGAGATCGCCGAATAGACGCCTACGGCGACATCCTCAAACGCGTAAGAGACTGAGCCCCGAATGAAAAAACTGGTCGATACCGTAGTCAGTGAACTGAACCAGATACTCCTGGGCAAAGACCAACAGGTACGCCTTGCCCTCTGCGGGCTTCTGGCCCGGGGGCACCTGCTGATCGAAGATATCCCCGGCATGGGCAAAACCACTCTTTCTCATGCCCTGGCCAAGGTGATGGGGCTGACGTACCAGCGCATCCAGTTCACCAACGACCTGCTTCCGGCGGATGTGCTGGGTTACTCCATGTACGACAAACAGGCCGGCAGCCTGGTATTCCACCCCGGCCCGATCTTTGCCCAGGTGGTGTTGGCTGATGAAATCAACCGGGCATCACCGCGAACGCAGAGCGCTCTGCTCGAAGCCATGGAAGAACGGCAAGTGTCCATCGAGGGCGAGACCCGGCCACTGCCCCATCCGTTCTTCGTAATTGCCACCCAGAATCCCATCGAGCAGGGCGGCACCTATCCCCTGCCCGAGTCCCAACTGGACCGGTTCCTCATGCGTCTTCGCCTCGGCTATCCGGACCCACGGGCCGAGCGGGAGCTGCTGGAGGGCGAAGACCGACGTGCCATGACCGAAAAGCTGCCGACCCTGCTCTCCCAGGCCGACCTGAAAACCCTGCAGGAGGGCGTTACCCGGATAACCGCCAGCCCGGCACTTCTGGATTACGTGCAACGGTTGCTGGAACAGAGCCGGAGAATGCCCGGCCTTCTGTACGGGCTTTCGCCCCGGGCGGGATTGGGACTGGTGCGGGCCGCCAAGGCCTGGGCCCTGATGGAGGGGCGTCATCACGTGCTGCCTGACGACATCCAGGCCGTGTTCCCTGCAGTGGCAGCCCACCGTCTCGAACAGGGCGAGTCCGGCAAAAGCGCGGAAAGGGTTCGTCAGCTGTTGGCAACTGTTTCTGTGCTTGAGTAAATAGCAAGGTTTTATAAGCGGAATTGGCCAAAACGAATGGCAGACCGCGCCTTTCATGTTAGCCTTTGCTCCTTTCCCCGAAGCGTCTGGCCCTGAAACCGGGGCCCGGCAACGTACGGCTTTTTCAGTGAGAGAATTCCCAATGAGCGACACCAAACATTCCCGACTGATCATCCTCGGTTCTGGCCCCGCAGGTTACACCGCTGCCGTTTACGCAGCCCGCGCCAACCTGAATCCGACCCTGATTACCGGTATTGAAGTCGGCGGCCAGCTCACCACCACCACCGACGTCGACAACTGGCCCGGCGACAACGACGGCGTTCAGGGCCCGGAGCTCATGCAGCGCATGCTCAAGCATGCCGAACGCTTCGAAACCAGCATCGTCTACGACACCATCAACGAAGCCGACCTCCGTAACCGCCCATTCCGCCTCAAGGGCGATGGCGGCGAGTACACCTGCGACACCCTGATCATTGCTACCGGCGCCTCCGCTATGTATCTCGGCCTCGAGTCTGAAGAGAAATTCAAAGGCCAGGGCGTCTCCGCCTGCGCCACCTGCGACGGTTTTTTTTACAAAAAACAGAAAGTTGCCGTTATTGGCGGCGGTAACACCGCGGTCGAAGAGGCTCTGTACCTCTCCAACATAGCCGACGAAGTGACCCTGGTGCACCGCCGCGACAGCCTGCGTGCCGAGAAGATCCTCCAGGACAAACTGTTTGAAAAAGCCGAAAACGGCAACGTCAAGATCGTCTGGGACCACACCCTCGACGAAGTCCTGGGCGACGGCACCGGCGTCACCGGTATGCGCATCAAAAGCACCAAAGACGACTCCACCCAGGAAATGGACCTGGCCGGCGTATTCATCGCCATCGGCCACAAACCGAACACCGATCTGTTCCAGGGCCAACTGGACATGGAAAACGGCTACATCCGCATCCGCTCCGGCCTCGAAGGCATGGCCACCCAGAGCAGCATTCCCGGCGTATTCGCCGCCGGCGACGTAGCGGACCACGTCTACCGCCAGGCCGTCACCTCTGCCGGCTTCGGTTGCATGGCCGCCCTGGATGCGGAAAAGTTTCTGGATCAGCAGGATTGATCTAGTCTTTTAGAAGACCAAACGGAAATTGATCGAGGTCGGGAGGGCCAGCCTTCTAAAACTGTGCGGAGCCAGGGATGGCGGAGCCAAGCGTACATGGACGTATTCACAGCGTGTTTTAGAAGGCTGGCCCTCCCGGGCGCGACTCCCAGGCCCGTTAGTATTCAGATCAACGCGAACTAGGCAGTAAAAACCGGAGAAGGATGACCTCACTACCCTGGCTAGACCCGGACCAACTCTGGTTCCCCCCCGCCAACGAAGCCCTGGACGACCCGGACGGCCTTCTTGCCCTCGGCGGCGACCTTTCCACCGAGCGACTCATACTGGCCTACCGGAACGGCATCTTCCCCTGGTACAGCGACGACCAGCCCATTTTGTGGTGGTCACCGAATCCGCGGTGTGTCCTTTTTCCGAACGAAATCCACGTTTCACGGAGCCTGCGCCGGACCCTGAACCAACAACGCTTCCAGGTAACCGCAGACAGACACTTCGGACGAATCATCCGCCTGTGCGCCTCAACCCGTGCCGAAGGTACCTGGATTACCGAAGAAATGATTGCCAGCTACTCAGAGCTGCATCGCATGGGCGTCGCCCACTCCATCGAAATCTGGAACCAGCGTGGTGAATTGGCCGGTGGCATGTACGGACTGGCCATTGGCCGGTGTTTCTTCGGTGAATCCATGTTTTCTCTGGAAACCAACGCGTCCAAAGTTCTCATGGTTCACCTGGCGCACCAGTTACAGCTCTGGGGCTACCGGATTATGGATTGCCAGGTAGAGAGCCGGCACCTGCTTACCATGGGCGCACGGACTATTCCACGGGAAGAGTTTTTATCTATACTCAGGATGAGCATCGATCAGAAACCGGATCAGACCGACTGGACCTTCCGATGGCGTTGGCCCGGGCCGGAGGAGTGAATGAGCAATCTCAGAACCCTGGTGTTCTTCGCGACACCACCGCACGATTGCAGCTACCTGCCAGACCGCGAGGCCACCACCATGTTTGTGGATCCGCGGGCTCATATCGACAAAAAGCTTTACAGCCAACTCACGGCTCTCGGCTTTCGCCGCAGCGGATCCCACTACTACCGCCCTCACTGTGAGCAGTGCAATGCCTGCATACCGGTTCGGTTGAAAGTTGATGATTTCAAGCCGGACAGAAGCCAGCGGCGTGTTCTCCGGAAAAACAAGGATTTGCAGTGCACCATGGCGCCCGCCACCTTTGCGGAGAGGTATTACCAGCTCTACGCCAATTACATCGAACAAAGGCACAAGGACGGCGACATGTACCCGCCGACCCGGGAACAGTTCACCTCGTTTCTGGTAGAAGGCGCAACCGATTCCTGGTTTCTGGAAATCCACCAGGGCGAACGGCTGGTAGGACTGGCAGCAGTCGATCTTCTGGACGATGGCCTTTCGGCCATCTATACGGTTTTCGATCCTGATCTGGAGGACCGCAGCCTGGGCACCTTCGCAATCCTCTGGCAAATTGAGGAAGCCTGCCGCAGGGGGCTGCCCCACCTGTACCTCGGTTACTGGATCAAGCAGTGCCGAAAAATGAATTACAAAACACGCTTCCGACCCATCGAAGCACTGAGAGACGGGCACTGGCGTGAACTGGACGCAGGCTAACTTTGCCAAACGCCGATAAATCAGGCAGAATTGCGCAATTTAGAATCACGAGAAGCATATTCAAACGAGGTTTCTACTGAATGCCGAAATCAGATGCCATTGAAATGGAAGGCGTTATTATCGATACCCTTCCAAACACCATGTTCCGCGTTGAGCTGAGCAACGGTCATGTTGTGACAGCCCATATCTCCGGAAAGATGCGCAAGAACTACATCCGCATCCTGACAGGTGACAAGGTCAAGGTTGAGCTGACTCCCTATGACCTGAGCAAGGGCCGGATCGTATATCGCGCCCGTTGATGCTCCCATGACATCTGAAAGCCCCTTCGGGGGCTTTTTTCGTCAGGGCACAAAAAAACCGCTGCCGGTTACCCGGCCAGCGGTTTTTCTTTAATCGAGCCTGTCTCAGACCGCCTCTGCAGGCTCGTCCTCGTACTCGAATACCAGCTCGTCATCCCGCAGGTGGATGAAGACATCCCCGCCTTTCTCTGAAAGGCGCCCGAACAGGATCTGCTCGGCCAGCGGCCGCTTGATCTTGTCCTGGATCAGGCGGGACATGGGGCGGGCGCCCATGGTGACGTCATAGCCCTTCTCGGCCAGCCAGGCCTTCGCCTCGTCATCCACATGCAGAACCACATGCTTCTCATCCAGCTGCGCCTGCAGCTCGGTGAGGAACTTGTCCACCACGTGGGTGATGGTATCGATCTGCAGGTCGCCGAACTGGATGATACCGTCCAGGCGATTTCGGAATTCCGGCGTGAAGGTCTTGCTGATAATTTCCATGCCGTCGGTGCTGTGATCCTGCTCGCTGAAGCCAATAGAGCGACGAGCCATGCTCTCGGCACCAGCGTTGGTGGTCATTACCAGAATGACGTGGCGGAAATCTGCCTTGCGGCCGTTGTTATCGGTCAGCGTGCCGTGATCCATGACCTGCAGCAGGAGGTTGAACACTTCCGGATGGGCCTTCTCGATCTCGTCCAGCAGCAGGACACAGTGCGGATGCTTGTTCACCGACTCGGTCAACAGGCCACCCTGATCGTACCCAACGTAGCCCGGAGGCGCACCGATCAGCCGTGATACGGTGTGCCGCTCCATATACTCCGACATATCAAAGCGTACCAGTTCGATACCCAGAACCTTCGCCAACTGCTTGGTAACCTCGGTTTTACCGACACCGGTCGGCCCTGCGAACAGGAAGGCACCCTCTGGCTTCTCGGGGGCCTTGAGCCCGGCGCGAGCCAGCTTGATGGCAGTGGACAGCGATTCGATGGCCGGATCCTGACCAAAGACCGTCATCTTCAGATCCCGCTCCAGGTTCCGCAGCAGATCCTTGTCGCTGGTAGACACGTTCTTCGGTGGGATACGGGCAATATTTGCAACCACATCCTCGATCTCGGTGACATCAACGGTCTTCTTACGCTTGCCTTCCGGCTGCAGCCGCTGGCGCGCGCCCGCCTCGTCAATGACGTCAATCGCCTTGTCCGGCAAGTGCCGATCGGTGATGTAACGGTCGGACAACTCTGCAGCCACCCGAAGCGCCTTGTCGGTGTATTTGAGATCGTGGTGCTTTTCGAAATTCGGCTTGAGGCCCTTCAGGATCTGGTAGGTGTCCTCAACACTGGGCTCGTTCACATCGATTTTCTGGAAACGGCGCGCCAGGGCGCTGTCTTTCTCGAAAATACCCCGGAACTCCTGGAACGTCGTTGAGCCAATGCACCGGATTTCACCCGAACTGAGCATGGGCTTCAACAGATTCGACGCATCCATCACGCCGCCGGAGGCAGAGCCCGCTCCGATGATGGTGTGGATCTCGTCGATGAACAGGATCGCGTGGTTTTCTTTCTTGAGTTCGGCAAGCAGACCTTTCAGACGCTTTTCGAAATCGCCGCGGTACTTGGTTCCGGCCAGCAGGGCACCCAGATCCAGCGAGTAGACCACCGCATCGGAAATAATATCGGGGACCTGTCCGTCGACGATACGCTTGGCGAGCCCCTCTGCGATGGCGGTTTTGCCAACCCCGGCCTCGCCGACCAGAAGCGGATTGTTCTTCCGGCGGCGTACAAGGATCTGCACCACCCGCTCGACTTCGTGTTCACGGCCGATCAGCGGATCAATGCGGCCCTGACGGGCCTGCTCGTTCAGGTTGGTGGCGTAGCTTTCAAGCGGCTTGGATTGTCCGCCTTCCTCGCCAGCCTCCTCGTGGGACGCCTGATCCTGACTCTCCTGATCTTCGGCGCCCTGAACCCTGGAAATACCGTGGGAAACAAAGTTGACCACATCAATGCGGGCAATGCTCTGTTTCTTGAGCACATACACCGCCTGGCTTTCCTGTTCACTAAAAATGGCCACCAGCACATTGGCGCCGGTTACCTCTTTCTTGCCCGAGGACTGCACATGGAACACAGCCCTTTGCAGGACTCGCTGGAACCCCAGTGTTGGCTGGGTCTCGCGCTCACTGTCGCTGCTCGGAATCAAAGGTGTGGTGGAGTCCACGAATTCGACAAGCTCTTCCTGAAGCCGCTTGAGGTCTGCACCACAGGCTTTCAGGACGCCCACTGCCGATTCATTATCCAGTAGGGCCAGCAACAAATGCTCCACAGTCATGAACTCATGACGCTTGTCCCGGGCATTCTTGAAGGCCGTATTCAGCGTAATTTCTAGATCTTTGCTCAGCATGGGCCACCCCAACGTCTATCAGTCCGCACGTTCAATCTCGCAAAGGAGCGGATGTTCGCATTCCGAAGAATACTGGTTCACCTGTGCCGCCTTTGTTTCCGCGATGTCCCGGGTATATACCCCGCATACAGCTTTTCCCTGTGTATGGACGAGCAGCATCACCTGCGTCGCCTTTTCCTCATTCATTCCGAAGAACTTCATCAACACATCGACCACAAAATCCATGGGCGTGTAATCATCGTTCAGAAGCACCACCCTGTATCGCGCCGGGCGCTTGAGAGCGGGCTTCTCGGGAGCAACGCTGAGGTCATCCTGTCGCCCCGGTTGTTCGTCCTCCCCCTGATTGAATACTAGTAGAGAATTTTCGATAGTCCGCATCATTCCTTACCGGTTTATCGGTGCCCTTGTTAAATGTGGATGTCCGCCCCGGGGTTTTCAAGCGGGGCATGAGATATTTATCAATACGAACATGATACCGCTTCCAGACTGCGTTCAACCACACATTCCAGGCATAGAAACTATTGACTCACCGCAATGATTGGCCGAAAGTTAAGTTGCAATGTAAAATAATGTAAATCCATGCAAGGTTTGTGTAACAGGATTCGGACCGACTGTGCGACGGCGCCGATAGGCACACAGAGAATTAACAAGAATAGAGACAGCAAAAGAACAGGGGAGTTCATCATGCCAAGAGGCAAGGTCAAGTGGTTCAACAATGCCAAAGGGTACGGATTCATCATCGAGGATGGCTGCAGTGACGACCTGTTTGCGCACTTCTCTTCGGTGCAAATGGACGGCTACAAGACCTTAAAAGCCGGCCAGGCCGTAACCTTCGACAAAAAGCCCAGCGACAAGGGCATTCACGCAGTCAACATCGTTCCCGACGAGCTGCCTGCCAGCAAGGCGCAAACTGACGCCAGCAGCGACTCTGCCGGACAATCCGGCCAGCAGGAATCAGGCAGGGACGGCTATCCGCCCCGTGCAGTCAACGCCTGACCTGTTCTGGTAACGCAAAATCACACCCACCGGTCGTCTGCTGGTGGGGGTCTCTTTTTTTGTCCTTCAAAAAACGTCGGGTGACAGGTCCCCCTGGGCGGTGGCGCCCGCCCTACTTTGCCAGCCTTCCTGTTTGCAGTACGCTGCACTGCTCAAAGACAGCGGATATCCGGGAAAGACCTGCGCATGGCCGAACTCGTGCTTTTCAATAAACCCTTTCATGTTCTGAGCCAATTCACAGACGATGGCGCTTCCGGAAGTAAACCACCTCGCGCTACCCTGGCAGATTACGTGCACATCCCGGGCATATATCCGGCCGGACGTCTGGACTACGATTCCGAGGGCCTGCTCCTTCTGACCGCTGAAGGCTCCCTGCAACACCGCATAGCGTCACCATCACTGAAGATGCCAAAGACCTACTGGGTGCAGGTAGAAGGAAACATTTCTGAAGAAGCACTGAGACACCTGGCTAGCGGTGTGCAGCTCAAGGATGGTCTGACCCGGCCGGCAAAAGCCGACAGAATGCCTGCCCCGACGGTCTGGCCGAGAGTGCCTCCGGTGCGTCATCGGGATAACATTCCGACGAGCTGGATTGAACTGACGATAACCGAGGGCAAGAACCGGCAGGTACGTCGAATGACCGCTGCCGTCGGGTTTCCGACACTTCGCCTGATCCGGTATCGGATTGGTGACTGGACCCTTGACGGCCTCGAATCCGGAGCCCATCGAACGGTCACCGTCAATTTACCCGCTTCACCAAAACCAACCCGCCGCGGCAACGCCGCTGGCGCCCGAACCAGGAGAAACCGGAAATCATGACCTGGACACCCCATGCTACCGTGGCCGTCATAGTCGAGGATGAAGCCGGCCGTTACCTGATGGTTGAAGAGATCAGCGGCGGCAAGGTTGTTTTCAACCAGCCGGCTGGCCATATCGAAGAAGATGAAGCCATTCTGGATGCCGTTCGACGGGAAACCCTTGAAGAGACAGGCTGGAACATAGAGCCCATACACTTCCTTGGCATTTACACCTACAAGGCTCCGGCCAACGGCGTTACCTACTATCGTTTCTGCTACGCTGCGCGGGCTGGCGACCGGGTTACTGAACAGCTGGACGATGGCATCATCGCCGCCCACTGGCTCACCCTGGATGAAATCCGCGCGCTGGGGGACAAACTGCGCAGTCCGCTGGTCATCCAGTGCATAGAAGATTACCGAAACGGCCGGCGATACCCGCTGGACGTGGTGGTGGACGCGCAGACGCCACCCTCGGAAAGATGATAAACTCGCGGTTTTTTAGTCGGTAACGAAGCTGTCATGACCAACGCACCCGAAGCCTCCTCTCCAAACAGTAACGCCAACACGCGTGTGATCGTCGGCATGTCCGGCGGCGTGGATTCTTCAGTGGCCGCCTGGCTTCTGAAAGACCAGGGCTATCAGGTTGAAGGCCTGTTCATGAAAAATTGGGACGAGGATGACGGCACCGAGTACTGCACAGCCATGACAGATCTGGCCGACGCCCAGGCCGTTGCCGATGCCATCGGCATCAAACTGCACACCGCCAGTTTTGCAGCCGAGTACTGGGACCGGGTTTTTGAGCACTTCCTCTCTGAATATCAGGCCGGACGAACACCCAATCCGGATATTCTTTGTAACAAAGAAGTGAAATTCCGGGCTTTTCTGGACTATGCCATCACCCTTGGTGCCGACTATATTGCAACGGGCCACTACGCCCGGCAACGGCCGATTGCTGGTTCAACGGGCAAGGCCCAACTCCTGAAGGGACTGGATCCGAACAAGGACCAGAGCTATTTCCTGCATGCCGTCTCCGGCGACCGCATTGCGCGGACCCTTTTCCCGGTCGGCGAGCTGGAAAAACCGGAAGTCCGCCGTATTGCCGAACAACAGGGTTTCGTTACCCATGATAAAAAAGACTCCACCGGTATCTGCTTTATCGGCGAACGCAAGTTCAAAGACTTCCTGAAGCAATACCTTCCGGCCCAGCCCGGCGACATTGAAACACCGGACGGCCAGAAAATTGGCCGGCACCAGGGCCTTATGTATCACACCATCGGCCAGAGACAGGGCCTGGGCATTGGCGGTCTCAGTGAATTCGGGGACGAGCCCTGGTATGTGGCGGAGAAAGACCTCAGCCGCAATGTGCTTGTTGCGGTTCAGGGCAAACACCATCCCCTGCTCTTTTCCCGTGGCCTCGTATCCGGTCCGATCGACTGGGTTGCCGGAGAGGCACCTGCTGGACATTTCCGCTGCAAGGCCAAGACCCGTTATCGCCAGCCGGATCAGGATTGCCAGGTTCTGTTGATCGACGGCGGTGTCCGCGTCGATTTTGACGACGCCCAGCGGGCTGTCACGCCCGGGCAGTCCGTGGTTTTCTACGACGGCGAGGTGTGCCTTGGTGGCGGCGTTATTGAGCAGACCTGGCGTGACGACGAACCACTTCCAGACCGTCTGACCGGCACACGTTCCGAGGAACAGACCGCATGAGCCGCTCACTCAAGGATCAGACCCTGGCGTTGGCCGGGGTATTCCAGGCCGCCAACCTGGTCCAGCAGATTGCCCACAATGGCCAGTGCAACGAGGCCAGCCTGGAAACATCTATCCGTTCCCTGTTTGCCACCAACCCGGAGAACACACTGGACGTCTACGGAGGCGAGCTTCGCGATATCCGCGAAGGCCTCGTCACCCTGTCCTCGGTGCTCAGCCAGCAGTCACGGCAGCAGGACATCGAAGTTCTGCGCTACGCCCTCAACCTGATCCAGCTCGAATCCAAACTGAATCGCCGCTCTGACATGCTGGACGTGATTGGCAGTCGCATTGATCAGGCCAGGCACACCGCCAGCCACTTCGGGTACACACACCCGAACCTGATCAGCAATCTGGCTTCCGTCTACGCCGATACCATCAGCACCTTTCGCCAGCGTATCCAGGTGAGCGGTAACCCCTCTGTGCTCCAACGCGAGGAGAATGCCGCGAAAGTGCGGGCACTGCTGCTGGCGGGTATCCGTTCCGCAGTGCTCTGGCGCCAGACCGGCGGCCGACGCTGGCAACTGATCTTTGCCCGCAAGAAAGTGATCGGGCTTGCCAAAGAGCTTGCCGAAGAAGCCAATCGCTCCCTCTACCACTGACGGCGCTGATTCAGAGCCGGCGGTGGTGTATGATATGCACCCCTATTTTCTTTTGATCCGATTCTTTGATGACTTGAGAGGTTTTCGATGGAACTCACCGCCCTGACCGCCATTTCCCCGGTCGATGGACGCTATGGCAACAAGGTCAGCGTCTTCCGTGAAATTTTCAGTGAGTATGGCCTGATCCGGAACCGGGTGACCGTCGAGATCCGCTGGCTACAGAAACTGGCCGCTCACCCTGGCGTGGCCGAGGTTCCTGCGTTTTCCGCCGACGCCAACGGCTTCCTGGACCGTCTGGTGAGCGAATTCAGCCTGGAAGACGCAGAGCGTATCAAGGACATCGAACGCACCACCAATCACGATGTGAAAGCGGTGGAGTACTTCATCAAGGAAAAGATCGCCAGCGTTCCTGAGCTGCACGCTGTCACGGAATTTGTTCACTTCGCCTGCACTTCTGAAGACATCAATAACCTCTCCCATGCGCTGATGCTGCGGGAAGGCCTGGACCACGGCCTGCTACCGGCCATGGACCGCGTTGTCGACAAGTTGGCGCAGCTTTCTCATGACCATGCCGAACAACCGATGCTGTCGCGCACTCACGGCCAGACGGCCTCGCCCACGACCGTGGGCAAAGAGCTGGCGAACGTCGTTCACCGTCTGCGGCGCCAGGTAAAACAGATCCGGGAAACCGAGCTGTTGGGCAAGATCAACGGTGCCGTGGGTAATTACAACGCCCATCTCTCCGCCTATCCGGAAATCGACTGGGCCCAGAACGCACGGGAGTTCATCGAGAGCCTCGGGCTCGACTGGAACCCTTACACCACCCAGATCGAACCGCACGATTACATTGCCGAGCTGTATGACTCCGTCGCTCGCTTCAACACCATCCTGATCGATCTGGACCGTGACGTCTGGGGCTATATTTCCCTCGGCTACTTCAAGCAGAAAACGGTAGAAGGCGAAGTAGGCTCTTCGACCATGCCCCACAAGGTCAATCCCATCGATTTCGAGAACTCCGAGGGCAACCTTGGCATCGCCAATGCGCTGTTCAGCCACCTCTCTGCCAAACTGCCTATATCACGCTGGCAGCGGGATCTGACCGACTCCACCGTACTGCGTAACCTGGGTGTTGGCTTTGCGCACAGCTTGATTGCCTACGAAGCCACCCTAAAAGGCCTGGGCAAACTGGAAATCAATCCGGCCCGACTGGATGAAGACCTGGACCATGCCTGGGAAGTGCTTGCCGAGCCGATCCAGACGGTGATGCGCCGTTACAATATCGAAAAGCCCTATGAAAAACTCAAGGCATTGACCCGTGGCAAGGCAATGACGCCGGAAGTGATCAAGAATTTCGTTGAGAGCCTCGACATTCCAGATCAGGCCAAGGCCGAACTGATGGCTTTGACGCCGGGCCGTTACATCGGTAACGCAGTCGATCAGGCACAAAACATCTGAAACCGGGAGTAACACCCATGGACATGCTTGGCGGACTCACACCCTCTGAATTTCTGCGGGACTATTGGCAGAAAAAGCCGCTGGTTATCCGTCAGGCGTTTCCCGATTTCCAGTGCCCGGTCAGCGCTGATGAACTGGCCGGCCTGGCCTGTGAGGAGGGCGTCGAGTCCCGGATTGTGATCGAAAATGACGATGGCAAGCCCTGGCAGCTCCACAACGGCCCCTTTTCGCCGGACCGGTTCAGCAGCCTGCCCGAACAGGACTGGACGCTCCTGGTACAGGGGCTGGACCACTGGGTGCCCGATATTGCAGATTTGCTGGAACACTTCCGCTTCATCCCCAATTGGCGCCTGGATGACATTATGGCCAGTTTTGCCCCGAAAGGCGGCAGCGTTGGCCCCCATTACGACCAGTATGATGTATTCCTCCTCCAGGCCCAGGGCCACCGCCGGTGGACGTTTGGAGGCCATTGCGATCATACCTCTCCCCGCGTAGAGGGCACTCCGCTGCGCATTCTGAGCAGCTGGGATGGCGAAGAAACCGTTACTCTGGCACCCGGTGACATGCTGTATCTGCCGCCGGGTATTGGCCACCATGGAGTGGCCGAGGATGACTGTATCACGCTGTCGGTTGGCTTCCGTGCACCCACCGTGGATGACATTCTGACCGGATTTACCGATTTCCTCTGCAGCCAGTCCGACGCCTCAGATCACCTGAACGATCCGGATCTGAAAATACAGGACAATCCGGGCACGATTCAGCCGGACGTGGTTGACCGCCTCGAGACCGTTATTCGGGAAAAACTTGAGGACCGCCGGCAACTGGCCCTCTGGTTTGGCCAGTTCTCAACGGCGCCCAAGAGCATGGATATTGTCGTGCCCGCGGAGGAGCCTGCGTCCACCGGAGACGTCGCCGAAGCAATACACGCGGGCGAGCAGCTGCGGTGGAACGAAGGCTCCCGTTTCGCGTTCTACGAGTTTGCCAGCGAAACCGCCCTGTTTGTGGACGGCGAGCAGTTCCTGCTCAAGGGCGATGCTCAGCCGTTTGCTCCGCTTCTCTGCTCGGGGGCCCGCGTCGATATGGCGACCCTCGCCCGGCTCTCCGAAGACGAAGCATTGCTTGGACTTCTGACCACGCTCTACAATCAAGGCTCGGTTTACTTCGAATAGGCGTTATGAGCATCCGGTTTCGCAAATACAGCTGGCAACTGGCCCCAGCATTCATCCGGGATATCCGCCAGCAGGTGTTTATTGAGGAACAGAAAGTTCCGCCGGAGCTGGAGTGGGATGAAACCGACGAAATTGCCGATCACTATCTGGCAGTGCTGCCAGACAATACCCCGGCAGGCGTGGCACGACTGTTTTCAACCCTTGAAGAGACCGGCCACATCGGTCGCATGGCGATCCTGCCCCAATACCGCGGACAGGGTATCGGGGAAGCATTGCTCCGGCACCTGATCGCAGAATCGGCTGACCGTTTTGCCGAGCTCAGGTTGTCTGCCCAGGAGCACGCCATTCCTTTTTATCAACGGTCAGGCTTCCACGTCTGTTCGGGCGTTTACGACGACGCCGGCATTCCCCACTTTGACATGCGTAGCCTGGCACCGGGACTCGCGGCCGAGGGCCTTGGCTCCCGGGACCGGCCGATGATTCTGGGCAGCGACACAGACTCCTGGCTGTTTGATACCGAGGCCAGGCTACTGGGGCTAATGGATTCGGTGGTTGGCCAGGCCGGCCAGCGCATCTGGCTGTATGACCGCCTGCTCGAACACGATCTGTATGACCGGCATCGTTTCCGGGAGCTGATCTCCGCCCTGGCCCGTCGGCACCGGCTCAGCGAAGTCAGGTTGCTGATCCATGACGACAAGCCGCTGGTGAAACGTCGACACACACTGGTCGAACTGATGCGCCGGCTGCCGAGCCGCATGGAACTTCGACTGGTCAACGAGGACTACCCGGTTGAGGACCAGCCCTTCATTATTGCTGACCGTGAAGGCGTGGTGTACCGACATGATTTCTACAAGCCAGAGGGTTTCGCCAAGTTCTCGGACGGCGGCCGCGTAAAGCTCTTGTCGGAAAACTTCCAGCGCATGTGGGATGCAGCCCGCCCTTCCCTGGAGCTTCGGGAGCTACCGCTCTGAGTGATGGGCCTGGGGCGCGTCCGGCGCTTCGAACCTGGCCCCGAACGGAGCAAACTCGGTATCCACCTCAGTAGCCACCTCAGCAATCAGTTTGCGCAGCCATTGATGATCCGCGTTGTGCTGCAACAGAGGGCTCCAGGCCATTTTCAGCTCGAACGGTGGAATCTCGAACGGAGGCACCTTGACCACAAGATTCGGGTTGTCTTTCTGCAGCCAGGCTGCCCGGGATGGCAGCGTGGCAATCAGGTCATGCTGCTCGGCCAGCAGCATCGCAACCTGATAGTGACGGGTGAAAACGGAAATCTGTCGCTTGCGCCCCATTCTCGACAGCGCCTCATCAACCCAGCCCAGTCGCTGGACATCCTTTGGGTTTACACCAACACCAACACCAAACCCGGTCTTGCTGACCCAGATATGGCTGGCGTCCAGATAGGTGTCCAGGGTGAAGGGCTCCTTCAATACCGGGTTACGGGCGTTCATCAGGCAGGCAAAATACTCGGTCCAGAGCGTCTTCTGATGGAAAGACTGGGGGATCTTGTCGAACCGGTTAATCGCCATATCCAACCGCCCCTGCTCGACATCCAGGAAGCTGACATCACTGGGCGTGAGCACATCCAGGGTGACGTGCGGCGCTTCCTGACGGATCCGCCTCAGAACCCGGGGCATAAGGCAGGATTCGGCATAATCACTGGCCATGATCCGGAACACGCGCTGGCTTTCAAGAGCCGAAAACGGTGTCTTATCTTGCACGGCCTGTTCAATATCCGACAGGATTCCCCGCACCAGCGGTTGTAATTCACGCGCGCGCTCCGTGGCCGTCATACCCTCACTGGTTCGCACTAGGAGCGGATCACTGAACAGATCCCGCAACCGCTTCAAACCATTGCTCATGGCAGGCTGGGTAATACCCAGGTGGTTCGCTGCCTTGGTCACATTCCGCTCGCGCAGCAACACATCCAGGTACACGAGCAGGTTCAGATCAACACGGGAAATATCCACAAAAACTCCGGAACGCCAGAACAACAGGAAAAGCGAGGCTCATTCACGAGAGCAATATACATGATAGCGAGGATTCACGTAATCAATCAGCAACACGAACTTTCACATTTGAAAACGGATCTGGAGCGGTATTTCTGCTAGTCTTTCGGATACTTGCTGAATAATATCGGTGTTTTGAGGCCGGTTTGTACACCCGCCATCATTTGATCCTGAAGCCGGAGTCGTTACTGACAAAATGGATACCACTACGATCGTCCTTCTGCTGGCGGCCATCGTTACCGTCTCGATTGTCATTATTGTGCTCAGCCAGATGCGGGAACGCGCCCGCATTGAACGGGCGCGCAAGATTACCGCTCAGGAAGACGCCTATAACAGGGCCAATCGCCTGCTGACCGAAATTCCAGGCCAATACCTGACAGCCGATCTGAAACTGCTCCTGATTAAACGCATGGAAGAAGCTTGCGCGGAGTTGGCCGGCCTGAAGTCGAACCTGCCGGTCAAGGAATGGCAGAAGTCCGCTGCAGAACTGAAAACACAGATCGTTGAAAAGCGCGACACCACCACGCCAGTCAAGATTGATTCCGCGGAAAAGTCGAATTACGTCAAGGAATTGCTTCAGAATCTGTTCAAGATGATTGAAGCCATGCACAAGAGCGGGCGGATTGATTCGGCCACCGCCAAGAAAAACCTCAAGTATGTGCTCTTCTTGGTCCACAAGACCCACGCGGATCTGCATGTGTTTCAGGCCCGGGATTATGTTCGCCAGAACCAGATCCGGAAGGCCATTCATGCCTATCACCTGGCCAGTACCGAAATGGGTAAATCCCGCGACAATCCACTTGCCATGAAAGCAGTGAAGAGCTTCCGGACGCGCATTCAGGAACTTGAGGCCATGAGTGCAGAGGGTAAGGAAAGCCCGCAGGGAGAGTCCAAACTGGACCGTGAGTGGGATACTTTTCTCCACGACGATGAGTGGAAGAAAAAGGCCGATTACGACGACTGAAGGTACCGAACGGGTCGCTGTGAGAGGCCCGTCAACAGGGACAGTGCAAACCCGTGAGCAACGGCTTCAAACAACGGCTTTCCTATAGACTGACTCGAGACACGGTCCTCGTTGCCATGGCCCTCGGGCTGGTGCTGAATGTGGTCCAGATTACCCTGGACTACTTTAGCGCGAAGGATTCCATGGAGAAGGAAATCCATGCGCTGATCGATATCAGCAACAGCCCGGCCTCCCAGATTGCCTACAACATCGACGTCCGTCTGGCGGAAGAGTTGCTCGACGGCCTGCTTCGCCATCCCGCGACCATTGATGCCCGGATTACCGATAATGACGACGAGACCATGGCAGCATCCAGCAAGAGCAGCCCGGTCTCGCCCTATCGCTGGGTCAGCGATCTGCTGTTCGGGCCGGATCGCGTATTTCGACAGGAGCTCCGGGTTCCGCAACTTGAGGATCTGCCACTTGGGCATCTGATCGTCACCATTGACACCTATCACTATGGGGCGCTCTTCCTCCAACGAGCCGGATACACGCTGATCAGCGGGCTACTGAAAAGCCTGATCCTGTCTGCAGCTCTCCTTGCCATTTTCTATTTTGTGCTGACCCGTCCCATGCTCAATGTGATCAGCGCACTGAGCCAGGTGCGGGCTACCTCTCCTGAAAAGGTCAGGCTTCCGATCCCGGCAAACCATCGGGAAGACGAGATCGGGACCATGGTTGGTATCATCAACCAACACCTGGAAACCATCGATTCGAGCCTTGCACAACTCCGGCACGCCGAGAGTGCCATGAAAAACTACTCCACCCAGCTTGAGCAGGAGGTGGCGGACCGGACCCGGGAGATCTCCGAAAAGAACGATGCTTTGCAGCGTGGTAATCGCGCCCTGGTCAAAGCCAAGGAAGATGCAGTTCGCCGGGCGCGGGCAAGGGCCAATTTCCTGGCCAGCATGAGCCATGAGATCCGGACTCCGCTCAATGGAGTTCTCGGGATGCTCGGCCTGGCACTCGAGGGCGAGCTGGATTCTGCCCAGCGCAACAGGATAGAAATTGCCCTGAACGCCGGTGAAAGCCTGCTCGGGCTGCTTAACGACATACTGGACATCTCGAAAGTGGAGGCCGGCAAACTCAGTCTGGAAAACATCCCCTTCAGTGTCCGGCACCTGATCGAAGAGTGCGCGACACTCCATGCCCAACAGGCGCGGCGCAAGCGTATTCACCTGGTCACCGAAATCGATCCGGATCTCCCTGAAGACTTCCTGGGAGACCCGACACGGGTACGCCAGGTGCTCAACAACCTCCTGAGCAATGCCATCAAATTCACGGACGAAGGCAGCGTGAAACTAAAGGCAGCCTACTCCGGGGGTAGCCTGAGAATCGATGTCGTGGATACCGGGATCGGTATGTCTACTGAGGGCCTGCACCGGATTTTCTCACCCTTCTCCCAGGCTGATGCAGAGACCACGCGGCTTTATGGGGGCACCGGTCTCGGCCTGACGCTCTGCCGTCAACTTGTCGAACGTATGCATGGCCAGATTCTGGTGGACTCCCGGGAGGGCAGCGGCACACACTTCACCGTTACCCTGCCCCTGCCGGTTCATGAAGCCAGCGAAGATTATGATCTGCCCCGCGTGGATTCCCGCCTCAAGGACATTGGCATAGCGATGGCAATACCACCGGACAACCCACACCGGTCTGCGATCGAAGCCCAACTTCGCAAATGGGGCATCCCGATACGCGGCGCGAGCAGACACCCGGATGGAATTCTTCTTGCCCTTGCCAACGCCGGAGACGAAGAAACCCTGGCATTCGCCGACAACTGGCAAGGCGCAGGCGTCGTACTGGTGGACTCTTCCGGCACCCTGCCCCCTGCCCTGGGGCAGCAACAGCTGCTCTCGTTGCCATTGCGTCGGGATGAATTGCTACGTTGCCTGCTTCTGGCCGCAGGGCTGCTGGACAGCGAGGAACAAACGGCCAACGCCGTGGAAGACGATGAGCAAACCGGCACGGAGGCTTCCCTGAAAATCCTTCTGGTGGAGGACAATCAGGTCAACCAGATGGTGGCCGTCAGCCTGCTCAAGAAACTCGGCCATCGCACAGATCACGCAGAGAACGGCCTCAAGGCCATACAAGCACTGGAAAACAACCACTATGACCTGGTGCTGATGGATTGCCAGATGCCGGTTATGGACGGCTACGAAGCTACACAGAGGATTCGGCAAAACCCGGAATGGAAAGAACTGCCGATCATCGCTGTTACCGCAAATGTGATGCAGGGCGACCGCGAGGACTGCCTCGCCTCAGGCATGAACGACTACATTACCAAGCCGTACAAGCGCGAAGAGCTCAGGACGGTCATCGACCGCTGGCGCCCCGCGATTTGACCGCGGCCTTCAGGCCGGTAACAGTTTCTCGATGTCGGCCCGAATATCCTCCGGCTTGGTTGTAGGCGGATAGCGACGGACTACCTTGCCATCGGGAGCTACCAGGAACTTGGTGAAGTTCCACTTGACCTTTTCCGACCCCATCAGTCCCTTGGCTTCACGCTTGAGAAAACGAAACAGTGGGTGTGCGCCATCACCGTTGACTTCGACCTTGGAAAACATGGGGAAGTCGACCCCGTAGTTGAGACTGCAGAACTGGCTAATTGCATCCTCGTCGCCCGGGTCCTGATTAAGGAACTGGTTGCAGGGAAAACCCAGAACCTCAAACCCCTTACTCCCCAATTCGTTGTGCAGGGACTGCAGGCCTTCGAATTGCGGTGTGAAACCACATTTACTCGCGGTATTCACGATCAGGAGCACCTTGCCCCGGTACTCTGCCATGCTTTGTTCATTACCCTTGATATCCCTTACCGTAAAATCGTAGACCGTCTCGCCTGCCATGAAGCTCTCCCTTCGATGTTTGTGTTCGTCGTGACTCCATTGTTCACAACACAGACCAAAAAACCATGGCAATGCAGGCTCTACGGCGATCATTTTTAAAAACCGGTTCAGGTTTGTGTGCTAAATCTGCCTTAACACGACACAATTCATCATAATTCCCCTGTTGCCGCAGGGCCTCGCTCCGCTAGAATAAAGGCCTCTCGTATTGGCAGGTGCCATTTTTCGATCTCAAAAGAAGGACGTCCGGGTCTTATGCAGAACTACTACAAATCCGCCAAGCTGGATAACGTGTGTTATGAAATCCGTGGCGTGGTTCTGCGGGAGGCACGCCGGCTAGAGGAAGAGGGTCACCGGGTACTCAAGCTTAATATTGGCAACCCTGCAGCGTTCGAACTGGATGTCCCGGAAGAAATCCAGCAGGACGTCATCTACAACATGCACCAGGCCCAGGGCTATGTGGAGTCGAAGGGGTTGTTCTCCGCCCGCAAGGCGGTCATGCACTACTGCCAGCAGCGGGGTATCGACAAGGTCGATATCGACGATATTTTCCTGGGTAACGGCGTCAGCGAGTTGATCGTTATGACGATGCAGGCCATGTTGAATACCGGCGACGAAGTCCTGATCCCGGCCCCCGACTACCCCTTGTGGACCGCAGCCGTCACACTTTCCAGCGGCAAGCCCGTGCACTATCGCTGCGACGAACAGCAGGACTGGTTTCCGGATATTGACGATATCCGCAAGAAGATCACCCGGCGGACCCGTGCCATTGTTCTGATCAACCCCAACAACCCGACCGGGGCCGTGTATTCAAAGGAGCTTCTCGAGCAGGTCATCGAACTGGCCCGCAAGCACAACCTGATTATTCTGTCGGACGAGATTTACGACAAGATCCTTTATGACGGTACCCAGCACATCTCGACCGCCTCGCTGGCCGACGACGTGCTGTTCTTTACCTATAACGGCCTGTCCAAGAATTACCGGGCAGCGGGTTACCGCTCGGGCTGGATGATCGTCAGTGGCGCAAAACACCGGGCGAAAGATCTGATCGAAGGCATCGACATGCTCTCGAATATGCGCCTGTGTGCCAACGTTCCGGCCCAACTGGCCATTCAGACAGCCCTGGGAGGCTACCAGTCCATCAACGATCTGGTGGCGCCAGGCGGGCGGCTCTACGAGCAAAGGGAAACCGCCTGGCGCATGCTTAACGACATTCCGGGCGTGAGCTGCGTCAAACCCCAGGGTGCGCTTTACCTGTTTCCGAAACTGGACCCCAAGCACTTCCCTATCGTGAACGACGAGAAACTGGTTCTGGACCTGCTGTTGCAAGAGAAAATCCTCTTGGTGCAGGGGTCGGCCTTCAATATCGATGACAGGCAGCACCTGAGAGTCGTGTTCCTGCCCAGGGAAGATACCCTCGAGGATGCCATGGGCCGGCTCGGCAATTTCCTTGGCCAATACCAGCAATAACGGGGAAAACCATGGCGGATATTCACGTCGAGGAATTCTACAAGGATGCGGCCATTGCCCTGGTGCAGTTGTATGGCGCCTTTCCCAGGCGCATCAACCTGTTTGTCGAGGACATTGCCGGCTCGGATGAGCCGGACGAATTTGGCCTGCACAGCAAGCGACACATGGCCTGTTTCGGCGCCCTGCTCTGGCTCGCAGAGGAAGGCCTGCTCCGGTACGTCGACACCATCCGCCAGGAGGCTCTGGACCAAGCGGTTCTGACCAGAGACGCCTTTATCCGCCTGAGCGCACCGGCGCCAGAGACTCTGACCAGCGAATTCGGAATCCCCGAGGAAACGGCTGCCGGTAATCTGCCCCCTTCCGTTCAGGAGGATCTTTCCACTCACATCCACCTGATTCGCAGGGCGCTGCGCGGGGGGAACTCCGCCCGAATCAGCCAGATCATGCAGGCAACCTTTTTTGCCGACCGCGGCAATTATTAAATCACCGTAAGCTCATTGATTGATTGAACCGCGACCGCATATAACGGTCTGAATAGCGGCTTTATTTTCTTTGACGAACTGATCAGGGCACCAACATGCGTATTCTGCTGTTTCTGGCAACCAACCTTGCTGTCATCCTTGTCGCGAGCTTTACACTGCGGCTGTTGGGCGTGGATAGCTACCTTGCCCAGAATGGTATTCAGTATGGCTCTTTGCTGGCCTTCGCGGCGGTCTTCGGATTTGCCGGCGCCATCGTGTCTCTACTGATATCCAAACGAATGGCCAAGTGGAGCACCAGGGCCCGGGTTATTGATGCCCCGAGAACACCTGCCGAGCGCTGGCTGGTTGATACCGTAGCCGAGTTGGCGAAGAACGCCGGTATCGGAATGCCGGAGGTGGCTATTTTCCCGGCTTCCCAATCCAACGCCTTCGCAACGGGCTGGAACAAGAACGATGCCCTGGTCGCCGTCAGCGAGGGCCTTTTGCATCGCTTCAACAAGGACGAAATCCGGGCAGTTCTGGGCCACGAAATCGGCCACGTGGCCAATGGCGACATGGTGACCCTGGCTCTGATTCAGGGCGTGGTGAACACGTTCGTGATCTTCGCCTCCCGGGTCATCGGTTCGTTTGTTGACCGGGTGATATTCAAGAACGAAAGTGGGCATGGCCTTGGGTTTTTCGCCGTCAGCATCGTTGCCGAGATTGTCCTGGGCATTCTGGCCAGCACGATCGTGTTCTGGTTCTCCCGCCGGCGGGAATTCCGGGCCGACATCGCTGGCGCCCAACTGGCGGGGCGCACAGCCATGATCAGCGCGCTTGCAAGACTGAAACAGGAAAGTGAAGTGCCGGATCAGATGCCGGATTCGCTCCAGGCATTCGGCATCAATCGCGGAGCCCGGGGCGGCCTGAGCGCCCTGTTTATGACGCATCCGCCCCTGGAAGACCGGATACAGGCATTGCAGCACGCCAAGCTGTAAAAAAACGGGGCCCGAGGGCCCCGTTTTTTGTTGTACAGGTGAGACTCGTTCAGATTTTCAACTTAAACCCAATGGCCCGGAAACTGTCCTGCAGCGATTTGCTGGTGCCCTTGAGCTGAATCTTGAGACTGGAACACTCCCGACGGACCGGGTAATCACGACGGAGCCTGTCAAAAGCCGCACCTCGCTCTTCAACGGATCCGGTCATGGCATTCCGCAGCCGGGCATCGTCGGGACGAGGGTCATAGCAAGCCCTCAGCGCAATGCGGATGGCATCGTCTTCGTCGGCCGAGCTGGTAAAGGAAATCTTGCTGAGCGCCGGCTCGGGTAAAAACTGGCCGGCTTTCTTGCGAACCGGCAAGCCCAGAAACTGGCTAAGCGCCTGGTAGATCATTTCCGTCCCCTGAACCTTGCCTTCGAGGCTGTATCCGGCGATGTGCGGTGTCGCCAACCAGACCCGGTCAACCAGTTCGGGGTGAATCCTCGGCTCCTGTTCCCAGACATCCAGCGCCACGGTCGGCGCGTTACCCTGGTCAAGCCGGGCCAGCAATGCTGACGAGTCGATGACTTCTCCACGACCAGCATTGATAAGGAGCTGATTTGCGCCCAGAGCCTCAAGCTCGGGATGACCAATCATATGCAGCGTGGGATGGTCCCCTTCTCGCGTCAAAGGTGTGTGCAGGGACACCACATCACACTTCATGGCCTCTTCCAGCGACACAAACTCCTGATCTTCCTCTTCCCGATCCGCCCTGGGCGGATCACAGAGGCGCACATCAAATCCAAGGCGCTCCAGTTTGTGGGCCAATTCACCACCGACATTGCCGACCCCGACAATACCAACACTGAGCTGGGACCAGTCAGCAAGGCCACGCCGCTCCGCATGCAGCGAGAGCACAGACAACACGTACTCGGCAACACTGTTGGCGTTGCAGCCCGGCGCCGCCGAGAAGCGAATACCCGCGGCCTCGAGCCAGTCGAGATCGACATGGTCGGTACCGATGGTGGTTGTGCCAACAAACCGAACCCGACTGCCCTCCAGGAGCTCACGATTTACCCTGGTGACGGAACGAACCAGCACGATATCGGCATCCCGGACATCCTCGTTCGACATGGAACGGCCGGATACCCGGCGAATCTCGCCGATATCGCCGAAAAAGGAATCCAGTAAGGGAATGTTTTCGTCTGCTACGATCAACATGATGATATTCGGCCCTGTCAGTTCCTGCGCTGACGCTGATTGCGCCCACCCTGACCACGTCCACCGCCACCCTGCGGGCGACGACCGCGCTTGCGGGTAATTGGCGGATTGTCCATCGGCGCCATGAGCGCTTCATCGGGCACGGCAGTCTTCAGCTTCTGGCTGATGTAGGTTTCGATGGCGGGAAGCGCGAACGAGTCATCCTCACCGGCAAAACTGATGGAAACCCCGTGTTTGCCAGCCCTGCCTGTGCGGCCAATCCGGTGCACATAATCTTCGGCATTATCAGGCAGATTGTAGTTGAAAACGTGAGTGACGCCGTTGACGTGAATACCACGGCCAGCCACATCGGTGGCCACCAGGACCTGGATGCTGCCTTTTTTGAACTGGTCCAGGGTTTTGAGGCGCTTGTTCTGGGCTATTTCGCCTGACATCAGGGCAACTTTGACGCCCTGATTCCTCAGATCTTCTTCCAGGTCGCGGCACTGATCCCGGCGGTTGGCAAATACCAGCGCCTTTTCCACTTCCGGCCGCTTCAGGAAATTGACGAGCACCGGCAGCTTTTCATCGTCGCCCACCAGGTAGACGGTCTGCTCAACCCGCTCCGCCGTTTTTTGCTCCGGTTCAATTTCGACAAACTCCGCGTTGCTGGTCCACATGGAGGCGAGGTTCAGCACGTCCTGATTGAACGTGGCACTGAACAGCAGGGTCTGGCGCTCCTCTTTGGGTGTGCATTTGCGGATAATGCGCTTCACATCGGGAATGAAGCCCATGTCTAGCATGCGATCAGCCTCATCAAGGATCAGGATGTCGAGCTGGTCCAGAAACACGTCCTGGGATCCGAGAAAATCGATCAGACGGCCCGGGGTAGCAACAAGGATGTCGACGATCTCATTCTGCAGCTGATCGCGCTGCTTGTCATAGTTCATGCCACCGACAACGGTTACTACGTTGTGGCCGGTATGCTGGCACAGTTGCTCAGCGTCTTTCGCGATCTGCATCGCCAGTTCCCGGGTGGGCGCCAGAGCCAGAACCCTCGGCTCGGAGGCAAAACGCTCCTTTTCGGGAATCGGGGTTTCCAGCAAACTCTGGATCGCCGTAATCAGAAACGCAGCGGTTTTGCCGGTGCCGGTCTGCGCCTGACCAATCAGATCTTCGCAGGCCAGTGTCCAGGGCAGTGTTTCGGCCTGAATGGGTGTGCAGTATTCAAAACCAATGGCCGTAATGGCATCCAGCAAACGTTTGTCGAGGTTCAGATCGCTGAATCTCAGATCGCCGGTGTGTTTTGGGTCAGATGTCATAAAGTCTCAGTTTTCCTGGGAATGTCCTGATTCAGAATATAGCGGAGCGATACGTCGGGCATCTTCATGCCAGCGTTCTTCTAGGATTTCTCCGGTACCGTAAAATGTGGCCAGCGAATCAAAAAAACTCTGGGCCCGGGGCGGCAACCCCTGTTCCAGATACTCACCTGCCTGGTCTCTGACTCTATGCCGAAACCGCTCTTCATCGGCGGCGCCAACGCCGGAGAGGTTGTCCACGCTGATGTGAAAACGGGACCCTGCGGCCACCGAAAACAACCACTCAATGGCCTGGGGCTTGACCTCAACCTGCTCGAACGCCTGTTGCTGCTGCAGTGTCCGGCCATCCGGACAGTACCAGTAACCATAGTCATGAAGTGTGCGCCGGTGCTCACCAGCAATACACCAGTGGCTTATTTCATGCAAAGCACTGGCATAATAGCCATGAGCGAAAACGACCTGTGCGAGACCTTCCGGATCGCTGGCAGGCAAGTATTCAGGTTCATCACTGCCTTTGACCAGAACTGTCCGGTATGCTTCCCGGAAAAGGTCATTAAACAGCATGATAAGATCATTTGGACTGTGATTCATTGGGTGGCTATTGTGCGACTTTACCGCCCCCAATACCAGAGGGAACTTTGTCAGTCACGTAGTGTCCATGGCTGGCGTGCGCCGGCGCCGATTGCGGTGTAACAGTCGCAATTGAAAAGACTCTGAACAGAGAGACACCAACCGGGAAATCTTACAATCAATGATGGCTTTTGCTGCAGTAACGACGATAAAACGCCAATGGGCAAATCCTCTGGGCCTGATTCTGGCACTCGCCCTTGTGTGTTTGAGTTCCCCCTCCGCCTGGGCACTCGGCGGCAATGGAGGCTTGCTTTTCGGTGGCCAGGGTAGCGACTTTCTGCCCGTCGACGAAGCGCTGCCCTTCAGTTTTTCAACCAACGCTGACACCGTGGTTCTCTCCTGGAATATCACGCCCGGGCACTACCTGTATCGCGACCGGATCAGCATCACCGCTACAAATCCCGAGGTAAGCCTGGGCGAACCCACTTTCTCGGCGCCAGGCACGGTGACCGAGGACGAATTCTTCGGCAAAACCACCGTTTTCTTTGATCCCGTTGACGCCCGTGTGCCTGTCGCGCTGCCTGCTGGCCTTCGGGAAGCCGAACTTCAGGTAACCTACCAGGGCTGCGCCAAAGCAGGCTTGTGTTACCCGCCCCAGACCCGGGATGTGCTCTTCTACCAGGGTAGCGGCGGATCCGGCTCACAGACCGCCGCAACACCTGGTTTTGCGTCAGGCGACAGTGTTCCCGTCGACACGGAAACCGCCACCGGCCTCGCCGGCTTCCTGGCCCAGCAATCCACCCTGGTCATTGCCGGTGTATTTTTGCTCCTCGGGTTGGGACTCACCTTCACCCCCTGTGTGTTGCCCATGGTCCCGATTATTTCCTCACTGGTTTCCGGCAGAAACACCCGGACAACCGGCCATGCCCTGCTCCTGTCCGGTAGCTATGTGCTGGGCATGGCACTCACATACGCTGCGGCCGGCGTGCTGACCGGCCTGCTGGGGGCCAGCTTCAATCTTCAGGCACAATTGCAGTCACCCTGGGTTCTGAGCGTCTTTGCGCTGATGTTTGTCGTTTTCGCACTGTCGATGTTCGATCTGTTCGAAATCCAGCTGCCTCGCTTTATTCGCGAACCACTCAATGATGCCAGTCACCGGCTCACGGGGAGTCGGGTATTCAGTATTTTCGGTATCGGCGCCCTGTCAGCGCTGATCGTATCGCCCTGCGTATCTGCGCCACTCGCTGGCAGCCTGCTGTACATCTCGACGACCCAGGACGCCGTAATCGGCGGGGTTGCCCTGTTTGCGCTCGGACTTGGAATGGGCATTCCTCTGATTCTGGTGGCGGTGGGTGGCCGGAAACTCCTGCCAACAACCGGCCACTGGATGACCGCCGTGAAGCACTTTTATGGTGTGATGTTGCTGGCCGTGGCCATCTGGCTGGTAGAGCGCCTGGTGCCGGGGTGGCTGGCATTGACCCTGTGGGGCCTCCTGGTCGCCATCACCGGCGTTCAACTGGGGGCCTTTGACGCTGCCAAGGCGGGCTGGGAGCGCACTCGTAAAGGTCTGGGCCTGGTCCTCTTCGCCTATGGTCTGGCGTTACTGGCAGGCGCCGTGGGTGGCGCCAATGACCCATTAAAACCTCTGGCACCATTCACCATCGCCTCAGCATCGTCAGGCGGCATTGGGACCGCTGGCATTCAGCACGCTGATTTCGTGCGGGTCGAACGCCCAGCGGATATTCAGGCGATGCTAGAACAGGCTCGTGAGCAGGGCCGGCCCGTGCTGCTCGATTTCTACGCCGACTGGTGCATCTCGTGCAAGGTGATGGAACGCAATGTTTTCAGCAAACCGGATGTAATCCAGGCGCTCAGCCCCTTCACCCTGCTTCAGATCGACATGACAGACAACACGCCCGAGCAGCAGGCCATGCTGGACGAACTGGGTCTGTTCGGGCCGCCAGCCATACTATTTTATGGCAGCAACGGGCAAGAACTTGCCCAACGAAGAGTGCTGGGCGAAATGGATCGGGAGGAATTCCTTGGTCACCTGCAGACGCTGCAGCCGGAAGTCTGACTGGCAAATCGCTATTGTCCCCGGCGTATCAGGTAGATAAACAGATCGTCCTCTTCCAGCTGTTTCACCAGTTCATGGCCGAGAAACTGGCAGAACCTCGGTATGTCCCGGGTGGTAGAGGGGTCTGTCGCCACAACCCGCAACACGCCACCAGGTTGGACATCGTTGATCCGATTATGAAGCATCATGACCGGTTCCGGGCAGAAAAGGCCCCGGGCGTCCAGCTCAAGGTCGTAGTCAGTTGCGGTCACACGTCGTCTCCTGTCAATGAACCTGATTTTTCGTAAAAACCTGCTAAATTATTGTTTATAACAGTTAAACCACTTGGAGGTTTCTCATGATCCGGGTTCTGATCGAACGCCATATTGCCGAAACCCTTGAAACAGCCTACGAAGAACGGTCGCGCAAGGTTCTGCAGCAGGCTGTCAGCGCCCCCGGTTTCATTTCTGGCGAAACCCTGCTCGACAGCCACGACCCCAATCACCGGATAACACTGGCGAACTGGCGCTCCGAAGCAGACTGGGATCGATGGTTTCACTCCGATGAGCGCCGTGAACTCATGCTGGAGCTTATCCCCATGATGGACGAAGAAGAGCACATTACAGTGCTGGAGCAAAGCGCCTTTTAACCCGTCCGCTCGATGAAGCAGGTTATTTCTTCCCTGTCATGGTAAAGGTGGCGGGCTTTAAGGCGAAAACCGATGCCCGCCTCTTTCAAGCCATCAACGAGAATGTCCCGGCAAATCAGCCACTCGTCATAGCGCTTTTTCATAGGCAACTTCAGATTGAAAACCGTGTAACGGCAAAGGCCTTCACCTAGCCAGGTCACAGCCAATTTTGCCGTTTTCCGGGGCTGATCCACAATGTCGCAGACCATCCAGTCGATGCCGCGCCTTGGCCGCCAACCATAACCATCCGCCTCAACATGCTCCACCTGTCCAGAGGCCATCAATTCAGGGTTCATTGGGCCGTTGTCCACTGCGGTTACCATCATCCCCTGATGCACAAGCTGCCAGGTCCATCCGCCTGGAGCGGCCCCAAGATCCGCGGCCTTCTTGCCACCACCAAGGTAGTCCAGCTCCTGTTCCGGGGGCAGAAACACCTTCCAGGCCTCTTCGAGCTTGAGGGCAGAACGACTGGGCGCTGATGCCGGCAGCCGCAGGCGCGGGATGCCACCAACGTAACGTGCCCGGTTATCCGCCAGACTGAAACCGACGACCGCCGACGTAAAATCGGGGAGGAAAACCTCCAGACGAGCCGGCGCAGGAGCATTCTGGTCAGCCTTCAGGAGGCCGGCTCCTCGCAAACCGCGGGAGAGCGGAGACACCCACTTTCGGGCAAAGTTTCCAAGGTCTCCATCCGCGTTGTTTTCCGGTAACCGGACTTCCAGCCGCGCACAACCCGGAAAACCGCGCCCAAGTCCACGGATTCCCTCGATAACAGCACCGACCCTGTCAGTCTCTGGCAGGCTGAATTGCCCGAGAACGACAATCCAGTCACGGACGAAGACCAGCTCCTCAAGAGGCAGACGAGCCATCACATCATCGGCAGTTTCCGGAGCTGCCGGATAGAAGCGCACCAGCCCCTGGTCTTTCAGGGGCTCAAAATACCCGAAAATGCCTCGCTCCGAGGCTGAGTCAGTCATTTCACGGCCGGCTTCGGTTTCAAAGCCTGGCCGGCAAAACACAAGAATCTGTTCCATGCATTTCCTGAATCAGGGTCGGAGACCAACCCGTAAAAGTTGAAACTGTTTAACAGCTTAGATTGTCTTCTCTGGCTACACTTCCCGCTCTGATAACCGCGGGAAGCCATGAATGTCGTCCGTTTTGCGTTTGATTGCCATTCTCTGCCTTTTGCTGGCCCCTGCCCTGGCGCTGCCAGACACGGGTTCGATGGCGTCGGACTGCCCTGTCCTCGAGGCCACCGATACTGCTGCCCGCGCTTCTCTGATGCAATACGTTTGCTATTACAGTGCGCCGCCGGGCGCGCCCGGACATGAAGCAAGGAATCCGGACCAACTCCCCCGAAATATCAATTGGACGCCTGCAAACGGCCGGGACCTGGTATTCAGCCACACCAAATCCGTTTACTGGGTACACCTGCACGTCAGGAACTCAGGCGCTGAGCGGGCCGCCTGGTACCTGAAACTCAACTACCCGCTGCTGGACGAAGTCACATTCTGGCAGACGGGGAATGATACTACAGAGACACTGGTTACCGGAGATCAGCGGCCTTTCGGGTCCAGGGCGGTAGACTACCGGTACTTTCTGCTTCCCGTCACACTGGATGGCGGTGAAACCCGGTCCCTGACGATCAGGATCCACAGCAATGGCGCTCTGAACGTGCCGCTCAGCTTTGAAACCCCGGCGGAAGTCATTGCCCGCAGTAATCATCTGACGTTGACCCACGGGCTATTCTACGGCGCGCTCCTGGTCTTTGCGGTCTTCAACCTGCTGCTGTTTTTCAGCTCCGGGACCGGCTATTACTTCTACAACGCGTTTTACTTGGCAGCACTCGGTCTCTTTCTGTTCGCCATGGGCGGCTTCGCGAACCAGTACTTCTGGCCAGACAACCCAGGCTTTGCCAATACATCCATCCCCTTGTCCTTGTCCCTTTGCGCCCTGGCCATGATCCTTTTCGGCCGGTCCTTCCTGGAAGTAGACCGCGGAACCATCTCGGAAACGGTCCTCAAGGGGCAAGCCTGGTTCTGCATTGGCTTCCTGGCACTGACACTGATACTGCCCTACAACAAAACCATTCTCCTAAATACCGTTCTTGCACTGACGGTTATTTCAAGCCTGTTCATCATCGCAGCGGTTCGTTGGAAACAGGGGTATCAGCCGGCCATGTGGTATCTGCTGGCCTGGCTGATCATGCTCGTTGGTGGTCTGATTTATGCCCTGGCGGCTTTTGGCTATCTGCATGACTTTCTTGCACGGGAGGCGCTGATGCAATCAGCAGTGGGAGGACAGGTGATCCTGCTGAACTATGCGATGGTGCAAAGGTGGCGCCTGCTGAACCAGAAGCTTCTGGACGTGGAACACAATGCAAGGACAGAACTGGAATTCAAGGTGCATGAACGTACCGCGCAGCTGCGGAACACCATGCGGGAACTGGAAAAGGCCAACCGCAAGCTATCGACACTGAGCCTGAACGACGCCCTGACCGGCCTTTACAATCGAAGGCACCTGAACAACATATTCCCGGAATTGTGCGCCGAAGCTCGGCGCACGTCCCAGCCACTGACCCTGGCGCTGGTCGATGCCGACCATTTCAAGAACATTAACGACACCTGGGGCCATGGCTTTGGGGACAGCTGCCTTCAGTTCATCGCCGAAATGCTGACCCGGCACGTGAAACGTCCCCGGGATGTTGCCATCCGATTCGGTGGTGAGGAGTTTGCGTTACTGCTGCCCGGAACCGATGCAAACGGAGCTTTGAATGTCTGTTCTGCATTGCTGCAAGACATCGCCAGGACGCCACTGCTCTCCCCAGACGGCAACAAAGTGAAAATAACCCTCAGCGCAGGTATCGCGTCACTCGTCTCCGGAGAGACTCAGAACCAACTGTTCGAACGGGCCGATGAGGCTCTGTACCGTGCAAAAAGCAGGGGCCGCAACCGCGCTGAGCTCTCTGAGGCTGTCGGGGTGCAGTAGAGATGAGACTCAAAGCCGCTCGTCCACAAAGATCCGGGTTTCCCGGGCAGCCGCCACGATCAGCTCCTTTTGGGTCTGTGGCTGGCTTTTCAGCGGTTGGAAATCATGATTACCCCCTTCCAGCCAGTGCAAACGGATCCCCTCCAACTCCTGCTCATGGCCAGCCATCTCGGACGGTTTCCCGAATGGATCCCTTGTCCCCTGAAGCACCAGCATAGGGCAGCTCACATCCTGGAAGTGCCCGGTACGCCAGCGGTCAGGCTTACCGGGCGGATGGAAGGGATAACCAAAGCAGGCGACACCATCAATACCTTCCCGACGGCTCGCCAGGATGCTTGCCATGCGTCCACCCATGGATTTACCACCCACCAGTACCCTGCTGCCAGATCCGCAATCTGATAGAACCTGGTCGACCACCCGGGTAAAGCAGTCCAGCAACACGCTCTCTCTGTCGGGCGGTCGCTTTTTTCCATCCAGACGCCTTTTCTGCATATACGGAAACTCAAAACGTACTGTCTCAATGCCCTCTTGCTCCAGGGCTGCCGAAAGCTCCTCCATGAAGGTCGAATCGGCCGGCGCACCGGCGCCGTGTGCCAAAATCAGTACAACTTTCGGCTCATTCCCATAGCCTTTGGTCTTAATCAACTCCACAGAATTCACCTCATCCAGTTAAGCGACTATCATTGCACTCAGGCAACACACATTCCCTTCGCTGAAACAACTCCAATAACGGCACTGAAAAGGAAGCCATGTTGCTGATTTCGGCGCATTTGACGGATATCAGGACTTGACCTGAGTCATTGCAAACAGCTAATCGTTTCTCCATACTTGCGCCCGCATATTTCCCCACTTTAAACCCATTGGTAAGGCTATGAGCACAGTAAATGCAAACCTGACATACAACTACAAGGTGGTAAGGCAGTTCACCATCATGACAGTGGTATGGGGTATTGTAGGTATGTCCCTGGGTGTGCTGATCGCAGCGCAGCTGGTCTGGCCATCCCTCAACCTCGACCTGCCCTTCACCCACTTCGGCCGTCTCCGGCCGCTGCATACCAACGCCGTCATATTCGGCTTTGGTGGAAGTGCCCTCTTCGCTACCTCCTACTATGTCGTGCAACGCACCTGTCAGGCCCGTCTGATTTCAGATGGTCTGGCGTCGTTCACTTTCTGGGGTTGGCAAGCGATCATTGTCTCGGCAGCCATTACCCTGCCGCTCGGCCTTACCTCTTCCAAGGAATATGCCGAACTCGAATGGCCGATCGATATCGCCATAGCCATTGTCTGGGTAACCTACGCACTTGTGTTCTTCGGAACCGTAATGAAGCGCAGCACCCCGCACATCTACGTGGCCAACTGGTTCTACGGTGCCTTCATTATTACGGTTGCGGCACTCCATATCGGCAATAACCTGGCCCTGCCAGCAAGCGCCTTCAAGTCCTACTCTGCATACGCAGGTGTCACCGACGCCATGATGCAGTGGTGGTATGGCCACAACGCCGTTGGCTTTTTCCTGACCGCCGGCTTCCTCGGGATGATGTACTACTTCGTTCCCAAGCAGGCCAACCGCCCGGTTTACTCCTACCGCCTGTCAATCGTCCACTTCTGGGCGCTGATCGCAACCTACGTATGGGCTGGTGGTCACCACCTGCACTACTCTGCGCTGCCAGACTGGGCACAGACTGCAGGCATGGTAATGTCTCTGATTCTGCTGGCACCTTCCTGGGGCGGCATGATCAACGGCATGATGACTCTCTCAGGCGCATGGCACAAACTGCGCACTGACCCTATTCTGCGCTTCCTCGTGGTCTCCCTGTCGTTCTACGGCATGTCCACTTTCGAAGGCCCGATGATGGCCATCAAGACTGTCAACGCGCTTTCCCACAACACTGACTGGACCATCGGCCACGTTCACTCCGGTGCTCTCGGCTGGGTTGCCATGATCAGTATCGGTGCGGTTTATCACCTGGTACCCAAGCTTTGGGGTGTTCAGGCGATGTACAGCTCTGCCCTGATCAACGTGCACTTCTGGCTGGCGACAGTAGGGGTTGTTCTGTACATCGTCGCGATGTGGGTAAACGGCATCATGCAAGGCCTGATGTGGCGCGCTGTCAACGAAGACGGCACCCTGACATACAGCTTTGTTGAAGCCCTGGAGGCCTCCTACCCCGGTTACTTTGTTCGCTTCATCGGCGGAGCCATTTTCGTGAGCGGCATGCTGCTGATGGCTTATAACGTCTACATGACCGTTCGCCAGAAAGATGCGGTTGCGCAGGACAACGCGGCAACACAGCCGGCGTAACGGGAGAGAATCAGAATGAAACATGAAATAGTCGAAAAGAACCTTGGTCTGATGATCGTACTGATCGTCCTGGTCATCAGTGGCGGCTTTCTGGCGGAAATAGTGCCGCTGTTCTTCCAGAAGAGTGTGAATGAGCCTGTCGAAGGCCTTGAGCCCCTCAGTGCTGTTGAGCTGGAAGGCAGGGACATCTACATTCGCGAAGGCTGCCACGTTTGTCATACCCAGCAGATCCGTCCGTTCCGTGCGGAGACTGAGCGGTATGGCCACTACTCCGTTGCGGGCGAGTTTGTTTATGACCGCCCGTTCCTGTGGGGATCCAAGCGCACCGGTCCGGATCTGGCCCGTGTAGGCGGTCGCTATTCGGACGCCTGGCAACGCCAGCATCTCTATAACCCGCGCAGCGTGGTTCCCGAATCAAACATGCCGGCCTTCCCGTGGCTGTTTGAGGACAAGGTAGACCACACCAAGACTGCTGCGAAGATGGAGACACTGCAAACACTTGGCGTGCCCTACACCGATGAGCAGATTGCCGAGGCGTCCGCTCAAGTGGAAGGCAAATTTGAAATCGAGGCTCTGGTCGCTTACCTGCAACAACTGGGCACAGTGATTTCAGAAAGACGGTGAATCAATGGATATCAATGAGTTACGCGGAGTTCACACACTTCTGGTGATGGCAGCCTTTTTCGGCATCGTGTGGTGGGCTTACAGCGCCCACCGCAAGAAAGCCAACGACGAGGCCGCACACTTGCCCTTCGATGATGACGACGTGGAAAAGCGTACGCTCGAACAGGAAAAAGCGGAGAAAAAACAATGAGTACCTTCTGGAGTATCTGGATCAGCGTGATCACGCTGGGTACTGTGTTTGGCTGCTGGTGGCTGCTTTGGGCGACCCGCAAGAGCCAGACGAGCGATACCGAAACCGACCGCACCATGGGCCATTCCTTTGATGGCATTGAGGAATATGACAACCCACTCCCCAAGTGGTGGTTCTACCTGTTCCTCGCTACCTGTGTATTTGCGCTGGGATACCTCGCGCTCTATCCGGGTCTGGGTAGTTTCAAGGGCTTGCTGGGCTGGACGTCGACCAACCAATGGGAAGCCGAGGTTGCCGAGGCTGAAGAGAAGTACGGGCCGATTTACGCCCAGTACGGACAGACCCCGGTGCCCGAGTTGGCAGAAAACAGCGATGCCATGAAAATCGGCCAGCGACTGTTTGCCAACAATTGTGCGGTATGCCATGGCTCCGCCGCTCGCGGCCAGGTGGGCTTCCCCAACCTGACGGACGACGACTGGCTGTATGGTGGAACTCCCGAGGCCATCCTGAGTACGCTGCACAACGGTCGTATGGGCGCCATGCCTGCCATGGGAACGATGCCAAATATGACCAGCGAACAAGTTGACCAGGTGGTTAACTATGTTCTCAGTTTCAGTGGACGGGAAAAGGATGCCGACGCAGCCAAAGCCGGAGAGCAAGTGTTTGCCCAGGCTTGCGTTGCTTGCCACGGCGCAGACGGCAAGGGCAATCAGGCCATTGGCGCACCGAACCTGACAGACAACACCTGGCTCTACGGTTCTACCTATGAGTGGATCAAGGAGACTGTCGTGAACGGTCGTCAGAATATGATGCCCGCTCAGGATCGCCTGCTTTCGGGCGATCAGATTCAGATTCTCGCGGCTTACGTCTACAGCCTCTCGAACTGAGTCAGCCGGCCGGGGGGTCAAGCCCCGGCCCGGTCTTTTCAACCCTGTGTCTGCGATGCGGGCACAGGCTTGAAAAGATCAGCAGCCTAACGGCCTGTTGCCCCGCATTACCATTTTCCTGGAGGTAACGATGAGCAGTGAGATTCCGGTCAAACAGGTTGACCCATCCTCTGACCCCTCCGACAACAACAATAAATCCGGAACCGTCGAGCTATACGCCAGCCGTAAGAAAATTTACGTCAAGGAAGTCAAAGGCTTCTTCCAACGCATCCGTAATGTCAGTCTTTTGCTGCTGATGGGGATGTACTTTGCGTTTGTCTGGTTCACCCTGGACGGACAACCACTGATTCATTTCGATCTCCCCGCCCGTGAATTCCACCTTTACGGGGCGACTTTCTACCCGAAAGATTTTATCTTGCTCTCGGGAATGCTGATTATCAGCGCTTTTGGTCTGTTTTTCATTACCACGCTATTTGGCCGGGTCTGGTGTGGCTACACTTGCCCCCAAACCGTATGGACCTTCATATTCATGTGGGTTGAGGAGCGTATTGAAGGCAGCCGAAACAAAAGGATGAAGCTGGATAAAGCTCCCAGCTCAGCAAACAAAATCGCCAAGAAATCCGCCAAGCACGCGGTGTGGTTGCTCATAGCCCTGGCTACCGGGCTAACCTTTGTCGGCTATTTCTACCCGATTCGGGAATTGATTACCGATCTGTTTACCCTGCAGGCCAATGGTTGGGCCTATTTCTGGGTTGCCTTTTTCACCGTAGCCACCTACCTCAACGCCGGGTGGATGCGTGAGCAGGTTTGTCTGTACATGTGCCCTTATGCCCGTTTCCAGTCGGTCATGTTCGATCCCAATACCCGTGTGGTCTCTTACGATCCCAACCGCGGCGAGCCCCGGGGCGGACGAAAGAAAGGCGTGGATCCTGCGGAAGCGGGCCTGGGGGACTGTATCGACTGCGGTCAGTGCGTTCAGGTCTGCCCCACCGGCATTGATATCAGAGATGGCCTCCAGTACGAGTGTATCGGCTGCGCCCTTTGCATCGATGCCTGTGACGAGATCATGGACAAGATGAATTACCCCAGGGGCCTGATCCGCTACACCACGGAAAACGAGCTGGAGGGCAAAACCTCGAAGCTCCTGCGGCCCAGAACCTTTGGCTACGGCGCCGTGCTGTCTTTGATGATTGCAGCAATCATATTCACGATTGCCACCCGGGTCCCGGCCCAGATGGATGCTCTGCGTGATCGCGGCGCGCTGTTCAGCTTCAATGGCGAGGGTCGTATCGAGAACTCCTACACCCTCAAAATCGCCAACATGACAGAGGTTCCTCAAACCTTCTCCCTGTCGGTGACCGGGATGGAGGGAATTCGTATCCTGACTGACAGCTCGGTGACCGTAGAGAGTGGCGAGAACCGCGCGCTGCCCACTGTTGTCGATGTGCCGCCGGAATCCATTACCGAATCCAATAACGACATTCTGTTCAGGGCTCAATCAGAGTCAGATTCTTCACTGAGCCTGGAAACCGAAAGTCGATTCGTCGGTCCAACGCGCTGATCATTGATCAGCGCGCGCATCCGAACGTCTAAATGAGATAGAGATATATGACTACTGAAACACCCGTTGCACCCTGGTATCGCCAGCCCTGGTTCTGGTTCCTCCTGATTTTCCCGGGTGCGTCCATCATTTATTGCGCCGTTGCGATTACCATCGCTATCAACACGGAAAACTCAATGGTGACAGACGACTGGTCCAAGGAAGGTCGTGGGATCAACATGTCCATCGCGAGGGACCAGAAGGCCGCGGACCTTGGCATGGAAGCCCAGATTGACTTTCAGAACCGAAACGTCACGGTCAACCTGAGTACCGTGGAAGGTCCCGCGGACTTCCCGTATCTGATTCTCAACCTGTTCCATCCGACCCTCTCGGACAAAGACCGCACTGTCCAGTTCCAGCAGATCGCTCCTGGCCGGTTTGCCGGGAAACTGCACAGTGACATCGATGGTCGCTGGTACTATGACCTCAGAGGTCCCGCCAATGAGTGGCGCCTTAAGGGTGAAACCTGGTTACCTTCTGAAAGCGGCATTACCATCAAGGCCGGGGAGTCTGCCCAAGGTTGACGCACCTGGATTGCTTCCATTGCGGTGAGCCGGCTGACGGTGAGCCGCCCATTACCCTCGAGCTTGATGGCACAACCCACCACTTCTGCTGTCAGGGCTGCAAAGCGGTTTGCCAGACGATTCACAGCGAGGGTCTGACCGGTTTTTACGATTTCCGGACTGAACCGGCAGTCACGCCAAAGCAACTGACCAACGCCGAAGTGAACCGCCTGAGGGAACTGGATCACCCCCTGGTTCAGGAGTCCTTCGTGGCGCCAGTAAAAGGCGCACAGGAAGCTCAGTTGCTGATTGGCGGCATCACCTGCGCTGCCTGTATCTGGCTGCTTGAAAATCACATGAAGCAGCAAACTGGTGTCGTATCTTTTTCGGTGAATCACACCACACAGCGTGCCCGCCTGGTCTGGTCCCAGGATCAAGCGCCTCTGAGCGACCTTTTGATTGCCATCCATGAGCTTGGCTATACGGCTCGCCCCTATCAGGCAGACGAGGCAGAACAAGCCCTGAAGGCGGAACACCGTTCCATGCTGATCAGGGTCGCCATCGCGGGCATCGGCTCTTTCCAGAGCATGATGCTGGCATTTCCGTTGTACTTTGAACTGGTCAATGATCTCTCACCGGAGTTTGTCAGTTTTTTCCGCTGGTTCAGCCTGCTGGTCGCCACTCCAGTGGTTCTCTACAGCGCCGCCCCCTTTTTCCGGAACGCTCGCCGGGACATCCAGAGCCGGCACCTGACCATGGATGTGCCGGTTGCCATTGCAATCGGACTGGCCTACCTCGCCAGTGCCTGGGTAACAATAGTTGGCGGGGACGAAGTCTACTTCGAGTCCGTGTGCATGTTTACATTCTTCCTGCTGTTGGGTCGTTATATTGAAGTGCAGGCCCGCTACCGAGCCGGCCTGACCGGAAACGCCCTTGCGGGGTTCCAGCCGACCGTTGCCACACTGGTGAGCGGTGACGATACGGACATAGTCCCGGCGCATCAGATTCGCCCGGGAGATATCGTTCGGGTTCGACCCGGTGAAACTTTGCCAGTGGATGGAGAAATCGTGCGGGGCGAGTCCACCCTGAACGAAGCCGCGTTGACGGGAGAGTATCTGCCCGAAACCCGTTACCCCGGGGATACGGTTCATGCCGGCAGTGTGAACGGCGAAAACCCACTTGATGTCCGGGTGGTAAAAGCGGGTGCTCAAACGCGGCTGTCCGGTATTCTCCGGGTGTTGGATCGGGTGCAATCTGAAAAGCCCCAGGTCGCAATGATGGCGGACCGGATGGCGGGGAAATTTGTGGGACGGGTACTGATACTGGCACCCGTTGTCTGGATTGGCTGGTGGCTGGCAGGCGCTGATAATGCCTTCGACATCACCCTTTCGGTACTGGTGGTCACCTGCCCCTGTGCTCTGTCGCTGGCGACGCCCACCGCGATCACCTCCGCCACCGTCAGGCTGCGCCGTCTCGGGTTTCTGCCCACTCGGGGCCACACCCTCGAATCAATGAACACCATCGATACCGTGGTGTTCGACAAAACCGGGACATTGACCCGCGGCGAACTCAGCCTGACCGGAATCGATATTGTTGGCAGCATGGATGAAACAACCTGCCTGAAGCTCGCCGCCGGGCTCGAGAAATATTCCGAGCATCCCATCGCCCGCGTATTCCATCGGCGTGACACCGCAGCCGTCGAAAACGTAGAAAACCACGTCGGTGGGGGTCTCTCTGGCCAGCTGGGAGAAAGGCCGTTGTTCATCGGCCACCGGGGTTTTGTCCAACAGCATGTCAGTACACCCGCGCCCAGCGCCGAACCTCACCAGGGCATGGAGATCTGGCTCGCTTCGGATCGCGAGTGGCTGGCCTGCTTTCGGTTGGACGACCAACCCCGAGCCGATGCCCGTGCGGCGATCAGAGCTCTTCAGGACGCTGGTATTCGCACATTGCTCCTGAGTGGCGACCGGTCCGGACATGTTGAGCAGGTAGCAGGCATGCTGGGCATTGACGAAGCGATCGGGCAGGCCTCTCCCGAAGAAAAACTGGCGGTACTGCAGAAACTTGAATCTGAAGGCAGGCACATCATGATGGTCGGCGACGGGCTGAACGATCTTCCGTCCATGGCCGGAGCGGGAATCTCGGTCGCCATGGGCACTGCTGCGGACCTGACCCAGCTCAAAGCCGATGCGGTACTTTTGAATGGCCAGTTGCTGCAGTTGGTTGAGGCCCTGAAAACCAGCCGCCAGACCCGGCGCATCATCCGCCAGAATCTCTGGTGGGCCCTGGCCTACAATGTCTGTGCGCTGCCCCTGGCTGCCGCAGGCATGGTGCCACCCTGGCTGGCAGCGATCGGGATGTCCCTCAGTTCCCTGGTGGTGGTGTTAAATGCACTTCGGCTTGGCAAAGCGCCTGCACAACCGCATCAGGATAATCCCCCGGTTGGCGCACAGGCGCTGTCCTGATACCGTAGCTTTATACTCGTTTTTTGAGGGTTCGCTGTGAAAATCGTAATGTTCCTCGTTCCGGTGATGCTCATCCTGGTAACTCTGGGTGTCGTGCTTTTTTCATGGGCGGTCAAGAACGGCCAGTACGATGACCTGGAAGGCCCGGCCCATCGGATACTTTACGATGACGATAAAGATATGATTCCGGACGACGCCCGCACTGACAAGACCGCGAAAGAGGCTTCTCCCCCAGAGCAAGCCGTTGAGGTCAGCGAGGCAGGCAATCCGGATGAGGATAAACCTCAAAAAGGATGAGCCCGGAACTTTACCTCAGCTATCCGAGCGCCTTTCTCATAGGACTCCTTGGTAGCACGCACTGCCTTGGCATGTGTGGCGGCATCAGCGCTTCCCTCTCAATGGCACTGCCTGTAGGCCGGGGTTTCCGGGTACGACAGACGGTCATGCTGCTGGCGTTCAACTTTGGGCGCATCGGTAGCTATGTGCTGATCGCCACACTGGTCGCGCTGGCCAGTACCACGGCGGCCAGTCAGTGGAGCACGGCCGGTCTTGTGCTTCGCAGCCTGGCCGGGGTTTTGCTGATCTTCATGGGATTATCCATGGGGCAATGGTGGCAGGGTATTCGTTACGTCGAACGGGTCGGCGCTCCAGTCTGGGCTCGTCTCTCTCCCCTGACCCGTCGCTTCCTGCCGGTAAATCACGGGGGACAGGCGCTTGCCCTCGGAGCACTCTGGGGCTGGCTGCCCTGCGGGCTGGTTTACAGCACTCTCGGATGGGCAGCGCTACAACCGACGGTGGGCTCGGCAGCACTAACCATGCTGTTTTTCGGGCTTGGTACCCTTCCTTCCATGCTCGCAACAGGTTTTGCGGCCAACTGGATCCGAGGCTTGCAGAGCCACCAGTTGTTCCGGAAGGTCACCGGTGGACTGCTTATCCTCTTCGGGCTATGGACCCTGCCTTTCCTGCATCTGTTCGGACACTAGTGTTCCGTCTGGCTAGATATTCAGGACATCCAGGCGACCGAAGTCAGTTGTGGTCTCGGGTTCAGCCGTCTGCACGGCCTGGCGCTTGCCACCCAGGCGCTTGCCTTCCTTGAAATCGTAGAGATTGGTATCAGCCAGGTGCGACGGCTCCACATTGCACATGGCCCGGAACATGGTCTCCAACCGGCCGGGGTGCTGCTTGTCCCAGCTCTGGAACATGTCCTTGATAACCTGGCGCTGCAAGTTCTCCTGTGAACCACACAGGTTGCAGGGAATAATGGGAAACTCTCTCAGACCGGCGTAGCGGGCGATATCCTTTTCGCGGCTGTAAGCCAGCGGCCGGATAACGGTATTGCGGCCATCATCACTGTGCAGAACTGGCGGCATGGATTTCAGTTTGCCGCCATAGAACATGTTCAGGAACAGGGTTTCCAGCAGATCGTCCCTATGGTGACCGAGCGCGATCTTGGTTACTCCGTGCTCTTCGGCGAAATTATAGAGAATTCCGCGACGTAGCCGGCTACACAGACCGCAGGTAGTCTTCCCTTCGGGGACTTTTTCCTTAACAATACTGTAAGTGTCCTTTTCGATGATGTGGTACTCGATACCCATGGAGGACAGGTATTCGGGCAACACCTCTTCCGGGAAACCGGGCTGTTTCTGGTCAAGGTTGACGGCAATCAGCTCGAACGAGACAGGCGCGCTCTTCTGCAGGTTAAGCAGGATATCGAGCATGGCGTAAGAGTCTTTTCCGCCGCTGAGGCAGCACATGACTTTGTCACCGGCCTCAATCATCGAAAAATCGGCAATCGCCTGCCCGACTTCGCGGCGCAGACGTTTCTGCAGCTTGTTCAACTCCAGCTTCTGGCGGCGCTCCCGCTCTGAGTTGAGGGATTGTTCGGCACTGGCGATCATTGCTTCGGACATACCAACTACGTTCACAGGTTAAATGGACGTGGGATTATACGCGTCACATGGATTCAGGGACAGGATACCAACATGGATACGTTGCAATCGAGTGAAGAAGCCGCTGGTAAACGGGAACAGAACCGCATCCGGAACCGGAGGGCTATTCTGCTCGCGGCGAGGGAATGTTTTCGCGAGCGGGGATATGAAAAATCGACCATCCGCGACATCGTCCGCCGCACCGGTCTTGCCGCCGGTACCTTCTACAATTATTTCTCCAGCAAGCAGGACATCTTCGCCGCCCTGCTCACTGACTTCCTGACCAACCTGAATAACAACCTCACGCGCCATCGGCGCGCTGCGGACACCACAGAAGATTTTATCCACTACGCCTACATGGCTTTATTCACTGCGACCGCCCGGGATCCACTGGTTTACGAGCTCGCGCACCGAAATGATCGAGCGCTACGGGAGCTGTTTGGTTCGGATATTCTCGGTCTGACCATGCTGTCCCTGGAAGACGATGTTCGCGAGGCGATGGCGCGGGGACTGCTTCCGCAGATCGATCATGAATACCTGTGTGCCGCTTTTTTCGGCGTCGCCTATGAGACCAGCCTGACGCTTGCCAGGCGGGCCCACAGGAACCCGGATTCAGCGGAAGCTGAAGCGTTGACCGCAACCCGATTCTCGACCGCCCTGTTCATGGGCGGGCTTCCGCGGCTGGCTGCACTTCCCTGATGGCCGGGAGTACCCTACCATGGACTCCATGACCGAAAGCCAAGCCCCGATCAAAATGTCCTACCCTGGAGCGGTGAACGAAGATGACTGCCTGGAGCAGCAGATTCAACACCTGCTGGTGGCTGTTGAGCATGAAATCCGGTCAACACCGGCGGGCATGAATGAGCTGTCGCTGATCAAGGCGCTCCAGGGGCAACCGTGGGAGTTGCTTGGAGACGTTGTTTTCAGCGAACCCGAAAAACTCTACCCGGTTCATTTTCTGCTGTTCCACGTACTCTACCGTCTTCGGGACCAGTTGTCCGAGGCCGGCGAAAGCCTCCAGATATCGCCTCTCAATATACGCATCGAAAAGCAGAGTGTGGTCAGTGGCGAGGGCGTTCCGGACAGTGTCGACACGCTTCGTCAATTCTATCTGGATCTCTCCCAATACCGTCTGCCGGAGGAAGCGATCCAACGGATGATGAATGATTTCTGGGCCGGCGCGCCCGGGCAGGCACCGGCCCAGGGCGAAACACGGGAAGCAGCGGAAATACTGGGCTTCCAGGCTGTCCCTTCTGATTTCCCGACCGTCAAGAAGCGTTTCCGCCGGGCGGTTATGAACGCCCACCCGGATCGCGGAGGCAAGACCGAAACCATTCAGGATCTGAATCAGGCCTTTGCCGTACTCAAAGCACACTTCCGTCACAACATCTGACCGGCCGGTTTGATCGCGTCGGAGCGAAGAAACACAGGAGACGATATGCCGCTCAAAGCATTCCTGAAAATTACCCTGGCTGTCGCGGTTATGTCGACCGCAACCTCGGCCCGGGCAGACCTCGTTGTCCTGCAGTATCATCATGTCAGTGATTCAACGCCGCCCGCGACCAGCACGTCTGTATCCCTGTTCGAGGGCCAGCTGGACATGATCTCGGATCTGGAGCTGGACGTTGTGGATCTACAGGAAGGCACCGAAAAAACGCTGGCCGGTACCGATGAACAAGGTAATCGCATCGCCATTACCTTCGATGACGCCTACGACTCCGTCTACCATACGGCGGCACCGCTGCTGGCCGAAAAGGCCTACCCCTACACGATTTTTGTAAATACAGAAGCCGTTGGCCGAACCGGCTACATGACCTGGGATCAGATTCGGGAGTTGGCCGAACGACCGGGCGTAACCATTGCCAACCACAGCGCTGACCATGGGCATCTTGCCCGTAAACCGAACGAAAGTCAGAGTGACTGGCAAGCCAGGGTTACCAGCAGTCTCGACTCAGCCCAGGCGACCCTCTCAAGGGAATTGAAGGCGCCTGCCCCCATGTTTGCGTACCCTTATGGCGAGTTCGACGAAGCACTGGAGCGCAAAGTGACTGAGCGGGGCTGGTACGGTTTTGGCCAGCAATCTGGCGCCATCGGCCAACAAACCGAGAAAACCCGATTGCCGCGTTTCCCGATGGCAAACGCCTACGGCCAGTTGGGAAGCCTTGAAAACAAGCTTCGCAGCAAAGCCTTCCCTGTTGATACCGGCACGCTGCCGGACGGGGTGATTTCGGAGAATCCGCCGACCCTGGTTTTCCCGCTGGTTGATCCCATTGATGCCAACAGGTTGACCTGCTTCGCCTCCGGCCAGGGACGTATCGACTTTAACGTGACTGATGGCAATGTAGCGGTAGAGGCCCCTAAAGCCTTCAATAGCAGAAGATTCCGTTACAACTGCACCCACCCTGCAAGCGATGGCAGCTACTACTGGCTGTCGCAACAGTGGCTGGATCTTAGCAGGCCAGAGGACTGAAACCTCATTCCTCCACCTGCATCAGGCCGATTTCACCGTGCCTGATGTGGGGGATTTTGCGGGGGCCGGCGGGGGTTTCGATAACAGTCTGACCGTTCAGGTCTTCATCTCGTGTAAACAGGACCAGCCAACGCTCGTCCTGTCCCGGGAAAGCGGGCACCCATGCTTCCAGGTAACCGCGCCGATGCCAGTTCTCCGGGGTAAAATCCATCACCAGGTCTGTTACCAGTCTCAACGGTGCCATCGACTCATCGAGAAACACCAGCGAGGGCACGAACACGCCGTCTTTGGCATAGGAGCGCAGGCGGATAACCAGACTGCGATGCGCGCCCGCGTCCGGGAGTTCAATCAGTTGATAGGGGCTGGTGCCTGTGAGAAACGGATGGGTGGCTGAGTCGTCAGAGAGGGAAATGCCAAACTCCCTTCCCGATTGCCAGCTTTGCCGATCAGTGACATCCATGGATTCACAACAGCTGGCTGAAAACCGGGCAAAAAAGTCATCGGTTCTAGCTTCAATACCCAGTATCGCGAAGGCGTCCGGGTCATAACCCTCTACGGGAGCTGCGCCCGCTACAGAGGGGCCTGTCTGGTAAACGCTGGCTTCAGTGATCTGGACAGGCGGTTCAACCAGCCCTTTCTCAAGGTCAGAGCGGGTATCTGGTCGGTAATAACTAACGCGAACATTGCCCTCGGCGTCGCGCCATGTGAAATAGGGCTGCCGCTCGCCCGGCCGAACGTAACCGTCTTTCGCAAGCGCTTCGGCATCCGGATAGTTTTCAAGCGTGTACTCGGTTTCTTCTTTCAGCCCTGTCTCGGGGCTCGCGTCACTCTCAGAGCGGGCCGGTCCCTCAGCGGACGCTTGATCACGGGACGCCCCGGCATGGTCAGCCGTCCCCCTGGTTGCTGACTCAACGATCGGCGAATATCGAACCCTGCCCTGCTCGTCTACCCAGGTAAAATAGCCTTCCCTTTCGGTGATCGTGGAGCCCCCTATCTGGCAGCCTCCGAGCAAGGCGGCCAGGAAAAGGCACGAAGCGGCTTTCAATAGCGAAGCGTTCATTACTGCAAATGACTACCTTCAGGTTAATGGCACCACTCAGAACCTGGTCCGGAAACTCAAGCCAGCCATGACGACCCGCAGCGATGTCTTGATATCGAGCCCCGCATACGGGTTATAAATAATGTTGGTGATGTTGTCGCAGTTTACGTTACAGCTGGTGTCCGCGGGAATCGACTCCACCGAGTGAAGGTAACTGAGATTCATGTCAATCTCGGTGTCCTTGTCCCACTGGTACCCCATACCAATGCTGTAGAGATTCGCCCCACCAAACGGCGCCATGACCTGTCGCTGATCATCCGGTATAACGGAATCCCGTATTTCCACGCCGGCACGCAGGTCCAGACGGGAAGACGCATGAAACTCCATGCCAAACGCCCAGTTCCACTGGCTCTTGAAACCCAGAGGCAGCCTCAGGGTATTTGGAGTGGCATTGTCCGGTGACAGGATCCGCGCCGCATTGAGGAACTCCAGGTTGCGGTCGAACCGGAAAACGAAGGCATCCCACTGTTCATAATCGGTCCAGCCGATATCAGCGTTGAGGGTCAGCTTTGGATGCACATCAACGCTGATGCCGGTCTGGAAGTGCTGGGGGTAGACCAGATCCATACTGACGTTGCCGGATTCCTTGGGCGCACCTGACGGAAGACTCAGGATCGCCGAGGTAATAGCACCCAGCACGGATCCGTTAACGCTCTGCCAGAAGCCGGACCAGTCATCGGTGTACTGGATTTCGAAGGTGCCCTTCATGTTCATTTCAGCTTCAGAGGTATAGCTCGCCCCCCAGCTGAACCAATCAGTTGGCTCCCACATCACCCCTAGTGCATAGGTGGGTGACAGGGTTTCCTGAACATTGATGTTCAGGGCACCAATGTCATCCCAGGGACCGACATTACCGCCACAAAGCGCTAGCCAGGGCTGCAGGGGCTCGTCACCACTCTCGCAGTTGAATGCGTCCTGCAGAACTTCGGCCACCCCGAGCAGCAGGTTGGGCGCCCGCATGTACTGGTCTGCCGCGATTCCCATATGGGACAGGTGGATACCGGCACCCACGGACCAGTCGTCATTGATTTCATAACCGACCGTCGGTGAGAGATAAGTCGTGCGCTGCAGCGCCGTGGCCTGGGGCTGATAACGGCCAGGGTCGTCCTTGTCGCGATAAAAGCCGGCCGCCAGCGGCAGGTAGAACGCATTACCAAAGGTCAGTTTCGAGCCCGGCGGGTTGATACTGATCCCCGCCGAAGGGGCCAGCGCCGGCCCCGGAGGCGCGCGAAGAATACCGTATCCGGGCAAATACAGGGCCACGTTGTTGGTGTGGCTGTGAGTATTGGCAACAGGGTCCCGTTGCTTTCCGGTCAGCGGATCCGTTTCGAGGCCGTCGATACCGAAAATTTCATACCCTTCCGGCGCTGTGAAGTCCGCGTCAATGTCGAGATAGACGCTCATCAAGTTTACTTCCAGCTGGCGCCCGTCCAGTTTGGTCAGGCCCGCTGGATTGTAGTGAATGGCCATGATCCCCGGCGGATCGGCAGTCACGGCATTGCCGAGCGCCAGCGCCTTGGGGTGAATGGTCAGGTTCTGCGCCAGCTGGGCCTGGGCACCACAAGATAGGGTCGTGGCAATCAGCGCCGCGAGAATCTGACGGTTGTGGATTTTCTGTCCCATGAAGTCCTTCCCTTCCCGTAGATCGTCAACGACACCAATCACTCTTTGAGACCGGAGAAGTTAATGGGCAGGGAGACCCCAAGAGAAAAGTCCGGGGCGTCCTCGGTGAGACCAATCCCGAGACTGGTATTCACGATAGTGGTATCGCTGATGCGCGTTCCCAATGACATGCTAAGGAAACCGGTCATCTGGTCCTGGGCAACGGCCTGATCGCCATTGGAGAAAGTCAGGATGGTTTCATCGCTGTAGCTGAGCTGAGCGGAAATACTCAGTGAAATATCGTAAGACAGGGAATAGGCAAAACCCGCCGAGCCCGACAGCCCGAACCCTGGATCCACCTCTTCAAGAAGCCGCGCACCCCTTACCTGCTGCAGGTTTTCAGCCGGCAAGTTATAGGTGGCGCTGACGGACCCGAAGATCACCACCGGATCGAGGACTTTGGAAAGGCTTGCGCCGCCGCCGATCGAATAGTAACCGCTACCAGTAGACAGCTGCTCGTTGATATCGATCTCGTAAGGACTGACGCCGGTCTTGGTGGACAGGGTGCCAAACAGTGTGGTCGACATCCTGCCGGGAACATAGGCGAACGGCTGCCAACGCCCGGTAAATGAAATATCGCCAAAGTCATAGACGTTGAGCTCATCCTGAGTGTCGTATTTGACCACCAGCGGAATTCGGGTTCCGACCGTCAGGTTGTCCAGCAGGCCATAATCGTAGGAAAAGGAATTCGTAAAGCTGTGGGTCGCCGATGGCACCACATCCAGGTTTCTCACCGATCCATTGGTAATGGCCAGGTCAAGACGCTGGTCCGCTGTGTAGGAATAATCGAACGAGTAATTCAGGGAATGAGAGCCCTTTTTCTGCAACGAATAGTTCTTCTCGGCAGCCTGGAACACTTCCTCCAGTTGTTGCGAAGCATCTTCGTCGCCCTCTTGTTTGGCCAGGGCTTCCCGCGCCTGATCCACACTCCCTTCCTGCGCCAGGGCCATGCCCGGAAGCAGACCTGCCGTGGAAACAAGGATAAAACCTCGCACAAACCAACGATTCATCCTGACTCCCTTATTTTATTTGTAGTGTTCCTGACCCGGGACTACCCGGTAAATTAGTTCCGACGGTAGTGCAACTGCTTGCGGGTGTTCTCCACACTGCCGTCGGGATTGTTTTTCTGGCGTTCAAGCAGATTCTGGATCCGCCGCTGGGTGGACTCGTGAAACGCCGGTATCCTTTCCAGCGCCAGAAGGGTCATTGTCTGGTCATCCACAAAGCGAAGGTCTTCTTCCTTCAGCTCGAGGTTGTCCAGTGGTTTATCGCTGCCCGGGAAGACAATGAAGAGCACATTGTCGTCCCACTTTTCCTCGAACTGAGCCAGCGTGAAGGAGATATTCCCTACCGAGGGGTCTGCCAGATAGGCACGCCCGTCGCGAATCGTCCTCAACACCACGAAGTGTTTGAAACCCGCGTGATGGATGGGCACGATCGCCGGGTGATCAAGATCCTTGAGATCATCAATCGTTGCCCGGAAGCCGCCTGAGGGATAACCGAGCGCTGTCACCAGTCGCTTCATATCCAGCATGGAAAAGGCGCGACGTTCCACGATACGTTCGCTTTCGCCGTAATGAAGCAGCCCCTCCATGACCTGACGTTCCGACAGGGTCCGACCCAGGTAGAAGTTCAGCACGGTGGTCAGCGCTGCACTTCCGCAGCTGTAGTCATAGGCCTGACGAACGATGTTGCGGAACTTCTGCTCCACCAGTGGCTCGACCCTGACATCCGATCGCAACTTTATCGGGCTCGAATCCACGTCCTGCTCAATAACAATCTGACCCTTCTCAAAAGGCTCCACCACGGTGGCTTCCTGCACCATGGTGAATGTAAGAATGGATCCAGCGAGCACCAGCAGCATGTCAGACGAAGTCCCTGTTTTTATTGGCCCCGTTATTCATCGGGTTACATGTTGTTACGGTAAGATACCGAAAAGCCTGCGCCCTTAAAGATAACTGTGCCTCAAATCTGTCGCTGCAGGAGGGGCCTTACGGAGGGGAATTGAGAACTGCTTCAAGACATCGGGAGGAATAAGGCGGCAGGCCCGGTTGCCGGGCCTGATGAGGGTCAGAGGGTAAAGACCACTCCGAGTAGCAGATAGCTCAGGACAGTCACCACCACTATGCCGAGCAGGTTCAGGGCGAACCCGGCTCTGATCATGTCGCCGATCTGCATGTGGCCACTGGAGAACACGATGGCATTGGGCGGGGTAGCCACCGGCATCATGAAGGCACAACTGGCGGCAATTGCAGCCGGTACTGTCAGTAGCAACGGCGACACCCCCTGACTAAGGGCCAGCGCCCCCAGCAACGGCAGAAACGCCGCCGCAGTCGCTGTATTGCTGGTAACTTCGGTCAGAAAAATGATCACGCCAACCACCAGCAGGATCATGACGAGCATCGGCAGGGCGCCGGCCACTCCGAGACTTTGGGCGATCCACTCCGCAAGGCCCGAACTGCTGATCACGCCGGCCATGGCCAGCCCCCCGCCAAACAGGAGCAGTACGCCCCAGGGAATACCCTTTGCAGTTTCCCAGTCCAGCAGAAATTCACGGTTGCGGGTATTCACCGGGATCAAGAACATGGCGATGGCCGCAGCAATGGCAATGCCGGTGTCGCTTAGCCAGGGCATCAATCTGTCGGATAACAGAGGCCTGAAGATCCAGGCACTTGCCGTAACAAGGAACACCAGTGCCACGAGCTTTTCGCCCTTTCCGAGCGTGCCCAACGCCTCAAGCTCTTGCCGAATGGCCTTGCCACCGTCGCCAGAGTTGCCAAGACCGAAGTCCCGGCGGGTCAGCCACCACCACGCCAGAACCAGCATTACGATCGTTACCGGAACGCCAAGAAGCATCCATTGGGCAAAGCCCACGGAGACGCCCTGGTTTTCGCTCAGGTAAGCGGCCAGCAAGGCATTTGGCGGTGTGCCAATAAGCGTGGCAATGCCACCGATACTGGCAGAATAAGCGATAGCCAGCAGCAGGGCCGTGGCATAACGCCGAACACCCTCAGGGTTATCATTGGTATCCATCATGGCTACCACCGACAGACCAATCGGCAGCATCATAATGGCGGTTGCCGTATTGCTGACCCACATGCTCAGAAAGGCCGTGGCCAGCATGAATCCGGCAATCTGGCGTCGGGGCTTGCTACCCACAGCCTTCAGCGTCATCAGGGCGATTCGCCGGTGCAGGTTCCACCTCTGCATTGCAAGCCCGAGGGTAAACCCCCCCAGGAACAGGAAAATGATTGGATTGGCATAGGGCTCGGTGGCTTCACCAACGGTTCCAAGCCCGAGCGCGGGAACCAGCACGATCGGTAACAGGGCAGTGGCGGGGATCGGAATGGCCTCGGTGGACCACCAGGTCGCCATGAGCAGCATCAATCCGAGGGCGGACCATGCTTGCCCAGACATGGTTTCAGGAGGTGGAAGGAGAATAGTCGCCAGAAGAAACGCGGCTCCGAGGATGAGCCCGATCACCTGGCTGCGGGGCATTCCCTCCGGTTGGTTGTCAGCATTGAGTTCTTCCGACATACAGTCCTGTTCCATTAATCAGACATTCCACTCCGGCTCGCGGCACAGCGTCATAGCTCCTCAAGCTGGCGATCATGAAAACGCCCAAGCAGGATAAGCGCCAGGATGGCCCCGGACAATGCCCAGGCCATATCCGACTGAGTGTCCCAGACGTAACCCTGGGTGCCCAGAAATGCCTCGGCGGCTTCATCGCTGAGCAAGGCTACCCACCATTCAATCAACTCGTAAAAGGCGCTCACCGCAAGGCAGAAGCAGACAATAAAAAACGCAGCCCAGCGGCGACTGGAGAACACCTCGAAACGAATGACCACTTCCCTGGCGACCATTGCGGGGATAAAACCCTGCGCCAGATGGCCAAGCTTGTCGTAGTTGTTACGCTCCCAGTCGAACCATTCCCGAAACCAGTCGAACAAAGGTACTTCCGCATAGGTATAGTGCCCGCCAACCATCAAGATGATGGCATGCACCAGTATCAACACATAAACCAGCGGCGTGAGTGGATAACGGAAGAAACACCAGACAACCGCTGCGAAACCAACGGCGGCAGGCAGCACTTCCAGAACCCATGTGGCCCGATCCGTGGGCTCGATGGCAGACCAGACAAATACAGCAAGGAAGACCACCACCCAGACTGCGGGTGCAAATCGCTGGCTCATAAGTTTCCTTTTGTCCGTGATTATCCAGACGCCCCGGCGCGCAGGAAGTGTCCGTATCCGGATTCCCTGCCCAACGCAGGTTGCACCTCACCATTCGTTACCGCAGGCCGGCCATTGATCAGCACCTCTCTGACACAACCAGGGACACGGTTAACCATTCTTTCCAGTCCGAAGTTTTCCATCTCGCCCCATTCAACCTGCTCCAGATCCTGATCAAGGCCACGGGGATCAAGTACCGTTATATCGGCCCGGTCCCCTACCCTGATATGACCTGCATCAACGCCAAGCCAATCTGCCTGTTCGCCGGTCAATCGGTGGACGGCACGTTCGAGGGACATGATTGGCTCGCCCTCCCCGTGGCTTTCATTAACCAGCTTCAGAAACCGAAGCGGCAAGTTGTAGAAGGCCATATTCCGGATGTGGGCGCCGGCATCGGAGAAGGTGATCAGCGCGCCCGGATTGGTCACCATTTTTCGGAGCCTATCCTTTCTGTGATTCCCCACCGTGGTAAACCAGCGCAGAGAACGTCCATGGGCCACCACCATGTCGAGGAAGAAATCGACAACATGGATGCCGCGGTCTGCCGCCAGTTCAGCGAAGTTTCGCCCGACGACACTCTTGTCCGGGCAATCGAGAATGACAGCATCACCGAAATCCCGCTGCCAAACTCGCGGAGAGAGCTTTTCCTTATAGAACTTCCGGAATTTCCGGCGGTACTGTTCGTCCTTGAGGAGATCGTTGCGCTCAAGCTGATCCCGAATATCCAGGGCCATTTCACCGGCACCGAATTCTTCGAACAGCACGATATCCATGCCATCGGCATAGACCGTGAACGGTGTCGGGAGCAGCTGCCAGCGAAAATTACCTCCAAAGCTGTTGGCCAGCCATCCGACCAGACTCGCCATTGGTTTGACCGTGGGGTTACCCTTGAGGTCGATCATCGCAATGAGGGTTGTTTTCAGCGGCTTTCTCAACCAGCCCAGGGTCTCTTTCAGGTACTGGGTCACCTGCAACGGATTGGCCGCATTCGGTGCGCCCTGGTGCACCCGCCCGTACCGGCGCAAAAGTGCATTCAGACGGCTGACCTCCCGCCAGCGGGCGTAAGTGCTTGGCAGGCTCTTGGACCACTCCCGATCACCGTCCACCTTGTCCCATTTCAGGCACATGGTGGAAAGACCGAGGAATCCTTCCTGCAGCGCCTCCTCCAGCAGAGCCTCCATTTTTTGCTGTTCTTCGGGAGTCGGCGTCACGTTTCTGTCAGTGGCGCGATGAAGACCCATCACGGCGGTTCTCAGATCACTGTGGCCGAGAAAGCTGATGACATTGGGCCCCAGTGGATGCTGGTCCATGAACGCCACCCACTCTTTTGGTGTCTGCCAGGACTTGTGCTGCTTCAGAATGGGCAGCACTTTTTCCCTCGGGACCGTTTCCACCCGGGTAAAAATATCCGAGGCGTCCTCCGGATCGGAACAGACCATGCTCAGGGAACAACTGCCGATCAGCACCGTGGTGACACCGTGACGCACGGATTCAGACAGGGACGGCGCTACCAGCAACTCGGCATCGTAATGGGTATGGGTATCGAGAAATCCCGGCGTTACCCAGCAACCGCTGGCGTCAATCGTGCGCGTCGCAAGGCCGGGTTCGGGCTGCTGGTCAAAGACTTCGGCAACCCGCCCATCTTTGATGCCAACATGGGCGATGCGTGAGGGGCCGCCGGTACCGTCAAAGTAGCGGCCGCCGACAATAAGCGTATCGAACTGGTTCACCGTGCCAGTCTCCTTTTTGTTTTTATGTGCCGTCAGTCTAGCCAGCCAAACGTGATATGTCCTCTCATTTTAGCCGGCGGACCGTGCAATGCAGGCCATTAACGAAGACGGATACGGCTGCCGTCTTCAAGCTGACGATCCGGGTGTCGGACGACGTTGTCTGCCTCAGTCAATCCTTCCTGGATAACTGTATGAAATCCGTTTGTGCGACCGACCGACACGTCTGTCAGAACCGCAATGTCATCGACAGCGCGGAATACCTGGTGCTGCCCATCAGTGACAAAGATGGCGGATTCCGGAACCTGAAGGACATTGTCGGAACGCCAGAGCAGAAACTCGGCGTCTACCCGATAGCCGTCCCCCAGGCTTTGCCAGGCATCAGCAGGACTGGTGATATCCGCAACCACCTGTACCCGCCTTTCTTCCACACCCAGGGCCGACACGTCCTCGAATCCAACCGGCTCAACGCGCCGGACGGTAGCGTCCAGGGTGCCTCCACCCCACCCGGTGAGGCGCGTCACCATACCGGGTTGAAGATTGACGGCATCAAAACTCAATACATCCACAACCACCTCAAGCGCCCCGGGATCCCCCAGTTCCAGAATGGCTTCACCGGCCTGAATCACACCCTCGCTTTTTCGCACAATTCCCAACACAGAGCCGTTTACAGGGGACCTGACCGGCACACGTTCAACCGCTCCATCACCGTTCGCACGCGCGGCAGACACCTCAAGGCGGGTTCGGGCCGCTGCCAGTTCGTGGGCCATCACTTCTTCGTCAAAGCGCGCGGAACGCAGAATGGCCTGGGTTCTGGCCGCAGCGGCCCGGGCCTGCTGCAAACGCTCGTCGGAAACAAAACGATCATCACTGAGCGCCTGTAGGCGGGCCAACTCACGCACGGCAAGGTCTGCTTCAGCTTCAGCCTCGGCCGCCGCCACTTTTTGACGAGTGGAGTTCAGCGCCGAGCGGGCCGACTGCACCTTGGCCTCCGCTTCGGCCCGACTTCGGGCATCAAGGGTGCTGGCAGGCATGGGGTCAACCTCCGTCAGCAGCTCTCCCGGAATTACCGGATCCCCCACTTCCAGCAATACCCTGTGCAGATAGCCGGCAACCGGTGATGAAACCACGTATCGGTCACGCACCCGCGTTTTGCCCTCCTCCTTGATAGTGATTTCCATGGGGCCACGGGTTACCGGCGCCAGATCCACCCAGACCGGATCCGGTCGGATCGTGACCACAACTGCAACACTGGCGAGCATTACAAACACCCCCCAGAACAACCATTTTCCGGCAAACCCTTTTTTCGCCATAACCTCAGTTCACTCCCCGATTGCTTTCGCACCTATTCCCGTGTTTTCAACACCGCTACCAGATCCAGCCGTTTCAGGCGCCACCAGGCAATGGCCCCGGAAGCGATCGCCGATACCACCACGACCAACGCGGACATGCCAAGTGTCTGGCTGGTGATCGTCAAGGGCACCCGATACAGTTCGGTTTGCATGGCAGTAACAATCATGAGAGCCAGACCCTGGCCAATCAGCCAACCGAGGGGAATGCCCAGAAACAGCAAAAGCGCAACCTCTCCCAACAATATATGCGCAACTTCATTCTGGGTGTATCCCAGCACTCTCAGGCTCGCCAACTCCCGACCTTTTTCCGCCAGTGAAATCCGGATCGTGTTGTAGACCACTCCAAAAGCGATGATTCCGCCCATCAAGCTGTTGAAAAAGGTGAACGTCAGGAAGGTTCTCGCCAGGGTGTCGTAGAAGCTGTCGAGCATGGCCTGCCGGATGCTCAGGCCAAGCACTCCCGGGGTTTCGCGAAGACTGTTATAAACTTCCGAAGCCTTGTCCGGGTCCAGGTTGATCAGAGCCTGATTGATCAGGGGCCCGTCCCCCAGTGCCCGGTTGAGGGCATCCAGATCCATGTAGGCACCAACCCCGAGAAACTCGCTGGTGATACCGGCGACCGGAACCATAACCGTTCGGCGGTCGCCCTCCAGGAGCTCCAGCTGCAGAACATCTCCCGGACCGACACCCAGTTCATCGGCCAGAAAATCGGTCAACAACAACCCCTCCCTGGGGAGCGGAACCGGCTGCAGGTCACTGTCGATGACAAATTGCAGGCGCGCCTCGGAGGGTATTCCGGTGACTGCGCTTCGCCACTCCCGATGGCCGGAAACAAGACGTGCCGGGACCGAGCGTCGCCCCTCCACGTAACGTATCCCGGCTTGCCGCTGCAAGCCGAACAACGCCGCGCTGTTCACCGGATCAATAAAGGTCGCGGACAGATCCTGTTGCTGAACCCGTGCAAACTGCGTGTGGACCATCAGGGACACCGAGTCGAACTGGAAGTTTCCCACCATCACGATGGCAGTGGCCATAGCGACCCCAGTCATGGATAACAGGGTCCGAACCGGACGACGGGAGAGCTGGCGCACGATCATTCGGGAGGGCTGGGCGAAACGGATTCCCGAGAGCAGCTTTTCCACTATGGTCACCCGGTACCTGGCGGGCCCCTCAGGCCTCATGGCTTCAGCGGGTGGCAGTGCCGCTGCCTGCCTGATGGCTCGCCAGGCTCCGAGCCAGGCGACCACAATTGTCATCAACCCCAGCAGCACAACCCATGCGGGGTCAATGCGAAACAACAGCCCCGGAAAGCGGTAATAATCCATGTACAGTTCGCCGAGAGAGCGTCCAAGCCATAGGCCAAGGCCAAGCCCCGCCAGCAAACCGATGACGGCAATCACGATGACCAGTTTGCTGTAATGCCAGGCGATCTGACGGTTGCTATAGCCGAAGGCCTTGAGTACCGCGACGATATCCCGTTGGGTGCTGATCAGACGGCCAATCACCACATTCAACAAAAACATGGCGACACTCATGAAAATGAGGGGGAAAACCGTCGCCATGGTTTTCAACTGATTGAGCTCGTCACTCAGAAAACGGTGGGAAAACTGGTCGTCCCGGCCAAAAGCCCCCGTTGCCCCATACCGGGCCAGCAATCGATCCAGAGCATCAATGACGGAGGCAGCAGAATGGCCAGGTTTGAGCGTCACCACCAGGCTGTTGAAAGCGCCCCGCATATCCATGGCGGATTCCAGGGACTCTCTGTTCATCCAGAGAACACCATACCGCTGATAGTCCGGCAGCATACCGCCCGGAGGAATGACGTAGATGAATTCCGGTGACTCAACAATGCCGGTTATCGTAAGAGCCTGCCGGCGGCCGTTGATAATGGCTTCAAACTGATCTCCCAGAACCAACTCATGCGCTTCGGCAAAGCTTCCGATAACTGCGATCTCCTGGCTTCGACCAGCAGCCGGGAGCCGTCCCTGGCGAATAAAAAGGCGGTTAACGTCAGGCTGACCTTCCGGCGGAACAGACACCAGGCGAGCCGACACCGGATCCGGAAACCCGGGTATTTCCAGTTTCGCAGCGCCTTCGACCCTCCCCTCGTACCTGGCGATACCAGGCAGCGCAGCGATGTCCTTGAGAGTATGGCGTGGAGCCCGTTTGACCGGCGCAAAGACCTCGGCAAATTCGTGTTGTTCGTAATACTGGGCTCTGGTTGCCAACAGCGATGAATAGTTCACGAGAGACATCACGCACACGCCCACGCCTCCGGCAATAACCAGTGCGATGGCCAGTACCTGGCCGCGCATCTGCCAGAGTTCCCGCCGTAACTTTACGTTCAGAACCGTGTTCAATCCCTTCGGCGACATCGCTGTTACTCTTCAGTACCGTTACCAGGACAATGTACGGGGATCCTGGCGACGCTCATTAAGAAGCTCACCGCTGATGTTGCCGTCCGAGAGCGTTATCACGCGATCCGCCATGCCGGCGATGGAAGCATTGTGGGTAATGATGACGGTAGTCGTGCCGGTCTCCCGGTTGGCTTTGTCCAGTGCCTCGAGCACCAATACGCCGGTGGCGGAATCGAGGGCGCCGGTTGGCTCGTCGCACAGGAGTACATCCGGTCGTTTGGCAATGGCCCGGGCAATGGCAACGCGCTGCTGTTCACCACCGGAAAGCTGGGCCGGAAAATGGTCAATGCGGCTCTTGAGCCCAACCAGTTCAAGTGCCTCTTCCGGCGTCATTGGATTGGTCGCTATCTCGGTCACTGCCGCCACATTTTCCCTGGCGGTGAGGCTGGGAATGAGATTATAGAACTGGAACACGAAACCCACGTGTTCACGGCGATAACGGGTGAGTTCGCGGTCGCCGGCAGCACTGAGATCAAAATCCCGATACCGGACCTCGCCGGTCGATGGCACATCCAGCCCGCCAAGAATGTTAAGGAGTGTGGATTTGCCAGAACCGGAAGCGCCCAGCATGACGACCAGTTCGCCGCCATAGAGATCCAGATCTACGCCACGGAGGGCATGAACCTGAACCTCCCCCTGATCATAGGTTTTCGTCAGGCCCCGGGTCTGGAATACGGCCGAGCCGGTCGTGGATGCCTGCAGTGGCTCCATGGTGTCACTCAGTCTTCGGCACAGTCCACGCAAACCGTGGTATATGGCAGAACCTGCAAGCGGCGTGGGTCAATGGCCTCGCCGCAGGATTCGCATTCGTCACCCACACCGTTATCAATCCGAGCCAGTGCGTGTTCAATCTGAGCGAGTTCGGAACGGGTTTCGGTTTCCAGCGAATCGACCACTTCGTCGTTCTGGGTCTGGGTAGCCTGCTCCTCGAAATCCTTGTCTAACGCGCCCCCTTCCCGATGCTGATGCGCCTCATAACGGGAAAGTCTGGCCGTCAGGTCGGCTCTCAGTGTTTCAAGTTCGGATTTCCGGTTGGTCATATGGCGCCTCCTGCCTTGCCGGGAAAACATGTTCCTACAGTAAAGCATAAGCTGAACCCGGGATTGATGCTTGTCAAAATTGCGTCACGCAGGATGAGGCAGAATAGAATTCCATCAAATCCATACGCAAAGGAGTTGTGACCATGAACACCGAGCTTTTCGAAAAAGCGACCCGTCTGAACGAAACCCTGTTCGAGCAATTTGGCAAGGCTGCAGAAATGCAGATGAACGCCTTCCGACGTTATGCCGATGTCACCATGGAGCAGGCTAAAAAGGTGTCTGAGGTCCGTGATCTGGAGAGCCTGAAAAGCCTGACTGGCGACCAGGCGGAGACCCTGAAATCACTGAGCGAGCAGTTCACCGCAGATTGGAAAGCCTGGCAGGACTACTTCAACGAAAGCAGGGAGCAGATTCAGAAGGTGTTCGAGAAAGCACCCGAGGCATCGGCCAAGCCCGGCCCGAAAACCGCCAAATAAGGGATAGTTATGTTCGGTCTGGATACGCTCGGGAAAGCAGTAGGTCAGCTCGTCAACGGCTTCGAAACCAACGTCCGCCAGGGACAGCAGCAACTGGAGAAAGCATTCGGAGATGCTGGCGTCCTGGATGCCGCAACGCTCTCCACGATAACGGAAATGTCGGATGCCTACCGCACAATGGCCGAAGATCTGCTCCTGCATCCGCTCCGGTTTGCAGGAGCGGAACTGGATCTGGCCCGCAAACATGCCGCGCTGGGGTACTACACCCTTGCACGGCTCGTGGGCAAGGACAAGAAGCCCGTTGTCGAACCAGAGGCCGACGACCGACGCTTCCAGGCCGAGGAGTGGCACAAGCATCTGCCTTTTGATGTCCTCCACCAGGCCTATCTGATCAACTCACAGGCCTTTCTGAACTGGGCGGCCGGCATGGAAGGGATTCCCCCGGCAGGACGGGACCAGATGCTGTTCTACGCCCGACACCTGACCAGCGCACTGTCGCCATCGAATTTCCCCGCCACGAATCCGGAAGTGCTCAGGATTACGTGGGAACGCAAAGGGATGAACCTGATTGACGGTGGACGGCAGCTGATCGAAGACCTGCGGCAGAATCCTTCCCTGTTCAATGTTGGGATGACAGATCGCTCTGCCTTTGAGGTAGGACGTAATCTGGCAACTACCCCTGGCAAGGTCGTGTTCCAGAACGAACTGATGCAGTTGATCCAGTACTCGCCAACAACAGAGACCGTCAGCAAACGCCCGTTGCTGATTGTTCCGCCATGGATCAACAAGTACTACATCCTGGACCTCACCGCCAGGAACTCCTTTATCCAGTGGTTGGTCAACCAGGGACAGACTGTTTTTATTATTTCCTGGCGAAATCCCGGGCCCTCCCTGCGGGACAAAGGCTGGGAAGACTACATGGAACTCGGGCCACTGGCGGCCATGGATGCGGTTACCGAAGCCACCGGCGAAGACCAGATGAATCTGATCGGCTATTGCATCGGTGGCACCCTGCTGGGCTCAACATTGGCCTGGCTCAAGAAAAAAGGCCGTGATCCGGTAGCCAGTGCTACCTATCTGACGACACTTCTGGACTTCTCGGACCCTGGCGGAATCGGTGTCTTCATCAACGATCACTCGATCCGGGGTATTGAGAAAATGCTGGAGCGCAAGGGCTACCTGGACGGCCGCGCTATGGCGTTCACGTTTAACCTTTTGAGAGAAAACGAGCTGTTCTGGTCGTTCTGGACCAATAACTACCTTAAAGGCCAGAAGCCCGCGGCTTTTGACCTGCTGTACTGGAACACCGATGGCACCAACCTGCCAGCGCGAATGCACAGCTACTATCTGCGACAGATGTACCTGAATAATCGACTGGTGAAGCCAGATTCCCTGAATCTGCTCGGCGAGTCCATCAATCTGTCCGAAATCGATGTGCCCTCTTTTTTCCTGTCCGCCAGGCAGGATCACATCGCCAAATGGAAAACCACCTACAAAGGGGCGCTGGCCCACGGCGGTGATGTCCGCTTTGTGCTCTCCGGCTCCGGCCATATCGCTGGCGTGATCAACCCGCCCTACAAGGAAAAGTACGGCTACTGGACCAATGACACCCTGGTGCCGGATGCAGACACCTGGTTCGAGAAGTCCGAACACCATCCGGGATCCTGGTGGCCTCACTGGCTCGAGTGGATTGCCCGTTTCTCAGACGGCGACGTGCCGGCTCGCATCCCCGGCGAAGGGAAACTTCCTGCGATTGAAGACGCACCCGGCAGCTACGTCAAAGTCAAAGCTGCGGAGGCCGTGAAGCAGTAGACCTCTGCGTGGCCCGCATTCCTGCGGGCCAACGTATCTCGCCCCGCTTCCGCCGTTGTGGCACTATGGCCCGCTTGATGAACGGCGGAGAACCTCCCGATGTTTTATACCACCCTCGCGGCGATCGTGGTCGCCATGATCCTGTTTGCCTGGCTCGGACTGAGAGCCCGTCTCGCCGACGGCGGACTGGATGACTATGTAACGGCAAGAAACAGTCAGGGAGCCAGGGCCCTCGGACTGTCTTTCCTCGCTTCCGGCATGGGCGGCTGGATACTGTTTGCCCCGCCGGAGGTTGGCGCACTGGTCGGCCCTCTGGCTCTGGCTGGCTATGCCCTGGGCGCCGCCTTGCCGTTTATCGTGTTCGCCTTCTGTGGCCCCGCTATTCGCCGCTTCCTTCCGGAAGGACGCAGCATCGGCGAATTCGCCAACGCCTGTTATGGCAATGGCGTACGCCGCTACGTTTCGACGATCTCGGTGCTCTATATGCTTTGCTTTCTGACCGCGGAGCTTACTGCCATTGGTGCCATAACGTCGCTGCTTTCCGGTATTGATGGCGGCATTGTGGTCATTGGCGTTGCCATAACCACACTGGTATACACCGCTGTCGGTGGTCTCAGGGCCAGCATCGTTACCGACCAATGGCAGGCGCTGTTACTGATCGGCTTGCTGGCTATCGTCAGTTTTGTTGCCGTAGGCAAGCTTCCGGACGCAGCACCCGCAGCGCTACCGGATATCCCTGCGTCGGCGGCCCTGAGCGTGGCGCTAACCCTGGTGATTGCCGTCACCGCCGCCAACCTGTTCCACCAGGGATACTGGCAGCGTTTATGGTCGGCTCGTGATACGGACGCCCTGAGCCGCGGCGCGTTGCTGGGCGGCGTGGTCACCATCGCCGTTGTCGCCGTGGTTGGCGGGCTGGGAATACTGGCGGCCATGAGCGGCGCCGACCTTGGCAGCCCGCCGATTCCGTTTTTTGCCTTGCTTGCTGATGCGCCGGCCTGGCTCGCTTTACCGGCCCTGATCCTGGCCATCACACTCGTGGCATCCTCGGTGGATACCCTGCAGAACGCACTTGCGTCGCTGGCGGTTACCGAAAAACAGGGGTTGTCCATTGTCAGTGCCCGATGGTTTACCGTGCTGCTGATGATTCCTGTGGTTCTGGTGGCACTTCAGGGGATTTCCGTGCTGCGGCTATTTTTGATCGCAGACCTGCTTTGCGCCACGGCGGTTCTGCCTGTACTGATGGGGCTCTGGGGAAAAATGACCACGAGGGCGGCGATCCTGGGCTGTCTGGCGGGACTTTTCGGCGCGATTCTGCCCGGATGGATTACCGGTGGCAGCCTGATGGCCGGATTGGAAGCTGCCAGCTTCCCCGGCAGCATTCCCACCCTGATGCCTTTCGTTGGTGCCCTGGTAGGCTCCGGACTGGTCAGTGTCGTGATCGCGACCACAACCCGGAAACGCTAAGCGGCATACTTGCTGTCCAGTGCCCTAGCTGGACAGCAATTCGATCGGATAACGGATCTTGGTTTGATCAACGCCCGGTCGGGCCCCGAAATCCACCAACCTCAGACGATTGCAGATCTTGCTCTCCAGCGCCGGCTCATTGAGTGTAGATTCCACCACCGAACAACTCGATACTGCACCGTTCGGCTCAATGACCAACTCCGGGGTAATACTTCCCTGCAGCGACGGTTTGCGCCGAAGCTCCCGGTTGTAGATGCTGTAGATCGCGGATTTGTTGGCATCCATGGTCCGGCGCAACTCTTCCTTGCTCCGGGTTCTGGCCGCAGTTTCCTGCTGTTCCTTGCGTGCCGCCTCTTTCACCGCAGCAACTCTCTCTGCTTCGGCAACTTCCGCGCGCTGACGCTCGGCCAGGGCGACCTGACCGGCCTCCCGGTTGAGCACTTCCTCGTTCACCCCACTGCTCTTCGCGCTCGCGGTCGCGCGCGAGGCCAAAGTATCACCGGTTTTGCGGGCAATAGGTTCCGCTGTATTGGCAACCGGGCCGTCCAGCTTGACCGACTCCGCCAGCGAACTGAGTTTCTTCAGTTCGTTCCCCATTGCGAGAATACCGGTATTCTTTGCCTTCTCCCGCGCCTTGGCGACCTCTTCAGGCTTGGGTTCTGGCTTGGGCTCCGGTTTTTCGGCTACCTGAGGCTCCGGCTCGGGTTCCGGCATCACCGGTTCAGGAACCGGCTCCGGCTTGGGCTCTGGTTTGGCCTGTTCCACCGGCTTTTCCTCAGGCTTCGGCGGTTCGGGCTCCGGCTCGGGCAACACCGGTTTTGGGGGCTCCTTTTTCTCGATGATCAGCTTGGCCAGCTGAGGCGGCAGAGCTTCCTGTTCCTGCCTGTCACGTTCTGGCAGCTCTACCCAGCTGACATAACCTGCAATTGCAAGGAACAATGGCATCACAAAAACAGCGGCGGCCAACAACCGCTTACGTTCACCACGCTCCTGATTCCAGGGCAATCCGTACCGATAATCCATCATGGTCAGGCTCCCTGTTCCGCACGCTGATTAACCGCCAGGGAAATACTGGCGTAACCGGCGTCCACACAGGTGGACATGATTTTTTTCAGCAGCTCGTAGGGCAGTTCGCGGTCTGCAAGAATGGTAATTGGTCGACCCGCATCCGGGGCAGGTGCCGACGAGCGACTGGCCTGATAGTCCAGTTCCTGCTTCAGGGCAGGCTCCACCTGTCCGTCAAACGTCTGGAAGGCGTCGCGTTTCACTACCAGCCGACCGTTCACCAGGATATCCCGGTCTGTGACGGTGAGGGCCAGGACGTCACCAGGGGGTTGCTGAGCGGTGGAATCCGGCAGTTTGATAGTGTTGTTCTGGTTCAATACCTGTACGTCGGAGGAGGAGTTCACCATCAGGAAGAACACCAGGATGGTGAAGATATCCATCAACGAGACCAGGTTCATCTTTCCCTGGCTTTTATTGCGCCGGTAATGGCGTTTCTGGCGGCGGGCCTTGGCAGATTCTTTCATGAACTCACCTCCGCGGATCCCGAAGGCTGTGCGGGCGCATCGCCGAGAGAGATCTCGGGGAACAGCTCCGCTTCAACCACACTACCAGCCACTACTGCCTCGTACGAGCGCACCGTGTCCATCACCGAGACCAGAGACTGATAGGACGTCTGCCGGGACGGCATAATAATCACATCCTTTTTGTCGGGCACACGGCTCTTGATTTCCTTCATGACATCCTTGAGCAGAACGAAATCATACTCGCCCTCGCGCTGGGGGATGTTCTTGATGACGCCGCCCTGGTTATCCGCAACGACCAGGCGATCCTCATAGATCACCACCTGGATCTGCAGCTCTTCCGCCTGCTGGGCCGACAGGCTCTCACCGGTCGGGAAGTTGAGTTCCAGAACGCTGGTGTGGGCGAACACCATATTCAGCAGCAGTACCGGCACCAGCACAATCATGAGATTCATGAAGGGCGTGATGTCGAGATCGGCCTCACTTTGTAGGCGACGATGTTTCCGTCTCATGGCCTGACATCCTTCTGGCTGGTTATCAGGCCGGGCTACCGGCCGGAGTCGCTACCTGTGCCGGCGCAGCGGCATTCTGTCCCTGTGGTTGAGCGGCGGTCTTACTGCCAGAACCATCGCTGAGGAGGTTCAGGACCTTGATGCCCGCCATCTCAAAGCTGTCGACGATCTCATTGGTCTTGGTCTGCAGCAGTGAGTGGATCAGCAGCATGGGAATTGCAGACATAAGGCCGAAGGCGGTGGTGTTCATGGCAACCGAGATACTCTGGGACAGAAGGCTCGCCTTCTGGGCCGGATCCGCTGCAGCTACCGCGGTAAACGCTGCAATCAACCCAATAATGGTACCCAGCAGGCCGAGCAGCGTGGCAATGTTGGCCAGCGTGGCCAGATACTGGGTACGCTTTTCCAACCGCGGCATCACATCCAGCAACCCCTCTTCCATCGCGTATTCGATCTCTTCACGACCCTGGCGGCGGGCCAGGCGCTGAAGGCCGAAGCCGATCATGGTCGACATGGCACTACCGGATTCCTGGGTGTAGTTCAGGGCGCCCTTCAGGTCACGCTTGGCGATCATCTGATGCAGGCGGTTGAAGTCCCGACGGTTGGTCAGTTTCTGGGCGGAAAGGTAAACGTAACGTTCAATGGCAACAATGAGTCCGACAATCAGCACAACTGCAATCGGAAACATAAAAAAGCCACCTTCCTGGAAGAAGCGAACGGCGGTATCGATCATTTTCTGGGCACTCCATGGTCCGGTTTTCAGATCAGTCTAAGCGCGTCACTCCCCTGCAAGGGTAAGTTCGCGAAAGTCTGTGTGAGGGTTTGTTTAATCTTGCGCAGGAACACACTCATGACGTGACAGGCATCACACTCTACTGCCCTGTGTTGGCCTGGGTCTGTTTGATAAACGCTTCGTGGTACTTGATAAAACGCTGGAACTCATAGCGTTCCAATGGCCGGAGACCCTGATCAACCATCAGGCGTTCTTCTGGCGCACGCAACTCGTCCACTTCCGGTGGCTGCCAGGGCACCAGATACATCACCGTAGGCACTTCCTGATCGCCACGGATTCGCGTGCCCTCAATGGTAACCACACCCGGAGCGTCCTGGGCGAAGACCATCGGCGCCGTGGGCACCAGCGCGGAAACTGCCAGAGCGATTAGCGCGAGACGTTTCATATCACATAGTCCACATCAGATTCTGTTTTTGGCATCGAAGATCCAGTCTTCCAGTCTGGGGTGCGGCTCACTGGCCGCGGACTGATAACGCTCATAAAGGTCAACCGCCTCGGCAGGTTTACCCAGGTAGATATCAAGCAGGAAGGCCAGATTAAGGATCGCAGGCGCGTAATTCGGATCAGCAGACAGTGCCGCGCGATAATACCCTTCTGCTTCGTCGAATTCTCCGGCATTCCGGGCAATTACTCCCAGATGATTCAGCGCCTGGACATGTTCAGGATTCACCGTGAGCGTGCGTTCAAACCAACTTTTCGCGGTCTCGGTATCCTCTTCCTGGAACGCAATAATGCCAAGGTTGGCCATGGGGCCGGCTTTTCCGGGGTAGTCGCTCGCCAGTTGCTCGAATCGGGTTTTGGCCTCGGCAAGATTTCCCTCCTCCATGGCACTCACGGCCTTGGCGAATGACGCTTCCAGTGCAGCTTGCTCAACTTCTGCCTTAGACTCCGGCGGCGCCGGCGCCGTCACACACCCCGAAAGCGAAAAAATCACGAAAAGACAGAGTCCGCAGGCCTTAATCGAGCTCATAGACAACCCCCTGGGTAACTTCTTCTTTCCGATAACGTCCGGGCAACAGGGCTTTCAAGGCCTCGTAACTGCGCTTGACCCATTCATCGAAAATGCCCTCCCGGGCCCGCCGGATATTCTGCTCGTGGATATCGATGGCGTTGTCCTCAAACGGGTAGGCCTGCTCTTCCAGGAGAAGCTCGTACTGAGCCAGTTCAAGCTCGCTCAATCCGGTGGGCCGCTCCGAGTCCATGAGATCGGCACCGAGGCGTGCATAGATGTGGGCGATCTGGTAACCAGCCTCGGTTGCAAATGATGAAAGGCCATAGCTGGCCGTCTTCTTGTAGGCGTTGACCGCTCGTTCAAGCGCATCGGTCTTCGCTGTCATGCTTTGATTGAGTGGCAGAGTCAGCCTGATGCCGTCATACCGGGCAAGGGCGTCGCGGGCGAGGATTGCAGAGGCTGACGCCGCAAGGTACCGCATGCGATCGTCGGCGGCGTCCGGGTCCCGGTCCACCGTTTCCATCTGCTTTCGCAACCAGTAATCCCTGCTTTCGGCATCCCCGTCTTCCTGATAGAGCTCAGCCAGCCGATTGGCCGCTTCCATGTAGACGTCCGTCGGCTCGGGGTGGCTGTTGGCGTAATTTCGCCAGGTATCAATCGCCTTCTCCCGGTTACCGGCCTGATCGTACAGTTCTGCTGCAATCAACAGGTTTTCCCTTCGCTCTTCCGGCGTCTTGGCGAGGGAGACCATTTGCTGGAGTTCGTCGGCGGCTCGCTCCCACTGCTCCGTTTCACGGTAGGCCAACGCCAGTTTTGCAGGGACTGTGTCAATCAGCTCGTGATTGGGGAAAGACCGCCTGAAACTGGTCAGCACACCGATGGCCTGCTCCCAGAGATTGGCGGTGATAAGAAGTGAGGCAGCATCGTATTCGGCGTTTGCCCGCAGAGCGGATTCTGGAACGGCCGTGCCGACTCGCAGGAATTCGCTCACCGCAGCCTCCACATTTCCGGCATCAGCTAACTGCTCCGCCTGTCGATAGACCGCGGCTGCCAGATTTTCACGAACGCCGCTTCTGCGTTCATCGTCTTCGGCCATTGTTGCCAGGGCGTCACGATAAGCCTGTTCCGCCTCGGCGTATCGGGCCAGTTCGGAGAGGCTGTGCCCGGATAACAGCAAAGCTTCCGTCGTCAATTCATCCGGGGGCGTGGGTTGCCAGGTAACAAGTCGGGCCGCCATATTGACGGTCTCTTCCCAGTTGTTCAGGTCAAATTCACGCTGCAGCGCAATGTAATACACCGCCGGCGCCCGGGCGTCGCCGGGAAACGCATTTGCGAACCGCAGCCGGTTCAGTTGTTGCAGCTCCTGATAGGCCATCCGCTCCGATACCGGTTCACTCTCCCAGGTTTGCGAGTACTCCCGGAATGCCAGCACCGATGCATACCCGGCTTCAGCTGCCCGATCGGCTACTGTGTCTTCCGGATAGTCATAGGCCACGCGTTCGAAAGCTGCGATTGCTGCCGGCCAGTCTTCCAGCTCCAGGTAAGTCTCACCCAGAAGGAACAGCCGCTCCGGTGTACGGGGGTGGTCCGGGAAGGTAGCCGCAAATTCGGCGTAATAACTGGCGGCTTTGCGGTAATGATCGTCCGCCTGCTGATCATCCTCCGCCTCCCCTGCCAGCAGGTACTGGCGGTCCGCCAGTTCCGGCAACAGTTGTTCCAGTTGTTGCTCGATGAAGCCAATTGCATCGGGGCCCGCTGACTGCCAGTAATCGCTGTAGATTCCGTAAAGGCTGACAAAGCCGGCCTTTCGTTCAGGGATCGTACGGGTGAAACCGGCCAGCTCAAGGGTATCAATGATCCGGATGTGGTAGCGCGGCGCCCAGGGACTCTCCGGATGGTCTTCTATGTAGGCCTCGAAGACATCGATGGCATCACTGTATTGCTCTCTCTCGAGCAAGAGCTCGCTGTAGCGGTCGTAGACCAGTATTTCGTAGGGGCGACCACCCGTTTGGCGGAAAAGCGCCTGGAGGGTTTCCGCTCCGTCAAGGTACGACAGGGACAGCCCTACCACCCTGAACAGATCTTCGATCAGTGTCTGGCTCCGCTGATCCACGTCCGCCACCGGCCTGCCCTCGGGCATGACAAGATCAAGCACTTCAACGTAACTGAAGAGCGCTTCCTGGTATTGCGCCTGCTTGAACAGACTCCAGCCCTTCATGTAATGCGCGTTCACCAGGAACGAGGGATCGGCCATGCGTTCCTGGCTCGCGAGGGTAACCTCGTCGAAAGCCTGTTCCGCTTCCCCGTATCGACCATCGATAAACAACAGATCGCCGCGGCGGAATTGAGCCTCAACCCAGTATTCTGAATCCGGGTAGCGGCGAACCAGAGTATTCAGGGCTTCAAGCTGCTGCGGCGTCGCGCCTCGAAGCTCCCAGGCTCTGGCAAGCTGATAATAGATCTGGTCATTGCCCTCACGCTCTGGATATTCCGACAGAAGACGCTGGTAGGCATCGATGGCGCCGGACAGTTCATCGACAGCCGAATCCGCCATTTTCCGCTCCGCACGCTGGAATTCCAGATCGGCCAACCGATGCCTGATGGTAACCTGCTTGCGGGGATCCTCTACGAGTGGCAAAAGCGCCTTGTAACTGTCCATTACCGTTTCAATGGAAACATCTTCTGCGGGGTCGCTGACCGCCGCTGCATCTGCACTTTCCTGCCGCGTTTCGATCGCCGGAAGCGCAGCCAGTGTGCCCTCACGGACTCGCGGCATTTCTTCGCCACCGGCAGGCATCATCGACTGCAACATCTGGCAGCCACTCGCCATGACAAGGGCCCCAACCATGAGGAGGCCTTTAACAGTCCTGCCGGCCATCCGATTATTCATCACCGGCACCTGCAGTTTGCGATGCGCGGAACAACTGGTCCGCCAGCCTCGCCTGGGCGTGGCGAGAGGCCAGCAGGTATCCATTAAGCTCCTGTTGCTGGGCAGCCAGCATCCGATCAACCTGCGCCAGGAGTGTTTGCCGGGCACTGCCTAATGCCTCGGACACCTCTGTTCCAAGAGTCGCGAGTTCCCGTTCGCTGGCAGCGATCCGACGAGCCAGTTCCGCATGGCGGGCATCATCGGCCATCAGGCTTTCAACCCGTTGCCGCTGGGCCTGAAAGCTCTGCATCTCGCGATCCAGTTGCATGAGCTGTTTTTGCGCCGCCCAGCGATTGATTCCATAGTCATCCGCAATCCACCAATCGAAGTAGGCACGCATCCGCCGATACGTCGCACGCTGCCTGGCGGTCGTCGCGTCGTCAGGCAAATCCGCCAGAGTTTCCTCCACCTCATCGAGCTTGTCTCTGAGCGCTTTTTGTTGCGAGGTCATGAAGAATCCCGCATCTTCGTCTGCCAGCGCCGAGGAAATTCTGTCCGTGAAGTCCTCGTGCAACTGCTGCCACTGGTCTGCCTGTTGGGTTTCGAGTGCCCGACGGGTCTCGGCAATACGAATCTGCCGTTGCTGCTCACGGGTCTCCAGCATGATCCGGAACGATTCAAACCTGGACTGCCGCTCGGCAATGAAGGACTGCATTCGGTAGAGTTCGTTCAATTCGGCAAGCGCCTGCTGGAACGTTTCCGAAGCCAGCACTTCCGCCATACCAGAATCGAGGGGCTGCACGCGCAGCCGGCCATAGGAATCTGTAAGAATCCCATCGCTGTCACGGCTGAACTCAAGCTGGGCCATCAGACTTTCTTCATTCAGCCGATCCCGGATATTGTCGAGCTCCCTGATACGGGCCTCGTAATGGTCGGCTGCCTTTTTAAACGCAGGCAATGCTCGCTGTGGAGCGTTCATCTGCTCAAGAACATAGGCGCGGGCAAAGGGAACCTGCTGGCGCCAGGGCAAAAACAGTTCACGGTTCGCGAGAGTATCAAGGGCGTCGAGAGCCCTCTCCGGCCTGCCCTGGCCCGCCGCGGCGACGGCGTAGTCAAAGAGAGCCTGATCGGCGAACACGCCGGTCAGTGGCATGGCTCCCAGGACCTCCAGAGCTGCCTCAAACTGGTTATCACGCAAATACAGGCCCGCAAGCGAGAGGCGAGCGCGGCCCAGCAGGCCCTCCCGTTCGGCATCTGGCTCGACGGAGTCAATGGACTCGTCGAGGATGGCGATGAGCTTTTTCAGTGCCTCTTCGGCGGCAGCTCCGTCTGCCGCATCGAGAGCGGAGACCGCGGAATTGTACCGGAGGTAAAGGGACCAGATGTCCGTTTCGTCCAGCTGCTCCCGAAGCGAAGTCAGTTCGGGTTCATCATCAGGGCGGGCAGACATCATGACCAGCCGGGAGCGCAGATAAATCCATTCGCGGAAAAGATCGTGGTCGGCCTCGGCCAGTATCTCGCCATCGACACGATCGAGGTTCTCACGTGCGAGCGCCTGATTCCCCTCGAGGTAAAACACCTTACCGAGATAGAACCAGGCCTGGTTGCGAACATCAGGCGACAGATTGCTGCCGGCGCCATCGGCCCCGAGTAGCTGCGTAAACAACCTGCTCGCCTCTCGGGTCATCCCCCAGGACAGCATGAGCCCGCCCTCGACGAGAGCCGGATGATCTCCGTGTCCCTCGATGCCGCCCCGTTCGCGCGCCACGGCCAGCTGGGTCAGAGCCTCGAAGGCGTTACCCTGATGGTATTCGTACAGCGCCCAACCATAACGAAGGTCCTTCGCCCGCTCGGGTTGCGCCTCGTCGGCATGAGCCGGAGTCATCATCAGCCACAGTAGGGCACCCGCGTAAATGAACGGGCGTCGACCTGAGGACTGGCTTGCTTTCAATCCCACGACGCGGCTTACTCCCACTCCACAATGGATACGGAGGGTTGGTAGTTGGAGGAGCGATCTTCAACGCGGATTTCCAGAGCGGCCGTTCCAGTGCCCTTCTCAAACTCCAGGGAGGCCGCCTGCTTGTAAGGCCGCTGATCCGGGCCGATTCCCTCAACAAACGCCGTCATCTCATGGACGCCGGTTTTCAGGTTGCCAACGTATAGCCGCTGCATGCCGCCGCGTTCAAGGGCAGTCACCTGTCGCTCCGTATACAGGTGGGAAGCAACAATCTCGTCGTCGACTTTCAGTTTGACCGCATCCAGCTTCAGAAACTTCCCGGCATCAACGCTGAGAAACACGGCAACCTGGGTATTGGCTGGAAAAAGCAGATCTTCCTCAAGGATAAACAGGTCACGATTCAGGCGTATCACTTTCTTCTTGAGCGCCTCCACCTGCTCGGCGACGGCTGTATCATCTTTCTCCGCCCCGGGATTGGTCTGGGCAAATGCGGGGGCTGTCAGGGCGAGGGTCAATGCCGCTAAAAGCACCGGAAATCGGGAGTTCAAGCAAGTGGCCATGGTCGTTCTTCCTGCATGCTCAGTATTCAAGAATCAACGACGCCCGGGTTACGTAGGCATCGAAGGAATATAGGGGTTCTTCGCCGGGGAGAAAGTCACCTGCTGCGGTGACATCCCGGAAGTTGTCATATTCAAAATTCAGCCAGTCCACCAGTAAGCTGAACTGCAGGCGATCGATGCCGGGAAGCGACGTCTGCTTCCATTCGTAGACCGCGCCCACCGCCAGGGTTGTCCCGGATAGGGAGCTGAGCTCCTTGTCACGGGCCAGGTGTGTCTGGGAGTTCTCGAATGGGAAAAGATCGCTGTAAAAGTCCGCCTCGCTCTGGCTGTAGTAACGAATGGAACCTTCAAGGGTCCAGTGCTGGTTCAATCCGTGCACGTATCCCAGTTCGACCGTGTGGGCGTTGATGCCCCAGGTATCGGAAAAATAACGGTATTCACCGCGAATTGAGGCGCGATATGGCAGATAGTAAAGCGCTCGCATGGCCACGGAGGTACTTGTTCGGGTTTCCGGATAACGTTCTGGTTGATACAGGAACGCTGTGGAATCGTTCGGGTCGATGTAGCGGTTCTGTCGGTAAGGGTTCTGCAGGAAGCCCTCATCCGTAACCACCTCAAGATCCAGGCCTACCAGGCTGTTGCGGGTGACGACCTGGCTCAGTCCGAGCTGATAGTTCCGACGATCAGCTTCCTCGCTGAAGGAATCGTTGCCGACCCGGCCCACTTCATCCCAGCCGCTGGCATAGCCCATGGTTACTGTGGACATGCCCCCGAAAAACTCCTGGCTGAGCGAGAAGTAAACGGTGTTGGCCTCGTAATCGTTTTCGGAACTGTTGGTGAAACCCAGACTCAAAATGGACTTATCGTGCAGGTAATCGACACCAAAAGTGTACTCGTTGCGTTCTTCCTCGTAGGGGCTCGCCGTGGCCAGAACGTCCACAGAGGCAGCCGAAACGGAGTCAACATAGTACTGGCCGGAAAACGAAACCGACGAGCCAATACCCTTGCGCACCAAAACTGAGGGGCCATCAATGACCATGCCACCACCGTCATAGCGGTGGTAGAGAACATCCACGTTATCCACTGGCAAGGTCGCCGCAATCGCCTGTTGCCCGGCCAACATCAGCACGAACAGAGCGCAGACGGAGCGTACTAACCTCTTGCCGTCAGTTACAGCCACAGCCACCCCCAGAACCGCCTTCTGCTCCCCGCGCAGACTCCCGGGACTGATAGACGTGATGCATATAGGAATCCGCCTTGCCATGACGGCTGAGACTCATGACCGGATCCGCCAGATTATCCCGTTCATAGGGTTTTACCCACGGCTTGATTGAGCTGCATCCAGAGATCGTGAAGGTCGCGACCAAAAGAGCAGAGGCAGTGAAGATCGACAAATTACGCATAAACGTTCCGTCCGAAAATTATTCGCGCACCAGCTCGCGAATCTGCTGTTCGTACTCGTCTTCGTAACCCGGCTGATAGCCGTAGTGGAGATACCGGGCATTACCATCGCGATCGATCATCACGGTCGTTGGCATAGCCTGGACTTCATAAAGCTCGCTCACCGAACTCTCCGGATCGTAAAGGATCGGGTAATTCACGGGTACCTTGTCCAGGAAGCGATGGGCCTCTTCCCGATTCTCATCCACATTGACCGCCAGAATCGTGAAGCCGAGATCCTTGTATTGGCTGTAAAGCTCATCCATCAGCGGCATTTCCTGGCGGCAGGGACCACACCATGATGCCCAGAAGTTCAGCATCACCACTTCACCACGATGGTCCTCCAGCCTCAGGTTTTCGCCGGAACGGCTTTCCAGGGTGAAATCCGGAGCTGGCACATTGATGGCCTCGGCGCCCGCCATGGGGCTAAGACAGGCCAGGACGCCCGCCACAGCCAGTGATTTTATGGATGCTTTCATAACCATTGCTCCTGTAATCAGAAAAAGACCGACAGGCCAGTGCTGACCTCTGTGTTCATGGAGGTTTTCTCGGCCCCAAGAACATCTATTCGGTAGTAGTGCTGTCTTACGCCAATCTGAACTGCAACGCTGTCCGTCAACAGAACCTGATAGCCCGCGCCGGCATTCAGGGTAAACCGGGTGTCACCCGCAAAATCGGTAGCGCCGGCACCCGCAATCAGATAGAAATTGGTGTTGAATGCGTAGTTCTCGGTGAGGAAGGCCTCGCCCGGAAGCACGTTGTAACCCAGGTTGATGTTGTAATAGCTGTAATCCCGCTCGCTGTCGGTAAGCACCTCCACGTTACCGGCCAGCTTCTCGAAACTGGTTTCTCCACCCTCCGCGAAGCCGACTCCGGCCTCGAAAAAGAAGGACTCGCTGAGGTGGTAGGTGAGCTTGCCGCCATAAAGCAGCGACGACTCGAAGTCCTCGATATTGAGCACGCCCACAAAAGCGCCAATTTCAAAGTTCTCGGTGTCAATCAGCGCCTCGGTGACCGGCACTGGGGTAACATCCGGCTCGATCAGCGGCCGATCATCCTGGGCCTGGGTTGCTGTGGCTATGCATAGCCCTGCCCCGAGACACAGCGTTTTCAGAAAAAGATGCTTAGTCCGATTTTCCATTCTGTCGCTTCTTCGTTGGTGGACCGGGTAGTGAACACTTTGTAGTCCTTCACTTCGGCACGGATGAAATATCGATCGGTGATGTAGGCGCGGATGCCAAGCCCTGCATGGCCAATGCTGTTATCCCGCTCTTCGGGCTGAGCCAGAGTGGCCTTGGGATCAACCCAGATATGCCCGACCCCCAGGGTAAAAAAGGGTGATACCCGCCAGTCAGGAAATGGCTGATGCACCAGATTCGCATTAACCATCCTAATTTCCGAGGCGCTGCCCAGAATCTGAGAAGCCCAAAGCTCGGCGGACAGGTTTCTGGTCATCCAGAAGCCTCCGTAGCCTGCCGTGACAGCGGCACCGTCAAACTCCCCCATCATCAATCCGGCTTCCACCCGCCGGCTTTCAAAAGCCTCAAAATCCGGCACCTGAAGATCCACACGATTACCCGTGGCATCCACCGTCTGCGCAATATCCGCAACCGCTATCCAACCCTCCCGGCCACGGGTATCCGTCACTTTGATCCAACTTGTCTTGCGCTGGAGAATGGTCAGCCATTCCCCTTTTTCGCTGGTATGAAAAACCGGATAGCCCGTTGCCGGTCCGGTTCGCCAGGACACATAGGGCTCCGCCACCTGCACTTTCAATGCATCGTCTTCAGCCTGCCCCCACAGCCAGCCGGCCCAGCTCTGGGCCGGCAACAACAAAAGAAACATAAGAATGGCGATGGGCATGGTGCGAATTTCAGTCCTTGGATCAGTCTTCCGGAGCGTCGAACGGATTGTTGAAATACTGGCCGCCAATATCCAACCACTCTGCAATCAGTCGCAGTTCGGCGGGCGAGAGGAAATCCCTGTGTGAACCGTCGTCGGCGAATACGTCGAAGAAACGACTGGCACGAGCACCGTTGACGGACATTGAAGCCTGCACCGGCACAGTTACCAGGATGGGTTGTTCATCTCCGTTGGCGTCCAGAATGGGATTGCCTTCTTCGTCCCTCAAAACCTCCCCGGAGTCCACGAGCACATCGATCAGAGCGCCGTTCACCAGTTCCTGCTCACTGTCCGGGAAGAGCAGTTCTCTGTAGGCGTTGAAGTGTAGCGGTTCATCGGGTGACGGGCCATCGCCCAGATCCAGTTGTCCAGCCGGCACTTGCTGAGCGTCCGCCGCATCGGTGTCCGTATGGCAACTGGTACAGGTGTAGTCATCCACGACCGCCATGGTGTCCGGGTCCAATACCTCCCGATTGACGCTCCACAGCGGATGAATATGCTGCTCGTAGTTGATCACAATCCGGCAATTCGGCGCCCAGTCGGTGGCACATACGCCGGATATCGGCGGCGGTGTCTGCAGATCGGCATAGGCGTAGGCAAAGCTGTCAGGCTTGGGATCCACGGCATCTCCGGACCATTCATCGGCATAGATCACATCCGGCGTCGGCCGGCGAATCTCGTTGATGCGGGCAAACACCTGAGCCATGGTTTCACCCATGTCGGCAAACAGAGCCGGGTCGGTATTCGGGAACGGAAGGCTGGTGGTTGCGGCCCCACCCCACACGGACGCTGGACCGGCATCCGGTCTGCCATGGGGTGTCGGACTGTTCGGGTTGTGGCACCCTGAACATTCAAGGGTCTCGCCGGGGCGCACCGTGAGCCAGTTCTGGTGCCGGTTGCCCATAGCGCCACCAACACGCTGGCCTTTCTCATCGAGAATACTGATGGCAAATGCAACATTGGCGGGCACCGCCACCTTCACTGACCCATCGGGCTCTATCGGCACGTAGCCCAGTATCTCCCGCATCAGCTGAGCCCGGCTGCGGCCAAAGGCGCTGTTGTCGAAATCCCGGACATTCTCATCGGGGATGGCCACGGGCTTTTCCAGTCGAAGGAATCTTGCCGGGCGATCTTCCGGCGGCGTTTGCAGCGGATCAGCCATTGCAGCAATACCAGTCGGCGTGGTGTCCACTCCATCGATATCATAGACGCTTCGAATGTGCAGGACGCCGTAGCCGGCATCGCCGAGGGCCCCCTCATCACCCGTGAACTGGGATTCCGGGATGAACCCTTCCAGAGGCCGCTCCTTCATCAGGACCGCCTCATCAAACTGAACGCCCTCTACCGGCGGGACCACCGGCCGCTGGGTTTCGCTGTTGATATCCAGAAGCCACAAACCGTAGACGGGCTCTGCGGGTTGATAGTCTTCGGATTGCAGGCGATCTTCCGTGCAGTTCACAATCCGGTCGGTCGCTGTTTCACGCAACCGGCAAGGTGTCCAACTGACCAGGTAGCGGTTGGTACCATCAAGCAGCGGTGAAACCGATGCATAACTGCCCTTCAGCGATAGTTGGCCATCCAGGCCCACGCCGGGCACAAGCGAGCGCTGGCCCGAACCTTCTGTGCCATCGAGACGAAGATTGGCCTCAACAAATTGGTCAACATCGACTTCCGCCAACACAGACGCGTAATCATCTGTTTCAAACGGCCTTAGCTGCACGAGCAGATTGCCGCTGTCTGATTTGCGTGGCTGCAGGTACTGTATGTCGTTCGCTTCTGGAACCGAATCGTGGGAGTGACGACCGAAAAGATAACTCAGGCCAGTGCCGTCAGGGTTGACGCGGTAGAGGTTCACACCGTTGTTCCGGGTTTGGCCGGCATTATCCCAGCGGCTGAACACAATGGTGCCATCATCCGCCACCATGGGGTCGAGGTCGTGGCTCTGATTGAAGGTGATCTGTTCAATGTTCTGACCATCGTCGTCCATCACATGCAGAACAAACCCGGGGCTATCACCCTCCTCGTCCAGACCGGAATACTGGGGTTTGCCTTCATCAAGCAGCACCGCCTTGGAAATCCGCTGGCGGGTTGACGAGAAAACGATTCTGCCATCAGGCAGATAGGCTGGCGCAACGTCCTGCCCGGCCCCGGCGGTAACGTCCGAATCGATGATCCGGCGCAGGATGTCGGTACTAACGTCGTATTCCCAGATATTCCAGGTTGGCTGATCCTCGTCGTCTGCGTCCTCGATTTCCGGCGCACGCATGGCAAACAGCAGTCTGGAGCCGTCGTGGGAAACGTGGAGATCTTTCACGTCGTAACGCAACTGACCATTGTCATCAAGGAATTGCGGCCCCGCGAATGCTCTTGAGGCAATATCCCGCGTCTCGGCGTCCGCAGTGGCACTGGCCTTCAGAAACAGCCGCGCTCCGGGGCGGAAAGCGCTCGGGTCGGCCAGGTTGTCCTCGACAAGGGCCCCGGTATTTTCGTCAAAAAGCAGAGCCCGTTCGACATAAGCCACAGGGTTCTCGACGACAACCGGATCCGCCTGCTGACTGTCGCTGCTCGAAAGACAGCCAGACAGAGCAGCAAGCGAGCCGAGTGCGAAAGCCAGGCGAGCACTGCGAGAGATGGTTAGAGTGGGCGACTTAATTTCCAACGTGAGAAACCCTGTTTCGGATGACATTCCATGACATAAATTAAGTCGGTTCCGCTGGCAGGCTCCAAGGGTTTTACGTAACGCAATGTAATAACGTGGCCTACGGCTCAAAACGAAGGATATAGCAAGCCGTAAACTTTTAACAATTGTCAAAAAGCATTAATGTGCACATGCTATCGATCACCGAGGGAAAGGACATGACCGCCCGGAACAGGATCAGAAGCCTGCTTTGCAAGGCTTGCAGTACCGCAGTTCTCGTCGCATTGGTGTCTGGACAGGCCAGCCTTGTTCAGGCTGGCCCCAGGGAGCAGGCCAAAAGAATTCACGATCGGGTCGCCGGCGTGCCACCCTCTGAAGTCGTCCTTGACGATATGGCGAGCGACATAGAGTCCGGCAGAGCGATTGATGCCGCCTTCACGGCCATGCAAGACAGCGCTTTCTACGACGTCACCCTGAAGAATTTTGCAGCCCCCTGGACCAACGAGGCGATGTCAAAGTTCGTGCCCCTTAATGATTACATTGCCACGGTGATTGGCCTGGTGCGGGACGGGGAAGACTTCCGAAAAGTTCTGTATGACGATGTTCTTTACATCGGGAATGCATCCCTGAACCTGCCAAACTACTCCACCAGCAACAACAACCACTACGAATCCCTCGAGAACAGTGGAGCCAGCCTTAAGGACAACCTGGAGCGGGTAAACCAGTCGACCTACACGGGCCTTCCTCCCTCGGCCACCGCCGGCGTCATTACATCAAGAGCTTCCGCCCGGGCTTTCTTCAGTGCCGGCACCAACCGGGCGATGTTCCGCTTCACACTAATCAATCACATGTGCAACGACCTGGAGCAGGTTGCGGACGTTACCTTGCCCACGGACCGCATTCGCCAGGATGTTTCCCGCAGCCCGGGTGGTGACAGCCGGGTATTCCTGAACAACTGCGTTGGCTGCCACACCGGCATGGACCCCATGACCCAGGCGTTTGCCTACTACGACTACGAGTATGACGCCAACACCGACCCCGATGGAGAACTGGGCAGGCTGGTCTACAACGCTATTGGCGAAACAGATCCAGAAACCGGCTCCAGGGTTCAGGCCAAGTACCACATCAACTCTGCAACCTTCGAGCAGGGCTATGTCACACCTGACGACAGCTGGGATAACTACTGGCGCCAGGGCGCCAATCGCCGACTGGGATGGGATCCCTCACTCCCGGGTTCCGGCAGCGGTGCCAAGAGCCTGGGTATGGAATTCGCGAATTCCGAGGCCTTCGCAGAGTGCCAGGTCAAGAAGGTGTTCGAGAATGTCTGCCTGCGACCTCCCTCCGACAGCGCAGACCGTTCGCAGGTAAGCAGTATGGTTGCCAGCTTCGCAAGTCAGGGTTACGACCTGAAGCAGGTATTTGCAGAATCCGCCGTGTACTGCATGGGGGAGTGAGGACGCTATGAAAACATTTAAAGGAATTTCCATGAGCTCCCTCAAATCGGTCCTTGCCATCACTGCCCTGGCCCTTCTGCTTTCTGCCTGCGGGGGCGAATCCACGGAACAACTGCCGAATACCTCCCAGAATTCCGGCACGGTTACCTACAACGGGCCTGCCCCCTCGACGGATGATGTAGCCAACTTCAAACGCACCGTGTGGGACAACCTGGTCACCCAGGATAAATGCGGCGCGTGCCACGGCTCCAATGGCCAGACACCCACATTCGTCAATGAGCAGGACGTTAACCTTGCTTACGCACAGGCGAACTCTATTGTTAACCTGTCTGATCCATCCCAGTCCACAATGGTGACAAAGGTCGCAGGTGGCCACAATTGCTGGCTCCAGAGCACGTCAGCCTGTGTGGACATTCTCACCACCTATATTTCCAACTGGGCAGGCGGGTCAGAAGGCTCTGCCAAAACCGTGGAACTTCGCGCTCCAGCGCTCAAAGAACCGGGTGCCACGGTTGCCCTTCCAACCGACACTGGCCTGTTTTCCACCACGGTATACCCCGAACTCAGACAGTATTGCAGCGACTGCCATGCTGATGGTGGGCAAACCCCTTACATTGCCAGCGCCGATGTTACTACTGCCTACGATCAGGCGAAAAGCCGTATTGATCCTATGAATCCGGGCGCATCCCGACTGGTTGAACGTCTGCGCTACGACTTCCACAACTGCTGGGACGACGACTGCGAAGCCTCAGCCGATTTGATGGAACTGAAGATTCTTGAAATGGTCCAGGATCTGAGCGCCCAACCCGTGGACCCGGCAATCGTTGCTAGCAAGGCACTCAACCTGCAGGCAGACGGCCTGCTCGCAAACTCCGGCGGCCGGTTTGAAGACAACGTGATTGCCCTGTACGAATTCAAGTTTGGTGAAGGCCAGACTGCCTTTGATACCAGCGGCGTATCGCCAGCGCTGGATCTGACCCTGAGCGGAAACGTTGACTGGGTTGGCGGCTGGGGCATCGACCTTGGCCCGGCGGGCGAAAACGAGCAGGGCTTCATGATCCCCGCGGGCAAGGCCCAGGGCAGCACCACCGCCAGCCGGAAGCTGCACACCCTGCTGACCGCCTCCGGCGAATACAGCATCGAGGCCTGGGTCGCCCCGGGCAACATTACCCAGGAAGATGCCCGGATCGTGACCTACTCCGGCTCATCCACCACCCGCAACGTCACCCTGAGCCAGTCGCTCCAGCGTTACGAGGTACTGCATCGCAGCACCACCAGTGACGAAAACACGCCTTTCGCAACCCAGGACGCCGACATGCTCCTGCAGGCAACGCTCCAGCACGTAGTGGTTAACTACACCCCGGCGACCGGTCGCCAGATCTTTGTGAATGGCGTTCCAACCGGCGATGTTGATCCGGACGACGGCGGACTACTGACCGAATGGGACGACAGTTTTGCCCTGGTCCTGGGCAACGAGACCGATGGCAACTCGCCCTGGCAGGGCGCGATCCGGATGGTCGCCATCCACAATCGGGCGCTGACACCGGAACAGGTCCAGGCCAACTTTGAGGTGGGCGTTGGCCAGAAGTTCTACCTTCTGTTCGGGGTCTCTCACCTGATCGACCTGCCCGAGAGCTTCATCGTGTTCGAAGTCAGCCAATTCGACAGCTACGCCTACAGATTCACCAGTCCCTTCTTTATCAGCCTTGATGACTCCGTCGAGCCATCAAATATTCCGCTGCGTGGCATGCGACTGGGTATTAACGGCAAGGAGGCAACGGTGGGACAGGCCTGGGCCAATCTGGACGTTACCCTCGACAGTGGCAGCTATGAACCGGGTACTGGGCAACCTCTCTCCTCCCTGGGCACCATCATCGCTCTTGAGAATGGGCCCGGAAACGATGAGTTCTTCCTGACGTTCGACCAACTGGGCGGAAACAACTTTGCCCGCTCCGAACCCTCGCTGCCGCCGCAGCCGGAACCCGCTGACCTGCCACCGTCATCGGAGATCGGCTTGAAGACTTTTGACGAGATAAACGAGTCCATGTCGAGGATGACCGGTGTTCCCACAACCAATCAGGCTGTATTCAACACATACACCACCGTGAAGCAGCAATTGCCTACGGTAGAGACTATTCAGGGTTTCCTGTCCTCTCATCAGATGGCCGTTACCCAGATGGCCATCCAGTACTGCGATGCCCTGGTCTCAAATGCGCAGCTTCGGGACCAGATGTTCCCAGGGTTCGATTTCTCCGCCCCGGCCAGCACCGCCTTCGACCACGGTGGCAAGAGCCTGGTTACCGGGCCATTGCTGTCGCGCTTTGTGGGCAGCAACCTGGCATCACAGCCTGGTGACAGCGCAATCGAAACGGAGCTCAGCGAGCTCATGGATAGACTGACCAGCTGTGATACAGGGTGTGAGCCTGACCGCACAGAAACAGTCGTGAAAGCAAGCTGTGCCGCCGTGCTTGGCAGCGCCACCACCCTGGTTCAGTAGAGGAAGCCGATCATGTTTATACGCAAATCCCGTAAAAAGCCTTTGGCCAACGGCAGCCCACTGCTCCACGACGATCACGGCAAGCCACGGACCCGCCGCGAATTTATCGCACAGGGCCTGATGGCAGGCTCAGCGACGGTGTTCGGTGCTTCCCTGTTCAGCCTGTTCGGTAATCCGAGAACAGCATCCGCGGCGCTCTCTTCAGACCTGGAAACGCTGAAAGCAAGCTGTGGCATCGCGGTTCAGGGCGCCGGCAAGATTCCGTTTATCTGCTTTGACCTGGCAGGAGGCGCCAACATTGCCGGCTCTAACGTGCTGATGGGCAAATCCGGTGGGCAAATGGATTTCCTGAGCACCGCGGGCTACAACAAACTCGGGTTACCAGGTGACATGCTGCCGAACGACCCGGCGTTCGTGAACACTGAGCTGGGCCTGGCGTTCCATTCGGACAGTGGTTTCCTGCGCGGCATTCTCCAGAGCACGAGTGCCGGCACCCGAGCAGGAATCGACGGCGCCATTATTGCGGCCCGCTCGGAAAACGACACCGGAAACAACCCCCACAACCCGATGTACGGCATCCATCACGCGGGTGCCGACGGCTCCCTGCTCTCCCTCATAGGGTCCCAGAGTTCGGAATCCGGCGGTAACTCGCTGGCACCGATGAACCTGATCAACCCGGAGGTTCGCCCCACCAAGATTGACCGGCCATCAGACGTTACCGGCCTGGTAGATGTAGGCGACCTGATTGGCATTCTGGATCAATCAGACGCGGTCGCCGTGATGGAATCCATTCAGCGCATCAGCGACGCCAAGATGAATCAGGTCAACACCGGCATCTCTACAGACGACGTCGTCAAGGATCTGGTTCGTTGCGGCTACATCAAGAGTGCAGACCTGGCAGACCGCTTCGGCAATCCGGCAGAACTGGATCCAGAGCTGGACCTCGAAATCGTGGGCCCTACCGGCATCTTCACCCGCGATGAGTTCAATAATAACCGTGAGTTCCGCAAAACTGCGTCTGTCATGAAGCTGGTGCTGAACGGCTACGCTGGCGCCGGCACGATCACCATGGGCGGCTACGACTACCATACGGGTGAGCGCGGAACCGGCGAGCGTCGTGATGAACAGGCCGGTCGGTGTATGGGCGCCTGTCTGGAATACGCCGCCCGGGTAGGAATGCCATTGATGCTCTATGTGTTCAGTGACGGCTCGGTGTCGAGCAACGGCCGAATCGACGATTCCATGGACGGTCGTGGCAAGGGCGAATGGACCGGCGATAACCAGCAGACGGCCGCCTCGTTCTTCCTGGTTTACAACCCGGCGGGCCGCCCCGCTCCGATTCGCAGGCAGATCGGCTTCATGCGCTCTGATGCGTCGGTGGAAACGGCCTCCAGTCCTGCGGCCAACAACGTCAACCAGTTGGTTCAGACCGTGCTGCTCAACTACATGGCATTGCACGGGGAGCAGGGTGACTTCGGTACCCGTTTCAACGGCCACGGGCTGGGCAATGGGACATCTCAGGACAGCCTGATTGCGTTCTCGAATGTCGTGAACGGCACTATCGGAAATTGACGGAAACTGCTCGTTCCGCCCCTAGTCTGATTGGGGCGGAACGAGGCCTTCTGAAACGTGCATCATGCGCTGATCATCGATAACCACAACATCGATACCTTTCAAACGCTCAATCATCTCCAGTCCCTTTTTGGGCCCGAGCACGAAAACCGCCGTGGAGAGGCCGTCGGTTGTCAACGCATCCTCGCCGATAATGGTCACGCTTTGGACACCCTGGACCGATTTGCCGGTCTCAGGCGACAGGATGTGATGAACCCTTTCTCCCGCCTCATCCACGAAGAACCGCTCGTAGTCGCCGGAGGTGGACACGGCCACATCCTCGAGCGGCAAAACCACCGCGTTGCGCCCTTCTGAACGGGGGTCCCGAATGCCCACGTACCAGGGCCGGCCCCGCTTGTCCCCTAACAGTCGCATGTCGCCGCCAGCACTCAGCCGGGCATGGCGAATGCCAAAACTGACCAGACGCTCGATTCCCAGATCCACTGCATACCCTTTGGCGATGCCACCGAGGTCTACCAGAATCCCTGCCTGCCGGTATTCGACCGTCTGATCATCCTCATCAAGAATCACATCCCGAAAATTCACCCGCGGCAAGCCGGATCGAAGCTCCTCGTCCGTGGGCTTTTTGCCGGCCCTGAAGTCATACAGGTAACCCACTGAGCCAAAGGTGATGTCGAAGGCGCCCTGGCTGAGTAGAGAAACCTCCCGTGCTTTTTCAATCACCTCGAACAACCCGTCACTGACTTCTACTGGCCCGTCGGGTGCATTGCGGTTGAGCCTGGAGACCTCGGACTCTTCCCGATAGCGACTCATCTGTTCATCAACCTGATGAAAAACCGCCAGCACCTCTTTGCCAACCCGGTTCGCCAGCTCGTCATCTTCCGCCCAGAACTCCAGTTCGATAGGCGTTGTCATTGCAGTATCCGAAAACCGATACCACTCGGCGCTGGCCGACATCGGGACAAAGACAAGCCCCATTGCCGCCACAAGAGACGAAAGAGTCGATCCAATTCCGAATTTCCAGCGCTTTATAGTTACCAAGACCCACAAAACTCCATTGGCTGCCGCGAAGCCCACACCGGGCATTTCCGGAAAGTATATCCATTTCTTCGACCGCCGCCGAACCGATTCATGGGAACAACAGAGGCCAGACAAGATGCAGATCACTAACCTACAATTTGTTACCCAAAATTCCACTTTTGTCCCATTGTTGGCTTCATAATCAGCAGAGACACTAGCGTTGCTTAACAAATAATCAAAACAATGATTGGCAGCCCTTTTCCCCATTGGCGCTGCAATTCCGGAGGCCAACCTGAATGAACGTCAGAAAAGTACTCTTTTCTGCTTGTCTGCTGTTGCTGGCGAGCACCACTGTGTATGCCGAAACCCTTAAAATCGGCCTGAACTACCCGCAGACCGGTCGTTACAAGGATCAGGGCCTGCAACAACGTCTGGGCGCCTTTCTGGCGGTTGATGAAATCAATAAAGCCGGTGGCGTGATGGGGCGTCAGCTGGAGCTGGTGATCAGAAATACCCGCGGTGACCCTGCCCAAGGTGCAAAGAACACCGCAGAACTCATCGACCGTGAAGGCGTCCAGATGGTGTTCGGCGGTGTGTCCAGCGCCGTTGCCATTGCCTCAGGCAAAGCTGCTCGCGATCGCAACCGGATCTACTTCGGCACGCTGACCTACTCGAACGCCACCACCGGCGCCGAAGGGCATTCATACATGTTCCGTGAGCCCTACAACGCCTGGATGACTGCAAAGGCGCTCAGTCAGTATCTGACCACCAATCATGCGGAAGACGATTACTTCTACATTACCGCCGACTACACCTGGGGCTGGTCTGTGGAGGAGTCTGTTCGCAAGTTCTCGGGAACCGAAGACACTGACCGCCATCAGGGCGTGAAAACCCCTTTCCCCCGGGCACTGATTACCGATTTCAGGGAGGCGCTGGAGCAGGCAGAGGCCAGTAACGCCAAGGTTCTGATGATGGTCCTGTTCGGCGACGACATGGTGAGAGCACTGAACGTTGCCTACGAAATGGGCCTCACCAAGAAAATGCAGATTGTTGTGCCCAACCTGACCCTGGGCATGGCTCGGCAGGTAGGTCCCACCATTATGGAGGGCGTTATCGGTGGCTCCCCCTGGGTATGGAACGTACCCTACGAGCTGAACTATCCGAGAGGAAAAGAGTTTGTTGAGGCCTTCTCAGCGCGGTATGAAATGCGGCCTTCTACCGCTGCGGCCTCAGCCTACAGCATCGTCTATCAATACAAGGATGCAGTGGAACGTACCGGAACCACCAATACCGCCAGCCTCATCAGGGCCCTGGAGGGACATCGATACACATTCCTGAAGGATGAGCAGTACTGGCGCGAATTCGATCACCAGAATGTCCAGACGGTGTATGTGGTGAAAGTAAAACCACGCAACACCATCATTGCTGACGAATACAGTTCCGATTATTTCAGCATCATTGATTCCATGCCCGGTGATCAGGCCGCACAAACCCGGGAAGAATGGGAAGAGCGGCGCCGGGAGGCTGGCAAGCCCCTCCAGCTCTAGTTCCAAGACAGAGGGTCCGGCGATCAGAACAGATAGTCGGTTGTCAGTATTTTCGAGCTTCGTCCCCGCACAATGCCGGTCACCAGGTCCCGATTGCTCTCACTGGACTTGGTGGCCACGGTTGTGCGAATCGAGAACACCCGAAGGGCATCCGATACCGAAAGTGTGCCTTCCGCGGAGTCTTTGCGTCCGTTAAATGGCAGGGTATCGGGCCCCCTCTGGCACTGGGCATTGAGGTTGATCCGACCCACCTGATTTGCAAGCAGATCAATCAGCCTGCCCACCGTGTCGGAATCCGAACCGAAGATACTTAGCTGCTGCCCGAAGCTGGAATCCCGAACGTGCTCAATCACTTCCTGCTCATCCGAGAAAGCAGCAACAGGAATGACCGGCCCGAACTGTTCTTCATGATAGATGCGCATCTCGGCAGTGACCGGGTAAAGCACGGCAGGGTGAAAATACGTGCCGTTGACCTCGCCACCACACTCATTGACCACGGATGCGCCCTTGGCGATTGCGTCGTCTACCAGTTCCCTGAGAAACCCGATCTTGCCCGGCTCGGGCAATGGCGTCAGCGATACGTCCTGCTCCCATGGCATGCCCGCAACCAGTTCATTGACCGCATCCGATAGCTTGCTGACAAACTGGTCCGCAAGGGAATCATGGACAAACAGCAGTTTCAGGGCGGTGCAGCGCTGACCATTGAAAGACAGCGCTCCGCTGATACATTCACTCACGGCAAGCTCAAAGTCCGCATCCGGCAGCACGATGGCCGGATTGTTAGCGTCCAGGCCCAGCACTGCCTTTAAGCGATGCGGTTTCGGATGCATCTGTTTGAGCGCTGACGCACCCCGGTGGGTTCCTATAAAGGCGAACATGTCGACCTTGCCGCTTTCCATCAATGGCCCAACCGTATCCCTGCCCCGTCCGAAAATAATGTTGATGACTCCTGGCGGAAACGACTTCCGGAATGCATCCATCAGCGGGCCAATCAACAGCACACCGTATTTGGCGGGTTTGAAAACCACCGTGTTGCCCATGATCAACGCCGGAATCAGCGTCGTGAAAGTCTCATTGAGCGGGTAATTGAACGGCCCCATGCAGAGGGCTACCCCTACCGGTAGGCGACGAGTCTGAGCCACCACGCCACCGACGATTTCAAATCTCGAGGACCGGCGGTCAAGCACCTTAAGCTCATGAATCGTATCGTTTATATAGTCGCAGGTCCGGTCAAATTCCTTGCAGGCATCTTTCCGGGTCTTGCCGATTTCCCACATCAGAAGCTTTACCACGGCCTCCCGATGGTTACGCATCTCCGCGAGGAACTGCTCGACATGTTCGATTCTGTTGGCGACAGACATGCTGGGCCAGTCGCCACTTCCCTGACCGTAGGCCTGAACCGCCGCGTCCAGTGCTTCCAGAGCAGCCGCCTCATCCATCAGAGGCGTCCGCCCGATCAGCAGAGGTTGAGGAACTCCGTCGCCTTGCGCTGCTGAGCAAATCGGGCTGCGAACCTCTGCATAAGAACCGTCCCAAGGACGCAGTTCGCCGCCAACAAGGGTATGATTTAAGTTCACGCCTCCCTCACGGAACTCCTCCGGCACATCGGTTTCTTTCGGGAAAAACGTGGTTTGCATCCAGCGTGTTGGATCCATTTACATCTCCATCAGTGGGTTTCGCATTCGCCGGCCAGAATTCCGGAAGCCTCAGCCAGGGCTCCGGCGATCGTTCCGAATTCATCCGCGTGCAGTGAGGCACCGCCAATCAAGCCGCCATCAACGTCGGCAAGGCTGAACAGTTCATAGGCATTGGCAACTTTAACGCTGCCCCCGTATATCACCCGCAGCTCCTCGCTGATGTCGTCGGCTGACTCGGGCGCGCTTTTGGCGAGGAACTGACGGATCTGTTGATGCACCTCCGAAACCTGCTCCGGCGTTGCTGTTTTGCCCGTTCCGATAGCCCAAACCGGTTCATAGGCAACGATTCCATTAGCCATGGCCGCCAGGCCGACCTCGTCAATCACTGCCTGTAGCTGCTGTTCGATAATCAGACCGGTACGGCCCGACTCCCTGTCTTCCAGAGTCTCACCGACGCATAGCACCGGTGTAAGGCCGGACTGCAAAACCGAGCGGTATCGGGCTGCCACCTCCTGGTTGCCCTCGCCGAACAGTAGTCGGCGCTCGGAGTGACCCACGAGCGCATACCGGCAGCCCATTTCCTGAAGCATGGTGGCGCTGACCTCGCCGGTGTAGGCACCAGAGACAAACCCGGATGCATTCTGGGCGCCCAGCATGATGCCGGTATAGCCAAGCAGATCACGCACCTGGAACAGGTACGGATGCGGCGGGCATACCACCAGATCAACAGACTTACGGAACATCCGAAGTCGGGGTAAGACGCGCACCATCAGGGCCTGGTTTGCCTGGAGGCTGCCATTCATTTTCCAGTTTCCAATCAGAATCGGTTTTCTCATGGTGTTTCTCCCGCAAAGAAAGTCATGTATCGAGGGCACAACGTATCGCGCCGACACCCGGATAAAACGCGTGAGCGCCAAGATCCTGTTCAATGCGCAGCAGGCGGTTGTACTTGGCAACCCGGTCTGATCGGCAGAGAGAGCCGGTTTTTATCTGGCCTGATCGCGTTGCAACGGCCAGATCCGATATGAAGGTATCTTCGGTCTCGCCGCTACGGTGGGAAATCACCGTGGTGTAGCCGGAATCCTGAGCCATTCCGATAGCATCAAGGGTCTCGGTCAGGGTTCCGATCTGGTTAAATTTAATCAGCACTGAATTGGCAATGCCCTTCCTGATGCCTTCGGTAATGATTGAGGTATTCGTGACGAAAAGGTCGTCCCCTACCAGTTGGACGCGTTCGCCAAGTTTTTCGGTCAGAAGCTTCCAGCCGTCCCAATCGCTTTCATCCATACCATCCTCAATCGAGGCGATCGGGTACTTCATGGCCAGATCGAGCAGGTAATCCGAGAACTCTTCGGAAGTGAACTGCTTTCCAGCGCTCTTAAGGTTGTAATGGCCATCTTCATAGAATTCCGACGCGGCGCAATCGAGGGCAAGGACCACATCGGATCCGGGCCGATAGCCCGCCTTTTCGATGGCCGCCAGAATCAGATCGAGGGCTTCCTCGCTGGAACGCAAATTCGGCGCGAAGCCACCCTCATCGCCAACCGCGGTGGAAAGGCCGTTTTTGCGGAGCAACGCCTTCAGGGCATGGAAGGTTTCCACTCCCATGCGTAGCGCCTCACTGTAACTGGGCGCCCCGACGGGCTGGATCATGAACTCTTGGATATCAACGTTGTTGTCTGCATGGGCGCCGCCGTTGATGATGTTCATCATGGGCACCGGCAGGATGCTGGGGCCGTTGCAGCCGTATAGCTCGGCAAGATACCGGTACAGAGGCTGTTGCCGATAATTGGCCCCAGCGTTGGCCGTGGCCAGGGACACGGCAAGAATCGCATTGGCGCCAAACTCTGCCTTGTTGGGCGTGCCATCCATTTCGCACATGAGCCGGTCCATCACCAGTTGGTCAAACACCACACGGCCCTCCAGTGCTGGTGCTATGCATTCGTTAACGCACCGGACGGCTTGCAGAACGCCCTTGCCGTTATAGCGCCTGTCATCACAGTCTCGCTTTTCAAGCGCTTCCCGGGTTCCTGTCGAGGCACCGGATGGCACCCGGCCCTGCCCGACCACGCCGTTTCGGAGTTCCACGTCCACTTCCACTGTAGGCAATCCTCGGGAATCCAGAATCTCTCGAGCCGTCACTGTTTTTATATGTTCCATGGTGTCGTTCCTGTCACATCATTGTTGTTTGTGAATTTTATTTTCGGATAACGAACATTCTAAACATCTTAATATTCGTAAACGAACATCTTCAAGCGAAAATGAACGTTGGATCAGACAAATTTGTTATATGAAAACAAAAGTTGGTCAGTTGCCGATTTGTTTATTGGATCCGAAAGCGAGCCATCAGTGACTCAATGTTTGTCACCGAATCCTCCAACCGGTCACAGGTTGTGACCAAATCATCAATGCTTTCAAGCCCTTCAGCCGCAGAACCGCTGATATCACTGACCTGTCGGGCCACCGACTGACTGACGTTTTCCTGCTCGTCCATGCCGTGGCGGATGTGCTCAGCACCCTGATGAATCCGCTCCATCGCCGAGCCAATTCTGCCTGCGCCCTCGGAAACGCTGGCCATCAGCTCACGCACAGATCGCAGCTGTTCGAAGCTGGAGTTCATAGAGCTGACCGATTCCGACGCTTCTGCCTGAAGCCCTTCTACGAGGCTCCGGATACTATCGGTGCTCTCAGTAGTCTTTTGGGCCAGACCCCGCACTTCATCGGCGACCACTGCAAAACCGCGACCGGCATCACCGGCGCGTGCCGACTCGATGGCGGCGTTGAGGGCCAACAGGTTGGTCTGATTGGCGATGTCATCAATTGCCTCGGTAATCCTGCCAATATCGAAGGACGCCTGCTCAAGCTGACGCAGCTTCCCTGCGGTCTGCTCCGCCTGGACCTCCAGATCTGCAACACAGTCCATGCCGCGTTTAGCGGCAGAGAGATTGTCGTCCACCTGGAGATTGACCTTGCCAACCAGATCATGGGTATCCCGAACCGATCTTGCCACCTCCCTTGCAGAAGCCTCCATTTCAGTCATGGCAGCCGCAATGGAACCAAGTTCGTCAGACTGAGTCCTTGTCCGTTCGTTGAATTCGCGGGCGAACCTCGCGTTGCCCGACGCAATCACCGAGATGTCTGACCCCGCCTGTTGCAAACTACCCAAAACCGTGGCCATGGCCTCCGACAGCCGGTTAACAGAACTCTTGAGATCAATAAATTCGCCGCAGGCAGGAAACTCGAGAACCTGTGAGTAGTCACCCTCGGCCATTGCAGCAAGATGAGCCTGGGTCACCTGCAGTGGCCTGCTGATCATTCGCCCCAGCCTGAACGAGGTTGCGAGCGTCAGAAGAACCACCACGGGCAACAACCAGTAGACCAATTTTTCCGAAGTCAGAGCGGTTGCATCCAGTGTGAACACCGAGGCGCTGGCACGATCAGAGACCGTCTTCGCAGCCTCATCCAGGGCTGACGCCAATGCTGCCAGATTCTCCTCGACCTCTCTGGCAACATTATCCAGCTCTAGCCGCCTCTGGCGATAACCCGAGTACTGGCTGATTATCCCGGCCTGGTCATTTACCGCAGACAGAAACGTCGTCACAAGTGCCGGCAAACCATCCAGACGTGGTACCTCCTCAACCAGGGCCGATATGTCCTGCTCGATGGTCTGGGTATTGAATCGGAGATTCTCGACTATGGCATCGAGCTGACGCGCATCCTCGGTGCTGACCATCTGCATGACCAACAACTCGATGTTCGCCAGATTCTCCATGACGGTAGTAAACAGATCACGGATGTAAATATCCCGGCCTGCCGGTTCGGTACCCTCCCGAACCAGGGTTCGTTTGATTTCCCCGTTATTGGCGAGAAATTCAGTCAGGCCAGTATTCACCGCATCCGAAACCGACAACACCCGTGCCTTGAGAGAGGCCAGCGCGTCAGTGCTGCGATCAAGTTTCGACAGCTGTGACTGAGCTGTCCTGTTGACAGCCTGCAGTGGAGGAAACATGGCAGAACTGTTCGTGGTTAACAGCGTGTCACCACTGCCGCGCAGTCGCTCAATGCTGTTGGAAAGCTTTTCCAGCCTGGCATCCAGTGCCTCCGGATCGTCGGCCGAGACTACCTCCACCACATACTTGGCGGTTTCAGAACGATGGGCTTCCATTTCCTGAATCAAACCGCTGAGCGGAAAAACATCCGATGTTAGTTTGTCCGTAGTTCCTGAAAAGGACGACATGACGCTGATATTGAACGCTCCCCAGCACACAATAATCACGCAAAGCAGGCCAAAGCCAGCGTACAAACGATGAATTACGGAGATTTTGTTCATTGGAAACACCCTTCCCGCTATCGACATGCAGAGGCGGGCCAAACGGTAGAAAAAGGGCCGGCAGGGTTAACCCCGGGAGGGGCTACCTTGAAATGCTTGATAAGGGGGGGACTATAAGCAACCGGCCAAAACCCACCGTGACAACGGTGCTCTGCCTGCCGCAACCAAAGGGTCCTGTTGCGACAGGCATTGCTCTTCAGGAATCAGCTCGCCTTAGCGCGCCTCTTCCCAGGTTTTCAGCAGCTCATCATAAGCAACGGTTTTGCCTTGCGGCTTCTCGTTTGCAAGCTTGGGCTTGGGTGCGCCTGGCTGGTCCAGCCAGTATTGCGGATCGCGCGGCTCATTCAGCTTCGGACCACAGGTCGGCTGGACATTGGCGCGCTCGAGGCGCTCCATGACACGATCTTGAGCCTGCGCAAGACCATCAAGGGCTTCTTGCGGAGTAGCTTCGCCACTGGCTGCCTGAGCGATGTACTGCCACCACAGCTGGGCCAGCTTCGGATAGTCCGGTACGTTGGTACCAGTGGGAGACCACTGAACGCGCGCAGGGCTGCGATAGAACTCAACAAGACCACCGAGCTTGGGAGCCATTTCAGTCATCGCCTCAGACTCGATATCGGATTCCCGGATCGGAGTCAGACCGGCAATGGTTTTTTCTAGAGAAACGGTCTTGGATACGGTGAACTGAGCATACAGCCACGCTGCAAGACGACGCTTCTCGGGCGTTGAGTCCAGGAAGGTCCAGGAGCCGACGTCCTGGTAGCCCAGCTTCATGCCTTCTTCCCAGTATGGCCCGCGTGGCGACGGCGCCATGCGCCATTTGGGTGTGCCATCTTCGTTCACCACCGGCAGGCCATCCTTGATCATGCTCGCGGTAAAGGCTGTGTACCAGAAGATTTGCTGGGCAACATTACCCTGAGCAGGTACCGGGCCGGCCTCGGAAAAGGTCATGCCTTGGGCTTCGGGTGGCGCATACTCACGCAGCCAGTCCACGTATTTCTCGGTGGCATAAACGGCAGCGGGACCATTGGTTGCACCGCCACGGCTGACGCTGGACCCTACCGGGTGACACTCTTCAACCCGAATACCCCACTCGTCGACCGGCAGACCGTTGGGCAGGCCCTTGTCGCCAGCACCCGCCATGGAGAACCAGGCATCGGTGAAACGCCAGCCCAGAGATGGATCCTTCTTGCCATAGTCCATGTGGCCGTAAACGCGCTCGCCATCAATTTCCTTCACGTGCACCGAGAAGAATTCGGCAATATCCTCGTAGGCTGACCAGTTGACAGGTACACCCAGGTCGTAACCGTAGATGTCCTTGAACTGCTTTTGCAGATCTTCACGTTCAAACCAGTCGGCACGGAACCAGTAAAGGTTTGCAAACTGCTGGGAGGGGAGTTGGTAAAGCTTGCCGTCAGGCCCGGTGGTAAAGTCGAGCCCGATGAAATCATCGAGATCCAGGGTGGGCAAAGTGAGGTCCTTACCAGCACCATTCATGATGTCTTCAACAGCCACCACTTTTCCATAGCGGAAGTGGGTGCCGATCAGGTCGGAATCGTTCACGTAGCCATCGTAGATGTTCCGTCCAGACTGCATCTGAGTCTGGAGTTTCTCGATAACATCGCCTTCCTGAATCAGCGTGTGGGTAAGGTTGATCCCGGTAATTTCGGAAAACGCCTTGGCCAGAACATTGGACTCATACTCATGAGTCGCTATGGTTTCGGAAACCACGTTGATGTCCATGCCACGAAACTGCTCAGCGGCTTTGGTAAACCACTCCATTTCCTTGAGTTGCTCTTCCTTGCTCAGAGTGGAGTTCTTGAACGCTTCATTAACCCACTTCTCAGCTGCTTCACTATATTGATCGGCACTGACATGCAGGCTCAAACCCAAGCTGGCAACACCAACGGCGGCGCTGAGCAACAGGGTCCTCGGATATTTATTGTTGTTGAACATATCCAACCTCGTTCGTCTTGTTATGAATGGAACGAAACAGCCGGGTTTCGTTTCCGCATTTATAGCGCTCTGGTCGCTATTCTTTTCACCGGAATCTCCCGTGATCGATTCCGATCATTAAACTAAAAATAGTTCGTTTACGAAATCATTACAAGTGTTTTTGCAGATTTTCTCGGGCGAAATGTTCGCAAAAACAACATAGCGAACATCCGGCTTCAAATTCATCCCCAACGCAACAACACCAGTAACCAGGCCACCGAAACCGCCAGCGCCACCCAGAGGGTGATATCGCTGACCGCCAGGAAGGTTAGATGTATATACGCAGCCGATAACAATCCGATAAACAACCGGTCACCACGGGTGGTGGCTATCGGCAGAAACCCCTTTCTCTCGGTGCACGGGGAGACAATTTCGTAAACCGTCATTACCGCTAGAATTCCCGCAATCACTGCAAAGAAGATGGCGACGGTCGGCGTCCAGTTCATCCAGGCAATCATAAAACGTCTCCTTACACGCGTCCGAGGGCGAAGCCTTTGGCAACATGGTTACGAACGAACCAGATCACCAGCAGGCCGGGAATAATGGTGAGCGAACCGGCGGCAGCCAGAACACCCCAGTCGATACCGCTCGCCCCTATGGTTCGGGTCATAATCGCCCCGATCGGCTGGGCATCCACGGACGTTAGCGTCCGGGCCAGCAGCAGCTCTACCCAGGAGAACATGAAGGCAAAGAAGGCCGTCACCCCGATCCCGGAACGAATCATCGGCAGGAACACCTTCACGAAAAATTTCGGAAAGCTGTAGCCATCAATATAGGCCATCTCGTCATACTCACGGGGAACACCGGACATGAACCCTTCCAGAATCCAGACAGCCAGGGGCACGTTGAACAGGCAGTGAGCCAGTGCCACCGCAATGTGGGTATCGAAAAGGCCAATGGATGAATAAAGCTGGAAGAAAGGCAGCAGGAAGACCGCCGGCGGCGCCATCCGGTTGCTCAGCAGCCAGAAAAACAGATGCTTGTCACCCAGGAACTTGTAGCGACTAAACGCATAGGCGGCAGGCAGGGCCACAAGTAACGTGATGACCACGTTGATCGACACGTAGATCATCGAATTGATGTAGCCGTTGTACCAGCTGGGATCCGTAAAGATCACGGCATAGTTATCCAGGGTGAAGTTCTGGGGCCAAAGGGTAAGCCCGCCCAGAATTTCCTGGTTGGTCTTGAACGACATGTTCAACAACCAGTAGATCGGAGTCAGAAGCAAAAGAATAAACAGCGTAATCCCGACGTTTTTCGAACGTGTCTGTCTCATCACACTCTCCTTATTTTTCTTTGTCGGCGTGCGTAATGGCGGTAAAGAAGAGCCACGAAATCAGCAAGACGATCAGGAAATAGATCAGCGAGAACGCGGCCGCGCGCCCGAGATCGAACTGCCCGATGGCCATAGTTGTAAGAGTCTGGCTCAGGAAGGTCGTGGAACTGCCGGGACCACCACCAGTCAGCACAAAAGGCTCTATGTAAATCATGAAACTGTCCATGAACCGCAGGAGAACCGCGATGATCAGAACGCTTTTAAGCCTGGGGAGCTGGATATACCGGAACACGGCCCATTTCGAGGCGCGGTCGATCTCAGCCGCCTGGTAGAAAGCTTCCGGAATCGCCCTCAGCCCGGAGTAGCAGAGCAGGGCCACCAGGGGCGTCCAGTGCCAGACGTCCATCAAGAGAACCGTCAGCCAGGCATCGAGGGTGTCTCCGGTGTAGTTGTAATCTATACCCAACTGATTAATGCCCCATCCGAACAGACCGATATCGCCGCGGGCAAAAATCTGCCAGATGGTGCCAACCACATTCCAGGGAATCAGCAGTGGAATGGCCAGAAGAATCAGGCACAGGGAACCCTTGATACCGGATTTCGGCATCATGAGGGCAACACCGATACCCAGAGGAATCTGGATCAGCAGTACCGCACCCGAGAATATAAATTGACGAATCAGGGAATCCTGCAGGCGCTCATCAGTCAGTACCTCTTTAAACCACTCTGTGCCTACAAAGAACGCCTGGCCCGGGCCAAAAATATCCTGGACCGAGTAATTCACCACGGTCATCAGGGGAATCAGCGCCGAGAAGGCAACGAGCAGGAATACCGGCAGCACCAGCCACCAGGCTCTATTGTTTTGTACCTTTTGCATCACTGTTGCTCCTGTACCAGGAATTCATCCACATACAGCTTCAGCCATTGCCTCGGGAACGAGAGGTGAACCTTACTGCCAATCGATGCGGCGAACTCCTCGCTCTGCCGGACTTTCATTTTTTCATGGTCAAGCTGAACGGTAACAATCTTGTAGGTACCCAGGTCCTCTACATCCAGGACCTCGGCCTCGAAGGTGTCGTCTGAAGCCACAGAGGACACTTCCACAAACTCGGGACGGATTCCGATCTTGATGTTGGTGGACCTGGTCCGCTGCAAGACATCTACCTGCCAGGACTCGAGTGACACAACTGTGCTTCCGAAACACACGCCCCGGGGACACCGCTGCACTTCAATAAGGTTCATGCCGGGGCTGCCAATGAAAAAGCCCACGAAGGTATGGTTGGGCTGTTCGAACAGCTCGGTCGGCGTACCAAACTGGACAATCTGCCCGCCGTACATCACCGCTATCTTGTCGGCAAAGGTGGAGGCCTCGAGCTGGTCGTGGGTGACATACACCATGGTGATGTCAAACTGCTCGTGAATCTGCTTTAGCTTGCGGCGCAGTTTCCACTTGAGTTGCGGATCGATCACCGTCAGTGGCTCGTCGAACAGAATCGCGGACACGTCCTCCCGAACCAGGCCGCGGCCCATGGATACCTTCTGCTTTTCATCCGCGGTCAGGTTCTTCGCCTTCTTGTAGAGCTTGTCCTCTATTTCGAGGACCTCTGCAATCTCATGGACGCGGGCCTTGATCTTGGAGGCTGGCACCTTGTTGTTCTTCAGTGGGAACGCCAGGTTGTCGTATACCGTCATTGAGTCGTAAATGACGGGGAACTGAAAAACCTGGGCGATATTCCTGTCCCGGGGAGACAGTTCATTGACCCGCTTGCCGTCAAACAGAACATCACCTTCCGAAGGCTGAACAAGACCGGAAATAATGTTCAGCATGGTGCTTTTTCCGCAGCCCGACGGACCGAGCAGAGCGTATGCACCACCTTTGTGCCAGACATGGTCAAGCTGGCGAATCGCGTAATCATCCGGCCCGGTAGGCATATCGCTGTAGCTGTGGGCGAGTGATTTCAATTGAATTTCAGCCATCAGACAGACCCTCCTGAAACCTGGGACGGTGTGTGCACCAGTTGCTCGTCGTTGTCGAAAACGAAAAGCTTGTTGATTGGCAGGTACACCTTGATGGGTGAACCCGTGTGGTACTGATGCACGCCCATCAGTTGCAACACCATTTCAAAGTGGCTGTTCTCAACGTGCATGAAGGTTTCAGAACCACTGATCTCACTGAGCTCCACCTCCATGGACATCTCCAGGTCATCATCACTGGTGGGCACCAGACCGATATGGCTGGGACGGATCCCGAACCAGTAATCACCCGGTTTCAGCTTCGCCAATTCCTGCGTGAGCGCGTGGTGGGAGTATTCGTCGAAGGTCACCTCGGTTTCGGAAACCCGGCCACGAATCATGTTCATTGGAGGCTCGCTGAACAATTGTGCAGCGAGAGTGTTCACCGGTGCCCGATAGACATCCATCACCGGGCCGGTCTGAACGACCTGCCCCTCGTGCAGTAATGTTGTTGTACCGCCGAGTGCAAGGGCTTCATTGGCCTCTGTGGTTGCGTACACCGCAATACACTGGCGCTCGCGGAACAGATCCCGCAGTTCCGCCCGGAGCTCTTCGCGCAGCTTGTAATCAAGGTTGACCAGTGGCTCATCGAAAAGCACCAGGGTGGCATCTTTAACCAGCGCCCGGGCCATGGCCGTTCGCTGCTGTTGACCACCCGACAGTTCCAGGGGATAGCGCTTCAGCAGAGGGTCAATCCGGAGCATCGACGCGGTTTCTTTCACCCGACGATCAATCTCGGACTCGGTCATCTTTGCAAGCCGCAGGGGCGAAGCAATGTTTTCGTAGACCGTCAGGTTGGGATAATTGATGAACTGCTGGTAGATCATCGAAATATTACGGTTCTGTACGCTCTGCCCTGTTACGTCCTCGCCGTTGTATATCAGACGGCCATTATCGGGCTTGTCTAACCCGGCCATCAATCGCATCAGCGAGGTCTTTCCGGCCAGTGTCCGGCCGAGCAGAACGTTAAAGGAACCTGCCTCAAAGGTGAGGTTGGCATCCCGTATGTAGTCGACACCGTCGACCTCACGGGAGAGATTCTCCAGTGTTAAGGACATAGGCTTTCCTTTTTGTTCTTGTGGAAACGCGCTTCGGGACCGGCATACACCGACCGCGAAAATTCGATTTCGAATCCACTAACGCAAACGGTGTACCACTTCTTTAAGGTTTGTAGGTATCTCTACCTACAGCACTGTTTTTCAAGACTTTAAATTTTTATGACGATTTCCTATCCGAAAATAGCAATGTTCGTTTAGCAATACTTTGTTCAAAATGAACATTGACGTGAACAGCATTTGCACAGATTATTGAGCAACAGCAAGAACAGGCCTGTTCCACTTTGCTGCTCGAATCGTCAACCAGAACAACAAACGAAAAACTGAGTGACGCCTGATGAGAAAAAACGAATATTCGGATTATCGAAGTGTGATTGCCGATTCCTGGAACCGCTGTATTGCCTGGGGCCTTGATCACGATCATGAGCCAGCACCATTGAAACCAGAGCCGGCGAGGTTAGAGGAGATAAATCGACAGCACAGCGAACTGCTTTCGGTGACCGAAGCAGAAGTTCTGCCCTATTACCGAAACGTCCTATCAAACAGCCGATGTCTCATCCTGCTTGCCGATCAGCACGCAACCGTACTCAGCAGCTGGGGTGATGAACGCATCACCGAGACCCGTCTCAAACCCTGGTTCCAGACCGGTGCAAACTGGCAAGAGCAGAACTGCGGTACCAACGCTATTGGCACATCAATTGCAGTGGGGGGGCCCGTTCAGATTCAGCGTAATGAACATTTTCTGAAAACAAACCGGAGCATCATCGGCTCTGCCGCACCGATTTTCGATGCCCACCGCCAGATCGCGGGTGTTCTGAGCGTGTTTAGCGACGCCTATCTGCCTCAGGCTCACACGTTAGGCATGGTGCGACTGCTGTCCCAATCTGTGGAAAACCGCCTGATCAATCGTCAGTTCGGGCCGGATCACTTCCAGATCACCCTGAATACAACGGCGGACAACTTCGATAGCCCCTGGTCCGGCATTCTCGTGTGTGATGATTCCGGTCAGGTGATCGCCAGCAACCAGAGGGCAGATCAGCTTCTGGGAATGAACACCGTCGAAGCCAGGCTGGATGAGCTATTCACCCGCCACCGGAATCACATCCTCGGCCACCCTGAAACAGAAACCCTGCAACTGACCACCCGGAGCAAGGTCCGTCTTAGTGCCCGGATCAAACGCCCCACCCGAATCCCCGACGCCAACGGAAAAACAAAGCCGTCTCCAGTACCGGAGGACCTCCGACAATCCGCCCGACCGCTCGACATCGACAATCTTGATTACGGCGATTCCGCGGTCAAACGCTGTGCTACGCAAAGTCTCAAAGTTCTGGAGCGGGGTTTACCGGTACTCATCACCGGCGAAACGGGGGTAGGCAAGGAAGTGCTGGTGAAAGCTCTTCACCGCGCATCCCACCGCAAGGACCAGCCGCTGGTCGCGGTCAACTGCGCAGCCATTCCGCCGGAGCTGGTCGAATCGGAATTGTTCGGTTATGAAGCCGGTGCTTTCACCGGCGCAAGGGCGCAGGGATCACTGGGGTTCATACGAAAAGCGCACAAGGGCGTTCTGTTCCTCGACGAGATCGGCGAAATGCCTCTTTCTGCGCAGTCGCGTCTATTGCGTGTTCTACAGGAAAGGGTCGTTACACCGGTGGGATCCACCGACAGCGTCCCGGTCGATATTCTGTTGGTTACGGCAACCAATCGACCGCTGACCACCCGGATTGAAAACGGCCATTTCCGGGCCGACCTCTACTACCGCATCAACGGGTTGTGCGTCGAACTCCCAGCCCTTCGAAACCGTGCCGACAGGCGGATGCTGATACAGAGCCTGTATGCCCGGCACCGGGATCCGGGTCAGTCTGAGCAACTTTCACCGAAAGTCCTTTCGGCCCTGGAAGCCCACCCCTGGCCCGGTAACATCCGCCAACTGGTAAATGTGCTGAGGGTCGCCATCGCAATTGCCGACGGCGAGCAGGTGCAGGTTTGGCACCTGCCAGAAGATTTTCTTGCAGAGTTCGAGGCCAACCCCCTTGAACAGAGCGATCCACCGATGCAGGAACAGCCAGTTGCTGGTTCCGAAGCAGAAACCGAGGACACCCTTGCTAGAACCCTGCAAATTTACCGGAAATGCACCGGCAATATCTCGCAGGCGGCCAGAGAACTGTCCATCAGCCGCAACACCCTCTATAAGCGCCTGCGGGAAATGGGTGTTCGCTGACGTTCGTTGCCGCGGCCGCTTTGTTGTGTCAAAGCTTTTGCACCGCTTGGCTCCAGCCGTCGTAGAGCTTATCCCGATGCTCTTTAGTCATAACCGGCTCAAAATTCCGATCGCATCGCCACAAGTCCGAAAGCTCCTCGAGAGAGCCATAGACCCCGGCTTCCAGACCGGCGAGGTAGGCGGCGCCAAGCGCCGTGGTTTCAACCAGTGAAGGTCGATCCACCCGGGCGCCGAGAATGTCTGCCAGGAACTGGAGGACCCAGTTGTTGGCCACCATACCACCGTCGACTCTGAGGTTGACTGGGCGGATACCGTCCTTTTCCATGGCTTTTTGCAGATCCTTGGTCTGGTAGCAGACCGATTGCAGACCTGCCGTCACAATCTCCTTGATACCGGTATCACGAGTCAGGCCGAATATCGCGCCTCTCGCGTTGGGGTCCCAATAAGGTGCCCCAAGCCCGGTAAACGCAGGCACCAGATAGACGCCGTGGTCGACCGGTGTCCCCTCTGCCAACGGCTCTGTTTCACAGGCATCCCGGATAAGCCGAAGCCCGTCCCTCAGCCATTGAATGGTGGCCCCGGCAATGAAAATACTGCCCTCAAGGGCATAGGTAGGCTTGCCATTTACCCGGTACGCCACCGTCGTAAGCAAACGGTGCTTCGACTGCAAAGCCTTGTCGCCAGTATTGAGCATCAGAAAGCAACCCGTGCCGTAGGTGCTTTTCGCCATGCCAATGCCAAAGCAGGTCTGACCGAACAGGGCCGCCTGCTGATCGCCGGCCACCCCCAATACCGAGGTGCCGCTGAGTGCCCCGCCCTCGGTGATCCGCCCGAACTGATCGGCGGAATCCATCACCTCCGGCAACAGCGATTCGGGAATATCGAAAAGTTGCAGAAGCTCCGGATCCCATTTCTGGTTGTGAATGTTGAACAGCAGCGTACGACTGGCATTGGTGGCGTCAGTACGGTGCTCACGGCCACCGGTCAACCGCCACAACAGGAAGCTATCAACCGTCCCGAACGCAAGCTCTCCGCGCTCCGCACGCTCCCTGACTCCAGCGACATTTTCCAGAATCCAGCGGAGTTTGGTGGCCGAGAAATACGGATCAACCAGCAACCCGGTTTTGCTGCTGACCCACGGCTCAAGCCCCTCACTCTTCAGGGATTCGCAGTAGGAGGCTGTCCGCCGGTCCTGCCAGACAATAGCGTTATATACGGGCTCCCCGGTTTGACGATCCCATACCACAGTGGTCTCGCGCTGATTGGTAATGCCCACCGCGATCACTTCATCGCGATCACCACATTCCTCAGCCATCACCGCGTCGCAGGTCTGCTTAACCGATGACCAGAGATCCTCCGGATTGTGCTCTACCCAGCCACTGGCCGGGAAATGCTGCGGAAACTCTTGCTGGCGGGTGGCGTGTATGTTGCCCTGCAGGTCAAAGAGTATGGCTCTGGAACTGGTAGTTCCCTGATCAATGGAGAGTATGTACTGGCTCATAGAATTTCGACCTCGGTTTCTTATTTTTTCGTATTTTTACTTTTTTGAACATAAATGCCAAGTGGTTTTCACGGCAAGCGCGCATCTGGCCAACCTGTCCCGGTAAAAAAGCTGCATAACCCGCTGAAAACCACTAAACTTTGGGAATGTTTTCGGACGCACTATATTTCGCATGAGAAAAATGACAGAGCGGAGGAGGTTTTAATGGCACAGCGTCGCCGACAGGATCTGATTATGGAGCTGATCCAGCAGAACGGTTTCGTCACCACCGAACAGCTGGTAGACCAGTTCAAGGTGACGCCTCAGACCATCCGCCGGGACCTGAATGAACTCGCCAAACAGAAGAAACTCCGCAGGCACCATGGTGGAGCCGGCATTGACTCCAGCACTGTGAACACCGCCTATCAGGCCCGCAAGATCATGGATCTTGAAGCCAAGGAACGAATTGCCGAAGCACTCGTGGAGCTTATTCCTGATAACTCCTCAATGTTCATCAACATCGGCACCACCACCGAAACCATTGCCAAGGCACTGCTTGAGAAAAACAACCTGCAGATCGTCACCAACAACCTGCACGTCGCATCTATTCTCTCCGCCAAAGAAGACTTCCATGTCATCATTGCCGGTGGGGAAGTACGTAACCGCGACGGCGGCATCGTCGGTGAAGCCACACGGGACTTCATCAATCAGTTCAAAATGGACTTCGGCATTATCGGCATCAGCGGCATTCATAACGATGGCTCCCTGCTCGATTTCGATTACCGCGAAGTCCGCGTCGCCCAGGCAATCATTGCCAACTCCAACCAGGTTCTTCTTGCTGCCGACCATTCCAAGTTCGGGCGCAACGCCATGGTCCGTCTCGGCAGCATCTCCCAGGCTGACCACGTGTTTACCGACCAGCAACCTCCTGTAGAGATCCGCCAATTGCTGACCGAGCATAACGTACAGCTTCATATCGTCTGATTTCTTTTCGGTCCCTCCTGTTCGAAAATGTGACCGCCTCGCTCTTTTCGTTTTTTTTCTATTTTTTCCTTTACGAATATCCTTGCCTTTCGCATAATAGTTCCATACCGCTTATTGAACATTGAAAAGTGCGCATCACAACAAAGCGTCTTTTCCAGTGGCGTCAGGAGATGACCAACAATGACTATGGAGCACGAACAGTTTGACGTTATTGTCGTTGGCGGCGGAGTCAACGGCACCGGCATTGCCATGGACGCAGCCGGGCGAGGTCTGAAAGTCCTGCTATGTGAAATGAATGATCTGGCTTCGGCTACCTCATCCAGCAGCAGCAAGCTGATACACGGCGGCCTTCGTTATCTTGAGCACTACGAATTCCGACTGGTCCGGGAGGCACTGGCTGAACGCGAGTCTCTGCTTCGCAACTCGCCACACATCATGTGGCCAATGCGCTTTCGGCTACCTCACCGCCCTCACCTGCGCCCGGCATGGATGATTCGAACCGGCCTCTTCCTTTATGACCATCTGGCAAAGCGTGAGATCCTGCCGGGCTCTCGCTCGATCAAATTCGGGGCAGACGATCCGCTCAAACCCGATATCACCAAGGGCTTTGAGTACTCGGACGGTTGGGTTGACGATGCCCGCCTGGTGGTTCTGACCGCAAAAAAAGCCCAGCAATTCGGTGCGCAGATTCTTACACGCACCAAATGCGTCAAAGCTGAACAGGGCTCCCGAGAGTGGCAAGTGACCCTCCGTGACATGACCGATGAGACCGAGAAAACCGTCTCGGCAAAGGCAATAGTGAACGCTTCGGGCCCCTGGGTGAGCCGGTTGTTCGGAGAAACGCTGTCGATGCCCGCCCCGAAGATGATTCGCATGGTTAAAGGCAGTCATATCGTTGTTCCGAGGCTGAACAAGGGAACCGAAGCCTATATTCTCCAGAACGAAGATGAGCGGATAGTGTTTGTTATTCCCTACGAGGATGAATTTTCGCTCGTGGGCACAACCGACGTGGACTACGAGGGTGACCCTAAAAAAGCCAAGATTTCGCCCGAGGAAACTGATTATCTTCTCAACATTGTGAACTCTCACTTCAAGCGACAACTTGTACCTTCAGATGTGATCTGGTCGTACTCCGGCGTACGCCCTCTGATGGATGATGAGCAGGAAAACGCTCAGAAAGCCTCGCGGGATTATTCTTTTGAGATCAACAGCGAGAAAGGCAAGGCACCGCTGATTTCAGTCTTCGGGGGCAAGATAACGACCTACCGCAAGCTGGCCGAAGCCGCGACTGACAAACTGTGCCAGTTCTTTCCCGAAGCCGGCGGACGCTGGACCAAGAAAGGGGTTTTACCAGGCGGTGACTTTGCCAATCACGAGGCTCTGGAGGAAACTCTGCGTCGCGACTATCCATGGCTCGCCGAGAAGGTCATCAGCCGCTATGTTCGCACTTACGGCACAACCAGCTATGACATTCTCAGAAATTGTACGTCTATGGAAGACCTCGGTATTCATTTCGCCGGAACTCTCTATGAACGTGAGGTCGAACACCTGGTCAAGAACGAGTGGGCCATGACGTCGGAGGATATTCTCTGGCGCAGGACCAAACAGGGGCTATACGCCAGCGACTCCGATATCGAATCCCTGGAACGTTATCTGATGAAAACTGTCACCACTGAAACTCGCAAAACTGCTCTCCACCACAGCGCCTGAAGCTCTCTCAGGCATCCTTGCTCCGGCCGGATAATTCCGCCCGGAGCTTTTTTCGGCGCTTCCACGGCCAGGGATTTTTGGCTTGGGAGAAGTCGGCCAGGCAGAGGAGACTCCTAAAACACGCTGTAAATACTTCCCTGTACGCTCGGCTCCGCCATCCATGGCTCCGGACGGTTTTAGGAGTCTCCTCTGCCTGCCCTCCCATACATTTTCGGAATCTCGGACAATAAAAAAGGTTGAGGAATTAACCTCAACCTTTTGAGCACCGACTTCCGAGGGTGCTTGCCTCTTTTTGAGACAATCAGAACGTCAGTTGCGAACCAAAGATGATCGCATCGTATTCGCCCTGACCATTCCCCGTGCCCAGTGTCGTGTATTCCGCCATCAGGGTGAGGTGGTCTGTTGCTGCGTAGCGGGCAAACAGCATGGTCAGATCGGTATCGTCACCATCACCGGCGATGAAGTCGTCCTCACCTTCACCATAACTGACACCGAGTGTGGTCCGGTTGATCTGATAGGTTGTTTCAACATACCACTGGCTTGCGTCTTCTTCGTTCGGGTCCAGGCGCGCGGCAAACACACCGTTGCCTGTGCCCTGGGTGATGCCGTAGTTGCCACGAACACTCAGACCACCCAGCGAGACGGAACCACCGAAATCGATACCAGACATAGTGTAGTCATCGAAGGTGCCGGTTTTGGAGTCCACATCCTGGGTAAAGCCACTGGACCAAAGGGAGAAGTTGTCGCCGGAATAGACCACGTTCGCTTCGATGCGGGGCATGGTGTACTCGGCATCAGTAACGCCATCCACTTTCGACGGGCTAAACAGACCAACCTTGAATTGCAGGCCACCCAAGTTGTTGGAGGTGTACATCACACGGGGCGTGAAGTTGGCGTAAAAGTACCCGTTACCGATGCGCCCGGCGGTGGCCGCCACCTGGTCTGGCCCGCCAATGAGGCCGACACCCAACGCGCTGCCGTTATCACCAATGGCAGGAACCCCATAGATCCCGAAGCCTTTTCCTATATTAACCTTGCCAAAATCACCTGCCACTGCAATCTCCGAGACCCGACTGCGGAACTCCGTATTGGCATCACCGGGCGCAATATTGGCATTCATCTGGAAGTGGCCTGACACCTCCAAGCCGTTCTGGGTGGGCGCATAGATGTTCGTTTGCAGTGTTGCGGGGTTAAAACCGGTTGTGATGGTGAAAGAATCCTCATCGGTTGGCTCGTCATAGTTTCCGAACACCGCAAAGATCGGAATATGGCCGTTGAAGCCCGCCTTCCACCCATTATCGGACTCGAAAGAAACTTCCGCCATGACTGGAGAGGAGACACCTGCCGCCAATACCAGTGCGGCTGCCATTGGGGCTTTCCGGAAAGAGCGGTTGTTGGACGATATAAAAACGTTGTTATTTTCGATCATGTTAATTTCCTGTTTTTGTTAGCGCTGAACTTTAGCCAGCCAACCGAAACACCTCGCCAAAAGCCTTAGCCCCGGCCAGGCGCGTGGCAGCCAACTGCGTTAACGAACCGATTTATTTTCGCTTTAAGACAAAACAGTTCGAAACAGCACAAATTTAGCGCTCAAAATTCCAAATGAAAAGTTTATGATCGAAAAAATTTTCGTTTAGACGTGCCGCACATAGGCAAAAATTCCATTTAATGACTTTAACTTGTTGTATTAAAGGTATTAAATCTCAAATAGCCTAATCCTAAAATTTTTCGTTGACGAACCTTTTAGCGAACCATATGATCGTAAATTGTACGAAAAGCAACAAAAACAAGAGACGATCATGAACAAACTCGCGTTGTTAATAGGGCTGACACTACTGATCGGCCCACCGGTAACCGCCGGGCCTCTTTTCGAGTCGCTCTCTGGGGAGAAGCAGTCGCAGATCCGCACGCTGATCGAAGACCATTTCCCGGATTCAACTCTGTCCGCGGATGAACAGGCGGAAGAGCTGGCCTGGTTTGCCCATGCAGCCTCTGAGCTAAAGGGAACAGAGATCTCGGTTCTGTCCGAACAACTGCCGACCCACGATTACGAGGCAGAAGTCCTGGCACCTGCTTTTTCCGAGCTGACGGAGATTCCGGTAACACACGATAGAAGGCCAGAGGGCGAAGTCATTCGCCAGATCAATCTCCAGCGAATCATGGCTGCCAAGGGCCGATACGATGCGTTCGTTAACGACTCAGACATGATCGGCACCCACTCCCGCAGCGGCTGGGCTCTCGCACTCAGCGATTACATGGAGGGCGCGGGCGAGGCATTTACCCTGCCTACCCTGTCACTGGAAGATTTCATTGGGCTGGAATTTGTTACTGGGCCGGATGGGAAGATGTACCAGTTGCCCGATCAGCAGTTCGCCAACCTTTACTGGTTCCGATACGACTGGTTCCAACGCCCGGAACTGAGGGTTCGGTTCATGGAGCGTTACGGTTACGAGCTTGGCGTGCCCGTCAACTGGTCTGCCTATGAAGATATTGCAGAATTTTTCACGGTACACGTTCGGGAAATTGATGGTGAAAGGGTTTACGGCCACATGGACTACGGCAAGCGTGATCCCTCCCTGGGATGGCGCTTCACCGACGCCTGGTTTTCCATGGCAGGCGCGGGTGATCGGGGTATTCCCAACGGCCTGCCCGTCGATGAATGGGGCATTCGTATGGAAGGCTGCCATCCTGTTGGCTCTTCTGTCAGTCGCGGCGGCGCCACCAACAGTCCTGCGGCGGTCTACGCACTGGCAAAATACATAGACTGGTTACAGCGCTTCGCGCCTCCTGAAGCCGCAAACATGACGTTTTCAGAAGCCGGACCCGTGCCGGCCAGAGGCCAGGTAGCACAGCAGATTTTCTGGTATACCGCCTTCACATCCGACATGGCAAAAGAGGGTTTACCCGTCGTCAATGAAGACGGCACTCCGAAATGGCGCATGGCGCCCTCTCCTCGCGGCGCCTATTGGCAAGAGGGAATGAAACTGGGATACCAGGACGTTGGCGCCTGGACCATTCCCAGGGCCATGGGTTCGAACCAGCAGAAAGCAGCTTGGCTTTACGCCCAATTTACCGTCTCGCGTACGGTATCACTGCAGAAGACCCTCTATGGCCTCACCCCGATTCGCCTCTCAGACCTGGAGTCGCCGCAAATGCAAGAAAAAGCGCCGACACTGGGCGGTTTGGTCGAATTCTATCGGAGTCCTGCCAGGACAGCCTGGTCGCCGACGGGTGTGAACGTGCCAGACTATCCCCGCCTGGCCAAACTATGGTGGCCTAACATCGCCGATGCGGTAACAGGCAAAGTCACTCCTCAGCAGGCGCTCGATAACCTGGCCGCAGCGCAGGACAGGACTCTGTCGGTCATTGAGCGTAATTTCCTGGCCGGTGATTGCGGCCCGAAAATGGCAAAGGAAGAGCAATTAAAGGACGCCGACTGGTGGCTGGCGCAGCCGGGCGCGCCCAAACCACGTCTGCGCAACGAGAAACCGCCGGGCAAAACCATCCGATACGAGGATCTGCTCAAGCAGTGGGACGTTGCTGCCAAATGAACACCGATGAAACTAGAGACTCCAGCGGACGTTGCCGGCTGAGCACACCGGCTATCCGTACTCGGGTGCGAGAAGAAGAGCCACCCGACGCTGCAGTTCAGGCACAACATCACTTTCGAACCAGGGATTGCGACGCAGCCACAGGTTGTTTCTCGGGCTGGGATGAGGCATCGGGAGAACATCTGGCCAGTAGTCCTGCCAATGTTGCACGTTGGCTGTTACGGATTTTCGGCCGTCGGCAAGGTGCCAGGCGTGCGCATACTGCCCGATAACCAGCGTGAGCCCAATCTGCGGCAGACGATCCAGCAGCAGGTTCCGCCAGGCTGGCGCGCACTCCGGCCGCGGCGGAAGATCTCCGGACTTGCCTGTGCCCGGATAGCAAAACCCCATCGGCAGGATCGCAAGCTTCTGCTCGTCATAGAAGGTATCCCGGGTAACCCCCATCCATTGCCGAAGCCTATCGCCGCTGGGATCGTTGAAGGGCAGCCCGGTTTCATGCACGCGCCTGCCCGGGGCCTGCCCGACTACGAGAATTCTGGCGCTTTCAGATATCTGAATGACAGGCCTCGGCCCGCGTGGAAGAACGTCGGCGCAAATCGTACACGCCCGCACGCGCCGAACCAGGTCATCGAAGGGAAGCCGGGAAAGGTCCTCTGTCATGAGCGTTCCGTTATCAGGGTGATTGCACATACCGTCATTTCCCGTAACGATAGAGGCACAATCACGACACAACAAGTCTCGAAGGACACATCATGAATGCGAAAGCAGGCTCTCTCCCGCTGCCGGAAATCGATATCGAAGAGTTCCGGAAAGTTGTTCGCACGCGCCGCTCCATCAGGCGCTTCACCGATGAGCCGATTCCTGAGGCAGTGCTTGAAGATTGCCTGGAACTGGCAACCCTGGCTCCGAATTCCAGTAACCTTCAGCCCTGGGAATTTTTCGTTGTCCGCACGCCGGAGCTCAAGGCAAAACTCGCCCACGCCTGTCTTGGCCAGAATGCAGCGAAAACTGCCGCTGCGCTGATCGTAGTGGTTGCCCGACCGGATAGCTGGCGGGCTCATGCACGGCAAGCTCTTGAGGATTGGCCAGAAGAAAAACTGCCGCCCATCGTTGAAAAATACTACCGCAAAGTCGCCCCCATTCATTACAACCAGGGGCCGCTCGGTATTCTGGGGTTAGTGAAAAAAGCGGCAGGCCTTGCGGTGGGAATGACCAGGCCGGTGCCCCGGGGGCCCTACTCCAATTGCGAGATGAAAATCTGGGCTACCAAATCCACAGCCCTGGCTGCCCAGAACCTGATGCTTGCGCTCCGCGCCCACGGGTATGATTCCTGCCCCATGGAGGGTTTTGACGAGCATCGAGTGAAGAAGCTGATTAATCTGCCCGGAAAAGGATTGGTAACCATGGTACTGGCAGCCGGCCGACGGGCTGAAAACGGCGTCTATAACCGCCAGTACCGTTTTGATCAGCGCCAGATGGTGCACTACCTCTGATCCAGTAACGGCAATCCGGCCTCATACTTCCGGATTGCCCAGTGCCTCGGCAGCCCCCAGCAGGCCGGTGTAGGGCTCAGTGACCACATAAACAGGTGTGAACTCCAGCAGCGGGCGCATTCTTCCCTTATCCTCAAAGCCATTTCGGAACGGGCTTTCGAGAAAGAACTCGAGGAAACGGGGCAGGATTCCGCCACACAGGAAGACACCGCCTGTGCTACCCAGGGTCAGAACGCCATTGCCGGCTACCCGACCGAGAATTTCACAGAAATGGCTGAGCGTGTGGCGAGCCAGCCTGTCGGTGTTTTCTACCGCAGCCGCGGTGATTTTCTCCGGCGCATCCAGTGGCGCCGCAACGCCCTGAATCTCCGCATGGGCCTGATACAGGTTCAACAAGCCCTGACCGCACAGAATCCGTTCCACGGACACCCGGCCAAACCGGGCCTTGAGAATCCGCAGCACAGCCATTTCGGCATCGTCCGTGGGCGCGAAATCCACGTGGCCACCCTCGGTCATCAACGGCACCCAGCCATGCTCGATGGGCACTAACCCTGAAACACCGAGCCCGGTTCCCGGACCCATCACCAGCCTGGGGCGCCGGCTGTCACCGGGGCCGCCGCAAACATGCACCAGATGGTCGTTCGCAACGTGAGGAACGCCGAGGGCCATGGCGGTAAAATCGTTGATCACCTTGAACCTGGACCAGCCAAACTGTGCGCGGACTTCTTCGGTATCAAAAAGCCAGTGGTTGTTGGTCATCCGAACCTGGGTCCCGCGAACCGGTGAGGCAACAGCCAGACAGGCCCCATCGACCTCCGAAACCCCAACCCTAGCCAGGTAATCCCGCACTGCGTCATCGAGGTTCGCGTATTCCCCGCAGGGCAAAATCTTGATGGCGCGAGGCTGCACGGTTCCCTGCTCTACCAGTGCAAAACGCGCATTGGTGCCACCAATATCACCGACCAGTGAATAGTGTGTTGCTGTCATGCCTCGTGATTCCAGAAAAAGCTGGCCCCTTCCTCGGGATTGCTGGCAGCGCGTCGCATCCAGCCGAACAACTCCCGACCATAGCCGTGATGATACCCGGTCAGGTCCGCTTTTTCAGATTCCCGGCCGGCGAACTCCTGATCATCCAGGCGGATGGCAAGAACACCACTCTCGGCATCCAGACAAACCATGTCGCCATTCTTGACCTTGGCCAGCGGGCCACCGTCCAGCGCCTCCGGGTAGACATGGATCGCCGCAGGCACCTTGCCCGACGCACCGGACATACGGCCATCCGTCACCAGACCAACCTTGAATCCGCGATCCTGCAACACGCCAAGGTAGGGGGTAAGCTTGTGCAGCTCTGGCATACCATTGCTCTTGGGACCCTGGAAACGCACGATCACAATACAATCCCTGTCCAGATCCCCTGCCTCAAAGGCTGCCTTGAGTTCGTTCTGGTCGTTGAACACAACGGCCGGCGCTTCAACTTTACGGTGCTCCGGGGCAACGGCAGAGACCTTGATAACGCCCCGACCGAGGTTGCCATCAAGCACCCTCAGCCCACCATCGGGTGCAAACGGCTCGGCAACCGGGCTGAGCACATCCGGGCGAAGACTTTTTTCCGGCGCGGGCTTCCACACCAGTTGCTCATCCGACAACTCCGGCATCTCGGTATAGCGCTCAAGGCCATAGCCAACCACTGTGTTCACATCGTTATGCACGTATCCGCCGCTCAGCAGTTCCCTGATCAGGAACGGCGTTCCGCCAGCCTCGTGGAACGCATTCACGTCTTCCTGCCCGTTAGGGTAGATCCGGGTCATGGACGGAACCACGGAGGAAAGCTCGGCGTAGTCGTTCCAGTCGATGATGATCCCCGCCGCCCGGGCAATCGCTATCCAGTGAATGGTGTGATTGGTGGAACCGCCAGTAACCAGCAGCGCCACCAGAGCATTGACAATGCTCTTTTCATCCACCATATCGCCCAGACCCAGCTCGCCACCGTGAGGCTTGGACAGCCTGATCACCTGCTCGGTCGCCGCCCGGGTAAGCTCATCACGGAGCGGCGTATTGGGGTTCACAAACGCAGACCCCGGCATATGCAGGCCCATGACTTCCACCAACAGCTGGTTGCTGTTGGCGGTGCCGTAAAACGTACAGGTGCCGGGGCTGTGATAGGACTTGCTCTCGGCCTCCAGCAATTCTTCCTTGCCAACTTTGCCCTCGGCGTAAAGCTGGCGGATCCGCTGTTTCTCCTTGTTCGGGAGCCCTGAAGGCATTGGACCTGCCGGAAGCAGAATAGTGGGCAGATAGCCGAAGCTCAGCGAGCCTATCAGAAGGCCAGGCACAATCTTGTCGCAGATCCCCAAAAGCAGCGTGGCATCGAACATGTTGTGACTGAGGGCCACGGCCGTACTCATGGCAATGGTGTCCCGGGAGAACAGACTCAGCTCCATACCCGGCTGGCCCTGGGTTACGCCGTCACACATGGCCGGCGTACCCCCGGCCACCTGAGCCACCGACCCCATTCCACGGGCCGCCTCCCGAATAATATCCGGGAACTTTTCGTAGGGTTGGTGGGCCGAAAGCATATCGTTATAGGCCGTTACCATGGCCACGTTGGCCTTGTTCATGAATTTCAGGGTGTCTTTGTCACCCTGATTACAGGCCGCGAAACCGTGGGCCAGATTGCCGCAGGACAGAGAGCTCCGGTGTGGAGACTGGGCTTTGAGGGCATTCATGCGGTTCAGGTAATCCTGCCGCGTTGGGTGACTGCGCTCGATGATTCTCTGGGTAACCTTATCTACGGTCGGGTGCATGGTGGGCTCCATTGCGTAATTTATTAGAGTGGTCGTTTTTAGACGTAATTTTACTTCCTTTTTTTGGCATTTCCACCGGTTAATCGTTCATTTCTTCTTTTTTTGTTGTTATATTTACTACATTACTGAGGTAAAACGAACAAAAAACGACCACCCAAGGAGTCAGACAATGACGATCCGTATCGCAATCAACGGTTTTGGCCGCATCGGTCGCAATGTTCTCAGAGCATTGTATGAAGTTAACTACCGGAGCCAGCTACAGGTTGTTGCCATTAACGACCTTGGCGACGCCGAAACCAACGCCCATTTGCTCAAGTATGACAGTGTTCATGGTCGATTTGAGGCCGATGTCAGCCACGACTCAGAATCGCTGACAGTGAACGGCGACCGCATTGCTATCACAGCACTGCGCAACCCCGAAGAACTGCCCTGGAAAGATCACCGTGTCGACGTTGTTTTCGAGTGCACCGGGCTTTTCACCAAACGGGACAAGGCGGCAGCTCACCTGAAAGCCGGCGCGCGCAAGGTTATCATCTCTGCACCCAGCCCCGATGCGGATGCCATGATTGTCTACGGCGTGAATCACGAAACCCTGACCACCAATCACGACATTATCTCCAACGCGTCTTGCACTACCAACTGCCTGGCACCGGTTGTCGAAGCCTTGCACAAGGCCATCGGCATCGAGAGTGGCCTGATGACCACCATCCACTCCTACACCAACGACCAGAAACTGAGCGACGTGTACCACTCTGATCTTTACCGCGCTCGCTCTGCCACTCAATCGATGATTCCAACGAAGACCGGCGCGGCTGCCGCCATTGGCAAGGTTATTCCGGAACTTGAGGGAAAGCTTGATGGCCTCGCAGTTCGCGTCCCCACCATCAACGTATCATTGGTGGACTTTGGCTTTATCGCCAGCCGCGAAACGACCGTTGACGAAGTAAACGAGGCGATAAAAACAGCGGCCGAGAAAAATCCGGTTCTTGGTTATAATATCGAGAAACTGGTCAGCATCGACTTCAATCACAACGCACTTTCCAGCATCTATGATGCCAACCACACCCGCGTTCTGGGTCGTCACGTAAAAGTCATGGCCTGGTACGATAATGAATGGGGCTTCTCGAATCGTATGCTGGATAATGCCCTCGCCCTCCTCGAGGCCGGCCAGTAAATCTGGCCGTTTCAGCTGATTCCGCTACTCTTTTCGAGACCATTTTGAAGAACCAAAGGACACCAACCATGCTCAGGCGTACCAAGATTGTCGCCACTCTCGGCCCGGCCACCGATTCACCGGAATCCCTCGCGGCCATTATCGCCGCCGGTGTGGATGTCACCCGACTCAACTTTTCCCACGGCAGCGCCGAAGAGCACATCGGCCGCGCTCGCCGGGTTCGCGAAGCAGCAGCGGCCCAAGGCCGGTTTGTCGCTTTGCTGGCCGATTTGCAGGGCCCCAAGTTGCGCATCGCACGGTTCTCGGAGAACAAGGTCACCCTCAAGGCAGGCCAGACGTTTATCCTGGACGCTGCCATGGACAAGGAGGCGGGTACCGAGGAAAAGGTCGGCATCGACTACGAGCAACTGATCGAAGATGTGGAACCGGGAGACATTCTGGTTCTGGACGATGGCCGCATTGAGATGGAAGTGCAGTCGGTCAGCGACCACAGCATCACTTCCACCGTGCTTATCGGAGGTCCGCTCTCGAACAACAAGGGCCTGAACAAGCGCGGCGGCGGCCTGTCCGCCGATGCACTGACGGAGAAAGACAAACAGGATATCGTGACGGCCGCCAAACTGGGCGCGGATTACGTGGCGGTTTCGTTTGTGCGTACTGCCGAGGATATGCACATCGCCCGGCGCCTGCTGAAAGAGGCAGGCTCCGACGCAGGCCTGGTCGCGAAAATCGAACGGGCGGAACTGGCCGACGATGTGGAAGCCCTGGACGCGGTAATCGAAGCATCCGATGCCGTGATGGTTGCCCGTGGCGATCTCGCCGTTGAAATCGGCGACGCCCAGTTGGTGGGCGTACAGAAGCACATCATCTCCCGCGCCCGCGTTCTCAACCGCGCGGTGATCACGGCCACGCAGATGATGGAGTCTATGATCACCAGCCCGATGCCAACGCGAGCCGAAGTCTCAGACGTTGCCAACGCGGTGATGGACTACACTGATGCAGTGATGCTGTCTGCGGAAACAGCCGTGGGCGATTATCCCAAGGAAGCAGTCGAAGCCATGGTGCGCATCTGCCTGGGCGCAGAGAAGCATCCGTCGATGCATCAGTCCAAACACCGGATTCACGAGAGCATGGAGGAAGTTGATGAAGCTATCGCTCTTTCCGCCATGTACGCCGCGAACCACCTTGAGGGTGTCTCGGCCATTATCTGCATGACCGAGACGGGTGCCACGCCGAGGTTGATGTCTCGCATCAAGTCGAGCCTGCCAATCTTTGCGTTTTCGCGCCATCACTCCACCCAGCATCGGGTCGTTATGTTCCGTGGCGTTCAAACGGTGCCTTTCGATTCAGCCAAGATTCCGAACGAGCGGACCAATGCGCTGGCGGTGTCGGAGCTGGTGAATCGCGGAGCAGTCAAGGATGGTGATCTGGTGGTGATTACCAAGGGTGATTATGTGAATGCCCAGGGTGGAACCAATACCATGAAGATTGTTCGGGTTGGGTCGGATATCCGCTGATTATTTCTTCCCGATTAGCCCGCCGTCGGCGGTGGAAGACCTTGTAGCCTGAGGTTCTTGTGCCGGGCGGCAGTGGGGTTCCCCTTTCCAAAAACCGCTACGAGCACATCCATGTGCGCTTGGCTGTGGCCATCCTTGGCCACAGACATTTTTGGAAAGGGGAACCCCACTCCCTCGTTCAGAATGTTGCAGTTTTCTCGGCGTGACAGTTTCTCGAGTATTGAGAACTAAGCACGTAGGTCGGATTAGCCGCAGGCGTAATCCGACAAAATCCAAGCATAATTACAGTGCCAGATCAGCAAGGCTCCCCCGCGCAATCTCGGTAATCTGCGCCCAGTCCTTGGCCGCGACCAAATCTGCAGGGGTCAACCAGGTGCCACCAACGGCCTGGACGTTGCCCAGTGCCAGGTAGTCTGCCGCGGTGTTGCGGCGTATGCCGCCGGTTGGGCAGAAAGTGACGTCCGGGAATGGCCCGCTGAAGGCTTTGAGGGCCGGGATGCCGCCGGCGACTTCGGCGGGGAAGAATTTGAATTCGCGGTACCCGAGGTTATAGCCAATCATCATTTCCGAGATGGTGGCAATGCCCGGCAACAGCGGGGCTTCAGAGGTCAGGCCGAATTCCAGGATGGCTTCGGTTACGCCCGGGGTGATTACGAACTGGGCGCCAGCGGCCTCTACCTGTCGGTACTGGGCAATGCTGGTAACGGTGCCCGCGCCCACCCAGGCGTCCGGGATGGCTTTACGGACTTCTTCGATGGCTTTTAGGCCGTGTTCAGTGCGCAGGGTAATTTCGAGGACGTTGATGCCGCCATCAACGAGAGCCTGGCAAAGGGGCACGGCGTCGTCGAGGTCCTGAATGGCGATGACCGGCACCAGAGGTGAGGATTGCAGTACTGCCCTGACGCGCTCGCGGTGGTAATCGGAAAGTTGGCTCACGGTTTTCTCCATAACAAATGTCGGGCGTTTCAGGGACTCCAGAACACCTGGAGGCCTGGTTTCAGGAAAGCTCTGATTGGCATCTCGAGCACCTTGTCCGGTTCAGACATAGCACGGTCCAGTGTCTGCAGTTTGTCCTCGCCCTTCAGATGCAACGCGGTGAATCGGGCATCTCTAAGGGGTGGCCAGGTCAAGGTGATGCGCTTCTGCGGCTGCGACGCGGGCGTGGCGGGCGCAACGATTTCCTGGCATTCAGGATTCATCGCACTTTCCAATTCGGGTGCGTCGGGAAACAGTGAGGCGGTATGGCCGTCGTTGCCCATACCAAGAATCAGCACGTCGATGGGCAGGGCCAGGTCCGCCAGCTCAGCCTTCACCCGCTCAAGTCCCTCTGAGGGTGTCGCACCAGGCTGTTTGAGCGACAGGAACCGGGCCGAGGCCGCCTTATTCTTCAGCAGGTTCTCCCGAACCAGGCGGGTATTGCTGGCGTCATCGTTTTCTTCCACCCAACGCTCATCCGCCAGCAGAACGTCTACCCTGCCCCAGTCCAGATCCTTGCCGGACAGCGCTCTGAAAAATGGCAGCGGCGTGGAACCGCCGGATACCACCAGGCTCGCCCTGGGCGCTTCTCTCAGGCGGGCCGTCAGAAATCCCGCCACGGCATCAGCAAGATCCAAGGCCACGCCATTAGCCGTGTCACCTGAACGGTCGCTGACACCCTCGGGCAAACGCAGATCACACATCTTCATACCAGCTCCTGCCATCCCGGGTAATCATGGCGATGGAAGCAACGGGGCCCCAGGTTCCCGCCGCGTAACGTTTTGGCGGCTCGCCGCCATCCTTCCAGTTCCGAATAACCTGATCGACCCAGCGCCAGGCATACTCCACCTCGTCACGGCGCACGAACAGGTACTGGTTACCCTTCATTACCTCCCACAGCAAACGCTCGTAGGCATCGGGAATCCGATCGGTAACAAAGGTCTCAGAAAAGGTGAGCTCCAGAGGGCCTTGACGAAGTCGCATGCCCTTATCCAGGCCCTGGTCCTTGGTGAGGATCTTCAGGGCCATGCCTTCGTCAGGCTGAAGACGGATAATCAGCTTGTTGTTGGCAAGGTGCTTCTGGTCCGGATCAAAAATGTAATGCGGCGCAGGCTTGAAGTGGATGATGATCTGGGACAGCTTTTCGGGGAGGCGTTTACCAGTGCGAATGTAAAACGGGACACCTGACCAGCGCCAGTTGTCGATCTCTGCTTTCAGCGCAACGAAAGTCTCAGTAGCGCTGCCCTTGTTTGCCCCCTCCTCTTCCAGATAGCCGGGCACCGGCCTGCCGTTACTGGTGCCGGCGGTGTACTGGCCACGCACCACGTAACTGTCCATCATATCGGGCGTTATGCGCTTCAAGGCCTTGAGAACCTTGACCTTCTCATCCCGGATGCTGTCGGCAGACAGGTCCGAGGGCGGGTCCATGGCGATCAGGCACAGCAGCTGAAGCAGGTGATTCTGGATCATATCGCGAATCTGGCCAGCTTTGTCGAAATAGCCCCACCGTCCCTCAATGCCAACGCTCTCGGCCACCGTGATCTCAACGTGAGAAATGTGGTTCTGGTCCCACTGGGAGGCAAACAGGTTGTTGGCAAAACGCAGAGCGATCAGGTTCTGGACCGTTTCCTTACCCAGGTAATGATCAATCCGGAACAGCTGGTTCTCGTTGTAGACCTCGCCAAGCTCATCGTTGATCACCTTCGACGACTCCAGGTCGTGACCGATCGGCTTCTCGACCACCACCCGCGTCTTCTCGGTGCAGCAACTTGCGGCCCGCAGATTTCGGGCTATGACGCCATACATGGACGGCGGGGTGGCCATATAAACAATAAGCTCATTATTGGCATCATCACGCCACTCGTTGAGCACACCAAAAGCGTCGGGTTCGTTAAAATCCAGAATCTGGTAATCGACCCGCTTAAGGAAGGATTCGGCGAGTCCAGCATCGAACTCTTCCGGCTTTACGTACTGCTTCAGCTTGTCAAACAACTGCTGGCGCACGGTCTCGTTATCGGCATCTGAGCGGGCAATGGCCAGAACCCGGCTCCCCTCCGCCAAGAGGTTGGCGCGCTCAAGCTGGTACAGCGCCGGAAACAGTTTTCGCTGGGCAAGGTCACCCAAGGCTCCGAAGAGCATCAGGTCACAACGGGTATTGATCTTGTTGACCATTGGTTCCTTCTCTCTGGTGGGCAGTCCGTCGCAAAAACTCGACGACAGAACTCAATGTAGTAATTTTAACCAAATAATGACATCCAAAAATCGTTTTTCCAAGAAAAAACTGCGTTTCGTGATACTTTTACTACCCCAAAACCGGTAAAAAAGCGGTATAATCACCGCGTTTTCAAGACAACGACCGCCCATGATTCAGGGAGTACCATTGATGGCCGCGAACCAGGCGCACCGTGACGACAATCTGCTTGAGGACATCCAGTCCAGGCTGGAGACCCTTAACAAATCCGAGCGGAAAGTGGCCGAGGCCATTCTCCGTGACCCAAGCGCGGCCACCCGTTACAGCATAGCTGCCCTGGCGAGAGCCGCCGACGTCAGCGAACCCACCGTTAACCGTTTCTGCCGGGGTTTCTCGGCAACAGGTTTCCCGGATTTCAAGATTCGCCTCGCCCAGAGTATCGCCACCGGCACCCCCTATATCGGCCAGAACGTGGAGCCCGACGACACCGTTGCCGAATTCGCCGACAAGATCATGCTCAGTACCATTGCCAGCCTGGACAAGGCTCGGCAAGCGCTGGACCCGAAAGCCCTGGCAACGGCCATCGATTACCTGATCCAGGCCAAACAGATCAATTTCTTTGGCATGGGCGGATCTGCTGCCGTGGCTATGGATGCCCAGCACAAGTTCTTCCGCTTCAATATCCCGGTCATGTCCTACGACGACGCCCTGATGCAGCGCATGGTGGCGGCCGGGGCAAACGTGGGCGATGTTATCGTGCTCATTTCCTACACGGGCCGCACCCGGGAAACCGTGGATATCGCGCAACTTGCGCGGGCCAACGGTGCTACGGTGATCGGTATCACCAACCCCGATTCCCCCCTGGCGGAAAGCTGCACGGTGGTGCTGGGCGTCACCGCGCCGGAGGACACTGAGGTCTATATGCCAATGTCCTCTCGCATCATTCATCTGAGCGTTATCGACATTCTTGCAACCGGCGTAACCCTCAAACGCGGCGCGGATTTCCTCGGGCACCTCAAGAAGATCAAGGAAAGCCTCAAGCCCACCCGCTTCCCACCGACCTGAGCCTCAGTGCCACAATAGAAGAGGTCAGCAGATACAAGAAAGCCCGGGCATTCGCACCGGGCTTTTCGTTGATCGCGGGGCGCCATTCGGCGCCTTTTTCATGACGCGGATATCAGGGTCTCTCGACCTCCGCCCGGTTTCGAAGGAACTGCTGGTACGCGGCGTATTCCCTCTGGCCTTCGAGAGATGCCAGGAATTCCCGAAGCTGGTTCAGTTCGGTACCATCTTCCGAGACCTGCCCGTCCGTGACCTCGTCCAGCGCGATCACCGCGGCAGAATTGGCCATCACAGCCTTGCCAAACCGGGCGCCATCCGCAGGGCGCGGCAAAGAAAACACCTGCTGGAGAATGGCGGGACCTGCCTCGGAGGCGTTCCGTGCCAGCCCTTCATAGCTGGACCACTCACCAATACCCTCGGGGCTCTGACCTGACTCAAGGTCAGCGATAATCGCGTCAGCCCTTTCAGAAAGAGCTTCCCGCGTCTTGCGCTGCTCCAGCGTCGTCCGGATCTGATCGCGAACCTGATCCAGGGGCAGCTGCTCGGCTTCATGATACTTATTCACCCGGGCAACGACAGACACGTTGTCACCCACATCGATCAACTCGGTGTTGTAACCCGCGTCCAGGACATCTTCGGAAAACAACTGCCGTACCAGACCGGCGTGGTCAAATGGCGCCTGACCACCGTCACGGGTAACGCCGTTGGCCTCCCGCACCTCAAGCCCGAGCTCTTCGGCAGGGCCCGCCAGATCATCGGCGGCATACGCGGAGTCGGCAAGCTCTGCCCGGACTTCAGCAAACTGCTCACGAGCCTTTTCACGGGCCAGCTCACGACGGAGCTGGTCTTCCATTTCATCCAGAGACGGCACCTCGGACTCCCTGACATCCTCGAGGCGAATAAGATGAACCCCGAACGATGTCCGAACCGGCTCGGAAACTTCGCCTTCCTCAAGGGCAAACAGGGCTTCCTCGAAGGGCTCGGCGTAAATGCCACGACCGGCATAGCCCAGATCGCCGCCGTCTTCGGCCGAAACGGTATCAATGGAGTACTCCCGCGCCAGGTCAGCAAATGACTCCCCAGCCGCCAGGCGCTCCTGGATCGTTGCCATGGTTTCGTCCGCGTCACTGCCCTCTTCGATCAGGATGTGGGACGCCCGACGCTCCTCACTGGCCAAATCGGCCGCCTGCTGCTCGTAGTAGGCCTGAAGCTCCGCATCGTCAACTTCAATGCTCTCAGCAAGGGCACCCAGCGAAAGTGTGATGTAGGCAGCGTCTACACGCTCTGGCTGCTGAAACGCGCCCGAGTTTTCTTCATAGAAGGCTTCAACGTCAGCATCAGAAACCGATACTGCGTCCGCCACTGAGCTGGCAGGAATATCCAGTACCCGGAAACTGCGTGTCTGGTTCTGAATCTGGAGCAGCTGTTCGGCATTCTCATCCGCCACCAGGCCACTCTGAACGATACCCGCACGGATCTGGTTCACCACATATTGCTTGCGCATGGCTTCCCGAAACTCGCCCACGCCCATGCCCATATTACGGACTGTGGCCACAAAGCGGTCGCGATTGAACTGGCCATCCACCTGGAACTGCGGCATCTGGGTAATCAACGCATCGATATCAGCATCATTGAGTTCCAGTCCCTGAGCGTTGGCATCCTGGATCAGGACCTGCTCCTGGATCAGGGAATCCAGAACGTCTGTGCGAATCTGGTCTTCGTCAAGCATCGAGGGATCCGGGTTTTCCATTCTGGATAGCCGGCGCTGGCTCTCCATCTGGACCACGCGGAGAAACTCCCGCTCGGTAATATCCTCGCCGTTGACGGTTGCCACCTCAGGCTCGCCGGAGAAGCCGCCGACAATGGCGTCCATCCCCCAGATGGATAGCGACACAATAAGAAGACCAATGATGACCTTGGCGATCGTGCCCTGGGCATTGTTCCGAATATCTTGAAGCATGTTTCTCCCGGATCCCTGTTCAAGGTAGTGCAGTTTTATTCGTTTCAGCGCGCGGCGAAGGGCGGACCTAACGTAAAAAGGCGCACCCGGTGTGGAATGCGCCTTGAATTCTTCTTGGGTGGCTTCCTGCGACAGAAGCCACCGGAGAAAGAACCGTTACTTAACGGCGTCTTTCAGGGCCTTGCCTGCTTTGAACCCAGGCACTTTGGAGGCCGGAATCTTGATCTCGGCACCAGTCTGCGGGTTACGACCGGTACGAGCAGCACGCTCTTTTACGGAGAAGGTACCAAAACCGATCAGAGTTACCTGATCGCCTTTTTTCAGGGCACCGGTGATTGAGTTGGTCATTGCGTCCAGAGCACGGCCAGCGGCGGCTTTGGAGATATCTGCGGACTCTGCAATTGCATCGATAAGTTCGGACTTGTTCACACTAAACCCCTTCGATTTCAGGTTGAAGATGTTATAGGTTGGTTTGTTTTTTCTCGGACGTTCTCGACTATCGCATAAGCGGTCGGAGAATTCCATTCTTCACTTTTCTTATTCCTTTCGGCTTTATACCGGCATTCGGAATAGGGACTGACTGCGCGGGAGCCCTTGGTATTGGCTGCTTCACGGCGAAACAGTTATACCAATGGGCTCTCAGGCATGTCAACAACTCATCAAGGCTTTAATGTGTATTTATGCGCTCTGACGCGTCGCCTTCTTCGTCACGCGGCTTGCCAGAACCCGTTTCCGGAGATGAATCTTCAGCCCTGGGCTCGGGTGAATAGGCCAGTGCAATATCCAGCACTTCGTCGATCCACTTCACAGGACGAATCTCCAGCGACTCCTTGATGTTTTCAGGTATCTCCTTGAGATCCCTGACATTCTCATCCGGAATGATCACCGTCTTGATGCCACCCCGATGCGCTGCCAGAAGCTTTTCTTTCAACCCACCGATGGCAAGAACACGTCCACGCAGAGTGATTTCACCGGTCATTGCAACGTCGGCGCGAACCGGAATCTTGGTCAGAGAAGAAACCAGCGCTGTGCACATACCGATACCGGCACTGGGACCATCTTTCGGTGTCGCGCCCTCCGGTACATGCACGTGCAGATCGTGCTTCTCGTGGAAATCATCGGCAATTCCAAGACCGGGTGCCCGGCTACGTACCACTGTCAATGCCGTCTGGATGGACTCCTGCATGACATCACCCAGGGAACCCGTCTTCACGACCCGGCCCTTGCCAGGCGTGAGGGCGCACTCAATATGCAGCAGTTCGCCACCCACCTGGGTCCAAGCCAGACCGGTCACCTGACCAATCTCGTTCTTTTCCTCGGCGAGGCCGTACTTGAATTTTTTGACCCCCGAGTAATCTTCGAGCATGTCCTGCGTGAGAGTGACAGAGACCTTCTCTCCGCTTTCCACATGGTCACGCACCACCTTGCGGCAGATCTTGGCAATCTCGCGCTCCAGGCCACGTACACCGGCTTCACGGGTGTAATAGCGGATCAGGTCGCGAAGGGTGTCCTCTGGCAACTTGAGCTCATCCTTGCGCAAGCCGTTGGCCTTGATCTGCTTTGGCAACAGATAACGCAGCGCAATATTGACCTTCTCGTCCTCCGTGTAACCCGGGATACGGATGATTTCCATCCGGTCCAGCAGGGCGGGAGGAATGTCCATGGAGTTGGAGGTACACACGAACATCACATCGGAGAGATCGTAATCCACTTCGAGGTAGTGATCGTTGAAGGTGTGATTCTGTTCCGGGTCGAGGACCTCCAGCAGCGCTGAGGCCGGATCACCACGATGATCCATGCCCATCTTGTCAATTTCATCGAACAGGAACAGCGGATTCTTCACGCCCACCTTGGACAGTTTCTGAAGAAGCTTACCGGGCAACGCACCAATGTAGGTTTTCCGGTGGCCGCGGATTTCAGCTTCATCACGCACGCCGCCGAGGGCCATCCGGGTGTACTTCCGGTTGGTCGCACGGGCAATGGACTGACCGAGCGAAGTCTTGCCCACACCGGGAGGACCAACCAGGCAGAGCACAGGACCCTTGACCTTCTTCACACGGCTCTGAACCGCAAGGTATTCGAGAATACGCTTTTTGACTTCATCGAGGCCATAGTGGTCCCGATCGAGAATTTCACGGGCTTTTTCGATGTCGTGACGGACACGGCTGCGCTTCTTCCAGGGAATCGCCAGCATCCAGTCAATATAACCACGGACGACGGTCGCTTCCGCAGACATCGGAGACATCATCTTGAGCTTGTTCAGCTCCGTTTCAGTCTTTTTGCGGGCCTCTTCCGGCAATCCGGCTTCTTCCAGCTTCTGCTCAAGCTCTTCGAAGTCGTTGTTGCCTTCGCCCAGGTTACCCATCTCTTTCTGGATAGCCTTCATCTGTTCGTTCAGGTAGTACTCGCGCTGGCTGCGCTCCATCTGCTTTTTCACGCGGCCACGGATGCGCTTCTCAACCTCGATCAGGTCGATTTCGCCATCCAGCTTACCGAGCAGCAAGTCCACCCGCTTGCGGATATCCAGCGCTTCCAGCAGTTCCTGCTTTTCCGGAATACGCATTTCCAGGTGAGCAGCCATGGTGTCGGCCAGGCGTTCAAGCTCCTCAATACCGGTGAGAGCATTGGAGACCTCGGAAGGGACCTTTTTGGAGAGTTTCACGTACTTCTCGAACTCGTCCATCAGGGTCTTTATCAGGACCTCCTGCTCGCGCTCGGGCAGCCCTTCTTCATCCATCAGGACAGCGCCACCGGACAGGTACTCACCCTCGGAGATATCGCTGATGGTGGCTCGGGCGTTGCCCTCTACCAACACCTTGACGGTGCCATCGGGCAGGCGAAGCATCTGCAGAACCGTTGCCAGCGTGCCCATCTCGAACACATCCTTCGGACCCGGCTCATCAGTAGAGGCGTCTTTCTGGGCTACCAGGAGGATTTCCTTGCTTCCTTCCATCGCGGCTTCGAGAGCCTGAATGGATTTTTCTCGGCCCACAAACAGTGGGACCACCATGTGCGGAAACACCACTACGTCACGCAGCGGAAGCAGCGGGTACTCTTGCACGGCATCTTCGGGTATACGGGTCATTGGGAATCCTCTGACGGTATTTCTTTCAGCATATCACCCTTCATTGGGGCGCCCGCAAAAATTGCAATCTTTTTACTAAACGAAACAGGGCAGGAATATCGCAATACAAAAACGCGAAAAGGGGCGTTGCCGCCCCTCTTCATTTCAACCGCTAGCCTAGACTCAATCCTCGGGCACAGCCTTGGCGTGATCACTGCTGGCGTAAATCTTGAAGGGCTCGGAGTCCCCGCTGATCACGCTCTCATCGATCACCACTTTGGTCACGTCATGCTCAGAGGGAATCTGGTACATGGTGTCCAGAAGCGTCGCTTCCATAATGGAACGCAGACCACGGGCGCCTGTCTTTCTCTCCATGGCCTTGCGGGCAACAGCCCGAAGCGCATCTTCACGAAAATCAAGCTCGACCCCTTCCATATCAAACAGCTTCTGGTACTGCTTGGTCAGGGAGTTCTTGGGCTCGGTCAGAATCTGCACCAGCGCTTCTTCATCAAGTTCGTTTAGGGTTGCCACTACCGGCAAACGACCCACAAACTCCGGAATCAGGCCGTACTTCACGAGGTCCTCGGTCTCCACATCCTTGATAACGTCGCCGGTGTTCTTGGCATCGTCCTGGCTGGCAACCGAAGCAGAGAAACCGATGCTGTTCTTCTCGGTACGCTCGCGAATTACCTTGTCCAATCCGGCAAAGGCGCCACCGCAGATAAACAGCATATTGCCGGTATCAACCTGCAGGAATTCCTGCTGCGGATGCTTGCGACCTCCCTGCGGCGGGACCGATGCAACGGTACCCTCGATCAGCTTCAACAGTGCCTGCTGAACACCCTCACCGGAAACATCCCGGGTAATGGAAGGGTTGTCAGACTTGCGGGAAATCTTGTCGATCTCGTCAATGTAGACTATGCCCCGCTGAGCCTTGTCGACATCGTAATCGCATTTCTGCAGCAGTTTCTGAATGATGTTCTCGACATCCTCACCAACGTAGCCGGCTTCAGTCAGCGTGGTGGCGTCGGCGATCGTGAAGGGCACGTTCAGCATCCGCGCCAGAGTCTCGGCCAGCAGAGTTTTACCACTACCGGTTGGGCCAATCAGCAGAATGTTACTCTTGCCTAGCTCGACATCACCCTTGCCTTCGCCATAACGCAAACGCTTGTAGTGGTTGTAGACCGCCACCGACAAGACGACCTTGGCCCGGTCTTGACCAATCACGTATTCATCAAGGGTATTGCGGATCTCGGCCGGTGTAGGAAGGCGATCGCTCGGCTCTTCCTGTGCATTCTCCTGGATTTCCTCCCGGATAATGTCATTGCACAGGTCGACACACTCGTCGCAGATGAACACCGAGGGCCCTGCAATGAGCTTTCGGACTTCATGCTGGCTCTTTCCACAAAACGAGCAGTAGAGCAACTTGCCGTTATCGTCGCCCCTGCCGTTTCTTTCATCTGCCATTGAAATACCTCTGATCTCGTTTTGCCGGCGTCACTGCCTGATACGCCGGCCAAGTATGATGCGATTACTTCCAGTATTATTTATTCGGTACGCGCTTATCAAGTATTGAATCGATCAGCCCATACTCTTTCGCCTGAGCCGGATCCATGAAGTTGTCACGGTCCGTATCCTTGGCGATAGTCTCCAGATCCTGACCGGTGTGATGGGCCAGGATCGAATTCAGGGTATGACGAATCTTCAGGATTTCACGGGTGTGAATCTCGATATCCGTTGCCTGACCCTGATAGCCACCCAGCGGCTGGTGGATCATCACTCGGGAGTTCGGCAGACACGCCCGCTTCCCGGCAGCACCGCCCGCCAAAAGGAAGGCACCCATGCTGGCCGCCTGGCCAACACAAAGGGTGGCTACATCCGGCTTGATAAACTGCATGGTGTCGTAGATAGACATACCTGCAGTTACCGAGCCGCCGGGGCTGTTGATATAGAGGTGAATATCCTTGTCCGGGTTTTCAGACTCGAGGAACAGGAGCTGGGCCACAATCAGATTCGCCATGTGGTCCTCAACCGGACCCACCATGAAGATCACCCGCTCCTTGAGCAGACGGGAATAAATGTCGAACGACCGCTCGCCGCGAGCTGTCTGCTCGATAACAATCGGTACCAGTCCGGAATTGGTAACCATTGCGGGACCATCAATTGGTTTCTGCGTCATGATGCGCCTGAACTCCTTATGGACAATGGGTCGTGGACTCGCGCCACGGCAGTTTCAATAAAGTTGCACCCCATACTTTGCCAGCAGCGGCCCCAGATGAAAACAGCCGGGCATGCCGGCTGTTCTCAGGGGTCGGCCTTCGGGACCGGCTTTCTACTCCGATCCCGGGCAAAATCAGCGCTGGGGCTGACCGGCCTGAACGGCCTCTTCATATTTGACTTTCTTTTCTTTGACCTGGGCCTGCTCCAGCACGTGGTCAACAACTGCATCTTCCAGGACTGAAGACTCAATCTGAGACTTCTGCTCCGGGTTGCTGTTGAAGTGTGCAACCACTTCTTCTGGCTGTTCATACGTAGACGCGATCTCCTGGATCTTTTCGTCTACCTTGGCCGGGTCGGCTTTCAGGTCGTTTTTCTTGACCACTTCCTGGAACAGCAGGCCAGTCTTCACGCGGCGCTCAGCCTGCTCCTGGAAAATTTCCTTGGGCAGCTGCTGCGGATCAATCTGGCCGCCGAAACGCTGGACGGCGTCCTGACGGAGACGATCGATTTCCTGATCAACCAGGGCAGCCGGAATATCCAGCTCAGTGGTTTCCAGCAGACCGTCAACAACGTCGTTCTTGACCTTGTTGGAAACCGCCTGCTTGAGCTCGCGCTCCATGTTCTTTTTGACTTCTTCGCGGAAAGTCGCTTCGTCTTCGGCATCAATACCGAACTTCTTGAAGAATTCGGTGTCGAGTTCCGGCAACTGCGGCTCTTCAACCTTGTGAATCTTGATCTCGAACTTGGCCGGCTTACCCGCCAGATCTTCGTTGTGGTAATCCTCCGGGAAGGTAACCTCAATTTCCATGTCTTCGCCGGCCTTACCACCAACGATGGCCTTCTCAAAGCCCGGAATCATCTGGCCGGAGCCCAGAGTCAGACGATGGCCTTCAGCGGCTCCGCCTTCGAATTCTTCACCGTCGATAAAACCTTTGAAGTCAATGGTCAGCACGTCCTTGTTTTTGGACTTGCGCTTGACTTCTTTCATGGTGGCCTGCTGACGACGCAGGTTGTCGATCATGTTGTCGACATCTTTGTCGGTGATCTCGGAAGTCAGCTTCTCGACTGAAATCTTGCTGAGATCGCCCAGCTCGATTTCCGGCAGCACTTCGAAGATGGCGACAAATTCAAGGTCTTTGCCCTCTTCCATGGTCTTTGGCTCGAACTTCGGCCAACCTGCCGGGTTGATATCCTGTTCCTGCAGTGCCTTGATGTAGTTGTCGCGCATAACCTCGCCAACGATTTCCTGGCGGACGCTGTCACCGAAACGACGCTTGACGACGCTCATGGGCACCTTACCCGGACGGAAACCGTTCAGGCGCACGGTACGCGCTGTTTCCTGCAGGCGTTTCTGGACCGCCTGGTCGATTTCCTGGGCGGGCACACCAATCGTCATTCGACGCTCGATGTTGGAGGTCGTTTCAACAGACACTTGCATGGAAGATCCTCAAATTACAGGTTCGGTATGTGAATGAAATTAAACCTAAAAGTCCGGTCCAAGGGAGATTCCCGGAAAAGGACCGAAAATTAAAAGCCGGTAGTTTATCATGCTTTGCACCGCCGAGAGAATCACCCTGCAATGCAGTTTGATGCTGCACAGTCACGGGACCGGCCGAATCTTGAAGACAGAGATGGGGACGAAAGAGAAAAAAGAAAGGGGTGGTGCGCGAGGAGAGACTCGAACTCTCACGGGTTGCCCCACTGGAACCTAAATCCAGCGCGTCTACCAGTTCCGCCACTCGCGCACAACAGACTGAAGAATGCCCGATGGCAAGCCTGCCATCAATCTATTCAACAAACGCGGAATCTACTCTGAAAGAAAAGTGGGGTGGACGAAGGGGATCGAACCCTCGACCGCAGGAGTCACAATCCTGAGCTCTACCAACTGAGCTACGTCCACCACATCGGGACATGCCTTTACTTTTCAACTTTGCTGGTTACGGTCGCTCCGGCGCGGACCAAGCCAACGACTTGATGGCGCGCCCGGCAGGACTCGAACCTGCGACCACCCGCTTAGAAGGCGGGTGCTCTATCCAGCTGAGCTACGGGCGCTTAACCGTTCGCCCACCTGAACATTCAGAAATTTGGTCGGGGTAGAGAGATTCGAACTCCCGACATCCTGCTCCCAAAGCAGGCGCGCTACCAGACTGCGCTATACCCCGTCTGAACTGAACAACAAGTGCCTCAGCAAAGTTGGCGCGCATATTACCGGCGCCGGAGGGTGCCGTCAACACGTATTTCCAAATTCCCTGAAACAACAGTCTCTTCAGTGACAAAGCGCCCTGACAAAAGTTCCGGCGCGCGCCGCCCAGACAACCGTCCAATTGGAGTTCCGGCGGAAGCATGAGACAATGCCGACCCTTCAATTTACCGATGCCCAACCGACAAGACGAGACATGACCGCCAAACTGATCAACGGAAAAGAGATTGCCGCCGAAGTAAGACAGCAAGTCGCCGCAGGGGTGGAAGCAAGAACCCAACAGGGGCTCAGGGCGCCCGGACTGGCCGTAGTCCTGGTCGGCAACGATCCCGCATCCCACGTTTACGTGGGCAATAAACGGAAGGCGTGCGACCAGGCGGGAATCCTCTCACTCTCATACGATCTGCCGGAAGACACTTCCCAGGAAGCGCTGGAAGCACTGATTGATGAGCTGAACGAGAACCCCACCGTGGACGGGATCCTGGTGCAACTCCCCCTGCCCTCGCATCTCGATGCAGATCCGATTCTGGTAAAAATCCGGCCAGATAAAGACGTTGATGGCTTCCATCCATACAACATCGGTCGCCTGATGCAGCGTAAGCCCACCCTGCGCCCCTGCACACCGGCCGGCATCATTACCCTGCTCGACAGCATCGACACGCCCTACAAAGGCCAGCACGCCGTCATCGTTGGCGCCTCCAACATCGTCGGCCGCCCCATGAGCATGGAGCTGCTATTGAAGGGTGCCACGACAACCGTGTGTCACCGATTCACGCCAGATCTGGAGAAGTTTGTTCGTGAGGCTGACATCCTGGTCGCAGCCGTCGGCAAGCCAGGCCTGATCAAGGGCGATTGGGTAAAACCGGGTGCAACCGTGATTGATGTGGGCATCAACCGGATGGACGACGGGAAACTGCATGGCGACGTTGATTTCGCAGCCGCTTCGGAGCGCGCAGCCTATATAACGCCGGTTCCCGGCGGCGTAGGGCCGATGACCATCGCCACCCTGCTGCAAAACACCCTCTATGCGGCTGATGTCTTGCACAGGGACTGAGCCCGGAGTCAGGGTTCAGGCTCTGCCTGATCCGACGTGCCACAAAAAACCCCGCCGAAGCGGGGTTTTTTATTTCGCAGCTCTTACTGCCCGTATTTGGCTTTCGCCTTCAGACGGTAAGCGTGCAGTAGCGGCTCGGTGTAGCCATTAGGCTGCTCGCGGCCCTTGAGAACCAGATCCAGCGCTGCCTGGAAGGCGACACTGTCATCGAAGTTCCCGGCCATCGGGCGGTACGCCGAATCACCGGCGTTCTGCTTGTCGACTACCGCTGCCATACGCTTCATGGTCTCCATGATCTGATCTTCAGAGCAGATACCATGGTGCAGCCAGTTGGCCAGCAACTGGGAGGCGATACGCAGAGTCGCACGGTCTTCCATCAGGCCGACATCGTTGATGTCCGGCACCTTGGAGCAGCCAACACCCTGGTCAATCCAGCGCACAACGTAACCAAGGATGCCCTGGGCGTTGTTGTCCAGCTCCTGCTGGATGTCCTCGGCGCTCAAAGAAGCGGGATCATCCATCACCGGTACGGTCAGGATATCGTCCAGCGCGGCGCGGGTGCGGCTTTCCAGCTGCTTCTGGACATCAGCCACACTTACCTGATGGTAGTGAGTGGCGTGCAGTGTAGCCGCCGTGGGAGATGGAACCCAGGCAGTGTTCGCACCGGCCTTCGGATGCCCGATTTTCGCTTCCAGCATGCCAGCCATCAGGTCAGGCATGGCCCACATGCCCTTACCAATCTGGGCAACGCCACGGAAACCGGTTTCCAGGCCGATGTCCACGTTCCACTGCTCGTAGGCATTGATCCAGGTCGCCTGCTTCATCGCACCCTTGCGGATAAACGGACCCAGCTCCATGGAGGTATGGATCTCGTCCCCGGTGCGATCCAGGAAACCGGTGTTAATAAACACAGCCCGCTCTTTCGCGGCGTGGATACAGGCTTTCAGGTTAACTGTGGTGCGACGCTCCTCGTCCATGATGCCGACCTTCAGGCTGAAGCGCGGCAGGCTCAATGCATCCTCTACACGACCGAAAAATTCGTTGGTGAATGCCACCTCTTCCGGCCCGTGCATCTTAGGCTTCACGATATACATGGAGCCTTTGGTGCTGTTCTGGAACTTGCCATTGCCCTTCATGTCGTGAATGGCGATCAGCGAGGTGATCAGACCGTCCATCAGGCCTTCCGGCACTTCGTTACCGTCTTTCAGCAGGATGGCCGGGTTGGTCATCAGGTGGCCGACGTTACGGATAAACATCAGGCTGCGGCCTTTCAGGCTCAGCTCGCTGCCGTCTGCCGCGGTGTAGGTGCGATCCGCGTTCATCTTGCGGGTCAACTGCTCGCCACCTTTCTCGAAGGTTTCCTGCAGGTCGCCCTTCATCAGGCCCAGCCAGTTGCGATAGGCCAGCGCCTTGTCGTCGGCGTCTACAGCGGCCACGGAGTCTTCGCAGTCCATGATGGTTGTCAGTGCAGACTCCATCAGTACGTCTTTGACGTGGGCACCGTCGTCTTTGCCAATCGGGTGAGTGGCATCGATCTGGATCTCGAAGTGCATGCCGTTCTTGACCAGCAGTACGCCGGTGGGCGCATCAGCGGCACCGGTGTAGCCAACAAAGCCGGCTTCGTCTTTCAGGCCGGTGGACTCACCGTTCTGCAGCTTGACGACCAGTTTGCCACCTACAACCACATACTTGGCAGCATCTTTGTGACTGCCAGAGGCCAGCGGTGCCGAGCTGTCGAGCAGGTTGCGGGCCCACTCGATAACTTTTGCACCGCGAACCGGATTGTAACCACGGCCTTTTTCAGCGCCGTCTTCCTCGGAAATCGCGTCGGTACCGTACAGCGCATCGTACAGGCTACCCCAACGCGCGTTCGCAGCGTTCAGAGCAAAACGGGCGTTCATGATCGGCACCACCAGCTGAGGGCCGGCCATGGTTGCCACTTCCGGGTCGACATTGGAGGTGGAGATCTTGAACTCGGAAGGCTCGTCAACCAGGTAACCGATGTCTTTCAGGAAAGACTTGTATTCGCCCATGTCGAGCTTCTGGCCCTTGTGATCCCGGTTCCAGCTGTCCATTTTTTCCTGGATAGCATCACGCTTGGCCAGCAATTCACGGTTGCGTGGCGCCAGCTCGTTCACGATCTTGTCAAATTCTGCCCAGAATTTATCGGCATCGATTCCGGTGCCCGGGATCGCTTCGTTGTTCACGAAATCATACAGATTCTTTGCGACCTGAATGCCGCCGACTTGTACGCGTTCTGTCATCGTTGTCTGCCTCAGTGGGTTACGTTTCCCGACTCCCCCTTCATCTTGAGGGGGCATTCTAATTTGAGCGCCGCATTGTAAGGGAAAATCCTTACAAGATCATTCCTGCAGGCGCAAAACTGGTCTGACCAACCGGCAGCTCCCGGAAATTCAGGCTTTACGCCAGGTCGTCCCCTCTCGGGAATCGTCCAGAATAATACCTTTCTCGAGGAGCTCGTCGCGGATCCGGTCGGCCTCGGCAAAATTCTTTGCCTTGCGGGCATCAGCCCTGGCCTGGATCATTGCTTCAATGTCTTCGGCGCTAAGCTCACCACCCGTGTCTGCCTGGAAGAACGCCTCGGGATCCTGCTGCAGCAGCCCCAGAACACCACCAAGCCTTACCAGAATCGCCGCACTTTGCTTGGCATCGTCTTCACGACCATCGCGACGATGCTGATTGATCTCGTTGGCAACAGCGTGCAGGACGGCAATTGCACCCGCGGTGTTGAAGTCATCGTCCATCGCCTCGGCAAACCGCTCGTCGTGCTCGGATTCCGGCACATCGGCGGCCTTGGCGGGCACAATGCCTCTAAGCGCATGGTACAAACGGGTCAGAGTTCGGCCGGCCTCAGCCAGATTTTCCTCAGAGTAATCCACCTGGCTGCGGTAGTGGCTGGAAACCAGGAAGTAACGGACCACTTCTGCCGGGTACTTCTCCATGATCTCGCGGATGGTGAAGAAGTTACCCAGGGACTTGGACATCTTTTCTTTGTTCACCCGGATGGCACCCGCGTGCATCCAGGTGTTCACAAAAGTGTGGCCAGTGGCACATTCTGACTGGGCAATCTCGTTCTCATGATGCGGGAACAGCAGATCCGGGCCACCGCCGTGAATATCGAATGTTTCGCCGAGACAACAGGTGGACATCGCAGAGCACTCAATGTGCCAGCCGGGACGACCGTCGCCCCAGGGCGACGGCCAGCTGACCTCCCCTGCCTTTGCCGCTTTCCACAATGCGAAATCGGCGGGGCTGCGCTTGGCTTCCTGAACATCCACCCGCGCGCCCGCCAGAAGATCCTCCAGCTTTTTCTTGCTGAGCTTGCCGTAGTCATCGAAGGAATCGACCGCAAAGTAGACGTCGCCATTGTCTGCTGCGTAGGCGTGGCCGCCAGCAATCAGTTTGTGGATCATCGCAATAATTTCGTCGATATACGCGGTAGCTCGGGGCTCTTCATCCGGTGACAGCACGCCGAGACGGGCTTCGTCTTCGTGCATGGCTTTGATCATCCGGTCCGTGAGCTCGTCATAGGGCTCACCGTTTTCATCTGCACGGCGCAGGATCTTGTCGTCAATATCGGTGATATTGCGAACATAGTTCACGTCGTAACCGCGATGACGCAGGTAACGGGTAATCACATCAAAGGCTACCAGCACCCGGGCATGCCCCAGGTGGCAGTAGTCATAGACTGTCATACCGCAGACATACATCCGGACCTTGCCAGGCTCAATTGGCCGAAACTCTTCCTTCTGTTGGGTCAGCGTATTGTAGATGCGGATCACTTGCCCCCCTTGCCCCAGGAATCCCTGAGCGTAACAGTGCGGTTGAATACCGGCCGACCGGCAGCCTCGGTATGGGCCTGATCACAGAAGAAGTAGCCTTCCCGCTCGAACTGGTATGGAAGATCCATACGGGGCGCGACAAGACTCTTTTCGACGCGCGCGCCTTTGAGAACCACCAGCGATTCCGGATTCAGGTGATCCATCAAATCGCCTTCCTTGTCACTGTCCGGCGACTCGTGGTTAAACAGGCGGTCATACAGATTGATGTCTGCCTCTACACTGTCACTCGCCGAAACCCAGTGAATCACGCCGTTCGGTTTGTAGCCCTCGGGATTGACGCCCAGGGTGTTGGGATCGTACTCACACTTGAGCTCGACAATCTGGCCACTGTCGTCACGAATCACTTCCCGGCAGGTCATCACATAGCCGCCACGGAGGCGTACTGCCTGGTCCGGGGCCAGCCGCTTCCATTTACGCGGCGGCTCCATTTCGAAATCTTCCCGGTCGATATACAGAGTCTGGGTCCAGGGCACTTCCCGCTCGCCCATATCCGGATTTTGCGGGTGCACTGGTAAGGTGAGCGTTTCGCTTTGATCCGCCGGGTAATTGGTCAACGTGACTTTCAACGGGCGCATCACACACATGGCTCTCGGGGCCCGGGTGTTGAGGTCTTCGCGAATGGCGTGTTCAAGCATACCCACATCCACAGTGCCGCCGGCCTTGTTCACCCCGATCATGTCGCAGAAGGTGCGGATGGACTCCGGCGTGTAGCCACGCCGGCGCATACCGGAAATGGTTGGCATACGCGGATCGTTCCAGCCATCAACTACATTCTCATCTACCAGACGCTTGAGCTTACGTTTGGAGGTGATGGTGTAGTTCAGATTCAGCCGGGCAAACTCGATCTGACGCGGATGGCAGGGGCCGGAAATGTTATCCAGCACCCAGTCATATAAAGGCCGGTGATCCTCGAACTCCAGTGTGCACAGGGAATGGGTGATTCCCTCCATGGCGTCGGAAATCGGATGCGTAAAGTCGTACATCGGGTAGATGCACCACTTGTTGCCGGTCTGATGGTGTTCGGCGTAACGGATACGATAAAGGATCGGATCCCGCATGTTGATGTTCGGAGAGGCCATATCGATCTTGGCCCGCAGCACCAGCTCGCCGTTCTGGTACTTGCCGTCCCGCATATCGCGGAACAGTTGCAGACTTTCTTCCACCGGCCGATCCCGGTAAGGGCTGTTCCTGCCCGGCTCTTTGAGACTACCGCGATACTCGGCCATTTCATCTGCCGTCAGGGCGCAGACGTAAGCCTTGTCCCGGGTGATCAGCTCCTCGGCGAACTCATAGAGGGCATCGAAGTAATCCGATGCGTACCGCACATCGCCAGCCCACTCGTAACCGAGCCATTCCACATCCTGCTTGATGGCGTCGATGTATTCCTGGTTTTCCTTTTCCGGGTTGGTGTCGTCAAACCGCAGGTTACAGTCGCCGGAAAAGGTCTCGGCGATGCCAAAGTTGAGGCAGATCGATTTGGCATGACCGATATGCAGGTAGCCGTTGGGCTCCGGCGGGAATCGGGTGACCACCTTGCCGGTATGCTCTCCGCTGGCGATGGCGTCTTCGATCAGGCTCTGGATAAAGTTGTGGGCTTTCTTCGACTCGGCGCTCATACAATCTCTGTTAAAAGGGGAGTGAATCTTAAACCGCGTATTATACTCACAAATCCTTGCCGGACTCATGCATAGCGGGAAACTCTTGAGTACAATGGGCCCGTTAACGTACCTAACCTTTCTGAACAGGAAAACCTGATGATTCTGCTGAAAACCAACTACGGTGACATCAAGCTGGAACTGGACTACGACAAGGCACCGGAAACCGCCAAAAACTTTGAACAGTACGTTCGCGACGGTTTTTACGATGGCCTGATTTTTCACCGTGTGATCAGCAATTTCATGATTCAGGGCGGCGGCTTCGAACCGGGCATGACCCCACGTAAAACCCGCGATTCGATTCAGAACGAAGCCGATAACGGACTGAGCAACATGCAGGGAACCATTGCCATGGCACGCACCATGGACCCGCACTCTGCCACAGCCCAGTTCTTTATTAACGTTGAGAATAACGGCTTCCTGGACCACACCGCCAAAAACGCGGAAGGCTGGGGCTACTGCGTGTTCGGCAAAGTGGCCGACGGCATGGACACGGTAAACGCGATTCGAGCAGTGCGCACCACCATGCGTGCAGGCCACCAGGATGTGCCTGCCGATGACGTGGTAATCGAAAAAGCCGAGGTTCTGGAGGACGCGTGACCACGCTGTTTATTTCAGATCTTCACCTCGAGGAATCCCGCCCGGATATTACTGAGGCATTTCTGGGCTTTCTCGACGGGAAAGCCAGTGGTGTTGATCAGCTGTATATTCTCGGTGATTTCTTTGAGGCGTGGATAGGAGATGACGAACGCACGCCGCTCCAGGAGCAGATTGCGACTGCCCTTCGAAAACTGCGGGACAGCGGCACCAGGATTTTCCTGATGCACGGCAACCGGGACTTTCTGATCGGCCAGGACTTCTGCGACCGGGCCGGCGCAACGCTGCTGGACGATCCGACGGTGATTGATCTGTACGGTACTCCTACCCTGCTGATGCATGGAGACAGCCTGTGCACCGCCGATGTGGAATACCAGAAGTTCCGGGCCAACATGCGTAACCCGCAGTGGCAGCAGATGATACTCCAGCGCCCCCTGAAAGACCGCCAGCAAATGGCCCGCCAGCTACGGGAAATCAGCATGGCGAAAAATCAGGGCAAGGAGGAGTTCATCATGGACGTAACGCCCGAGGAAGTGGTCAAGGACTTGGAAACGCACGGTGTCCAGCGAATGATCCATGGCCACACCCATCGCCCCGCGGTTCATGAACTGACGGCCAACGGGTCGCCGGCAAAGCGTATTGTACTGGGAGACTGGGACAAGAACGTTTGGTGGCTTGAGGCAGAGCCAGGCAAGGAGCCCGAGCTATTCAAGGAGCCGTTGTAAAAAAGCCGGGCAAATGCCCGGCTTTTTTAGTCTTGGTTTCAGTGCGCGAGTATCTGCTGGAGGAACTTCTGAGTTCTGGCTTCCTGTGGGTTGGTAAAGAACTCGTGGGGAGGCGCCTGCTCCACGATCTCGCCACCGTCCATGAAAATCACACGGTCCGCCACCGTCTTGGCAAAACCCATCTCATGGGTTACGCAGAGCATGGTCATACCGCTTCCCGCCAATTCAATCATTACGTCCAGCACTTCCTTGATCATCTCCGGATCCAAGGCCGAGGTTGGCTCGTCGAACAGCATGATCTTGGGCTTCATGCACAGGGCCCTGGCAATCGCCACACGCTGTTGCTGGCCGCCCGAAAGCTGCCCCGGGAATTTGTTAGCCTGATCCGGGATCTTGACCCGCTCAAGGTACTCCATCGCTGATGCCTCCGCTTCCTTTCGGGGCGTTTTTCGCACCCAGATCGGCGACAGGCAGCAGTTTTCCAAGACGGTCAGGTGCGGGAAGAGGTTGAAGTGCTGAAACACCATGCCGACTTCCCGCCGAACCGTATCAATGTGGCGGACATCATCGGTCAGCTCGATACCATCAACAATGATTTTGCCCTGCTGATGCTCCTCCAGCCGGTTGATGCAACGGATGAAGGTGGATTTTCCCGAGCCGGATGGCCCACAGATGACAATTCTCTCGCCCTGATCAACGGTCAGGTTGAGATCTTTGAGAACATGGAAGTCCCCGTACCACTTGTGCATGCCCTCAACCCGGATAATCCCCGGTTTTTTTCCCGGCTGGTCCTTCGGCGGGGTCTGCATTTCTGAGGTTTGTGTTTGGTCTGTCATAGGATTACCCGTCAGGTCTTATGACCAGTGTCTAGTTTTCGTTCAAGGTTCTGGCTGTATCTGGAGATGCCGAAGCAGAAGACCCAGAAACAGAACGCCACAAATACATAGCCCTCGATGGCAACATTCTGCCAGGCCGGATCGGTAACCGTGGACTGGACTGTGCCGAGGATATCGAAGAGCCCGATAATCAACACCAGCGTGGTGTCCTTGAACAGGGAAATGAAGGTGTTCACGATACCCGGAATAACCATCTTCAGAGCCTGCGGCAGGATGACCAGCCCCATTTTGCGCCAGTATCCCAGCCCCAGAGCATCGGCAGCCTCATACTGGCCCCGGGGAATGGCCTGCAGGCCACCGCGAATCACTTCCGCCATGTAAGCGGACTGCCACAGGGTTATACCGATCAGCGCCCGGGCCAGTTTCTCGAAGTTCACACCTTCCGGGAGAAACAGCGGCAGCATCACCGAAGCCATGAACAGAACCGTGATCAACGGAACCGCCCGCCATACCTCGATAAAGACCACACAGATCCCGCGGATGATCGGCATGTCGGAGCGACGACCCAGCGCCAGCAATATGCCAATGGGCAAGGACGCAATAATCCCGATGTAAGCCAGGATCAGGGTCAGCATCAGGCCGCCCCATTTCGAGCTCTGCACTTCTTCCAGGCCGAAACTGCCTCCGGGAATCAGGAAGTAGCCAACAATGGGCAAACCAAAGATACCGAACAGCCCGAGCCACTTGCGGCCGGGGAACCGCTCGATGAACTGGGGTACAAAGGAAACCGCCAGCAGCAGGAACATCACGTCGACCCGCCACTGCAGTTCATCCGGGTAGAATCCGTAGATAAAGAAATTCAGACGCTGGCTGATAAACAGCCAGCAGGCACCCGCTCCCGTACAGGCGCTCGGATCACTGCCAACAAAGTTGGCGTCGAGGAAAAACCAGTTGAGCAAAGGCCCTACACTGGTCACCAGCAGATAGGCCACACCCAGCGTCAATACCGTGTTGAACCAGCCGGAGAACAGGTTCTCCCGCATCCACTTGACCGGACGGAGCGCCTTCTTGGGTGCTTTCATGGTTGACTCGGTCATCATCGCTCCTTAATGGCCACAGCCCGGTTGTAAATATTCATGAACAACGAGATCAGCAGACTGATGGTCAGATATACCGCCATGGTAATGGCGACAACCTCGACGGCCTGCCCCGTCTGATTCAGCGTGGTGCCCATGAAGACCGCCACGAGATCCGGGTAACCGATGGCCGTTGCCAGGGAGGAGTTTTTCACCAGATTCAGATACTGACTGGTGAGCGGCGGAATGATGACCCGCATGGCCTGCGGTATCACCACCAACCTGAGGGTAAGACCATTGGGCAGCCCCAAAGCCTTGGAGGCCTCGGTTTGTCCCTTGCTGACCGACAGAATACCGGAGCGCACGATTTCAGCGATGAAGCTGGCGGTGTACAGCGACAGTGCAATCCACAGAGCCGCCAACTCCGGAATGATGGTAATTCCCCCGCCAAAGTTGAAGCCCCTGAGCGCTGGCAAATCCCACTCAAGAGGCCGACCGGCCACGAGATAAGAGATTATCGGTACCAGCACCAGAATTGCCACGCCGACCTTGAAGGTCGGGAAGATCTGTCCGGTCGCCAACTGGCGTTTTTTCGCCCATATCCGAATCCCGACGACAGCAGCGATGGCAAGCAGAATACCGCCCCAGACAATTCCGAAACCCTCCTGGGTCACTGGATCTGGCAGGTAAAGGCCCCGGTTGTTCAGGAACAGCGCTCCACCGACATCAACACTCTGGCGTGGTGACGGAAGATTGCTGAGTACGGCAAAGTACCAGAAGAAAATCTGCAGAAGCAGCGGTATGTTGCGGATCACTTCGATGTAAACCAGCGCCATTTTGGCCACAAGCCAGTTACTCGAGAGTCGCGCAACACCAATGATGAAACCGAGAATGGTGGCGGCAACGACACCCATCGCGGAAACAAGCAATGTATTGGTTAGACCAACCCAGAAGGTTCGGCCATAAGACATGGTTGCATCATAAGGCACCAGATTCATGATGATGCCGAATCCGGCGGTTTCACCGAGAAAGCCGAAACCGGTGCTGATGCCACGGCTTTCCATGTTGGAAAGCGTGTTATCGACGAGAATCCATCCGCCCCAGAACACGAGGGCAATGGCTACCGCCTGAAAGAAGAGTGAGCGGACCCGGGGGTCGTACCAGGGCTTGGGCCCTGCAGGTCGGGTATCGATTGTTTGTTTTTTCATGGATTGTCCTGAAGAGCTTCCCTGTGGTTTACAGCATCAGAGATAACGGCGAAGCCTCCCACAGGAGACTTCGCCGTATGCCTTCAGGTCTTAACGGACCGGCGGCGCATACATGATACCGCCTTCAGTCCAGAGCGCGTTGATTCCGCGATCCAGTCCCAGCGGGGTATCCGGTCCTACGTTGCGGTCATACATTTCACCGTAGTTGCCAACCAGTTTCACGGCCTGATAACCGAAGTCATCCGGCAGTCCAAGCTTGGCACCCATGTCGCCATCGGTACCCAGCAGGCGCTGGATATTCGGGTTGTCGGACTTCAGCATGTCGTCGGCATTGGCGCTGGTCACGCCCAGCTCTTCGGCGTTGATCTGAGCGAAAAGCACCCACTTGACGATGTTGAACCACTGATCGTCACCCTGGCGAACAACCGGGCCCAGGGGCTCTTTGGAAATGGTGTTCGGCAGGATCTTGGCTGAACTCGGATCAGACAGCTTCGAGCGAAGTGCCGCCAGTTGCGAACGGTCAGAGGTCAGAACGTCGCAACGACCCGCCGCAAAGCCCTGAACGGTTTGCTCGGAGGTGTCGAACACGATCGGCTTGAATTCCATGCCCTTGGCACGGAAGTAATCCGACAGGTTCAGCTCGGTGGTAGTACCGGCCTGGATACAGATGGTGGCACCGTCCAGCTGGGTGGCATCGTCCACACCGATACCCTTGTTGATCAAAAAGCCCTGACCATCGTAGTAATTCACGCCGGCAAAGTTCAGGCCCAGGGACGCATCGCGGGTCAGTGTCCAGGTGGTGTTACGGGAGAGCATGTCGATTTCACCCGACTGCAGGGCGGTGAAACGCTCCTTTGCAGTCAGTGGAGTAAACTCAACCGCGTTTGCGTCACCGAAAATCGCGGCAGCAACCGCGCGGCAGGTATCCACGTCGATACCGGTCCAGTTACCTTTTTCATCAGGCTGCGAGAAGCCAGGCAAACCGCTGGTCACGCCGCACTGGAGGTGACCTTTCTCCTTGACGTTCTCCAGAGTTGTAGCTGCCATGGCACCAGTGGCCGAGAACGTGCCTACGGCCAGAGCAATCCCCAGGGCAATCGATTTCGTCTTTCTCATTGTCTTTTCTCCGAACATCAGTTGGTTTTATCGCGACGAGTGTAATCAGCAATTTGCAAGCCACTCGGCGTAAGCCGATGATTTATATTATTTTTATCAATCACCGGCGCGTTTCAGGCGAATCTGGAACGAAGTAATACCATTTCATGCACCAGTTCGGCGCTTTCGCTCCAACCCCATGCGCCAAAAAAAGGCAGACCAAGGGCCGCGCCTATTAAAAGTAGAACAAGGTTCGGGAAATGAACTAGTTTTTATGCAAAATTATTTCGAAATTTTGAAAACTGGGGGCTCTGCGTAGGTCTCGAGGCGCTTCCGCCACCCCGGCAGCCAGCGCTCCCGCTCGATGGGATTCTCCGCGTTTTCTGCCCGGCGCGTCAGAACGGTGTCGGCTGCTTCCCTGAATTTCACAAGGGCGCTCTGATCCGGTGAACCAGACATTTCCAAAAGCACCTGAAGCAGCCCCCAGCCCTGGCCCTCATAGCGCTCCGTGGCCGAAAGCCCCTCGCCCTTGAAATTCACATAGTCGATGATGGCGTAAACGCCACCGGGTGTCTGGCTCAAAGACTCCAGCCTTCCTGCGACCTCTGACTTTTGATCATCCGGGGCTGCCTCAATAATCTTTCCAAGCGATTGCCTGGCGCGGCGGAATATGAATTCGGCCTGGATGCCCTGGGTACCCGCCAGAAACTCTCGCAGCTCTGCTACTCGTGGTGAATCGTCTACAGCCAGAAAGTCTGATTTTTCGCGCCAGGGAGCGTCAAAAGGCTCGAGCGCTCGCAACCATTCGGGAATATTGACCTGACGTTGTTCCATGTATTCCATCAGGGCAGGAAAACTTTCCACGAATCGCCCTTCAACGCCCTCCGGATACCAGATGAAGTGACCGATACCCAATGACGGAAACGCCTCGCCATCGTTCCAGTGGACCAGACACCGAAAACGCCCTGCGCACTCGTTCCGGAAAATCTGCTGGCCCACCCAGTCCAACTGGGCGGAGGTCAGTGCCAGGGAGATATCAACATCCGGGCCAGTCAGTGAAGTAAGTTGTGGGCCATTTGATTCGGGCGCGTTATCCTCATTAGTAGAATCACAACCAGTGACCACCAAAACACTCATCAGAGAGAGCAATACAAGGTATTTACCAAACACCAGCGCCTCCGGGAAAGTCAGAATTGTGCACGATCACGCTACCGCATGTTCTGCCAGCCTGGCTTTTATGTCCTCCGGAATCGGCAGTGCCTTCTCGGTTTCGTAATCAAAATGAATTAACACGGCGACACCCCGGGCAATCTGCTTGTCGCCCTGCCAGGCTTCCTGAATCACATGAAACGAGGAATTGCCGATCTTACCGATGCCTGTTTTGATCTTGACCGGAATATGCCAGTAGCTCTGTGCCATCAGATCAATCTCAAGTCGTGCAATGATCAGTGGCCAGGTCTCGGCTTCAAGGGTCGGGTGAAAAATACGGAAAACCGGCGTCCTGGCCTGCTCGAACCAGACCGGCAGAGTGGTATTGCTGATATGCCCGAGGGCATCGGTATCGCTGAAACGTGGTTCCAGTTCCAGATGAAACATAGCGGCTTCCCTCTTTCTGAAAACCGCCTACTATACACCGGCCGGGCCCAAAGACCCCAGAGCCGAGACTAAGGCAGGATACGCAGAATCCGTCCATCCGCACTGTCAGTGAGCAGATACACCGCCCCATCAGGCCCGGTAGCCACGTCCCGGATCCGTTCGCCCATTGCTTCGAACAAACTCTCGACGTCGCTTGCTTCACCAGCTTCCAGTGTGACGCGGTGAACGCTTTTATCGGCAAGGGCGCCGACCAGAAGGTTTCCCTGCCAGTCCGGAAACAGCTCACCCCGATAGCGGGTCATGCCTGAAGGGGCAATTGAAGGGGTCCAGTGCAACAACGGTTGCTCCATACCTTCCCGCTCAACAAAGGGCGTGATCATGGCGCCGGTGTAATCGATGCCGTGCGTGATCACGGGCCAGCCATAGTTGTGTCCCGGCTCGATAATATTTATCTCATCACCGCCGCGGGGGCCATGTTCATGGGCAATCAAGACGTTTTCGACGGAATCAAACACCAGCCCCTGAACGTTCCGGTGCCCGTAACTGTATATTTCCGGCAGAGCGCCTTCCCTGCCAACGAAGGGGTTGTCGGCGGGAACACTGCCATCCGGGTTCAGCCTCACGATCTTGCCCAGATGACTGGACAGGTTCTGCGCCTGCTCCCGATAGTCAAATCCGTCTCCCAGCGTCACGATCAGCGTACCGTCCGGAAGCCAGGCCATTCGGCCACCGTAGTGGGCGCTGCCTTCCTTGGCCGGCTTGGCACGGAATATCTCGACAACCTCCGTCAAGGCCTCCGCCTGCAACTGACCACGGGCCACGCACAGGTGATTCGCAGAGGCCGTCCCGCAAGAGTAGGCGAGAAAGACCAGTTGGTTATTCTCAAAGTCCGGCGACAACAGCACATCGAACAGACCTGCCTGAGCATCATTGAAAACCGGCGGAACTCCGGTAATCGGCGCCTGGCCGAGCTCCCACTCCTCTGAAATCATCCGCAACCGCCCTGCCCGCTCCGTCACAAGGGCGCCACCACCTGGAAGAAACGCCAGGGACCAGGGATGCTCCAGCCCGGAAGTCAACGTCTCGACGGTGTAGTCGCTCAAGGACTGGGCCTGTGTCGGACCTGGCAGCGCCCCGAGGCCAACCGCCAGGCAAAAGGCCAGCAGGGTTCCTGAGGCGTGGCTACTGACCCCGGTGGCAGGCCTGGCAGTAAGTCTGGCGAACAGGGCTCCGGCAAATGCGGCGGTTAACAGCATGGCAAGCAGACCTCCCCCGGTTCGGGTCGCCGCAATCAGGGTTGGCATGGGAGCCAGGGCATTAACCAACACTAGTGCAACCCACAGCCCGGATGCCCCGGCCAGGCCGAACAGTGGCACCCGAAGTCCGCGCCCCACGAAACGGGAAACGACCGCCGCAGCGCCCTGGGAAATAAGGAAACTGAGTCCAAAGAGGAGCAGGTAGAGCGGCGCAAAAGAGACCAGATCATGCCCGGTGGCAGAAATGCGGGCGTCAAGCCCAACCGCTACACCCATAGCCTGAAGGGCCCAAAGATTTAGCTGGGTCTGAACCACGGTGCCAAGAATTACCCCGACCGCCAGTGCCACCCAAAAGCTGATGACGTTTCTCTTCGTTAACTGCCGTCCTGCCATTGCTCCGCCTCCAAAGCCCTTTGCCGTTTATACGACCCATTCTGTCAGATACAAACACAAAAAAGCCGGAGCATCACGCTCCGGCTTTTTTCGAGGCGGATTCAGCCCGCGAGCTCACTGCTCCACGAACGCCCGCTCAATCACGTAATGACCCATATCGCCGCCCCGGGCTTCCTTGAAGCCCATGTTGTTCAGGATGGCGCAGGTGTCCTTGAGCATGCTTGGGCTGCCGCAGATCATGAACCGGTCATTCTCCGGGTCAAAATCCGGCAGGTCCAGATCACGGGTGATTTTGCCGGTCTCCATGGCATCGGTCAGCCTCCCCTGGTTGCGGAAGTCTTCCCGCGTCACAGTCGGATAGTAAACCAGCTTGCCCTGGACCATTTCGCCGAAGTATTCATTCTCCGGCAGCTCCTCGATCTCCTTCTGATAAGCCAGCTCGGAGACGTAACGCACGCCATGGGTCAGAATAACCTTATCGAACGCCTCGTAGACTTCCGGGTCCTTGATGATGCTCATGAAAGGCGCCAAACCAGTGCCGGTGCTGATCAGCCACAGATTCTTTCCGGGCAGAAGGTTGTCCAGAATCAGCGTCCCTGTCGGCTTGCGGCTCACCAGAATTTCGTCACCTACCTGGATTTTCTGAAGGCGGGAGGTCAGTGGGCCGTCCTGGACCTTGATCGAGAAGAACTCAAGCTCTTCCTCGTAATTGGCACTGGCGATACTGTAAGCGCGCATCAAAGGCTTACCCTCGGTCTCCAGGCCGATCATGACAAAGTGCCCGTTCTTGAAACGGAAGCCCGGATCACGGCTTGTAGTAAAGCTGAACAGGGTATCGTTCCAGTGATGGACGCTGGTAACTTTCTCTTTAATCAGGTTGCTCATGTAAACCTCTTGCCTGTTCGTTACGCTTTCTTACGGCGAATGATTCAATTTTGGATTGCGCTAAGTCTAACCCGACACTAACCTATCGGGAAAATGGGATATTCTCATAACCTTATTCGAGTGAGCCGATTAAGAGCGAAAAGTTATGAAGTACAGTTTTCGACAGCTGGAAGTTTTCCTGGCAGCCGCCCATTTCCAGAACATTACCCGTGCTGCCGAATCGCTGGCCATGTCGCAATCGGCAGCCAGCAGTGCGCTGAAAGAACTGGAAAACCAGTTCGACATCCAGCTGTTCGACCGCGTTGGCAAACGGCTCCAGTTAAACGAGCTGGGGCGGCTTTACCGCCCCAAGGTGGAGGCCGTCCTTGCCCAGGCCAATGAGCTGGAACAGGCCTTCAGCAAACACACGGAGGTGGGCGCCCTGAAAGTCGGTGCCACCCTGACTATCGGGAACTATTTGGCCGTGGGGGTCATGGCCCAATACATGAATACCCCTACCCATCCCAGAGTCTCCCTCGAAGTCGCCAATACCAGCACCATCGCAAGACGAGTGAGAGACTTCGAGCTGGATATTGGTTTGATCGAGGGGGAATTGCAGTCTTCAGAACTGGATGTATTGCCCTGGCGGGGAGATGAGTTGGTGGTGTTCTGTTCACCCACCCATCCACTGGCCCAAAAAACATCACTGACGGATGAAGACCTGCGCACCGCCACCTGGATCATGCGTGAGCAGGGGTCAGGAACCCGCCAGAGTTTTGAGCGGGGCATGCACGGCCTGTTGCCGGATCTGAATGTGCTGCTGGAGCTGGAACACACCGAGGCCATAAAACGGGCAGTGGAAGCCGACCTGGGCATTGGCTGCCTTTCGGAAGTTGTGCTGGCCGACGCGTTCAAGCGCGGAAGTCTGGTGCCACTGACGGTACCGGAACACCGTCAGTTTGATCGGCAGTTCTATTTCATCCTGCACAAGCAGAAATACCGTAGCGCCGGAATTGATGCCTGGATAGAGCTTTGTCGGCAGTTACGCTGAGATGGGCCCGCTGTGAAAGCGAAACTCCTGATCCGGATCTTCAATCAACGCCCGCTCCAAGGCCAGAAAATCCCCCACACGGGCCGCGATCGGTCCACCAGCGGCCTGTTCGGCCAGAGTCAAGTAGTCCTGGTAATGCCGGGCTTCGGACTTCAGCAAACTGGTGTAGAAATCCGCCAGCTTCTCATCCAGGAACGGAGCGAGCGCGGCAAACCGTTCACAGGAGCGCGCCTCGATAATGGCGCCCACAATCAACACATCCACCAGGCGGCCAGGATCTTCTGACCGGACTTCCTGTCTTAATCCTGCCGCGTATCGGGCCGGGGTAAGATGGCAATAGTCCACGCCGCGCTTTTTCATAATCGCGAGCACCTGCTCGAAATGCCGGAGCTCCTCACGGGCCAGCCGGGACATCTTGTTCAGCAGGTCGGTGTTGTCAACGTACCGGTACATCAGGCTGAGCGCGGTGGAGGCGGCCTTCTTTTCGCAATGGGCGTGATCGATCAGCATCAGGTCCTGATTCGCCAGGGCATTGTCGATCCATTGCTGAGGGGTCTGGCACGGCAGGAAGTTGTGAATCTCTTGCAGGGCGTCGTTCATGGTTGAATACAGTTGTTGATTTGCGGCCGGCGAGTATAGCGCACTTAACAGATTCCTCCGACCTCTGTCCAACTTAACTTTATAAGGGGTTTCCTATAGAATGCAGCGCCAGATAAAGGAGTCTCTGAATAAACCCTGAAACCCCATCGGTGATTTGAGGCATTATTCAGAGGCTCCTGCGGCCTTTCCGCCAAAACCTCCCGCCAAGGCATGAAGCCAACGGCGCGGGACATTCCAACTGATGAGGGTCCATATCGTGTTAGAAGCCTATCGTGAACACGTTGCCGAACGTGAAGCCCTGGGTATTCCTCCCAAGCCCCTGAACGCCGAGCAGACTGCTGCTCTGGTCGATCTGCTGAAAAACCCGCCGGCCGGCGAGGAAGACACCCTGGTGTATCTCCTGGAAAACCGCGTACCGCCGGGTGTCGACGAAGCCGCCTACGTAAAGGCCGCGTTCCTGACTGCTATCGTAAAAGGCGAAGCCTCCTCTCCGCTGCTGGACAAGCCGACAGCAGTCAAGCTGCTGGGCATGATGCAGGGTGGCTATAACATTGCGACCCTGGTTGATCTTCTGGACGACTCGGAGCTGGCTGAGCTGGCCGGTGAGCAGCTGAAGCGCACCCTGCTGATGTTCGACGCCTTCAACGACGTGAAGGAAAAGATGGACGCTGGCAATCCGGTTGCCAGGGCAGTTATCGAATCCTGGGCCAACGGCGAGTGGTTCACCAATAAGAAGAAGGTACCAGAGAGCACCAAGATGGTGGTGTTCAAGGTCACTGGCGAAACCAACACCGACGACCTGTCTCCGGCTCCGGATGCCTGGTCCCGTCCGGACATCCCGCTGCATGCCCGCGCTGCCTACAAAATGGAACGCGACGGCCTGAAGCCGGAAGAGCCCGGCGTTACCGGTCCCATGAGCCAGATCGACGAGATCAAGGCCAAGGGCCTGCCCGTTGCCTTCGTGGGTGATGTTGTCGGTACCGGTTCTTCACGTAAGTCGGCCACTAACTCCGTTCTGTGGTTCTTCGGTGACGACATTCCGGGCGTGCCGAACAAGCGTGCCGGCGGTGTCTGCATCGGTAACAAGGTCGCTCCCATCTTCTTCAACACCATGGAAGATGCCGGTGCCCTGGTGTTCGAAGCCCCCGTCGACGACATGAACATGGGCGATGTTATCGAGATCCGCCCGTATGACGGCAAGATCCTGAACGAGGCTGGCGAGACTATCTCCGAGTTCAAGTTCAAGTCTGACGTGATCCTGGACGAAGTTCAGGCTGGCGGCCGTATCCCGCTGATCATCGGCCGTGGCCTGACTGCCAAGGCCCGCACAGCACTGGGCATGGGCGCGACCGACCTGTTCCGCCTGCCAAAAGATCCCGAAGCCGGCACCAAAGGCTTCACCCTGGCCCAGAAGATGGTTGGTAAGGCCTGTGGCCTGGAAGAAGGCAAAGGCGTTCGTCCGAACACCTACTGCGAACCGCACATGACCAC
>Ga0189287_100032_pt1 | contig 226232 bp, 223 predicted proteins | sample UW86minimetaG_FD_130319 | JGI IMG/M metagenome (GOLD analysis project Ga0189287, IMG submission 130319) | Marine microbial communities from the Costa Rica Dome - UW86 mini metaG | ecosystem: Environmental > Aquatic > Marine > Oceanic > Photic zone | place: Costa Rica: the Eastern Pacific...
AACGGCGATCGTCGATTAAGCTCGCAGCATCAACGGCGCGTTTTGCGGCAATTGAAAACCCCTTAGCTGAGGCGCTGTCGATGCCGTCACCGGCATGAACCTGCGTCATTGCAAGCGCCACGCGGCTGATCGCAAAGGATCTGGCATAAGGCCGGTCGATACGATCAATCGCGGCCATGGCAATATCCAAAGTGGTATCTGCGTCTTCGATCTGTCCGGACTTTGATTGGGCCAAGGCAATCCGTCCCAAGACAATCGCGCGGTAGCGAACGTTTTCGATACTGGACGCGGTTGCAAGTGCTGCAGCTGCGTCACCGGCGCGGGCCTGCGCTTCAGCGGCAGACATCAGAACAGGAATTTTATCAGATGGGCTCGAGACAGACTCGAGCATTTCAAGCGCCCGCGCGGTTTCCTGCATATCCGCAAGTGCGGACGCGACATAGCGAATACCAGCACTTTTAGAACTATCTCGCGGCAAGGTTCGTGCGTCCTGTTCGGCAATCGTGAGTTCAGCTTCGGCGTCTTCTCTGGCATCTGCGTTGGCGAGAATAACAGCGGCCCGTGTCCGGAGTGCGATTTGCTTAAGCCGGTCACTCACGTTCGCAATATCGTCGAGCATTCTTTTGGTGGAATTGCGAGCATCTTCTTTATCACCGCGTCGGACTTGTATTTCGGCAATCGCAGCAAAGGCATCCGCTTGTTTGTCTGGATCAGGAATGATTTCTGCTGCGGCCAACGCTTCTTCTGGATTGCCGCCGGCGGCCTGGGCCTCGGCAATGTCGCGCAACGCAACCATAACCAGGCGAGGGTCATTGATCCGGGATGCTGTCTCCATCGCGCGTTCGCCAAGACCTGCGCGCGCTTCGGCAATCAAAATCTCTCCAAGCGCCCAATCTCTGAGTTCCGTCTTGCCGATGGCTTTGGCGCTTTCCAGGGCTTCGGCCAGTAGGCACATGGTTGTAGGTTCGTCAAAGCATTGAGTGGCATCGCGAATTGGATCGGCTACTTCGTCGGATTTGCCGGATTTAATCAAGTCACGGGTCGCCGGATGGCTCAATAGTTTTGAGCGTGCGTCGGTGATGCTCTCGGAGCGTGCTTCTTCGAGTTGGCGCATTAACTTCCGCACACCAACGGCGTACTCAAGTTTGCCAATCAAATCGAGCGTGATACGCCCTGTGACATCATTGCCCGTGGCGCGTTGGTAAATCCGTATGGCGGCGCGTGTCGCCTGATCGAGATGCCCATCCTCTGGGCCAAGATAAAGCCCCAATCTGGAAAGCGCTTTTTGGGCACGAAGGACGTTGGGACTTGATGCCAGGCGGTCTACTTCAGGCTCTTGTGTATTAAACGGCGGAATTGATGCCTGTAGAGATATTGGTAAGCCCACACAAACAACCGCAGCCGCGCAAAGGCTTGCACGGATAAGATCGAGACCAGGGCTGCTCTTGGGCATGGCAATCATGCGCGATATAAACTTTCACCAATTGACTGGGCAGGACGGTATTATAACGAAATGCCTTAAAAAATGCTCGTATTTTCGATGTTTGCTTGGCGGTCCGCTATTCAACGCTTAAAACGCCAACATGGCTGTTTATACCGAAATAGATGACGACGCACTAATCGCCTTCATGGCGGCGTATGACCTTGGCGAAGTGTTGTCGTGTAAAGGTATTGCTGAGGGTATCGAAAACTCAAATTTTCTGGTCACCACGACTCAAGGGCCATATATCCTAACGCTTTATGAGAAGCGGGTTCAAATTGAAGATTTGCCGTTTTTTCTGGGTTTGATGGATCATTTAGCAGCACATGGTGTCCCGTGCCCTGTGCCTTTGCGTACTAAGTCCGGCGAGACGCTTCGGGCGTTATCCGAGCGTCCAGCGGCGCTCATCAGTTTTCTGCCGGGGATGTGGCCGAAGCGGCCAAGTGTGCAGCATTGCCGTCAGGTGGGTGAAGCCCTCGCGCAATTTCATGTTGCAGGTGAAAACTTTCATATTGAACGTGAAAATGCGCTGGGTGTTTCGGCATGGCGTTCGACGTTGCAAGCCGCTGGCCCGGACGTGGATCAAATTGAGGCTGGCCTTTTTGATAAACTGGCCCATGATCTTGGTCGCCTTGAAGACATATGGCCGTCAGATTTACCCGTTGGCGTCATCCATGCGGACTTGTTCCCGGATAATGTGTTTTTCAGGCAGGATCATTTATCCGGCCTGATCGACTTTTATTTCGCCTGCAATGATGCTTTTGCCTATGACATTGGTATTTGCATTAATGCCTGGTGCTTTGAGCCAGATATGAGCTTCAATGTGACCAAAGCGCGGCGGTTGCTGCAAGGATATCAATCTACACGCCCATTGTCGGCGCAGGAGATTTCTGCATTGCCATTGTTAGCAGAAGGTGCGGCCATGCGGTTTCTCGTAACACGCCTCTATGACTGGCTAAACACGCCACAAGGCGCCTTCGTGACGCCAAAAGATCCTCGTGAGTATCTCAAAAAACTAGAATTCCATCGGCAAGTAAAAGGGCCCGAATCGTATGGCATCGACTGAAGACAACAATGCGGTTGAAATTTTTACCGACGGTGCGTGTTCGGGGAATCCGGGACCAGGCGGTTGGGGTGCTATTTTGCGATGGCGGGGTGAAGAAAAAGAGATTTATGGCGGTGAGTCGGATACAACAAACAATCGCATGGAAATGATGGCGGCAATTCAGGCGCTCGAAAGCTTGAAGCGTGCGACTAATGTTATTTTGTATACTGACAGCACATATCTTCGTGACGGCATCACAAAGTGGATTCATGGCTGGAAACGCAATGGCTGGAAAACAGCGGCCAAAAAGCCAGTGAAGAACGAGGACTTATGGCGTCGGTTGGATGAAGCGCTCGCCGATCATGAAATTGATTTTCGCTGGGTCAAGGGTCATTCCGGCCACCCCGAGAATGAGCGCGCGGATGAACTGGCGCGCAAGGGTGCCGAAGCTGCCGCCAGCGCATAATCCAAAATCCACACAAAAAAAGAACGCGGCCAATATTGGGGGCAACCGCGTTCTTTCAGGGTCTCTTCAAATATTCAGGTTAGGGGAGGCTAAGACCTGAATACCGGGAGGAGAGATATTTGCCTATCAGGCGTGTCCAAGGCTCCAGCGCATCCGCTCAGCAGCACTTGGTGACGTGCCGGAGGTGTTCTGAAACTCGCGGCCTGTGACATCACTGCTGAGGGGAGTGCCCCAACGGTCGCGTGTTGCTGTCTGGCCTGGGAACCAATTTGCGAAACGTTTGTCATTGCTACGATTGAACATGTTATTTTCCTCATGTCTGGCCCGAACAGTTCGGGGTGTCATTTGCTGAAACCATATGTACTCCAATGAATAATTTTTGACAAAGGATAGATTTTCATTCTATGCATGAGGTTTTATTCATGTATAATTCATGTATCATTAAGAACTACCGAGACCTGCCAGATGCCTCATCTTCCCCCCATCGCTGCATTGCGCGCCCTTGCCGTGGCGTCGCGCCATCTCAGTTTTACCAAAGCCGCTGACGAATTGAATGTGACGCAAAGTGCCGTCAGTCATCAGATAAAGCACATTGAAGAGCTTTGGGATGTGAAGTTATTCGAGCGCCGACCCCGTCAACTATTGTTGACGCCTGCAGGTGAAAAACTCGCCGGGATCGTTCATGAATTCATTGAAGATTTGAGTGAAACGCTGGACGAGATAAAGGCTGAGGAAGGTCACACAGCACTTAGAGTCGAATCCTTACCATCACTTGCGGTTAAGTGGCTGGTACCGCGTCTTCAGGAATTTCGGGAAGAACATCCTGAAGTGGATGTCTGGCTATCGACACGTCATAGCGAACGCCCGGGTCTCGAGCGCGGTGACAATGATGCGGTGATCACGCTGGGTGACGGCAATTATCCGGGCTTCAAAGCATGGGAGTTAATGCGCGATTACGTGATTCCCGTCGCCCGGCCACGGTTTCTGGAAGAAGTAGGGATGCCCAAAAAGCCTGAGGATTTGTGCAAAATTCCACTTTTACTCCGGCATTCAGGGATACTCTCGCCCGGTTGGGAATATTGGTTTGATTATGCCGGTGTTGATAAAGAGTTATACCTGCCTGCCTTACGGGAAGGAACGCGGTTCCCTGATACCAATATGGCGATCCAGGCGGCATTTGAAGGGCAGGGTGTTGCCTTGGCCAGAAGTGCGCACGTTTGGGAAGACCTCGAAACAGGGCGTCTTGTGCGGCTTTTTAATATCCACTGTCCGTCGGATGTTTCGGTATATTTTGTCTGTCGCCCTGAACGCGCGGACAGGCCTGCCATGGTTGCGTATCGGGACTGGCTGATCAGGGAAGCGGCGGCGTCTCAAGCAATATGGGATGCGGCAGAAGAAGACCATCCATCCAAATAAAGAAAGGGCGTCACCACGGATGGCAACGCCCAATCATGAACGAACGTAGTTGAAGCTTAGAGTTCGCCAAGCATGGACTCGGCACTGGTTTTTTCAAACGCACCGGCTTCGTCAACATGGATAGACGTTACCGTGCCGTCGTCGACAACCATTGCGAAGCGCTGGCAGCGGACACCGAGACCACGTGCCGTAAGATCAAGTTCAAGTCCTGTTGCTTTGGCAAAGTTTGCTGAACCATCAGCAAGCATCATGACATCGTCGCCGACGTTCTGATCTTTGCCCCATGCACCCATCACGAACGGATCGTTGACGGAAATACATGCGATTGTATCAACACCTTTTGCTTTAATGGCCGCTGCATTTTCAACAAAGCCCGGCAAATGCTTGGCAGAGCAAGTTGGTGTGAATGCGCCTGGGACACCGAAAATAACGACTTTCTTGCCGGCAAAAAGATCGTCCGTTTCGACGGCATCAGGGCCATCATTGGTCATCGTATTGATTGTTGTGCTTGGAATTTTTTCACCCGCGCTGATCGTCATTCTTTCTCTCCCGGAAAATAAGATTTAATTCTCTAATCAAATAGGGCGATTGGCTCTACTTGCAAAGGTTTTTTGTCAGATTTGATATTCTAGTATCATTCAAACTGGCTGGCGAGTTGTTCAGGCGCAGCCTTGCGGAACCCAGAAAGGACATTGTCGTTACTCAGTAGTTCTGGAAGGGCTAAGCCTTCAGGTGCGCGCGTCCCATAGACGGCATTGAATGGGATGCCATACCGCCCAAAGCTAGAGAGGTAATCTGCAATCATCGGATCGGGACGTGTCCAGTCCGCGCGCATTGCCACAACATCAGGGCTATTGAGCAATTCAAGAATGCGCCCTTTCTCAAGGACAAAGCGTTTGTTGACCTGACATGTGATGCACCAGTCCGCGGTGACATCGACAAACACCATGCGCCCTTTGGCGACAATGCGATCAACCGCGGCCGGGTCAAAGTCTTGCCACGCGACCTTGCTGATACTGGGTGTCTCGGTATCAAGAGGACCGTCCATATCCGAGATTTCTGCATTGGCGATGGCCGCCATCGTTGCAACCACGAGAACATAGGGCGTTGCCCTGTTGATTTCAGGGATCATCGGAATGATCTTGCCGAGCCATAGCGCCACAAACACGAGGACAAACCCGGTCACGATGGCTTCACCTGTCCCGGCGACACCAGCAATGACGCTCAATAGCCAAACAGCAGTTGCGGCCAGGGCCAGTCCCAATACGAATTTTAGACGAACCATCCATGCACCGGGCTTTGGCATCATCGTTGCCAGTTTCGGGATGGCCGCGATCAGCAGATAAGGTGCGCTTAAACCCAGACCGAGCATGGCAAATACAGAAATGATCTCGACGCTGCCGCGTGACAATGCGAATCCGATCGCTGTGCCCAAAAAGGGTGCCGAGCAGGGCGTTGCCAAAAGTGTTGCAAAGATACCTTGTAGAAAATGCCCGGTAAGACCTTCACGTTTGCTGCCCTCGTGGCCGACAGCGGCAACGGCACCCGGTAAACGAAATTCAAAGAACCCCCACATGTTGCAAGCAAACATGGTGACCAGGAACGCCATAATGATCAAAAACCAGGGGTGCTGAAACTGGATGCCCCAGCCGATACTGGCACCGATGAATTTGAGGCCGATTAACGTGCCTGCCAAAACCAGAAACGCAAAGATGATACCGGCGGCGGAGGCAAGAAACCGTGCGCGCACATCGCCAGGGGCTGCCCCACCATGCTTTACGACGCTTAAGAACTTGAGCGACAACACAGGAAGAACGCAGGGCATCAGGTTGAGGATCAGCCCGCCTAGGAAAGCGAACACAAGAATAATTGTCAGTGAATGGGTAACGGTTTGTCTGCTCGTCGCAGCAAGCGGGTCCGGGCTATATGGTCTTGGTGCCCCAAGGTCCATTGTTGCTTCCATGGCGCGGCCACCGTCCAGCAATGTGAACGTGAATGGATTGCTCGACAGCTCGGCGGCGGCTTCTTCGGGGGTGCCCAGAAACCCCGACACTGGAACGCGTAATGTCGCCGACTGCTTGGCATCGGCAAGGCGTGTTGCCGGCGCGCCATATCCGAATCCAACTGGGCCTTCGAGATAAAGGTCCGGCCCCTTCATCGGGATTTCAGAAGTAGCATTGGCAACAACATAGAGGCCTTTTTCAGAAAATTCTGTCCAGGCTTCAGAAATATTGAGGCGGGCTGCTGACGCTGTTCGCGGCACCCGAGAATCAAATTGTCCGATTGTATGGGTGAAGGCCGTCGGTGCCCCGTTCCCCGCCGGGATCGTCATCGTCATCTCGGCATCGTACGGGATGCAGATATCTTTGCAGGTTAGATATCGAACGTGTGCTGAAATTTTGGCGTCTTGGGATGTATCAATGGCTTTGATCGTAAACGGCAGTATGACGCTGTCTTCGTATCCAAGTGTTTCCAGACCAAGCACTGAGAATCGTAATGGCACCGGCCAGCTTAATGGCGAGATATCAGCATTTTCAGAGCGCTCAAAGTTTGGTTGCGGCGGAAATCCTGCGTCTCCGGGGGAGCGCCAATAAACTTTCCAGCCGGGCTGCATGGCAAATTCTATGCCCGCCCGTACAACGCCATCCTCGCCGAGACCGTCTCTGGCAGCCACCAGACGCACCGATGACTGTTCCTCTTCGGCCCAGCCGGACGCAATGTCATTGGCCGTCGCTGTGGACGCAATGCCAAGCCAGGCAAGACCCGCCAGCAGAATTGAGAAAAGAGTGTGCCGCAGTAAATTCATCAAAAATCGCATGTAATCAGTTTACGCCAGTTTCGCCATGGCAATGTGTGCCAGACAATCCATATATAGCAAGTTAACTTCGCATTCTCACGCGATGTTGAGTGTGTGTGATAAGGTGGTTTTGGTTGTCTCGTGTGGATATGACATAATGATGCCGCAATGCAGGCTCATTTTATCCAGCGAAGATATACAGAGACTTGAGAAGGAAATACCTGTGGCAGGGTTTTTGGAAGAAGATTTAGAGACAGATCGATACATGACGGGGCGGTTCTTGATCGCAATGCCGGGTATGATGGATGATCGCTTTCAGCGCACGGTGATTTATATGTGCGCACATGGCCCTGATGGGGCGATGGGGCTCGTCATCAACAAGCCTTTGGATAGTATCACTTTCCCTGATTTGCTTGAACAATTGGAGATCCCAGTACCCCCCGCTGGTGAAGGTATCGACGTGTTGTTTGGGGGACCTGTTGAGACCGGGCGCGGGTTCGTACTGCATTCACCTGATTACATGCATGACGCGACACTGGTCGTTGATGACGAGGTTGCGTTGACAGCCACAGTGGACGTCTTGAAGGCGATGGCCGATGGATCAGGACCAAAACAACACTTGCTGGCGCTGGGCTATGCGGGTTGGGAAGGCGGCCAGCTGGATGATGAAATCAAGGCCAATGGCTGGCTGAGCGTCGATGCAGACCCAAAGCTTCTATTTGACGTTGACGCAGACGCCAAATGGGAACAAGCCATGGGCAAAATTGGGATTGATCCCTCAATGCTTTCAGACGAGGCCGGACATGCCTAAATCAAAGAAATCCAAAGGCGGCACCGAAGCCGATGCGTTCATGCAAGACCTGATCAAGCGCATGGATAAATGCGATACTGCTGAAAAGCTCAATGATGATGTGTTGATGCCGTTTGTTCTGGCGCTTGAAAAAGTGTGTGGTGCACGCGGTTATGTGATGAATATCTACGGAGAGACCGCGAATCTGATTTTTTCCGGGAACCCCCAAGACGCTGAGACTATTTACCAGATCATTGAAGCGTATCTGGATGATCAACAAGAAGATTAGAACCGCGAGCGACATGTGGATCATGCCGCCCACGATACTGTTATGAAGTTGGTTCTGGTGTTTTCGTTTTAGGTAAAGGCGCGAATTCGATAGCGCACTTTTTCTGAACGGCAACTTTTTCGATCGCCTCTCTCTCGCCTTTCAGTTTTGCGTATTCTTGCGCTTGCGGTCCGTCACCACCTTCTAAAAAGAATAATGTTGGCCAGAACAACACAAGCCCAACACCCATTTGGGCCGCATCGTTATCAGCTGTTTCCTTGAGTTGGCCATGCAATTCATTCACCCGCGCAGAAATGCGCGTGGCTTCAAGGGTCAGTTGTTCACAGTCATATTGTTTGTATTGTAAATCTGAAACGTATGCAGATTGAATTTCGTCAGGTTGGCTCGCACAGGCAGCAAGCAGCGTTAAGCATAATAGCGAAAATAGTCGTTTCAATTGGAGTCCCCCCAAATAAACAAATTGTAGAATATTTTTATAAGTTACAATCATACCTAGATTATCAAGGTGTAATTGATAATTTATCGAAACCGCAGGTTTTTCCGGGATAGATCCTTTACGGATTTACAGCCCATCAGGCGCATATCCCGTTCAATTTCAGTACGCATTAACTCCAGCGCCCGCTCAACGCCTGGTTGCCCCGCCGCTGCCAGTGGATAGAGATAGAACCGGCCGCCGCCGACGGCTTTGGCACCCAGTGACAATGCTTTCAGGACGTGGGTGCCGCGCTGAACTCCACTATCCATGATGACATCAATTTTATCACCAACGGCATCAACAATTTCCGCCAATTGATCAAACGGGCTGCGTGACCCGTCAAGCTGGCGTCCGCCATGGTTAGACAAAATGATCCCCGTGCATCCGATGTCGACAGCCTTTTTGGCGTCTTCGACACTCATGATTCCCTTAAGGCAAAACTCGCCATCCCATTGCTTAACCATTTCTGCGACATCATCCCACGTCATTGATGGGTCCAGCATCTCTGTGAAGTAACGGCCAATCGACAACGCGCCACCACTCATATCAACGTGCTGATCAAGTTGCGGCAGGCTGAACTTTTCATGGGTGACGTAATTGATCCCCCACATTGGCTTGATGGCAAACTGAAGCATGCCCGCAATCGTCAATCGGAACGGAATGGAAAACCCGGTGCGTAAATCACGTTCCCGGTTGCCGCCCGTGATGCTATCGACGGTCAGCATCATAACTTCGACACCGGCTTCCTTGGCGCTTTCCATCATCGCCCGATTGAGGCCGCGATCTTTGTGATAATAAAACTGGTAGACCTGAGGATTATTGTGTTTTTTCCGGACCTCTGCGAGGCTAACGGTGCCCAATGAGGACACACCAAACATGGTGCCATATTTGGCAGCAGCTGCCGCAACAGCGCGCTCTCCATCGTGATGAAAAAGCCTTTGGAGCGCGGTCGGAGAACAATAGATCGGCATGTCCAGCTTTTGCCCCATGACGGTGACGGACATGTCAATGTTCTCAACGCCTGTCAGGACGTTCGGCACAAGATCACAACGCTCAAAGCTCTCGGTATTTCTGCGATAGGTCACTTCATCGTCTGCGGCGCCGTCAATATAGTTGAAAATAGGACTAGGTAACCGGCGTTTGGCGAGCTTTCGAAAATCATGAAAGTTGTGGCAGTGTTTCAATCGCATTCTTTTCTGTCCTGTTATCTGGTCGGGCGATCTATCAGACATAACCTGCGGGCAAGTTAGTCGATATGATTTGGATCAACACTCATCAGTTCAATCACTGACCCATCGACGATAAGTTTCCCTGCATTTTCAAAATTGACGGTGATTTTATCGCCAACAATTGTTTGTACCCGCCCAAGCCCCAATTCTGGTGCCTTTGGGTGTGTCACAAAACTCCCCTGCGAGATCAGCACGTTGGCGGGATGCAATACCATCTCGGCTAGGCAAACCGCTTAGCCAGAGCCTCATGAGACTCAAGGCCGCTGATGGGACCAATGGCGGAGACCGTGGGTATGCCAGTGAACAGTCGATCCGCGACAGCGCGCACCGCGTTGTCGTCGACGGCATCAATCTCTGCGACGATTTCATCGACACTTAAAGGGCGATCAAAAAGCATGATATGGCGCGCGAGTTGTTCAGCGCGTGCAGATGTACTTTCCCGGGCCATGAGAATACTTGCCTTGAGTTGAGTTCGTGCGCGCTGGGTTTCTTCCGGGCCGAGATCGGTCGAGACCTTCTGAGCTTCGTCCGCAAGCAGCGGGATCAGATCGTCCAGATGCTCAGACCCTGTGCCCGCATAGATGCCGAAAATGCCAGAGTCTTCATAGCAGGCTAGAAACGAATAAATCGAGTAGGCAAGACCACGCTCTTCGCGTACTTCCTGGAACAATCGAGACGACATACCACCCCCAAAGACGGTGGAAAGTACCGATGCCGCATAAAAATCGTCATCTTTATAGCCAACGCCATTCAGGCCCAAAACGATATGTACCTGCTCCAGGTCACGCTCGATTCGGCTGTCACCGCCATGATAGATGGCTTGCTCACGCGCAGGTCTTGGTGTGTTCGGCAACGCGCTAAAGGCTTCACCCACCAGATCAACCAATTGGTTATGATCAACCCGACCCGCCGCACAGAAAACCGTCGCCGGTGCCGTATATCCTTTTTGTCGATAGGCTTGCACATCGTCTCGCGAGAACCCTCGAATGACATCTTCGGTGCCCAGCACAGGGCGTCCAATTGCCTGACCCGGATAAGCGACTTCCTGGAAAAGATCAAAAACCACATCATCCGGCGTATCGTGCGCCTGGTGAATTTCCTGACAGATCACAGATTTTTCACGCTCCAGTTCCGTAGCATCCATCGTCGCGTGCATGAAAATATCGGATACAAGATCGACGGCCAGACCAATATCTTCTTTGAGAACTTTGGCGTAATAAGCTGTGTTTTCGCGCGAAGTATAGGCATTGAGATGCCCGCCGGCGGCTTCGATTTCTTCCGCAATTTCCCGTGCGGTGCGCCGTTCTGTACCCTTGAAAACCATGTGCTCCAATAGATGCGAAATGCCGCATACTTCAGCGGCTTCATCACGAGAGCCGGTCTCCACCCAAGTGCCCAAAGACACTGTTTCGACAGTGTCCATCGTGTCCGTTGCGACACGTAGGCCATTTGCCAGTTCAGTGACGCGAACGCTCACGCTGGACCTTCTGACGCGGACTTTGTTTCCTCAATAAATGCCTGTATTGCGGCCAGATCATTGTCGATTGAGGTCGAACGCTCATCCCGCTCATAAAGATCAGCCATGCGATCTGGGAGGGGCGGGTGCACGCCCGTTGCAGCCTTCACGGCATCGGGGAATTTGGCCGGGTGTGCTGTTGATAATACGACCATGGGCACGCCATCCTTTTCGTGTTTGGCGCGCGCCGCAGCCAGGCCGACGGCCGTATGCGGGTCGATAAGAATGTCGTGCTCGGTGTAAAATGCGCGAATAGTTTCGGTTGTTTCTGCGTCGTTATATCTTGCGGCATCAAATTTTTGGCGCACATCTGCGAGGACCTGAGGGGTCACGCTGAACGTCCCGGTTTCACGGAATCCGGTAAGTGTTTTCTCAACCTCGGCCCCGTCGCGGCCAAGCATATCGAACAGCAATCTTTCAAAATTAGAAGACACTTGAATATCCATGCTTGGGCTTAAGGTCGGTACAACGCCGTCCATCCGCATCTCACCGCTCTCAAAAAAGCGAGCCAGAATGTCATTGGAATTTGCTGCGACGACAAAGCGCTTGATCGGCACACCCATTTTCATGGCGGCGTACCCAGCAAATACATTGCCAAAATTACCTGTCGGAACCGTAAATGAGACTTCACGGTCTGGTGCACCGAGATGCAAGGCTGCATAAAAGTAATAAACGATCTGCGCCATAACGCGTGCCCAGTTGATCGAATTTACAGCTGACAGCTGGTGTCGGTCGCGGAACGCCTCGTCATTGAACATGGCTTTGACCAGGTCCTGGCAGTCATCGAACGTGCCTTTAAGCGCGACGTTGTGAACGTTGTCTGCAAACACAGTTGTCATTTGCCGGCGTTGTACTTCGGAGACGCGGCCATCCGGAAACAGCATGAAAATATCTAGCGAGTCCTTATCGCGGCAGGCTTCGATTGCCGCTGACCCGGTATCTCCAGACGTTGCGCCAACAACGGTTACACGCTTGTTTTTGGCTTTGAGGACATAATCAAAAAGACCGCCGAGCAACTGCATTGCGACGTCTTTGAACGCCAGCGTCGGACCGTGAAAAAGTTCCATCATGTGAATGCCGTCACCAGCATTGACCAGAGGGGCTACCTGTCCACCATCAAAAGTGGCATACGCCCGGTCGATGATGCCTTTGAGATCTTCATCGGGGACCGAGCCGTCAACAAACGGCTGGATCACGTGAAATGCCAGGTCGTTGTAGCTCAGTGTTGCCATTTCTGTAAGATCAGCGTTGGAAAATTGAGGCCATTCGGCAGGGACATAAAGCCCACCGTCACGAGCCAGACCAGTTAACAGAACATCGCTGAAATCAAGTTCAGGTGCTCGACCGCGTGTCGAGATATAGCGCACGTTTATTCTCCTCAAAGTCTCACCCAATATGGATGATTGTATCGTAGCGTAACCTATCCAGTGGGGCGGCTTGAAACAAGGACCACGCGATTGCCCGCTAGGGTTGCTATCAGAATTGCACTGATGCATGCTTTTCCATGACGATTTAGTGGAGCGGTATGATGCGGAAAATTGTTTACAGCCTGGGCGTTGCTTTGATGATGACGCTTGCCAGTCATACCGTATCAGCGCACAGCGGCCCCGAACCCCATGGCGTGATTATCAGCACTGGCAGCGAGAAAGGTCTTTATCATAAGACCGGTCAGGTTTTATGCGATCTATTGATTGCCAAGGGTGTGGAATGCAAAGCCCAGCCCAGTCAGGGCTCAATTGCAAATCTGATTGCGCTTGCTGGGGAGTACGTAGAATTCGCCATTGTGCAATCGGATTGGCAGTTCCATGCGATGCATCAATCAAGTAAATGGCACGGGCCTGATAGCCAAGATATGAAGGCCGTGTTTTCGCTGTATCCCGAGGCAATGCAAATCATCGTCAATCGAGATTCAGGTATCAAAAATTGGGCTGATTTGAAAGGTCGAAGCATTGATGTCGGGCATCTTGCGTCGGGTCATCGCCAGACGCTTGAAGAAATGCTCAGGGTGCAGCGACGCAAACTTGATTTTTTTGGAACAGTGTCTGCCGTCCCGTCGAATGAGCAGGTCGATGATTTTTGCGCCGAAGATTTCGAAGCATTTGTATATGCGATTGGTATTCCAAGTGCGGCCGTCAAACGTGCGGTCAGTGATTGCAATGGCATGATAATTGAGCCGCATCGAACGATCGTGCGCAAACTCGTAACAGCTGCCCGGCCTTATTACGCAAAGGTAAAAATCCCGGCGAAGACATACTGGGATGGTCAATTAGAGGTAGATACTTTTGGCGTGGTCGCGACCCTGGTGACAAGTCAGTCAGCCGATCCGAAAATCGTTAAAACGCTTGTTGAGGCTGTATTCGAAGACTTGCCATCATTTAAGGCATCGCATCCGGCTTATAAGAATTTGACTGCTGAGCAGATGACAAAGGATGGCTTGAGCGCACCGCTCCATGAAGCGGCCAAGGCTTACTATGATGCCAAAGGTTGGCTGAAATAGCTCTAACTAATCGGGCAGATAACGCGATTTCAGATGTTTCTTGAAGGGGCCCGCTTCGAGCGGACGGCCGGTGGCGCTCGTCAACAGATCGGCACTTGAGAGCGATCTTCCTTTACCGTGCACGTTTTCGCGCAGCCATCCTACCAGCGCACTGAAATCACCCGATGCGATATCATTCTTTATTGTTGGAATTTCATCTCGGGCGGCCTGATAGAATTGCGCGGCTGTCATCGCACCGAGCGTGTACGTTGGGAAGTATCCCAGCGCACCATCGTACCAATGAATATCCTGCAAGCAGCCAACCCCGTCGTTTGGAACAGCAACGCCGATCAAGTCTTCAAAAGCACTGTTCCACGCATCGGGCAAGTCGCGCACATTCAATGAGCCGTCAATAATGGATTGTTCCAGCCTGTACCTGACGATGACATGAAGTGGATACGTAACTTCATCAGCGTCAACGCGAATGAAGCTCCGTTCAACTTTATGGTAAAGCCGGATCATGTTTTCGGCGTCCCACGCTTTTCCTTTGCCGCCAAAGGTTTCGCGGATGATCGGCAAGGCAAAGTTTAAAAATTCCGGTGACCGGCAAACCTGCATTTCCATAAGCAGTGACTGGCTCTCGTGGATCGACATGCCGAGCGCGGTGCCGACGGGCTGTAATCGCCAGTCGGACGGCAAACCTTGTTCGTACAGCGCGTGCCCCGTCTCGTGAAGAACGCCCATCAGGGCTGACGTAAAATCATCTTCGTCATAGCGCGTGGTAATTCTGACATCATCCGGAACGCCGCCACAAAATGGATGATGGCTGACATCCAGGCGACCGCGGGCGAAGTCGAATCCCAGGACCTCCATAAACCGGATGCCCAGGTCCCGCTGCGTGGCCTGTGGGAAAGGGCCTTCTGGCAGGACAACAGCGTCATGTTTCGCCTGATGCGCGAGAACTTCATCAAGAAAAGGTGGCAGGAACTCAGCCAGATCATTGAGCACAGGATCAATATCTGCGGCACGCCCACCGGGCTCATACGCGTCCAGCAATGCATCGTAAGGCGCAAGGTTAAGGGCAGCGCCGATGCGCTCGGCCTGTTCGCGAACCAGGTCGACGAGATTGCTTAATGGTTCAGCGACAAGGGAAAAATCTGCCTCGGCCCGGGCTTTGCGCCAGGCTTTTTCTGTTGTGCTGCTGGCCTTTGAAAGCCGTGTGACAAAGGCTTCGTCCAGCGCGCTGGCACGATGGAACTGACGTGCAATCTCGTTCAGGTTTGCCTTTTGCCAGGCATCCAGCTCTTCGGCGTGTGCCTCTGCCGACCCAATCAGATCTGCCGTTTCTGGGCTTACCAGCAGGCCGTGAGAAATGGCCTTAAGCTCGGCGAGTTGTTCAGACCGGGTATCGGCGCCGCCATCGGGCATCACAGCCGCGTAATCCCAATGCAGGACTGCTTCGGCTTCACCCAACAGGGCGATGCGGCGAAAGCGCGCTTCGAGGGAAGAATATGCAGGTGAAGTGGACGCGTCGGGCATGGGTTTAGATGACCGGGATAAACAGTAACCGATCTGCCAGCATGGCGAAGAAGATCATGAACAAATAGAAAATCGAAAAGAAGAACAGTGGCTTCGCATGCTCGATGCCGTCTTCTTTCCACAAACGCCAGCAACGGACCCAGAATATCACGCCAAGTACGACCGCTGTTGCTAAGTACAGGGCACCGGACACGCCAAGGAATGCAGGTGCCAATGTCGATGCAATCATCAACACTGTATAAATGAGCATTTGTCGTTTTGTTTCACGCTCTCCGGCAACGACAGGCATCATCGGCACGCCAGCTGCGGCATAGTCGCCTGTGCGGAATAACGCGAGCGCCCATGAATGCGGCGGTGTCCAAAGGAAAATAATCATGAAGAGTGCAATGGCACCAGGATCAATAGTGCCGGTGACTGCAACCCATCCGACAAGTGGCGGGAAAGCGCCAGCCGCGCCGCCAATAACAATATTCTGTGGGGTCCGACGTTTTAGCCACGCGGTATAAATAATGACATAGTAAAAAATCGTCATCGCCAGCAAGCCTGCGGCCAATGTGCCGACATGAACTTGCATCATGATGACCGAGCCGATGCCCAGGATGACGCCATAAACCAGAGCCAGCTTTGGGTTCATTCGGCCTGCGGGAATGGGGCGGTCCTGTGTGCGACGCATAATCAAATCAATGTCGCGGTCATACCACATGTTTATGGCACCTGCTGCGCCTGCACCAATTGCGATACACAACACTGCGATCAAGCCGGTTGTCGCATCGGCACCACCGGGCGCCATCAGGATCCCGACAAGCGCGGTGAAGACCACGAGTGACATGATTTTGGGCTTTAGAAGAACAGCGAAATCATTCACACGGAATCGTGGTTCAGCGGCATCGCCGTCCAAACCATCTACACCTGGTGGCGTCACATCGTCGTGTGCGCTGTCACTCATTCTGATAAGCCCTTACCTGCAAGACGGGCGTTATAGTGGATTGTGCCCCGAACTTCCAGCAATTCCATTCGTTTCAGGATGCGGGCTTTATAAGCCTGCGCCCAGCGATCCAGATAAACATGATTCCGCCGATGACGGCAATCACCCCACCAACACCAATACCAAGATGGCCAATCCAGTTGATGATCTCGTCAAAGCTGGGTGCCGTCCCAGCGACCTTTCTGGGCGCGCCATAACCGCCAGCAACAAACAGGCCAAGACTGTGGAGTAACTGACCGAGCCCGTACAACCAAAATGCGACCCGGATGGCTTTCCATTTCACAAGGCCACGCTCAAGAATTGGCAGCACAAACAATACGATGAAACTCATGACAGCAAGGTTCACGGCACCGATCACGCCGTGATAATGTGCGGGTGTCCGGGTATCTGTGCCGTCGACGAAGATTCCTAGAAATCCGCCAGAGAAGAACAATGCAAGCGAGAGTATGAGCGCGATACGTGCGGTTCGCGCTAGCTCACTATCAACGACTGGCAGTCGAAAAATAGCCCTGATAGCTAGAAGTCCAATGAATATCGGTGCAGGCGCAAGGGCATATTGATAGTGGGTAAACAGGATCCGCTCTTCGGCGGAGAATGGCACTTCTAAAAACAATAGCGCAAAACCGCCGACAGCCAGAACGGTATTCAGGCCGAGCGCAAGGACGACAGTTTTTGGTGTTACCATTGGCTGGCCAAGTGCGCGCCCGCCCAGCAAGACCCAGGCACCGATCATTACGGAAGTGTTGAGAAACTGCAGGATGTGCCCACCGGCCCAGAATAAATCTTCGTTCCCTGCCGCGGTGACGGGCATACCACCTAAACGATTCCACGATACTGCAAATGCCGCAATGGCAACGAACACAATGACCGCACTGGAAATTCCGGCCGCGCCGATTGGCTCAATTGGGCCTGTGCGGTTCAGCAGGTTTGTGATGGCACGTGTTGCCATCAATAGGCTTGCGAACGCGACGAGCAGCAATCCGTTGTAATAGATCGGATCCGTAATGGCCGGGATATAATTGTTGATGGACGGTACGCCCCGATCAAGGAACGCGGGAATTGCCAGACCAAGGAAGGCAATTGCCATCAATGCAATCGCTGTTTTACCCATCGACGGCAGGGATGGAGAGCCTTCGGACAATCGATATGTGGCGATTTGCATCAGGATGATGGCAGCAGCAAGAAACCAGACAACAAACGAAAAGACGACGTGGATGATCAGGCTTTTTTCATAGAAGGCGACGGGCCAGGGGAACAGGTTTTCAGCGCCAGGGATGCGAGAGATCGCAAGCAACAAGGCAAAAATGCCAGCAACTGCCAATGCGCTCAGCGCGATCAAGCTCCAGTTTCGAAGCTCCCGTTGCGCAATCTCGCTGCTCAGGGTTGGGCGAAATCCCTCGATGGGGTCCCAGCGTTGCTTTTGCGCAGGTTCAAACATGCCTTTTACCCTTGAAATGGATAGAGATGTACGGCCATCACATAAACAACAACACCGGAAATACCGACATACATCCACAACGGCCAGGTGATGCGAGCAATCCTCTTGTGCTTATCAAATTTCTCACGCCAGGCCCGGAGCACTGTTATCGGCACCAGCGGCACAATAATGATTGCACCAATAACGTGGACAATAAGAATGGTGAAATAGATGGTTCTGATAATGCCGTCGCCACCGAACTGTGCGAATCCAGAATTAAGTTTATAGATGACATACGAGATCAAAAAGAATCCGGATGCGACAAGCGCTGAAATCATCATCGCGCGATGCTTACGCCAGTCGCCAGATTTAATGAAAAAATACCCGAGCGAGAGGAATATCACCGAAATTGCATTAAACAATGCGTTTAGGTGAACGAGTGACTGAACATCCATGTGGTAGCCTCAGATAAAGTCGCAGGGGGTACGTGATTATTGCAGTGGATTGTTCGATAACCGCAGGAAAATGCTTACGTACATTGCGATCGCAGCGCAAGCGAGGATCACACCCAATAAAATGTTACGCCGCCTCGCACCGGGGCGTGGTGTTGATTCTGCATCTGGTTCTGTCGACTCGGTCATTACCGTATTCGCCTCTCAAAAAGAGCTCACATAAAGCCAATATATTCGCGACAATCACGCTTAAACAGGGAATTAGGCACAGTTTGACGAAATTGCACGAAATTTTTCATTCTTTGTGATGATTTACGTTTTTACGTTTTCGTGTCACACCCCTTGTCATCAGAGACAATCACGCTCAAAATCAACGACATAATGTTGTAAAAATAAAGGCTAAATATGTGATTGGCTTCTTGCTCCTTTGTGGTTGCGGCATTAAAACAATGATAGAAGTCTTGTGCTCTATGCATGAAAGACTCAAAGTTTATGAATTAAGGCGGTTCTATCGTGAACGGCCTGCAATCAGGTGAGACGAATGCGAAACAAGCTAAAAACTTTCTTGCCCGCTCTGATCGGCGCAATGATGACAATGGGACCGGCGCTCGCTGGCCCTAATGGGGATGTACGCTCCGCACCTTGGCAGATGTGGCTCCAGGAGCCTGGGTCTCCAACGGCGGATAGGATTGCGGCTTTCAATGTTCAGTTGCTGGTCATTGAAACAGTGATCGTGATCTTCGTGCTCGTGCTGATGGCATACATCGCGTGGCGTTTTAGTGCCAAGCGTAATCCGGTGCCTTCAAAGACGACTCACCATGTCGGCCTCGAAGTCGCATGGACGATTATTCCAATTTTCATCCTTGTCGGGATTTCAGTGCCTTCACTCAAGCATTTGTATTTCGCAGATCGGACTACCGATGCGGAAATGACGTTGAAGGTAACCGGACACCAATGGTATTGGAGTTACGAGTACCCAGATCATGAGAATCTTGCGTTCGATAGCCTGATTATCGCTGAGGAAGATTTGAAACCTGGCCAGCCGCGTTTGTTATCTGTCGATAACAAAGTCTATTTACCGGTTGAAACCAATATTCGTCTTTTAATGACGTCTGCTGACGTTATTCATAACTGGGCACTGCCTTCTTTGTCGATCAAGCTGGATACAATGCCAGGGCGTATCAATGAAACCTGGACTCGTATTCACGAAAAATATGTCGGCAAAACGATTTATGGGATGTGCTCTGAACTTTGTGGCGTGAACCATGGCTTCATGCCGATCGCGATCGAAGCGGTTTCAAAAGAAGATTTCGCAAAGTGGGTGACAAAAGCCCAAGAGCAGTTTGCGTCGGACAAACCGAAGCAGGACAGCAAAGTACGCGTGGCGGATGCCGCGTCTGTTCGCTGAGACTGACGTAGAATTTTGAGGAAAGAGACTTATCATGGCTAATGCAGCTGAAGCTCAACACGACGATCATCACGACCACTACCCGAGTTTTTTCTCGCGCTGGTTCTGTTCAACCAACCACAAGGATATTGGAACGGTCTATCTTTACGTTTCAATGGTCGCGGCTCTTGTTGGCGGCGGCATGTCCTGGTATCTGCGCCTCGAGTTGGCACACCCTGGCATCCAGTACATTGAAGACTTCCAGTTCTACAATGTTCTGCTGACGGCCCATGGCTTTATCATGGTGTTCTTCGTCGTTATGCCGGCGATGATTGGTGGATTTGGTAACTGGTTTGTTCCGCTGATGGTTGGTGCGCCGGATATGGCGTTCCCGCGGATGAACAACATCAGTCTCTGGTTGCTTATTGTTGCGTTCATCATGTTGCTGATTTCAGCATTTGTCGGCGCAGGTGTTGGTACCGGGTGGACGGCTTATCCGCCATTATCAAACAGTATTTACCATCCAGGTGCCGCTGTTGATTTTGGTATTCTGTCCCTGCACCTTGCAGGTGCATCCTCCATTCTTGGTGCGATCAACTTTATTGTGACGATCTTCAATATGCGTGCGCCTGGCATGACATTGCACAAGATGCCGCTGTTTGTCTGGTCGATCCTCGTGACCGCATTCTTGCTTTTGTTGGCACTCCCTGTTCTTGCGGGCGCGCTGACAATGCTTTTGACAGACCGTAACTTCGGTACAGCTTTCTTTGATCCAGCTGGCGGTGGTGATCCAATTCTTTGGCAGCACCTGTTCTGGTTCTTTGGACATCCAGAAGTTTACATCATTATTCTTCCTGGATTTGGTATTATCTCTCAGATCGTCTCAACATTCTCCAAAAAGCCTGTCTTCGGCTATCTCGGCATGGCTTACGCGATGGCTGCGATTGGTGTTGTTGGCTTCGTCGTTTGGGCACACCACATGTACACAGTGGGTCTGGATGTCGATACGCGGGCGTACTTTACCGCAGCGACGATGGTGATTGCGGTGCCGACCGGCGTGAAGATTTTCTCATGGCTGGCGACAATGTGGGGCGGCTCAATCGAGTTCAAGACGCCAATGCTTTATGCATTTGGTTTCATCTTCCTGTTTGTTGTGGGTGGTGTGACCGGTGTGACATTGGCGAACTCGTCTGCTGATCTTGTGTTCCACGACACATATTTTGTGGTCGCACACTTCCATTATGTGATGGCGATTGCAGCGATCTTTGCAATGTTTGCGGGATGGTTCTACTGGATCGGTAAAATGTCCGGTAAGCAGTACAATGAAACGCTTGGAAAACTTCAGTTCTGGATTTTCTTTGTCGGTGTGAACGTATTGTTCTTCCCACAGCACTTCGCAGGTCTTGCAGGTATGCCACGTCGTATTCCGGATTATCCGGATGCGTATGCGGGCTGGAACCTGATTAGCTCATACGGTGCGGTGATTACCGCGGTTGGCACGCTGCTGTTCTTTGTCATCTTGTTCAAGACATATATGTCTGGTGAAAAAGCTGCGGCAAACCCTTGGGGTGAAGGTGCGACAACGCTGGAGTGGCATGTTGCCAGCCCGGCACCGTTCCACACCTTTGAAGATCAGCCAGACATGTCTGGTAAGGCACCTGCCGAGTAAGGCGGGAAGCGGGACTTAGATTATGGCGAAAGCTACGAACAAAAATGTCAAAACAGCGGCGGTGTTATTCACCGTCGTTGCTGGCATGGTTGGGCTGTCTTTCGCCTCGGTTCCGCTGTACCAACTTTTCTGTCAGGTGACGGGATTGGGCGGGACGCCTGGCGTTGAAGCGTCAGCACCTGAAACGGCAACGGATATTGATTTCAATGTTCGGTTTGATGCGAATACGAGCCCGGCGTTGCCGTGGCAATTCAAGCCTCTCCAACGCGAGATCAAGTTGAAGTTGGGTGAAGAGAAGCTTGCGTTTTATCAGGCAACAAATACGTCTGACCGTCCTATCGTCGGGACATCGACATTTAACGTGACGCCGCTTAAGGCTGGACAGTTTTTCATAAAGATCGACTGTTTCTGTTTTACGGAACAGGTCTTACAGCCTGGCGAGACAATTGATATGCCGGTTTCTTTTTATGTGGATCCGGCGATTTATGAAGAAAAGAATACCCGTGACGTCAACACGATCACGCTTTCATATACGTTTTTTCCGGTTGATAAACCCGAAGCTAAAGTATCCGAGAGTGTGACCATGGCTGTGCGCGGAAATAAAGGTTAATGAACAAAGTACCAACTTGGTATCGCGTTCACCGTGAAGTACTAGAGAACCCGAGGGGGAATATCCGATGAGTGGTGCGAAAAGTCATCCATATCATATTGTCAATCCGAGCCCATGGCCGTTTTTATCGAGCATAGGTGCCTTTGCTTTGGCAGTTTCAGCAATTTTGTATATGCACGGCTCGTCAATGATTGCGATGCTGATTTGCTTCGCATTGGTTGTCGCGTTCTCAATTATCTGGTGGCGCGATGTCATTAACGAGGCTGGCAACGGACATGACCACACCGTTGAGGTTCAACATGGACTTCGAATGGGCATGTTGCTGTTCATTGTCTCAGAAGTCATGTTCTTCTTTGCGTTCTTCTGGGCATATTTCAATGCATCAATTCCGTTCCTGAGCTTCGTTGCCTCGCCGTCTTGGCCACCTGAGGGTGTCGTCCCGCTGCCAACATGGACGCTTCCGTTCTTGAACACGCTGATTCTTTTGACGTCAGGCGTCACGGTGACCTATGCGCACCACGCTATTCGTCTTGGGGATAACAAGCGTGCAGCCACAGGGATCCTTTTGACAGTGATCCTGGGCATCATCTTCACAGCCTGCCAGGCATATGAGTACGATCACGCGTCGTTCGGCTTTAAGGACGGGATTTACTCTTCCACGTTCTATCTGGCGACCGGTTTCCATGGCTTCCATGTGATCGTGGGAACGATCTTCTTGGCAGTATGTTACTTCCGTACAATCAAAGGTCACTTCACACCAGAGCGGCACATTGGCTTTGAAGCCGCCGCATGGTACTGGCACTTCGTTGACGTTGTATGGCTGTTCCTGTTCTGCGCCGTTTACTGGTGGGGTTCAGCTGGATACGACTTCGGCTGACAACGCCATCCAATAAAAGATCAAAGGTCGGGGATTTCCCCGGCCTTTTTCTTTGAGCAATTGTTAGTGCATCAGGCCAAGCCATGACCACCAAAGGTAATTCAGCGGTACAAGGAGTATGATTGAGAGGGCGGCTAGCGCCAGCGTCATCTTGGCGCCGTCCTTGACCGCGACACCGCCGAGCTGCATGGCAACGATCAGCGGTGGAACCTGATAAGGTAAGATGACCGTCGAGTATGCAATGACCTGGCTCATCAGAACCGTCTTGAGAGGCAAGCCTGATGATGCCGCAATGTCCGCGGCCATAGGTCCGATGACAGCAGGCATACTTGGTGCCGTGACAGCAATGTTCGTGGCTGCGCCCAGCCCAATCATTGAGAGGAAGGAAATGAATGGTGTATCCTTCGAGAACGTGATGTGCGTCAGAAGCCAGTTCCCGGCAATATCACCTGCACCCGTCTCTACCAGCATTGCACCTAAGCTCAAAATGCCAGCGACATAAATCGTTGATGGGAAATTGAACTTGGCCTTGAGGTCGTCGATATCGATTAGCCCCACGCCTGGCCACAAACATACCAGCGCCGCGACCATTGCCACCCACGCTGGCGAAACATGATGGATGAAATCGGTGAACCAAAACCCAATTGTCACGACGAGTATAATCGCGAGCCGCTGCCCTTCGGGTGTCAGGGGCTTGGGTGTTTCATCTTTTGGCGATACGGTGGTGCGTGCGCTGTTCGGTCGAAACAGGATGAGCACCAATCCAACGATGAGGGCGAGTTTGAGGATGCCGTTCACCGGCATATGCATCAGCAGGTACTCACCGTAATTGAACGTTACGCCAAACAAATTCTCCGCGACTCCGACAAGGACCATGTTGGGGACATTAGCGGGCAAGATAGAGCCAGCAGGCATCCATGTGCCGCAGGCCATAGCAAGGATCACTCCGGATCGCTCGCGCGTGCCCTTCTCGTATCCAAGGCTATCACAAAGTGCGAGAACGATTGGAACCAGCAACACCACGCGCCCCATGGTTGATGGCATGACAAACGAGAGCGCTATGCCAACCAACGCCACGCCGACAACGGTCTGTGTATAGCTTTTTGCCAGTTTAGACGTGATCGAGGTGGCAATGCGTAGGCCCAGCCCCGTCTTCTGAACGGCAACGCCCACGATCAAGCCGCCAAACACAAGCCAATAGGCCGCAGAGTGAAATCCCGAAAAAACCACGTTGGCATCGGCTGTGCCCAAAACCATAGCCAGTGAGAAAAACACCAATGCCGTCAAATATTCAGGAATGACCGCCGTTGCGTACAACCCAACGGCCAACAGACATAGTCCTGCGCCAGTCATAGCGGATTGAGGGATGCCATCGGGCGGGGGCATTGCAATAAGCAGTCCAGCGGCAAGCGTTGTTATGCAGGCAATGAGTCTCGAGGGAGAACCGGTAACCATTCGTAAAAGTGACATCATGTTTCGTTATCGTTGGCGATAGAGTAGGGCAAGACTAATATTCTGTGTGCAGCTATGCTACAGTATCGCTGAATAGGGGGGAACGCACGATGTCTGATGAGAAAAATGATCCGAACGCATTGTTTGATGTTGAGAAGAACGCCAAGATTTATGCGGATTTTGCAGAAAGATCGCAACGTATTGTCAGTGCATTTTTAGAGCGTCAACAGGCCGGTGAGGGATATAGCGTCGCTGACCCTGTCGAAATCAGTAAAATGTTCATGGATGCTTCGGTGAAGATGATGTCGGACCCGGCAAAATTCATGGAATCGCAATCCAAACTCATGCAAGGGTATGCAGATCTTTGGCAGGCGACCGCGAAGCGTATGGCGGGCGAAGAGGTCGCGCCGGTCATTGAACCCGCGCGCGATGACAGACGGTTCAAAGACGATGCATGGTCAGAGGATGTTGTCTTTGACTACATCAAACAGTCGTATCTGTTGGCATCTGACTGGCTCACGACACAGGTGCGTGATGTAGATGACACTGATCCTAAGACCCGTGAGAAACTCCAGTTTTATACCCGGCAGTGCCTCGATGCGATGTCACCGACAAACTTTGCGGCAACCAATCCCAAGGTTCTGAAGGCGGCAGCGGAAACAAAGGGCGAGAACCTGATCAAAGGACTGGATCAGCTTTTGAAGGACCTGGAAAAAGGGAAGGGAGAGCTTCGGATTTCCATGACCGACACCGATGCATTTGAGCTTGGTGTCAACGTTGCGGTGACGCCAGGTAAGGTGGTTTACCAGAACGACCTGATGCAGTTGCTGCAGTATGAGCCGACGACAAAAGAAGTGGCGAAGCGGCCATTGCTGATTGTGCCGCCATGGATCAACAAGTTTTATATTCTTGATCTTCAACCGAAAAATTCCTTTATCAAATGGGCAACCGATCAGGGGCATACCGTGTTTGTGATTGCCTGGGTCAACCCTGATGAAAGCCATGCGGATAAGCAGTTTGAGAACTATATGCTCGAAGGTCCATTGGAGGCGATGGATGCCATCGAGAAGGCTACGGGCGAGAAAGACCTCAATGTCATCGGGTATTGTATCGGTGGTACTTTAACAGCCTCCACATTGGCCTATATGGCGGCGAAAAAGGATGACCGGGTAAAGTCGGCGACGTTCTTCACGACCATGGTCGATTTCTCTGAACCTGGTGAGCTGGGTGTCTTTATCGATGAAGAACAATTGCAGCGCCTCGATGAACATATGGAGAAAACAGGCTTTCTTGATGGCCAGTACATGTCACAGGTGTTCAACATGATGCGCGACAATGACCTGATCTGGTCGTTCGTGGTGAATAACTACCTGATGGGGCGTGAGCCCATGGCATTTGATTTGCTGTATTGGAATTCGGACAACACGCGCATGCCTAAAATGATGCATTCGCTCTATCTCAGAAAAATGTATCTTGAAAACAAACTGGTGGAACCCGGTGGGATCACGTTAGGCGGTGTGCCAATCGATCTTACGAAGATCAAGACGCCAGTGTATTGGTTGTCGACCAAGGACGACCATATTGCGCCCTGGAAATCGACCTATATGGCGACGCAGATCTATAAAGGCCCCAAGAAATTTGTGCTGTCAGCCAGTGGCCATATTGCCGGAGTGATCAACGCGCCCGCCGCGAACAAATATTGTTATTGGACTAATCCGAAGACGCCTGCTGATCCTGATGCGTTCTTCGACGGCGCAAAGCAGCACGAAGGGTCCTGGTGGCCGGATTGGCAGAAGTGGGTCGCAAAGCACAGTGACGGCAAAGTGCCGGCACGCAAACCCGGCGACGGAAAACTCAAAGTGATTGAGGATGCACCCGGATCCTACGCTAAGGTCCGGATTTAGGCTTTGAGCAAAACCTCAAGTTGGGTCCGATAAAGCCTGAGTTGACGAGAAGGAAGTGTTGGACTTGATTGTACGTTGGCGAGGACAAATGTGCCTTCGAATATGATCAGCAATTGCGTGATGAGATCGTCTGCTGTGACCTGTTGGTCAGTATTCCCGTTTGGAATTGCGGCTTCATAGTAAGGGTTCAGCAAAGCCTTATATTTTTTGAGCCACGACACAATCAACGGTTTGAGTTCTATAGGAAATTCCATTTGCTGAAAAGCATACGCGGCAAAAAGGCATCCGTACCCACTGTCCTGCATGCCATCGAGCATTTCTGCATATAGCGCTAGAATGATCAGGACACGCTGTACGGGGTCGTCACTCATCCGCGATGCCGTTCCGCATATTTCTTCGAGCGCTTCTAAATCGTGCTCGATATATCTTTGAAACAGCGCTTCGGCCAGATTGGCTTTGCTTTTAAAATGATAAAAGAAAGCGCCCTTGGTGATCCCGGCATCAAGAATGATCCGGTCAATAGACGCACCAGCAAATCCGCGTTCGACAATTAATTGTTGCGCGGAGTCCATGATATTTTGTCGTGTTTTATTGCCTGCGCGTGACATCAATCACAGCCTAAACCAAATAGTATGTTCTATAGCCCTTCATACGATGAATATTTTCAGAAAGATATAAAAATAAGTGGTTTTTGCATATTTACATTACAGACTAGTTGGTATAGTTACGCATCGATTTTGAGATACCAAACCTAAAACTTGAATTTTATCAGAGGAAATGAAGATGGCTTATATCGATTGGATGATCAGTGGACCAAAGATTGGTTCATGTAACTGCGACTATGGCTGCCCGTGCGAATTCAACGGTCGACCAACCCATGGACAGTGCGAAGGCATGGAGGCCATGCGTATCGACGAGGGATATTTCGGTGATGTGCGATTGGACGGACTTTTGTTCGCTGCCAGATTTCAGTGGCCAGGCGCTGTTCATGAAGGCGGTGGTACTGTGCAAGGAATTATTGATGAGCGCGCAACAGAGGCCCAGCGCGAAGCACTTTTCAAGATTCTGGATGGCGAGGAACAGGAACCCACAACTGTGTTCAATATTTATGGTTCCACGATGGCGAACGAACTTGATCCCGTATTTGCCAAAATTGAATTCGAATGTGACATCAATGCAGCGCGTGGATGGTTCTCTGTCCCAGATTTGATGCAACTCAGCCTTGAGCCGATAAAAAATCCGGTGACGGGGCTTGATCATCGTGCACAGATCAAGCTTCCCAATGGTTTTGAGTTCAATGTGGGCGAAATGGCGAGTGGCAATTTTTCAGCTAAAGGCCCGGAAATGGCTATTTCAGCCGAACGGGTCTATGGCGTGATGGTCGATGTCGCTTATGGTCCATACGGTATCATTGAAGACAGACTCGCGAGCTAATGTCTGGCCTGTCGATTTTTGCGTCGCTGAATAGCGTGCTTGGCCGTCATGAACGAATGACCATCGGCGCGCTTGCGCTGATTACGTTGGTGGCGGCCATTTACACGGTGATGGGTATTGGTATGGACATGTCTGCATGGGAAATGACGGGCATGCCAAGCGATATGCCAATGCCTGTCCATGCGTGGTCAGCCATTGACGCGTTTATGATGTTCTTGATGTGGTGGATCATGATGATCGCAATGATGTTGCCATCCGCCGCGCCAATGATTTTGCTTTATTTGCGCGTTGGACAACGCCGTGATCAGCGGGTCAATTCACCTTCACCGGGATACTTTTGTTTTGGCTATCTGGCTATGTGGGGCGCTTTCAGTTTAGGGGCAACACTTCTCCATGCGGTGGGCGAACAAGTGCATGTGATCAATGGTATGATGGCAATTACTGGCCACGGAATTGCCGGCTCCATTTTTATTCTGGCGGGTCTCTGGCAGTTTTTTCCCCTCAAATCACGATGCCTCGAAGCGTGTCGACAGCCAGTTCAGTTTTTAAGCAAAATTTGGGCATCTGGGCGAATGGGGGCGCTTCGGATGGGGCTTTGTCATGGCCTTTTCTGTGTTGGATGTTGCTGGGCGATGATGCTGCTCCTTTTTGTTGGCGGCGTGATGAATTTATACTGGATTGCAGGCCTTGCGGTTCTGGCCCTCATTGAGAAAATCGCGTCCAGATGGCGATACACGCCTCATGCCATCGGTTCTGGCTTTATGATGATGGGCGGGCTCATGCTCGTTTAGATTTTCACGATCCGTATTTGCCCGGCAGGGCCTTTCCGGGCATAGTTTCAGGCATGGTGGATGCCGAGTTAAATGAGCAGGTTGTGATGGGGGGCGCGCCGATGGGCGTGGCGCCCGCAGCCGTGCACAATCATCTCGAATTGCTAGCCGATATGGGTCGGGATTTTGCGTCCAACCAGGAACTCGAAGTTACTCTGAAACGTGCGGTTGAACGGATCACAGATTATGTGGACGCCGAGGCCGGTGCACTTTTCATGCTCTCGGCATGCGGCAAGAAACTGGAATGTGATGCGTGTGTCGGACCTGTTGAAATTACAGGTCTAAAGCTGGCGGCAGATCAGGGCATTGTTGGGTTCTGCGTGCAGCGCGATGCCGGACGCATTGTCCGCGATGTATCTGAAGACCCGGACTTCAATGCTTCGGTTGACGGCGAAACCGGGTTCAAGACCAAGTCGATCCTGTGCGCGCCAATGAGCGTGAAGGGTGAACGTATTGGTGCCATTGAACTGATAAACAAGCGCGGCGGTGACGGATTGTTCGATGACGACGATCTGCATTTGCTGCAGGCTTTGTCGTTTTCTGCTGGGTTGGCGGTCCTCAACGCACGAATGGCCGCAGAACTGGTTGAACAGGAACGCGTAAAGCGTGAACTTGAACTGGCGGCGGAAATTCAGCGCTCACTTTTGCCGGATACAAAGGAAAGTGATTTTCCTGTAAAAGGGGTCAATCTCCCGGCTCGCGTGGTGTCTGGCGACTTTTATGATTTCTATCCGCTTGATGATGGACGTGTTGCATTCACGCTAGGCGATGTCTCTGGAAAGGGCATGAACGCCGCGCTGATGATGGCAAAGACCGCAAGCCTGTTGCGATGCCTCGGCAAATCTATCAAGGAGCCGGGTCGACTGCTTACACTGGTCAATGAAGAGGTGTGCGAAACGGCAACGCGCGGGATGTTCGTGACCTTGGTGCACGGTATCTACGATCCCGAAAGTGGTTATGTGCGTTTGGCGAATGCGGGACACGAGCCGCCTCTGATTGTCGACAAAAACGGAAACTTTACGGCGGTTGAGGCAGAAGCCCCGCCGCTAGGTATATCCCCGGCACTGATTGATGAAGATGGATTTCCCGAAACTGAGATTGATCTCAATGGCGGCAAACTATTTGTATTCACCGACGGTGTGACGGAAGGCTATATTGCTGAAGGTGTTGAGCTTGGTATCGAAGGCTTGAAAGAACTTATCTGCAATGCTGGAGATGCCGGTATCCAGGGTGTTCTCAACGAAGTCAGAGATCAGATCGGCGGTGCTGGGGCGGCACTTCGCGACGACGTGACGTTGATCGCGATAGACGATGGCGTCGCGACACACTCCAAGGACATCAGCACGGTCCAGGCGGAACCCGGTGCGACCGATGCGCCCGGAGAGAAAGTTCTGCAATTGCGTGTCACGGCCAAAGCAAACCGGTTACGTCTTGTTCGAAACGCTGTGAAGGAAACATCGCTATTTTGTGGATTCTCGGAAGCCGACACGGGCGATATCGTGCTGGCTGTCGATGAAGCCTGTCAGAATGTCATTCGCCATGCCTATGGCAGTGAAGGCGAGGGTGATATCTCCATTGAGATCCGTCACCGTCCGGATGCCATGATACTGATCATTCGGGATTTTGCAGATCCCGTCGATATATCTAAAATTAAACCACGCGACCTGGATGATTTGCGCCCTGGAGGATTGGGGACGCATTTAATCAAGGAAGTCATGGATGAAGTTGATTTCTTGCCGCCGCCGATTGATGGCGGCAATCTATTACGTCTTGTAAAGAATCTGGGGAGCTAACGATTAAATGGAACATGTCGAATCAAGTGTTGATGGCGCAACAGTCATAGCATTCACAGGGGATATTGACCTGCAGACGTCACCAGATGCACGTAAGGCATTGCTGGCAGTCGTTGGCAATGGCACAGGCATTTTGGTTGATCTTGCAGGTGTCGGTTATATCGATTCATCTGGCGTCGCGTCATTGGTGGAATGTCTGCAAAGTGCGAAGAAATCAGGTCAAAAAATGGCCTTGGTATCTGTGAGCGAGGGTGCGCTTCGCGTTTTACAACTCGCACGTTTGGACCGCGTGTTCAAAATTTGTGATACAGTTGATGAAGGGGTTGCGGTTGTCGCTTAAAGGCCACGCAATCTAAAAGAACGGGGGACAGGGGTGGCGGAGCAAAAGTTATCCGCAACGGAGAAGGTTGAAGGCGTTGGCAAGTCCACCGTCAGCTTTGTTGAATCCGTCGGTAATGGCGGTGTCATCATTGCTGAGAGTATCTATTGGATACTGTTTGGTGTGCGCGAACGTCAACCTGTTCGGCTGGGTGCTGTCATCCAGCAAATGATGGAAATAGGTGTCGCGGCGATCCCGATCATTATCATGTTAACGGGAACCATCGGCGTGATGCTGGCTATTCAGGGTATTCATACGCTCCGCATTTTTGGTGCGGAAAGCCGTGTCACCATTGGCATTGCATTCTCGGTGGTTCGAGAATTTGCCCCGCTCATTACAGGTATTCTAGTGGCCGGGCGTTCAGGTTCCGCGTTGGCGGCCCGGATTGGTACGATGAAGATCAATCAAGAGATCGATGCGTTGAAGGTGATGGGGATTAACCCGACAAGATTTCTTGTTGTGCCCGCGATGATTTCGATGGTGATCATGGTCCCGGCATTGACGTTGTTGGGTATGTTCATGGGGCTATTTGCGGCGGGTTTGTATGTGAATGCGGACCTCGGAATTTCAATAGCTGCCTACACCCGCGATACCATCGATATTCTGTCCTTGGATGACTTGGGCCATGGGCTAGGGAAAAGCTGTATTTTCGCGGTTTTGATTGCGGTCATCGGCGTCGTCAATGGCGCAGGGGTTCAAGGTGGCGCCGAAGGTGTTGGCAAGGCGACAACGAGATCGGTCGTGCAAGCGATCTCGGCAATCATCGTTACCGATATGATTTTCGCATTCGTGGCGACGCGGTAGGGGAAGCAGATGAGAAATCCTGAAAGCATCATGGAAGAGCGCGCGACCCGCGAAAGGCCGACAAGCGGACCGGATAATGTCATTGAGGTTGAAGATCTTGTGACGCACTACGGCGATCGTATGATCCTCAAAGGTGTCAGCCTCGAAGTGCGTGAGAACGAGATCATGGTCATCATGGGTGGCTCGGGATCGGGTAAATCGACATTGCTTCGACATCTGATGGCACTCGAGGAAAAGACCTCGGGAACCATGCGCATTCTTGACCACGATATTGATCAGATTAGCCGCCAGGAATTCTTGGATGTGCGGAAAAAGCTCGGCGTGGCTTTTCAATCAGGCGCGTTGTTCAGCTCTATGACGGTCGGCGAAAACATTATGCTGCCATTGTACGAGCATACAGAACTTGATGCGCTGACCATGGAAATCATGGCGCGCTTGAAGTTGGAGGTCGTCGAGCTATCCGGCTTTGAAGATCTTATGCCCTCCGAGCTATCCGGCGGCATGATCAAGCGGGCAGCGTTCGCCCGTGCCATCGTCATGGACCCCAAGGTCCTGTTTTGTGATGAGCCATCTGCAGGTCTCGATCCGGTTGTGGCGTCGGCGTTGGATGATTTGATTTTGGATATGCGTGATGCCATGGGCATGAGCATAGTTGTGGTGACGCACGAACTCGATAGTGCGTTTAAAATTGCTGATCGGATTACAATTTTGGACCGAGGTGAGATTTTAATGATCGGGACTGTCGAAGAAGTGCTGGCATCAAAATCTGAACGTGTACAAGCACTGTTAAACCGGACCCCCGAAGAAGACACAATGGATCCTGATGAGTATCTCAGCCGTTTGGTTGGCGAGACGAACCCCGGGACTGCACATTTATGAGGACGAGAACGTGAGAACGAGCAAAATAAATTACTTCATCGTCGGGCTTTTCGTGCTGACCATGATTGTTGGCCTGATCGCCGCCATTGCCGTGTTAACAGGGCGCACGGGGGCGACAGATTCGTACCATGCATACTATTCGAATGTCACCGGGGTAAAATTTGGTACGCAGGTGGTTTATGAAGGTTATCCGATTGGCCAGGTGATTGAAGTGACCCCGGAAGAGCACGAAGGGCGGATGCGATTCCGGGTCAGCTTTGATATCACTGAGGGCTGGAAAATTCCCGAAGATAGTGTTGCCGAGATCGCAGCGCCGGGATTACTGGCAGCCGTGACATTGGCGATTGAAGCTGGTGAAAGTGCAACGCCACTGCGAACGGGTTCTGAAGTGAAAGCTGCGGAGCGTGCAGACATGTTTGCCGCAGTTGCCAACGTCGCCGGTGATTTTGGCGACCTTTCGAACAATTATCTGAAACCGCTTCTTAAAAACGTAAATGGCACGGTGTTGGAAATTAACACGTTCCTTGAAGATGGTGGTGAAGGCCGGATGATCGTCGCGGATGCTCGCGATACAATGGGGATGGCACGCTCTGTCATGGCGGATCTTAAGGATCGAATTCCGGGGATTGCCACAAAGCTGGATAGTATTCTAACGGACGTAAACGTCACCAGCAGACGTTTAAACCAAATCCTGACGCCCGCGAATCAGGAAAAGATCATTGGCATGGTCGATAACCTGAACGCGGCGACGCAAAAGTTTGATACCGTATTGATTACAATGAATTCGATCCTGACGGACATTGATGATCTGGTTTTAGATGAAGATGGTGATATCGCACGTACTGCGAAGGAGAGCCGTTACATTGTTGAGTCTGTGGCCAGGAACATCGATGCGATCAATCAGAATATGGATGGTGCTGCGCGTAACCTCTACGAATTCAGCCGCCAGATCAGACAAAATCCTGGGTTGTTGTTGGGTGGGTCGTCACCGGAAGATAAAGGAGCAGTCAAATGATGAACTCACGCCCGTGGACGCTCCGGATGCGCGGTTTGGCACAATCAATATTTGTGACAGCCATTGTTTTTGTGATGGCCGGATGTGCAACGCAAGCGCCGGTGCCGTCTGACAAGTATTATCGTCTGCAGGCCGTCTTTGCGGATGCTACATCTTCGGCACCAAAGTTTGCCGGCACATTTGAGATTGAACGATTTACAGCGGATGGCCTGACGGCAGGACGCCCTATTGTCTATGTTGAAGCCGGTGACCCCAATCAGTTGCGTGAGTACAACTACCATTTCTGGACACAGGCACCGACCGTGATGCTGCGTGATGAACTTGTGACGTATCTACGCACGGCAAAAATTGCGGAGAGCGTTGTAATCCCGGAAATGCGACTGGACCCAAAGTTTGTCATGACGGGTCGGATCCGAAAGCTCGAGCAGGTTTTAGGTACGTCAAACGGTACACGTTTGGAAATAGAAATTGCCATACGGCGGATTGATGATGGGAAGCTTCTTTTCTTGAAATCCTATAATCAGGAGACGGCGCAAACATCACCCGGTGTGGCATCGGCTGTTGATGCACTGAACAAGTCTCTCAATGTCATTTTCTCTGACCTGCTTCAGGATTTGCGCGCTTTATGAGCCGGAAACCAAGGGGACGAAAGCGCGGTCGTAAGACGCGCCCCGCCCCGCTGCGCGCCCCTGAGAACGTCGTGATATCTAAAATCGCACAACAGGGCGACGGTGAAGGTGCATTAGCCGATGGCACGCGGGTTTTTGTGCCTTTAACGTTGCCAGGAGACGAAATCACGGTGCAACCGGGTGGTAAACGTGGTGATGGCATATCCGGTCGCGTCGTTGAATTTCATAAACAGCAAGCCCGTGCTGAGCCAATTTGCGGTGTGTATGGGAAATGCGGCGGATGCCAGTTACAGCACTTACCACCAGAGGATTACGTTGCGTGGAAGACCCATTCCGTCAAGACGGCTTTATCTCGTCATGGCTTCGATCTTGAGCTGCGGCCGTTGCGGCAAATGCCGACAACGTCCAGACGTCGGGCTACCATTGCTCTCGTGATGACACAGGCCGGACCTGTGATGGGATACAACGAGGCATATGCCGACCGCATTATTGGAATGGATGGCTGCCCGCTTTTGACAGCCTCTTTGGCAGACCTCTGGGACCCTATTCGCGAATTGGCGAAGGCAATTCTGCCGACCCCCTGTCGCGCGGACATCGCAATGACTGCGGCCAATTCTTCAGATATCGAAATTGTCATTATTTCGGATGCTGAATTGGACCTAGAGAAACGTGAAACGCTAGCGGCGTTTGCAGAAACTCATGATATTGCGCGTCTGGCATGGAGACGAAGTGGCCAGACACCAGAACCGATTTCGGCGCGTCGTGATGTTCTATTGAGTTTTGGTGATGTCGAGATAGCGCTACCGATAGGCGGGTTCTTGCAACCGTCTCGTGAAGGCGAAGAAACCTTGCAGGAATTGGTGAGCGAAGGCATCGGTGATGCGAAAAAGATTGCCGATCTGTATTGCGGCGTCGGCACTTTTACGTTCCATTTTGGACAAATGGGCAAGCATGTACTGGCAGTCGATGACAATGCTGATCAGATTGCGGCGTTGAACCGTGCCGCAGGTCGTCATGCTTTGGGAGGCCGCGTTGAGACGAAAGTACGTGACCTCAAAGAGAGTCCCTTAACGGCGGCTGATCTCAATGATCTGGATGCTGTAATATTTGATCCACCGCGCGCTGGTGCGAAAGGGCAGGCGGAAGCTCTTTCAGACAGTTTGGTGCCGCGGATTATTGCTGTGTCCTGTAATCCGGCGACACTCGCACGTGATTTACGTATTCTTGTTGATGGTGGTTACGCAATCGATCACATCACACCTGTTGATCAGTTTCCGATGAGCTATCACGTCGAAGCTGTTGCTGTTCTATCGCGAACCTGAGTAGTTCCGTAGACCCTAATACACCCCCAGCTAATACACCGCCCTCTAATATGGTGAACTTGTTTCACGGTCCCGTGAGAAGGGCTATGCACTGCACATTCTGAGCGTATGGTTCTGCTGATGAATTTAAATGTCGGTTGATGCAACAGAACCATGAGGGAGAGTTTTATGATCAAGTATGTAACTGCACTTGCGATGGCAACAATGCTATTCGCCGGGAGCGTAACGGCTCAAGAAATGAAAGCATTTGGCGGAGAGAAAGACGTCGCGTTCGCAATGAAGCTTTGGAAAGTCCTTGAGGGTGAGAAACTCGTTGGCCCAAACCGCATTCACACCCAGCCCTTCGAAGGAAGCCCGCCTCATGGCGGCATTCAACAGGTACTAGGGACAGATGTGGAAGTTGATGGGCGAACGGCACGCGTCCTGGTCAAAGCCAATCATGGTGGTGAGGGGATAAGCGTCGAGAGCGTTTACGACAATCCAAACAAAAACCTCGGTGCGTATACGGTGATGTTCAAGCGCGAGAATGGCTATGATGATGAGAACAAGAACTGGTTTTGGGCTAAATACAACGCCAAGGGGGAACTCGATAAGAACCCGAAAGGCGCCAAAATTGCCGGACGATTTATGAAGGGTGCTGAAAAGGGTTGTATTGCCTGCCATGTCGCGACGGGTGGTGCGGATCTGGAAACACTTACAGAAAAGTAGCGTGCAGAATTTTTCTACGGAAGGCTGGTTTCATACCGGCCTTTCGCGTGTGTATACTAGGAGTTCACTTTGCTCGCGTGTCTCCGAGGTGTTACGATTCTGACATATGATGAATGTGGGCAAATGTGTTGGTGTTGAAGGTGATGTCGTTGTGCGCTCGCCAACTCTGGGCGACGGACCTCTGGTGCGTGGGGCGTATATTCAGGTTGAAGATCAAATCCTGACCCGAGACAATTCATTCGTTCATATTCAATTTCTTGATAACAGTAAGTTCGCCCTCAGCGCGCATAGTCAGTTGTCCGTCGACGCATATTGTTTCGGTCAAGATAACAATGATGATTGCGCGCACTTCACCATACCGCGTGGAAAATTTGTATGCATCAGTGGGGATATAGCTTTGAGCATGGGTGGATTTACAATACAGGTACGCGATACAACATTCTCGCTGATGGCAGCCCGCATTGCAGGGCGTATAGAAAGCAAAGGCGACGTTATCATGACGCTTTTGCCGCAAATGACGGGACCTGCGGGAGAAGTTCTGGCCCATTCAAAAACAGCTGTTGCGTCTATTGATCGTGCCTATCAGACATTGCGATTTGGCGGTGCGGGACATGATTTGTCGGCACCGCTGACGTTGCCATCTCAAATGGTTATTGAGACGTACACCGCACCAGGACTAGAACGCGCATTCATTGAGCCAGTCCCCGACGAAGCTGATGTTATCGATTTGTTTCAGCCGTTTGACGTTTTGTCTGACCATTTTCTTGAACGTCAATTCGTCTCGACGCACGTCTATCCAAACGATATTCGCCGTGAAAAAACCCCAAGCAATGATTTACTTGAAGACTCGTTTATTGGTGAACGCTTCCGATTGAGAGACCCGGAGCGTTAAGTCATTTCCAAGGCGCGCTTATAGACGTCGATTAGCTCTTCCATTTCAGAGCGATCACTGGAGTCCATTTTACGCAGGCGTATGATCTGGCGCATAACCTTCACATCAAAGCCCGTGCCCTTGGCTTCGGAATACACTTCACGGATATCACCTGAAAGCGCCTCTTTTTCTTCCTCCAAGCGTTCGATTCGCTCAACAAAGGATTTCAATCGATCACTAGCAACTCCACCGACGTCCGCCATAGTTCATATCTCCGCGCTAAAATTGGCTTCAAGAGCCAGCAAAGTAGCGTTGCTGCCCAAAGCTCGCAAGGGCTGTTCTGTGTATAAAATAGCTCATTCTTGCTCTGATTCAGTGGAATAGGATATTCTTTTCGTGTGGGCTGATTCTGATGCCAAATTGGGGTAAAGTGTGGGCGAATACCAACTAGACAGATTTACGATTCTACTTGTTGAAGACAATGGCTTTATTCGCCAAACGCTTGAAACTTTGCTTCGACAGTTGAAAATCGCAAGATTGACGAGCGTTAAAAATGGTGAAGAAGCCATTGAATGGCTCAAGCTTCAAAAGCAAGACCACAATCCCGGTCCTGACATCATAATTTCTGATCTGTTGATGTCACCAATCAACGGATTGCTTTTTCTACGGTGGGTCCGCTCTGCCAAGGAATCGCCAAATAGATTTGTTCCATTTGTGATGTTGTCCGGAGCTGCAGACCGGGACTATGTCACCGCGTCGCGTGATCTTGGGGTAACTGAGTTTCTTGCGAAGCCATTTTCTGTGAATTCGGTTTTTCAGCATTTAGCCAAAGTTATTGAACAGCCAAGGCCATTTATCGCGACGCAAAAATACTTTGGCCCTGATCGGCGCCGAAACCAACGAGCTGGCGCACCAAGCGGAAAAGAGCGTCGCCGTGAAGGTAAAGATCACATCACAATGGTGTATTCGGCAGAGAAGACGGTGAAAGCCAAAAATGTCAGTGATGTTTGGTGCTTTCAGTTGCCCAACACACTTAAGGAACGAGCAGGAAGCGACGTTGGAAATGGCCCCCCGACATTGCCTGATAATATTCTGGCTGAGGCGGAAGAGAGCTTGGAACGGGCTGTGCTTGATTTTGCCGAATGGGCACAAAAGTATCTGGCAAATTTGGCGACGTTGTGCGACCGAGCCATGGAAGAGCCTGATAAACGAACGCTTCAATTTGCCGAGATCAATGAGTTGGCGCACGAACTTCGCGGGCAGGGTGGAACTTTTGGGTACCCGTTGATCTCGGTCGCGGGGAAGATGTTGTACGAATCAACACTTGAGGGGTGCCCGGTTACAGACAGTCAGGTTGAGGTGGTTCGCGCCCACATTGATATGATGCGCGCCGTTATTCGCGAAAAGATTTCAGGTGACGGTGGCAAGGTCGGCAAAGAGCTTGTTCAGTCTCTACAGGCGGCTGTTGAACGGCATCAGGTCGCGGAATAGCGTCACTCAGCGGGTGTTGCGGCGCTATCAAACCTTCTGGATGGAATAAGGAAGATCGTCGCAACAAGGACAATCGCGGCGGCGCCGGCCAGGACCATAAACAGAGAGTCGAAGCTGCCAGACGTGTCGTAAAGACGTCCGGTCATCTGTACAGCGACTGCACCGATGCCTAGTGCCAGCACAGATTTCACGGCATAGACACGTGAACGGTATTCAGTACTGATGAAGTGCGCGACGATCCAGTCGTTAACCGGGATAATACCAAACGTTGCCAACATAAGGGGTAACGTTACAGCCAGCGCGGACCATCCCGCTGCGGGAATAGCAATGGCACACATCACTAATTGGGCGGTAACGAGGCCAATATAAATACGTTTGGTTTGGTATCGATCCAATAACTCGCCGACGGCCAATTGGGCGAAAGCTGCCAGACCAAAAATCAAGGCAGTGACCATGCCAATCTCGGTCGTTTCTGCAAATAGCGAGGAAAGGCGTTCGTCCATGATTTTCGGCAAAGAAATCGTTGTTGAATTAAAAATCAATCCACCAACAAGTGGTGCAATGATCAAGAACAAGAAGACACGTTGTTGTATCGACACGGGAACGTCGGCGACGACCTTCTTTTTCGCGCCCGAACTTCCGGCCCCTGTTCCTTTCAAAAGATGCAGGCCGTACATGATGCCGATACCTACCGATAGGATGCCGGGGATGATGAATGCCATCCGCCATCCATAAAGGTCAGCAATAGCGCCTGTGGTCAGGGCTGCTGCGGCGACGCCCATATTGCCCCACACACCATTGATTGCGAGTGCACGACCGACGCGCGGGGCTTCCTCAACAACAAGGGCAAGCCCTACCGGATGATAGATCGCGGCAAACACCCCGATTAAGGCGAGGCCGATCTCGACGTGTAAAGGCTCAACGGCAAATCCGGTGAGTACTGAGGCGCTGCCGATCCCGACAAAGAATACGAACATCATGCCATGGCGGCTCCACTTGTCGCCAAGCCAGCCGGCGGGTAATGACGCGCCCCCAAAGAAGAAGAAACTCCATGTGGTCAGCAGAATAAGTCGACCATATGAATCTGCGAACTCTGATTCCATGGTCAAAACCGCTGTCGTGAAGATCAGCATGAAGAAATGATCGAGGAAATGCCCGACATTCAGGAATAGGAAATTTCGTTTTGCATCAGTCATGGGGCGACTTTAGCAAACACACTAATATGGTGTATCGCGACATATAGACAATTAATGTCGAGAAAATGACAATTGTGAAATTTGCTTGAAAATTAAGCGGTTGCGTCCGGCATTACGACACCCGTCGCTGACATTTGTGCATTTGTGGCACCTTGTGCATTCGATAATGCTTTGTCGGCGAGTGCCAACATTTTGTCGTCGACGGCGAGATTGGAATCAAGTGCAATGGCAGCAAGTCGCTCAGCCCAATGGAGCTGATCGCGAATGTATCCATTCCACATGATTTTAACCATCTATGTTCTCCGCCACACGACCAGTGCGCAAATTAAGCCATAATATAGTTAATGATATATATGCACTGGCACACAAAATATGTGATCCAGATCACGAAGATAGCATATTTTTGCCTATGAAGTGGAAAAATCTTGAGTTTCTGCAATCAAGTGATCAACGACCTTGATGAGTGCGGCCTTTTGGTCGTCGCCAGACTCCAAGGCGGCGTCATAGCAACGGACCTGGCGATGCGCGCTCGTGCCTCTGGATACTATGGTTTTTAGATGCATCAGTTCCGTTGTGCAGTTCATGGCATCAGCGTCTTCACTGACAAGATTAATGAGTTCGTCGATAAGTTCGGCGTAAGGAACGATCTGACCACGGCCATAATCTACGAGGCCTTCATCAAGGCCATATCGCTGTGCCCGCCATCGGTTTTCGGACACCAGCATGATAGCGTACTGCCGCCAGCGTTGGTTATTGGTCTTCAGACGCCAGAGCATGCGCAGAATGCAGGTATAAAGTGCTGCCACGGCGGCGGCATCGTGGATGTTGGTGCAGACGTCAGCGATCCGCATTTCAAGGGTCGGATAACGCCCGCTTGGTCGAATATCCCACCAGAGCTTTGTTGCGTCTTCGATGATACCGGCATCCACGAGCACCCGTACGTGACGCGCATACTCAGCATGGCTGTCAAAGGGATTAGGGAGGCCAGTTCGGGGCATTTCGTCCCAGACACTCAGCCGATAGGACTTTAGTCCTGTGTTCTCGCCCTGCCAAAACGGGGACGAGGTGGTAAGCGCGAGCAGGTGCGGCAAGAAATATGTCACCTGGTTCATCAAATCGATACGAAGTTCGTCGTCTTCGATACCCACATGAACATGCATGCCGCTTATCACCAATCGCCGAACAACCGCCTGCATATCATTGGCAATTGTATGGTAACGCTCTTGCTCGGTGTGACCTTGTTCTGACCAATGCGAAAATGGATGGGTTGATGCGGCAATGGGGGCAAGATTATATTTTTTGGCGGTCTCAATGATTGCGGTACGGAGTTCGATCAGCATCTCCGTCGCTTCAGGAATGGACCGCGCGACGGCTGTATTCACTTCAATTTGTGATTTTAAAAATTCATGCGCCGCCTGATCCCCCAATCGACTATAGCATTCGTCAAAAAATGCTCGGGGTGGGTCTGTCGCCAAGGCACGTGTCTCAAGATCAACAAGAAGATATTCTTCCTCAATGCCGACACTAAGGGTGGGTGCGCCGCCAACCATCAGAACCGCTCGATCCGGTGTAACCCAGGCATATCAAGAATTGGAAGGATGCATTCCGAAAGGATGTCCACCCAGCGCAAAACACCGCCACGATCCATCAACTGGCCTTGATTAATCTCAATAGCGCAGTTGGAAATGCCACCCGCTGAACCATGCATATCTATGGTATAGGCGAGATCATGTCCTGAATAAGGTTCATTGTCGCCAACACGAAGATCATAACGCTCCAGATGTTCCATCAGCGGAATGGCAATGCGCGGGTCTCTGTTCCAGAGCACTCCGATATCCCAAGGACGGGGCTTGTCACCAAAATTCGGGCTAAAACTATGGATAGAGAAAATTGCAGGCGCAGGACCGCGATTCCACAATCTGGCCAATGCCCTATTCACGGAATCATGATACGGCTCAAACAATTCACGGACTCGTTGGCGGCGCGCCTCGTCGCTCAGACCCTGATTGCCCGGCACCGGAATGTTGTCATTCTCCGGCACTATACTGTCCGGGTGTCCGGGCGGGCGATTGACGTCGATGACCAGTCTTGAGTATCCCGCCAGAACAGCCTGTGCATCCAATCGCTCAGCGAGACCACGTGTCACGGCGGCGGCACCAATGTCATAGGCGATGTGCTGTTCAAATGCGTCCGCGCCAAGGCCAAGATGATTAAGCGATTTGGGGACGGCGCGACTGGCGTGATCACAAACCAGCAAAATGTGGGCACCTCCCTCTCGATTTATGACTTCGAAAGGTGGCGGATCGTCGGGGCCAAGCAATGCCGGGCCATCATGTGGTAATGGTTTCATGACTAAACTATAACGTGAACTTTATGATGGTGCGAGCCCCCAAACGGCATTCTCTTGCATTGTTCTTCAATGGCGATTATGTCCGGTGAGCGAAGGATATCTGCCGATGAATGAACAGCAAGTCATAGAAAGCCCGTGCATCAGCATTTGTGAGCTTGATCCGCAATCGGGGTTTTGCACAGGATGCCTACGGACCCGTGAAGAAATCGCTATCTGGGGCCGTGCAGACAATGCAACACGCCTTGAGATACTTGAAAAATTACGTGAGCGGCGCGCTGCCAGTGGGGGTGGGCGGCGTCGTGAAACTAAACGGCGCAAAAAACGCTAAGGACTAAAAAATCATGACGAACATTCTCGCGCAACTCCTGGAAAACCGTGACTGGCTTCTTTGCGATGGCGCTATGGGTACCAGCCTTTTTCAACGTGGACTTGAGACTGGCGAAGCACCTGATCTCTGGAACATCACGAATGCGGCGAAAGTGATGGATGTGCACCAGGGGTTCGTTGAGGCGGGTGCGGACATCATTCTGACAAACTCGTTTGGTGCGAATGCCCTAAGACTTAAGCTTCATGGCGACCAGGACCGGGTCCATGAAATTAATTCCGCGGCGGCTCAACTAGCGCGACAAGTTGCAGATAAACAAGATCGCCCCGTCGTTGTTGCCGGATCTATCGGGCCTACTGGGGAAATTATGGAACCTGTTGGCGTCTTGAGTGACGCTGAGGCCCAAAAGGTGTTTGCTGAACAAGCTGTGGCGCTTGCGGATGGTGGCGCGGATGTCATCTGGATTGAAACAATGTCATCCAAAGAAGAGTACGCCGCAGCCGTAAACGGGGCTGCCGAGAGTGGTCTGCCGGTTGTCGGCTGTATGACGTTCGATACAAATGGCCGCACAATGATGGGTGTGACGCCTGAAGATGCATCCACGTTCGCACAAAGCCTATCGCCCAAGCTGCTGGCCTATGGGTGTAACTGTGGCGTCGGGCCTGCAACATTGATCGATACGGTTTTGGGTCTGAAGCGGGCAGCCGGCGCAGACAATGTCATTGTCGCGAAAGGAAATTGCGGCATCCCTGAATACAAGGATGGCGAAATCGCCTATTCAGGCTCGCCTGAGATTATGGCGGTGTACGCGCGGCTGGCCCGGGATGCCGGGGCCAAAATCATTGGTGGTTGCTGCGGAACGACAGATATTCATTTGAAGGCGATCAAACAGGCACTCGATGGTTATCAGCCAGGCGAGCCGCCCGAGCGCTCGAAGATCGAACAGTCACTCGGCCCCGTTGATCAACCAAAACCGGTTGATCCAAACGCGGCTGAGCGTCCGAGACGTCGCCGTCGGTCTTAGTTACCAGCTTCCGGTGTTTTCCATCGATGCCCATGGCTCAGCAGAGGCAAGCGGCTCACCCTCCTGAAGCAATTCAATCGAGATGCCATCTGGTGAACGCACGAACGCCATGCGGCCGTCGCGGGGCGGGCGATTGATTGTCACGCCACCGTCTTGCAGGCGCTGGCAGGTTTCATAGATGTTTTCGACACGAAAAGCGAGATGACCAAAATTGCGTCCACCTGTATATTCTTCAGGCTCATAGTTATACGTCAATTCTACTTCCGCTTCGGGGGTATCCTTGGCCGCCACAAAAATTAACATGTAGCCATGCTCGGGGCGATCAATACGCTTTGTCTCGATAAGGCCAAGATCATCACAATAAAATTTGAGTGACGCATCGACATCTGAAATGCGAACCATCGTGTGTAAGTATTTCATCAATATTTCCTCATTCAATTCGTTGGCAATATGCCTTGATGAGAACTTAGGTAGTATACGTCTCAGTTTCCAGTGCCGATTGCGGATGGCGAACAGCCTCAAAGCCTAAAATAGCTGATTTTCGGGTAGGTTCCCATCGATAGCCGCTAATTGCCCCTGTGTCTCGGATGACGCGATGGCAGGGTATCACGTATCCGACCAGGTTTGATGCGACCGCATTTGCGACAGCCCGGGCTGCCCCGGGGCGCCCAGCATAGGACGCAAGTGATGCATATGAGGTGACAGTTCCCTCAGGAATTCGCAGCAGCGCTTCCCATATTTTGACGCGAAACTCAGAGCCTCTGAGTAAAAGCCGAAGCTTTCCTGATGTCTGGTCTGCAGCGCTGAATGCCCTCGCCGCATACAATGCCGTTGCGGGTATGTCTTCGATCCAATCCGCGTTCTCCCATCCGGTTTTCTGTTCTGCAAGAGCTGCATTTTCCCCACCAGTGATGAAAGACAGACCTGTGAGCCCTCGATCAGATATCGCGATTAAACAGTCGCCAAAGGGAGAGGCATGAACGCCGTAGCGAAAGGTCATGCCGGCGCCTTTGGATTTGTACTCACCGGGCGTCACGGCATCGATGCTGACGAACAGATCATGCAGTCGTCCAGGTCCGGACAAACCAATATCAAATGCCGTATCCAATATGCTCTCTGAATTTTTCAGCCGGGCCTTCGCCTCATTGAGCGTCAAAGCTTTTAAGAATTTCTTTGGACTGACGCCCGCCCATTCACTGAATGTCCGCTGCAGGTGATGTGGGCTCATACCGACATGGCGGGCAATGTCATCCAGTTCAGGTTGCGCTTGATGGTGTTGATTGACGAAATCAATCGCCTTTGCAATTTGGCTAAACAAACGTGTTTGAGTATGGGTTGGATTGGCCAATTTATGTTCACTCTTGTACAGAACAGACATCAAAAATCTCCATCACTGTGCGCTCTATTGCCGCGTAAACAAAGGTAATGGAAAGTTTTTGTATGCCCACCCGATACTTGGGAAATTTACTCTCAAATCATGGTTCAAAATTGGTAATGACGCGATCGGGCGGGAACGTTACACGCACTGTTGTGCCTTCGCCAACATTACTTTCAATGCTGAGGTGTGCTTGGTGGAGTTCCGCGAGGCGGCGGCTCAAAGGCAAACCCAAACCAGCACCTTCGTGATCTCGCGTCATCGAATTGGCAACTTGGCCAAACGGTTCCAGTGCAACATGTATGTTCTCAGGTGCCATGCCCAAACCCGTATCTTTTACTTCTAACGTAAGCGCCTCATCATCATTCAATATCCATCCGAGCGAGATGTCTCCACCTTCCTCGGTGAATTTGATGGCGTTTGTCAGCAGGTTCAAAACAATTTGTTTCACGCGAGTTTCATCAGCGTTCAGGCGAACTTTTGGTGGTCGGTCAATGATTGTGATGGTGGTACCTGCGCGCCGTGCCCGCTCTCCGATCATGTTTAGGCACTCATTGCTTAATTCACGCAGACAGAGCGGCTCTTCATCAAGGAGCAACTCACCAACTTCGATCTTTGAAATATCCAGAATGTCTGAAATCAGTCTCAAAAGATGCCGCCCAGATCGGTTGATGTCGCCGAGGTATTCGGGGATTTTTTCTTTCCCCAAAGTCTCAAAATCTGTCGCAATCAATAATTCGGAGAATCCAATGATCGAGTTAAGGGGTGTACGCAACTCGTGTGACATGTTGGCAAGAAACTCGGTCTTTGCCCGGCTGGCGAGTTCTGCTTCTTCTTTAGCGTTCAGAAGTGCTGCCTGGTTGCGCTTGTGTTCCGTAATGTCGTTACTGATCATTACAGTGTGGCCTTGCTGTAGGATCACAACGTCGACCAGGCGCCATTGGCCATCGTTTCTGTGGATCTCTATCGGGCCTTTTGCCTCATTGCGTTGCTCCATCCATTGGCGGAGCCATTCATCCTCATTGCCCTCAATGCCGGCAATGTCGCCATGTTCGATAAGTGCACGTCCCCAATCGTCATACCCAAAGCCCGGCATATTGCTTTCTGAAATGAAAGAATTCCGGTTCATAATTGTCTCATTGGCGAGTACCAGCGAGTCACTGGGATCAAACACCGCAATGCCAGCATTGATACGGTTTAGCGCTTGTATCAACAGGCGACTATAGGTCTCAGCTTCATCTTTTTTGGTGATGTCTGTATAGGTCGAGACAAAGCCGTCGCCGCTTGGCAGCGGTTTGCCAATAATTTCCAGAACAGTGCCGTCTGGCCGGGTCCGAAGTAGCTCGTGTGCTTGAAATTCACGCGCAAGATTGACCCTTGTTGTGACCTGTTCTTCGACATCGCCAACGCCATATTCACCGCGTTCCGCGTTATAGCCGATGAAATCACTAAAGGGCCGGGGTAATTCTTTAAACTCAGGTGGAAAATCGAGCAGTTCGATGAACCGGGCATTGCAGAGCACGATCATCAATTCGTCATCGACAAGTCGGGTCACGCTAATGCCCTGGCCCATCGCGTCCAAGCTATCCTGAATAAAACTGTAATTCAGCGCTGTTCCAGCGGGCTGTGATGTATCGGCGTCTTGACCCATATACGGCAAAATCCCCCAGTTATCATGAGATTAGCGGAAAACCGTACATGAAGCGACGAAAATCAGGCAAGCCCAAACTTCGTATCTAAAGTACCAGGATCACATTACATTGATTGAGAATAAATGGTGCCGCCTGTAAGATTCGAACTTACGACCTCGTCATTACCAATGACGCGCTACTACCCCTGAGCTAAGGCGGCTCCGAAGTGCGGCGGAACATGCCACAGGGTACACTATGAGGCAAGAGCGGAGAGGCTTTCGAGATGACGAATTCTGATCATACTGAGCATGGCAAAGGCCATCCCGAACAAAGCTCGAAGAAAGAGGTCCGCCAAGCGCGAGAAGCAAAGGCATTGCGCGAGAACTTGAAAAAACGAAAAGAGCAGATCAAGGCACGCGAAAGTGCCCTGAAAAAGGACTGATGCGGTCATAATTATGCCACAACCGACCTTCATAAACTGTGCGTGGCTTGCAAGCATCGATTACGTCGCCTAAAAGCCGCATTGCACAGTGACGACAAACATCTTGGGGACTTCATGGATCGCATAAAAATTACGGGTGGCAACCAGCTACACGGTGAAATTCAAATTGGCGGCGCAAAGAACGCCGCGTTACCCCTGATGGCGGCGTCTCTTTTGACCCATGAAAGCCTGACATTGGAAAATCTTCCAGGCGTTGCGGACATTTATGCGATGGGCGCTTTGCTCAGCGAGTTGGGGGTTAGTGTCTCCATGGATGCCGAGGCACGAAATGTCGTGCTTGATGGCGGCAACGTCACCGAAACAACGGCCCCTTACGATATTGTGCGAAAAATGCGGGCCTCCGTTTTGGTATTGGGGCCGTTGCTGGCGCGTTTCGGCAAGGCCCGCGTCAGTTTGCCGGGCGGGTGCGCAATTGGGACAAGGCCTGTTGATCTTCATCTTACGGCACTTGAGCAGATGGGTGCGGAGATCGAGCTCACAGGTGGATACATTGATGCGCGTGTCGAAGGGCGTCTGAAAGGCGCGAATATCCTTTTCCCCTCGGTTACAGTGGGCGGAACAGAGAATATTCTGATGGCTGCCGTGCTTGGCGATGGTGAAACGGTCATTGCAAATGCCGCGCGTGAACCAGAAGTGACGGACCTGGCGCTTTGCCTGCAATCGATGGGGGCAGATATCTCCGGGATTGGTACCGACACGTTACGTATTGTCGGCGTTCCGGAACTTGGCAGCGCCACGCACAAGATACTACCCGACCGTATCGAGACAGGTACGTATGCCATTGCGTCGGCGATTACCGGCGGTGATGTGGTGCTGAAAGGTGCTCATCTGGCAAGCAATGATTCTGTATTTAGTGTCTTGCAACGTGCTGGGGTAGATATCGTCGAAGCCGATAATGGCATAAGGGTAACGCGAAAAAACGGGCGCATCCGCGGTGTTGATATCATGACGGAACCATTCCCGGGGTTTCCAACTGATATGCAGGCACAATTTATGGCGCTGCTGTGTATGGCCGACGGTGCCTCGATGATTACCGAGTCAATTTTTGAAAATCGCTTTATGCATGTGCCGGAACTCCTCCGTATGGGCGCTGACATCAATGTGCATGGTTCATCTGCAATTGTCCGCGGGGTCGAACACCTCTCAGGCGCGCCAGTTATGGCGACGGACTTAAGGGCATCGGTTTCGCTGGTTTTAGCAGGATTGGCTGCAGACGGTATCACTGAAGTAAGCCGAGTATATCACCTCGACCGTGGGTATGAACGCATCGAAGAAAAACTTGCGGCTTGTGGCGCTCAGATTGAGCGAGCCTCCGACTAGGAATACGTTCGTTTCCTGTTGTCGCGATTGCGGTATCTATTCGACCGCTGCATCTCCGAAGCGCGTATCCACGCTGGCAATCCCATTCAAAAACCTTTAAGAATTGCGCGATTTTGACGTGCATGCACTGAGGTGTGTGCTTTCGATACAAGGTGACGAATTGTGAGTTCGAACGAAAAGATAGTGCTGGCGCTGCCAAAGGGCCGCATTCTCAAGGAAGTGATGCCGATTGTGCGTGCCGCTGGTATTGAGCCAGAACCCGCTTTTGACGACAAGGATGCGCGTCAGCTTCGCTTTACCACCAATCATGACAACGTTGATATCATTCGGGTTCGCTCGTTTGATGTTGCGACTTTTGTTGCATTTGGAGCCGCACACCTGGGCGTGGCTGGCAACGATGTTTTGCTTGAGTTCGATTACCCGGAAATTTACGCCCCGCTTGACCTTGATGTGGGACATTGTCGTTTGTCTGTCGCGGAGCCTATTGATCTTGCGGGTGAGAGCGATCCGCGCACGTGGTCTTCAGTTCGCGTTGCGACCAAGTACCCTGAGCTGACGCGAAAGCACTTTGCCGCGCGCGGTGTACAGGCTGAATGTATTAAGCTCAATGGGGCAATGGAGCTGGCACCTACTTTGGGCCTTTGCCGACGCATTGTTGATCTGGTGTCGACGGGGGCAACCCTTGAAGCCAATGGTCTCGTTGAAATTGAAACGCTTTGTGAGATCACGTCTCGTCTGTGCGTCAATCGTGCTGCGTGGAAGACGCGGGCTGACGAGATCGGTATGTGGGTCAACCGCTTCCAGGAGGCAACCGATGCCGCTGCGGCTTGATCAACGGGCGAGCGACTTTGACGTTCAGTACAAAGCACTGCTTTCGCAAAAGCGCGAAACCGAATCCGATGTTGTGGATACAGTCAAAGTGATCCTTGAAGATGTAAAGGCACGGGGCGACCAGGCGTTAATTGACTATACGACGAAGTTTGATCGCTATCCATTGACCTCGGAAACTATCCGTGTGTCCGACGCGGAAATTGCGGCGTGTCGCGCGCAATGTGATCTCGAAACGTTGGATGCGCTCCAAGTTGCTTATGAACGTATCGTTGAGTTTCATAAGCGCCAACGCCCCGAGGATCTTAATTTTGTTGATGATGCAGGGATTGGGCTGGGTTATCGATGGACGGCTGTGGGGGCAGCGGGTCTTTATGTGCCGGGTGGGACAGCAGCGTATCCATCTTCGGTATTGATGAACGCAATTCCAGCCAAAGTCGCTGGCGTCGAACGTCTGGTTATGGTTGTACCGACACCTGATGGCGTTATTAATCCGTTGGTGATGGCTGCGGCTGAACTTGCCGGTGTTGATGAAGTCTACCGGATTGGCGGGGCGCAGGCGGTGGGTGCGTTGGCATATGGCACCGAGACAATTGACCCTGTCGATAAAATTGTAGGTCCTGGAAACGCCTTTGTCGCTGCGGCAAAACGTGAGGTGTTTGGTACAGTCGGAATCGATATGATTGCCGGTCCTTCAGAAATATTGGTGCTTGCAGATGGCCAGAATGATCCAGCATGGATCGCGGCGGACCTGCTCAGCCAGGCAGAGCATGACACGGCAGCGCAGGCTATTCTCATGACCGATGATGCCGAATTTGCGGATGCTGTTGTGCGTGCTGTGGATGCTCACCTAGAGACTTTACCGCGTACAAAGATCGCGGCTGAAAGTTGGAGAACCTATGGGTCAGTAATCGTCGTTGAAAGTTTGAAGTCGGCACTGCCGCTGATTGATCAACTCGCCCCAGAGCACCTTGAGATTGCTGCCGAGAATGCCGAAGAGCTTGCCGAGGGCATCCGAAATGCAGGGGCGATTTTCCTTGGCAGACACGCACCCGAAGCGATCGGTGACTATGTTGCTGGTCCGAACCATGTGCTACCAACCGCACGTTCAGCTAGGTTCTCAAGCGGACTGGGCGTTTTGGATTTTATGAAGCGCACCTCGATGATTCGTTGTGATGCCGAGGGGCTGCGCCAGATTGGCCCCGCAGCCAAAACGCTTGCTGATGCCGAAGGGCTGGGGGCGCATGCCTTATCAATAGCGATAAGATTGAATTTGCCAACGAGTTAGAGGTGGTCACGTGAGCGATACTCAGCGCATTGCGAACATCAACCTGGATGAGAGCTCAGTCGTTCGCCTGAGCCCTCAGGTCGACCATGAGCGTAAAGTCGCAATATTCGATTTGCTCGAAGATAATTCTTTTGATCCGACCGATTTCAGTCCGGGTCCTTACAATGTGATCTTGTTGATTGAAGACAATCGGCTGGTTTTTGACGTGCGATCTGAGAACGATGAGAAACTCGGTCAGTTCAATCTTCCTGTCGGCACCTTTCGGCGTATCGTCAAAGATTACTTTATGATCTGTGATAGTTATTACGAAGCGATCAAACGCGCTTCGCCATCTCAAATTGAAGCCATCGATATGGGGCGACGTGGCCTGCACAACGAAGGGGCTGATATCCTGAAAGAAAAGCTCGCGGATAAAGTCACAATCGACGAGACCACAGCGCGCCGTCTTTTTACACTCGTTTGTGTCCTTCATATTCGAGCTTGATGGCGAAATGAGCGATCTCCCTTCCGCCGTACTGTTCTCCTGTACAATGAATTCGGTGCGCTCACCGATGGCGGAATCGATTATGAAATTCCTGCATGGTCATCGTGTTTATATTGATTCGGCGGGCGTCCGATCCCGAGATATTGACGGATACGCAATCGCCGTAATGGATGAAATCGGCATTGATCTCTCACGCCACAATGCCAAGACGTTTGATGACCTTGAGGATGATTATTTCGATGTGGTCATCACATTATCACCACAGGCACAACACCGCGCGATTGAACTGACCCGGGTCATGGCGTGTGACGTAGAGTTCTGGAATACAATGGATCCGTCGCTAGTTGAGAGTGAAGACCGAGAGGTTGTTCTGGATGCGTATCGTCAGGTACGGGATCAATTGATGCAAAAAATCAAGCAACGGTTCCCCGTGCAATCAGCTTCTGACACATAGGCTTGCAATTTAAGGTTTCATGCATAAATGCCAGATATCATTGAAAACTTGACCAATCGCGTCGTTATAGGCATGGTCTGCTCGATTTTGGCATTAGGCACGGTAAATAATGGCTAAAGAAGATCTACTAGAGTTTACAGGAACCGTAACGGAATTGCTTCCGAATGCGATGTTCCGTGTCGTTCTCGATAACGAGCACGAAATTCTTGCACACACAGCGGGAAAGATGCGCAAGCACCGTATCCGCGTACTTGCAGGTGATCGTGTGAATGTCGAAATGACACCATACGACCTTACCAAAGGTCGGATCACTTTCCGCTTCAAGTAAGGGGTGCGTCTCTCATGACGCATCCATACGACAGGTCATGATATGAGCGGCAAGCTTATCCTTGCGTCTGCATCGCCGCGCCGTGTCGAATTGCTGGCGCAGGTTGGGATCGTGCCGGATGCGATTGCGCCAGCGGATATTGATGAAACACCTTTGGCCCGCGAACGCCCCCGTTTGTTGGCGGAACGTCTAGCCCATGAAAAGGCGCGCGCGGTTGCGGCGCAATACCCGAACGATTTTGTCCTCGCCGCTGATACCGTTGTTTCAATGGGGATACGTGTACTCGAGAAGCCCGTCGATGTTGATGAAGCCAAGAAGTTCCTGAAGCAATTATCGGGCCGCCGGCACCGGGTTATTGGCGGGTTTTGCGTCGTCGCCCCGGATGGCTCGGACGTCATTCGAAGTGTGGTCACCCAAGTTCGTTTTAAGCGGCTTACAGCGCAGGAAGTCGAAGCTTATGTCGCAGGCGGGGAATGGCAGGGCAAAGCCGGTGGTTACGCCATACAGGGCGCTGCTGCGGCATTCATTCCATGGATTAGCGGATCGTACAGCAATGTTGTCGGACTCCCGTTAACAGAAGTTATCGCCACCCTGAAAGGCGTTGGCTGGGCGGGGCACGCGGCGTGAGCGCCGTGCATTGTATCGCGATTGAAGCCCGGCCTGGGGAAACACGTGTCGCTTTGTTGGATGCGAACAATACGCCATTACAGTTCCTGGTGGAGCGCGATCACGAGCGTAGCCTTGTGGGCAGTGTCTATCTGGGACGCGTAGCTGCGCTACGTCCAAACATTGGTGCCGCCTTTATTGACCTAGGCGAAGACGTTGACGGCTTCCTCAACGTCAAAGAGGGTGCCCAAGACGCTTGCGGTACCGTGATCAACGAAGGTGCCGCGGTACTGGTTCAAGTCATGCGTGATGCCGAGGGCTCAAAGGGGCCATCTTTGGGTCTGCAGATCGATATTGCCGGCACGCATATGGTGATGACGCCGGGTAAATCCGGCATCGGGGTGTCTAAGCGGATAACGGATGATGCGACGCGAGAGCGTATTCGCGCATGCCTCGAAAACCTTAATGCTGAGAATATTGGCTTTGTCGCACGAACGACCGCCGAGCATGTCGATGATGACAATCTGAAACTTGAGGCGCAGGCCTTGTGCGATAAATGGCAGGCCTTTCAGGAAGATGCGAAAAGAGCGGCTGCGCCATGTGTTATTCGCCCCCCCATGTCACTTGCCGAGCGCGTGATCAACGATTGGGTTCGCACGGGCACTCAAGAGATTGTTGTTGATTCGCCAGAGACGTCACACGTCCTTCGTGACGCCGGAGACATCTCGGGAATTTTGCGCCAAAGTGCGCGATGCCCGGCATTTGAGGAGGTTGGCATCGCCGATGCTTTTGAAAGCGCTTTGCTGCCGACGGTGCCTTTACGCAGTGGGGGCTCAATCATAATTACGGAAACCCCGGCCATGACGACGGTGGATGTAAACGCGGGGCGTGGCCATGGCGGCGATGCGGAGCGTCTGGCGCTTGACGTGAACATCGAAGCGGCCGAAGCGACAGCGCGGGCCATTCGACAACGCAATATTGGCGGGCTGATCGCAATCGATTTTATCCGCATGAAAAAACAGGAAAATAAGAGCGCCGTGCTTGCGGCATTACGAAAGGCATGTGCGGATAATCCACGTGGCCTACGGGTCGGTGATTTCAGTGCATTCGGGCTTGTGGATGTCGTGTGTCGGCGTGACGGGAAATCCCTCGCAGAACAGTATCTGTCGAGTTGTCAGACTAAATCTGCAGAGACTTTAGCCATTGAAATTCTGGCAATACTGGACGAGCGGCGCGGTACGTCGGCAACGGTTCGTGTTTCAAAGGCAATTGAGGATGCAATGCGGGGGCCATTGGCAGAGAGCGTCAAAAGTCTTGAAGATCGGCTTGGATTTGCTATCGATATTGAAATTATCGACGTCGTAACGCCCGATCACTACGAGATCATGGACAGCAAATGACCGCAAAGACACCTGAAAAGAATGCCCGTAAGGTGGTACCGCTCAAAGCCCGCAAATGCCTTATGTGTAACAAACCGGCAAGTGTCGAGATGCGGCCGTTCTGCTCAAAACGTTGCGCTGACCTTGATTTGGGCAATTGGCTCGATGGCGGATATCGGCTACCGACGAACGAAGCGCCGGGCGATGCCGAAGCCGGTATGGAAGACGACGAATATAATCAATAATAGTTGGAAATTATCCTTATCGGAGCGCTGGACAGGCCCCGGCATTTCTTCTATAAGCGCCTCTCGTCTGTGAAATACACAGCACGGTGCCCAGATAGCTCAGCTGGTAGAGCATCGCACTGAAAATGCGGGTGTCGGCAGTTCAAGTCTGCCTCTGGGCACCATTTTTCTCCTCATATTCCCTTTGTTAGCGTAGCTGGATTAATGCCCCGCGCCTCGCTGTCGTTCATTAGAATTTATATTATTTGCGTCTGAGGATGAGCGCTTTCGTGCGCGGGTCGAGCGTCAAGGCTTTGGCAAAAGGAGGTGTTTTCAGCCAGGACGGGCAGGGTGAAACTGCCAAGCCAGAGGGCAAATATCGCTAGAAATATATGCCGCAGGCGGGTCATTGGATGTCCTGCGAATGGCTGCTTTTGGAAGGTTTAGAAGTAAATATAACTTGCCGCACGCTTAATTCGGTCAGCGAGATTATCTCGAGTATCCCAGTTTTCCAGAGTAACGTCGCCCGCACGAAATTCCTTGAAGAACTTGCTATCGCCCAGATGCTGAAATACGGCGTCGAGGTTGCTTGCCTGATGGAACCAGTCAGGGCGTGCCCGTAACTCTTCGAGGCTTGGTCGAGATGTGTTCGCACTATTTGATGATTTTACATCTTTTTTGGGAGAGCCGTCTGCATGGGTGTAGTGAGGTTGGCGCGGTGTGAGCAGAATCAATACTGACTTTGTGAAATCTCTCGTGTCTTCGTGTGAGAATAGATACTGAACGCCCGGAATGTCCTGTAGTCCTGGCACCCCATCGCGAAGTACTTCTGTTTCTTTCTCACTAAGACCGCTGATCACCATGGTTTCGCCAAATTTCATTTCAACGTTCGCCGTCACAACTGTTTTAGTGACTTGCGTAAAATTGTTAAATCCTGCATTCGCGGACCGGGACTCGATGAACGCGCGCGCCGCACTGACATCCATCTGAATCGTGTCCTTACCCATGAACTTTGGTGTAACATCCAGCTTGATACCTACAGGCACTTCTTCGACGGAACCTTCACTGCCCGCAGCCCCAGCGATTTCCACGTGGAATACTGCGCCTGTGAAAAATTCTGATTTCTTGCCATCCAGCGCAATCAAACTGGGTCGGGCGAGGACTTCGTTGTGATCATTGTTGTCATTGAAGATATTGAGCGAATAGGTTGCAGCAACCGATAGTGTCGGCGCATAGGTAAACACGTTTGTGAGTGTGTTGCCTGAGGTCGCGCTGGTGGCAGTGCGCGTTCCTGTATACGTGAATGTCGTTCCACCCAGTGTGGCCGTGAGTCCGTTGAGCAAGTTGACACCCTTGTCCGTCGCATTTCTCTCTTCAGATCGGATAATAACCACATCCACCATCGCCATTTGCTTTGATGACGTTGATTTGGGGGCGGCACTACTATCACCATCACCACTATCATCACTGGAACTTGTCGTCGGGGACACGCCCAGCGTTGACGCATCCGTGCCCAACACACTGGTGCTTGATTGTGCAAGTTGAACGCCGCGCCGGTCGTAGACACGTTTCCAGTCATCGACGCGACGGCTCAAGTACATTGCTTGACTTGGCCGGGCGCTAACCGTCTGCACCTGATATCGGTTGAGCGTGTCCCAGGCGGATCCAAACTGTCCGCCTGCGGCATGAATTAAGGTTGCCAGCCTGAGCACGACAGGATCATTCGGCGCGACTTGCTCGGCCTTTGATATCGCCTCAGATGCGGTTTTCAAATCCTGGGCGCGGTATGATGCCGTGGCCAGCGCTTTGAGTAAGGTCGGATCATCAGGTGCAAATAACAAGCTATATGCAAACGAGTCCTGGGCTTTGTGATATCGCTGATCATCAAAGTTCAAATGACCGAGTTGATAGGCGGCCCAATAGTTGGAAGGGTCGTATTGTAATGCCAGATCGTAGCCGATCGCTGCGAATTCGCGTTGGCTCGCGTCGCCGGTGTTGGCGCGGAGATGGTACGTCAGACCATTCAAAAAATGAAGTTGTGAGTTGGTGGGGTCAAATTTTAACGCGCGATTCAAACCCTTTTGCGCCTCAATGAAATCGCCGTCTTCTAACGCGGCGAGGGCATCCCTTACATAGGGCGCGCTCAGGCTGTCTTCGCGGACATTTTCGAGCGCACTGGTCAACTCGACATTGGCGAGTGAACGCGATTCGGGCAATGACGGATTGGTGCTTGTCATGCAGCCAGTAAGGGCAAAAAGAGTGGCTGCCAGTGCGAAGTCTCTACAAACCTTCATTGCGTTCCTCAACTCGATACACACAAGCAATGTGGATCGACGGTAGGGCCGCCATCATTGCACATGTCATTTGCGCAAAAGCGTAGCTCAAGAAACCTACTACAAAGTTAAAATTTGCAGCTAAATGAGGCTGTTAGAGAATATTACGGCTATGGGAAATGGCTAACTCAGTCGTCGATTTTGTACTTCACAATACGATCATTGCCGGAATCGGAGAACCAGAGAGTTTTGCCCCTGATTTCGACACCTTCTGGTGTTGTGAACACATTGGGCCCTTTGCCGGGGCTCCCTGATCCAAGGGTCAGAACGACATTGTCGTTTGGATCGATAAATTTGACCTGATGGTTATTTTTATCTGCGGCGACAATGGTGCCGTTCGCCAAAATGTCCAGATACCTGACCCCATCAAAATTGTAAGGTGGCCCTTTCAAGGACCGTTTTATCTGAAGGCTGGGCGAAAGCAGCGTCAGGCGATCGTTGTTCGCATCCGCAAGCCAGATATTTCCGTCCTGGTTGAGCTCAAGATCATGCGGCGATGAAAGTCCCATCAATTCATGAACAACCTTGCCGTTTTCAAAGGCAACGACGTTGTTGGACCATGCGCCAGCAATGTAGACACGACCATTGGGGTGCAAAAGAACGCCCTCCGGACCACGAAACCCGCCTTTTAACTCGCCAATATATGTCGCTGTTTTTGGTTGGATTTTGTAAATTGCAACCCGGTTGTTATGCGTATCCGCAATGTAGGCGTTGCCATCTTTGTCGAAATCGACGTCGTGAGTTCCTGCCTGATGGTCTGCTCCAAAGGTATATATAAAATCCAGCGTTTCCGGGTCGAGTACGACAACACGATTATTACCGACATCTGAAACGAACAATTGGGTACCGTCTGGAGATAATTTCAGATCGTGAGGATTTTCTAATTCTACGTCAGAAGCAGAGACAAACGTTGCCTTGATATCTGCTCGGCTCATAGGCGCGATCAGAATGAAAATGACCGCCAATATGAATATTCGATGTATCATTATTAGCCTTTCTAACCCCGAGAGTGCGACGCGAGCCATTGGTCCTACTATAACATGTTTAATTGGGGCGGTCCTTACGCCTATGAACCAAGCGCCGCCTTTACAGCATCTGTGAACGCGTCAGTTCTGAGAACGCCGTTATGGCTCGCTTCCGGCACCTTGGAAAATGTCGCGTTGATACCGCGTTTCTTTAGGCCGTCCACGTAATCCTGTGCCAGAACCGGACGAGTATTGTCATCATATCCACCTGTCAGCGCGATAACGCGGGCATCGCTCGCCACGCTTTTGGCGAAATTCTGCGGCGACAAGCTTCTGGTCCAGGTATTGTAGCCGCGGCGCATTTCACGCCACCTCGGCACATCGCATGGGCACGCAGCCAGGACCGCCGTATCGACCAATCCAGGCGTGCGCCCGAGAATGATGCTGGAAATAGCAGCCCCGCCGGAATGTCCGACCAGAATGACTTTCTTCGGGTTGTAGTGAGACTTGAGTGTCGTGACGGCGGCGGTCACCGACTCGATGACATCAACGCGGTAAATGTCGTTATCCCGGTAGCTGTTTCCTGAAGAATAATTGCTATATGAATCAAAGTATCCAGGTCTAATCATTCCCACACTGACGACATTATCAGCACCGAATGAACGTGCGTATTTGAACATATAGTCAGAAGGGCCACCTCGCGACCCGTCTCCATGAATGAAGATAATCAATATTGGATTCGCTTTGGCGGTACCACTCGTTTCAATGACAAGGCATCCGGCACCTGCAGCCACGCCGGTCTTGTTGTCGGGTGTGCAAGATGTGGAAGTTGATGACGTTGTGGTCTGACAAGCTGCCAAGAGTAAGGCTATAGAAAAAATCAATCCTATTTTATTTTTCATTGGATGCTCTCAATTTACCCATAAACGCACATTTGTTCTAATCAACTGTATCACTGTGGCAAAGAGAGAGTAAATTGCCTGATATGAGGTGTTTTCCGCTTTGACCCATGGTCGAAATAGAACTTATCGGGCGAGATAACGTTTTCGAATGACAGTTTTGCTGTATGGCTTAATCTGCCTATCTAAAGTTTAATGCAAAGGAATTTCTAAGATGCGATTGCAATTGATGGCGTGGCCCGAGGTCGAGACTTACTTGAAGCGCTCCAGTGGGATTATTATTCCGATTGGGTCTGCCGAACAACACGGCCCGACGGGCTTTATCGGAACAGACGCACTGTGCCCTGAGATTGTTGCGGAAAAGTTGGCTGAAGAAGTCGATGCGATTATCGCGCCCACCATAAGTGTTGGCATGGCTCAACATCATCTTGGATTTCCTGGCTCAATTACATTGCGTCCGTCGACGCTTATCGCGGTGATTGGTGATACCGTCGCGTCATTGGCGCGGCACGGTTTCGATAGGTTTTACTTCGTAAATGGCCACGGCGGGAATATTGCAACCGTAAAGGCAGCCTTCGATGAAATTTATGCCGAGACCAGCCTTGGAACAGCACGTCACAATCGTTCGAACTTAAGGTGCGTCCTCAGAAACTGGTTTGATTGCCCGTCGGCGCAGGAAATTGAGGCCGAAGAATTCGGCGATGCCAATGGTAGCCACGCGACAGCAGGGGAAGTGTCTCTAACTTATTTTGCGTATCCAGATGATGGTGCTCGGATCAAAGGCACAGGAAAGTTGGCACCGGAAATTGCGCCGACAGGATCATTTTATGATTGCGATGATTATAGACGGACATTCCCAGACGGGCGGATTGGTTCTGATCCGACACTGGCGACGGGGGAAATCGGAGCTCGGCTTAGGGATGCGGCTGTTAAAGATCTCGCTGCTGATTACCGCCGTTTTCTGGAAGCGAATTAACCGTTCCAGATCACTCGCTAGAATTATCGTTTAGAAACCAGCCAAAGAAAAAAGTCGCGGCGACGGCGGCGATAAGCTGCACACCCACGAATGCCATGACGTTGGTTGGATCAATTCCGGCAAAGGTGTTGGAAAATCCACGCGCGATGGTGACAGCCGGATTTGCGAAAGACGTCGATGACGTAAACCAGTAGGCTGCCGTAATATAAAGGCCGACCGCATAGGGAATGGCATCAGGTTTCGATTTGAGGCAACACAAGATCGTACCGATCAGCCCAAAGGTCGCGACGAACTCGGCAAACCATTGCCCAGTGCCAGCCCGAATTTTTGTCGAAGGATCAATCAGCGGATTATCAAACATGATATGGGCAGCCAAGACACCAGCGATGCCGCCAAGTACCTGCGCCACAACATAAAGCGCCGCGTGATGGGCCTCTATTTCTTTGCGGATGGCGAAAGTTAACGTCACTGCCGGATTGAAATGTGCGCCTGATATGGGTCCGAAGCACAAGATCAACACTACGAGTATTGCGCCTGTTGGAATGGTGTTTCCGAGTAAGGCAATAGCTACATTTCCACCAGCCAGCCCTTCAGCCATGATGCCAGAACCAACGACTGTCGCGAGCAGTGAGAATGTGCCCAGCCACTCCCCAATTAGTTTTCGTATCACGTGATATTCTCCCGACACTGTTCAGCGATATTCAGTAACTCATGGAATCTTTCTGGTGCAATGTTCCCGCCTGTAGCAACCACTGCGATCGTCTTTCCTCTGATATCGATCTTATTTTTCAAAACCGCGGCGATGCCAACGGCCGCACCCGGTTCAATCACAAGCTTGTAATGCTCAAACGCGAAAAGCATGGCGTCGCACACTTCGTCATCGCTGACGGTCAGGCCGCCGGCTAAAAGCTCACGATTTATCTTGAAGGTTTCGACGTTTGGCGTTGGTGTCATAATTGCGTCGCAGATGGTCCGTTGCCCAACAGGATTTTTGATACGCTCGCCAGCTTCCAAAGATCTGCGGGTATCATCAAATAGTTCTGGTTCGACGGCGAAAACCTGAGTGTCAGGTGAGCATTCTCTCATGACAAACGCGGTCGCAGCTGTCAGGCCTCCGCCGCCACAAGGGATAAGTACTGCGTCAAGGGATGCCTGCATCTCTTTGGCCTGTTCGTATATCTCGAGCGCAACTGTCGCAGCGCCTGCGTGGGTGCGAACGTCGCCACTCGGCGGGACAGGGAGCCGCCCGGTCTTCGCTTGCAAGCGTGCAACCACGTCATCACTGGATTCGATATCGCGATTATATGTCGTCACTTCGGCACCAAGTGCTGTTGTGCGTTCAACTTTTTGGAGCGGCGTATCGTCTGGCATTACGATCAGTGAGGAACTTCCGAGTATCCGCGCTGCGAGGGCCAACCCCTGTGCGTGATTCCCCGATGAATACGTTATTGCACCGAGTTCACGCTCAACGGCTGACATCTTGCGCATACAATTATACGCTCCTCGAATTTTAAAGGCGCCGGTTCGCTGCATACATTCAGCTTTGATCAGCAGACGACCTGAAAGTTGGTCATTAACATCAATGTTTTCGAGTAACGGCGTGCGCGTCACAACGCCCCGAAGAGCCTCAGCGGCTTCTATGACATCGTCAAGATGCATTGGGCCGGTTTGTAAATCATGCGATACGTCGTTCATTTCTCAAGGCACTTATAAAATTTCAGATTGGCAACCTGTAGGCGAGGTAATTCTTTCGCTAATCACTAATGATTATTAGAAACTCATTGTCAAGTTTCGGTATTTCGGGCATTACCGTAATATGGAAATGGAAACTGCAATTGACGCACTCGCATCATTGGCGCAAGAATCGCGGATGACAATTTTTCGTCTGCTGGTACGCGAAGAGCCACACGGATTATCTGTGGGTGATATATCACGTCGGTTGGATATTGTGACGTCGACCCTTTCTGGACATTTATCAGTTTTAAAGCGAAGTGGATTGGTGACATCCACGCGTCACAGCACGGAAATACACTACGCTGCAAATCTGGGTGCGATGGGCGATCTTGTGCGTTTCATGCTGGAAGATTGTTGCAACGGGAAGGTTGAAAATTGCGGCGATATCGCTCGGATTGTTAGCAAGGCGTCTTAACCAAGGCCTAGTCATCTGCTAAGCAAGCGACATTTCTCAGGCGAGCTTTCTCGATTTGGAGGCGCGGGCAGACGCGCACAATTGGTGGAAATCTTCACTAAAGGGGTCGACCTGCCCAAACCGGTCCGGACGGAATGATGATATGTCAAAGGCAGGTGTGCGCCCGAGTGCGAGATCAGAAATTACATCCCCGATCCCGGCTGACAGTGCGATGCCTGAGCCGCACGCGCCAGCCGCGGCAAAAAATCCCTTAACACCAGGAACAGACCCAAGAATGATTTCTCCATCCGGTGTATAGGATGATAACCCGCATACGTAATTGGAAAATTTCGCGTTTTCGATCCCGGGAAAGAAACGCACGACTGCGTCATAGGAGTCGGTCAAGACATTCCAATGTTCTTCGCCTTTCGTTGGTGAGAATGCTGCCGGGTCGTCGGGCAGTTTGCGGGCGTTAAACGTCGCAGAATTTGGTTCCTGCACCCCAAGAAGAAGTCCGCCAACCTCTGGGCGTGTATAGGCCGCTGCATCCGGTAGGATCGTCACTGGATGCTCTCCGCCATAGAGCTCGTCTGGTTCTGTCATCCAGTAGTGGCTGCGTACCGGCGCCATGGGAAGCGGGAAGCCAACTCGTTCTGAGAACAGCGCTGCCCAAGCGCCACAGGCATCAATGACGTTATCACAGGCTATCTGGCCGGTGTCACATACAACGCCGGTGACTTTTTGATTATCCACCAAAATATCGCGCACGTGCGTTCGTGGGCGCACGATGGCACCGCGCGACTGTGCGGCCCGTATGTATGACATACTTAAAATATAAGGATCAGCATATCCATCTGTCGGGAAAAAGACCGATTTTAAAATCGTACTTGTGTCCAACCAGGGCACCATTTCGCCAAGTTCCGATGTACTTGGTCGCTCAATGGGAATTCCAAGCTTCAAGGCGTCATTTGTCATGGAATCCAGTTCCACAACCCGCTCTGGTGACGCAGCAATCCTGAGGCTGCCAACATTGTGAAAGCCAACGCTTTCGCCCAGCTCCTCTTCGAGAATTGGGATTGTGGTCGTTGTTAATTTCACTAACGGCGTTTTAGATGCCTTTGTTGACGCTTGCAGAATCAAGCCGGCAGCTCGGCTGGACGCGGCGCTAGCGAGCTCATTACGCTCTAAAACAAGTATCGATCCGGCATCTTTACACGCCAGTTGATAGGCGATCGATGCGCCAAGAATGCCGCCGCCAACAATGACGTGATCAAAGGTTTCCAACTACGCACCTAATCTGATTTGAGGAAAGAAAGTCATAAGCGGATCAGTATTTCGCTAAGCGCATCAGGGTTCGTCACAAACGGAGAGTGATCGGCCTCCAGTTCAATGATGGAATCGCATGCCGCGCGGGTCGCCATCCATTTTTGATGATCCGGGGAGATCGCTCGGTCTTCAGTGCATATAATAGCTGTTTTGAGCACGCGGCCAAAGCGTGCTTCTGATAACGTAAACTTGTGTGTAAACGGCTCGATGTTCTGTAATTGTATCCTGTCTTCTGCCCAGCTTAACTGACGGGGCGTTGCGCCGGAGTAGAACGCATCAGCAAGTGTTCCGGTCTTCAAGGAAATAGCATCATCACCGGCAACGTCTATACGCTCAGCCCGGACGTGCGAGCCCGTGTCCAATTTGACGAGATCACCAACCGTCTCATTGTTTGCAGGTATATACGCAGCGAGAAATACAGCGCATCTTATCTTGTCTGGAATTGCTTCGGCACAGGCTGCGACTACAGCCCCGCTCATGGAATGCCCGACTAACGTCACGGGCTCATCGGCATCACTGACCTTTTGAAGCACGGCGTCGATATAGTTCGCCATGGTCTGGTCACCGATCCATCCGGGGGCGACACCATGGCCTGGCAAATCCGCCGCGTCAGCTTCGATGTTAGCATCTTTGAGGCGATCCAAAAGAGGATCCCAACACCAGGCTCCGTGATACGCACCATGGACGAGAATAATCATACCTGTACAATACGGCATTCATAGGAGTGAGGAAAAGCAATGCGCGCAGATTGGTATTTCGATGTTATCTCACCGTTCGCATATTTGCAGTTTCTGCAATTGAACAAAGTAACTGATCGTGCTGAGTTATCGCTGAAGCCGGTGTTGTTTGCGGGCCTGCTCAATGCGAACGGCCAAAAGGGGCCTGCCGAGATTCCTTCGAAGCGGCTGTTTACCTATCAAATGGTGACGTGGATCGCCAAAAAGCGCGGCGTGCCGTTTCGTATGCCTGACGCCCATCCGTTCAATCCGATACGCGCTTTGCGCCTATGTATTGCGCTGGGAAATGATCCCAAGGCGATTGGTGCAATATATCATGCAATATGGGGTGAAGGGCATTTGCCAGATAATGATCAAGGTTGGGCCGCAATTCAGAAGGCCGCAGGGGTCGATAATGGGGATGCAATGATCGGCAACCCTTTGGTAAAGCAGGAACTCATCCAGAATGGAGATGATGCTGTGTCGGCCGAGGTTTTTGGGGTGCCGAGTTTTGTTGCGGAAGGGAATGTTTTTTGGGGCGACGACGCGCTTGAGTTTTTCTCGGATTGGCTTGATGACCGTAGCGTTCTTGAAAATCCTGATATGGAAAAGCTCAGAACATTGCCGTCAAGTTCTGAGCGTCCCCGTTAAGATTTAGCCACAGCGCACACCTGTGCCTCCAAGCCCACAATACCCACGTGGGTTCTTGTGCAAATACTGCTGATGATAATCCTCAGCATAATATAACTCGGGTGCATCAAGTATTTCTGTCGTGATAGTTGGGTAATCAAGCTTCCTCAGCGCCTTCTGATACGCTTTTTTTGTATCTTCAGCGATCATGCGTTGCTCGTTGTTATAAACATAAATTCCGGATCGATACTGGGTTCCGACATCGTTGCCCTGACGCATGCCTTGCGTTGGATTATGCGCTTCCCAGAACGTTTCGCAGAGTTTGCGAAAAGTGATTTGTGCTGGGTCGTATACAACAAATACAACTTCGTTGTGTCCCGTGCGACCGGAGCAAACTTCTTCATAGGTTGGATTGGGCGTGCGTCCCGCTGCATATCCAACGGCGGTGGAATAGACACCGGGCAGTTGCCAGAAAATCCGCTCAGCTCCCCAGAAACATCCTAAGCCAAACATCGCGGTCTCAAGACCTTCAGGGAAAGGCGCCTTTAACGGGTTCCCGTTGACCGCATGAGTGGTCGCAGTCGGGATGGGTTCTGCGCGACCGGGAAGGGCCTCCGCTGCGGTTGGAATATCAGTGGATTTCTTGAACAGTCCAAACATATCTTTCTCCATAATTTCTCATAGAACATATGGGTATAACTGGGATCCGTGCCAGTCGCATTGGATCACATATTAGTGTGTATCGATATAGACACCATTACGCCTTACGACCTGGCGTAACGCAAAGCTTGATTGAATGCGGGCAACCCCGGGCAAACGCGAAAGATGTTCCTTGTGAATACGTTCGTAGTCTGCAGCATCTTTTGCGACAAGTCGCAACACGTAGTCTGCATCTCCTGCCATCAAATAGCATTCCATGACATCTGGGCAATTTGCCACGGCTTCTTCAAAAGCAGCGAGGTAATCTTCGTTTTGGCGATCAAGGGTAATGGCGACAATGACATGAGAAGTTCTGCCAAGCGCCGCTGCGTCTATGAGCGCTGCATATCCTGTAATTATGCCGTTTGCTTCGAGTATCTGGACGCGCCTAAGACATGCGGAAGGTGATAGACCGACCCGTTCGGCCAATTGGACATTCGCGAGGCGCCCGTCTTCCTGTAACGCTGAAATGATACGATGGTCGATTCGATCTAACATGGTTCGAATTAAATTCGAAATAACATGTAATTTAAACAACTAAATTCAAAAACAGAGAATTAAAATCGCATATACGCAAGGACATGCATCAGACTTTAGCGTTATCGTCTTCGTATTGGATTGGTCTACCAACTCTATTTTCAGGGGGAAAGAATGCTTATTGGTGTGCCCAAAGAGATCAAGAATAATGAGTTTCGCGTTGGCATGACGCCCACAAGTGTTCGTGAAGCCATTACGCATGGCCATCAGGTGATCGTTGAGGCGAATGCTGGTATTGGCATTGGCAGGACGGACGATGATTATCGCGCGCAAGGTGCGGAGGTTGTGGACACGGCGGAAGAGATTTTTGCGCGTGGTGACATGGTCGTGAAGGTTAAAGAGCCACAGGCGACTGAGCGCAAGCAACTGCGCGACGGACAAATACTATTTACCTATCTGCATTTGGCCCCCGATCCCGAGCAAACAAAAGACCTGGTTGAGAGTGGTGCGGTTTGTATTGCCTATGAAACTGTCACCGATAACAAAGGGCGACTCCCGCTTTTGGCACCCATGTCACAAGTTGCGGGACGAATGTCTGTCCAGGCAGGAGCCCATTGTCTTGAGCGTGCTCAGGGCGGTCAGGGCATTCTGATCGGTGGCGTGCCCGGTGTGGCAGCGGCCAAGGTTGTTGTTATTGGCGGCGGCGTCGTTGGTGAAAATGCAATTCAGATGGCTGTTGGTGTCGGCGCAGATGTGACAGTGCTGGACCGGAATTTGGATGTGCTTAACCATCTCGCGGAGCGGTTTGGCCCGGCATTGACGACGATGTACTCCACAAGTGCCGCGTTGGAGCAAACGGTGCTGGAGGCGGATCTTGTGATAGGCGGGGTGCTCGTTAAAGGTGCTGCTGCGCCCAAGCTTGTCACTCGTGAAATGGTTAGTGGAATGAAGGTTGGATCTGTTCTGGTCGATGTCGCTATTGATCAGGGCGGATGCTTTGAGACGTCAAAGGCGACGACGCATGCGGATCCAACATTTGTTGTCGATGATGTCGTGCATTATTGCGTCGCCAATATGCCAGGCGCGGTGCCCCGTACCTCCACGCACGCACTCAACAATGCAACGTTGCCTTACACGCTCATGCTTGCAGACCGGGGTTTTAAGGATGCGTTGTTATCCAGTGAACACTTTTTGAATGGGCTCAATGTGATTAATGGCAAAGTAACCGAAGAAGCTGTCGCCCGTGATCTGAATTATGAATACGTGCCGCCGCGAGATGCGTTGGCATAGCAATCTCTCATCAAGAGATTCTTCCCAAAGCCAACTTGGGCGCGGTTAAAATGCCGCGCCTTTTCTTTGTCCAAAAACGAAAATTAGCCACCTTCGATGGGTGGGAAGACAACGATCTGGTCACCATCGGCCAATGCCTTCTCATCCCGGCTTTCCGGCGCGACAGGGTCCCCGTTGACGAGCGTCATAAATGGCTTGTCGGGGGACAGGCCCACCATACGCATCGCATCGGCAAGTGAGCCCCCATCTTTGACGGGGATTTCACCAACACCATCACGCCCAAGTCCTCTAACTTCGGAAGCATCAATAGAGACCAGTTGAAACCCGACGTTTATCACGCTTAGCTCAACTCCAGGCGACCCAAGGTCTGAGAGCTTGGTTCTCCATCAGGTGTCCAGCCACGCAATTCGTAATATTCGGGGAGCATTTTATCCAACTCGGCGACCTTGCCTTTGCCCGCACCTGACGCCGCAGGCTCTTCCATGACCCGCTTTGGTAACGTGTCGTCCGCCTTGGTAAGTCCCGCACGCAGATTGAACATGCGCTCCAGGTTCCAAATGCGCTCGCCAGCATCGAAGAAGCGGTCAACGGACCAGTCGCCAGGAAGGGCACCAGCCAATTGCGCAACAAGGTCATCAACCTCCCATGCGTTTCCGGCAAACAGACAAACTCCCGTTGAATCCCAGGCCGCGTTGCGGTCTTGAGATTTCTTGACGATGGCGGCTTTGCCCTCGGTCCGGACATGTGCAAAATCGTCCTGGAAGGGGCTCGCACGCAAATGACAAGCGCCACGGTTTGACGTGGCATAAGCCAAGCCCATCCCTTGCATCGCGCGCGGATCGTAGCCAGGGAATTCTTGTCCCTTCACAACCATTGCGAACTCAGGGTGGCCATATTTCTCACAGAGCCGCTTTGAGCCCAAACCGATATCAACGCCAAACCCCGTGGCAGTTCCTGTGACCTCCGACGCCCAGACCAGCGCTTCGGCAGAGCCAAATTCAAGGGCCATGCCGCCAGTCTGTTCCTTTGTGATGGCGCCGACATCATACAATTCCATTGCTGCCGCAACACTGGCACCGAAGGAAATCGGGTCCATGCCATGCTCATTGCAAAGGGCGCTGGCATACGTCGCAGCGTCGATATCGTCGACCCCGCACATAGGACCAACAGCATATATGCTCTCATACTCAAGCCCGCCCAATGATGTCTGATAGCGGGGCTTGTCCTTCACTGAGAAATGTTCCGGATCAATCGAGGCGACTCGGCCGCACCCAATTGAGCAGGCAAAACAGGCTTTGTTTGTTTGCAGGTTCGCACGGCCATCGCTTCGGCGTGGTGTGTGCGCGGCTTTCACGTTGACGCTGGATGCACCATCAAACTGAACGGCACGGCAATTCAATGTTGGTAATGATCCATACGAATTGGTGACATCAAGCATTGCGTGCGTGCCGATCGTGGACAGGCGTTTGCGGGGTTCACTTGGGTCCAGTTTTGCACGCGCGGCGACATTGGCTTTTTGAAATGCTTCCGGATTGGCAACCGTCGTGCCGACAGTCCCGTACGCGGCAATGGCTTTCAGATTTTTCGAGCCCATAACAGCACCGACACCTGATCGCCCGGCAGCCCGGTCACGGTCATTCATCACACATGCATAACGGCACAGGTTCTCGCCAGCGATGCCGATGGATGCGATTTTCAAATTTGGGTTTTGATGCTTGGCGACGATTTTATCTTCAGTGTCCCATACCGTTTCGCCCCAGATAAAATCTGTCGCGGGAAGCAATCGAACGTTGTCGTCCTCAACAACAAGATAAACAGGCTCAGGAGAGCGGCCTTCAAGAATGAGCATGTCCCAGCCAGCGAGCTTCAAATATGCTCCAAACTGTCCGCCTGAGTTAGAGCAGGCAATTGCGTTGGTCAAAGCACCCTTGGTGATGACAGAATAGCGGCCGCCCGTAGAGGCACCAGTGCCCGTCAATGGGCCGGTCGCAAAGATCAATTTGTTTTCCGGCGACAGCGCATCGACCGATGGGTCCATCTCTTCGGAGAGATACTTTGTGCCCAGTCCACGCTGGCCAATATACTTCTCTGCCCACTCCATATTGAGGGGTTCTGGCGTAATCTTGCCTGCGGTGAGATCAACTCTGAGAATTTTTCCTTGCCAGCCCATTCGGCGAACTCCTGATGTCATCTGATGAAGTCGTAGCGATGTCTTTTCGTCGACGCATGAACGCTACGATAAATGTGCGCGGATGAAAAGCCAGAGGCGACGGGAATCTGCGGAGAAACCTACTTTTGAGCGGATTTTGTATCTACGGACACGTGAGCCGCTTTGCGCCGCTGCATCAGCATCAAGTCCATCGTCGAGATATGTTTGAATATTGGTCGTGATCCTGTGCGAAACAATCGAACCATACCATGGTCCATATCTGCAAACGAGCGACGAACATCGTCATAATTTCGCACTTCGAGGATGATCGTATCAGCACGGTCAGGCGTGACAGACTTCCAGCGGAATGTGGTATTCGGAAGCTTCGGAGCTTCCAGGATATGCATCCAACCGATTTCACGTTCCTGAGGGGGGCCAAAGCGGCGTTGCATGATTTTGACGACATCCGCGAATTGTGATGCATCAAAGACGGCATACACCCGGCTGCTGACACCGTTCTCATATCGAATGACAGCCTCGCCTGGCATAATGAATGCGGTATCTGCCGCGAAACTTTTTGCGTCGGCTGCGGGCCAATCAAGGTTTTCAAGGCAGAAAACGCTGCCATGTATTTGCCGCTCGACACAGGCGGAATTTATATGATTTTCGGCCTTGAACGGCTGTCCGATCAGCTTGCCGCGACCAAGGTACAGATCTTGATCAAGTAATGGCCCATCACCAATATGGGTTAACTCTGTTGTTTGCTCAGGTGCATCGGGCGACGTGTAGCCTAGATCAAGATTTTCTTCGGCGACGATGCGATCAGAAATTTTGTTGGCGACGGGTTCAGCCGATTGCGCGGGGACATCGATGCCAAACAACTGCTCAAGAACGTTAGCAACGATCCCTTCATCAACTGTATCAGGCGTAACTGCTTTATGATTGGCCCCTAGGGTACGATGATTTCGCTGTGCAGGTCGGTAAGGTGGGCGTTGGCGAAGTGTTGGTTCGCTGACGTCTGCAATGATGACTTCTTCGATTGGCGCCGAAGTCTTGAGCGTTGCAAGAGGCGCACTGTCTGTATCGAAAATATTATCTGCCGGGTCGAAAATATTTTCACGCGGTGTTTGGACCCATGGCGCAGCTTTGAGTACGACTGATTGTGTTGGCGAACTGGTATCTTGTTCAGCGTTTTCAATGGTCGCTGTTTTGGGCTTCTCGGGTGCTGTACTTGGCGTTTCGACAATAATGGTGTCGTCGGCAACAGGTGTTTGCTCTTCGAACTGAGCGGTATTGCTTTCTTCAGCAAACATGGTCGCGAGGTCGCTAAGCAACCAAGAGATTGGGTTGCGCTGCTGCGGCGCCGGGTGCGTTTCTTCTGCGCTCGGAAGTGGCTCAATATTTTGCGATGCCTGATCGACGGGTTCGGACACATCAACAGGCTCAGGTGTCGCTGCAATGATCTTTTGAGGTGAGGGACGGTCATCGATCTCAAGTGTTGGTGTCAAAATCTTGGCGAGATCAGAGAACAGCCATTCGATCGGGTTTCGATTTGGCTTGCCAGATTGCGGTTCTGTCATGTCCGCCACCATTGCGTTGTCAGATGCTACAGGGACGCCCTCGGGAGATGATTCGGTTTGAGCTTCTGTCGGGGTCTCTGTCGCTGGCGTTTCGCTGGTTTGAAACAAGCTTGCCAAGTCGTTAAACAGTGCGGTCAGCGGGTTTTTGAAAGCGACTGGTTCCACTGCCGCTGGAATGGGCTTCGTGTCTGTTTGCGGGGCAGGCGAAGGCGCTTCTGTCGATTGTTCCTTGGCCGCAACTGATTGGGATTGAATGCTGTTGGTGGCGCTTTTCAGCAAGCTACCGAGATCGTCTAACAACCACTCAATCGGATTGCGTTGCGTATCGCCTGATGCTTCATCTACTGCTAACGCCGGAGCGGGTAGCGCAAGCAAAACAGCAACAGAAAAAGCCGTTATTCGTCGCATAAATTTGTCGACCCCGGCGTGCCTGGCACGCAAAATCTGATAAAAACCCCAATGTTAACCATGTAGTACGGAGTTTTTTCACTAATATCAATGGCATCGCGAGATTATACGAAACTAAATTTCATACAAAACGGTACTCAATGCCGTGAATGCGAGTACAATACATAGTCATTAAAACAATGCTAACGTACTATATTTCGCGTTGAATTTCCACGAATTTGCGAAAATTACTCCGATTTACTTGTTTGTGAATCCCGAACAGCAACCGCACTCATATTATAAATGCCTCGCGACGTTACGGCCGGCGATAAAATATGCGCGGGCTTTGCAGCACCCACAAGAATAGGGCCCACTGATAGGCCGTCACCAAGTTCCTTCAGCAAGTTGAATGCAGAATTTGCAGAATCAATGTTCGGGAACACCATCATATTGGCAGAGCCCGTCAACCGCGCGTGCGGGAATATCCGGTTCCTGAGTTCCTCGTCCAATGCCGTGTCACCCTTCATTTCCCCCTCGACTTCAAAGTCGAGGTTTCTCTCGGATAGTATCTCCATTGCGGCCCGCATCTTGGTTGCAGATGGGCAATTGGAACTGCCAAAGTTCGAATGGGACAATAAAGCCACTTTGGGCGTCATGCCAAAGCGGCGGACTGTATCGGCGCCAAGTTCCGTCATCTCGGCAATCTCATCAGCATTTGGATCAGGGCTTACATGCGTATCGCAGAGGAAGTAAGTTCCCTTACTGAGGATCAATGCACTCAACGCAGAGACATCTTTGACGCCTTTTGCTTTTCCGATGACGTCCAGAACGTACTTGAGGTGCCATTCATACTGACCATACGTACCACAAATCATTGCATCCGCTTCGCCTCGTTGAAGAGCAATGGCAGCAATGGCCGTTGAATTTGTACGGATGATCGTTTTGGCCTCATCCATGGTGACACCTTTACGCTCCATCAGTTCGTGATAAAGCTTCCAGTATTCTTCGTACCGTGGATCATTTTCCGGATTTGTGATGCCGAAATGAACGTCTGGTTGAATGCGAAGGCCCAGGCGTTCGATACGCTTTGCGATGACGTCGGGTCGCCCAACAAGGTGGGGGCGGGCCAATCTATCGTCAACAAGTGCCTGAACGGCACGCAATACGCGTTCGTCTTCGCCTTCTGCAAAAACGATGCGGCGCGGATCTTCGCGCGCACGGTCGAGAATTGGCTTCATCAACATGCCAGAGCGGAAAACAAATCCGGCGAGCTTTTCGCGGTACTTGTCGAAATCCTCAATCGGGCGCGTGGCGACACCGGTATCCATCGCTGCTTTGGCAACAGCAGGCGCAATCTCGCTAATCAACCGTGGATCGAAAGGCTTGGGTATCAGATATTCTGATCCAAATACTAGTTGCTCACCAGAGTAGGCGTCTGCGACCCGCTCAGAACTTTCAGCCATTGCCAGATCTGCAATCGCTTTAACGGCTGCTTGTTTCATTTCCTCGTTTACGTCAGTTGCACCACAATCGAGTGCGCCGCGGAAAATAAACGGAAAGCACAGCACGTTGTTGACCTGATTGGGGTAATCCGAGCGGCCGGTGGCCATGATTACATCTGGATTAGCCTCTTTGGCAACGTCCGGGTCGATCTCCGGATTTGGATTTGCGAGTGCCAGAATAAATGGCTTCGGGTCCATTTTCTTGACCATCTCAGGCTTGAGAATTCCCGCAGCAGACAGCCCTAAAAATACATCCGCGTCATGGACAACATCTGCCAACGTACGCAGGTCAGTCTTTTGCGCGTAACGACTTTTGCGGTCGTTCATCTGTTCTTCACGCCCGACATAGACAAGCCCGACCTGATCCACGAGCCAGATGTTCTCAACTTTCACACCCATTGAAACCAAGAGATCGAGGCACGCGATGCCAGCCGCGCCACCACCCGTGGATACGAGCTTAACATCTTCGAATTTTTTGTTCTGTAATCGAAGGCCATTCAAAATCGCAGCAGCACAAACTATTGCTGTGCCGTGTTGATCATCATGGAAGACAGGAATATTCATTCGATCGCGAAGGGCCTCTTCAACGATAAAGCACTCTGGTGCACGAATGTCTTCCAGATTGATGGCGCCAAATGTTGGTTCCAGCGGTGCGATGACTTCGATGAGTTTAAGCGGGTCTAGCTCATTTACTTCAATATCAAAGCAATCGATGTTGGCGAATTTTTTAAAAAGTACAGCTTTGCCTTCCATGACGGGCTTTGATGCTTCAGCGCCAATTGGACCCAGTCCCAAGACTGCAGTGCCATTGGTGATCACCGCAACGAGGTTGCCGCGATTGGTCATCTGATAAGATTCCATCGGGTCATCGACGATTGCATTACATGCAGCGGCCACACCTGGAGAATATGCAAGTGCTAGATCACGTTGTGTAGCCAATGGCTTTGTCGGTTGGATTTGAAATTTTCCAGCCGGTGCCTGACGGTGATACTCCAGTGCACGTTGGTCGAGTGTTTTGTCCGACATTAAATAGCCCCCCAATAAACTTTTCTGTATGAGTTTTACATAGGTTGATACCTTGCTCGCCTCGGGGCAACCTCTAACAGATGTTTTTGTGAAATACTTATTACTACAAGGAACGTATGCAAAATCTGAAACAAATTGTCCCATTTATTATCGGGCATCGAGGCGCTGCGGGGTTGGCGCCCGAGAATACGATTACAAGTCTTCGCCGCGCGAAGGCTGAAGGTGCAACGTGGGTTGAGTTTGATGTCATGTTGACCGCCGAAGGTGTCCCGGTTCTCTTCCATGATGAGACTGTTAATCGGACCACAAATGGCAAGGGGGCACTCGCAGATAAAAGTCTGGAAGAAACGCAATTGTTGGACGCGGGGCTATGGTTCTCGACCGAATTTCAAGGAGAGCGAATCCCGACACTTCAAAACACGATACCCGAATTGAAAGCGCTAGGCCTTGGGGCAAATGTTGAAATCAAACCGACACCGGGACTTGGCGGGGATACCGCCAAGGCAACATGCGCACTTATATCAAGTGATTGGCCTGATAGCTTGCCACCACCCGTTATTTCTAGTTTTGACAAAGCCGCCATGGCGGCGGCTCGAGATGTTCTGCCGGAAATTGAACGCGCCATGCTGTTTGGTAGGTTACCGAAGAACTGGCTGGCTATAGTTGAAGAACTCGACTGCAAGGCGGTGCATCTCTCAACAAAGTACGTTACGCGGCAAGATATCGATGTATTGACGGAAAATGGATTGCCGGTGCGTGTCTATACGGTTAACGATCTTGCGAGAGGTCAGGAACTAAAAGAGATGGGTGTCGCGTCGATTTTTACTGATCGTCCGGATATCTTCTTGTAAACCGACGAATTCTTAGTGGAAGGCAATGAGGCGGAGAACGCGGCTATTGCCAGCGCGCTCGGATTGCGCAAACATTCCGAAGCGAGTCGGCGTTCTGATCGACTTTTTGGGATAGGATTTTCTCCTTGAACGGCATCTTTTTTGCGATTGTCGCCATTGCGTTTGTTGTCGCCGGATACCGCGAAGTGACATTTGACGTCATTGCATCGGGTGCCGTCGATACGCCGATGGCATCGCTTGGCAAGGCGATGATTGGAACTGCGGGTGATGCGGTGACCCTGGCGTTGGGCCTTGTCGGTGTAATGTCATTGTTCCTGGGATTAATGAAAATAGCTGAGCGAGCCGGTTTGTTGCTGGTCGTCGCCAAGACATTACGCCCATTGATGATGCGCCTATTTCCATCTGTTCCGACAGACCATCCGGCGATGGGTGCGATGATAATGAATTTGTCCGCGAATATCCTTGGGCTTGGTAATGCAGCGACACCATTTGGTATCCGGGCAATGGAGCATCTGGATACGCTGAACGGTGAAAAAGGCAAAGCAACAGATGCCATGATTCTGTTCCTGGCGATTAACACATCAAGTGTGACATTGCTGCCAACAGGCGTGATTGCGCTTCGTGCCGCGGCGGGGTCTTCGGACCCAGCTGGCATTGTCCCGACAACGCTGTTTGCGACATTAGTGTCAACGACGGTTGCGATCCTGTCCGCGAAGTTTTGTGCGCGCATGTGTGCTGCAAGTGCACCGCCGACCATTCAAAATAGCGAGCGTCACGATGTTTCTGTGGATGAAGGAGAGGAAACGGCACCTTCCAGCGGATATCCGCTCTGGATATCTGCGCTTACGCTTTCTTGTGTTCTGGCGCTGGTTCCGATCACTATTTTTCATGGTCGCGCCTTCGCGCCCTGGATCATCCCAGGGCTAATGGTAGGCTTTCTGGCATTGGGCGTGGCCAAACGTGTGCCGGTTTATGAGTGCTTTGTTGAAGGTGCCAAGGACGGCTTTAACGTCGCTTTGCGGATTATTCCTTACCTGGTCGCAATATTGGTCGCTGTTTCCATGTTCAGGAACTCCGGCGCGCTTGCACTGCTTATCACACCATTGGGTGCGGTCACGGAACTGGTTGGACTACCAGCTGATGCTCTGCCGATGGCCTTGTTACGACCGCTGTCCGGATCTGGAGCCTATGGTATTTTGGCCTCGATCATTAATGATCCTGCGATTGGACCAGACAGCTACACGGGGTATCTGGTTTCCACGTTTCAAGGATCAACAGAGACAACGTTTTATGTGATTGCCGTTTACTTTGGTGCGGTTCAGATCAAACGTCTGAGATACGCGTTAATCCCGGCATTGACCGCTGATTTCGCAGGTGTCGTGGCGGCCGTTGCGATCGTCGCGTTGTTGTACGGTTCATGAAGAATCCATTAGGTCACCCCGTTGATCCAACACCCAACCTCCATGGTGCCCGGTCATCAGACTCACCCGGAAAGGCGGTACTTTGTGCGTTAGCCGGTGGTGCGTTGTTGACCTTGAATGATGGTCTCGTGAAGGCGCTCACTGTTGATTTTCCGACCGGCCAGGTGTTGGCCATGCGCGGTATGTTCATTTACGTCATGATTGTAATTTTTGCGATGCGTGCGGGTGGGCTCCATACCATGTGGCAAATCAAGAGTTGGCGTGGACAGGGGCTACGTGGTTTCTGTGTGGTTGGCAGTTCTTTCACTTTTGTCACGGGGCTTTCTTATATGCCTCTTGCGGACGCCATCGCGATCTCGTTTGCAGGGCCTTTATTTGTCACGGCGATGGCGCCATTCATGCTTGGCGAGCGTGTTGGATGGCGGCGCTGGATGGCGGTGCTTATCGGCTTTGCGGGCGTTGTCTTCATTGTGCAGCCAGGTACGACAGCTTTCCAATGGTTTGCAATTTTTCCTTTGGTGGCTTCGTTCCTTGGTGGGCTGCGCGACATCATTACACGGAAAATGGCCGCTACTGAGACAACTGTCGCCGTTCTTTTTGTGACGACGACCGCTGTCGTGTTGGCTGGCTGGTCAACAATTTTCTATTCAGATTGGATGCCCGTCGAGTGGCATCATGTTAAATACATTATCGGGAGTGGTCTTTTAATAGGTGCCGCTCACTATTTACTGATAGAGGCATTCCGACTCGGCGAAGCTGCGCTGGTGGCGCCTTTCAAATATAGCAATGTCCTATGGGCCGCGGTTTTTGGATATCTCTTGTTTGGCGATATCCCGCAAGCAGGGACCATTATCGGCGCGATGGTTGTTGCTTTCAGTGGCGTTTATATTCTCCACCGGGAACGCGTTCGCGAGAAGTAATCAATTACTTGATCGCGATGTCCAGCGGATTACACCACGTGTCGCCAAAATTGGCCTTGAGCTCGATACAGGCATTTTCCGCATCCACCCGTTGCGCAAAGTTTATCGCAAAAAGCCCAACCACAGGCAGTTCAGTCTGCCCACCCCTTTCTTGCAGGTACTCGGCGTCTTTGTCGCCAAAGAATTGAGGGAGTGCATCCTGAATCTCTATCCACGCATCCTCGGCTTCTTCACGTGTTGAGAACGATGCCAAGCGAACTCTGAAGTTCTGGCTGCTTTCGATTGATCCGCCAATGATGAAGTCTTCGCCGTTTAAAATCGTGCCGTCTTGGCCAATTTTGATCTTTCTCGGCGCCACTTCCGGCAATTCCAATCGCGCCAACTGCTCGGGATCAACGCGCAATGTGTAGACACCTGGCGCAATGAAGTCGACGAGGTAGAATCCGTCAAACTGCGTCTTTACTTCCTTGGCAACTTCGCCGGCCTCATCAATGAGTTGAACGATCACTTCGGCTGCAGGGTCAGCGCCTTCATCACCTTGCTTGTAAACGACGCCATCTATTTCTCCGGTTGACACCACCGCAAATTCAACATGCCCAGGGGCACCCGGTCTAAGGGTTACTTCGACGCCTTCCGGTGATGCGATCCAGAATGGATCTTCGAGACTTGCGGGATCGACCTGGAAGTTAACGGGCTCAAAGGCGTCCAAAGCTGTCAGGAATGCCAGACCTTCCTTGTTTGTCTTTTGTTTCAATGGAAGACGCCCGGTTCGGAACTTCACACCCTTCAATGGCTCATCCACACCTTCTGTGTAAATGCCGTCGCCATCCCAGTCCCGATAGACGCGCGCGGTCATGGTCCCGCGCTCAGCCGTGGGTTTAGAGGCGACACGCAGGCCACCATCTGCTGCATCTTTGCCCCAGGAATAGGTAAGCCTTAGGGCACTCGAGTAGGAATTATCATCGCTATATTCACCTGTTAGGCCAACAGCGACGTACTCTAGGTCGGTATTGGCACCCAAGCTATATGATGCCAATTGATCTCCCGTCAGGGCTTTCGTGATACCGCCCTGAGCATTGAATTTATCGTTCAATTTCCAATCGGCACTGATGGATGCAGAGTTGACTGTCATTTCCGGGGTTACAGAATATGAAAGCTGCCCTCTGGTCCGAACATCCCCGATCCGCCCGCCAAGCTGAAGTGTACCAGTAGCGGTTTTACTATCCTCAGACTCGGCGGGATCGGAAAGGGTTAAGCTTAGTGTATTGGAAACCGACGCTCGTCCAATCGCCGTCGACAGGCGATTTTGGAGTGTCGTCGTGCGATCCCGTGATTTGTTCGCTTCATGGGTTAGATTGAACGCATACGGGATCTGAGGCAAAAATCCGCTTCGGATGACACCGTCAACACGAACGCGGGTCTCTGATTCTAATGGATCTGTGGTTTCACTGTACTCCTCACTTATAAAGTCGTTGAGATATGTATGTTCGACCAAGAGGCTTGTGCCGAACAAACGGGTTTGTGCTGACAAAGTGCCAGCCCAGCCGCCTTTGATATCTTTAGTAAGATCAAAGCGACCGTAGACGGGGCCCAGAGATGTAACAGCGTTGCCGCCAATATAGTTTCTGTGCCCACCATTGAATGGGACGCTAGCGATGTTTGCGCCCACCGAAAGATTTTTGTTCACGCCGTATTTGTACTGACCGGTGTACCTTGCTTTGCCTTGGAACGCGCTGGTCGACACAGCATCATCGTCTCCAATCAGTGTCAGGCGGTCTTGCTGATTGAATGCAAAGGTATAGTTATGTTTGCCGGGCTTGACTTGATCCGGTCCAACGCGGAGTTGCTGGATTTCTTCACGAATTTGCCCTTGTGGCCCGTAAAAGATCAGCTTGATGACGTTCACGCCAAAGAGCAACGGGACGTCCTCAAAGAGATACCGGCCATCAGTTTGTGACTCTCTGAAATCCAGCAAGACTTCGTTTCTGTATAGCTCTACTTCCCAGCCGAGTTGAAGGTCGCCCTGTAGTGTGACGCGATCAAATTCCTGCTGATCCCCTAAAGGTTCGTTAGAAACTGTGAAGCCGCGGCCCACATTGCTTCGCGCCATATGAGTGATTTGCGGGCCGAAAATATCTCCGATGTCAAATTGTGTGGCGTTCAGTTTGCCCAGCAGGCCGCCGTTAGCGTCCTTCCGACCCAACTTGACCCGGACGATTGCTAACTGATCGTCCTGCGTACCAGACAAAAAGATATCGGCATTGAGCTTGGCAATGTCCGCCGTTGCCAATGTGTTGTAGCTGCGACTTAAGGTTGGGCCGTCATCTGACGAATTTACGGTGAAATCGACTGTCGTATCCGATACCGGCCAACTGATCCATTTGTATGGCACTTCAAGCTTCGGGAACTTCTTTTTGTCGCCGCCACGTCGACCAAATGCCTTTTTCCGCCGGTCGTCACGGGCGAGTCGGGCTTCAAAGGGCAGGGGTTCACGGGATGTAACCTCTAGGATCAGGTTCGATATGTCGTAGTTGAAGTCGACAGGAAACCATCGGGCCAATGTTCGAACGTCAACATAAATATCGTCAGGCAACTGCTCAACGAAGCCAGGCTGTACACTTTGCACCTTGCCGCCGATAACAACCTGGCGTGCTGCCAAATCGAGCGAGAATAGGCGGGTTTCCTCAATAAACCAGCCGTTCGCTGTGCCAGCATCGACATCGACGGTGATAGGAAACTCAAACGCATCGACAATGTCCGTAAGTGGCAGAATCAGGCTGCCTTGGTTGGGAAACCCGAAAATGGCGTCACGTAAGAGAAAATTGCCCGTGGTCATCTTTAGAATCAGCAGTTCTTCGTCACTGCGCTCTGTAGATTTAAACGCCGAACTAGGAGGGACCTGGGCGACATAGGATGAAATCGCGAGATCAGAGGAATATTTGACAGATTTCGCGAGCACTGGGGACAGAGATGACAGGAACATTGTGGCTGCAATGGTAACGAACATGACTAAAGGCCCGAACAAATACCTTGTCGGTCCTTTCCGCGTGAAGCGTGACGACCCCGAATTTGGTGGGGCAGACACGGTTTCGGCCAATCGTCGCCTAAGCAACGAGATGACCGCCCCGCGGGCAGTCAGCCATTTTCCTTGCAACTACGAACGAACTCCCATGATGTCCGTCGACAGTGTTAAACAAGCGCTCTCACGCCATACCGCCTCCTTTATCAAGGGGTCGACACGAGCCCAGTTGGACGCGTCCCTTGTGCCTGAATGGTGTTGTAGAATAGAAAAGCCTACGAAACCGTCCAGACGGATTGGGTATGACACACCCAATGTGCGCTCTCTTTGGTTAAGGCAGGATTAAGCGAATCTGGCATTTTGTCAGGTTTCTGTAAGCTTATGAAAAAAATGATTTTTTTTGAATCTGTCATGTTCGTGTCAGCAAGTGTCATTAGAACCTTGTATCAACATGAACGATTAAAAACGTAAACAACATTTGTTATGTAATTTTCGGCTTGGGAACGAGCCACTAAAAAAGGAAGAAAAACATGAAAACGAAAAACATCTTACTCGCAGCAGCTCTTGTAGCATTCACTGCCGCTCCAAGCATTGCAAACGCAGCTTCAGCAACTTCAAGCGCAGACGCAGTTATCATCGCACCTGTTGCGGTAACTAAAGTTTCTGACCTGCAGTTTGGTACATTGGGTACAACAGGTACAGCTGGTACGGTTTCAATCAGTGAAGCTGGTGCTCGTACAGGCTCAAACGTTGACCTGCTTGCTGGCGCAACAGCGTCACAAGCTCAGTTCACAGTTGCTGGCGCAAACAGCGCAGCCGTGACAGTAACAGTTCCTGCTTCTGCAACGCTGGCTAGCGGTGGCGACAACATGACAGCAACACTTTCATCAACCAACGCAGGCGCTGGTACGCTTGACGGTTCTGGCGCGATGACTGTTAACGTGGCTGCTTCACTCGCAGTTGGCGCTTCTCAGGCTCCTGGTACATATGCAACAACATTTGATGTGACTGTTGTATATAACTAAGAAGTCCCGCCCGGCTGGGCATTGAGATCGATATTTTGCGGAGCCGCCGGGGAATTTAGACCCGGCGGCTTTTGCTTTATCTACAATACGTTAACAAGATATTTCGAAACGAGACGTTACAATCTGTTACCCTATTTTATTAGCTGTATTTCTGAATTTTGTGTATGTTTGAAGCATAAATTATTAAGGCTGAACATTGACCCATAAAGCGTCCACGTTTGTAAGTTATGCGAGTGCTGTCGGATTGGCGGCAGGCGTATTTTTTGCTGACGTGAATGCATCGGATGCAGCACAGGCAACAGCAAATATTGGTGCTACGGTCGTTGACAATGGTGGTGGGATTGGAACACCTCCAGTCACAACCCCGGATCCCACACCGGACCCGGTTGTGACAGATACGAATTCCTCGACTACGACCCCCTCGACAAGCACGCCAACATCTGCGTCAGAAGGGGCAATTGTGGTGACGCCGGGTAATCCTGGTTCTAATCTGGGCTTTAATCCGCCAGCGCCGGTTGCTGTTGTGGTCACGCCACCGACAACTGACAGTGATGGTACGCCGATTGTTTCAGATGGCGCGAACGAAGTGCCTCGTGCATCTCGGCCGTTTTCAAGTGGATCGGCGACTAACGTTCCCTTCGGAACAGGGGCATCTGTTGGTGTGAGCGGCAGCCCTAATCAAACGTATTCGGTTCTTTTGCCGTCTCAGACGATGTATTCAAGCGGTGGTAATCTTGTCAGTTTGAACAATTTTGCGCACAACGGTGGTTTAACGCCGTCAATGGATGGTTTTGGCGGTGATATATTCAGTATCGGTGCATCAATTGTCACAGTTCCCATTGGCGAGCAATCTTTGATCAGAACGATACCCGGTACAAACGCCAATCAGGCCGTGATCTTAAATGGAGATTCAGCGGAGGCGGTTCCTTCGCCAAATTTCCAAAGCATTATTTCTGGTACAGATGGTCTCAACACAAATGATAACCAGCGCCAGGAGATACTGGCAGCGGCGTTTACCGCTCGTTCACCATTCGTGAATATTGTTGTATCTTATAATTGACGCTATATCCTGATATTCAGGTTATCGAGTTTTAAAAGTATAAAGGGTCCATTGCAGATGTACCGAGAAACAAATCTTTCCCGGCGTATAAGCATACGTACCGTGTCGAGTGCCATTCTAAGCACATTGCTGTTCTTTGGGGTGTCTTCAGAACCTCTCGGTCCGACTGGTGCACACGCACAAGGCTCCGGCGATCTGGTTGTCGCACCAACGCGTGTGGTCCTCGAAGGTCGGACACGATCCGAACAATTGGCATTGGTCAATAAGGGCGCCGAGTCGGCGACGTACCGCATCACACTCATTAACATGCGAATGGGTGTTGATGGCAGCATGACCGAAATTTCCGAACCTGCTGAAGGCGAAGCATTTGCCAACCGTTTGGTGCGTTATTCACCAAGACAAGTGACGCTCGCACCTGGGGCATCACAAGCAGTTCGATTGATTGCGCGTAAACCGAAAGATTTGAAACCAGGTGAGTATCGTTCTCACATGATGTTTCGTTCTGTACCGAAAGTTCAGTCGCAAAGCGTCGAGAACGCTGCCAATGAAGGTTCCTCGGCTACATTGATCCCTGTGTTTGGTATTGCGATCCCGGTAATTGTTCGTCACGGCGAGCTTGATTATGCGGTTGAGCTGACAAACGGGTCGCTAATTCCGGCTGTCAAAGAGGGCGAGTTGCCCCGATTGAAGTTTGATATTAATCGCTCGGGCAATCGATCTGCATTTGGGGACCTATCCGCTTCGGTCACGTCGGGTGGAGACGAAGTAATTCTTGGTCAGATCAGACGTTTGGCGGTGTATACGCCTAATCAGTCGCGAACGGTCGAGATGATTCTACGTGTTCCAGAAGGCACCAAATTGTCTGGAAACAACATCAAGCTGACGTATAAAACTATTCCTGATGAGGGTTCGCGGCTTCTCAGTGAGACGACAGTCGCTGTCCCTTAAGACGACTTTCCCTATAGGTAATCAACGTCGACCGAAAAAGAATTCTGATCGTTGTAATTGCCTTTGGTCTGTGCCGTGCCGATATGTAGCGTGGCACCGATGTTAATCGTCTTCTTACCCTGATTGCTCAATCTAACAGGGTTCGTAAGACTCATTGTGAAATTGTCGACGGTCATTGTGCTCCCGGTGGTGCCTTTTTCAATTGTTATTGATGATGGCAATGTAACGATGACGTAGGCTTTGGGTTCGCCAAGAATCTGAATGCGGGCGCGTCGAGATGTGCCGCCAAAATCTACAAGTGGTCCCGAAATGATCGGTGTATCTGCAGATGCGGGCATGGTGACAGTGCCAGAGCTTGATTCTCCTGCGGCATACTTGCCGAATTTCATGGTTCTTTTATGCACAAGAGTGATCGCAACCTGTGGCTTCACAGGTTCTGGGGTGAAGACCGCAAACGCCAGAACAAGGCAGGCCATACGTCCCCAACGATTTCGTGATTTTGAAGCTCTTTGTCGCATGATGCCTCACAGTTCTAGTTTTAGAATCGTACTCCCTTGATCAAAGGTAGTCCACATCCACTGTATATGAGTTGCTGTCGTTATAATTACCCTTGGTCTGCGCGGTGCCAATGTGCAGTGTCGCGCCAATCCGGACCGTCTTTCTGCCTTGGCCACTCAAATTCGTAACGTTTGAAACGTTCATCGTGAAATTATCGACGACCATCGTATTGCCCGATGTGCCTTTTTCGATTGTGATTGATGATGGCAGGGTAATGACGACGGTCGCCCCTGGATCTCCATTAATCCGGATTCGCCCACGCCTGGATGTGCCACCGAAATCAACAAGCGATCCAGATATAATCGGATTGTTCGAATTGGAAGGCATAGTCACGGTCCCAGTGGAGAATTCACCGGCTGCGTATTTTCCGAATTTTAGGGTGAGAATTCGATCAAAGGTAATGGGTGTCTGAGTCTTGACGGTTTGGGGTGTGAATACAGCAAAGACAAGCGCGAGTGTACCGATGTGCACCCACTTTGCGCGCTTCTTTGTGACGTTCCGGAACATGCTTTGTTGGCCCTAGTGAGTTTGACGTGGAAATTACATCTCAACATAGGATGGCCGCATGACGACAGCCTGACGAATACATGTAGAATTGTTACAAAGTGTATTTAATACCTAGAACTGGAAGCGCAATCCGGCTCGCACTTCGTGTGCAAAAAGATCATCATATTTAGTTGCTGTGCCCGTTGTTCCATTGGAGAACACGCCGTCCTGCTCAAACTGACCCAAATTAATGAACCGATATCCGGCATCAAGACTGATCGAGTCGGATATCTTTGATGTGAGGCCTGCCATGGCTGCATATGTCAGATTATAAACCTGCTCGCCACGCTCAGTGGTGCCGCCTGTTATTGTCAACGAGTCCGTGTCCAGCATCGAAATTCCGGCACCGACGCCGACATATGGTGTGATGGCATCGGTTCCGATCCATTCGTGCAATTCTTCGAGATCGTAATATAGATTGACCATGGCACTAATGCTGCCAACCTCGCCGGAAATAGTATTTGATGCACCATTTCGGCCGTCGACCTGCATTGATGCACGATATGTAACCATGCCTTCAAGTCGAACTTGCTTATCTACGAGAGCGCCAATTCCAACATCAAAGATGCCAGTATTCTGAACTTCATCAAGCATATGGGTTCCGGTTGCGCCCGCCCCCGTCGGATCATTTGTGATCGCAAATCCACCGTCAATTCGGAGATACGGATTGAACAAGTCGGGTTCTGAGCTTTCTGCGACTCTCTCGGGCTTTGGTGGTGCCTCAGGTGCAGGTGCGGCATCCTTGGCCGCGGCTGCTGGATCTTGTGCAGCTGCTTTCGCATCTGCAGGTTCAGTGACAGAGTTGGCTTCCGGCTTTGCCTCCGGGACAGGCTTAGGCATGACCGTTTCAATTTCTTTGGGCGCGTCCTGCTTCAAGGGGTCGCGAGAGGCGGCACTTGGGTTGGCGGGCACCATCTTTGTGCCACTTTTCTTGAGCTCTTTATCCGTTGCAACGTCACTTGTATCTGCGCCTGCGACTTCAATATTGTAGGTAAATTTGAAGTTGTTGATCGATGCCTCGCCTGCATCGGCAGAGAAACTGTACCAGATAAGTGAAGTTCCGATTGCGGTAGCGACCGCGCGCCCAGTTCGTTTCATTGTCTTCCCGTCGTCCCAGTTCATAGATGCGGCGAATCGATACGCATCCAATAGGCTCTAAAATCGCAGGAAGATGTAAAAACGTGGTTAACGTCGATTAATTGGTTTCAATTTTTGTTATTAGAATCAATGAGATTCAATCTTTGGCCCAATAGAATTAGGTTAATGGGCGGAAAATTGTATGTTATAAGCAATGGCGAATGCGGATTCGCTCAGCTTCCGGTTGCTTGAGGTACTGCTTTCAACGCGTCACGTGCCTTTATGGCTTTGGTATAACCTTGGGACGCTGCGCGTTCGATCCAGTCCAGGGCGGCGGTTGAATCTTGTGCGACCCCTTTTCCTTCGTAGTACAGCAAGCCCAGATTGTATTGTGCCTGCGCGTGACCACTGGCAGCGGCCTTTTCGAACCATTTCGCGGCGTTCGCAAAATCTTGACCGCCGGTCTGTCCAATGAAATTCATGATTCCAAGGTTATACTGAGCGCCAACATGGCCAGCTTCCGCCGCCTTTAAGAAAAACTGAGCGGCTTTGCCAAAGTTGCGTTCCACCCCGCTACCTTTGTAAAAGGCCAGCCCCTGCTGATAATCCGCCTCGCCAGGTTGTTCTTGCTCGGCGGCAGGTGGTGGCGGTGGCGCAGCACTTTCTGCCGGTGGCGCGCTTGCCTGTTCGGTGCCTGCCTCCGTTAACGGCTGCTCTGCGACGTCTGGAACGGGTGCAGGGTCTGGCGCACCTTCGCTTGTCGCTGCGGCGCTCAATGCAGATGTTGGAGGTTCTGTCGGCGCTGGTTCTGCCGGCGCTGTTAACTCTGGCGCGGGTTCAGGAACAGGATCTGGCGCCGGCATAGGCTCCGGTGCCGATGCGACTTCGGGCTCAGGTGGTGGCGGCGGTGCTTCTACAGGTGCAGGTGCCGCGGCTGGCTCCGTCGTTTGCTTTGCCAGCCTCGATTTCCGTTCCGGTTTGGGTGCCGGGGGCAGCCGCATTCTTACCTTCGGCGTGCGATCAGTTGGTGAGAAATTCATGACGCTATTAATTTTTGAGCGCACCCAGAACGTGAAGGAATCTGACTTTGAAGACGCAGTTCCCGTCACCCCATGTTTGATATCCAACAGTGGTTCGGACATCCCGCCAGCGACGTCTTCAATCAACTCATCGCTCACGACTAATATGGTGACGAACACAAGTGCCGCCAATCCAAGCGTGCCCAACAGCAGGTACTTTACAATCTTTTCGACCACGGTCATTCCGTTCCGTTAAGCGCGAATCATTGCCCAAGCGTAACCGTCTTTGCCAGCATATTCCATAGTCTCGGTGATATGACATTTGGGACGGCGCTTGTAACACCGCGATTGATGCGCTACCCAGCCCCCAACAACTACATTTTAATCGTTTAAGGAGAGAATTATGTCCAGTCAAATTCGTGCATCACACATTCTTGTATCAACGGATTCGCGTTCGAAGGAAGATGCGTTAGCAGCGATCGAAGCGGCTCACAAAGAAATTTCTAATGGTAAAGACTTCGCAGACGTAGCGCGCGAGTTATCGGATTGCCCATCAGGTTCCGGCGGTGGTGACCTTGGAAGCTTCGGCAAAGGCATGATGGTGCCAGAATTTGAAACTGCAGCGTTTGATCTCGAAGTTGATGCGATGAGCGGCCCTGTCGAGACGAGTTTTGGCTATCATCTAATTCAACGCACTGAGTAAATTTAAGTAATGACCGGCGCGTCGAGTTCGTACTTTTCGTGCCGGTCTTCTATTTCAAGAACCCAAATGTCGGGATCGCTTGAAATTCTTCGATCAATGTAGCTCTCAGCGTCCGCGTCACTTAAAGGCTCGCCACCGTTTGCCATGAGCCACGCCCGATTGCCGTGAGCATCCCGTGCTTGCGAAAACACGATCGAGTGCCCGTTCAATCGATCGAGCCTCAGAATTATGCTGCCCGCATCTGGATCACCTCGGCGGCGTACGATGGCTTGCATCATGTTGACATCACATTGGCGAACTTGTGCAGAAACCCACATTGCAGCCTTTATTCTTGGCTCAGACAAATGTTCAGCTCCCAAAGTAAAAATTTTATTCGTTGTGACACAGGGCATAGCCTAGCTTTTTGTACATAAACTATTGTAGTGTCTTCTCACCGCATGCTCCATAGCCATGCGGTACGGGCTGGGGGGCACGTTTGTGGTAACGAAGAACGATCAAAGACCAGCTGAGCTGCGCGCTGAAGCCGATAGTGAAACACGGTTTCGTGACTATGCTGATGCGGATGCCGACTGGTTTTGGGAACTCGACCCTAATTTGCGCTTTGCAATCGTCTCCAGACGCCAGGAAGGACGGTCTGTTGTCCATGAACAGGACTTGCTTGGTAAAACTCCATGGGAGTTCGCGGACGCAGATCCAAAACGCGATGCCATTTGGGCTGCTTTCGTAGACAAACTTGAACGCCGGGAATCGTTCCGTGGTTTCCGAATAGCACTTCGTCAGGAAGATGGCGGTATGGTGCATTGGCGCATGAGCGGTAAGCCGGTCCTTGCAGCCGACGGAAGGTTTTTGGGCTACCGGGGGATTGTCACGGATGAGACTGTAGATGCCATTCACAGAGGACATCTTCAGTCACAATCAAATGATTATCAGATTGCACTTGATATGTTGGGCGAGGGTGTCGCGTATTTTGATGGCCGCGAGAGATTAACATTTGCAAATGCCGCTTTTCGGCGGCTGGTTCCTCAGGTTCAAAGTAGTCTGGAAACCGGCACTGCTTTCGAGAAGTTTGTGGGTAGTATCCAGCCCCTGATTACGGAGGACCGTAGAAAGAAAGGTGCAGCTCGGGTTTCGCCTATGGGCGGTGCGTTTCACTGGCGCTTGATGGACGGTCGGCAAATTGACGGTGAGACCCGCCCGCTTCCGTCGGGTGGGTTCGCGATGATTGTACGCGATGTGACGCCATCTGATGATCATGAAACTCAACACGATCAAATGCAGTTTATTGCAGACTCTCCCCAGGCGTTTTTTGTGCAGAGAGACGGCAGGATTGTATATGTGAACGAGGCTGCGGCAGATATATTTGGCTATTCTACGCAAGAGATAACAGGGCGCGAAATATGGAGTTTCTTTGACCCTGGCGAAGTCGACCGGATGAAGGAGTATGCACGCGCTAGAAGCACCGGCGCAGATATTCCGAGCCGCTATACGTTGAAAGGTCGTCGATCCGACAATTCGACAATCGATCTTGAGTTCTTTGTAAGTATTGGAAATTGGGACGGTAAAGAGTCCATTCAGGTATTCCTGCAGGACCGCACCCGTGAGCAGCTTGCCGAGAATGCTCGATCCAGTAGTGAAGTCAAATTCAAAAATCTCATTGAAGGCTCAATCCAGGGGTATTTTGTCCACCGGGACCGAAAAGTTGTGTACGCGAATGCTGCCGCTGCGAAAGTTTTTGGCTATGAGGTCGAAGAATTTATTGGCACGGACCTGCTGGAGTTAATATCGCCTGAAGAACGTGAGTTTGCTGCTGATATTCGTCGTCGGCGTCTCGCGGGAGATCAAGACGTTCCAAGCCACTATGAATTAAAATGTGTACGTAAAAATGGTGACCCTGTCTCAATCGAGACAAATGTCCGGATTATCGACTGGGATGGAGAGCCGGCATTCCAGGCAACGCTGATCGATATATCTAAACGCAAGCGGATCGAGTCTTATTTGATACAGGCAAAAGAAGATGCCGAGCGCGCAGATCGTTCGAAGACTGAATTCCTTGGAAATATGTCGCATGAACTCCGCACACCGTTGAATGCAATTATAGGGTTCTCTCAGCTCATCAAAGATCAGATCATTGGCTCAGTTGATCCGCACTATGTCGATTACGCTGGTGCCATTCATTCTTCAGGCATGCATCTGCTGGAACTCGTAAATGATCTGCTTGATGTATCGTCCATCGAGAGTGGGGCGATGGTATTAAATGATGAGGACGTTGATTTGACAGAATTGGCCAAAGTTTGTGAGCGAATGCTACGCCAGCGTGCTCAGAAATCGGAATTGCTTGTATCTGTTGATGTAACGAATAGTGGGATTAAGGTCCGAGGAGATGAGCGTCGCCTGAAGCAAATCTTCATAAATTTGGCAAATAACTCCATAAAATTCACAAAACCAGGCGGTCACGTGATCATGCGTACGTATATCGATGAACAGAACCGTGCCGTTCTAGAAGTTGAAGACACAGGGATCGGTATTCCTGAGAAAGACCAGAAAGCGGTTTTCGATCCGTTTATGCGTGTAGATTCAGCGCTTGTAAGTGAGAAGGAGGGGACAGGACTTGGTCTTCCGCTCGTACATGCGTTAGCTGAGTTGCATGGAGGATCAGTCAATTTGCAGAGTGAAGTTGGCGTCGGCACCAAAATTTCCGTCATTCTGCCTAAAGAGCGTACGATTCAACAAACGCAATAATTTTTTTTATTTTAACTTACTGATTTCTTTGAATTTTAAGAAAATTGTCACCGGATGTGATTTTCATCACTGCGATACAGGAGAGGTGAGACTATGGTTAACATGATATTCACAAACTTCTCCTTCACCGGGCCCCGCGTCCGGTGTTTTTTTGTCCAAAATCTGCATTCTCGCAATACACGCGGCTTCAACTCTGTTCATGGGCCCATGCTGGATAAATATTTGAGACCCATGATAGGATTGCGGCTGGACAGAAAGGACGCACGAAATTGAGTGGATTGCTGGGGAGATTCTCTGATCATACGCGGCGCATTTTCAATCGCCACCGTAGCCGCAGTTTTCTGGATGGCGCGATGGCTGCTGCCGCGCTCGTCGCACTTTCTGACGGGGACGCATCACTAGAGGAAGGTGCCGAAGTTGGTCGGCTCATGCGTGTGCTCGACATGTTGCGTGATCATGATCCAGACGATGGTGTTGAGGTCTACCTTCGTCACATCAATGACCTGAAAAGGCAGCCAGACGGCTTGTCGCAAGTGCGCAACAACGTGGTGGTTGCGGCGAATGGAGATGCTGAAGCATCTGCATTGCTCATCGTTATATGCCACGCAATAAGCGAAGCGGACGGCATCGTGCGTCAATCTGAACTTGATGAAATCCAGACATTATCTAATCTGCTAGGTGTAGACACAAAGACCGCTTTCGAAATGATTGCACCTATACCCGCCAAAGCCTAATCCAAGGATGAAAATTATGAGTGAATATACTGGACCGTTGTCGCGATTTACCGTTCTTGATCTAACCCGTGTGCGATCAGGGCCGACAGCTGTGCGTCAATTCGCAGACTGGGGTGCCAATGTCATCAAGATTGAAGCGCCCGAGGCAGTGGATACGGGCAAGGGTATGGGGGGGGCGCGCAATGGCCCAGACTTCCAGAGCATTCACCGAAATAAACGTTCGATCACCTTGAATCTCAAAGAGCCGGATGCCCTTGGTATCTTCATGAAGATGGTCGAGACGGCTGATGTCGTTGTTGAGAATTTTCGACCTGATGTAAAAGATCGCTTGGGCATCGCCTATGAAGATCTGAAGAAGGTCAACAAGGGTGTCGTGCTTTTGTCGATTTCGGGCTTTGGCCAGGATGGCCCCTATGAACGTCGCCCGGGGTTTGATCAGATTGCGCAGGGCATGGGCGGGTTGATGTCCATTACCGGGTTGCCGGGTCAGGGGCCTGTTCGCGTTGGAATCCCTATTGCGGACCTTACGGCCGGGATGTACGGCGCCATGGGCGTGATGATCGCGTTGCTGGAACGAGAAGCGTCCGGCGAGGGGCAATGGGTGCAAACATCATTGCTGCAGGCCATGGTTTCGATGCTTGATTTTCAAGCTGCGCGTTATCTGGGTAAAGGTGAAGTTGCCGGGCAGGCCGGTAACAACCATCCAACATCAATTCCCACGGGCGTGTTTAAAACCGCTGACGGGCATATCAATATTGCTGCAGCTGGGGATCAGATGTGGGACCGGATATGCAAAGTTTTGGATGATGCCGAGCTGGCTGCGAACGAGGACTTTTCGAGTGGTGAACTACGCTCAAAGAATCGCGACGCAGTGAATGCCGCGCTGGAAAAACACACGGTGAAATATAATTCAGATGACCTGATTAATATGCTTAACGATGCTGGAGTGCCGTGTGGGCCAATCAATACGATCGACAAAGTGTTTGATGATCCGCAGGTTAAGCACCTGAATTTACGCCATCCGGTTGAGAGTAAAACACTCGGTAAGATGGATGTATTGGCACAGGCTGTGAACTTTTCGAGATTTGGTCCAAAGACGGGCATGGCGACACCCGAGCGTGGTGAGCACACGGATGATGTCCTCAAGGAATATGGTTATACCGACGAGGAAATTTCGGCGTTTCGCAGCAAGGTCGTGATTTAGGCAGATGTCTCTAAGCGATTTTGATCTGACGTCGAGGGCGACGTTCCAGCACTTCACCCCGGTTACCATAAGGTTCTCCGATCAGGACAATATGGGCCATGTAAACAATGTGGCATTCGCAGCATACATCGAAGCGGCACGTACGATGCTTATTCAAGGCTTGTTGAATAAATTCAATCACCAAAGCCTTGATTTCATTCTGGCCCGCGTGGTCATCGATTATAAGCGCGAACTGCATTATCCCGGCACAGTCGACGTCGGTGCACGTTTGATCAAACTGGGCTCGAAGTCCTTAACGTCGGGGTATGGCGTGTTTCTGGGCGATACCTGTGTCGCGACGGCTGAAAGCGTAAATGTGTTCTATGATATGGCTGAGCGAAAGTCGGTGGTACCGCCAGAAGATGTCAAAGAGGCCGTTAAAGCTGAGATTTTGTTATAAAGCGCAAATAATCGCGTTCGTTGTTGCATAGTAAACTCTACAATCATTTCGGAACAAAGCTTTGCCCGTCCAATCATCGCGGGTAATCTGTGCAAGGCTTCGTAAATGCGGATGGACGAATGGCGACTGTGCTTGAGAACTTGAATCTGGAAGATGGCAAAAGCGAGGCCCTCCGTAGCGCACTCGCGTGTATATCGGAAGCAAGTGCTGCCGACGGCGGCCCGAGGTATGCCGCGCGGGTGTGTCGAGCACTGGGGCGGATTGTCGTCTGCCGAAGCTATGCAAAGCCAATCATGGAGTTATCGCATCTTCTCGCATGTGCATCAGTCCGTGATGGTCGGTTTGAAGATGTGTTTTGGGGAATTGACCGGGCCTCTGTCGGTGAGTTTCGGCGCAGCTTTGCCGATTTCGAAAACGTCTCTCCACGGGTCCAAGTGACAGATGATGGCGTGACACACAAACTGTCAGATGGAGACTTTCAGGTTTCTTATGGGCGCATGCCATTCCTCGCGGCCTTGCTTGAGTTTATGATTATGGCTTTGGGGTATCAGAAGATTGATGAACTGACGAAGCCTTTGACACAAACTAGTTTGAGTGAATCCCGTGTGCTCGATGTTGCGAAGTCATTGCAGCGAAGTCTGTATGGCTACTTGAAAGATCATATCCCTCCCGCTCAACGTCAACGCCGCGAACGACATTTCTTGAACTATGTTGCCGAGCGCGGCGGAAACCGGACCGGTGCGGACGCTATCTCGGACAGTATTGTTCTGGACTACTGGGTGGCATTTGCAGACAAGGATGACATTGAGGCAAAGACTTACCGAGGAGTCTATGAAACCGCAGTCCGCCTCATTACTGCACTTGATAGCGCACAAGACAGGTTGGCAGGAAGCCATGCTGCCTCAATCGGCACAGACTATGAGGCAGGTGAAATTGATCCAGCCGATATTGAAGTTGTCTCGGTCGCGCTTGATGAGGGTGAGGGGCCACTGGCGCGTATTCAAGAAATTTGTGGTGAGCAAATCAAGTTTGTTAATTCAAACGAAGCTGATCTTTTTTCAGAGATACCATTGGCGACGGGTACAGGGCGACGACTGCCAGTGTCAGTTCTTCGCAACGGTGTCTTTGGTGCATCACAACTAAGAATGACGACGGCTCTCAGACGAAAGACATCAATGAAGGACGTGTTCCCAAGCATTGCTGATAAAATTTATCGGACCAAACTTCAGACATATCGCGACGCCATTGAAGTCACTGAACGGCTCGCGCTGGCGTCTTTTTGGTTGCTCCATCAGGAGCGCCGGGCAGAAGCTATCAATTTGGCATTAAGACTAGCACCAGATCTGAATTGGGAAGCTTTGCTTGGAAGTACAGATGAAGATCAAGCTGACAATGTCGTATCACTTGTCAGGACGAATGCCATTCAGAACTTTTATGCGACGGAAGCGCGCGCCAAAGGAAATGAACTTGAGTCTCTACTCGCTGATGCAAAACGTGCTTGGCGTAGCGTGAACAGGGCAGGTTTTAAGGAGCCGTCACCGCATGACGTTGATATTGTAGAAGAGGCGGTTCCCGACGTGCTAAGGTTGATAGAGACTGTGCATCGCTTCCTTGAGCGAGACATTCATAGTGTTGATTGGCCTTATTTTGAGGAACACGACATAGGGGTTTTTCGCGACGTCTTAAATTCTCTGTATAGTTTCGAGATGAGTGAGGCCAAAGATGCCAGCTGACAGCCCCGTAAACGAACTCGCACTGGCTGCAATCGAAGCAGATGCGCAAGCTAAAGCGCTGCGAACGTCTCGAAATGAGCTAAATAAGATCCCGTTCTCAATGCTTTACGCTTTTGTAAACGATCCCCAGTTTATCCCACCGCTCGATTTTAATGCTCAAATAAATGCTGATAATGACGCTCAGCAGAACCTTGATCTCCTTTTAGAGAAAGCGTCGCTGGTGCATATGCCGATGCTGGCAGCGGCCTCGTCGGGTGATAGCATCCTGCGTGAGACTGACGCAGCGACAATAAGATTGACCGCGTCCAGGGCCGAGCCTGAGCAGGTGTACCTACAAATCCAAATGAAAGACGTGGACGCGCCAATGCCGTCACGTTTGTTTGTCCGCAAGTCCGGGGAGCAATGGATACGAATGAACTTATCTGAATTTGTAGATGCGAAGGTTCAGGAATTACTTGCTGCAAATGATCCTGTCACACAGGCGTTGAATGCGCCTGATAGCGAAGTGTATCTGCGTTGAGTGGGATTACTGTTCATATCTTGACGACGAACGCCCCCGCAACGATACAGCGCATTCGTGAAGAAGACTCTCATGTTGCCTCTGTCATTTGCCTCGATGGACGTGCAGAAGCTTTGCCGGTTAGTGCCGCGTACGATGCATTCGTCCGCAAGCCAATTGGCATCGTTGAGAAACTCACAGGCCACAATTCATATAGGATGGATGTGTCTGCGCGCGTGGATGGTGGACGCTCGTGGCAGTTGGCAGCCTATTTGGCACATGCGGCATTGCTTCACGCAGACGCTCGACCGCGCCATGTGTTTGCCACAGGAGAAGTGGACGATGCATTGAATGTTCGTGCCGTCGAGCACATCCCTGAGAAACTCAAAGCACTCTCGATCTTCCTCGAGGAAAATGACATCCCCCATGATCAATCCGTTATTCTGGTTCCGGCTTCAACTGAGAATTTGCCATCAAGTCTCGACGGTATTCCAGTCTTCGGTGTTGGTTCCATTCAAGATGCAATGGAGATACTGCAACTGGTTGATCATAAGACCTCCGGTGCGAAAGCGGTGCCAAATTCAATCCCCGCGCGCAGAACTGGGAGGAAGCGTTGGTCAAAGTGGGTGGCTTTGTTTTCTATCATCGGATTTTTGTTTTGGTTCGGGGCTGATTTTGCGAGATGGCAGGCAATCTCAAATCAGGGGCGGGCAGTTGAACTGGAAGAAGTGCTGAGCCGGTCATCAGGATTGATCGACACACTTCGGACGCGCACCTTTAGGAGATGGTTGTCCTTTAGTCGGCCAAAAGGCGATCTTGTAAAGTTTGATGGAGTCGCTTCGGTCGCATTGGATGCTGCCTCATGTCAGCACGCGCGGAATATTACGCGCAGACCAATCACTGAAACTCATAGTGGACCTGAAACCGTATGCGAAATTGAGATGGGTGCGTACCTCGTGGATCCAAATCTGAAGGTTGTTGGGCGAATGGCTTATTGGCCCTATGGACTGGGTGTCAGTGATCGTGCGGCGAGGACGATGCGCGGACACGATCAACCAAACGGGCGAACCTGGGTGCTGCCGTTTGATGATGTTCCTGGGCCTGGTGCCGTTGTGCGCCTTGTTACGATCACCGGGATGTCAGCAATTCAGGGACCACAACCATGGTATCAGGACCTTCTGAGGGCAAAGCAGACAAGCCCTGCGTTTATCGCAGCACGCCATCGCATTGAGAGGCTTGGATATAGTGTCGCTGTGAAGGATTGGTCTCGAAAATGATGCTGTTCTCCGGCGATTTGAGAAGAATAGGGGTTATCTTTCACAAAGAGTTCGCCAGATTGCTTTTCGCTTCTCTTACGTCTATCGCTGTGTTCCTCATGGGGGGGTGCGCCTCGCTAGATGTGATGGAATCACGCAATCTCGACGTCACAGAAAAACCATATCAGCGCGCTCTATACCTACAATATTCGGAATTGGCTCTACGAGAGATAGAAGAGGGTAATGTCTCATCGGCTGGTATGTTCAACAGCAAAGCCAAATTGGCTGCGATTGAAGGCAATATCTCATTCCCAGTTTATGATGAAACGACATTGAGCGACGCGCGTGCAGAAGTGGTTCAGGCAGCGCAGCGTGTTCTCAAAGCGTATTTGGATCAAGAAACGTATCTTGAATTGCCGGTCGTGACGGCGCGTGCGCACGCAATGCTTGATTGTTGGATTGAGGAGGAAGAGCAGGGTGTGGACATCGGCGATATCGCGGCTTGTCGACAGGCCTTCAAGCGGGCGATTGCCATTCTGGAAACAAGGTTCCCCGCCAAATGACGCCCACAAGCCGCCAGTCGCTCACAGTTTATTTCCGGCGCGCAAGTTGATCTTTGAGTTTATACCAATTCATCATCACCGGTAAGAACCAAGGCTTGCCGTTGTAGAATGGGATGGCGCGAAATGCCGGGCCATCGAATGCGGTCGCACCGTCTTCACTCCCTAGAACAACCATCGCCGCCTTTTGTCCCATCCAGCGTGCCCAAACGACGCCCGACCCACAAAACCCAGCAGCATAAACGATGCCATCATGGACGGTCAGTTTCGGGAGCTGATCCATTGGAAAAGCGACAAAGCCAAACCAATGATGAGACAGTTGAGTCTCGGAGAGTTCTGGAAATATTTCAACAAGGCCTTGGCGCAGCCGCTCACGTGCCACTGCGCTATCATTGCTGAGGCGGCGGCCGCCCAACAGGATGCGGCTTCCATCAGGTGAAGGACGGTAATAATAACCAACTTCACGAGCCTCGCCATGCATTTGGCGTTTCGGCATCAGGGTCTTCATTAAATTCGCGCTCAGAGGCTGGGTTGCGATCATCTCGGAAATCACGGGGACCAATCTCCGCCGAAGCCATGGTAAGCCAGCATCGGTGTAGCCGTTGGTTGCAACAATGACATTTGAGGCCATGATCACACCCTTCGGGGTCGTGACTTTGAACTGGCCTCCAACACGCGTGATATCAGTAACGCCCGTGCCGCCGTATATTTTTGCGCCCGCTTTCTCGGCGACCTGTCGCATGCCCCGGTGCATCTTGCCGGGATGGACGCCACCAATGTCAGAACGTGAAACGCCACCATGGTAAAGCTCGGTGCCGATCTCATCAGATTGATCGCCGCGTTCAATGATTTTCGCGTCGACACCGACCTGGCGATTGAGCAAATCAATTTCACGCTTCATGCCCTCAAGGGACTCTGCAGTCATTACACCTGTAAATCGCCCGACAAGTTCGTAGTCACAGTCGATCTTTTCTTTTTCGATAAATGCCTTGAGATCATCTCTAGCCTGATTCCCTTCCGCGTAAAAAGCTTTCGCTTTTTCCATGCCAAATTTTGCAACCAGTTTGGAAAATGAGACACGGAGATTGCCACTCGTGATGCCGCCATTTCGACTGGAGGCACCATCGCCAGGGCGATCCCGTTCCAGAACGACAACGTCACGCCCGGCTCGCGCCAAAGGAATAGCTGCACCCATACCGGCGAAACCACCACCCACGACGACCACATCTGCCTTTTCAGGTGGCGATCCATTTTCAGCTGGTTGAGGTTCGGCTTCTTCCCACCAATAGGGGGTGTCTTTGAACGCGTTCATGGGATTTTCCTGACTGAAAACGGATGGATTAACGTTGGACAGCATCAATTGTGCCAATCCATGCACAGATCGGCAATTCGAAATTCGAGTAATTTTAAATTTTGAAACTTTGGAGAGGTCTCAAGCCTTGGAACGGCGAGACAGAATTAGGTGGAAACCGCTCTGAGCCGAGACTCAGAGCGGAAACCGAAACAATTAGTCTTGAACCGCAAGATTTTCAGCGGAAGACTTACCGTTCTTACCAGGCTGTAGTTCATAAGAAACTTTTTGGCCTTCACGGAGAGTGCTGAGACCAGCACGCTCAACTGCAGAGATGTGAACGAACGCGTCGTTGCCGCCATCTTCTGGCTCGATGAAACCAAAACCCTTTGTTGGGTTGAACCATTTAACTGTACCTGTAGCCATAACTTATACCTCTAACAAGATCATTGGAGACACTTTCCACACCGTGTGGGTAAGTGTCGTAAACGCTCACATTGTTAAAGAGACTAAGCTCCCGGTAGGCCGGTTAATTAAGTAACTCGCAACAAATGTAATACGTACGGCGCATACTTAGCGTTATTTATGGCGAAGTCAATGGCTTGCTGTGAGCGACCAAATAAGGGCTCGGCCTTTCACTAACTACTGAGATTCCCTGTTAAATCAGCGATTCGCGGTATTGTGTCCAAATTGGACAGCTGTTCGAACGCCTGATCGCACTGGTTGTGAGGCAAAACACGTCCCGCACAATCCGAGAATTTGTCATAAAGCTCCGAGGCGCTCATGGCATTTTCGCCGCTGCGCCCAACCATGTTGTTTACACGGCTCATCAGTTTTTCGTCATTTTTGAGAGTTATAGTTACCTCTGCATCCCAAATTTCTCCGGTGGGTGCACCATTGTCGCCAAAGGGTTTTACAGTTGTTATGTCGAGTATCTTCTGGATGTCCGAATGGGAGTACGCGTTGTCTTCAAAATCCTTGAGGCGCACCGCACCATCCAGGAGTGCGCGCGCGACAGCGTACTGAACGCTGAATTTGGCTTGCAGTACGCTCGCAGGGTAGGGCGTATTCGTATGGCGAAGGCGTCTTGGATGCGTGTTGATCTCAATAGCCTTTACATCACCGGCCTTTAAGTCGTGTTCATTGACCAGTTTGAGCATCGCCGCAATCGCCTGATGCGTACTGCCACAACAGGGAAATTGTTTAATACCGATTGTCGGCAATTCGATTGTCAGGTCACTGGTCCATGCTTCGGTCAAAGGTCTCGGATCAAAATTACCGATGCCATTAAAGACGTTAAAAAATCCCTGATGGTGCTCCATCGCGCTGGGATTGGCTTCAAAGCCACGCGCTGCGAGCAGGACAGACATCAGACCTGCACGACCTGAATGACCGACATGAAGCGGTTTCGTCATGGTGCCGAAATTGGCTTTGATACCCGATGCCATCGATGCGGCAATAGCGAGTGCGATGACAATCTGGGACCGGTCCAGTTTCAATGCATGTGCGGCCGCAGCGACCGTTCCAAAAATTCCAAGTGTTGCTGTAGGGTGCCAGCCCTTGTCGTAATGATGTGGATGCATTGCCCTGGCGAACCGATGCTCAACCTCAAAACCAACTACGTAGGCCTTGATGATGTCACTGCCAGACAATCCATGCTCTTCGCCCAATGCAAAAAGTACAGGCACGAGCGGGACAGATTGATGACCACCCAAAACGTCGCTGAAATCGTCAAAGTCCAAGGCATGAGAGGCTGTGCCGTTGACCAGGGTCGCATCCAATGCACTTGTTCGCTGGTTCGTGCCGAGGATCAGGCAAGGCCCGGGTGCGTCAGCTACACCCGGTGTACGCAACAAAATTTGTGTGCACGCCTCTGGAAGCCCCGCCAAGGTCACGCCGATTGTATCTGTTATGCCGGCTTTGGTCGTATGTAGCGCTTTCTCGGAAATGGATGTCGGATCAAACCCAAGAATTTTATCCGCCAGGTTTTCAAGGACTGCTGCCTCTTCTTTGTTCAATGCACCATCCATCTTTATCTTCCCTTTCAGGTCGTAGCCGAGGTCGCATTTGCAAACTGAGCTGCACTCTCACCAGCCAGTTTACCGAATACGGCACCGGCCATCAGTCCGCTACCGCCAGGATAATTCTCATAGAAAAGTCCACCGACAAGTTCGCCCGCAGCATATAATCCCGGTATCGTGCGGTCGCTTAAATCTTGAACTTCTCCCACCTTATTGATCCGCAAGCCCCCAAAGGTAAAGGTCACGCCCGTCGTTGTCACATAAGCTTCAAATGGTGGCTCGTTTATAGGGAGGGCCCAGTTGGTTTTGTTCGGCTCAAGGCCTTGGGTCGTCACACCGTCCAAAATTGAGGGGTTGAAGTCACCGCCCTGGCAGGCTGCGTTAAATGCCTCAACCGTCGATGATAGTTTTATCGGATCAATTTCGAGATGGGCTGCTAATTCCGCGATGCTGTCGGCGGTATACTTCGTCACTTGCTTGATCCGATATTCATCGCGGAGCAGGGGAATGGTTTTCTGATCAAAAATCTGGATCGCAGTTCTGAAAGGCTGTTTCATGATCTCACGACCAAACTTAACATAAGTGTGGTTGCGAATATCTTCGCCTTCATCGACAAACCGTTCTCCCTTAAGATTGACCATAATGCCCCACGGATATGAATGCTTTTGGAAGTTGTCTAAAACCTCGTAGTCTCCATATGGAGGGGCTGAGATGTCCCAGCCAACCGAGTGACAGCCTGACCAGTTTCCAAACGGACGTGCGCCAATATCAATCGCCATGCGAATGCCGTCGCCCATATTATGGCGCGTGCCGCGGACGCGGGCTAAATCCCAACCTGCCCCTAAATACTGAGCACGCATTTGAGGATTTGATTCAAAACCACCACAGGCGAGCACAACGGCATTCGTTTTGATTTCTTCGTAGCCATTGGGGCCACGCACTTCGAGGCCTGTGATTTGTCGATTTTGGTCTTGAAGAAGTTTGGTCGCACCTGTGGCGTAGCGAATTTCACAACCAAGCTTTGTCACACGTGCGAGTTCGGCTTCGACCAGCCCGGCGCCGCCGCCAACGGCTTCGATGTTCACGCCGCCATAGAAATGATGCTTTCCATCCACAAGGAACGACTGTCGACCAAACATTGGAATAAACCGAATTCCATGATTGCGAAGCCACACCATCGTAGGCCGAGATCCATCTATTAATTGCCATGCCATGTGTTCATCGGCTTGATGATGGGTGACCTTCATCAGCGCATCATAAAAGACGTTCCGGTCATGCAGCGGTAAAACAATCTGCTCGCGTTCCGCATCAGACAAGTCGGTGAGGACGTCCGTCGCTGCATCATCGACGCCCGTATGACAAAAGCGAAACCCACCCGCAGTGAAGTATGAGTTTCCGCCCTTTTCGTGTTCGGCTGCTTTTTCAAGGATCAGCACTTTGGCACCGTTTTCAGATGCCGCCATTGCAGCACACAAAGCGGCATTTCCAGCACCAACAATGACAACATCATATTCTGACATCGACAGACCCTCCCAAGCCACCGAGAGAACAGTCTAATCCATCATAGGGCCTAACGTCGATATCCGCCTCAGGTTCGACTGGTGAGAAGCTTTAACCCGGCGAATGTAAAGAATACCCCAAGGGTTGCCTGAATCTTGCGTCGGGCTTTGCCATAAACACGTACCATCGCAGGTGTCGAGAATGCCACCGCGTAAACTGTATGGAGCGCGAGCGACAAAATAAATGTGCCGACGACGATGACGGCACCCACCCACATCGGTGCGCCTTCCTGTAAGCCCAGTGAAATGATTGCGATCCAACTCAACGCTGCTTTTGGATTTGTCATTTGGATCGCCAGGCCACGAAGGAAATAGGTCAGAGGCTTGGAATCTCGAACTGATATCGCATGTGCCTCGATATCGTGGGTAGCGGCAGCAGCCTTAAATGCCTTGAAGGCAAGCCAGAGCAGATAAAACCCACCTGCAACTTTAATGATTGTCAGTGCCCATGCATACGCTGCGAGCACCGCCGACAGGCCAGCGACAGTAAGTAGTGCCCAAAAAAACGAACCCGTGCCAATGCCTAAGGCGAGCGCGACACCTGGTTTCCGCCCATCGTTCATGGCAGTGCCAATGACAGCCAGAATATTGGGGCCGGGGCTAGCCATGCCGACCAGAAAAACTGAATACGCGATAAGAATACCCGGGAGATATATCGAAATCGTGTCCATGGTGTCTTTTCCCCTTATAAAATGTTCATGAATTGTTCTATATTATCGACAGCAATGCAAGGCTCGCATATTGGGGGGATTGGGCATCATTCGGTCATAGTGCGTCGATGATGCCGCTGCGAAAATAGTGCAGGAACCGCTTGAAGAACCCCCAAAGCCATAGACATATTACACACGCTAAACGACGGATGACGGAGATCACATTGTCTGATACGCCTAATAATGACTCTGAACAGATAGAAAAAATCAGCAAATCCAAATTATTTCCATCTAATTTGAGTGACCATGCGCCACGGATTCTTTTGCTTTATGGTTCTTTGCGGGAAAGATCATTTAGTCGTCTCATGACGGAAGAAGCCGCACGCGTTCTGAGATTGCTGGGGGCGGAGCCGCGGACATTTAATCCGTCCGGATTGCCGTTGCCAGATGATACAGACGATACACATCCAAAAGTACAAGAGCTGCGTGACCTGGTTACATGGAGTGAAGGTATGGTCTGGTGCTCGCCTGAACGTCATGGGGCGATGACAGGCATCATGAAGGCGCAGATTGACTGGGTTCCACTCGCCTTGGGGGGCGTCCGCCCGACCCAAGGGAAAACCCTGGCAGTGATGCAGGTTTGTGGCGGCTCCCAGAGTTTCAATGCAGTCAATCAGTTGCGCATTCTAGGACGTTGGATGCGACTTCTGACCATTCCCAATCAATCTTCGACACCCAAAGCATTTTTGGAGTTTGATGACAATGGGCGTATGAAGCCTTCCCCGTTTTACGACAGAATGGTTGATGTCATGGAAGAGCTATTAAAATTCACGTTACTCACGCGCGATCAGATGCCGTATCTGGTAGACCGCTATAGTGAACGTAAGGAAACGGCGGAAGAACTCTCCGCGCGCGTGAACAAAAAATAACCTAAAGACACTCTTTGCCGTTTTCGCTGAGGCGCAATCGGCGCGTCATGGGTCCAGGTATCGTGAACCGGCTGGGATGGAAGACTTCGGAACAGAGACACTAAGCTCCCCCAAAAGCATGAAGGATAATGTCTTGCCATGTAGGTCCTGAGTAAGGGCGCTGTTTACACCGCCTTCCAACGCATCATCTATAACCAGATTGAGCGCCGGTAGATTTGCCAATTCATATCTTGTGACTTTAGTGGCACCTTTGTGTTCGAATAATTCCAGCACCCGCGTCTCTGTAACTTGCTCAAGAAGATACGGGAATGCGGCTTCCAAGTAGGGAACGACGGAAATATTTGAACGATTGCCTTTATCACCAGCGCGCCCGTGAGCGACGGCGTGGAGAGGCACGTTGATCAGATCACTCATGATGTCACCTCAACCGCACGTGCCTGCGCTTCGACCGGGCCGCGCGGGATTAACACAGACGCTGTGTTGACCTGACCCATAATATTGCAGCGATATCCGCCTCCACCAGCGGGTCCAGAGCAGAATAAGCTTAATACTTCGTCGTTGAGGTATTGTGCGGTTGCCTTGTCTTGTGTTCGTACCGCAGCGCGAAGTCTGTACTCACCATCTTTTGGCATGTTTGATCCACGTCCCCGATCTGAGGTGTCATTGTCAAAGACCGCGCCCGTACCAATAATCTCAATACGCATTGGTTCCGTGATGCCGTGACGTTCGCAACGCGTGCGGACGATATCAGCGGCCAACTGTGCGCGGGCAAGGGCGTTAGGCCCGGCATAGATCATGTCTGCTTCGCCGAGCCATCCGCCGTCCGCGGAGATCGTCACCTTCAATGTCTCAGGCGGTGGCGCGCCGCGTGCGCCTGTGACCCGGATGCGATCTTTACCATCTTCAGACAACGAGACATTGGTGATGTCTAACGCAACATCAGGCGTCAGATACGCCGACGGATCGTGCATCTCATAAAGCATTTGCTCGATCACAGTTGCCTTGGTGACAAGGCCGCCCGTGTTCTCTGCCTTGCTAATAACGATAGTTCCATTCGAACTAATTTCCCCAATTGGAAACCCAAGATTGTCCATGCCAGGAACGTCTTTGAACCCCGGATCACAAAAATACCCGCCAGTGACCTGTCCGCCACATTCGAGTAAATGCCCAGCGAGTGTTCCGGACGCGAGAAGGTCCCAATCCGTTTCACCCCAGCCAAATTCATGTATTAATGGCCCAAGAACAAGAGCGGCATCTGTCGTCCGCCCCACCAAAACAATATCGACGCCAAGCTTCAACGCATCGGCCACAGGGCGTGCCCCCAGATACGCGTTGGCCGCGACGATCTCTTTGCCATCAATACTCACACCTTCGATTGTTGGTAGTGCAGCCACGGCATCGCCGTCCATAAACGCCAACAAGTCATCACCAAGGACAACGGCAACCCGTAATTCTTTAATGCCCAATTCGGTTGCCAGCTCATGAACCCTTTTGGCGCCGCCCATCGGGTTTGCATTACCAAGATTGGCGACGATCGTGACGTCATTTTGCTTGGCAGCAACCAAGACATTCCGGAGGTATGGCTCAAGATAGGGTGAGTATCCCAATTCAGGGTTGCGCATCTTGATACGTTGCGCGATCGCCAATGTCCGCTCACCCATTACCTCAAAAATCAGATACCTGGGCCCATCCCGATGTTTTAACGTTTCGACAACTGCGACTCCGGCATCAAGGCGATCACCGGCAAACCCAGCCCCTGATCCAATATAAACAGTGTGCGTCATCTCATTTTTCTTTCATGTGGTCCGAAAAAATTGCCCGGACATTGTCCGGTAAAGCCTCGGCACGTCCTTCGGCATAATTCATATAGACATATGTCACAGTCCCGGAGGCGCAGCGCTTGTCGCCTTGCCATATCTCTTCATAGAGTCCGAAACTTTTAGTGCCGAGTTTGTCGACCCACGTTTTGACGAGGCAATCCTGATCAAAAAATATCTGATCCAAATAATCGACATTCATATTGACCAGGGCGACACGCCAGTCATCGAACTTGAGGCTTGGCGTCAATATACGGAAAATTTCCCGGCGCCCGGCTTCAAACCAGATGGGCACAAATACATTGTTGATATGACCCGCGCCGTCCGTTTCTGAAACGCGCGGTGTAATGGGGGTTTCAAACATGACTATGCCGCCGTCCACCCGCCGTCGACCATCAACGATGATCCCGTCACCAGTGCTGAGGCATCTGATGCCAGAAAGACAGCCGCGCCCATAACATCCTCAACCTGTCCGATTCGTCCCAAGGCGATCTTGGAGGTTACAAACTCGCGAAAATCTTCGTCCTCTAACATGTGTGCGGTCATTGGTGTCTCGATAAAGGTCGGGCAAAGCGTGTTTGCACGAATGCCATGTGCGCCAAGTTCCCATGCCATCGCTTTGGTGGCGCCTTCAATGGCATGTTTTGTTGCGCAATAGACAATACGCTTTGGTCCGCCAACATGACCCATCTGGGACGAAATGTTGATGATTGAGCCTTTGATATTCTCAGCAATCATGCCTTTCGCGACAGTCTGGCAGAGAAAAATGACTGACCGAACATTCAGATCTGTCACGGCATCATAATCTTCAGCCGTAATGTCACTGAGTTCCTGAGGTCGATTGCCACCTGCATTGTTGACCAAGATGTCGAATGGCGCCTGAGCGGTAATAAGCTCGGTTGTACGGGGGCGGTCCATGACATCAAGTTCAAGTATAGTAGCCTTGCCGCCGTTCTCTTTTATGCCAGCAGCAACGGTCTTTATCTCAGAAAGTGTGCGCGACACCAACGTTACCTCAGCGCCAGCGTCGGCAAAAGCGACAGCGATCGCACGTCCGATACCCCGACCCGCACCTGAAACAAGTGCGCGGCGTCCATCCAGTCGAAAACTGGGGGTTCTGGGTAGGGGCGAATTGTCGCTCATTCTTTTACGACAATGCCATAAGGTTCGACATTATTGCCACCATAACGACGTGCGCGAATGTTGGCTTGTTCACCGTGGCCAGCAAACCCTTCGATTGCGCACAGGCGCGAGCAGTACCCGCCGACCAGCGCAGACGCTTCGTCTGTCAGCACTTTCTGATATGTACACGTCTTCATGAATTTACCAACCCAGAGACCCCCGGTATAACGTGCGGCCTTTTTCGTGGGGAGTGTGTGGTTGGTGCCAATTACCTTGTCGCCAAATGACACATTTGTCCGTGGTCCCAGGAATAACGCGCCGTAGTTTGTCATATTGTCTTTGAAATAATCAGGGTCTTCCGTCATTACCTGGACATGTTCATAAGCTAGCCGGTCCGCTTCTTCGACCATCTCATCTATAGTGTCGCAAAGGATGATCGCGCCATAATTTTCCCAGGCTTCGCGGGCAATTTCCGCAGTGGGCAAAATACCGAGTTGACGTTCAATCTCGAGCATTGTGGCCTCAGCAAGTTCACGGGAATTCGTTAGAAGTGCCGCTGGTGATGTCGGCCCATGCTCAGCCTGACCCAGAATATCAACGGCACAAATTTCTGCATCGACGCTATCGTCAGCGATCACGAGGGTTTCTGTTGGTCCCGCGAACAAGTCAATGCCGACACGACCGAACAACTGGCGTTTGGCTTCGGCGACGAACATATTACCAGGTCCAACCAACATATCGACGGCGTCGACACTTTGCGTGCCCAGCGCCATCGTGCCGACAGCCTGAATGCCCCCCAGCACCAAAATCTCATCAGCACCTGCCATATGCATAGCGGCGACGATGGCCGGATGCGGCTCTCCGTTGTGAGGAGGGGCAGATGCAACGATCCGCTTAACGCCCGCAACCTTTGCGGTTAAGACACTCATGTGTGCAGATGCGACCATCGGGTATTTGCCGCCAGGCACGTAACAGCCTACGGAATTTACAGGCACGTTTTTGTGTCCAAGAATAACACCCGGCATGGTCTCAACTTCCAGGTCCCTCAGACATTCTTTCTGCTTTTGCGCAAAGTTCCGAACCTGTGCCTGTGCAAATTTGATGTCGTCAATATCGCTCGTAGATACTTTTGCAATCGCAGCATCAATCTCATCTTGGCTTAAACGAAAATTCTCTGCTGCATGGCCATCAAATTTTTGCGCGAGCTCCCGGACTGCGTCATCACCGCGCTTTTCAATGTCTGCCAAAATGCCTTCGACGGTGGCGCGGACCTTAGCATCGGCTTCAGCGACGTCTTCGGCACTTTTGCCTTTCTTCAAATAAGTAATCATCTGTTATCTCTCGTCTCTAGAATATGTGGTGAGGTCGATTAATCTTTAAGGTCGTTCGCCGCAGCTCTTGCCGCGTTTAGGATAAATGACTGCTCGGAGGCAACGAAGAACATGTGAATGCCCAGGGCCTTCAGATCAGCCGCCTGCGATGTGTTGCCAATAAATGTCATGGCGCCGCAGCCATGTTGTTTGGCGGCGTCTCCGACTGTTTTCATAGCCGCCATAACTTCTGGCGCGCTGGTATCCGTTAGGCCCATACACACGGCTAAATCAGCGGGGCCGACGAATAAGCCGTCAATTCCTTCTGTTGACGCAATCGCATCAATTGCATCGACACCCTCTGGTTCTTCAATCTGGGCGATGACAATGGTTTCTTCAGCGCTTTTCTTTAAAAGTTCCGGCATGGAGCGGGTGGTATAATCTGCCCAACGGCTTGATCCTGCATAACCGCGTCCGCCATGGCCAAAGCGAGACCATTTAGCAATGTTCGCAGCCTTTTCTGCAGTGGCGACGTGCGGCACGACAATGCCCGTCGCGCCACAATCGAGGACTTTCAGAATTTCTGCCTGGGTGCCATCCGGTATACGCACGAGAATAGGAAAGTTTAAAGCACGTCCGACAGCCATGCATGCGTCAATGGCAACGCGATCAAAGGGTGCGTGTTCCGCGTCTAGGCATACAAAATCCACGCCGGACATCGCAAGAATTTCTACTAGCTGGAACGCGGGAGTCTTCAGGAAAACTCCCGATAATGTATCCCCGCGGAGCATGCGTGTTCTGAGATTTTCGTTAGGCATTCTGTTTCTCCTTGGTGGATATCATTTAAAAAGTGCAGTTTCAGACATTTTGGTTTTGTCGAGTCCCAGCGCCTCGCCTGCGTCCAGGATACTATTCCAGGCAGCCGCCGGGATTTCAAAACCATTGGCCGAACGCTCAGCACGGGCTTTACGCTCAGGATCACCCGGAATCATGACCGGCTGTTCAGGGTCGCGTGGTCGGGCAGATTTTACAAAATCGATGTAATCTTTGACGCCACTTGCGAATCCGTGACCGTCATCAAGAATCTCCGGCTTAAAATATACTGAGAACATGCCGTTATGCGTCTGCTTTCCGGGACCTGTTGTGCCCGATCCTGTCAGTGCGCCTGCTAGCAATTCACACGCTAATGCCAACCCTGATCCTTTATGGTCTCCCATCGTCAACAGTGCACCTGCGCCTGCGCGGGGATCCGCCACGTCACCGGGTTTTAGATCGCCGTACATAGCCGTTGGATCAATGGTTGGTTTGCCATCGCCATCGATTAGAGCGCCCTCTGGAACAGGTTTGCCGCCACGAAGTGCGACCATGACTTTCCCTTCGGCAACTTTGGATGTTGCAAAATCGAGAACGAAATCATCGCCACCGGCATTTGGCACGCCAATCGTGACCGGTGCGGTTGAGATGCGGCGATCCGCAGCGCCAAACGGGGCAACCAGATTACTTTGAGCAACATTTACGAAATGGATTGAGACAAGCCCATTGGCGCAGGCTTCCTCCGCCCAGCGCCCAATACGCCCCAGATGACCCGCACGCCGAAGCGCAATGATTGCAATGCCATTCTGTTTGGCTTTGTTGATGCCGATATCAACGGCTTGCTTGCCAACAACCTGACCAAAGCCTTTGTTGCCATCGATAATCGCGAAGGCATCTCCATCAGCAGCAATATCTGCTTGCTGACCAAATTTCAGGTTGTCCGTCCGCTCCCACATCAAATATCGGGGGATGCGTACGACGCCATGGCTATCATGTCCGGAAAGGTTCGAGTTTACGAGATTCTCACTTATCGCCAAGGCTTCTTCTGGAGATGCGGCGGCCGCGGTAAAAATCTGAGTGCCCAGTTCTGTCATGCCATTGGCAGAAACGCGCGCGGATTGATCGTTGGTCATATTAGTCCAATAGCTCCAGATTAAAGGTGCAGTCTTCGCGGAGCTTGCCGTCAAAACAATCGAGGATGTTTTCCGCCGTCATGCGCGACATCGCAATCGCCGATGAAACTGATGCTGCACCATTGTGCGGCGTGACGAGAACGTCGTCCCGTTTGAAAATCGGATGATTTGGGTCTGGTGGCTCAATACTGAGGACATCAATACCAGCAGCATCAATTTGTCCGCTATCAAGCGCTGCAATCATAGCATCTTCGTCAACAATACCACCTCGGGCACAGTTGATGACAATGCTGCCCCGCTTGATCGCACTAAATTCCTCGGTTGAGATCATGTGACGTGTCTCGGTGTACAGAGGTACATGCAACGTCAAAAAATCGGCATTGGGGAGTTCTGGACGAAAGTCTTCAACGGCTCGCACGCCCATCTGTTCAGCGAGGTCGCGGTCAAGATCGATATCTGCGACAACAACTTCCATGCCAAAGGCTTTGCACATCGGAGCGACGAGACGACCGATGCGACCGAACCCGACAATAAGGATGGTTGCGCCCTGTAAATCTCTGACCCGGAATTCATTGCGTCTGTGCCAATTGCCGGACTTGGCCATTTTGTCCTGTGCAGGTAATTCACGTGCCAGCGCCATCATCAGAGACATTGTGTGTTCTGCAACGGAGAGAGAATTGGCACCAGAGGCAATTGCAACCGGAATGCCGCGAGAACTCACATATTCAACATCGATAAGATCACATCCTACACCATGACGTGAAATAACTTCGAGTTCGTTTGCGTGCCTCAAAATCTCGGCCGTTAGTTCAGCAGACCGCGCCGCAATGGCATGAACACCCGGCATGTGTGCCAAAAGCGTTTCCGGGCGGATGTCGCCTTCAAGATGAACGACTTCAATGTCATCCCGAGCGGCCAGGATTTCCAATCCACACGGATGCATATTTTCCGTGACTAGAACACGTTTCATAGTTTTTCTTTCGATTATTCTGCTACGTCTGAAGTTGGCGGTTCGCCGAAATATTTACTCTTGCTCAATGACTGACTCTCGTAAATCGAGCCTGTTTTTTCAGGCTCAGGAAACGGGAGACGGATAGGGGCGGGGACAATGCGTGGTTCATTTGTTGCTTCGCCAACCAGCACCGTTGATTGAAAAAGTTCCCACGATCCAATTCGGGCCATACCGCGTAAATCCCATGCATCTGCTGCGGTGATCTCAAGTAACAACAATCGGCGGTCTTTCCCCGACGTGTTTTGTGCCGAGCCATGGATCATTCGGACATGATGGAAGCTACACGCGCCTGCACTGCCGAGAACTTTCTCGGCACGAGAAAAATCGACATCGCACTTTTTGGGATCAATCGCGCCAATGAAATATCCGTCTTGATGATGATCAAGGGTAGGCCCTTTATGGGACCCCGGGATGCACATGAGCGGCCCGTTATCTTCCGTCATTGGGTCAAGCATGATACCGACGGCCAGAATATCGTCATTAGTGTGGGGATAGAATGCCCAATCTTGGTGCCATTCTACGGGTGACCCATAGGTTGCGGACTTCAAGTTCATTTTCGAGCCATGAATACGAAGGTTCGGCCCAATCAATTGCGTCAGCGCAGCAATCAATTTTGGATGTTTTGCCATTTTGCTAAATACAGGGTGATTGTGACACGGGTCCTTGATGCGGCGGACGCGTGGATTGTCTGGTGTGTGAGAGGGCTCTAGATCAATGAGATCAGTATGCTCGGTTAACCCGCGCGCGCTTTCGATCATTTCTGACATCGCCTCGTTCATTGACTTGAGGTCGTCTGGAGAAAAGATATCCTCGACGACGATGAAGCCTTTGTCTTGATACTCAGCAAGTTGTTCGTCACTTATGATCTGTTCTGAGGCAGGGGAGTTCATCATTCTGTTCCGTGGTAATGTTTCGGTAAACTGGACTTAAAGAAAATAGTTCGGATTGCGTTCCTGAATGTCATCAATGACCGCCAATGATTTTCCAAGATGCTTTCGTACAGCGGCTTCGGCGGCGACCTCGTCACCTTTTTCAAGCGCAGCAACAATCGCACGGTGTTCCTTGATGACGGTTTGCCGGCGTGACTGGACCATCAGAAACAGGCCACGAATACGATCGTAATGGCCGCGGCGTGTATCGAGTAATCGCATCAATCCCTGAACGCCAGCTTGCCGAAACATTTCTTCATGAAAATGGTTGTCAGCGAGCTTAAACGCGCTTTGATCACCAGCTTTGAGTTCCGTGTTCTGGCGATCAATCCAAGCCTTGAGTTCATCAAGCCCTGCTTTCTCAATAGATTTTGCAAGAACCCGAACGACTTCGATTTCAACGCTTAGTGGCAGAAAGTGGATTTCCTGAGCTTGTTGAATATCAATAAGCGAGACGGATGTGCGCGATTGCGGGAATATATTAACAAGGCCTTCTTCGCCTAATCGCAGCATAGCCTCGCGAACAGGGGTCGGGCTGATGCCAAACTGTTGCGCCACTTCATTTTTAGAAATCGTTGTGCCGGGCTCTAAAGTCAGATTGATGATCTGATGTCGGACGTCCTCATATACCTGTTGAACCGCGGATATGCCCGGTTCGCGGCGAAGTAAACTTCCAACAGATGCGCGCGCGATGGACGAATCAGGCATGATCACTTTATCCAGTTTAGTTGTCTGAAGTATTGACTCATCATGAACTTGAACGCCCTAATTGGTCCGTCATTTGATGTGAGGATAACAACAAACACCTTGACGGCTCAACTGATATATTAGTGTATCAACGATTGTTGAGTCAAATTCAACCAAACTACAAAAGCTTTTTGGGAGGTCTCCAAATGTTAAAGAAGTCACTTATTGCCCTGTCTCTAGGGGCATTTGTATTGTCTGCGGCGCCACATGCTGCTGACGCAAAAACGCTTAAAGTTCAAGCCAGCTCGAAAGCTGGTGACTGGGCTCACCGCTTCATGACAGACAAGTTCGCGCCAAAGCTTGGCGAGATGACCGGTGGTTCACTCAAGATCGATGTTCTGCCAACCAAGGCCGTTGTGCCACACCGCGAGACAATTGACGCGGTCGCAAATGGTATTCTTGATGGTGACTTGAACGCGGTTTCATACTTCTCTGGCCGTGACCCTGCATTTGCAATCATTGGCGACCTCATTGCTGGTTATGACACTGTTGATCAGGTTCGTACGTTCTGTCAGTACGGTGGCGGTAAGGAAATCCTTCAAAAGCTGTATGACAAGTACACTAAAGGCAAAGTTCACGTCATTGGTTGCGGTCCTTATGCCAAAGAGGCATTTGTGTCGACTATTCCAATCAATGGTGTTGATGACTTTAAAGGTGTGAAAGTTCGCTCCCCAGAAGGTCTTGCTGCTGAAGTTTTCAAGCGCGTTGGTGCTGCACCGGTATCACTGCCGTTCTCAGAAGTTTACACGTCGCTTGAGAAGAAAGTTATCGACGCGGCTGACGCATCTGCTCACGTGAACAACAACGCGAGTGGCATGTATAAAATTGCCAAGTACCCAATCTATCCTGGCATTCACTCAATGGCTGTTCTGCAGTTCATCGTGAACAAGAAAGTCTGGGAAAAGCTGAGCAAGAGTGAGCAGACAAACCTCGAAATGTGGTACCAGGCTTCATACGATGCTATGCGTCGTGAAGCTGATCTTGAAGATCAGGCGATTGCTGCAGAGCAGCGTGCCGGTACGGACATTACGGTCATTGACTGGTCTTCTGAAGAGCGTGCCAAGTTCCGTGCAATTGCAGTTGGCGCTTGGGAAGACTTCGCTGCGAAGTCACCTCTCGCGAAAGAAGCACTTGATGCGCACCTCAAGTACATGCGTTCAACGGGTCTGTTGAAGTAATCTAAAGACTCTAAACGAGCCGCCACGTCGATATTCGGCGTGGCGGTCGCGGGTATTTTATACTTTAAATTCTTGGGGGCGATACGATGAACGTGAACGGTGTTACCGAGCGAATGGTTGGTGCTCCAATGGGATCAGCCTTTAACAGCTCCGTTGATCACTTTAGTCGATTTCTTGGCTTGGCTGTCGGCAATCTATATTTGCTTGCGGCTTTTTGTACGCTTTGGGAAGTCATCGCCCGATACTTTTTCCATTCTCCGACCCAATGGGTTTTTGAAGTCGTCATGGTACTGTGCGCTTGCGCATGGATGCTATCAGCCGGATTTGTAACGCTTCAGAAACGTCATATTGGCATAACCGTATTTTACCTGATGGCATCAGAACGGACGCGCTGGTGGCTCGATTTGTTCGCGATGGTGATCGGTGTATTTGCACTTTATATGCTTGTCTCTGACACCCTAATTCGCGCCCTGGAAAGTATTGATCTGGTTGAGCGGGGCGGTACCGCCTGGAACTCACCTTTGCCGTTGGTTCTAAAGACCGTTCTTGTCACGGGTTTGTTTATTTATCTGGTTCAATTGCTGGTCAATTTGAGTCGGCATTTCCGCAGCAATTTCCTGCAAATCACTGTTTATGCAACGCTTGCCTTGATTTGTATTCGGTTATTGATTGCCGCATTCGCACATTATGGCGGCGGCGACAGTATGATGGTCGGCCTGGAAGACACGCTCGCCGAGAGCAGTTCCGGGTTTATTGATCAGTTCCGGGTCGATCGCGAAGAAGTTGGCATCGCAACCATTTCGCTTGTAATCGTCGGCGCACTGCTGGCCTTGATGATGACGGGTATGCCGCTAGGCATCGTTACTTTGATAATCTCTGTCGTGTGTGCACTCGTCTTCTATGGCAATACAGGCATGTATCTTGTGTCTACAAATGCAATGGATCTTTTGGAAAAATATCCATTGGTTGCTGTACCGTTCTTTGTGCTGATGGCATCGATTTTGGAGCGCGCAGGTATTGCGCAGGACCTGTTTGATGCGATGTCCATTTTCGCGGGCGGTCTGCGAGGCGGTGTTGCTGTGCAGACAACTGTCGTTGCGGTGATCCTTGCTGCAATGTCAGGCGTTATGGGCGGTGAGATTGTAATGCTCGGACTTGTCGCGCTGCCGCAGATGCTTCGCCTCGGCTATGATCGCAAACTCACCATCGGATTGATTTGTGCAGCCGGCGCGCTGGCGACGCTTATTCCTCCGTCGATCGTCATGATCGTGTATGGCCTAAGTGCCAACGTTGGCATTGGCGACTTGTTCTCAGCTGGCTTTATTCCTGGCCTGATGCTTGCGAGTTTCTATGTGTCGTTTGTGTTGATTCGCTGCAACCTCAATCCATCCTTGGCGCCGACAGCTGCTGAAATTGCGCTCAAGACCGGTGAAGAGTCCAAGCTTGGTCGCCATCAGGTAATCGCTGTTGGTTTGTGCATTCTGCTTATTGTTTGTGTCATGGGATCAATTTATGGCGGGATAACAAGTGTTACCGAAGCGGCCGCCGTTGGCGTCTTTGGTGCCATCGCTGTTGCCGCTGTCCGGTTCAAGTTTAACTACGCGTTGCTTCGTGATTGCCTTGCAAACACCATGGCAGTTGTCGGCACAATCATCTGGTTAATCTTGGGTGCTGTCGCATTTGTTGGTCTGTACAATTTGATTGGTGGCGCTGACTTTATGCGCGATTTGATCAAGGGGACGGGCCTGAGTGCGCTTGGCACGATTATGGTCATGATGGCGATCCTGGTGGTACTTGGAACCTTCATGGAATGGATCGCGATTATCTTTATTACCGTGCCGGTTTTCGCACCGGTGGTCAGGGATTTGGCGCCTGAACTTGGCATGCAGCCGGATTGGGCCGCGGTCTGGTTTGGTATTCTGTTTGTCATGAACATTCAGATCTACTTCCTGTCTCCGCCATTTGGGCCGGCCTGTTTCTGGCTGAAATCAGTGGCACCAAAAGACGTCACGTTGCAGGAAATATTTATCAGTGTCCTACCATTCATTGGATTGCAGATTATTGGCATGGTGCTGGTTCTGTTCTTCCCAATGATTGCGTTGTGGATGCCGCAGGCGTTGAGTTAAAGGGAGCATAAGATGTCGAACCCACAAGACTTACATGACGATCTTGAAGAGGGCAGTATGCCTGAGAGTAATTTCTACGGTATCGCACCGGGTATTGTTGGTGTGCTGTTAGGGATTGCCATAATAATCTTCATGTTCGCGGTTGCTGATGGTTTCGCGTGAGTAGTCAAAGCCGATGACGAAAGCGAAAAAGAAGTACGAAGACCTCCGTTCCAGCCGTTGGTATGCGCCAGATGATCTTCGGGCATTTGGACATCGATCTCGAACGCTCCAGATGGGCTATGACCCCAGCGATTGGCAAGGTAAGCCAATGATCGCCATCATCAACACGTGGTCAGACATCAATCCGTGTCATGCACATTTTCGTTTGCGTGCAGAAGATGTCAGGCGTGGGATTTTGCAAGCGGGTGGATTTCCGATTGAACTCCCGGCAATGTCACTGGCCGAACAATTCGTAAAACCAACTACCATGCTTTATCGCAACATGCTGGCGATGGAAGTCGAAGAGCTCATCCGTTCTCATCCAATCGACGGTGCTGTTTTGATGGGCGGGTGCGACAAGACGACACCTGGTCTTGTGATGGGCGGCATAAGCGCTGGTTTGCCGATGATCTATCTACCGGCGGGGCCGATGCTACGTGGTAACTACAAAGGCCAAGCATTGGGAAGTGGCTCGGACGCCTGGAAATACTGGGACGAGCGCCGCGCTGGTAATATCTCAACCGAAGAATGGGGAGAGATCGAGGCCGGTATCGCACGTTCCTACGGCACCTGTATGACAATGGGAACAGCGTCGACGATGACAGCTATTGCGGATGCAATGGGGTTATGTCTGCCAGGGACGAGCTCAATTCCGGCACCTGACTCAAATCATATTCGTATGGCAGCAGCTTGCGGGCGTCGTATTGTCGATATGGTCTGGGAAGACCAGACACCGGATCAGATTATAACCCGTGAGGCCTGTGATAATGCGGCGGTGGTCGCGATGTCGATGGGGTGCTCAACCAATGCCGTGATCCATCTTGTCGCAATGGCGCGGCGCGCAGGCATTGATTTCGGTATGGAAGATTTGGACGCGGCATCTCGCCATGTGCCTGTCATTGCGAATGTACGCCCAAGCGGCACGACGTATCTGATGGAAGATTTCTTTTATGCAGGTGGTTTGAAAGGTCTGATGTCGCGGTTGACCGACAAGCTTAATCTGGATGCCATGACGGTTTCGGGTCAAACTTGGGGAGAAGCTCTCAAAGGTGCCGAAGTTTATAATGATGATGTCATTCGTCCGCTTGATAACCCCTTGTATGAAGAAGGTTCACTCGCACTGCTCAAGGGAAACCTGGCACCTGATGGCTGCGTGATAAAACCAGCCGCATGTGATCCACGGTTCTACAATCATGAGGGCCCGGCATTGGTGTTCGATACGTACCCCGAGCTCAAGGCGGCGATTGACGATGAGAACCTCGATGTTACGGCTGATCATGTTCTTGTGTTCAGAGGTGCTGGCCCACAAGGTGGTCCGGGCATGCCAGAATGGGGTATGCTGCCGATCCCAAAGAAGCTCATCAAGGAAGGTGTTCGCGATATGCTCCGCATGTCCGATGCCAGAATGAGCGGGACGAGTTATGGTGCCTGTATCTTGCATGTATCTCCGGAAGCGCACGTGGGCGGACCGCTAGCGTTGCTTAAGACCGGTGACATCGTAAAACTCGACATACCCAACCGAACTATCGACATGCTTGTCAGCGAAGAAGAACTTGCTGAAAGACGCGCAGCATGGACGCAACCCGAACCCAAGTTTCAACGGGGTTACGGGTGGATGTTCTCGCAGCACATCAAGCAGGCGAACGAAGGGTGTGACTTTGACTATCTGGAAACTGAATTTGGTGCCCCTGTCGGCGAGCCCGACATCTATTAATTGGAGACAACGATGAGTGAGAACGGACTTAGCGCGGCGACGCGCGAGAAGTTGATGAATGCAAGCACAGCAACAATTAGCACGGCATTGTTCAAAGTGGGCCTGCGCAATCAGTTCATTCAGAACGTTTTACCGTTAAGCCAAAAGTCAAAGAATATGGTGGGGCAAGCCTACACACTACGCTACATCCCGGCGCGCGAAGATCTAAATCCCATCTCTGTTTTTCAAAACCCTGACCACCCGCAACGCGTTGGCGTTGAAGAAATTCCTGAAGGGTACGTCATGGTTATTGATAGCCGGAAAGATGCACGAGCTGCGTCCGCGGGATCTATTCTTGTGACACGGATGATGAAGCGTGGTGTGGCGGGTGTTGTGACGGACGGTGGGTTTCGTGACTCGCCTGAAATTTCGGCATTGGATATCCCTTGCTACCACCAGCGACCTTCTGCGCCAACGAACCTGACTATACACCAAGCGATCGAACTTAACGGGCCTATTGGGTGTGGTGATGTCGCAGTGTTCCCGGGCGATGCCATTGTGGGTGACGGGGAAGGGGTGGTCGTTGTGCCGCTGCACCTTGCAGATGATATTGCTGAGGAGGCCAAGGAGATGACGGCGTTTGAGGATTTCGTGACGGAGCGGGTTAATGATGGACAAGGGGTCATCGGGCTCTATCCGTCAACCAAGCAAGAAAACAAAGATGCCTTTGCCGCTTGGCGTAAAAAGAACGGACGCTGAGGTCTGCTCAAGGCACATGACTAGATTTGATGATGGAGAGACAAGATGAGCGATATAACCAACGATGATCTGCAAAAACTAACGCAGTGGGATACACCGACAATCTGCAATGCGATAGAAGAAATCATGCCCGAACGCCGTGGCCATGGTTACACGACAGAGCAATTAGTGCCGCTTGATCCAGATCTGCCGCCTATCTGCGGTTATGCACGAACAGCATTGATCCGCTCGGCACAGCTTTCATCTGATACCGTGGAACAAGCCGCCGCAAAGCGCTTGCCGTACTATGAATATGTTTCAATTGCGCCGGGGCCAACAGTCCTTGTCATTCAGGATATCGACCCAAATCCGGGCTATGGCGCGTTTTGGGGTGAAGTGCATACACATGTTCACAAGGGCCTTGGTGCCGCGGGATGTGTGACCAATGGATCCATCCGCGATATCCCCGACAGCGTGCGCGGATTTAATTTATTGGGCGGTAAGGTTGGACCTAGTCATGCTTATGTGCATGTGGTCGATTTTGATTGCCAGGCAACTGTTTACGGGATGAGCGTAACAACTGATGACATCGTGCACGCAGACCGCCACGGCGCTGTGATGGTGCCGCGGGAAGCTGTTAAGAAAATTCCAGCCGTTGTCGATCTTCAGCAACGCCGTGAGGCTAAAATTTTGGACGCAGCGAAAAGTCCGGATTTCAATTTTGAAATGCTCAAGGCTGCGATAGGTGCGCAAAAGGAAGTGCACTAAATATTGCCTTACCGGTAAGATTTAGTCTTTGGAACTCGCTTGTCGAGCATGCAGATATCTTTGAAGGCTTAACAGGCATTCGATTGCTGCCATGACGACAGCGATCCAAAGCAAGGCGATCATGCTAAAGTTATTGATGACCCAACCCGCCGCGAACGGAAAGCCGAACACACCAATGAAATAGGCGACTCCAAAGATTTGTAGGGTCTGGCTCATGATGTCTGGACTGGCATCATTGGCACCCATTGCTTTGACAATCGGATACGAGACGCCGTAGCCGATGCCGAACAGCACCGCGGCCAGGACGTATAGGACGTCACTTTCTCCCAGAACGAGCAGTAATATGATGCTTGCTGTCATTATGGCCAGAAGTGCGGCGATCACGCCGTACGGTGCACGGCCACCGATGAACTCGGCCAGTGCAATCCGACAGATCACGACAGTGATTGTATAAGCCAGAAAATACCATGAATAATCCAGACCGCGCAGCCCGGCATAGACAGTTTGGAAATTGGCCACAGCAGCAAAAACAGATGCGCCGAGCCAAACCATGATGATCGGACGTAATGCTTTGGAGCGAAATACCTGCCCCAAAATCGAAAACGATAGTTCCGTTGTGGCTTGTTCCGATGAAGTGACGGAATGCGTTTGAACGGGGCGTTTAAGAAACCAGAATATAGCACCGCTCAAAATACAAAGCACGCCAAGTAGCAAGAAAGACGTGGCGACGTCAAAGCCAGCTTTCACCAATGACCCACCAACCACAGGCGCCAGACCAAAGCCCGCCATGACAAAAACAGACAACAGCGTGAATGCGCGAACACGTTCCGTCTTGTCAATGAGTTGGGTTAGTACGACAGGTGTCAGGACATAATACAATCCCCAGCCAATGCCAAGAAGTGCCCCGGCAATATTTATGGCAAATCCTAATTTTTCGACTGTTCCGAAGATAATCAGGGCGGCGGTTATCAACCCGCTGGAAACAACAATAGTTTCCATCCTTCCGAGCCGTGAGGTTAGGTGGCCAAGCCAAAGAATTGTGATGATGGTTGTTACGGCTGTGATTCCAAGTACGAACCCGACGTCAGTTTCCGTGCCGCCGAATGTGGCGAACAGGGGAGGTAGCAGAAACGTCAGTCCATACGTACCCGCCTGCAAGAAGATGGCCGTGTAATAGGCAACAAAAAGTGTGCGACGGGTCATATGTTCATATACGCTTTGTCCTGTTCAGATACACTTTATCAGCCGCACTGTTTCCGAGTAGGGCCATTAACATAAATCTGTCGATCCAGAGGGTGCTTCATGAATACGCCAGAAGGTGTTGCCTACATAAATCAAGAATATGTGCCAATGAGCGAGGCAAAAATTTCGGTTCTGGACTGGGGGTTTCTTCGCTCTGATGCGACGTACGATGTTGTGCATGTCTGGAAGGGACGTTTCTTCCGGCTAGATGTGCACATTGACCGATTTATCGCGTCACTTGAAAAGCTTCATATGAAATTGCCCGTAAGCCGACCTAAACTGGAGAATATCCTGGCCGAATGCGTGTCGCGGTCAGGCCACGAAGATGCTTATGTGGAAATGATCCTGACCCGCGGTGTGTCGCCGACATTCTCGCGTGATCCGCGCGATGCGGTGAACCAACTTATCTGTTTTGCCATTCCGTTTGGCTGGATACTAAGACCGGAAGATCGCGAAGACGGGCTATCGGTGATAATCTCTGATATCCAGCGAATTTCCAGTGCCTCCGTCGATCCGCGTGTGAAGAACTACCATTGGTTAGATCTGGTGATGGGGCTTTATGACGCCTACGAGCACGATGCCAAAGCAGCAATTCTCAGCGATGCTGCGGGCAATATTACCGAGGGGCCGGGCTTCAACGTATTTGTTGTTAGAGGCAACGAGATCAGTACGCCTGGCGCTGGCGTGCTGCAAGGCGTCACGCGTCGTAGCGCGATAGAGATTGCACGGGAACTTGGATATGTCGTCGCAGAGCGAGATGTTTCACGTGCCAAGCTCATGGACGCTGAGGAAATTTTTGCAACGTCGACGGCTGGTGGCATCATGCCGATCACGAAATTGAATGGACGTGAAATTGGGTCCGGAAAAATGGGCTCGGTCACGCGTCGAATTCATGACGCGTATTGGGCAAAGCATAAAGATGATGCCTGGTCAGAAAGTGTTCAAAGCGTGCTTGCGCGCACGTAATTTATTTCAGATCACTCGTCGGTTGATGGTTTTTTCTGTTTTGGCAGGTTTACCGTTACCTGTGTGCCAACATCTATTTCACTTTCAATCGAAAGCGTGCCCCCCAACAATTCCGTTAGGTTCTTTGTGATGGGTAGGCCCAGTCCGGTGCCACTGTGTCCCCGCGCTTCAGATGTTGCGACCTGACTAAAAGGTTCCATAACTTTTGGAATATCTTTTGTCTTTATGCCAATACCGTTGTCGATGACTTGAAACGTGATAGTGCCGTCTGATGACACGCTTGATGTACAAGATACTGTTCCGCCATCAGGCGTAAATTTTATCGCGTTCGTTACGAGGTTCAAGATGATCTGTCGAACCGCTTTTGCATCAGAAAAAATCGACGGATTTGTTTCATCAAGGATGACATCCAATTTGACATCTCTCTCGGTCGCCCAATTTTTAACGAACTTCATTGTCTCTTGGACCGTCTCGTTGAATTTAAACTCTTCAACTTTTAGTTCGAATTGCCCGGCTTCGATCTTTGTCAGATCTAGAATTTCGTTAATGAGTTCAAGTAGATGATGACCTGCATTGTTGATATCCTCGACAGACTCACGGCATTTGTCGTTTGGCAGCTTCCCGTAGACTTCCTGCTTAAGCGCATCAGAGAACCCGAGAATAGCATTCATGGGTGTCCTCAGCTCATGGCTCATATTGGCAAGAAACTCTGACTTCGCCTTGTTCGCGTAGTCAGCATCTTCCTTGGCCTGGGCGAGTTGGCTGGCGACACTACTGACTCTGCCCAAGAAAATATATGCCGTCGTCGCCATGAGGACGAAAATACCAAATATACCAATGAGCAGGGTTGGGAGAACCTCGCTCCCGGGCAGTGTCGGTTTCCAGACCATGGTACCAAGTCCGGTGCCGTCGACTCCCATTATCGGCAATGATGCAACGCCATAGGCGGTTTCTTTTTTGGCGATCTTTAAATCATGAAAAAAGAAACTTCGTTCAATGTTGGCCAAATATTCATCATCAAATTTCTGGGTCAGGATTAAGACTGAGTCTGTTGATTCAACGACCAACTCACCATTTTTTTGATAGTAATTGGTGAGGCGAAGTGCCGCCGCAAAGAAGATGCAATCCTTATCTCGAATGAAACCAATTGCTGGTGTCGGTTCAGGTGTGGAATTTCCGGCGCGCGCACGTTCGATCAGGGTGGTCAGGCCGCCTGAATACTCTTCATAGAGATTATGCGTTGCACGTTGCCCGCCACGCGCACTGAACACGGCTTCATTTTTCGCATTCACGACATAGGTTGAGTATATGTCCAAATTCTCATGCATGTAGCGGCCAAAATTTTCGTCTGCCCACTCCAGGTTCAGTTTGTAAACTACGTTTTCTACCGCCTGATCCCAGAAACCATTATCTACGGCGGTAACGCCTAGGTCCTCCAAATTGCTTTGAATAACAGAGTTGGCCAGATGGGTGGATGCATCAATAGCTCGCTGATTTTGATTGTCGGTGACGAACGCAACCAATCCAGAAATTGATAACAAGCTGAATATCAAAAGTGCCCAGAACGGCACCGATAGTCTTTTGTATGCACTTTTGACGTCGAGAAAATTTTCAGTCATTCACACTGCATCTAATAAGCCAAATGATGGCCTAGAATTGCATTCATATTCACAAAAATCAAAATATCTGGGAAGGATCGGTCAAGTCGTGACGCAAAGGCTTATGGCCATTACTCAATAACGAGTTCCAAAGTGTCGAAATCACTTTTATCACTTTTGGGCCGGAATGCGCCAATATCCTGAGCCCCGTCCACGGTTGACGCACAAATGAGCCAGATAAAGTTCTCTTCATAGGCCATCGACAGGTCTGTCTTGGATGGTTTTGCGGGATTGTCAGGATGCGAATGATAGTGACCAATGATCTCGGTTTGATCATCCATCGCCTCGACCAATCGCATCAAATCAAATCTGAGTTTGGGATCAACTTCAAACCGTCGTGCCGGGTCTCCAGATGTGACGTTTTCACTCGGGTGCACGCCTGTGATGATGATCGTGTTATCGTGAACTTCACCGGTTAACAAACCACAACATTCATGGGGATAGGATTTGCTCGCCGCATGCCTGATGGTATCGGCAAGCAAAGGATCAATCTGAACAATCACCTAATTATTGATATGGCCAATCACACGACCATCCTTGATATCGATAACAATAATGCCATTACAGATGTCAACGGGACCCGTCAGCACATAAGCCCGACGTCCATCAGGCCGCACGTCAGTGATTTTGCAACCGTTGCTCAACCCAAGCTCAATATTGTCGAAGGACTCCAATGGCGCGTTATTGTTTGTCGGAGAAGAAATGACAACGGATTTGCCAAAAAGTTTCCACCCAGGGTCAACCGATTTCTTGTAAAGCCCGTAGCCAATTAATGCGACGGCCATGACAATCATGATCCCCATACCTATGACAATTGCTTTCAGTGCTCGCATCATTTTCCATCCAAGAGCTTTTGGTGTCTGGTCTTCATCGTCGGGACAGCTATGCTTGTCAAGTCTACGTAATTTTCGACACCAATGCAGGCTTTGACTAAATATGACGGACGCACAGATATTTGAGCTTATGGTGAGTGGTGATGCTGCTGGGCTTCGCCTTGACCGATGGTTAACCGACAACGTTCCGGATATGTCTCGAAGCCGTGTTCAAGCCCTAATCTCTGAGGGGCAATTGTCCGGTCCCTTGGGTATTGTCGAAGACGCGTCCAGAAAAATTCATGCTGGTGAGACGTATACGCTTTCAGTGCCGCCACCAATTCCCGCTGAACCAAGCCCGGAAGACATTCCTCTTAATGTCCTTTATGAAGATGAGTATTTGATTGTTATCGACAAGCCGCCAGGGCTGGTTGTGCATCCAGCGTCGGGTCACGCGACTGGGACACTGGTTCATGCGTTGTTGCATCACTGCAAAGGATCCCTTTCTGGCATTGGTGGGGTGACGCGGCCCGGAATAGTTCACAGGCTCGATAAAGATACGTCCGGGGTCATGGTGTGTGCTAAATCTGATGTTGCACACCGGGGACTCGTGGAACAGTTTCAAGTGCACAGTATCGACCGTGCTTACATGGCCGTTGTCTGGGGTATGCCGACGCCGCCACAAGGTCGCATAAAGACCCGGATAGGACGTGACCCTCACAACCGCAAACGTATGGCTGTTGTGACGTCAGGTGGTAAAGAAGCGATCACGGACTATAAGGTGTTGCGCCCCGTTGGTTCCGTAGGGGCACTAGTGGATTGCCATTTATTCACAGGACGAACACATCAAATCCGTGTTCATATGTTGTCTATAGGAAATTCCTTGATAGGTGACCCGATTTACCTACCGAGGAGCCGTTCAAAAAGAATGCGTGAGCCGGATATTCACGAGAAGGTGAGCGCATACAAATATCAAGCGTTACAGGCTTATAGACTAGGGTTCGTACATCCAATATCCGGTCAGGAAATGAAGTTTGAAATAAACCTATCAAAAGATATCGAGACACTGATAAACAGTTTAGATCAAATTTAATAACAAAAAGCACCTGGCTAAAATCATCGTTTCTATTGCCTGAACGTCGTTTGACGGACTATTCGTTTGCGTGTCGTATATTGCTTCACGCGATCGTCTAGGCCGAAAACTCAAGGGAAGACAGTCGCTTATGGGAACGCTCGCAAAAGACTTTAATCCAACACCAGAAGGTAACTTATCGCGGTATCTTCAGGTCATCAGACGCTATCCAATGCTCACGCATCAGGAGGAAATATCGCTTGCTGAACGTTGGCGGGATCATGCTGACGATGATGCGGCTCATCAACTTGTTAACAGTCATCTCAGATTGGTTGCGAAAATCGCAATGGGATATCGGGGATATGGCTTGCCCGTGAGTGAGCTTATCTCGGAAGGGAATGTCGGCATGATGCAGGCCGTAAAGCGGTTTGATCCCGATCGGGGTTTTCGTCTGGCGACGTATGCAATGTGGTGGATCAGGGCATCCATGCAGGAATATATCCTGCATTCTTGGTCGCTGGTTAAAATGGGCACGACGGCCGCTCAAAAGAAACTGTTCTTTAATTTGCGTCGTCTGAAAAATGAACTGCAGGCAATCCATGATGGCGACTTGTCGCCGGAGCATACTGCGTATGTCGCAAAGAAGCTTAAGGTTTCAGAACATGAAGTAACGAATATGAACCGTCGCCTTTCAGGGCCTGATTATTCCCTCAATGCGCCATTGCGCGACGATAGCGAGGGCGAATGGATCGACTGGCTGGAGGACGAGAGCACCAGCCAGGAAACGATCGTTGCCGAGCGTCAGGAATTCAGCCATCGGCACAATATGCTGTCAGGTGCGATGAAATGCCTCACTGACCGAGAACGTCATATCCTAACGGAACGCCGTCTCAAGGATGAACCCATGACGTTACAGGATTTGAGTTCCGTATATGGCATCAGTCGTGAACGTGTGCGTCAGATCGAAGTTCGTGCCTTTGAAAAGGTGCGAAAATCTGTGCGCAGTACAGCTATTCGCGAACACATGGTCAATTAGCCTCTTCATCGAAATCACCCTCGACCGGTGATTTATTGTTAAGAATATGGCGGAATCGCGTTTTTGGTTTGCCATTCAATTTTGAAAGCACCTGGCATTCAAAACGATGTGCTAAATCCGCTGAACCGTCTCGTAAAACGGCAATGAAGTCTTTGACGTCACTGTACCCCTGCTTTCCGTTTTCTGTTATTGCGAGTGCAATCACGTCGGATAGTCCTTCAATTTCTTTCACCTGAATTAGCGCCTCTGCCAAACGTCGATTGGCCTGGAAAGTCTGCATCGAGATTGTGGGTAGTAATGCGCGACGTTGAGAAGACTCCGGAGAAATGTTTTTTGGTGCTGGGGTGTTCAGTCGCTGAAGGGCGCGTGTCATCCCCCCATCAATTAGCTTTCGTGGTTCTTTCGGAATAGGGCTTTCAGAAATGATACGATGTGCCAGAGGCAAGCGGCCCTGGACGATGGCGGCACGTACCGCATGTTCAACGATGTCGCCGGGTTGAACATCAGTGCCTTGGTCATTTCTTAAAATTTTTCGATCTTGGAGGGATTGGCGTACATGCCGGATCGCAGCAAAAACAGCGGCGCGTGTTGATGTCGGAGTTGCACCTTGTTTCAATATGCCGGCGTTTCTGAGCGTATGCATGATTAAATGCAGGTCCCTTGGTGAATTGAACCCATTCGGGCCAACACTATGTTTTAAGGCAGTTCTAGAACGATTTGCGTAATGCTTAGTCGGAATTGTTATATCGAAATTACCCATATTTATCTCCTTCCCAGTCGGAGTTTATTAGACGAACACGTAACGTTTAAACACGTTTAACGTGTGTGACCTGTAATATATCTACTTTATATAAAAATCTCTGAAAAGTAGTATTTTTATGAGTAATCTCTATAAAATTGATTCAAATATCGAAACCATTCCTTTTTATATATTGAGTAAAGCCTATGCGATCCGTATGGGACGTCTGTCTCGCTTTGTCATCCGACCAGCCGTATTGTTTGATTTCGCCGTACCGATCTATATCCCGTTGAGATCTATACTGATTCACTTCACGTCGTCGTTGATCATAAGATGCAAGCTCTTCGTCAAGGTGTTCGTCGTCGTACTGGTTGTGGTGAACGGTTAAGCGTGTCGGCAATCGCACGCTCACATGTGGATCATCGTTGGGGTGTCCGACGCAAAGGCCTGCAAGCGGAAAGACACCTGTGGGTAACGCACATAGGTCAGCAATCTCGGAGGTAACCTCGCGTACAGCGCTGATGGGGCAACACCCCAGTCCCTCTGCCTCTGCAGCGACAATAAAGTTTTGTAAGACAATGGCGGCATCTGCGGCGGCATTTAGAAATGCGTCCAACGGATCATGTGCAAACTCAGTACCACGGAGTTCACACACCCGTTTGATTCGACGGCCGTCCCCACAAAAGATCAGGAATTCCGGCGCCTGTTTGATCCATGGCATAGACGGAATTAAGTCGGTGACAGCATCACGTTGTTGCGGATCACTTAACTGGATAATACTGACTTGTTGCAAATCTGACTTCGCAGGCGCCGAGAGCGCACAGGCAAAAAGAATTTCCATTGTTTCGGCAGGTATCGGTTCAGATGTATACCTGCGTCTTGAGCGATGACGAAGTTGCTGGGCATGGGGGCCATTAGCTGGTCTGTCTGCTCCCAATGCGGTGTCATTTGCAAACCGTCTTGAAATCAAATCAGCGATGGTCTCTGTCATTAGATTTCCTCCTTATTAATACGTTCATGCTTGGACCGGCGCGCGTTGAAGATCGCGAATGTATTCATGATTACCATAACGAGTGGAAAGGCGATTACAGGCACATCGGGGAATGCTGCCACCGCAGCGCTGGCCATTGCACCTGCAGACATTTGCATGGCGCCAAGCAATGCCGTTGCAGTTCCGGCACGCGCCTTAAATGGACTTAGCGCACCCGCAACGCCAAACGGCAGCACAACCCCAAGCGCAAACCCAAATATTGTCATAAATATCATGATAGAAACGACCGTTGCGTGACCGGTCAGGCCCAGGATCAGCATGGCGATGGATGCGAGCAGGGTAACGACAGACCCGCCCCCCATAACATGAGAGGGTTCAGGAAAGCGCTCACCAAATTTAGGGGCAATGTAAGCACCCAACATGAATGCAATGGAGTGCAAAAAGGCGAGCAGACCAAATGTTGACGGATTGAGCCCAAGCTGGCGAATCATCAATTCAGGTGCTCCAGCGTGGAATGCATACAATGACCCGAGGACCAAAGCGTTCGTGCCTGCAAACCGACGAAATGTCGGATCTTTTATGATTGATACATAGGTAATTACGATTTGTGGTGGCGAGAACGTTTCTTCGGATTTTGTGCCTGTTTCTGGTAAGAAAATGAAACAGAGGACAGTCATGATGACACCCATGATCACGGTGATGCTCATATTGGCTTGCCAGCCCATCGTATCTTGAATGAAGCCACCCAGCGCCGGGGCGAGCGCAGGGACAATCCCCATCGTCAGGGTTAGCAGCCCGAAAATTCGCACCAGGGCAGCGCCCTGAAAGGCATCTCGCGCAATGGCACGGGCAATAACAAATCCACTGGCAGCACCCAATCCCTGAAGCAACCGGGCAATCAGTAGCAAATCCAATGCTGCGGAAACGGCTGCTACAGCGCCAAAAATCGCATAAATGGCCAGACCCGGTATCAGAATACGCCGTCGACCGAACCTGTCTGACAGTGGTCCAACCAAAAGCTGCCCGCCGGCAAAGCCAATCAGAAAGACCGAGAGGACAAGGCGTTCAGCCCCTGGAGCAACCTGCAATTCCGCGCTGATTGCGGGAAGCGACGGCAGCACAATGTTGATCGACAACTGCCCCATGGTGCCCAGCGCCATTAGAAGGCCAACGCTTATGGGACTGAGCTTCCGCATGTCACCGGATGGTATTTCAGCACTTGAATTTGTGTCTTTTGACACGCAGAGATCTCCGCTTTTATCAGGTAGGCACTCGAGGGCTATGATGTCCCTATGCGGGAGGATCGACAAGTGATGGATTTTTCCGCTTTTAAGCCGTTAGGATGGTTGACGGTTCGGGGTGCAACTCGTACATTCCCGCGTCTTTTCGGGCCATCGTTTCGCGCCCGAGCCCGACACAGGAGGGGTGGCCGAGTGGCTGAAGGCGCTGGTTTGCTAAACCGGTATACGGGTTAAACTGTATCGTGGGTTCGAATCCCATCCCCTCCGCCATTTTCTTTATATTGCAATTAGATAGGTGCGTTTTATTCCTCCGTGTAAAGCGGCGCATCGGTACGGCTGTGCCCCCGGGTGTGCCCTCTTGCTGATTTTGATGTAAAAAAGAAGCGAGATCATTTTGATGAAGCGATGGGAGAGAAGTATGAATAAGGTCTGCCTGGAAGTTGCCCTCAATGGCCCTTGGTCTCGCAATCTTCAACCTGGCATGCCGATTTCAACGGAAGATCTTATTGCAGAGGGCATTGCCTGCGCGCGATTGGGAGCGGCAGTTATCCACCTTCATGTTTATGATCCTGTGACAGAGCGGCAGTCTGATGACTTTGAGTTGTATCGCGCTGTTATCGAGGGTATCCGCGGAAAGGAAGATGTAATCGTTTACCCCACACTACCGCTCAGCGGCTCGGTTGATGCGCCTGAGCCGATGACCCCTGAAAAGCGTTTTGAGGCCGTTCGTAAACTTGCTGAGGCGGGGTTGATTGAATGGTCTGTGATTGATCCCGGCAGCACAACCTTTGCCAGTTATGCAGATATTGCTGCTGACAAGCCTGGATTCCTTTACAGCAATCCAGAAGCTGATGTGCGGTATGGGCTGTCTTTGGCGAGCACGCACGGATTTCATCCAAGCTATGCCATATACGAACCGGGATTTGCGCGGTTAGGAGCAGCCCTCGCATCTCGATATCCTGGCATCCCTAAACCCATATATCGATTTATGTTTTCTGATGGTTTTGCGTTTGGTTATCCACCAAGAGGCTATGCGCTCGAGAGTTATATCCAATTGATGGAAGAATTGGATGCTGAAGCGCCATGGATGATTGGCGGTTTGCAGGTCAATATTCTGCCTTTGATTCCTGAGGCCGCCAGAAGAGGCGGGCACATCCGCGTAGGGTTAGAGGATGCGCCATTTGGTAGTGAGTGGCGGAACATGGAGTGGGCCGAGGCTGCGCTGGAAAAAATCGCCGAAACAGGCGCTGAAGTTGCGGACGCAAATGACGTTCGGGCGCTGTTATCGTCTGCGCCGAACTAGGTAATTTGTGCTCATATCGGCATTACCTGCATCGAGACCGTTTTGCCGCTTTCGAGAATGCGCTGGCCAAGGGCGACAAAGCCTTTTTTCTGATGAAACTTGAGCGAAGCTTCGTTGGGTGGGACCAAGTCCATCTCTGCAGCGATAAGTAATAAATCCCGCTGCCTAGCCCATTCTGTAATGTGTTCGTATAGCTGGCTGCCGACGCCAGCGCCTCGGCCGTCTGCCGCCACAACAATACGGTCGATATAAACAAAGTTATTTAACCGGTCCTTGAACCATTGAAAATTACCATTCTCGTAGGTGTCCTGCTTGGTCATCGCCAGCACAAAGCCAAGGATTTCGCCGTCATTCTCTGCAACAATGCAAAGGCTGGAAATCTCAAGTAAGTGTTGAAACTGTGCCGCGTCCATGGGGCTCGTGACAGCGACAAATCTGTCATTGAGCGCTAGAATATCGTTCGTGTTATTTAAGGTGGCCGGCTGGATTTTCATGCCTGTAAAATGACCCCTCTTGTAAGGCGCTGTCAATTTCGCAATCATCATAGGGCGCAGATACGGTGGTTGCGTGCGCGAAGGGGGAGCGTCCTGTCTATATCATTACTAAAGACGTTGATTGCGATTTCAGAACGCGGAAGTTTTAGCGCGGCTGCTGATGAGATTTGTGTATCCCAGGCCGCGGTCGGCCAGCAAATGAAACGTCTTGAAGCGAATTTGAATGTGACGTTATTTGACCGAACACAGCGTAACCTCACGCTTAATCAACTGGGGAAAGCACTGGTGCCAAAAGCGCGCGACATCGTCCATGCCTACGAGACCATGCTTGATGATTTGGTTGGTGATGCGGCTCATTTCGGTCAGCTGACGCTGGGGGCAGTCCCATCAGCCATTCCGGTTATGATTCCAATGGCGATCCAACGCCTTGTTGCCACGCATCCAAATTTACATGTCCATCTGGTGACCGGATTGTCCGGAGACTTAATGGATCAAGTGGAGCGGGGTGCACTTGACGCAGCGGTCCTGGGACTGGAGGAACGGCCAAGTACAAATATGAATTGGCAGCCGCTTGCCGAGGAAGACATGGTGTTGATGGTGTCGCCTCAACTTCAAGAGGACGACCCGCTGCAGATACTTCGCGATCAGCCATATATTCGCCATACACGCCGTGGTGCTGTCGGTACGCTAGCAGACGCATGGTTGTCGCTGAACAATGTACATGTAAGAGGTACGATGGAACTGGAGTCTCTGGACTCTGTTGTGAACATGGTATCGCATAACTTGGGCGTGTCCGTCGTTCCTGATCTTTGCGTTCCGGGACCTGCGTTTGCGGCGATGAGAACAATCCCATTGGGGGGTAAGCGAATTTCTCGGAAACTCGGTATTTTAACCCGTGCAGACTGTCCGAAGTTCCTTCTTGTCGAACAACTTTTAATCGAGCTTTTGGGGACAATTCCTAAAAGCGCCAATGAAACAATCAATTAAAGAAAACCTTTAATGTTTGTAAAACTTATATGATTTGACGAATGATTTTCTTTATTTAATGTCAAATTGTAATCTTTTTTGGGAGAGTTCAGTGTCAATTAACAAGCGTATCGTTGCGGACTTAGTGAAGAATGATGTTTCATTCGTCACGACGGTGCCGTGTAAGCAACTTGCCGGTGTTATCGATGAGATCGAAAACAGCCCGGAAATTTTCCACATTCCGTCAAACAAGGAAGACGAGGGAATGGGGCTTTGTGCGGGTGCATTTATGGGCGGTAAGCGCCCAGCGATCATCATGCAGAATACGGCCCTTGGTGTAACGTTGAATACTCTTGCAACGTTGACCCAGTACTATCGTATGCCTTTGCCCATGTTGATCAGCTATCGCGGTGAACTTGGCGAGCCCGTTGCGTGTCAGGTTGAAATGGCTGTTCACACCAAGGCGCTTTTGGCGGAATTTTTGATCCCGACTTACCATTTCCACAAGGAATCAGATGCGGAAGAGCTCGATAGCATTCTGAAATACACCTTCATGTGCAATAAGCCAGTGGCCATCCTGACCGATGCGACTTTCTGGAAAGGAGAAAAAGAATGATCCGCTCCGAAGTACTCAAGAGTCTGATTCCTGTCATTTCCGACGAGTTCGTGGTTTGCAACATTGGATTGCCGAGCCAGGAACTACACATGATGGACGACCAAGCGACTAACTTTTATATGCTCGGTACCATGGGCCTTTCTTCGTCGATCGGTCTTGGTGTTGCGTTGGCGCAAAATCAAAAAGTCATCTCTATTGATGGTGATGGATCGGTGCTGACAAACTTTGGGACACTACCAACCATTGCTAATAATGTAGCTGATAACTTCATTCTGCTCATTATTGACAACGGAAGCTACGGCTCCACGGGCGACCAGCCAACGTATGCTGGCAAAAAGACGTCGCTCACCGCTGTTGCCAAAGCATGTGGTTGCGAGAACGTCATTGAGTGTCAAGCTGAAGATGCAGCCGCAACGGTCAAGGCTGCGTTGGATAGCGACAAGATGACGATCATCGTATGTAAATGTGAGTCCGGAAACATTCCAGTGCCGGTTATCACCATGGACCCGGTTACCATTCGTGATCGCTTCATGAATGAACTTAAGGTTCGCAACGGGTAATTGCTTGTCCCGGATTTTGCCGGAGACAACATTGCAGATCGCGTGTAGGCAGTTCCGTTTGCAGGGAAACCTGCGAGCTCATGATTGCCGCACGCTTTCCGCTCCCTTGATCAGACGGAAAGCGACATGTTTTTCAACACTGATATTCATTCCTGCGAAGATGCGAGGCGGTTGGCCAAAAGATATTTGCCATGGATGGTGTTTGACTACATCGATGGTGCAGCGGGCTTAGAGTTCGGCGAAAAACTCAATCGCCAGGCTTTGCAGAGCATTCACCTTGAGCCCCGAGTCCTTAGGAATGTCGAGCACCGATCACTCGGCGTGCCATTGTTTGGTAAAGACACGGGTTTACCGTTCGGTATTAGTCCGATGGGGATGTGTAATCTTTCCAGACCCGGTGCTGATCTGATGCTGGCACGCATGGCTGCTGATAAGAAAATCCCAGTTGGCGTATCGACGGCTGCCTCGACCTCATTGGAAACCATGATAGAAGCAAGCGAAGGCCATGCATGGTTTCAGCTTTATTTTAGCGGCGATGAAAAAGCATCGAACTCGTTGATTAAGCGAGCCGAGGTCGCCGGATATGAAACGTTGATCTGGACCGTCGATGTCCCAGAAGTAGGGCGTCGTCCACGTGAATTGCGGCGTGGGTTCAAAATGCCATTTCACATCGGCATTCCCCAGTTTATCGATTTTGCCTTACATCCACAGTGGTCACTTTCTAGTCTGTACTATGGTAAGCCTGACCTTGCCAATTTCGGCGGTGAACATGAGAAATTTGACCGCCACGCCAGCCGCGCTGGTGTCGACTGGGATTTGCTGGATCGTATTCGGGCGTCGTGGAAAGGTAATCTGGTCATCAAGGGCGTGCTGAACACCGAAGACGCTTGCAAGATGAAGGATGCGGGTGTCGACGGTGTGCTGGTATCCAGTCACGGTGGGCGTCAACTCGATAGCGCGCCGCCACCGGTAAAGGCGCTCGGGCGCATTCGGAAGGCGGTCGGTAAAGATTTCCCATTGTTTTATGATTCTGGTCTTCGCAGTGGTGAGGATGTCATCAAGGCTTACGCTGTTGGTGCTGATTATGTGTTCTTTGGTCGACCGTTTCAGTTTTCTATTGCGGCTAATGGGGAACGTGGCCTAAAGCAGATGTTTGACGTGCTCACCGATGAAACCAGCATTACCCTCGCACAGGTCGGCTTGACCAATATGCTGGATGTGAAAAAAGGCACGTGTCTCTCAGCGGAGTAAATGAATGCCTGATCTTGTTGCACCAGACACTGAAACTCTGGACAAACTAAAAGAAGTTTTGGGCCCGTCAGGCTGGAAACCTGCTGATGATGCTGCGCGGTTCTACGAAGACCCACGTGATCGGTTTTCAGGCCAAAGTGCTATGATCGTGCTGCCAGCATCAACATCGCAGGTCGTTGAGGTTGTCAAAATCTGCCAGGCAGCGAAGGTCGGGATCGTTCCATACAGTGGCGGCACAGGCGTCGTCGCGGGTCAGTTATCTCCTGATAGTGCTGATGTTGTCGTATTGTCTCTGGAGCGCATGAATGAGGTTCTAGACGTTTCACTCGAAGATGAAATCCTTGTCGCTGAGGCGGGCTGTATTCTCTCAGATATTCATCGGGCCGCCGAGGAAGTCGGGAAGATATTTCCGCTCAGCATGGCGTCGCAGGATAGTTGCAGGATCGGCGGCAACCTCGCGACCAATGCCGGTGGCATTCAGGTCCTGCGGTATGGCAATGCGCGTGATCTATGCATTGGCATCGAAGCCGTTATGGCGGATGGCTCTGTTTTGGAAGAACTTAATCCGCTTCGAAAGAACAACACAGGTTACGATCTCAGGCATTTGCTCATCGGGAGCGAAGGAACGCTCGGGATCATAACCGCTGCATCCTTGAAGCTGATGCCAAAGAATCCGGAAACGATTACGGCGTTCTGTGCGGTCAGCAATCCAGCTGCTGCCGTCACCTTGTTGCATTCGGTTAAAAGTGCATTAGGCGATACAGTGAGCGGATTTGAGTTGTTGTGTGATTTTGGTCTGACGCTGCTTGCGGAACACTTTCCAGAGGATGTTGTGCCGTTTGAGCGGACTTACGATTGGTATGCGTTGATTGAAATTTCAGGTCATGTCGGTATCAAGGATGAACTGGAACAAACACTGGCCGCGTCATTCGAGGCGGAGATTGTATTGGACGCTGTCGTTGCACAATCGGATACCCAGCGCGAAGCGCTTTGGCGGTTACGCGAACGCACCCCCGAAGCAAACCGCCTGACGGGTGCGATCTGCAACAGTGATACCTCAGTCCCGATCAGTCAGATCAATGCTTTTGTTGCCAAGGCAGATGCTGCCATTTTGGCAATTCATAATGGATTGCGCGTGAACAGCTACGGTCACATTGGCGATGGAAACATTCATCTCAATGTGTTCTCACCTGCGGGGACCACCAAAAAGGAATTCCTCGCCGCGCATCCTGAAAGTCGAGAAGCTGTGCGTATGGCCATCAACGAGGTTACCCACGCATGTGGCGGTACAATTAGCGCCGAGCATGGTATTGGCCGCCTCAAGACTTCAGATCTGGAAATGTATTGTCTCCCGGGCAAGTTCAATGCAATGAAGAGTATTAAGGCCGCCCTTGATCCAAATGGAATCATGAACCCCGGCGCACTATTCACTGAATGACTGGTAAGCGGGGAACCCCGGCTGTAGTGTCGGCCTGAACCGTCCAGATATCTAACCAATAGTGAGCATGACCATCTCTCAAGAACAACAAGCAATGCCTGCAAAGGCCCCGGTAAAGCTTCAAACGTTGCGCCGCATCTTTTCGATGTTGAAACCCTATAAGCTGCAGGTCGCAGGCGCCATCGCGGCCTTGCTTTTTACCGCCGGGGCTACACTAGCGATCGGGCAGGGACTGCGCTTTCTTATCGATGAAGGTTTTTCGGGTAACGACCCGAGTGTACTGACCACGGCCTTGCTGTCGCTGTTTGGCATTGGTGGTGCCATTGCTATCGGTAGTTTCTTGCGTTTCTATCTGATGACGTGGTTGGGTGAGCGCGTTGTTGCGGATCTGAGGCATGAGGTGTTTGAACGTATCATCAGTCTGGATGTTGCTTTCTTCGAGACCACAAGAACGGGAGAATTGCTGTCCCGTCTGACCACAGACACTACGTTGCTTCAGACAGTGATTGGTTCCAGTTTCTCGCTCGCCTTGCGGAACAGTATTGTCCTGCTGGGTGGCCTTGCGATGATGTTTGTAGCCAATGCAAAGCTTGCCGCACTGGCTGTTGTTCTGGTGCCTATTATTATTGTCCCTGTCATCTATATCGGCAGGAAAGTCCGGGTTCTTTCCAAAGAAAGCCAGGCGCGTGTGGCCGACGTCGGTGCATTCGCCGAGGAGAGCATCAACGCGATCCGAACTGTCAAAGCCTTTACTCAAGAAAAGACAAATCTGGCGCGTTTCGATCAAGAGGTAGAAGGCGCCTTTGCGACGGCGCTCCGTCGTGCGCGGCTGCGAAGCACCTTGAGCGCAACTGTCACTGTGGTGGTCTTTGCGGGACTGGGCTCTGTACTTTGGGTCGGCGGTAATGATGTCATTTTGGGTCAATCTACAGCTGGTGAGCTTGGTGCATTCCTGTTTTATGCGGTGATGGTCGCTGTCGCTGCCGGCGTTGTTTCCGAAGTGTATGGCGATGTGCAGCGTGCTGCAGGTGCAACCGAAAGATTGATGGAACTCATCAGTGTGCAGCCAAGTATTGTCGCACCTGCTAATCCGGTAAATCTGGATGATCTGCACACCGGTTCAGATGATGACGGGCACATCGCATTTAAGAATGTCACTTTTCATTATGATTCCAGGCCAGATAAGGCGGCACTTCATGACGTATCGCTGTCGGTTCGCAAGGGAGAGACCGTTGCCTTGGTAGGGCCTTCCGGTGCTGGAAAATCTACGGTGTTTCAGTTGTTGTTGCGCTTTTACGATCCGAATTCGGGTAAGATTTGTATCAATGGATGCGATATTTCAACGGTCGATCCGATTGCCCTTCGAGGTCAGATCGCTTTGGTGCCCCAGGACCCTTTCATATTTGGCACAGATGCCATGGAGAACATTCGTTATGGCAAGCCTGACGCCACCGATGAAGAGGTGATTGCGGCTTCCAAGGGCGCCGTTTTGGATGAATACATTCGTTCTTTGCCTGAAGGTTACAAAACTTTTCTGGGTGAGAAAGGTATCCGTTTGTCTGGCGGACAAAAGCAACGCCTGTCGATCGCTCGAGCTATTCTCAAGAACCCTGCATTTCTGCTTTTGGACGAAGCGACATCTGCGCTTGATGCGGAGAACGAGCGTTTGGTGCAACAGGCGTTGAGCCATTTGATGCAGGGTCGAACCACCTTGGTGATAGCGCACAGGTTGGCGACTGTTCTCAATGCAACCCGCATCGCGGTCATTGTCGACGGGCGTATTGATGCCACTGGCACCCACGACGAATTGCTGCAGACCAATGATGTTTACAAACGGTTTGCTGATCTGCAATTCATCGATCAACCGCCACGTTCAGGCAATGAAGACATCTGAGCGTTAGGCCAGATCGGGTTCCGGGACGGCAAAATCATCCGGGCGCAGAAAAATTGTTGTGCGTCGTGCAAAGCGTGGCAGGTTGGCATCAAATGGCTCTCTGCGATGCCACAGTCGCGCATTGTCCCACATGATCACGTCGCCATTGCGCCACGCATGCTGATAGACGAAATCCTCCTGAAGCATATGTTGACTAGCAGCTTCAATCAGTTCCTTGCTTTCGGCCTCGTCCAAGCCCTCGATACCAAGCGTCTTGTTGGGATCGAGGTAAATTGATTTCTGACCGGTAGCAGGGTTTTCCAAGATGATGTCATGCGTCGCAGGCGGTGTCCGGTCGTTGATTTTTTTCATTGTCTCGGGGTCGCCCTTAAAGTCGCGCTGCGTCGTCGATTCAGCTTTCATGCCATACTTAGCCGTTGCACGGCGGCCTTCGAGCTGGTTTCTGAGGTTGTCCGGCATTGTGTCGTAGCCAAGCTTGGTATTGCAAAAAGATGTCTGGCCACCATCTTCGGGCACCTCAATGGCATAAAACACTGATCCACTAGCAGGTCGTTCCCGATAGATCTGGTCATGATGCCAATAGATTTCATAAGTTCCGAGACCGCCCATGGGTGTGCCGTCAGGCCGCTTTAGTGCTGTGATGTAAATGATTTCTGGGTGCAGTGGCGAAAGCATATCGTCACGAACTAGAATATCCAGATCGCCAAAACGTTTGCTGTATTCGACTTGCTCGCGCTCAGTCATACTTTGGCGGCGAAACAATAGAAGCGGTTCCTCCTGCCAGAGTTTGTAAATCTCATCAAAGGTGGCGTCATCGAGATTAGCTAGATCCACATCAAGAACTTCATATCCAAACGTGTTTTTCAGGGCACGGGTTTTTAAAGTCATGCTTGGTTATCCTTGGCTTTGATGGCGTTGTAGCGATTGAGTAATTTCTCTGCCCGTATGGCGACGGGAACATCGATCATCTTGCCGTCGACACGGATGGCGCCGATGCCATTCTTCATTGCGTCGTCATAGGCGGTGATGATTTTCTGAGCCTGTTCGACTTCTTCGGTTGTGGGCGTGAATTCTTCGTTGAGAATGGGAATGCCGCTTGGATGGATGACACTCGCTGCCTGAAAGCCAAACTTTCTAGATCGCCGTACATTGGCGCGAAAGCCTTTGATGTCCGTATAATCGGCGACGGTGCCAATGAAGCCCAACGCCATAATGTTTGCGGCCTTGGCGGCAATCATGATGGTTTGCTTCGGTAGCATCAACGTATCTGCGTCCGGCACCATATCCGTATCGAGGGCGAAATCTTCGCCACCGACGTTCATGCCAACGTTTCGGGCGCTCGCGCGTGCGACCTCATGGGCGCGAAAGTACGCATCAGCGGTTTCAATCATCGGAATAAATTTCACATCACCGACGGGCCGACCAGCTTCGCGTTCGATGTCGGTGACCAACTCGTCAATCAGCCGAAGATGTGCCGCCCCGTCGACTTTGGTGACAAACAAGGCCTTGGCGCCTGCATGAACAGCAGCTTCAACATCTTTGACCATATGACGGATAGGACGATTGATACGTACTGTCGCATCCGCACCAGATTGCGTCACAGATTTTATTGCATCGGCAAGCATATCCCGGGCGCGTCCCCGCTCGTCTTCCGGAACACTATCCTCAAGATCGAGGATCAGGGCGTCTGCGCCCCGGGTATGGGCTTTGGCGATAAATTTTTCGTTGTTGGCTGGAACGTAAAGCAAAGACCGCCAGACGATTTCATCATGCTGGGTTGAAGTATTGCTCATGAGTCTGGAGTGTCCTGAAATTTGGTTCTCAAGCCGTTCCAGTATTCACCATGAAAGCGATTAAAGCGTTCGCCGACTGTCATGACGCCATTACTGGATGGCGGTTGGTCCGTCGTCTTCAAATCATGAAGAACCTGGTCGCACGCATTGAAGATCGTGGAGATCAATGTGGACGGCAAAATAGCTAATTTGAAGCCCATTTCCTCGGCTTGTCCTAAATTCACATCGGGTGTTATGCCACCCACAACCACGTTAATCAGACATGGGCCATTGACCCGCATTGGCACAGCCGCGAGTTCCTCCATATCACGAGGCGACTCAACAAAAGCAATGTCTGCCCCATTCTCCATCGCGACGTTGGCACGGCTAATCGCGTCATCAAACCCGGTTACGGTGTTGGCATCAGTTCGCGCAATAATGACAAAATTAGGATCACGCCGTGCCGCAACGGCAGCACGGATTTTTGCCGCATACTCTTCAATCGGGATAAGCTCCTTGCCAGCCAGATGGCCACACCGCTTTGGGCTTACCTGATCTTCGATGTGAATAGCGGCAACGCCTGCGCGTTCATATTCGTTAACTGTCCGGGTCACGTTGAGTTCATTTCCATATCCCGTGTCTGCATCCGCTACCAGGGGAATATCGATTGTCCGCGTGATTACGGATGCATTATCGACCATCTCAGTTTGGGTTATCAGTCCATAATCAGGATACCCTAGCGACATCGACGTGCCGGCGCCTGTCATGTACGCACAGGGAAAGCCCGCCTGTTCGACAAGTCGAGCGGTAATGCCATCGTAAACACCTGGGGCGCGGATTAGACCGCCCTTCGACATCAATTCGCGAAAAACTTTTGTTTTACTCAATTCGTCTCTCCAGTGTCTGGTTCTGCGCCGCGGGTGATATCGTTCAGGAGATTGACCTGTCGATGAGATAGAAATTTGACGTCGCTCGCCCCATCGGATCGATGGGACTCCCCAAATATTAATGCATATGAATTTTAAAGCCACCCGGAATCTTATGGCTTATGCAGTGTATCCCATAAATCTATGCCTTCATCTGATTGGAACTTTTCCAGAATTTCAGGTATCTTGAAACGGTCGCTGTGAATGCACAAATTGAGCAGACATGGATGCGTTTTGCAGATGTGCGGAAGACGGGCACACGTATTGATCGTTCGGAGAGAAATGAAATGAAACTGACCGCGGAAGAATTAAAGACGTTTGACGAGGAGGGGTATCTCTTCTTTCCAGGAAAATTCTCACCGGAAGAAGCGGCTCTTCTGAAATCAGAGGCAGAAGCGGTCTACGCAATGGACCGAAAAGAGGTTTGGCGTGAGGCCAGCGGCGTCGCCCGAACAGCCTTCGCAGCACACACGTATAACGAAGCGTTTCGGCGTCTGGGTGCGCACCCACGATTGCTAGACCCCGTGAGTCAGGTTCTGGATGGTCCGCTTTATATGCATCAGTACAAAGTTAATGCGAAAGCAGCTTTCGACGGAGAAGTTTGGCAATGGCATCAGGATTACGGCACCTGGAAACGGGATGATGAGATGCCAGAGCCCCGCGCGATGAATATAGCCGTATTCCTTGATGATGTGACGGCTGCGAATGGCCCGCTGTTGTTTATTCCGGGGAGCCACAAGTTAGGTGTCGTTGAGGCTGGCCATGATCTTGAAACGACCAGCTATCCACTATGGACGCTGGACCGCGAAAAAGTCACTGAACTCGCGGAGCAGGGTGGTTGTGTTGCGCCGACAGGCCCAGCTGGCAGTATGCTGATGTTCTCGTCACTGTTAGTGCATGCGAGCCCGGCGAACATGTCGCCTTTCGGTCGGACCATTGTTTATTTGTCATTGTGTCATGTTGATAATCATATCCGCGCATTTAATCGAGAAGACTGGATTGCACATCGGGACTTCACGCCAATTGAAGCATTGGATGACAATTGCCTCGATGAATTGGTCGCGGCGCAATCTCAGGCAGCGGAGTAAAAAATGTACATATATCAGGAACTAGCGGCCCGCGCTGCAGCGGATAAACCTGTTCGTGTTGGCTTGATCGGCGCCGGCAAATTTGGCTCGATGTTTTTATCGCAAGTGCCGACAACACCGGGGCTGGACGTCGCTGTCATTGCAGACCTTGATCCATCACGGGCAAAGCTCTCGTGCAAGAATGTTGGCTGGCCAGATGATCTGATTGAGAAAACGCGGTTTGTTGATGATGCGATTGCGATGATGGACGCGGGCGGTGTTGACGTTGTTGTTGAGGCAACGGGGAACCCGGTTGTGGGTCTCGTTCACGCGCGCGCTGCGATTAGAAATGGCATTCATATTGTGATGGTCAATGTTGAAGCCGATGTGCTCGCAGGTGGATTGCTCGCCGAAGAAGCCCGCGCCGCCGGGGTTGTTTATACTATGGCTTATGGGGATCAGCCCGCGCTGACGTGCGAGTTGGTAGAATGGGCGAGGGCCACCGGGTTCGATGTTGTCGCCGCAGGTAAAGGCACCAAGTATCTGGCTGAGTATCATGCCTCAACGCCAGATACGGTCTGGGATTATTACGGGCTAACGTCTGAGCAGGCGGCAGCGGCCGGGATGAACAGTCAGATGTTCAATAGTTTCCTCGACGGCACCAAGTCCGCCCTGGAGATGGCCGCCATCGCCAATGGAACAGGATTAACACCACCACCGAATGGTTTGGTTTTTCCGCCCGCAGGTATGGATGATCTCGCACAGGTTTTGCGGCCTACGTCTGAAGGTGGTCAACTGCATCATAAGGGTCAGGTCGAGGTTGTATCATCGCTCGAACGAGACGGGCGTTCCGTTTACAAAGACCTTCGCTGGGGTGTGTATGTCGTCATCGAAGCGCCGAATGATTATGCGGCGGCATGTTTTCAACAGTACGGAATGAACACGGATATTTCCGGGCGATATTCGGCGATGTACAAGCCGTTTCATCTGATCGGTCTCGAGCTCAATATCTCTATCCTTTCTGCCGCACTTTTAAATAAGCCAACAGGTATGACGGAGGGTTTTCGTGGTGATGTTGTCGCGACGGCAAAGCGAGGCCTGAAAGCTGGCGAAATCCTAGACGGGGAAGGGGGCTTTACTGTTTGGGGAAAGCTCTACCCTGCTGACACGTCATTGCAACTGGGTGGTTTGCCTATCGGATTGGCCCATAACGTAAAGCTGAAATCGGATATAGCCGAGGGTCAGCCGGTTCGTTGGCAGGATGTTGATGTGGACGAGACCATGGAAGCTGTAAAAATTCGCCGTGAAATGGAAGAGAAATTCCGGGTGCTTGCCGCAGCTGAGTAACTGTTCTTTGGGGATTATCTCGTTGGGTTCTCGAGACTTATCCGGAAGAAGTTCGTATTTTCCGGTGTATGCTCAAGGGTCAGATTCCCGTTCATTGCGCGCATAATGGCGAGACTAATGGCGAGGCCAAGTCCTGCGCCGTCGCTACTGCCTTCATGATGACCACGGGTGAATTTATCGAAAATTGATCCTGAAATCTCAGGGGGTACGCCGCCACCATTATCAATAATATCGATGAAAACGGAACTATTGACGCGCTGTGTCCGCACCAGAATTTCGGGATCAGGGGATGAATTGTATTTTACGGCATTGGAGAGAATGTTGATCATAACCTGACGAAGCCGGTCATCATTGACCAGTATATGAACGGGCCCATCATCAAGGTCTGTCTTTACATTGACCCCCGCAGTTCGGGTTGTCCCGGAGACGGTTTCAAGCGCGCCAATGACGGCGTCGTTCGCATCCATCGGTCGCAACTTGATTTGCGACATGCCGGCTTCCAGGCGACTGATATCGAGAATTTCATCGAGCAAGCGTGTAAGCCGAATGCTCTCGTCCTGGATAATTGAAACAAACCGGGTTTTATCGTTCTCAGAAATGTCGGGATCGTTCTTGAGAATTTCAGAAAATGATCTGATCGACGTCATGGGGGTTCTTAATTCGTGACTGACTTGGCTCAAAAAATCGTCTTTTTGGGCATCAAGCGTTCGAAGCCGCTCGTTCACAATCCGCAACTGCTTTGCCGTGTTTTGAAGCTCTTCAGATTTTTCGGACAACTGCCGTGACGTTTCAATTAGTTGCTGCGTCTCGTCGGCGATATCAATGAGTTCCATCATACCGACCGTTTGGCGGCCTGCGATCCGGGTGACCATTGCGTGTGCTGAGGCTGCGCCGATGGAACCAGATAGTTCACGCTCCAATCGGGCGATGACAATATCAGATGCGTGCGGCAGCCCTTTTTCAAGACCTTGAGATTGCGCCATCTCGTCAAATAATTTGCGGGCTGGCTCGGCGCCCAGGATGCGTTGAGCGAGGACAAAGAGATCTTCTGAATCGGCGGCTGCATTTGAGAAGCTCGTGGGTGCACCACCTGCGGATCGGAATACATCTACAAAAAGCGTGCTTTGGAGGTGCTCGAGGGCATTGTTGCGCGTGAGCCCTGAGACCACGATAAATGAAAGTGCATTTGCACCGACGCTCCAAACCACGGCATGAACAAGCGGGTCCATGTCAGTTAATCCGAACAAAGCCTGAGGGCGAAGAACTTCTATGCCCCAAAGCCCATTCTTGATGGCGTCGGCACTGAGAATGAAGTCGCCGCCAAAGCTTGGCAGAAATAGTGTGTATACCCAGAATACAAAGCCGATCAGCAAGCCAGTAATCGCGCCCGCGCGTGTGGCGCCTCGCCAAAAGACACCGCCAAGTAAACTTGGAAGAAACTGTGCAACGCCAACAAATGCAATCAGGCCAATTGCAGCCAACGCGTCGGAGCCACCACTTACGTAAAAGTACAGAAACCCGAGTGCCAGAATTAGACCGATGCTGATACGGCGCGACGTTAAAAGGAGGTTGCGCACATCGCCACTGACTTCATTACTTGCTGGGATTACCCGCAGCGCAACGGGCATGACGATATGGTTTGAAACCATGGTAGATACTGCGATTGCGGCAAGAATGACCATGGATGTAGCGGACGAAAACCCGCCTAAAAATGCGAGCAAAACCAATTCGTTCTGTTGCTTCGCAAGCGGTAACGTCAACACGTACAGATCCGGGTTTGACCCTGTCGGCATCACATCAAGACCGACCAATGCAATCGGCATAATAAAGAGTGTCATGCCAAAGAGATAAAGTGGAAATAACCAGGAAGCTGTGGCCAGATGACGCTCTTCAATATTTTCAACAACGGTGACTTGAAACTGCCTTGGTAGACATATGATCGCCGTTGCCGAGAGGAACATAAGTGTTGCCCATCTCGGTCCAAAAATATCGCCGCTGCCTCGAATGGCTTCCATAGTGACATCATCGAAAATATCGCTGAGACCATCTGCGACGCTGTAGGTCGCAAAGATACCAACAGCGAGTAAGGCGAATAATTTCACGATGGCCTCGACGGCGATCGCAGCCACAACGCCGTGATGCCGCTCATTAGCATCCAGATTTCTCGTGCCGAAAAGGATCGTAAATAATGCCATGCCCGCGGCAACCCAGAATGCTGTCGTCACACCATCCGCTTCACCGGCGATGACCTGATAACTTCGGGTTACTGATTGTAGCTGCAGGGCGATATAAGGCGTGGTTGCGATGACAGCAATCAAAGTAACGATCACGGCCAGGCTCGGGCTTTTGCCGTAACGTGACGAGATCAGGTCGGCGATCGACGTAATTTTGTGTGCCCGGCCGATACGAACGAGCTTTCTGAGAAGCCACCACCATCCAACGAAGACAAGCGTTGGACCCAAATAAATAGTGATGAACTCAAAACCATTTCGGGCGGCTGAGCCGACAGCGCCATAAAACGTCCATGATGTGCAGTAAACCGATATCGACAATGTGTAGACAACCGGAGAATGAAGCCAGCCAATCGGTTTCTTTCGTGTCCGTCGGTCGACGATAAAGGCAATCAAGAACAGCAGAATCACGTAACCAATACAGGCTGCGAAAAGGACGTTTACGGATAGCATCAGCTACCGTTCTCTGGCGTGTTTGCTGCGGCGTCTCTGTCGCTATCGCGTAAAGGCCGGGCCAGAAACGCCGCGCCAATAATAAGAAACGCCCAGATTACAAAAACATAAAGTACAGTGACAGGTATGCCGCCAATTTTCATATCGACGAGCGATATGCCAATGATCGGAGGCATTAATAGTACAGCCCCGACAACCAGCAGAATAATCGAACGATCAAGTGTTTTGCGACGGGTTAGTTGCAGATCTGTGGGTTTAATCTCGTCCGACATTTACCAGCTCTTTAACGGTGTCAATGAGATCGGCATTTGCAAAAGGCTTTGTCATGAAGCGATCAGCACCACAACGTGCCGCCATCTCCCGGTCCTCTCGTTGGCCTTTAGCGGTTAGCATGAGCACGGGAAGTTGTGTGGTTCGATCATCGCTGCGCAACTGGCGTAAAACTTCGTATCCATCAAGTTCGGGCAGCATTACATCAAGAATGAGCGTGTCGGGTGGATTGCTGAGGGCATGCGCAAGGGCGTCACGCCCACTAGTTTCTACGGACACATCAAATCCGGATTTTTCCAACAGGAAAGTGAGTGACTCGACGATATGTGGCTCGTCTTCAACCAAGAGAATTCGTTTGGCCATTTAAAATGTCCTCCCCAAACTGACCTCTTTATGGGCCATGTTATGTCTTATTAGAACGCAAATGATTGTTTGCTGCAAATATACTGCCGCAAGAGGGTCCTTGCTCTAATCTGAGAGGAGGTCCTCGGCGCGATGCGCACACGTGCGGCGTGGGCAGAGGCGGCAACTGGGCCCGACTTCCTCGACGGGTGAGGATTGGTCTGGCGCATAAATTGTGTGAGCGGCATCTGTCTCGCTCATTGCGATCATGTCTGTAAGATAGTGTCGCGGCTTTCCAAAGCCGGTCGTTCCGGTATTTCTTGCACGGGCAACAAAAATGAACCGAGCACCCCACGGAAACAATGCGCGTTGTCGGATGAAGGCTTCTGGAGATTGTTGGGCGCGATAAAGAACCCAAAGCGGACAAGCGCTTGAGTATTTTGGGATATCAAGTCCATCGACACCGAATGCTTCCACGGTCGTCCCTGCGGCATTTGCCCGGAAGTAACCGATCTTTGGAATATCTTGACCGGACGGCAACGCTGTCAGGCGTCGACACACAACATCAATGTCCACTGAGAAAACCTCTGCCAGCGCTTCAACATCGTAACGCAGTTCAATGGCTTTGGCTGCGAACGCATTCATCGGCATCAAGATCGCGCCAGCGGCATAATCGGTCAGCGCCCGGTGGGCGCGTTCCCTGGCACTGGCTGTTTCGATCGCAGGATGACTTTTGATAATGTCATCAACGACACTACCCAATTCGCCCAAGGCTAAAGCGCGGGCTTTGTTGCGACGGGAAACTGGATGAGGATCATCGGCTTCGACGTTCAAGTTGCGTGTTGCCCGTTCTATGGGCTCAAAATGGTTGTCATATGCATCGAGCAAAGACTCGACTTCGTCTGTCGGCGTTAAAATATGTTCGGCATGCTCTGATTTGTCGAGATATGCGGCAAGCGCCTCACCAACATTCGATAAAACACCGATTTCTTCGTGAATGATTTGGTTAAATCTGTCTCGGCGTTCGGTGGGTATGTCAGGGTAATCAACCAGTATCTCTGACACAGATCGAATGACCGAAACCCGTGTTAGCATTCTATGCACTTCTTCTCTGAGAGAAGGATCATTTGAAAGTCGGTCTGACAGAGATTGGACGGCATTTTGTGCATCACGTTCTGAGCGTGCGAGAACGGCGATTGCCTTAGCCCAACCAGGAAAACGTCCAATAAGTTCACCAGTCCGGCTCTCTTCTATGCCTGATCCTTCCAATAGGCCCAAGTGTGCAACTTCGGACAATGTCGATAACAGTCGTCGTTCAGCGATATCGTCAAGAGATTCCATGGGTAACTCGAGCGCGCCCGCAATTTTCTTGAGCAGTGTGCCGGCGATACGCCTTTTATTCCATTCGATCAGGTTTAGATAAGACGCAGATATACCTATCTTCTTCGCGAGGTCGGATTGGGATGTACCCATTTCGCGGCGTCTTTGCCGAATACGTGTGCCGAGAATGATTTCATTCATGATTTTGCTCTGGTTCGGACCTTGATAAACCGCGAAGTTTGTATAGAACTTTACAAGTTAACACATTAATCAATTAAAAAATTTACAAAAAAATCTTTAAAAGTCAATTACTTATTGATTTCTTCACTAAACAAGCCAATGATGCATCGTCAAACTAACGCCTTTAGTGAAATTAGGCGGAGTGCGCGCATTGAGGCTTTGCCCGCCGCGTCTATAACGAAAACAATATTGGGAGACATCTTAATGAGTAAGTTTAAAATTAATCGCCGTACACTACTTAAGGGCTCTGCAGCCCTTGGTGTCGGTCTCGCAACGCCGACAATCTTTTCCAGCCAAGCCTGGGCTGCCGGTTACACGAACGAGCCAAAGGGTAGCACTGTAACGCTGGGCTTTAACGTTCCTCAGACTGGCGCATATGCCGATGAGGGTGCGGACGAGCTTCGCGCATACGAGCTAGCTGTTGAGCATATCAACGGTGGCGGCGACGGCGGAATGCTGAACACATTCTCGTCAAAGGAACTCAAAGGTAACGGCATCAACGGCAAGAAAGTTGTATACGTAACGGGTGACACACAGACAAAATCTGATGCGGCGCGCGCAAGTGCTAAGCGGATGATCGAAAAAGACGGCGCTATTATGATTACAGGTGGTTCGTCATCTGGTGTGGCTATCGCTGTTCAGGGTCTCTGTCAGGACGCAGGCGTCATCTTTATGGCAGGTCTGACGCACTCGAACGACACAACGGGTAAAGATAAACGGGCAAATGGTTTCCGTCATTTCTTTAACACTGAAATGTCTGGTGCAGCATTGGGTCCAGTGCTTAAGAACGCATTCGGTTCAGAGCGTACGGCTTATCACCTGACGGCGGACTACACTTGGGGATGGAGCCAAGAGGGTTCTATCAAGAAGTACACCGAAAAGCTTGGCTGGAAAACAGCAGCAGCTGTCCGTACACCGCTTGGTGCTGGTGACTTCTCTCAGTACATCACGCCTGTGCTTAACTCCGGCGCTGACGTTCTGGTTCTTAACCACTATGGTCGTGACATGGTTAACTCGCTTTCACAGGCTGTTCAGTTCGGTCTGCGTGATAAGCAGGTTAACGGAAAAGACTTCGCGATTGTGGTTCCACTCTATAGCCGTTTGATGGCTCAAGGTGCTGGCGAAAACGTTAAGGGCATCTTTGGTTCAACGAACTGGCACTGGTCACTTCAGGACGAAGGTTCAAAGGCTTTTGTTAAGTCCTTCGGTCAGAAGTATGGCTTCCCACCAAGTCAGGCTGCGCACACAACATACTGTCAGGCAATCCTCTATGCGGATGCATGTCAGCGTGCTGGTACGTTCCGTCCATCTGGTGTTGGTAAAGCACTTGAGGGCTTTAAGTTTGATGGCCTTGGCAATGGTCCAACTGAGTACCGTGCCGAAGACCATCAGTGCTTTAAGGACGTTCTCGTCGTGAAGGGTAAGGAAAACCCATCATCCAAGTACGACGTTCTTGAGGTTGTTGAAGTAACGCCACGTTCACAGGTTGAGTATCCAGCAAGCATGCTGGGCGGTGAGCTTGGTCCTTACAACGACGGCAAAGCATAAACTTTCCTGTTACGCTACCGGCCATTCCAATATAATTTTGGGATGGTCGGATAGCTTCTGAGGCAAAATCAATGGATGCAATACTCTTACAGGTCTTAAATGGCTTGGATAAAGGTGGGGCGTACGCCCTTATCGCACTTGGTCTAACGCTAATTTTCGGCACCCTCGGTGTCGTTAACTTTGCGCATGGGGCCTTATTTATGCTTGGCGCATTTGTCGCTGTGGCATTCAAGGCAATTCTAAGCCTAGAACAAGTGACCTTGGACCCAACCAAGCTAACAGCATGGGGAACGCCTGTCGAAATTCGTCAGCCGTTCGTTGAAGTCTGGTTTGGTGACCTTGGCGCGACTGTCCTCGAGTATTCTGTCCCGTTTGCCATTTTGGCAGCGATCCCGACCATGCTTTTCATCGGCCTCGTGATGGAGCGTGGATTAATTCAGTATTTTTATAAGCGTCCGCATGCGGATCAAATTTTGGTCACGTTCGGATTAGCAATTGTTGTTCAAGAAATCATCAAAAGCATGTTTGGTGCGAACCCGATCCCGCAGCCTGCACCCGAGGTGGCTCAGGGTATGATAGATTTCGGTGTGGCAATTGGCTTCGACGCCGGAAATGTCGTTTACCCGGCATGGCGCTTAATTTATTTCCTTTTCTCCTTATCAGTGATCGCCGTGGTTTTCGCATTCCTTCAGTTCACAACCTTCGGCATGGTCGTCCGTGCGGGTATGGCGGATCGCGAGACGGTGGGCCTTTTAGGTATCAATATTGACCGGCGGTTTACGATTGTGTTCGGTATAGCTGCGCTCGTCGCCGGGTTGGCCGGATTGATGTACACACCTATCCTGAGCCCTGATTATCACATGGGTATGGATTTCCTCGTGTTGAGCTTCGTTGTCGTTGTGGTTGGCGGTATGGGCTCTTTGAGTGGGGCAGTGCTCGCCGGGTTTTTGCTTGGCATCCTTCAAAGCTTTGCATCGATGAACGAGGTTAAAGATATCCTCCCAGGCATTGATCAAATCATCATTTACCTGATTGCCGTTGTTGTTCTGTTGGTCCGCCCGCGCGGTCTGATGGGACGCAAAGGCGTCATGGAGCATTAAGTCATGAAACTTTTCGCAATGAGCCGAAACGACATTCTTCTGTTTGTAGTGTTTGTCGCTTTCACTTTGGCTGGACCGATTATTCTTGCCCCATTTGGCGCTGGGTATCCGGATCTTCTGCAGAAATTCGCTATATTTGGAATTTTTGCGCTGGGCTTCAACATTTTGTTTGGCCTTACCGGGTATCTGTCCTTTGGTCATGCCGCGTTTCTTGGGGCCGGTTCATATACGGCAGTCTGGACGTTTAAGCTGTTCAGCATGAATCCGATCCCGGCAATCATTTTGTCAACGCTGATTGGTGGACTGTTCGCGACGGCAATTGGGTTTATCTCGCTACGCCGGACGGGTATTTACTTCTCGATTTTGACGTTGGCGTTCGCGCAAATGAGCTACAATTTGGCTTACTCAGTTCTAACCCCAATTACAAACGGCGAGACCGGTCTGCAACTGGCGCAATCTGACCCGCGTGTTCTGGATGTCGCGTTCGGGCGCGATTATGGCGCCGTGCTTCCATCTTCTGATTTCTTTGGACTGGAGATGACCGGATACCCCGGGTTCTATTTCTGTGCAATTATGCTGATTATATGTTTCTACCTGAAAATCCGTATCTTCCGCTCGCCATTTGGGTTGATGTTACGAGCTGTGAAATCTAACCAGAACCGCTTGAACTATACCGGTGTGAATTCGCGTCCTTACGATCTGACAGCATTTATTATCTCAGGAATGTATGCTGGATTGGCCGGGGGGCTATTGGCAGTAACTGACCCGCTTGCAGGCGCCGAGCGCATGCAGTGGACAGCATCTGGTGAGGTTGTCCTAATGACGATCCTTGGTGGTGCAGGCACGTTGATTGGACCAGTGATTGGCGCGGGTGCGATTAAGTACTTCGAGAATATTTTCTCCGCGTTCAACGACAATATCTTGATGAGTGCATTTTCATTCTTGCCGGAAACCCTCCAGCATGGCTTCGTTTCGGTCACATCACTGTTTGTGGGCGAAGGATGGCACCTGACTCTAGGTGCTCTGTTTATGCTTATCGTCATATTCCTGCCCGGTGGTCTTATGGAAGGCTTTAACCGAATTCATGCGTTCATTAAAAATCGCTTGAATGGCAGTTCTGGCGGGTCCGCCAGTTCGAATCAATCGACGTCGGCTTAAAGGAGCGGAACATGAGCATTCTTTCAGTCGCAAACGTCAACAAGCGCTTTGGTGGTTTGAAAGCGTTAGACGAAGTTAATCTCAACGTCGAGGCCGGCACGGTCCATGCTATTATTGGTCCAAACGGTGCTGGAAAATCGACTCTTCTCAACTGTTTCGTTGGTCGCCTGGAACCGGATACGGGAACGGTCACATTTGATGGCCAGTCTCTACTCGGCATCAAGCCCCATGAGATCAATCAAATGGGTGTCAGCCGTGTTTTCCAGACCCCAGAAATTTTCGGAGAACTTACCCTTCGAGAGAACGTTCTCATACCTGCTTTTGCAAAGCGCGACGGTGCTTTCAAAATTAATGGCTGGAGTTCTGTTGGTGACGAGAAGGACTTGGAAACGAAGGCCATGGATATGTTGGCTGACGTTGGCCTTGCTGAGAAAGCATCGGATATTTCTGGTCAATTGTCGCGTGGTGACAAACGTCGCCTCGAACTTGCAATGTGCCTTATTCAGGATCCGAAACTATTGCTTCTTGATGAGCCAACCGCCGGTATGGCGCGCGCCGATACGAATAATACAATCGATCTGATGAAACGTATTGCAGAAAGTGGTGTGACAATGGTCGTTATTGAGCACGATATGCATGTGGTTTTCTCACTTGCAGACAAAATCAGTGTTCTGGCGCAAGGCCACGTGATTGTTGAAGATCTTCCAGAGAATATTAAGGGCAACCCTAAGGTCCAGGAAGCATATCTTGGAGGGGCACATTATGAGTGATCAAACAGAAACTGCAGTGCAGCCGACAAAGAATCCAGGTGGTAAGCCCGCGTACTTCTCTTGTTGGGATATTCATGCCTACTACGGCGAAAGTTACATCGTGCAGGGTGTCAGTTTTGATATCCATGAGGGCGAGATCGTCGCGCTTTTAGGCCGAAATGGTGCCGGCAAAACATCAACATTACGTGCGATTGCGCGTGTTGACGACCCAGCCTTGCATCGAGGCGAAGTTTGGCTGGACCACAAGCCGCTTCATAAAATGAAGTCCTATCAAGCGGCGCAGAATGGCATCGGTCTGGTGCCCGAAGATCGTAGAATTATTCAGGGACTAACCGTTGAAGAAAACCTGAAGCTTGCGCAAATTGCACCTCCTATCGGTTGGTCGTTGGAGCGAATTTACGATTTGTTTCCACGTCTTGCAGAGCGTCGTGAGCAAGAAGGGACAACGTTGTCAGGTGGCGAGCAGCAAATGCTGGCGATTAGCCGTACACTTGCGCGCGACGTTAAATTATTGCTTCTGGACGAGCCTTACGAGGGCTTGGCGCCTGTCATTGTTCAAGAGATTGAAAGGACACTTGAGGAAATCAAGTCGCACGGCATGACGACGGTTATTGTTGAGCAAAATGCTATAGCGGCTTTGAACCTCGCTGATCGTGCAATCATTCTTGAAGGTGGTGAAGTCGTCTTTGATGGTTCAGCTAAGGAAGTTCTCGATAACAAAGAAATGCGGCACGAATACCTGGCAATCTGATCTGAGTATTTATCAAGGTCGTATCACTTAGCGGACATCGTGCAGATATCCACCACAAACAATTGGTGCTGCGTTCTTAGCGCTATTCAGCGTCACTTTTAAAAAAGTCGACTGCGCAATGCGTTCGCCCATGGCTCTCACCGCTTTCGGGCTCTCCGCCGGTTCGTGCGTAAACAAGACGCCGAGTCTACGGATAATTCTTTGTGCGTCACTAAGCGGGACGACATACGCTGTCGAGCCAATCATAAAAGTTTCCCTGAGTGCAATTTCACGTTTTTGAAGGCACATCGCGTCTGTGAAGTGCTCGGTAGCGGATTTTACAAAAAACTGAATTTGAATTTCTCGTTTATCGACATCAAATACGACACGTGATTGTGGTGCATGGTCTGGTGGTTGTGCAAGTTTTCGAGAGGCCTGCAACGCAGCGGATCGCAATCTTTTGAGCCCAAAATCGAGCATTGTGACGGGCTCAGACTTCAAGCGGTCAAACACATCGTCTGCATTCACATGAGATGGGCTCGTGATTGATAGACAAAGAATAAAAGCTATAAAAATACGCACCTTTCTGGCCTTTCAGTTGCTTCGCTATTGCCCATAGCGCGCCGCCGTTAAACCCTCCATATCGATATCAGGTGTGCGGTCCATAACGAGATCTGCAACAGCCCGAGCAGAGCCACACGACATCGTCCAGCCCAGCGTTCCATGTCCTGTGTTTAAGAATAGATTGTCGTATCGTGTTGGCCCCAGCACAGGTGTGCCGTCTGGCGTCATTGGTCGAAGTCCGGTCCAGCCTTCGGCCTTACTGACATCGCCGCCTTTTGGGAAAAGGTCAGAAACCACATGGCGGACCGCATCTGTTGCGTGGCTGCCGAGGTTCTTATTGTAACCAATGATTTCGGCTTGGCCTGCGACACGAATTCGATCCCCCAACCGGGTCACGGCTACTTTGTAGGTCTCGTCCATTATCGTTGAGCGCGGCGCGGCGTCGGGATTGGTTATCGGCAGTGTGATTGAATATCCTTTGATCGGATAAATGGGTAAGCGAATACCAATAGTTCTTAACAGGACCGGGGCATATGGCCCCATTGCGCAAACGTATCGATCACCGGTGACGCGCCCATCAGATGTATCAACGCCAACGATTTGCTCACGCTCCATCGCAAATCCATCAATATTGACATTGTAATGGAATGTGACACCGAGCTTGGTCGCTTCTTTTGCCAATGCTTGAGTAAACTTCCGGCAATCACCCGTCCGGTCTGATACAAGCCTGAGCCCACCGACAAACTTGTCGGCCACGTTTGCCAGGCCAGGTTCTGCCGCTATGCATCCATCACGATCTAAAACCTCGAAGGGCGAGTCATATTCGGCCAGAACGTCCTGATCCGCCTTGGAACTGTCGATTTGCTTTTGCTTTCGAAACAGCTGAAGCGTGCCAAGTTCTTGAAGGTCAAATTCTATCGGGAGATCTTGCATCAATTCTGTGAGCGTATCTCGGCTGTAATTCGAGACACGAACCATCCGGCCTTTATTAATTGCATAGGACTTGGCGTTACAATTTGCGATCATCTGCGCACACCACGCCCACATCGAAGGGCTGAGCATCGGCCAGATCATCAACGGTCTATACTTCATAAACAGCCACTTGACCGCCTTCAGCGGGATGCCAGGAGCAGCCCAGGGCGATGTCATGCCATATGAAAGCTCTCCGGCGTTGGCGAAGCTGGTCTCCATTCCGGCCTCACGCTGGCGATCAAGAACTTCAACCTCAACGCCTTGGCGCGCGAGATAGTAAGCTGTGGTGACTCCAATAATGCCTGCACCGAGGACAACAACCCGCATAACATTCCCCCCACGTTTTAAATATCGCGCTCAGTTTGTATTAAAGTGAACGACAATCTTCTTGCACATGAGATGATGCATTCGGTGAGATGTCAAAACGGAATATAGATTTACGCAGCAACCTCGGCCGAAGTATTGGATGATGGGAAAATGATCTTAAACATTTTGCCCCCATTTGGAATGTTCTTCCACTCGATCTTGCCACCAGACAGGACAATCATGGAGTGTGCGACGTGAAGGGCCAATGCGATCGCTGAAGATGATGAAATGCCCTCAGGCGTCTGGACAGTGTTCTTTGTCGTTTCGTCAGCGTCCCCGGACATGGAATTTGGAATGTCGTCAAGGCTCAGATGTTTGCCCGTGTCAGCAATGAGTAATTCCTTGCTCGTTTCGTTGGAAGTTAGCCGGACGGCGACTGTTCCGTCCTCAGTTGTCGTTGAGAGAGCGACGTCAAGAATATTCAAGATGCTTTGCTTAACGGCTCGTACATCAGACATCACAGATAGCGTGTTGTAGTCAAAGTCGGCGCGAAGTTTGATCTTATAAGTCTGCGCATGTGTATGTTTCAAAGCCAGAACCTCACGGGCTGTGGCTGCAATATCAACTTCCGTGGTCTCCGGACTGAATTCTCCAGATTTAATCTGGCTGAGGTCCAGGATACTTTGGACCCGGGTCAATAAATCAGCACCGCTTGTCATAATATCTTTGGCGTATCCTTTGTATACTGGCTGCCCAATTGGCCCTAAGAGTTCGTGCTGCATCATCTCAGAAAATCCGATAATCGCATTCAATGGGGTGCGCAGATCGTGGCTCATGCCAGAGAGCACTTCGAAGCTCTCTCTCTTTTCTTGAATGGCTTCGTCACGAGTGGTTTCAGCCAGTTCTATCGCGGTATCAAGGCGAGTGACGCCCTCCTGAACATCATTCAGCAACATGCCTGCTGCGTCCCGGTATCCCATTGGAAGAGTAGGCACGGTTCGATCCGAAAGGTATAGCCGTATTGCGCTGCAAGCTTCGCGCACCGGGGCCAATAGTGCATACAACGCGGCGAAAGTAAGTCCTGTGCCTGCGAGAGTTGCAATCAGCACGACGACCAAAACAGGTGTGATCGCATCCTTTGAGAACCCAGCTGTCGTTAGTGCATATACGACAGCTGCTATCAATGGCACATGGACCCCCACAAAACTTACAAAGAGAATTTTACCAAGGTAACTACGAGGTGCTGGGAGTTTATTCATAAGCGTATAAAAAAACATGGTTTATCCTATTGAATTTGGTCGAATGGGTAGGTTTGAAAGAGGCGACTTTGCTTTGTTTTTTAAATAACGTGATATGCTTACGTGTATCTGACAGTTGTGATCAGCGTTCTGATTATTCAACATTAGATTTTCTCATAAACACGGAAAGTTGATCTTGTCTGGTTGTTTATCTGTGCGATGAACGTCACTAGACTTGCTGAAATTGAACCTTTTGGGAGACGTGAAATGCGTGAAAAAATATCGATCAAAAAGACAGCGACAATACTTTCGGTCCTGATCCTGGGTACGGCGTCTGGCATTTCTCCGACGCATGCTCATGACACCAAGAACCACAATGAGATTGCCCAATCTGAATCCGCTCCGACGATTGGTGCCACCAAGATCAACGATACATTGACCCTGCTTTCGGGTGTTGGCGGGTTTACCGGTGGAAACGTCATTGTTTCAAATGGGGACGATGGCATGCTGATTATCGACGATAAACTCCCAACGATGACGGAGCAGCTATCAAAGGCATTGGCGAAAATTGGCGATGTCAGCGCTTTGAGATTTGTCCTAAACACCCATTGGCACTTTGATCATGTTGGTGGCAACGCGGAACTTGGAAAATCTGCAACGATCATTGCGCACACGAATGTACGGAAGCGACTTTCCACCGATCAACGTATCGATATTTTTGAAATGGACCTGCCAGCCGGCCCCGCGAGCGCGCTCCCGGTCATAACCTTCGATGACAGTCTTTCGATCCATCTAAACGGTGAAGAAATTCAAGTCGTTCATATGCCAAATAGTCACACAGATACGGATTCCATAATTTACTTTAGCGGCTCAAATGTACTTCATACGGGTGATTTGTTCTTCAATGGAATCTTCCCGTTTGTCGATATTCAAAATGGCGGCAATGTCGAGAACCTGGCAGCGAATATTGGTAAAATCCTGAATATGTTTCCCGATGACGTTACGATCGTCCCAGGGCATGGGCCTGTCGCCAATATGACGGATCTGAATAGATTTCACAGAATGCTGACGGAAACGATCGCGAACGTAAAAACTCAAATCGCGGCGAACAAATCTCTCGACCAGATTAAAGCAAGCGGTGTGCCAGCCGAGTGGAAAGATTGGGGTTGGCGCATCGATGTTGGAACCTGGAACGCCATCATTCATGCAAGCCTCACTAAATCATAGTCTTAAGGGGTTGTGGTTTTCTTAATCAAATAGTGGCATGCTAGATGTGATCGCTTTTACTGGGCATTTAAGCGAAAACTGGGAATTCATGCGAGATGGCAGACCAAGGCAGCACAAGCAGGCCAAGGAATGAAGACGGTACGGTCAACTGGACCGTCGTTTTCAATGACCCTGACCGTGGCATCTTGGCCGGAATTTCAAAAGCAACGACGAAAGAACATCTATCTGGGCTGGTCGCTCAGATCGCTCCCTTGTTGTACCAGCGTAAGAATGATGCCAAAGCACGCGCGGCTTTCACGGCAAAGATGAATGATGTTGTAACTGCCGCTGATGAGATTGGCTTTGATGCGACACGTGATCGTGTGCGTAATGCCATGGTTGCTGAACGGGATCGTCGTATCGCCGAGGCAAAAAAGTACCTGGCCAATAAGCGATCTAGTCAAAGCATTGAACGTCGTAAGGGCAATTGGAGCATAGGCTTCAAAAAACTATTCTTTGGAACACCTGTTCGTCTTTTTTCAACGTTGGGCGCTATACTGCTTTTGATCACATTGGGCGCGCTTTCGCAGATAGATTTCAATGAACCTTCTCTCGAAGCATCAAAGGATCCAGAAAAAGAAGCGGCCAAGGAACCGGAAGACGCCAAATTAGCTCCGACACCTTCTAAGAAGACGTCGTTTATGCGTAAGGAAGTTTTGTACCCGGTTTTCATGATGAAACCTGTCGTTTTTCAAGTTTCAGGCCGTCGCCGATCGCTGGTGCCCGTGCTTGTTGCACCGGATATCGAGGAGGGGAGTCTCATTTGTCAGTTGGCGCCTCAGTTCGCAGAAAGCGCCTTATTTCGGACAACGGCGGCGACAAACAATGCCGGTTCGTTAGACCCGAAAGACCTCACGAGTATTGCCTCCTACCTCCGCAAAGATACAAACGCAATCTTGAACGAAAATTTGATTAAAGCTGTCTATCTGATTGATGCCCAGAAACTCGATGGGCAAGCACTTAAAGCAGCGTACCGTGGCTGTGGTATGCATAATCTCAAGGTTAGGCCAGAAGATTTACACGGCCGATAGGTTAAATTAAAAAACGGCCCGCGCAGGTTACTGGCAGGCCGTTTACGAGACACCAAAACGGTCCCTCATTTTCGCTGTACTTAATTTAGACGTCGCCGGTGTACTCACCGCGTGCCGGGTAATTTTTCTCAATTGCGAAATCGAGTGCGGCAACGAGCTCAGAGAAATGTGGGCGAACAAACGGCATGGTTTGCACTGAACCGTAATACAATGCCTGATCAGGTGTGACCATGAACAAACCCGGTTCAGAAAAGAGATCAGGCTCTTCAATGCCAATTGAAGTTTTGCCGCGACCTGCAGAAATATAGAGACCCCATTCTTTGGCGCCGGCGAGTGTCAGATCGTAAGCAAAGCGCAGGTTCTCAGAATTAATTTTTGCCTGCATTGCACGCGTGCGCTCTTCACCGTCAGAACTGATTGCAATTGTTTTTACGCCACGTTCAGCAAACTCTGGTGTGCGCTTTTCAAGCTCGGTCAAGTAATTGGCGCAAATTGGGCAATGTAATCCACGATAAAAACAGATGACAGTCCCGCGCTCGGAAGCATCAGAGAACAGGTCAAACTTGCCGTGGTCAAGAGTTGGCAACTTGAGATTTGGTACTTTTTGGCGGGGAATAAGCATTGAAACTCCAAAATGATCAGATAATACGTGATTGTTAATGGCCGTTATAGCAGGATATACAGTCTTATAAATTTCAATTATCTGATCGAAAGACCTATTTATGCGACATGACCGCCTTTCGGCGCTTATCCAACGGTTTTCATTGCAAGTTCATTTGTGCGCCCCAGGGATGGGGAATATGCATGTTCTTGGCCATGCGTCTGATGAAACGCCGACGCGGGTTATTTTTTCGCCGTCAGGACAAGCTGTGTCAAAGCCGTCCGGCGAGAAAGTGCTGATCGAAGCCAATGTAGATTGGGGTGGGGCTGCAAATCCATTGTTGGTAGCATTACCACCCATGCTCGATATTCCGGTCTCAGATGACCAAACAGTTCAGCTGTTGCAAGTTTTCCTTGCTGAAGCCGCCGGTGCACGTTGTGGTTCTGACTCAGCTCTAAATCGATTGGCAGAGGTTCTGGTTATTAGGATGCTCAGATCACAGATTGAAAAGGGCACCGCGGAGCCGGGGCTTTTGGCAGGGCTTGCCGATCACAAGATCAGTCGTGCCATTGTTGCTGTGCATGAAAACCCTGGGCAATCATGGAGCAATGAACAACTTGCTCAAACTGCAGGGATGTCATTGAGCCGTTTTTGTGACGTGTTTCGGCGTATCGTTGGGCAGACGCCACAAGCTTATTTGCGTGGATGGCGTATGACCCTGGCGAGGCAGGATTTGGACCGGGGCGCGCGTGTTGGTGCTGTGGCCCTTCGGTATGGGTATTCGAGCCCTGAAGCCCTGGCGCGCGCATTCCAGCGTCAATTTGGGATGTGCCCGTCTGAATTAAAACGCAATGCCGGCGATTTGGCGCAGGCCAGTTAAACGATCATTTGATGCTAATTTCACCGTATGGCTGACCTTCTCGGACACGCCTGATCTCAAGTGCCGTAAGATCGATACTTTGATCCCGCCACCGATGATGACGGTGTCAAATCTCATTCTTTACTCCAGAGTTCCGTATCTGATATCGAGCTTAATCCGTGTTCTTGCGTTCGGACACAATGTTTATCGTAATCGCCCCGAGAATGACCACAGCGCCTGCGAGAACCCAAGGATCAAGTGCTTCGCCGTATAAAAATAGTCCAAGCATTGCCACCATTGGCAACCGGAGGAAATCCATAGGCACAACGACAACGGCATCTGCATGCGCGAAAGCTCGAGCCATGCAGTAATGGGCGCTCAATGCTGTCACGCCGACGACTAAAAGCCATGGCAACATTGCGATCGACGGGGTCGTCCATTCCATCAGAGAGGGGATGGCCCCCATCGGAAGCTGGATAACTGTCATATAAAAAATGACCGCGAGAGGTGTGTCTGTCCGGGTCAGCTTTTTTGTCAGCGTATGTGACAAAGCGTAACCAATTGCCGCTATCAATGCACTGATTGCCCCGATCTCAAAGGGAACCATCCCAGGGCGCAAGATGATCAAAATGCCAATGAAACCGATCACCACAACAAGGATCCTGGATGTTGTGAGACGCTCCGATAGCAGAAACGGTGCAATCAGCGCTGTCCAGATTGGGATTGTGAATTCAATCGCGAACACTTGCGCCAATGGGATGAGCGAGATTGCGTAAAACCAGCCGAACTGCCCAATGTAATGAGCAACATTGCGGATAAAATGTAGACGCAGTTTAGTGGATTTTACCTGCGCCCAGCCGGACCAACTCAGAATTGCCGAGATGATGACAAGCCCAATCACGCTTCGGAAAAATAGAATTTGAAAGGTGTTAAGTTCGGCCGAGAGTTCCCGCCCTGCTAAGGCCATCGAGAGGAATGACACAAGTGCGCCACCCATCCACAGCCCAGCGAGAACGATCCCACTCATCTATATAAATCCAGTTGCGCCGAAAAACAGCTGCGATTAGAAGCTCAACGAGATATCACGATGAACGGCCAGACAGGTCGTTAGATAGCTCGACTGGGATTTCGTCAGACGTTCTTGAAGGCGAACACCGATTGTATCTCTGATCGCGACATCGAACTTGACGATATCGGCGAGAACTTCAGTTTTAGCCTGAGTCCGCCAAGCGATTTCGCTCTCAAAAATTTCCAGCGCCTCATCGATAAATGCCATTGCGGCATCTGGTTCAGGGCTGTCGCCGCGTAATTTCCGTCGCGCCTTGTTGATCTGGGATTTGATCTTGGACGCGCCTTCTACGTTGCCAACCATGTCACCAACAGCGTCAATTTTTTCCATCGCGACGTCCGGTGTGTCCGTTGTGATGACACCCTTAAGGTCACTGATATTGGTTTTTAACGCAGCGAGTTTATCGACGTCATTTATGATGGCCTGAATCTCAGGAAGCGTCTCGTAAGCCTTGTCAACGTTCTGTCGGTAGTCACGACGTGTTTTTATGGTGGCCTTTTCGAGCTCTACAAACTTTTTACGCGCCTCTTCCCATCCTTGCGGGGTTTGAACTTCAAGCTCCTCTTTCTCACGAACCTGTTTTGCGAGTTCCGCATTTAGTTCTTCCGCATCATCCGGGTCTGGGTCCTTGGCGTAGCGCAAATCATCAATATCTTTTTGTATGCGCTTAATATCACGAATATGAGTTTCAAGTTCGATCCGGATCGCGCGTGCCTCGGCGTGCAGCGGCTTGTAAGTTGGAATAAATGCTTCTCGCGCATTGTCCGCTTCGCGGACTTTGGCAATCAGTCCAAATGTGCCTTCCGCAGCGTCCATTGAAGACTTAAGTGAAGATTGCAAATTGCTTGGCAGAGAACTGATGTTCATTTTTCTCGCATCTGCAATCGCAGACATCAATTCGCCCTGCTTCGCGTCGTAAACCGGGAATAGGTATTCCTCGAGGCATTGCTGCAAACGCGGGTTCTGCGGCGGTGGTGCGTTGTCAGATGTCAGATACACACGTGTTGGCAGGTAGTTTACGAGTGGAGGATAGAAGCCAACAATCATAAGCCCTAGAAGCTGCAACATGATGAAAGGAATGACACCTTTGTACATCGAGATTGTTCGTACAATCTTGGGCGCAACACCTCGCAGATAAAACAATGCAAATCCGAACGGCGGTGTCAGGAACGAGGTTTGCATATTGACGCCAATCATGACGCCGAGCCAAACCGCAGTCACGTTTGCAGATGGGTCTGCGAGCAAGATGGGTGCAATGATCGGCACCACGACAACTGCAATTTCAATAAAGTCGAGGAAAAAGCCCAAGACAAAAATCACGGCCATAACGACAACAAACTTTGTGACAAATCCACCTGGTAGGCTGGATAAGAAGTCACGTACGATTTCCTCGCCACCGAATGCACGGAATGCTGCCGTCAGCATGGCTGCGCCCAACAGGATGATAAACACCAGCGACGTTGTCTTTGCGGTTTCGATCATGACGCCCGTCAGCGTGCTATCGATCCGGTTGACGCGAATACCACTCCACACAATAGCCGCTAATAGGCCGAGCGAGCCAATCGCTGCAATAACGATCGACAGGACATCTTCGCTGGTTTGAATGTTTTTGACATTGATGTCGTAGGTTTGCACCGCGAAAACGAGAATAGAGAAGGATATGAACGCGAAGATCGCTGGATAGAATTGCCCTTTTGTACCTTGGGTCAATCGATAGCCGGCCATGATAAGGGCACCCGCAGCACCGATAGCACCGGCTTGGTTCACGGTTGCAACGCCCATGATGATCGAGCCCAGCACTGCGAAGATAAGTGCCAATGGTGGAATAAGAACAAGAGCAACCTTAATCCAGAAGTCGCGATTGTATTCGCCAAGGTGTGGCGCTGGTGGTGCCATTTTGGGGCGGATGAACGCGATGATAAGGATGTAGAGAATGTACAAGCCGACAAGCACCATGCCCGGCAGGAACGCCCCTAAGAACATGTCGCCTGCACTGGTTGAGACAATGCCAAAATCAGATGGTAGCGAGAATTCACCGGTTCCGGCCTTGTAATCCGCTGTACGGATTGCGAGCGCTTGGTCTGTTGCGTTTGACAACTGGTCAGCAAGAATAATCAGCACGATAGAGGGGGGGATAATTTGTCCCAATGTACCAGAGGCACTGATTGTGCCTGTTGCCAAAGCATGAGAATAATTTGCGCGTAGCATGACCGGCAGTGAAATCAGGCCCATTGCAACGACGGTGGCGCCAACGATACCTGTGGTCGCGGCGAGCAGCGCGCCCACGATGACAACCGAAATCCCGATGCCGCCCGGAATTGGACCAAAGAGTTGGCCCATCGTGACGAGCAGATCTTCAGCGATCTTTGAGCGCTCGAGCATGATGCCCATAAAAATGAACAACGGAATCGCGATCAGAGTGTCACGTTCAGGTTCCCAGTAAATGCCTCGGAAGTTCGTAACACCCGCTGTCAGCCATTGCCCAGGGTCGCCATGTGCGAAATAGGCGGCAACGTTCCCTTCAAAGAGATAGCCACAAAGTGCGGCAAGGGAGATCGTCAGAATTGCCGAGCCTGGTAGTGCAAACGCCACCGGAAAGCCTGAGCCAAGTGCCGAGACCATAATGAGGATCAGGATGAAAAGAAATAACAGTTCCATGCTATGAATTCCGCCTTATTTTCTAAAACGTCGCGTGCTCTTCCAGGTCCTGTTCATGACCTGGTTCACTTAACAGTGTTGCGACATTGCTGAGCAGATAACTCATAAACTGCACCAGCATGGAGACCGCGAAGACCAGCAAAAATCCCGCGAGTAGGTATTTGATGTAAAGCCCGAAACCACTTTGTGTCACTTCGAATGTGAGCAAAGGTCCGTTGATGGCATTTGCTTTGCCCCAAAGTCCGAGCGTGATCACGGTCCAGCAAAGGGGGAGGCCAAGGAATGCACACCCGATCGCATTGGAGAGCGCACGACCATGTTTGCTGAAACTTGCATATAAGATGTCGACGCGAACATGACCCTCTTTAATGAGGGTGTAGGGGCTGGCGAACAGGAACAATGCGCCATACCAGAACCGTACAAGGTCTGCCATGAAGGCTTGCTCGTATGAAAACACGAAGCGCGCGATGACGATCAGCAGTTCAGCAGCGACAATCAATACGGCCAGCCAATGGAAACCGAGGTTATGATTGAACCGCGCGATGACGAGCGCAGCTATCATAAGCGGATAATGAACAAATTGGCCGCGAAACGATGGGCGCCCCAATTGTTCAGCAAGATCACTGCCGACGACGCTAACAAGAAAACCTTCAACACGAAGGAAAGAAATAAACCCGTCAACAAGCCCGATTAAAAGTACAGCCCAGAATGCGGCACGGATAATATATCCGGCCCACGCCCCAAGCATTTCGGAATCTGCGTGCAGCGTACGCATTGGTGTTCGCGAAACTATAAGCGCGATCAGAACCAATGAACCTGCATAGCTAAAGAATTGTGCCCAAGCCAAAGCGGGAATTCCGCCATCAGCGGCACTTTGCCCAAACAAGCCAGCAGCACCAAATATGCTGAGCGTGCCAGGCCAGTCGAACCAAAAGTTCAAAACATTATTTATGACGAAAATAAACGCCCAAACCGTCATGGTCAGCGCGAATATACGTATCAATCCGACAGCGAAACCGTGCGTGTCGCCAGATATATGTGTGTTACCCGCATCTGTAGCGGTTTCATCTGCACCGTGTGCCATTTGCCCCCCAAGCCCCCATTATTTTTATTGTAGGGCTTTAGCCAACCTGTCGAAAGTGGTGCGCGGGGCCTGAGCCCCACGCACCATAATCGTTAACGTCGCGTAATTAAGCGCCGAGTACGCGGTTACGCTGCGCCAAGTATGCTTGGTCAGAAATCTTGGTCCAACCAGACAGATCTTTACGAGCCGCAACAAAGCTGCTGTCGATTCGCTTAGCGAGATCTGAGTGCGCACGAACGCCCTCGAAGACTTCTTCAGCAGCTTCGTAGAAGCTGTCATAGACGTCATCAGAGAACTGACGGAGCTGCACGCCTTGCTCTTTGATGAGCTTGGTGAGTGCTGCGCCTGACTTCATGTTGAACTCAGCCATCATCATGTCGTTCTCAAGACCAGCAGCCGATTCAATGATCGTCTGATCATTCTTCGACAGACCGTCCCAGAACTTCTTGTTCATGCCGAGTGCAAGCATTGAGCCTGGCTCGTGGAAGCCTGGATAGTAGTAGTAGTACTTGGCAGCTTCATAGAACTTCATGAAGCTATCGTTCCATGGGCCAACCCACTCGGTCGCATCAATCGCGCCAGAGACAAGGTTCTCATAGATCTGACCACCAGGAAGTGAAACAGGTGAACCGCCAAGCTTGGCAATCACGTCACCACCCAGACCAGGCATACGCATCTTCAATCCCTTGAAGTCGTCTGCTGAGTTGATTTCCTTGCGGAACCAACCACCCATCTGACAACCGGTGTTACCCGCCATCACACACTTGAGGCCAAACTCAGCTGCGAGTTCGTCCCAAAGCTCCTGACCGCCGCCGAAGCGGATCCATGCATTCATCTCGGTATATGAGAAGCCGAAAGGAACAGCTGTAAAGTAACCCCAACCAGGGTGCTTGCCTTTCCAGTAGTAATCAGCGGCGTGGTAACCCTGCGCGTTGCCTGAAGCAACTTCGTCAAACGAGTCGAACGCACCGACGCGCTCGCCAGCTGCAAAGTATTCAACACTGATCCGGCCATCGGTGGCATCAGCAATCCGCTGCGCCAGACGCTGTGCGCCTGTTCCGAGGCCTGGGAAGTCACGTGGCCATGTCGAAACGACGACCATCTTTTTCAGACCTTGTGATAATGCAGGTGTTGAAAATGCCGTAGAAGCGGCGACAACGCCTGCGCCAGCTACAGCTGACTTTTTAATAAATTCGCGTCTTTTCATCTGGATTCTCCCTGTACGCGTTATTGAATTAACTGCTGCGGCACTGCAAAAATATGCACTAATTCCGCGACAACTATTTTCGATACCCTAGGATGCTGGCATTCTCCGACAGATCAAGGAAAAACCGACGTTTTGGGCATAAGTTTCGTGCCGAAAATGCACAAATAATCAGCAATTAAAGAAAGTGGAATGTGTCTTATGTGCCTGAAAAGGCAGAAAAGCTATGCCGAGAATGTCTTTGAGCGGGCTAACGCTGGCTTATAGGCATCAATCCCGGCCATTGGCGTTGATATATTATAGGAAATGAGCGCATTTGTCGCCTTAGATAACGCATTGAAACGACTTGGGAAAATGCAGTTAGGGTGGCCCGCTGCTGCGTAAATCAAGTCAAAGCGTTTGAGGGACGCATCCATGACCATGGGAAGAGGGTGGTTGAGACCGATCGGCGCGACGCCGCCAATTGAAAATCCTGTAATGGCCTTCACTTCGGATGCTTGTGGACGACGAACCGTGCCTTTCATATTGAACGCTTTGGGCAAGTTCTCTTCGATGCATTGATGATCCCCGGCGACGAGTGCCATAACAAATCGCGTGCCGATACAGAACACCAATGACTTTACGATTGCGCCGAGTTCGCACTCGAGCGCATCTGCCGCAGCTTGCGCACTGCGTGCAGATGTCTCCAAGTTTATCGCATTGTCACCTATCCCAGATGTAACGAGAGCATCGCGGACACGCTTAACGACTGGTCGCTCCAACTCACTCATGACAATGCTCCGCTTAGTTTCAAAATTTAGTTTGCGAAAGGAACGGCCATGCCCCGTTGAACACCGGGGCGCGCACTGAGCTCGTCAAACCAGCGTTCCACGTTCGGGAAGTCATTCAGGTCGACCTGATGTCGCTCATATCGTGAAATCCACGGATAGCATGCGATATCAGCAATCGAATAATTCTCGCCAGCAGCATATGTGTTCTTTCCCAATTGTGTATTCAGAACCCCATAAAGTCGTTTGGCTTCATCGTGGTAGCGCTTTTGTCCATATGGGACGACTTCCTTGGGGTTGAAAAGAAAATGGTGTGCTTGTCCAACCATTGGGCCTAAACCTCCCATCTGCCACATTAACCACTCCATCACTTTGGCACGGGCAACAGGTTCTGTTGGCAGAAGATCTGATCCGGTTTTCTCCGCCAGATAAACCAGAATTGCGCCGGACTCAAAAATGCTGAGGGGTTCGCCGCCGGGGCCATCCTCGTCAACAATTGCTGGAATTCTGTTGTTCGGCGAGATTGCCAAAAACTCAGGTGCGAATTGCTCTCCTTTGCCGATATTGATCTCATGTGCCTGATATTCCAGGCCCAGTTCCTCAAGCATAATTGAGGCTTTGCGTCCGTTGGGCGTTCCCCAAGTATATAATTGAATCATGTGTCCGATTTCATCCATGTCTTGCTAAAGTTACCAAAAGCATAGGTAATTCGCAGAGCGGTGCAAGTGCCACGACCTTGACCCTGTTACGCGTACAAGAAAAAATATGTGATGATAAATTCGCAAAGTAATCGGAACGGCGATCTATGACAGATTATGCGCTAGATGAATTGAGTGTGCTAATCGTCGATGATAGCAAACATATGCGTAAGCTGGTGCGTACGATTATCAATTCGCTCGGCATCGTCGAAGTTCTCGAAGCAGAGGACGGTGAACAAGCTTATAAAACGCTGGAAAATTTTCCAGCCGACATCATCATCGTTGATTGGAATATGGTACCTATGGACGGGATCGAGTTTACCCGAAAAGTCCGCACAAACGACGATAGCCCAAACACATATGTCCCGATTATCATGCTTACAGGGCACACTCAGATGAAGCGTGTGCAAATTGCACGAGATGCTGGTGTTAATGAGTTTCTCGCAAAACCAGTTTCAGCAAGAAAAATATATCAGCGCATTCATGAAATTTTAGAAAAGCCACGGCAGTTCATCCGGACACCGAACTATTTTGGCCCGGACCGTCGGCGAAAAAATGATCCTGAGTATTCAGGTAAAGAGCGCCGTAAACAGCATGATCGGTAAGTGCTTTAAGGCGCGATCAGAACGACCATGCACCGCGTGTATCGAGAATATCCTTGCCCTTTAGTATCTCAACATTGTCCGGCACAAACGCGTTGTGATCCGTAAGGAGCGCAATCGCGCCTGATTCCGCAATCGCTTGATCAAATGCCATCAGTCGAAGGTCTTCAAGCGCGGATAGGGAAGCGGGCAATGTGTCGATGTGAGGCTCCACGACGATGATCGGGTTGTCGATCAGTTTGCGCAGTTCGATTACCACGTGGATAGAAGGGCTTTCGCGAAGATCATCAATGTTTGCTTTGTAGCTCAACCCCAAGCAGGCAATGGCGGCACCGGCCTGTACTGATGGAAGTGCCGCAATTTGTTTGGCGATGACGCCGGGCCTGCCATCATTCACGTCGCGGGCGGTCTGAATGAGTGGCGTGCGCTCAGGTGCGGTTGCAGCAATGAACCACGGGTCTACGGCAATGCAGTGTCCACCGACGCCCGGACCCGGGCTTAGAATATTCACCCGCGGATGATGGTTGGCCAATCGAACGACGTCCCGGACATTGATGTTCAAAGGCTCAGCAACATTTGCCAACTCGTTGGCGAAGGCTATGTTGACGTCGCGAAAGGCGTTCTCAGAAAGCTTAACAAGTTCTGCCGTTGGTGCTGTGGTCAAATGCATTTCACCCTCAACCACTGCGCTGTAGAGCGCCGCCGTGCGTGCCGCGCAATCGTCTCCAAGGCCACCGATGACGCGGTCATTACGCACAAGTTCCAAAAGGACACGTCCAGGCAATACCCGCTCAGGGCTGTGGGCGATACAGATATCGTGTGCCGCATCCGGCGTGCCTAAATCGGGCATTTGAAGATCGGGGCGATCCGCGGCAAGCCATCGTGCAACTCGCTGTGTTGCGCCGACAGGAACTGTCGACTCAACAACGACCAGGTCATCTTTCTTGAGGACGGGGGCGATTGCGTGCGTTGCGGATTCAAGATAGGACAAATCCGGCTTTCTGTTGTCATCAAAGGGTGTCGGCACGGCGATAATAAAGGCATCTGCCACTACGGGTTCGGTGCGCGCCGACAATTGGCCTTTCGATACGGCGCCATGAACCACCATATCGAGATCAGGCTCAATGATATGTGGCTGCCCCGCGTTTATACTATCGACCGTTTGAGGATTTACGTCCACGCCGGTGACGCGAATGCCCCGGCTCGCGAGCACAGCAGCTGTTGGCAATCCGACATATCCGAGCCCAACAACACATACATGATCATACGCCATAGTTAAGTACCTCCGTCGCGATGCGGTGTGCCGCTCTGCCATCTCCATAAGGATTGTGTGCCCGGCTCATGACATCGTAGGCGGCTTGATTGTCGAGCAGCGCAGTTGCTTCGCGAACAATTCGCGCACGATCAGCGCCAACAAGTTTTACCGTTCCGGCATCTACGGCTTCGGGACGTTCTGTTACATCGCGCATGACCAGCACGGGCTTGCCCAATGATGGTGCCTCTTCCTGAATGCCGCCTGAATCTGTGATGACAATGTGGGCAGCCATCATCAAGTGCACAAATCTAGGATAATCAAGTGGCGAAATGAGATGTACATTCGATGTGTGTCCAAGGATCTCCATCACGGGCTTTTGCACATTTGGATTCAGATGTACCGGATAGACGATATCGATGTCATCGCGCGCAGCCAGATCTGCAATGGCATGACAGATTTGTTCAAATCCGTCACCGAAGTTCTCGCGGCGATGTCCTGTGACCAATATCATGCGACGCTGTTCTGACACCTGCGGCAAATCGCGCGAAATTGTCTCGCGAAATTCGTGGTCATTCTCAAGTTTGTCACGGATCATATAAAGTGCGTCGATGACCGTGTTTCCTGTCACGTGAATAGAAGTCGAACGAGTTCCACTCGCAATCAGATTGGCTTTGGCCCCATCGGTGGGCGCAAAGTGAAGCGTTGAAATTCCATCCGTCAGGCGGCGGTTCACTTCTTCCGGGAAAGGCGCGTAAATGTCGCCGGTACGTAACCCCGCCTCAACATGCCCGACTGGAATTCGTTGATAGAAAGCGGCGAGAGCGGCGGCAAATGTTGTTGTTGTGTCACCATGCACAAGAACCATATCAGGTTTCTCAGCGCTCAGCGCTCCTGACACACCTTCGATGACGGCCGATGTCAGACCGGGAAGAGTCTGGTTCGGACGCATTAAATTTAGATCGATATCTGGCGTGATTTGAAACAAGTCCAACACCTGATCCAACATATCTCGATGTTGTGCTGTGACACATACCCGGGCATCAATACCTTGTTCACGAAGCGCCAACAGGACTGGCGCCATCTTGATTGCTTCGGGTCTAGTGCCAAAAATGGAAAGGACGCGCACGCTTTGCCTCATTCGCTTCACGCTAGAGTAAAAGATTGAAACATTGGGATAAAGCGTGCGGCGAGGCATGGCAAGTTTGCCTTTCGTCTGGCCGGGACTTCACCTAAGCTTGCTGTCAATTAAATGGGTGTTTCCAGAGGTCTATATGACATATCTATCGCGTCAGTTTCTGATGGGTGTTTTCGTTGCACCGCTCATCTTAACGTCATGTACAAGCATGCCGTCGGAGGTCCAGGCGGACCTTGTGCCTCATCAGGCAATTTATAAAATGGCGCTATCCAGTTCTAGCCCGACGTCAAGGTTCAACGGGCTTCGTGGTGCCGCTGTCTCGCATATTGAACGGACATGTGAAGGCTGGGTGGTAACCGAACAAGTTGTGATGACGATGCTTACTGTCGCAGGTGGCGCAATCGAACGTGATATGAACTTTAAAGCCCGTGAGAGCTTTGATGGTCAAGCTTACTTCTTTGAAAGCCATGCCAAGACAAATGGTCAACCCGAACAGTTCACTGGAAGTGCGCGGCGCGACAATAATGAAGATGCCGAGGCAGAGTTTGTCACACCGAAACCTTTTGAGATGCCATTGCCCAAGGGCACGCTGTTCTATGTCGGCTTGACCGAGTGGTTGATTGACCTGGCGAAATCGGGCACGCGAACAGGGCAAACGTACTCGTTTGACGGGACCGATGATGAGGGGCCACAAAAAGTTACGGCGTTCATTTTGCCAGATAATATTGGCGGAGAAGGCCTGAACGGTGATCCGAAGTTACTGGAGGCCAAAGCATGGCGAGTGCGGTTAGCGTTCTTTGAGGCAGATGAACAAGCGGAAGTCCCTGATTTTGAGATTGCGTTGAGATTATTAGGAAATGGCATCGTGACGCATTTCGAACTTATTTTCGATGACCTCATTGTCGATCAAACACTTGAAGACGTTTTACCCGCCAAAGATGAACGCTGCGGATAATCGATATCTGGGTTGTGCCAAGGCATTGGAATCGTTAGATTCTATCAAGGGCTCATCGCTGGAGAGGCATCGTTTATGAGGAAACAAGTTACTGTCACACGTGGTGCCAACCTGATTGGCATACTGGCTGTATTCTCATTCGTGTTTTTCAGCACGTTATCCTATGCCAATGAGCGTGGATTTCTGGGCATGCAGGTCCAGGGGAATTCCGTTCGGATCGCGGCTGCGTTGGGCTTGGCGACGACGGATGGCGTGCTTGTACGAGATGTGAGCATTTACGGGCCGGCGTCACGTGCCGGGATCTCCAGAGGCGACATCATCACCAAAGTGCACAAGACGAAAATCGATACTTTTGAACGGCTACTGCAGGTCGCTGGAACCTTAAAACCAGGGGATAAAGTTGCATTCGAAGTATTGCGGCAGGGCAAAACACTTAGTTTCGATATGGAACTCACGTCATGGCCAGACGGATGGAACGTGAAAGCGTCTTCATTTGCCGCGCAACCGGATATCGGTATCACATTCGCGTCTTTAACACCGAAGATGCGAAAGCATTTGAATTTGCGATGGGGCACAACGGGAATAGCTGTGTCCGTATCGAATGATGGATTTGCGGGCCTGACATCATTGCGACGCGGCGATGTTGTCGCACAAATCAACCAAGTTCCTGTCTGGAAGCCCAAACAATTCCTTGATGCGTATACCGAGGCGAAGAAAGCTGGCCGGGAAACGATGCTATTGCTGGTCGAGCGACAGGATGGCTTCAAGTACATTATCCAGCCCATTGTTTACCCAGATATGGGTCAGCAAGAACCGGACTTCAAATTACCAGGGATGAAGCAGGGCGGTTGATAATACTGGTGATCCCAGCGAACTAAATTTACTTCTCTCGTGCACTCTTTATCAGGTCTTTGAGCGTTGCGGCGTCAAGTGCACCCGGCACCAATGTCTTGTTGACGACGAATGCCGGTGTGCCCCGAATACCCAGAGCCTCTGCAAGTGCTATTGTACTTGCCAACTCAGCATTCACCCGAGGGTCATCCATATTCTTTTTTACGAGTTCCGGATCAAGCCCAATCGATTTTGCTATTTCAAGCACACGGGCTTCGTTCAACCCGCCCCGTGAGCGCATCAACGCGTCATTGAAGGGGAAATACTTATCCTTTTCATTAAAGAACACGCCAAGAGCTGCCCGCGCGGCGGCGATTGAATCAGGACCTAAAACTGGAAACTCCTTGTAGACGAGCCGCACATTCCCGTCGTCCTTCACGGTATCCATCACTGTATCGTGCACGCGTTTGCAGTACCCGCAGCGATAATCAAAAAATTCAACAACGGTTACATCGCCATTTAGATTTCCGCCATTTGGCGACGTTGGGGTATTTTCAAGCTGGTCTTGCATGCTCACAAGGCGGCGTTGACGCTCGGCCTCCTCGTGGGCTTCTTGTGCGATCTGGTGGGCGCGAACGGCATCCAGGATAACTTGCGGATTGGACATGATGTAATCATGAACCAATTTCTCAATCTCGGTTTTCTTCGCCTCAGAAAATGGTTTCTCTGCCGCGGTCGCATCATTGAATGATGTCATCGCGAGGATTGCGGAAAGGCCGGTCGCGAAGAGATAAGATTTGAAACGATGTGGCATTGTTTGCTTTCACTTATTGATATCAATTTCGTCAATGATGCGTGAGCAGAAGGTTTACAGCAAGTGTTAGAGCGGTCTGCCGACAATATCTCACGCGCATGTGATTGTGATGGGGCATTATCTTTGCAACCGGAGTGTCGCGATCCCCATTGATGCCGTGCCGAGGCTTGGTTTGACTGCCACGCCAACATACTTGATATCGAAACGGCTCTGATCATCACGTTGCCAGATTTGGCGATGAATGAGGGCTAGATCCACGGTGTCGACCCACCATCGACGACCTTGTTCTGGCCCTCCACGCGCTATGTATTGTGCAGCTTCTGGTCTGCCTTCGATGGTTTTCAACTTCATGATGTTGCCGCGTCCAAGGGCATTGTCATCCCAAATGATGGTGATGATGCGGTCAACAGCGTTGTCATCTCGGCCACCAATTTTCCACCATGGCGTTTTGGCGTCCGCATCGCGGTCAACGAGACCAACAATGATACGAACCGGATGAACCCCTGAACTGGGTGGGGTGACGTGCCAGGCCCAGCTCAAATAAGGCGTGGCCAACAAAGATGCATGAATGCGCCGAACCAGTGCGAATGAATGTCTTTCTGCATTAACATTGAGGGCAGGGATCTGATCAAGCCTTAAAACCCTTAACGCCGACGCTGAGGCGTTGCCGGTCAGCATCCAGTCATTGGGCAACTCACCGTTCTCAATCGCGGTTGTAAATGCCCGGTCTGGCCCCAGTATATCCAGCGTGCCGCCCAGAGGTGACGCGCTTCTGGGCGGGGCACATGCTCCGAGTACGTATGCCATCAGTAAGGTCAGAAAGCCAAATCGGGCAAATATCCCAATGCTTCCCATGACTAGTTTTCGCGTTTTTTTATAGCCAGCAAAAGATCTTCAGCCTGCAGCCACTCGGGAGAGCCACGTGGAAACAAATCTGCCGCACGCCCAGCATGAAACCGCACTTCAGCCTCCCGCCGCCTGAGTAGAGCTTCTTCTGCGAGCGCTAGAGAACTCCGTCCGACATCACCTAGTTTTCCATACGCGATCCCAAGATGCCGCCACGCAGAAGCAGAGGAGGGATCTCGGGATAAACCGAGTCTGAGCTGTCGTACAGCCTCTTCATAGTCTTCCTTGCGATGGCTTTCGATGAGAGTTCTGCCATATTCCGTCCGGAGCAACGGCTCTTCAGGAAGAAGCTCTACGGCGCGCTTAAACGGTGGGATTGCATCATCTATGCGCCCACTATCGAAAAGCACTTGCGCTTTGAGCTCCAGGAAATACGGATCATCCGGAAGCTCTGTGAGCAATCTATCGAGCTCTGCTAAAGCTTTTTCTGGTTCCGGGATACGTGAATACGCGAATGCGCGTGCATACCGGGCGGGGATTGATACGTCAGTGATAGGGTATTGTCGCATTGTCAGAATCGGATTTTGAAAGTACCCAATCAGTTTTGCTTTCGCGCGTTCCAGAGCGAGCACAATTTCCGGGTCGGGCTTAGCGTCGCTGTAAGGTGAACGCTGAATGTGGCCACGAATGGTTTGAATGCGATCGCTAGATAAAGGGTGTGTACGCGCATAGGGGTCTTGAGACGCATTGATCAGAAGCTCCTGCCCTTCAAGAACTTCCATGAACTCAAGCAATCCTCGTGCCGACTGTTTTGTTGCGTCGAGCAAAGACAACGCAGCCTGGTCTGCAGAGGATTCCTGAGAGCGGGTGAAGGAGAGAAAGTTCCTGAGTGCAGCCTGATTCCCGCCTGCAATCACGGCGCCTGCGACATCACCACGTCCTGATCCGATGGCAGCTGCAGCGCCAATAATTGTCGCAATCAGCGCTGTCGCGGAACTTATTTCACTCGCCTTTCCAAAGCGTGCCAGATGCCCTCCCGAGATATGGCCTGTTTCGTGAGCAATCACGCCAATAACTTGCCCTGGATTATCCGCTCTCATGAGCAAACCCGTATTCACAAACATGCGTTGACCATCTGCAACAAATGCATTGAGACTGTTGTCATTGACGAGATGAATGGATACTGATGATGGATTGAGACCTGCCGCTGTGAAGAGTGGCGTTGCCATGCGACGGATGGTATCTTCGATCTCCGCATCACGAATGAGCGATAGACCTTGGGCACGTGCGGAGGTCATGACCGCCGTAGAAAGTAAGACGACCATGAATATTCGAAGTAAATTTCTAAATTTGGGCAAATGCACAATCCTTAAAGGTGTAACAGAATTTAGTCGCAGGTCCGCGGTGCGTCAAATAACGGTCGCGTCATGTTGCGCCTTATCCGTGGCGTCCTGTTTCGGCATCTCGGATGAAGATTTTACGTCGCGAAAAGGGAGCATTGGCTATGTTTCAGGCGCGCTCGGGGTGATTTCTGTTGAGGAACCACAAGCGGCGATCGTGGCACGGGATATTTTGTCTGCCGGCGGCACCGCCGCCGATGCCGCAGCCGCCATGGGATTCACGCTCGCTGTTACGATGCCCTCATCCGCAAGTTTGGCGGGTGGTGGTGTATGCATTGTCCGAGATGCACGAGAAGAAGCTCCCAAGGTCATTGATTTCCTTCCTCGTGCTCCTAGGACAATAGCGCCAGGAACCAAGCGACCGAACGCTGTTCCAGGAAATCCACGTGGTTTGTTTTTATTGCACTCAAAATATGGCGAGTTGAAGTGGGAACGCATTGTCGCTCCAGCTGAAAACTTGGCCCGCTTTGGCTACAATGTATCGCGTGCATTCGCCTCAACGCTCGCGCCGGTGGCGTCGGCCCTTATTCAGGATCCTACAAGTGCCAATGTATTCGTACGCAAGGATGGTGGCGTTGTTTCTGAAGGTGATTTCCTAAAACAGCAAAATTTGGCCGCAACCTTGGGTCGGTTTCGCGCGAAAGGTGTTGGTGACTTTTACGCAGGAAATGACGCACATAATTTTGTTGAGTCTGTAATTGCTGCGGGGGGCTCGCTTTCGGTTGAAGATTTGCGTGACTTCCGGCCAGTATTTCGTGATCCGATTTCATTCCCTTGGGAAAGCAACACAGTATTTCATTTTGCAGGTCCACCATCTGCAGGCGGTGCGGTTGCTGCCGAGATGCTGTCAATCCTAATGGATGACGAGCTGTTTGAGGATGCCGATCCTGCACTCAGGGAGCATTTACTTGTCGAGACTGCGAAGCGTGCATTCGCGTCCAGAATGACCAATATGCAGGCTGATGGCAGCTATCGTGCTGATCCTGCTGCACGTCTTAGTGAGGCCGGGATTGAACGCGCCGTGGACAGCATCGACGACGATCAGGCAACGCCACTCAGAACACTTGTTTCGTCGCCTGTGGATTGGCCAGAAACACCATCTGCTGTCAGTTTCTCGGTCATGGACACAAAGGGCGGTGCTGTGGCATGCACATTGACCATGAACAATGCCTTTGGGACAGGCCGGATGGCGGAAGGTTTTGGAACTATTTTGGCCGCGGCTCCGGATCAACGAGGACGTACCTATACGCCGCTGGGACCTTTGCTTCTAACCAGTGAGTTGAACAACAGAGCATACATGGCGGCAGCAAGCTCAGGCGGTGTCACGGCGCCAACTGCGCTCGTGAACGTAGTCGCTCGCGTTGCCGCTGGGCCTCAGAAACTGCGAGAGTCTATGCGTGCGCCACGAGTCCATTATGCCGGAGTCCCTGATAAAGTTTTCGTCGAGCAGGACATGCCAAATGAGCTTGTTGAAGGTTTGAAAAAACGTGGACATGATGTGGCGTTGACGAAATCCATTGGCCACGTCACGGCTGTTTATTGTCCGACAGGCGTACCAAATAAAAGGGGGCTTTCCTGTTCAAGTGCGGCAGACCCACGTGGTCACGGTATCGCCCTGGGTGGTAACTAGCGTTATGCCGTTGAAGGTCGCGAAGCGCGGCGCTGTTCCGCCGTTCATTGTTATGGATGTTATGCGCGCTGCGAACGAGCTTGAAGCGCAAGGTGAGAACATCGTTCATATGGAAGTGGGGCAGCCAGGGTCGGGTGCGCCCAACGGTGTCGTAGAGGCAGCAGCCAATGCGGTGCGTACTGAACGGCTTGGGTATACTGATGCGTTTGGCATTCCCGCCTTAAGGTCAGCAATCTCAAAGCACTATAAAGATACCTATGATTTAAATGTGCCCATAGACCGGATTGCTGTGACGACCGGGTCCAGTGGCGCGTTTGTCCTTAGTTTTCTTGCCGCATTCGATGAAGGCAATAAGGTCGCGTTGGCAGCACCCGGGTATCCTGCGTATCGAAATATCTTGCATGCGCTCGGTATCGAGGTCATTGAAATACCGGTTGGCCCTGAAACGAATTTTCAGCCGACACCTGAATTATTAGATCAGTTAGATGTTACATTGGATGGTCTAATTATCGCCAGTCCATCAAATCCGACGGGGACAATGATAGATGCGGCGGGGCTCGGCAAAATCTATGACTATTGCGGCGCCAATGATATCCGGTTGATTTCGGACGAGATCTATCATGGCATCACATATGATGAAGCGGCTGAGAGTGTGCTGCGATTTGGTGATGACGCCGTCGTGATTAACAGCTTCTCCAAGTACTTTTCGATGACGGGATGGCGGCTCGGATGGATGGTTCTGCCGTCAGACCTTATTCGTGCGGTCGAGTGTCTGGCGCAAAACCTGTTTATCTCTCCGCCCGCGATTTCTCAGCATGCCGGTGTGGCGGTGTTTGATTGTCATGATGAACTGCAAGAAAACTTGAAAAAATATGCTGAGAATCGAGAACTATTGCTGCGAGAATTACCCAAAGCTGGATTTGATAAACTGGCCTCGGCAGATGGTGCATTTTACATTTACGCAGATGTATCTGATATGACCAACGATAGCGCTGCGTTCTGTAAAGCGATGCTCACCGAAACAGGGGTGGCGGCGACACCGGGCGCAGACTTTGATCCTGAGCGCGGGCACTTATTCGTTCGGTTCTCTTTCGCACGTGATCATGTAGACATGATTGAGGCTGCAAACCGTCTCGTTGTCTGGCGAAATAAATAAGGCGGCATCGCCCGAAAGCCACGCCGCCCTATAATCTGATCAATTCAATGATACTTAGTCGCGACGCCACCAGCCGCGTTTCGATTTTTTCTCTTCATCAGCAACCTGTGTGACATCGATGACCGTTGTTTTCGCCGTTGGTGGCGGTGTGGTGTCAACGGGCTCAGGAGGTGTCACCTCAATGGGTGCGCTCGTCGCGTCCACAGTCACTGTTTCAGCCGACGCTGCTTTACTTTTGCCATTGCCGCGCCGCGCGCGTGGCTTTGGTTTTTCTTCAGCAGGTGTCTCAGAATCTGCGTCCGCCTTCTCAGGAGTGTCGGATGCTTGCGCCTCAGTTGCATCGTCGGACGTGTCAGCTTTTTTGCTTCGACGCACGCGTGGACGACGCTTTGGCTTTTCTTTGGCCGCTTCGTCGGTGTCGTCCGCTGCGTTTTGTTCTGCTGGTGCGGTGTCGGACGTGTCAGATGCCTCAGATTTTACAGACGCATTGTCATCGCCTTCGTTATTGTTTTCCGTTGCTTCTCCAGCATTGACGGTTTCGTCATTGTTCTCATTGTCATTGTTTTCGTTCGTGTTGCGGTTTCTGTTACGACCGGCACGGCGTCCGCGGCGACGGCGACGAGAGCGCTTCGGAGCGCCTTCACCATCATTGTCACCATCTGCTTGTTGATTATTCTCGCTATCGTTATCAGCATCCGATGACTCATCCGTATCATCCGCATTCTCGTTTGATTGTGACTCCTGCTGCTGATCTGTCTGGTTTTCACCACCTTTACCCCGGCGGCGACGGCGTCTCGGGCGACGCTTGCGCCCACCTTCATCATTGCTGTCGCTGCTGTCGTTTGACTTGGATTCCTGTGTTTCCGCAGGAGCGCCATCAGATTTGATGCGGTCCATCCGATAGTCAGGAGGGATCAGCGTATCATCATTCTCGAGGAAGACTTTTACATCGTAATCTGTTTCGATTTTCATCAACAGATCGCGTTTCTGATTCAGAATATACAATGCGACTTCGGTTGGAACATGCATCGTAATAACATTGTTCCGCTTGCGCATGGCTTCTTCTTCGATGACGCGCAAAATCTGCAACGCGGTTGTATCCGCTGAACGGCGGATACCTGTGCCGGCGCAATGTGGGCACGGTTCGGAATGAATCTCCTGCAAGCTCGGACGCAGGCGTTGACGTGACATCTCCAAAAGACCAAACGGCGAGATCCGCCCAATCTGGATACGCGCACGGTCAGTCCGCATGGCGTCTTTGAGGGCTCGCTCTACTTTGTTTTGATTGCGATGGTTCTCCATATCGATGAAGTCGATCACAATCAGACCCGCGAGATCGCGCAAACGAAGTTGCCGGGCAACTTCCTCGGCTGCCTCAAGGTTGGTTTTGTAAGCTGTTTCCTCGATATTCCGCTCGCGGGTTGATCGCCCGGAGTTCACATCGACGGCAACCAGTGCCTCAGTTGAATTAATAACGATATATCCGCCAGACTTCAGTGTGACCTCCGGCTGGTGCATGCTGTCAATCTGGCTTTCCACCTGATAGCGCTGCAAAAGAGGGATTTCTTCTTCTTTATAAGGCTGCACGCGTTTGGCATGGCTCGGCATCATGAGTTTCATGAAGTCCTTGGCGATCCTGTAGCCATCTTCGCCATGCACAATGACCTCTTCGATATCCTTGGTATAAATATCGCGGATCGATCGTTTGATGAGATTGCCTTCTTCGTGAATAAGAGAGGGCGCAATCGATTCTAAGGTTTTCTGGCGTATTTGTTCCCACAACCGAATGAGATACTCGTAGTCGCGCTTTATCTCGGCCTTGGTGCGTTTATCGCCCGCCGTGCGAACAATCACGGCCATGCCATCGGGAATACCAAGGTCTGCCAGAATTGTTTTCAAACGTTTGCGGTCCTGTCCGGACGCGATTTTTCTGGAGATGCCACCACCACGCGCGGTGTTGGGCATCAGAACGCAGTAACGTCCTGCCAAAGAGAGATAAGTCGTCAGCGCTGCGCCTTTGTTGCCGCGCTCCTCTTTGACCACCTGGATCAGGAGAATCTGGCGACGTTTAATAACTTCCTGGATTTTGTAGCGACGACGATCAGCGACTGGGCGACGGACACTCTCGACATTCTCGATGGCATCTTCATCACCGCCAACTTCCTCGACAGCAGCGTCATCGCTAGCATCATCAGCCGCTTCTTCTGCTTCTTTCGCAGCAAGTTGCGCGTCTTCTTCCTCAGCGATGAGGGCTTCGCGATCCGCGACAGGAATCTGGTAATAATCAGGATGAATTTCACTGAATGCCAGGAAACCATGACGATTGCCGCCGTACTCCACGAAAGCTGCCTGCAAAGACGGCTCAACACGGGTCACTTTAGCAAGGTAGACGTTTCCTTTTAACTGGCGACGAGATTCTACTTCGACGTCAAAGTCTTCGACTTGATTCCCTGATAGCACAACCACCCTGGTCTCTTCCGGGTGGGAGGCATCGATTAACATGCGTTTGGTAGCCATTGAAATTGTAACTCCGCGGCGCATCTGACCTGGATGATCGACATTGTCGGATCAAGGGTAAAGGTTCAGCGTGCCAATAAGTGTGATAAAAACCGGCGGCGCCTCGGGATTCGGCAGCAGCGAGGGACACAGCACGTAAAGGTGTCTGTGTTTCAGCAATGGCGATCTTTCGGGCGGCTTGCACCGGCATGTGAAAAAACCTCTAAAATTCGCTCGTATCGGGCTGATCCCGACACACGCAAGCTATTGTCGTTAAAGGCGCGACGCACCGCGACAAGAGCCAATATTCTGGATTGTTTGAAACAACCTGCGTTAACATAACCGTAGGATTTAAATTCCACAATGTCATAATGTGAGCGATGCACGTACTGAGAGTGCTTGTGTGAGGCCACTTTGAGGCCCTATAAGGGCTAAATATAGTAAATTTGTGAACCGGTGCACACAAATTATGGTTGCTGCTAGCCTAAGAAATTTATTTTTGGCGATGGTACTTCTCGCGTTTGCGACTCCTCAAGGATTCGCTGCAGACGCGGAAGTTACCGATATTCGCGTCGGCAAGCAGGGATTGTCGACACGGATCGTCGTTGATCTTGATCGCCCGGTATCGGCGAAAGTGTTCACATTGGCTGGCCCGGCCCGGCTCGTCATCGATTTGCCTGAAGTCGGGTGGCGGCTCCCGCAACGACCGCTCCCGGCCAATATTGGTGTTCTGGCGCGCCTGCGCTATGGCCTGTTTCAGCCCGGAAATTCACGAATTGTTGTTGATCTCAATCAGCCGTCTCGCGTGCATGATGCGATTTCATTGCCGGGTGCCGGTAGCCGGCCTGACCGGCTCGTGATTGATCTTGCGCGGGCATCGGGTAAGGCATTTTTGCAAAGCGTCGCCGCACCGCCATTGGTGGTGCGTGGTAGCGAAACCCGTATCGTCAGTGCAGAACCCGCACCGCCAAAGCCTGTTGAACGGAAAGCACCGCCTAAACTACCCGTTGCGGCGCCCAAAAAGCCAACACCACCAACGCCTGCAGTGCCCAAGCTTGCGCAGACTAATCTTCAGAAAAAGCAGGCAGGTCAATCAAAACTGGCGTCTCTGAGAGTGCCGAAGAAACCGCCACTGCCGGGGACCGTTAAAAAACGCATTATCGTCATCGACCCCGGTCATGGTGGCGTCGATCCGGGCGCTATTGGTGTTTCCGGTATCTACGAAAAGCATCTGACGCTGGCGGCTGCACGGGATCTGAAACGGTATCTTGAGGCTACGGGTCGTTTTAAAGTTTATCTGACCCGCGATCGGGACATCTTTATTCGCCTGCGTGGTCGGATCGAAAAAGCCCGCGAGAAAAAGGCGGATCTGTTCATTTCGTTGCACGCGGACACCATCCGCAATCAAAAAGTCCGCGGCCTGTCACTTTATACGTTGTCCGAAAAGGCGTCTGACAAAGAAGCTGGCGCATTGGCGGAACGGGAAAACAAGGCTGATCTTATCGCCGGGATCGATCTGACCCATGAAAGCGCAGATGTCACCAACATCCTGATCGATCTGGCCCAGCGCGAAACCATGAACCAATCAGCGAAGCTGGCGGCGTTGCTGGTCGACGAGCTGAAATCTAGGGTGAAGATCCTTCGCAATCCGCACCGGTTTGCGGGATTTGCTGTGCTCAAAGCCCCTGATATTCCATCGGTTCTTATTGAGCTTGGGTTCATCTCTAACAAAGATGACGAGCGTGCGTTGCGTTCCAAGTCACACAGACGAAAGTTGGCGCAGTCAATTGCCGGTGCTGTGGATCGCTATTTCGCAAAAATCGAGTCTGCAAGCAGGCCTTAACCGATTGCGACAAACTGTAACGCACAAGCTATTGCGTGGTTGCCTTACGGTCGTCACAATCGCGTGTTAAAGGGCTGATTGTCGGGCGTTTTTGTGCGACAAGGAATGGTCTGAACTTAAACAAAGCGGTGCAGCTCAAGAACCATGAAGTTTTTTCTTCGCGTTACCCTCATATCAGTCTTTTTACTTGTGCTGGCGGCAGGCGTTGTCGGTGGCGGTACGTTATGGGTCCTGCATTCGTTCGGGCGAGATTTGCCCGATTACCGGCAACTCGCGACGTATGACCCCCAAGTCATGACACGGGTGCATGCGGGTGACGGAAGGTTGCTGGCGGAGTTCGCCATTGAAAAGCGCGCGTTTGTCCCCATCGAAGCTATGCCGCGCCGAATTATTGACGCCTTCCTATCTGCTGAGGACAAGTCTTTCTATACCCATTCCGGGATCGATTTCACCGGCGTTGCACGCGCAGTTGTGAAGAACCTGCAGAACATTGCCAGTGGTCGCCGTCTGGTGGGTGCCTCGACAATTACCCAGCAGGTCGCAAAGAATTTCCTGCTGACCAACGAAGTGTCATTTGATCGCAAAATCAAGGAAGCCATTCTCGCAGTGCGGATTGAGCGCGCGTTTACCAAAGATCGAATTCTAGAGTTGTACCTTAATGAAATTTATTTGGGATACGGGTCCTACGGTGTTGCTGCGGCAGCTCTGAACTACTTCAATAAATCATTGAACGAACTGAATATCGCCGAAGCGGCTTTTCTGGCGGCACTTCCTAAAGCCCCCAACAATTACAATCCGGTCACCAAGCGCGATGCCGCAAAAGGGCGTCGCAACTGGGTTATCGGACGCCTGTTGGAAGACGGGCGGATTACGCCAGAAGAAGCAAGATCTGCCAGCAGCCAGCCTCTGCTGATTGCGGACCGGCAGGATACCGAGTTTGTTCAAGCTGAATACTTCACCGAAGAAGTTCGCCGAGAGTTGGTCGATAGATTTGGCGAAACAGAACTCTACGAGGGTGGTCTTTCGGTGCGGACGACCCTTGATCCGAAATTGCAGGCCGCAGCCAGACGTACACTGCGACGTGGCTTGGAGGCTTATGACCGTCGTCACGGATATCGTGGCCCGGTCGGGATCATTCCGGCTGGACAGCGGATGGACACGCCGCTGGATTGGCGTACTTATCTCGGCTCGATCGCGCGTCCTAAGGGCATTGGTGAAAAGCAACTGGCTGTTGTGATTGGGGTCGACGACAAGAAGAATTTTGCGAGCATCGGTGTTGAAGACGGCACGCTGGGTATGATCCCGTTGTCGGAACTGAAATGGGCGCGGGTCCCGCTTGAGAAACGCAAGGTCGGCCCTTCGATCAAGAAGCCTTCCGACGTTCTTAAAACGGGTGATGTGATTATTGTTGAGCCCTTGGCGCTCACCGAGGAGCAAATCAAGGCCGCGGCATCAGACACGCCGCAATACAGCCTGCAACAAGTACCGGACGTGGACGGCGGCATTGTAGCAATGGACCCACATACTGGGCGCGTTCTGGCGATGGTCGGTGGGTACGCCTATGAGCGCTCTCAATTCAATCGGGTGACGCAAGCAAACCGGCAGCCAGGCTCCGCGTTCAAGCCGTTCGTTTATCTGGCCGGACTGGATCAAGGGTATACGCCTGCTACAAGAATTCTGGACGCACCCTTTGTGATTGATCAGGGACCAGGGCTGCCAAAATGGCGGCCTGCAAACTATGGTCGTAAGTTCTATGGTGCGTCGACCATGCGCCTTGGCATCGAGAAATCCAGGAACCTGATGACGGTACGGCTGGCGCAAACACTCGGCATGGACCGTATTGCCGAGTATGCAGCACGGTTTGGTATTGTTGATGATTTGCCACAAACGCTGGCAATGTCGCTTGGTGCCGGAGAAACAACGCTGATCCGTCTAACAACAGCCTATGCAATGCTCGTCAACGGTGGCAAACAGGTCACGCCAACACTGATAGACCGTATTCAGGATCGTCTGGGGCGTTCCGTTTATCGGCACGACAAGCGCGCCTGTGAAGAATGTCGCGCCGATGGATGGCGGCAACAACGGATGCCGCGTATTCCAGATACACGGAAACAGATCACTGATCCGGCAAGTGCTTATCAGGTTGTAAGTATGCTGCAGGGTGTGGTTGAACGCGGTACAGGACGTCGTGTTTCTGAGGTTGGGAAACCACTGGCCGGGAAAACCGGTACGACAAACGAAGAGCGCGATACCTGGTTTATGGGCTTTGCGCCCGATCTCGCAGTTGGCGTGTTCGTTGGGTATGATGAGCCTATTCCATTGGGTAAGCGTGAAACGGGGTCATCTGTTGCTGCACCGATCTTCAGGGATTTCATGAAGGCAGCCCTCGAAGGGCAACCCGCGATACCGTTCCGAACACCACCTGATATTCGACTTGTTCGGGTCAATGCACGTACAGGTCTTCCGGCGCGTCCGGGTGACAAAAGTGTGATCCTGGAAGCCTTTAAGGAGGGTTCTGGTCCAGGTGAAGAAGCATCTGTCATCGAAGGGCAGGGATGGAGCGGTGCCACTGCTGACCCAAGTCTTTCGGGGGCGCCGTCTACCGGCACAGGCGGCTTATATTAAGGCTTTCCCCAGGCGTCGAAAGCAACGAACGCGGCGAGGCCCAGCATTGTCGACCCTGTGATCTTTTTCCATAAACAGTATGGTAATCGACAAATTTTCTTTGGGACACCCGAAAATTGCTGAAGTTTGAATGCGGGTCTTGAGACTGCGGCGTGACAGCGTTACATAGGTTCAGCTTTATTCGAAGGGAACGCGAGCATGCGCGCTGAATTACAAACCATGGCCGACGAGATCGAGCAGTCCGCAGGACTGCTAAGGAGGCATCTTTGACTATGATCAGGCTGTTCTCCGTTTCGAGGAGTTAAACGCTCTCGCTGAAAGCCCCGACCTCTGGGACGACCCGGACAAAGCGCAAGCCCTTATGCGTGAGCGCACAAAGCTGGAAGCAGGCATCAAAGAAGTCGATGATCTGTTTGGTGATCTTCGAGACACTTGTGATCTATTGGAACTCGCCGAAGCCGAGGACGACAATGATGTCATGGCCGAAGCCGAAGAGGCGATGGCGGAATTATTGGTTCGTGCGCAAAAGGCGCAGTTGAAAACCCTGTTGTCGGGTGAAGCCGACGCCAACGATTGCTTTGTTATGGTGCAGGCTGGGGCAGGGGGCACCGAGGCGCAAGACTGGGCCGAGATGCTGCTTCGGATGTATACACGCTGGGCGGACAAACGAGGTTACACGGTTGAATGGCTCGAAGAGAGCCCTGGCGAAGAAGCGGGCATCAAGTCTGCAACGCTCAAATTCAGTGGCGAAAATGCCTATGGATGGCTCAAGACCGAGAGCGGCGTTCATCGTCTCGTTCGGATTTCTCCCTATGATTCTTCTGCGCGTCGTCATACCAGTTTTTCATCAGCATGGATTTCACCTGTCGTCGACGACAACATTGATATCGAAATCGACGAGAAGGACTTGCGGGTTGATACCTACCGGGCATCGGGCGCAGGGGGGCAGCACGTCAACAAGACCGAAAGTGCGATCCGGATAACGCACCAGCCTTCCGGGATTGTCGTGCAGTGTCAAAATGATCGTTCACAGCACAAGAACCGGGCACAGGCTATGGCGATGCTTAAAGCGCGGCTCTATGAGATGGAACTTAAAAAGCGCGAGGATGCGGCGCAGGAGACCGAGGCCGGCAAAACAGATATTGGCTGGGGACACCAGATCAGATCATACGTCCTGCAACCTTATCAAATGGTCAAGGATCTGCGAACCGACGCCGAGACGTCCAACACGGGCGCTGTGCTGGACGGGGACATCGATATGTTCCTAGAAGCGGCCCTCGCATCGAAGATCAAAGATAGCGAAGACCTCAACCAATAAGCATTGAATTATTACTGAACCACCAGTTCTTTGAATAGAATTGTGTGAACTTTTATCGGTTTGAGTTTGTTCTCGATAACCTGAACCAACTCGAAACGAAGTCGTTCAGACCCAGCCTTGCCAACAAGGTTCTGCCGTTCCTGATCCCGCAGATGGGTCAAGATGCCATCCATTACCAGATCTTGATTGTCTTCGAGACGAGAGACATCTTCAGGAGAAAGTTGCACATGAATAACGGCGCGCATGAAAGGTGCCCGGCATTCGTTAGTTTTCAGGTCTGTGCGAATTTCTGGCAGTGCGTGAAAAACAGGTTTGCCAAGGGCCAGTTGCGCTGAGGTTTGCGGGCGTTCCCATCCCATCACAGCGTGAATCCAGCCCATGTAGTATGATAGGCCACCACCTGCTGAAAGAATAAAGAATGTCGCGCCGACAATGATTAGGGCGAGCGTGAATTTGGATTTCTTTTTAGCTTTCTTCTTCTTTTTTGGCTTATCGTCAGTTTCTTCGCCCATAACAAGGACCTTCCCATTCAATGAATTTGATCGTTGAGAATGAGGGTAGCGGCTATCCAGCGCGGGGGGAAGGATAGCTTATATGATTTGGGCTTAAGCCAGAAGTTCCTGGATGCGTGTTTTCAGACGTGCCATATCAACAGGCTTTTCTTCGTAGGCTGAAATACCTGCTTCGAACGCCGTTGCACGATCGTCTGCCGTGGCATGAGAGGTCAGGGCGATGATCGGAATATCTTTTGTATCAGCATCCGCCTTGAGAATTTTTATCATTTCCCAGCCGGTCATCTTCGGCATGCTCATATCAGTGACGATGACGTCGGGGGCTCCACTTTTTGCCAGTGCAATCCCTTCCTCGCCATCTTGCGCGGTGATTGTCTCGTGCCCGTCACCTGAAAATACATGCTCCATAAGTTGGCGCAGGATTTCTTCATCATCAATGATTAGAATTTTTGCCATATCAGCTCCTATAATCCTCCGCTTGCTTACTTGAGTATGCGCACGTCCATCATTGCAGATCAATTGGCGATCACGCGGTTTCGTCCGGACTCTTTCGCCTCGTAAAGATTTTGATCGGCTTTTTCAATCAGCGCTGCTGGCTTCATCGACTGATCAAGCTGGATTGCGGCGGCGCCAATACTGACCGTGACATGGTCCGTCACGGCTGAATGTTCATGCGGCACTTTGAGGTCAACGACACTTTGCCGCAGCGTGTTGGCGATGATCTCTGCGCCAGCGAGGTCTGTATCAGGCAGTACGCAGACAAACTCTTCGCCGCCGTATCTGGCGACAAGGTCGCCTGGTCGATGAACCGACGATGCCAATGCCTGCCCAACCTTGACCAGACAGTCATCACCTGCCTGATGCCCATAGTTGTCATTGAACGGCTTGAAGAAATCAATGTCCAACAACAGAACTGCAAGCGAAGCCTGGCGACGAACACCACGCTGCCATTCAGATTGATAATGCTCGTCAAAGCGACGACGGTTCGGAATGCCCGTCAAACCATCAATGAAGGCGATTTTCTCCAGGTAATCACGATACCGCTTGAGTTCGAGATGATTACGTACGCGGGCAGTAACAATCGGTGCGCTGATAGGCTTGGTTACGTAATCAACCGCACCAATTTCAAAGCCTTTGGCTTCATCATTTTCATCACTAAGCGCTGTTGCGAAAATGATCGGAATGTCTTTTGTTTCCGGCGTTGCCTTGAGTTGTCTGCAGACTTCGTATCCATCCATCTCAGGCATCATAACATCGAGTAAGACGATATCAGGCTGCTGTTCGATGCAAAGATCAATCGCAGCCTGTCCGCTGGTTGCAAAAATAACGTCACCAAGTTCTTCAATCGTCTCGCTGAGGACTTCGATGTTCAAGGGCTCGTCATCGACGATAAGTATCTTTGTATTTGCGGCGAGATCGTTCACGGGTTGTCCCTTATTCAATGTTAAGTGTGTCTTTGATTTCCGCAAGCAGTTTGCCAGCACGATCAAAGTCCAGCTTGTCAGCAGCACGTCTTAAATCTGCAAAGGCACCACTTGCATTACCTTTTAGGGCAACTTCGAGGTCATCCAGCTTGCGGCGCGCTGACATCTTATTTGCTGCAAAGCCGCTTTCCAACAATGGAAAGAGTAACTTCAATTCTTCAGTATCAGGTGCGGTATCAGACGTGTTTTTGTCTGGTTCATCGTCAACTATATCCGCCTCCAGTAGTGCTTCTAGCGTGCCTTTTGCCTTTGCATGCGCATCGATAACCGATGATGTGTCCAGCGGGTCATCGCCTTGCTTGATTGCCCCTTCAAGTTTCTTCGCTGCGGTCTGGAGTTCATCCGCGCCAATTGTCCCCGCAAGACCGGAAATTGTGTGCGCCAATCGGCCGGCGCCTTCGAGATCTTTGTCTTTTATCAATGCTGAGAGCTGGGTGTCAAAATCAGCATATTTGTCATTAAAGTCGTTGAGCAATTTCAAGAAGAAAGTTTCGTCGAGGCCAAGACGTTTTTTTGCTTCGGCAAAATTAAATCCATCGGCAGTCTCTGGTAAACGATCACCTGTTGCCAGTTTTTTTGGACCGGCGGATGTCTTTTCGTTCGAAGAGTCGCCGTCAGTGATGTCATCTTCGTCGGGCTGTTTTGGAGACCACTTTGCCAATGTCTTGAAGAGATGTGTCGCGTCGATGGGCTTGGAGATATGATCAACCATACCGGCATCCATGCATGCATCTCGTTCTTCTGCCATCGCATGTGCAGTCATGGCAATAATCGGTGGATGGTCATTGCTTTGCGCGAGTATATTCCGCGTTGCCTCAAAGCCATCCATAACAGGCATCTGTAAATCCATCAGGATGATATCAATTCCATCCGGGTTGTCGCGCATGCGCTCGACCGCAAGTTTGCCGTTTTCGACCACATCTGCACGCACCCCAACCTCATCAAGAATGCCCACAGCGACTTGCTGATTGATCGCATTGTCCTCAACCAATAGAACACGCAAACCTTCTATGCGCTTGAGGACCTTAGCTTCGCCAAAGTCATTCATACCACGTGCCGTTGCCGATAACTTGTCGTCAGCAAAGTAGTCTGTGACAACGTCTATCAGTAGCGACGTGTTCAGCGGCTTTACCAGGAACCCTGCCAAGCCCAATTCGTCAGCTTTTCGCATCGCTTCGTTACGACCATGAGCGGTTACCATAAAGATACCAGGAACTACTTTTTTCCTTTTGTCCGCCGTGGCATTAATTCGTTTGCTGAATTCCATGCCATCGATTGACGGCATACGCCAATCGACAAGTACAATGTCGTATGCTGCCTTTGTATCCAATTTTGTTTCGAACGCTGTGAAGGCTTCGACGGGGTCTGTGAAGCAATCAACATTCGAGAAGTTCAGACTTTGGAGCGTGTCCCTGAGAATATCGATGGCTGTGGGATTGTCATCGACAACGAGGACATTAAGTTTCGATGGGTCAATGCTTTGCGGTAACCCTTTAGCTGAGTCCGAGGATTGGATATCGATCGGCACTTCAACGGTAAAGACGCTACCTTCGCCATAAACGCTTTCTACGTCGATAGTGCCGCCCATCATCTCGGCGAGGTTTTTAGAGATCGCAAGACCAAGTCCTGTCCCGCCAAACTGGCGTGTTGTTGAACTATCGGCTTGTGAAAAGGATTGGAATAGCTTGTCCTTTTGTTCCGGTGTCATGCCGATTCCTGTATCTTTTACCGAAAACACGAAATTGGCATTGTTGTCAGTGCGATCCTTGATATTAATTCGAACCACGACTTCACCAGTCGATGTAAATTTCACAGCATTAGACGCCAGATTGGTGAGGATCTGGCCAAGTCGCAACGGATCACCGATCAACGAGCGCGGTACATCAGGGTGTGTCGAGAATAGAACCTCAATATCTTTCTCTTCAGCAGATTCGCCGACAAACGTTGCGACGGACTGCAAGACATCATCAAGGCGATAAGGCACGTGTTCGAGTTCAATACGGCCAGCTTCCATCTTTGAGAAATCGAGAATGTCATTGATGATGACCAGCAGCGAGCGGGCAGAGTCGTATACTTTTTGCAAATGGTCTTTGGCGCGCGGTGGTAATTCTGAGCGCAGCGCCAATCGACTAAGGCCAATAATCGCATTCATAGGCGTACGAATCTCGTGGCTCATGTTCGCGAGGAACGCTGATTTCGCTTCGTTGGCCTCCTCGGCTGTTTCCTGGGCTTCTTTGAGTGCCGTGATATCGACGCGGAAACCCACCGTGCCACCTTCAGGTGTTCGTCGCTCGGCGATCTTAAGCCATCGGCCATTCGCCAATCTTTGCTCGACGACATTTTCACCATGTTGATGAGATTTGAGGCGATCCTGTATCCACGCCTCTTCATCGACACCTTCTGGTATAAGATATTCACCGCGCTTTACACCTTCGCGAATGATTTCCTCAAAAGTTGTGCCGGGCGTGAACAGATCAGCGGACTTCGGATAGTATTCGCCATACTTGTCATTGCAGAGAATAAGTTTGTCCGACGAGTCAAAATACACGAACGCCTCGTCCATCACCGATATGGCGTCAACCAATCGGGCGCGCGCATCCCGCGCTTCATTTTCAGCGCGGATTTGCTCGGTGATATCCGTATACGTTGTGACAAAGCCGCCGCTTTTCGTTTGTGTGCTGCTGACTTCAATGGCCGTACCGTCTGGGCGAACGCGTACAAACCGATCGATTTTAATCTGTCGAGCATGCTCCATCCGCTCAGATATCTGCTTGGCTGGATCACCCGGTCCGTATTCACCGCGTTCGGCGTTTATCTGATACAATCTCTCCAGAGGGACGCCGGGGTATAGATCTTCTTCTTTGACATCCAAAAGTTCATAAAACCTGTCGTTCAGGAAGACGAGATTGAAGTCTTTATCAACAACCGAAATGCCTTGATTGATGTTCGCAAGCGTCAGTTCCAGTTTGGCAGATTTGTCGGCGATCTCACCTCTCATATCATTTATTCGATATATGAATCTGATCAGCATAAACGCTGCGAACATGATGACCGGCAAGCCCATAAGGCCGCCAAGTAAAATCTGCAGTGTACGTTCTATGGCGTGGTTTGTGTCTTCGAGGGAGTCACGACCTTCCTGGAGTGCCATATTTGAAAGGCTGGTGAGGGCCGCCGCAGATAACGTGTCATCCACCTGAACCAATTCATCGACTTCAGCAATAGTGAGGCCACTTTCAATCGCAATTTGGGCATCCCCAAGCCGAGCCTGATACTCGTCTATGATGTCTCGAATGACCATGGTGGCTTGGAGTTCGGCTTCTGTCGTATCCAGCTTATCGAGTTGATCAAGATTCTGCCGAGCCAGGGCCATATTTCCTTCGGCACGTTTCAGGTATTTCGGATCTTGGCGGAGAATATAATTCTTAAAATTATGGATAAATCCGTTGTAGCCCATGTGACGATGCAGATCGCCCAGGGCTGTTGCTTTGCGCGCACTTATTTCCTGTTGCTTTTGCCAGGCAGTATTAATTTCGCTGACGCGTTCGTAGCTGACATAAAGGAATGTCGCAAAGGCAATGGCCAGGAGCGCTGCGATGCCCACGACAATGCGGGCGTCACCAGAAAGATGCTTTGTCTCAGTATTCACGCTAAATTCGACTCCACAGGCCTGTGATCAGTAATTTGTAAATTAGTGGCCGACAGTGTGCTGTTTTCTCAGCGGAAATGCGACATTTATCTTTGCAATAAGGTGCAGAACCCTACCCTTCAGGCAGGTTGATTTTTGGCGGTGCTGACAACCCAATACTGCGAAGTTTGACAAAAATAGCAGATCGTAAAGGTCTATAGAGCCTGAGCGGCTTCCAGCACCTCGGCGACATGTCCTTTGACTTTCACCTTGGGCCATACCTGAGCGACTTTGCCTGTTGTATCAAATAGGAAAGTTGCGCGTTGAATACCCATGTACTTGCGGCCATACATGTTCTTTTCAACCCACACGCCAAAATCTTCACATAACGTGCCATTTTCGTCTGAGATTAATTGGAATGGCAGGTCGTGTTTAGCGATAAACTTGTCATGCCGTGCGATGCTGTCCTTCGATACACCGACAACAAGGGTATCTGCTTTCTTAAAGGCAGCAATGTTGTCACGAAAGTCTTCAGCTTGGGTCGTACATCCAGGCGTCATGTCTTTCGGATAGAAATACAACACGAATTTCCGGCCCTTTAGATCCTTGTTTGAAAGAGTGTTGCCGCCATCTGTCGGAAGGTCGAATTTTGGAAGTTTGTCCCCAGTGTCCAGCATTTTTGTCATCTCCTGTTTCTAATCTTTTTCTTCAAGTGGTGCATAAGGGTCGCCAATGACTTTTTCGAAAATGATCCGGACTCGTTTCTCTGTCTCCGCCAGATGTTCTATCAACGCATCAAAGTCCTTTTGCGCCGTGAGCTTTGTCAGATCCCGCTTGAGTTGCAGCGAAAATCCGTCAACCGTCGTGTCTGATATTTCACCTTCAATTGTAAGTGCCAGGAAGGTTTGAAGTTCGCGGTATAATTTCTTTGCATTACAAATGGTATCTGCATCTTCATCGGTCAATGCACCCAGTGTTCGGGCTGTCTGAAAAACGTTGATAGCGTTCGCAGAGATGATTTCAGGATGGTTGGAGGCATTCGTCAGCACAAGGTATTGTGCCAAGAAATCTACATCGACCTGCCCGCCAGGGACTTGCTTAATGGACCAAATACAATCGGTTCCATATTGCTTTTCGATCCGACCTCGCATGTGCGCGACAGCCTTTGCCGTTTCGATATTGTCCCGTGTGCCACAAAGTGTTTTCTGAATACTTGAAGTAACGCGTTCCGACAGCTCATTGACGTCAAACACAGGACGGGCCCTAACCAACGCCATATGTTCCCAGGTCCAAGCCGTTTCGTCGTAGTATCGCTGAAACCCGTCCAGTGAGGTTGAAAGCGGCCCCTTGTTACCGCTTGGGCGCAATCTCATATCAATCTCGTACAAAGTCCCTTCGGCCGTCATTGACATCACAGCGTTGATGAGACGTTGCCCCAGTCGTCCATAGTACTGAGACGCGGGAAGCGGGCGTTCGCCGTCGGATTGAACGTTTTGCTCGTCGGCATCATAAATGAAAATCAAATCAAGGTCGCTGCTGGGCGTGAGTTCACGTGAGCCCAGCTTGCCGAGCGCAAGAGTGCAAAATGCACCGCCAGGGATGGTGCCGTGGCGCTTTTCGAATTCCGCAATCACAATCGGGAACAGGGTTTGAATGACCGCGTCGGCGACATTGCTGAAATGATACGCCGCGTCGCTGCCTGAGATGACGCCACGCAAAAGCTGAACGCCAATCTGAAATCGTCGATCATTGTTCCAGCGCCGTGTCGCATCCAGAGCATCTTCAAAGAACTGCACATCCGTCATTGCGCTTGCGCAATCATCTTTTAGCGCGTCGATATCCGGAAGCGGTTCGTAAAAATCTGAGTTGAGCACACTATCCAGCAAGTATGGCCGACGAGACAAATGTGCCGCGAGGCGCGGTGCTTCGCCCATGATCTCTGCCAAAAGGTTGAGAAGATTGGGATAAGCTTGAAACATTGAAAATAACTGAATGCCTGCAGGCAGACCTGAGACAAAGCTCTCGAACCTCAGGAATGTTGCGTCCGGGTTAGGCTGGCGGCCAATTGCTGTCAGCAGGGTCGGTGTCAGCTCGGTCAGAAGCTCTCGGGCACGATTGGAGCGAGTGGCCCGCACATGGCCGTGATGCCATCCCCGAATAGATGCGTCCACAATTCTGGGATCACTGAACCCCAGCCCAGACAGCGTCGCAATTGTTTCAGGGTCGCTATCAACGCCCGTGAAAGAGAGATTACCCGCAGTTTCCGAACTGCTTGCAAGAGATGGTGCATCGTCAAACAGTTCACCATAGTGCCGACTGACAGTCTTCAGGGCATTCAAGAGTTCAGATCTGAATGCGTCTGGATCTGCCGTGCCAAAAAATTTGCCAAGTGCATCGATTTCTTCGTCCGTTGCAGGCAGAGTCTGGGTTTGTTCATCCCGTTGCATTTGCAACCGATGCTCGAGCTTGCGCAGAAACTCATAGGCGGTATCAAGTTCCTTTGCGGCGAGATTGTCTACTTGTTCAAGTTTAACCAGGTTCTGGATAGCGTTCAGGGTTCTAGGGGCGCGGACCTCAGGTTCACGGCCACCCCAGATCAACTGCTGGGTTTGTGCAAAAAATTCGATTTCACGGATGCCGCCACGACCTGTTTTGATGTTGTGTCCATTTATTGCAACTTCGCCGCCACCTTTGTGTGCATGTATCTGTCGCTTGATGGAGTGGATATCTTGTATCGCAGCGAAATCCAGATTTTTTCGCCATACGAACGGCCTCAGATGATCGAGGAAACTGGTGCCCGCCTCAATGTCTCCGGCAATAGGCCGGGCTTTGATCATCGCGGCCCGTTCCCAGTTTTGACCAAGACTTTCATAATAAGTTTCGGCGGCAAGAACCGAGATCGCCAAGGGTGTCGATGCGGGATCAGGGCGTAACCTTAAGTCGACGCGGAACACATACCCGTCCGCTGTTCGTTCATCCAGAATGCGCGCCAGTGTCCGTGTCATACGGATGGCATGTTGTTGCAACCCGTCCCGGCTTTCCGTATCGATCCGGTCTGCATCGAACAAGCAGATAAGATCAATATCGCTCGAATAGTTCAATTCCCGGGCGCCAAGCTTCCCCATGCCAATAACGATGTAACCTGAGCCTTTGTTTGGATTGTCATCATCCTTAAGTGTGAAGGCGCCACGATCCGCAGCGCGCCGGATGACGTAACTGGCCGCGGCATCTGCAGCAGCGTCGGCAAAATCAGAGAGCGTTTCCGTGACATCATACAGTGACCAGTCTCCTGAAATGTCACCTATTGCTGTCGTCAGGGCGATGCGGCGCTTGGCGATCCGAAGTGCGCGCATAAGCCCGGCTTCATCCCATGACTGACGGACCGCGTCCCGGGTCTCGTGAATGACAGCTTTGGCAAGTGCGCGTGGCCCCTCATGTACCATCCTTCCGATCCAGGATGGTTCACGTAAAATGCATTGGGTCAGAAAGGGGCTGTTTCCAAATATGGCATCCAGCAGCGCCCGCCCGTCATTTTGCTCTTTGAAAGCTAACGCTGCCTTTGTCGCGGTGGGCTCTGTTTCTGCATTCGTCTCACACGCTGCATCGAAATCTTCATGGCCTCTCGCTGCCGCTTCTGTGTCAGCGGGTAATGGTAATTTCTCACGGATAATGGGAAAGACGTCGGACATACGGAATTATGCCATATTGATGCGCATCGCAAAGGCGTAAATCACGATATTTTGTGAACAATTCAATGAACGATAGTTTACTCGTCATTAAGTGCTCAATATGCATACTACAGGCTTATGCAAATCGTGCCTGATCATGGTTTGTGGCAATGCGTTGGAAATGTGAGAGCACTTTTGGTCAGACGGACTTTATTTGGATGTGTACAATTGCTTGGCGGCCTTGGGGCCGGTCTCGCAATTATTGTTATGCTGATCGCGTGGCAACTCCAGAAAGGCCCGGTTTCCCTGTCTTTTTTGACTCCTTACGTTGAGCAGGCGCTGAATAGCGGCCATCGGAATTTCAAACTCGCAATTGATGATACAACGCTCACCTGGGCTGGTTGGGACCGCACGGTTGAGTTGCGCGTGAAGAACGTTCGCGCGATTGGTGAGAATGGCGCAGCACAAGCACGAATCCCGGAACTTTCCATGTCCTTAAGTGGCCGCGCATTATTGCGTGGTGATCTTGCACCAAAGTTTATCGAGTTGTTGGGGCCTGAAATTCGTGTTCGGCGCCGCGCTGATGGAGAGTTCGGTGTCGAAGTGTTGTCTGAAAAGGGTGCTAAGGGCAGCGAGTTCGCAACAGGTTTATTGGGCTGGCTGGTAAAGAAGCCTGAACCGGGCTCGCCGATGAGTTTCCTCGAGACTGTACGTGTCAGCGGTGCGACCATGACTTACGAGGATCAGGTTGCGAACAAAGTATGGGAAGCGCCTGTCGGTTACTTGCGTTTGGATCGCGCTGCGCACGGTTTGCTTGGCGAGGGGTCCGTCCTCATCGAGGTCGATAATCAAATCGCGGATATTTCATTGCATGGGTCCTATCACGCATTGGACAAGAAACTGGACGTGTCCGCCTCTTTTGCGGATATCACGCCTGCGTCGTTCGCGTCGATAACTGACAAGGCGGAAATGCTTCGTCTGCTCGATATACCTTTGAGCGGTTCGCTTTTTGTTGGCATGTCGATTTCAGACGGCGTTGAGAGTGTCGGGTTTAAAGTGACCGGTGGGCAAGGCACGGTGGATATCCCCGAGCCTATCAACCAGACCATGATGGTCGAGACGTTAGCGCTCAACGGAATATTTATTGGCGCAAGTGAACGCCTGACATTGGATGAAGTTGATATCGTTCTGGCACCGGGTTCAACGTTAAACACGCCGGCTCCAATCAGTCATACCTTCCCGCTGCAACGCATCACGGGCTCAGCGAAATTAGATATGAAGGCAGGCACCGTCGATATTGATCAACTTGCCTTGGACCTTGATGGACCAACTTTTGGTGTTTCAGCGAATGCTAAGGGCATCAATCGCGGCGGCGATATTACGATAAATGCGGAAACTTCCTTAAAGAATGTGCCCGTGGATGAACTGACAACCTATTGGCCCGCGAGTATGGGGGTTGATGCCTATGATTGGGTAACGACGCATCTTGCCAAAGGCGACATGACAGACGCCACAGCGACACTTGCTGTGCGCATTCTCAAAGACGGGACACACAGTGTCGAGAAACTGGATGGCACAATGTCGGCCGAAGGTGTTCAGGTCACCTATCTTGAAGGGATGCCGCCGGTTGATGATGTCAAAGGCTTGATGACGTTCGATGCGGATAATTTTAATATTGCGGTGGAGCGAGGAAAAAGCGGCAAGATTGATCTTGTCGGTGCTGCGATCAGCATCACAGGCCTGAGGCATGTCGATCAATTTATTGATATCGATCTGCACGCGGAATCACCGATTTCAGATGCGTTGGCGCTTATTGACCGAGAACCGTTCGGTTTTGCGCGCGCCATGAAGATTGATCCGAAACGGACATCGGGCACCAGCAAAGTCGATCTGGCCCTGAACTTTATGTTGGCCAAAGACCTCGCCGTTGGCGATGTAGATGCCAAGGCCAAGGCGTCGCTCAGCAACATCTCCATGGAAGAAGTTGTTCTGGGCCGCGGTATTCGCAATGGAGAGCTGAAGCTCGAAGTAAATACGAACACAATGGCGGTTGATGGCAATGTGATGATGGGCGATGTGCCCGTCGCGCTAATCTGGAATGAAAACTTCTCGGACCGTGCGCCGTTTCGTTCGATCTATCTGTTGGCTGCACGCATTGATGATCTAAGTCAGGTCCGCGATCTCGGCGTCGATCCCGGTCCGGTTGGCGATTTTGCGTCGGGTGGTGTGGATGCCACTGTCAGATATACCGTGTTTGATGATCGAAAAAGTCGTGTCGACGTGAACGCCAATCTGGAACGTGCGGAATTGCGGGTGCCATTGATGGAATGGCGCAAAGCGGCAGGTGACGCGGGGCGCGTCGATGCAACGATCTTGCTTGAAAACGGATTGGTCAAAGGTGTGCCAGAGTTCAATCTCGTTGCGGATGATTTATCCGTGCAGGGTGATGTCGCCTACAGCCCGGGTGGTCTTGGGATTGATCGCGTGAATTTGAAGCAGGTCCTGCTTGGTCGCACGGACGTTAAGGGTGCAGTGATTTCGCGCCCTGATGGCGGTTGGGAAATCGGCTTACAGGGCAAGGAACTCGATTTCAGCCCATTGTGGCAGCGCTTAATCCAAGACAGGCCAGGTCAGGACGATGTGACGCTACCCGATCTTACGATTGCCGTGGAACTGGACAAAATGTGGGTGGACAAGCAGAACTTTATGTCCACGGTGTCCGGTACATTTGTTCATAATCGCAGTATTTGGCGGACGGCCTTGCTCGACAGTAAAATCAACGGTGGACCAAGGCTCAGCATCAATATGGCCCCCGATGCGCAGGGCAATCGTATCCTTGCTGTGAAAGCTGACAATGCAGGCGATGCGCTACGGTTTTTCGATCTGTTTGACAATATGCATGGCGGGGTACTTGAGATTAGCGGCAGGTATGATGATGCCGCAGCGGATCGCCCGCTTCGGGGTACTGTCCGTGTCACAAACTATCGGGTGCGCAACGCACCGTTGATGACGCGTATTCTCTCGATTATGGCGCTGACGGGTATCGTCGATGCTATGACTGGCGAAGGGCTCAACTTCGCTGAACTGAATTTGCCGTTCACGTATACCGATGGCGAAGTTCAGATGAAGGATGTGAAGGCGGCAGGTGCATCTATCGGATTTACCGCCTCTGGAACCATCTACACGCACGCGGATGTCTTGAATATCCAAGGCACGGTGGTGCCGGCTTATGCATTGAACTCGTTTCTCGGCCAAATACCGTTGCTCGGCAATATTCTGACGGGCAGTGAAGAAGGTGGCGGCATCTTCGCCGCGAATTTTGCCGTCACAGGTCCTATTGAAGACCCCAAAACGACCGTCAATCCGTTGTCTGCACTGACCCCAGGTATTCTACGTAATCTGTTTGGTGCGTTGAAGACAAACGGCACGGCACCGCTTGTCGATGACGCAATAGGCCAACAGCCGTTACTGCCAGCGCAACCTTAAACAGGCTTTATCAAGGCGTGGCGTTTTTTCCCGGCTGAAAGCTTGATAACGCCGTCCTCATTGATCTCTGCAGACGAGATAGTCGCCTTTTCATCTTTGACCGGTTGATCATTGATCTTGGCGCCGCCACCTTTTATCAGACGTCGTGCCTCGCCATTTGATGAACTCAATCCAGCCATTGTGAACACAGCCAGCACTCCTATGCCCGCATCCAGATCACTGCGCGCTAAATCAACGCTCGGCAGGTCTTCGCCCATGCCGCCCTGCTCAAACGTTGTTTCCGCAGTGGAACGTGCAAGCTCGGCGGCGGCGTCACCACGGCAGAGGCGGGTAGCTTCGTCAGCAAGAATTTTCTTGGCGTCGTTGATCTCCGCACCTTCAAGGCTTTCTAGCCGTGCGATCTCATCCATGGGTAACTCAGTGAACAGGCGTAAGAACCGCCCAACATCAGCGTCTTCACAGTTACGCCAATATTGCCAGTAGTCATAGGCGCTGAGCGCATCTTCATTCAGCCATACGGCACCATCAGCGGTTTTGCCCATCTTGGCGCCAGATGCGGTGGTCAGAAGAGGTGTCGTCAGACCGTAAAGTTGTTTCTCGGCAACCCGCCGTCCAAGTTCAACGCCGTTGATGATGTTGCCCCACTGATCGGACCCGCCCATTTGCAAGCTCACGCTGTGGCGGTTCGCCAACTCCAGGAAATCGTATGCCTGAAGGATCATGTAGTTGAATTCAAGGAAGGTCAGCGGCTGCTCGCGATCTAGTCGGAGCTTAACACTGTCAAAGCTGAGCATCCGATTGATCGTGAAGTGCCGACCATAGTCGCGGAGGAACGATACGTAATTTAGATCTTTGAGCCAGTCATCATTGTTGACCATGACGGCATCTGTCGGACCATCGCCAAATGTGAGAAATTTTTCAAAGACGGATTTAATCCCCGTCATATTGGCTGCAATCGCGGCGTCATCCAAAAGCTTGCGTTGATCGTCTTTGCCGGATGGGTCGCCGACTTTGGTTGTGCCGCCCCCCATCAGGACAATTGGTTTATGCCCGGTTTGCTGAAACAGTCGCAGCAGCATAATTGGGACCAATGAGCCGACATGCAGGCTCGGCGCGGTGCAGTCAAAGCCAATATACGCGGTCACGGGACCACTAGCGGCCTTGGCATCGAGCGCTTCGATGTCTGTGCATTGATGTAGGTACTGTCTTTCGACGAGTTTGCTGATAAAATCTGATTTGTACTGGCTCATGAACGGGTCTAGCTGTTTTGATTACGGGCGCGGATGATTAGCACATGCAGGCACTAGCAGACAACGACGTAGACAACGATACACCATCCGAGGCGCGCGCGACACTCACGGCAATTGGCTTGATGAGCGGCACGTCAATGGACGGCATTGATATCGCGCTAATCGAAAGCGATGGCAAGACGGTCTCAAAACGGGGCGCTTATGCGACATATCCGTATGCGGAAAGCTTGCGTCAACGGCTCTCGGGCATCATTGGCAGGAAGCCGGATGGTAGCGATGAGATCGCGCTGATTGCTCGTGATGTTACCGATGCGCATGCCGAGGCGGTTGAAGATTTTTTAAGCCGCACGGGTATCGACCGGGCATCCGTTGATCTGGTTGGATTCCATGGTCAGACGGTTTTTCATGACCCGGAAAATGGGCTTACCTGCCAGCTCGGCGACGGCGCGCGCTTAAGCCAAGCCCTCGGCATAAGTGTTGTCTCGGATTTTCGTTCAGCCGATGTTGCGGCGGGCGGGCAGGGCGCGCCGCTTGCTCCTTTGTATCATGCAGCTTTGGCCGCGCCCATCGAACCGCCTCTTGGGATTTTGAACCTGGGTGGTGTCGGCAATCTGACCTGGATTAGTGCGGATGGCGGGATCATTGCCTTCGACACAGGCCCCGCGAACGCATTGGTAGATGACTGGATGGCACGTCATACGGGTGCCGCGATGGACGAAGACGGCAAGGTCGCGCGTCAGGGTGTGATCAACGAGCCTGCTTTGGCGACATTGCTCGACAATCCCTATTTCAGCGCGGCATATCCGAAGTCGCTGGATCGTGACCATTTCGATGCGTCTCGTGTTGACGGCCTTTCCTTGGAAGATGGTGCGGCGACGTTGATTGCATTTTCTGCCGAGGCCGTTGGCCGGGCGCAGTCATTGTTGCCGTCACCGCCAACGAGGTGGTTGGTGACCGGTGGCGGGCGGCACAATCCTGTGATGATGGCGGCGCTCAGGCGTGTGCTTGATCGTCCAGTCGAACCTGTCGAGGCTGTGGGATGGTCTGGAGATGCAATGGAAGCGCAGGCGTTTGCTTATCTGGCTGTGCGTTCCTTGTATGGTCTGCCGCTCAGTTTGCCATCGACAACAGGCGTTTCTGCGCCGATGCCAGGTGGTGTCGTACACCTGATTAATCGTTAGTTTGTTTGCAAATATTTCTGATTATATCGTCATCCCCGCATTAGCGGGAATGACGAAATTCACAATAAACCCTACAGGTTTTCGTTCAAATACCGATCTACATGCTTGTCCATTGATTCGACATGGCCACGGAAGAAGTGGTCGCACCCCTTCACAACATTATAGTCGATGGTGATGTTCTTTTGCTTGCCGAGCTTGTCAGCAAGTTTTGCAACACTGTCTTCGGGGATAATATCATCACTATCACCATGAACCATCAGGCCGCTTGCCGGGCAAGGTGCCAGAAACGAGAAATCGTGCAGGCTGGCTGGTGTCGCGATTGAGATGAAGCCGTTGATCTCAGGGCGGCGCATCATCAACTGCATAGAAATCCATGCGCCAAACGAGAACCCGGCAATCCAGCAACCGGTTGCATTCGGGTTATGGCCCTGCATCCAGTCGAGTGCCGCCGCCGCATCGCTTAGCTCACCGATACCGCTGTCGAATTCTCCCTGCGAACGCCCAACACCACGGAAATTGAACCGAAGCGTCGAGAAGCCACGGCGGGTAAAATGATGATAAAGTGAATAAACAACTTTATTGTTCATTGTGCCGCCATGTTGCGGGTGAGGATGCAAAATCAGCGCTACAGGTGCGTCATCTGTCTTCGCGTGCTGGTAGCGCCCCTCTAGGCGGCCTTCCGGTCCGTTGAATATCACGTCAGGCATAGGGTAGGACCTCTCTTTAAAACATCGTTCAAAATTGTTGACTAAATAAATCAGTTAATTCACAAAATTATCCAAAAAACATGGATTTTTAAGCCTGAAATACTTGACCACGTTACTCGGGTTTCTTATATAACCTTATAAGAAATGTGCGTACACGAAGGTGTAATTTCAACCCATGTGGGCACATCGTCCTAACGAGCGATGTGAAGATAAAGAACATGCCATGGTTTTCAAGCGATTAAAGGCCGATTTAGACGCCTTTCTTGAACGAGACCCCGCAGCGCGGTCTCGTTTTGAAGTGGTTATCCTGTATCAGGGCTTCCATGCCGTTGTGTTTTATCGGCTGGCGAACTGGTTCTGGCTTGCTGGAATGCAATTCATTGGCCGCCTTATTTCTCAGTTTGGCCGACTGTTTACAGGTATTGAAATTCATCCGGGCGCGACAATTGGCTGTTGCTTTGTGATTGACCATGGTGCGGGCGTGGTGATCGGAGAAACCGCTGATATTGGTGACAATGTGACACTTTATCACGATGTGACACTGGGTGGTGTTGCACCTAGCGTCGACAGTGCTGCGCAAGTTGGCACGAAGCGCCACCCAACACTGGGTGATGGTGTGATTGTGGGTTCTGGTGCGCAGATTCTGGGCCCGATCACAGTTGGTGATAACGCGCGTGTCGGTGCCAATGCCGTGGTGACATCTGATGTGCCTGCAAATGTTACCGCTGTTGGCATTCCGGCAAAGATCATTATGCCGAAGGACAAGTCCAAAGCCGGTGAATTTCGCGCCTATGCGACAACACCCGAAGGTGTCCCGGACCCGGTCCAGCAAGTTCTGGATCAGTTGCGCAATGAAATTGGTGATCTTAAGGGGCGTATCGGCGAACTTGAGACTGAGCGTGATGCCCTCAAAACCGAAGCCGAAAATAATAACGACGACGCTGATCGGGATGATAACAAAAAGTCATCTGTGGCCTGAACGGCCTGGTCAGCAAAGCAAGGGAGCGACAACATGAAATTGAGTACCAAAGGACGCTATGCCGTTATGGCAATGGTTGATCTGGCGACCCATTCCAAGGGGACGCCGACAACGCTTGCTGATGTTGCGGATCGTCAGGAAATTTCCCTGTCGTATCTCGAGCAGCTATTTGGTCATTTGCGTCGGGGACAACTTGTCAAAAGCGTGCGTGGTCCGGGTGGCGGGTATCTGCTCGCGCGACCGCCCTCAGAGATACGGGTTGCAGATGTAATTTTGGCTGTAGATGAGCCAATCAAGGCAACACGATGTACACCAGGAAGCCCTGCTGGTTGTCATGGCGGCAAGCAGCGATGTCTGACGCATGATCTCTGGGAAGAGCTTGGAAACCAGATTTATCTGTTTCTGAATTCAGTTTCGCTTGAAGACGTTGCGACCCGCCGGGTCCTTGGATCTAGCGGCATGCTCTATGTGCAGGGCCGCGATCAGCAAATTGCAGCTGGCGAATAATCGTCTTAATTCTGAACGGGGATACTGAACACACATGACCGACGCCTGCTACCTTGACCATAACGCGACGACGCCTTTGCGGGATGCCGCAAAGCAAGCGATGGCGCGTGCGATGGAGGTGACGGGAAATGCATCGTCGGTGCACGGTTTTGGCCGTGATCAGCGAAAAGTGATTGAAGATGCGCGCCAACAGGTGGCGGATCTCGCGTCTGTCAGTCCGGCGAATGTGATTTTCACATCTGGAGGGTCAGAGGCGAACAATACGGTTCTTAAAGGCATCGCTGCATCTGCTCGTGTCACGTCGACAATTGAGCATGCCTCGGTTCTTGATGCCGTTAGCAATGCGGTTCGTGTTGGCGTTGATCGCAATGGCCTGGTTGATCTTGATGTGCTTCATCAGACTCTCGAAGGGCTTGATGCGCCGGCACTGGTATCTGTGATGGCTGCCAATAATGAAACGGGCGTTATTCAGCCTGTGGCCGAAATTGCCGAAATCGTTCGACGTCATGATGGACGCCTGCATGTTGACGCTATCCAATGGGCCGGGAAATTGCCTTTGTTTGAACTGACGGTGTTAGCTGATGCCGTGACGATCAGCGCGCACAAGTTAGGTGGACCGCAAGGTGTCGGCGCTATTATCGTGCGGGATGGCGTGCCGTTTGAGCCGATTGTCAAAGGCGGTGGGCAAGAGCGTCGACGCCGGGCTGGAACTGAAAATGCCATCGGCATTGCAGGCTTTGGCGCAGCGTGTGAAGCATCAGCGTCGGATCAGGCGCACGACGCATCTCTCGCGACTTTCCGGGATAAGATTGAAGCTGAGCTTGGCGATCAGGCAAAAATTTATGGTGCTGAGGCATCAAGGCTGAACAACACAACATGCATTGGTATGCCGGGGGTCTCCGCAGAGACCCAGGTGATGGCGTTCGATCTGGCTGGAATCGCGGTGAGTGCCGGCTCAGCATGCTCCAGCGGCAAGGTAGAGCCGAGCCACGTGCTGTTGGCGATGGGTGTGGATCACGACGAAGCCGCCGAGGCGGTCCGGGTGTCTTTTGGATGGTCGAGTACAATGCTTGATGCCGAGCGCTTTATTTCAGCGTGGCAGAACTTGCGATCTCGTACAGCATCGGAGGCCGCGTAACATGTGCTCAGCCCGTCCGATTTATCTGGATTATCAGGCGACCACGCCGGTTGATGCGCGCGTCATGGAAGCAATGACGCCGCTCTTTACCGAAGTATTTGGGAATCCGCATTCGACGTCTCACAGCTATGGCTGGGCGGCACGTGATGCGGTTGAAGCGGCGCGGGTTCAAATCGCCGAAATGATCAATGCTGACCCTCGAGAGATCATTTTCACCTCGGGGGCGACCGAGAGCAACAATATGGCGATCAAAGGCGTCGGCCGTTTCTTCGAAGGACGCAAAGGCCATATGATTGCACCGGTGACAGAACACAAGTGTGTGCTGGAGTCGCTCAAGTATATCGAAAAACTCGGCTATGAGATCACGCTGCTTCCCGTGGGTGTGGATGGTCTTCTTGATCCAAACGCGATCAAAGATGGGATCCGTGACGATACAGCGCTTGTTTCGGTCATGCATGTGAACAATGAAATTGGCGTCATGCAGCCGCTGGCCGAGATCGGGGCAATCTGCCGCGAGCGTAGCGTTTACCTGCATACAGATGCGGCGCAGGCAGCAGGCAAAACGCCGATAGATGTTCGCGCGATGAATATCGATCTTCTGAGCCTGAGTAGTCATAAAATGTATGGCCCGATGGGTGTGGGTGTTCTTTATGTTCGGCGCAAGCCGCGTGTCCGCCTTGAGCCCCTGATGGATGGGGGTGGGCAGGAACGCACGCTTCGTTCGGGCACGTTGCCGGCACCGCTCGTTGTGGGTATGGGCAAGGCTGCAGAAATTATTTCCAATGAGACCGAGGCAGATCATGCGCGGATCAGAGATCTTCGTGATCGATTAATGAAAGGCCTTGAGCAACGGGTGCCTGGAACTTTTGTGAACGGTAGTCTGGATCATCGTATCTCAGGCAATCTGAATATTGGCTTTGAAGGAATCGATTCAGAAACACTGATGGAGACTGTCCAGGCGCAGATTGCACTTTCAAGCGGCTCGGCATGTACATCTGCGGCGGTGGAGCCGTCGTATGTGTTACGAGCACTTGGATTGTCAGATACAGATGCGCACGCATCGGTGCGAATGTGCGTCGGGCGTATGACAACGTCAGACGAGATAGATACGACCATTGCGGTTCTGAGCGCCGCAATTGAGAGCATAAGAGAAACAGGTGAGACACGCCCTCGGGCGAGAACGGCGTAACGCCAGAGACGACTAAAAAGGAAGAGACAAACATGTCAGCGACTGCGGAAACCGTCGATCAGGTTCAATCTATAGAAGGTGAGAAGTATAAGTACGGCTTCATCACCGATATTGAATCCGATATGGCCCCAAAAGGCCTGAGCGAAGATATCGTTCGCTTTATCTCGGCCAAAAAGAATGAACCCGAATGGTTGCTGGAATGGCGCTTGAAAGCGTATCGCCGGTGGTTGGAAATGCCTGAACCCAAATGGGCCAAGGTAGACTTTCCGCCAATCGATTATCAGCAATATCACTATTACTCGGCACCCAAGAGCCAGGAAGATGGTCCGCAAAGTCTGGACGATGTCGACCCAGAGCTTTTGGCGACGTATGAAAAGTTGGGTATTCCGATCCGCGAGCAGGAAATGCTAGCGGGCGTCCAGAACGTTGCCGTCGACTATGTGTTCGACAGCGTTTCGGTTGCAACAACGTTCAAAAAGAAACTCGAAGCTGCGGGCGTTATTTTCTGCCCGATTTCAGAAGCGCTTGAGCGCTGCCCTGATCTGGTTCGAAAGTATCTCGGGACAGTGGTGCCGGTTGCCGATAACAAGCATGCATGCCTGAATTCAGCCGTCTTTACCGATGGATCGTTTGTATACATCCCACCGGGCGTTAAATGTCCGATGGAACTCTCAACGTATTTCCGGATCAATGAACAAAATACCGGACAGTTCGAGCGCACGCTGATCATTGCCGATAAAGGTTCCTACGTGAGTTACCTTGAGGGCTGCACCGCACCGATGCGCGATGAGAATCAACTGCACGCGGCGGTCGTTGAGTTGATCGCGCTCGACGATGCTGAAATCAAGTATTCGACGGTTCAAAACTGGTATCCTGGCGATGCTGACGGCAAGGGTGGCATCTATAACTTTGTCACCAAGCGTGGTGCCTGTCGGGGTAAGAACTCCAAGATCTCCTGGACCCAGGTTGAAACCGGTTCTGCGATTACCTGGAAATATCCAAGCTGCATTTTGCAAGGTGATAACTCAGTCGGTGAGTTTTACTCCATCGCCATTACCAACAATGCTCAGCAGGCTGATACGGGGACAAAGATGATCCATATAGGCAAGAACACGACGTCTCGGATTATCTCGAAGGGCATTTCAGCAGGAAAGTCGGATCAGACCTATCGCGGCCTTGTGAAAATCTCGGCCAAAGCTGAAGGGGCACGCAACTACACACAATGTGACTCTCTTTTGATTGGCGACAAGTGTGGCGCGCACACGGTTCCTTATATCGAAAGTCGCAACAAAGCGGCGATCGTTGAGCACGAGGCCACGACCTCGACAATCTCGGAAGATCAGCTTTTTTATCTGCGACAACGGGGTATTCCGCAAGAAGCCGCAGTGGCGCTGGTTGTCAACGGGTTCTGCCGCGAAGTATTGCAGCAGTTGCCTATGGAATTCGCCGTCGAAGCACAAAAGCTCGTCGGTATCTCGCTCGAAGGAAGTGTCGGTTAAGTCGACGTTTAAAGGAAATATAACGATGTTAGAAATCAAAGATCTCCATGCCACAGTAGGCGGCACTGAAATCCTCAAAGGCCTCAGCCTTGTTGTTGAGCCCGGAGAGGTCCATGCCATCATGGGCCCGAATGGGTCTGGTAAATCTACACTGTCTTACGTGCTTGCGGGACGCGAGGGGTATGACGTCACAGGTGGGCGTATCATTTACAACGGTGAAGACCTGACGGACCTCGAGCCTGAAGAGCGTGCGGCGAAGGGCATTTTCTTGGCATTCCAGTATCCGGTCGAAATTCCGGGCGTGCCAAATTCAACATTTTTGAACGAAGCGTTGAACGCTGTTCGTCGTTATCGCGGCGAAGAGGAAATGGACAAAATCAAGTTTATTAAAATGCTTCGTGCCAAGACCAAAGAGCTGAGCATGTCCGATGAGATGCTCAAGCGCGCGGTAAACGTTGGCTTCTCGGGCGGCGAGAAAAAGCGTAACGAAGTCCTGCAAATGGCTATTCTTGAGCCCACATTGGCGATCCTTGATGAGACCGATAGTGGCCTTGATATCGACGCGCTCAAGATCGTCGCAGACGGCGTAAATGCATTGCGCTCGCCTGAGCGTTCAAGCTTGGTGATCACGCACTATCAGCGATTGCTCGACTACATCGTGCCCGACAAAGTGCATATCCTTGCTAAGGGCCGCATTCAGCACACAGGTGGCAAAGAACTCGCGCATGAACTAGAAGCAAAAGGTTATGCGGAATTCGTTGGGGAGGCTGCTTAATGTCGACCCTTCCATTCATCGAAGGTGAGCCGATTGCCGGACGACAGCTTCTCGGTCAGGACCTGGATTGGCTGACTACGCGCCGCCAGGCCGGTATTGCAAAGTTTGAAGAGACCGGGCTGCCGACACAGAAACTTGAGAGCTGGAAATATACCCGTTTGCGGCCTTTGGACGATACGAGGTACATGCCGGTAAATGCTGGTGACACAGATATCAGTATCGATAATGTGCCAAGTGTGGGTGACGTTGCCGCACGCCTGGTATTTGTAAACGGTCGTTTGAATGGCGAGTTGTCGGATACTGGCGATCTTCCGGATGGTATTCGCTTCGATACACTTGAGAACATGCTGGCCAAAGATCCGACTTGGGTCGAAAAGAATATGGGCAGTATTGCAGGTGATGCCGACCAAGCGATGCTTGCGCTCAATGATGCGATGATGGACTCGGGGTTTGTGCTGCATGTCCAAAAGGGCAAAGCACTGACCAAGCCGGTTGAGGTTGTTTATATCGGTGGTCTGACAAATCAGGCTGTTGCGTACTTCCCGCGCAATCTGATTGTGCTCGAAGAAGCCTCCGAGGCGACACTTGTGAAACATCATGTTGGACACGGTGGCGGCGAATACTTTGCCAACGCCGTAACTGAAATTGCTGTCGGTGATGCTGCCAATTTTAAACATTACAAGGTTCAGGCTGAGAGCATCCATGCGACGCATGTTGCAACGGTGCATACGCGGATTGGCCGCGATGCCAATTACGAAGGGTTTGGTCTTTCGATTGGTGGGCTACTTTCGCGAACTGAGACAAAAATCACGCTTGCTGGGCAGGGAGCTCATGCAGGTTTGCATGGTGCTTATATGATGCGTGGCAACGAGCATTGCGACAACACATCCTATATCGATATGGCGGTGCCAAACACGACCTGTAATCAGGTCTTCAAAGGTGTGTTAGATGATGCAAGCCGGGCCGTGTTTCAGGGTAAAATCCACGTTGCTAGAGATGCTCAAAAAGCGGACGGGCGAATGTTGAATAAGACATTGTTGCTTTCCAACGATGCCGAAATCGACAGCAAGCCGGAACTCGAAATCTATGCTGACGATGTACAGTGTGCGCACGGGATGACGACGGGTCAGCTCGACACCACGGCACTATTCTATCTGCGTTCACGCGGCATTCCCGAAGCGTTGGCGCGCAATATGCTGGTCCAGTCGTTTCTGGGCGATGCTTTGGAAGAAATCTCTGATGATAACGTGCGTGAAGTCTTTTTGGATCGCGTTGTTCATTGGCTGCCAGCACATTGCTATTTGGCAGGCGAGTGGAAGGAAAGCGCTTAAATGACTGATGCCGCGCAACTGATCAAAGGCCCGGGTGATAACTCGACACAGGCGTTCGATGTCGAGCGTATCCGTGAAGATTTCCCCGTGCTTAAAGAACTGGTGTACGACAAGCCGCTGGTCTTTCTCGACAATGGTGCGAGTGCCCAAAAGCCGCGCCAGGTCATTGAGGCGATGACCGATTGTATGGAGCACTATTACGCGAACGTGCACCGGGGTAATCACCGCTTAAGTCAACTTTCAACGGTTGGGTATGAGAAGGCTCGGGAAAGTGTTGCCAGGTTCCTGAATGCGCCAAATCAGGATGAAGTGATCTTCACGAAGGGTGCCACGGAAGCGATCAATCTGGTTGCATCGAGCTATGGACGAAAGTTCTTGAAAGAAGGCGATGAAATCATTGTCACAGTGATGGAACACCATGCCAATATTGTGCCATGGCAGTTGCTGCGCGCCGAGAAGGGTATCGTTCTCAAAGTCGTGCCGATTGATGATGACGGCAATTTCCTGATGGAAGAGTTTGAGGCGCTATTGTCACCTCGAACCAAGCTCGTTGCGGTGCCGCACATCTCAAACGTGCTGGGGACAATCCTGCCGATTGAAGAGATCATTCGGAAATCACATGCCGCCGGTGCGAAAGTGCTCATCGACGGTTGCCAGGCGGTGCCACATACAAAGGTGGATGTGCAGGCGTTGGGCGCCGATTTCTACGTCTTTTCCAGCCACAAGCTCTATGGTCCGACAGGTATTGGTGTTCTTTGGGCACCATTGGATATCCTGAATGCCATGCCACCCTATCAAGGCGGTGGCGATATGATCGACCGTGTGACGTTCGAAGAAACCACATTTCAGGACGCGCCGCATCGCTTCGAAGCGGGAACGCCTGCAATCGTTGAGGCAATTGGCTTAAACGCTGCGATTGAATATATCGAAAGCATTGGTCTTGAAAATATCGCGGCTCACGAGGTAGGTCTTTTACATTACGCGACGGAGCGCCTGCAAAGTATTGATGGGCTGCACATCATCGGCAATGCAGAAGAAAAGGCATCTATTGTCTCATTTGTGATGGATGATGCGCATATCTCAGATATCGGCACGATCATTGACCGTGCGGGTGTTGCTGTTCGGGTCGGTCATCATTGTGCTCAACCGCTAATGGATCGCTATGGCATTCCAGGCACGGCCCGGGCGTCATTTGGTCTTTATAATACCAAGCAGGAAATTGATGCCCTGCATGATGCACTTTTGATCGTGAAAGAGATGTTTTCGTAATGTTTGGATTATTCAAAAAGAAAGAAGCACCAATGTCAGAAGACGCACCTGCACCGGAGTCCAAAGTGGAAGAGGTGGTTTCGGAAAAGACGCAGGCTGAGATCGAAGCTGCGGAGGCGAAAGTTCAGGCATCACTTGTGGAGCGGGATGTTTTTGTTCCGCCTGCCGGGCTCACACCAGAAGCTGGAACCCCAAGCCATATCCCAGGATTTGATTATTCGCCTGTTGATCCCGACGAAGAGTTTCGTGCAAATGCTGGGAGTCCATTGGCCGAGGGTGTCGACGTTGCGACCGAAGAGACGATCGTGGAAGCCTTGCAAACGGTCTACGATCCAGAAATACCTGTGAACATCTATGACCTCGGACTGATCTATAAGATCGATATTGCGGACAATGGTAACATCAATATTGATATGAGTTTGACCGCACCGGGCTGCCCTGTTGCAGGTGAAATGCCGGGTATGGTTGCGCGTGCTGTCGAGGAAGTTGAAGGCACTGGTGAGATCGAGGTTTTGCTGGTTTGGGATCCTGCGTGGTCCCCTGAATTGATGTCGGAAGATGCAAAGCTGGCACTTGGAATGGGTTGATCCCATATAACAAGTAAGATACCTAAGTTAGAAGACTGACGGAGAGACGAATTATGACTGAACAATCGAAGCCACAACTCATTAGCCTGACGGATAATGCCGCACAGCATGTTCGTGAGTTAATGGAAAAAAGCGATACGCCGGTGGCTGGTTTGCGTGTGACGATCAACACCAAAGGGTGCTCTGGCCTTTCCTATGTCTTTGAATACGCTGAAGAAAAAAGGCCTTTCGAAGAAGAAGTCGACTATGATGGGGCACGCGTGTTCATCGACCCTATGGCGACCATGTTCCTAGTCGGTGCCGAAATGGACTTCGAAGACGGTGCGCTCAGAAGCGGCTTTACATTCAACAATCCAAACGAAAAAAGTCGCTGCGGTTGTGGTGAGAGCTTCTCGGTCTAAATCTCGTGAGTGTCTATAAAGTTACCTTTATCCATCCTGATGGCCGTGAACAGGTGTGTGAAGCACCTGATGGGCTTTCCATTCTTGAAGTTGCGCACCGAAATATGATCGATATCGAGGGTGCGTGCGAAGGGTCAATGGCGTGTTCCACTTGTCACGTCATTGTTGATCAGGATTGGTTCGATAAATTGGACCCCGCCGAAGAAGAGGAAGAGGACATGCTCGACCTCACATTTGGTCTTAAGCGAACGTCGCGGCTTGGCTGTCAAATCCGCATGGGCGCCGAGCTTGATGGTCTTGTTGTCCAACTTCCCAAAGAACACCGCAATATTATGTAACTGCGGCGCGGGATTTGACTTTACACATGGTCTACCCCCTCACCTAACCTCTCCCCCTTAAAGAGGGAGAGGGAAAAGCGGCACAGTATCTAACCTTTTTATTGCTCGGGAAGAAATAGGCGGACTGTGCATTCATGCATGAGTCCCTCTCCCTGCGAAGTGGGGGAGAGGACAGGTGAGGAGGGTGTTTAAAGCTCAAGCCAACTTCACCAATTGCTTGCCGATGTTCTTGCCTTCCAGCATGCCAATGAAAGCTTCAGGTGCGTTCTCAATGCCGTCTGCGATGGTTTCACGTGATACCAGTTTGTCAGCAACAATAAGATCTTCGATTTCAGCGCGGGCCTCTGGCCAGCGGGCTTTGTGTTCGTTCAGAACGAAGCCTTCCATGGTCAGGGATTTATCGAAGAACTTGTGCATGTTTTTGACACCATAACGCTCACCCTGTTCGTTATACGCGGACAGCACACCACAAACAGGGATCCGGCCAAACTTGTTCATGTTGGCCAAGGCGGCATCAAGGACAGCACCGCCGACATTATCAAAATACACATCAACGCCATCAGGTACCACTGCGCGGATTTGATCTTCAAGGCCAGCCGCCTTGTAGTCGACACAGGCGTCGAACCCGAATGTGTCGGTGACCAGTTTGCACTTTTCTGCACCGCCCGCGATCCCTATGGCTTTGCAGTCCATCGCTTTGGCGAGTTGGCCGACGGTGCTGCCGACCGAACCCGCAGCAGCAGACACCAATACAGTTTCGCCAGTTTTGACCCGGCCTGTGATTTTCAGGCCGACCCATGCGGTTGTACCCGTGGATCCGCAAGCGCCCAGATAAGCACTCAACGTGACGCCATCCTTTTGCGAAACTGTGAAATCGAGATCAGAACCGTCTGAGACGACATAAGTCTGCCAGCCAAGCCGTCCAACGACATAAGTGCCGATGGGGTAATCCGCATTTTGAGACTCGATGACTTCGCCAAGAATGCGGCCAATCATCAAATCCCCTGGCTCCAGAAATTTAGGGGCATATGTCCAACCGCCGCCCATTAACATGCGCTGGTAAGGATCAAGCGAGAGATAGTGGTTTTTGAGCAGAAACTGACCAGCTTCGATGTTCGGCATGGGTCTTGTCACAATGTCAAAGTTATCTGCGGTGGGTAAACCTTTCGGCTCGCTTTTAAACAGCACTTGCGTGTTCAACATTTCATGACCTCTTCTCTCGCATAATGGGCGTACAATGATTATCTTGGGTGTGTAAGGCAGATAAACAAGCCAAACGTCCAAGTTGGAGATGGGAAATGGATCAAACGCTCCGCACTGCATTAGAAGGCGTCACAACAGCGACCTTAACAACGGTGATGTTAAAGCGCGGTATCCGGACCACTTGGCTCAAGGGGACCATGCCGTATGCGAGCGCCGAAAACCGTATCGTCGGGCCTGCGTTCACCATGCGCTTTATTCCGGCACGCGAAGACCTGGCGACGCCCGAAGCCTGGAAGGCACCAAACTCGACCCGCGCTGCGATTGAAGAGATGCCCGAGGGATGTGTCTGTGTGGTCGATGCGCGTGGCATTGATACCGCAGGCGTGTTTGGCGATATCCTGACGGCGAGGATGAAAAAGCGTGGCGTTGCCGGAATGGTTACCGATGGCGTTATGCGGGATTCTGCTGGCGTGAAGGCCACCGGATTACCGATCTGGTGCAACGGAACGGCTGCCCCCGCTGCGATTGCATCAATGGCCTTTGTCGGATGGCAGGAACCGATTGGATGCGGCGGGACGGCCGTGTTCTCTGATGATATTATCGTTGCTGACGCCGACGGGGCGGTGGTGATCCCACGAGCCATTGTTGATGACGTCGCGGCGCTGGCGACAGAGCAGGAAAAGTTTGAAGCCTGGATCGTCGGCGAAGTTGAAAAGGGTCGTAAATTGCCGGGATTGTATCCTCCTGACGACGAGACACTGGCACGTTACAGAAAGGAACACGAAGATGGATGATGGTGTGAAGCCTGAAATTCCAGCACCTTATACGGGGCCAAATGTTGTGGGTGGGCTGGATGAGATATTTATACAGGATGCCTTTGCAAATGATGATGATCGGCTTTGGGTGCCTTTAGCACCAGATCGTTGGTCGCGGCCATTATGCCTGAACGTCTCACAAGGCTATTGGGTACACCTTACCAAGGTTAAGGGCGGTGGCTTCTTGTCGCGCCACCGGCACCCTGCCCCCGTACATGGATTTGTTATTAAAGGCACTTGGCGGTATCTCGAACACGATTGGGTGGCGGGACCGGGGTCTTACCTTTTTGAACCGCCCGGGGAAATTCATACCCTCGTCGTGGATGAGGACTGTGACGAGATGATCACGTTGTTCCACAATACAGGCGCGATCATTTACTGTGACGAAAATGGCAAGACGACCGGCACGACGGATGTTTTTGATCGGGTTGAGGCCTGCCGTAAGCATTTCATCGACGTCGGCCTGGGGGCCGACTTTGTCGAGCAGTTTATTCGTTGACGGCGCTTTGGTGGACTAGGGAAATACGCAATGGTGAATAAAAAGATCGTATCATTGGCGGTTGCAGCCATCGTGCTGGGTGGGGTGTTGGCGTATCAGCTTTTTGCGCCGTCGTCGCGTGCGCCGGTCTGGGTCCTGCAACCGGACAATATTCAGATCACATCACAAGGCCAGAAGATCTACGTTGAGCATTGCGCAAGCTGTCATGGAGAAAACCTTGAAGGGCAGGGGAACTGGCGGCAGCGGCTGGCGTCCGGACGGTTACCTGCACCGCCGCATGATGAAACAGGCCATACCTGGCATCATGATGATGAAGCACTTTTCAATGTAACCAAGTATGGACCGCAGTTTGTCGCAGGCGCTGATTATCAAAGCGACATGCCCGCTTTCGAGGGTGTTATAAGCGATGCAGAGATTGTCGCGGCGCTGTCATTCATCAAATCGACGTGGCCCGCAAAAGTGCGCGCGACACATGATGAAATCAACAATCGCGCAGAGATCACCCGCGAACAGATGAAGTAATCAACCTGGAATTGGCGACGCTAGATAAAGGATTTCTCATGCACGGTTGCTTTGCGCATGCCGTCGGGGGCTTCGACCTCAATAACAGTGCCTTCATCCCAATGCTCCCGATCAATCATAGCGATCGCGACATTGGTATTAAAATCAGGTGACCACGCCGCAGACGTGACTTCGCCAATCTGTTCGCCGTCGGCAAAGGCAGGCCACATATCTGTACAGGGCGGCACCTTATCGCCTTGGATAGACAGGCTGCGGATTTGCCGCATGGGGCCTTCTATTGCAACCCGAAGCAAGGCATCACGACCAACGCAGCCAATAGCCAGGTTCGTATCGCAAAATTTGCCCAAGCCACATTCATGCGGTGTGTTGCGCCAGTTCATATCATTGCCGTAGGACAGTAACCCGGCTTCGATCCGCTCAATGCCGTTGGGACATCCCGCGCGAACGTTGAGGTCAGCACCTGCGTCCATCAGAGCATCCCAAAGTGGCTCACCATACTCGGTGCCGTCGACATAGATCTCGAAGCCGCCCTGCTTGGAATATCCAGAACGAGCGATGGCCATGGACTTGCCTTGAAAGTCATACATGCGGAACTTGAAAAACTTGATGTCACGGACGCTCTCGCCAAATACCCGCGCCATTAAGTCATCCGCCTTTGGGCCTTGGACGCCAAGCGGCGATACATCTGGTTCGTTAACATCGACATCAAGCCGGAACCCATAGGCAATGCCCTGTGCCCAATAGAGCGTGTCGTTGTCGGCGATGGATATATAGAACTTCTCTTCATCGAACTTGAGCGCAACGGGGTCATTCAACATGCCCCCGGTTTCGTCGACGATGGGAATATAGTAGCACTGGCCCGGCGTCATTGAGCGCAGGTCGCGTGGTGTGAGCATCTGCATCAGCTTCGCCGCGTCGGGGCCCTTGATTTCGATTTGCCTTTCGCAGGACACGTCCCAGATTTGGACATGCTTTTTTAGATGATGATAGTCCGCTTCCATGCTCTCGAAGACAGTCGGTAAAAGCATGTGGTTATACACCGTATAGGCCTTTACGCCGGCTTCGGTTACGCGACGCGTAAACGGTGTATGGCGTAACCGGCGGGAAATCGAGAGCAGGGGAGCGTCCATGTAGAAACCCTTTTTAAAATTCACATGAATGAGCGCGCCAATACCTTGGCCTAAAATTCACATTGCCTAACTTTTATTACCGTGCATATCAAAATCGTATCGGCCGGTGATTTTTCTTTGAGGTCATTGGGATACATGAAAAATCAAAAGTAGCTATTGATCCTGCGGCGAACACGCAAGACTATACCGTCCGAAGTTTTTTAAATGTTATGCACGGGAAAGAAGACAGCAATGAGTACGATAAAAATCGCCGACAGAATGTCCAGAATTCAGCAATCTGCAAGCTCGGTGGCGACGCAAAGAGCCAGGTTGCTGCGCGCGGAAGGGCATGACGTTGTTACTTTAAGTGTTGGCGAGCCAGACTTCCCGACCCCTGAGCATATCATTGATGCGGCGGCTGAGGGCGCGAAGCGCGGAGAGACGCGTTATACCCATGCAGCAGGCACACCGGCGCTGAAACAGGCCATCGTCGATAAGTTTAAACGCGAGAACGGACTAGACTACACTCTGGATGAAGTCATGGTGTCGAGTGGCGGCAAACAGGTAATTTTTGACGCCATTATTTCCACGATTGAGCAAGGTGATGAAGTGATCGTGCCTGCCCCGTATTGGATTTCCTATATCGACCATGTGAAATTTGCTGGCGGGACGCCTGTTATCATTGAATGTGCAGAGCAAAATGATTTCAAATTGACGCCGGATCAGTTGGACGCCGCAATAACACCTAAGACCCGTTGGTTGATTATAAACTCGCCAAGCAATCCAAGTGGCGCCGTCTATAGCGAAGACGACCTGAAGGGGCTTGGAGAGGTTCTCCTGCGCCACCCAAATGTTGCGATCTTATGCGACGATATTTATGAGCACATTCTTTATGACGGCCACAAGTTCGCGACGATGGCTGCGGCGGAGCCGCGTTTGTTTGATCGCACTGTGACGATGAACGGTGTCTCCAAGGCTTATTCAATGACAGGATGGCGGATTGGATATTGCGGCGGCCCGGCATATCTTTTGAAAGAAATGACGAAGCTGCAACAGCAGGTGACGGGAAGTAATTCGGCAGTCAGCCAGGCGGCGGCGCTGGCAGCTTTGACAGGGCCACAGGATTTTGTCGCAGAACGTACCCAGAAATTTCAGGAACGTCGTGATCTCGTGGTGTCGATGATCAATCAGGCGAAGGGACTAAGCTGTGAGACGCCGAAGGGGGCGTTCTATGTGTTTCCAAATTGCGCCGAATTGATGGGGAAGAAAACGCCTGATGGCAAAGTCATCGAAAATGATACTGATTTGGTGATGTATTTTCTGGAAACAGAACACGTTGCCGTTGTTCAGGGCGCGGCGTACGGATTATCGCCGTTTTTCCGGATATCATTTGCAACGTCAGACGAAGAGTTGATCAAAGGGTGCGAGCGGATACAGCGCGCATGTGCTGCCCTGATTTAGCGGCGATGGCCTTGTAGAAATTCTTTGAAGGCATCACGCTGAAACGGCATCGCGAAAGCTATTCTGATCTTTTTGGTTTTAAGATCGTCAGACACCCCTTGAAGACTGATTCTGTATTCGTCTGGGAAATTGTCTTTTAACCAATCCTCGATAGGGCCAACAGCAAGCGCGGTCTTAAAATTCAGACCGCAAGAAAATTCACTTCGACCCACGCCTTTACGCCGGTCGACACCTTTGAAATCGCGAGGTCTGGCCTTGGGGGACGTAGACTTGTTGTTCGACTGTCCACCGGCTGCGATTAACTCTAATATTCCCATCGTCTTCAAACATTCCAGATTATTTTCATTTCAATAATTGGATTATAGGCCAAACTGCTCCCGTTGAATGTGATGGTCCGCACTCGACCATGAAACAATATTAGACGAGTTTTCTTCAATGACGTTTGAACTTCACCCAATTCTTGAGCGCGATAGCATTCCCATCCTGGAAGATGATGATCTCCTCCTCAGGCTGATAAACGATGGGCGTTATCCATGGGTGATTATAGTGCCCAAAGTGCCTGAAATTCGCGAATTGCATGCGCTCAGTGGGCCTATGTTTGACAAAGCAATGGCTTTGACCCGGCACCTCGGGAATGTCATGGCCGAGGTGTTTCAGGCAGATAAAATCAATACAGCTGCGATCGGTAACATGGTGCCTCAACTCCACATCCATGTGGTGGCCCGTCGCGAAGATGACTTTGCCTGGCCAGCGCCAATTTGGGGTGTTGGCGATATGCAGCCACTGGATGAAGATGAAATGCAAAGCCGGATTTCACGTATCCGAAATGGTTTGGGTATCAATTAGACACTGGTAGTTGAATGGTGACGCGCAAGCCGCCTTCGTCGCGGTTGCTCAACGAGATCGACCCGCCGTGGCGAAGAATAATATCCCGCGCAATCGCCATACCAAGGCCTACGCCACCGGTCTTGGAGCTACGCGATCCCTCCAACCTTACAAAGGGTTCAAACACGTGATCATGTTCGGTGGCCGGGATACCGGGGCCGTCGTCATCAATAACGATCTGGATAGTGTCGTTTCCCTGGGCAGTCACGCTCACGCGAGCTCGTGCGCCGTACTCGGCGGCATTTTGAATGAGATTACTTAAAGCCCGGCGCAATGCCGTCGGACGACATGCGTAGACAATGCGTTCACTTGTCTGACATTTCACGTCGAAACCAAGGTCCTTCAGGTCATCAGCAATCGCGGAGAGCAAAGCGTCTAAATCTGTTGGGCGTGTGGGTTCATCAGAGGCTTCTTCACGCGCAAATGCGAGCGTTGCCTCAACCATCTGCTGCATTTCGAGGAGAGTTGCCGTCATTTGATCTCGCACCTCTTTGTCCTCCAGCATTTCAACGCGGAGACGCAGAGACGTGATCGGCGTTCGCAGGTCATGGCTTATCGCTGCAAGCATTTGTGTTCGATCTTGAATGAATTTATGCAACCGCTTTTGCATCTCGTTGAATGCAGTGATTGTGTCGCGGATATCCTGAGGGCCCTCTGGTGCGAGTGGCGAGATGGTTTCGCCTCTGCCGAGTTTGCCGGCAGCGATGGACAATCGCTGTAGCGGTTTCGTGATTCGGCGCAGCGCCAGTGCTGCGATTAAACTAATGACAAAAGCTGCCACAATGAAGGATATCCATCCGTCGGGTCGAATGAGCTGGCGTGGGCCACGGGTATGTACGGCGGCATTCATCCAACGGTTCTCGTCCAAGCCGATGGAGATAAATACTTTGGCCCATTTTGCGCGTCTGGGGGCCTCATTGAACACGGCATGTTTTCGCCAGGATTTGCGGTCTACGTCGTCTCTGTGGCCATGAAAACTTTCCCTAATGGTGACTTTAATACGCGATGTATCAGGATCTTCCAATTCTTGTGCGATACGGACCGCGAGTTCCTGTGCCCGCGCGGCGTCATCATCGTCCATGAGGTGAGGTATGTCGGCAACTGGCAATTCGGATATCCAGATTTGTACCCGCTTTGAATTTAATGTGGTGGCGATTTTATCCTGAAGTTCATGTGGTGTGTCCCTAAGAAGGGCAGCAAAAGGGTAAATCCGTTCTGTGAGGAACCGGGCTTCAGCGCCTCGGTAAAATGAACGGGTTTCACCGCGAATAATAAGGGCGCTGATAATTTGTGCGCTTAATAGTGCGGCGATCATCAACAAGATCATTTGGCCTGTTAGATGGCGCGGCCAAAGCTTGCCGATGATGTGCTTTACTTTACTCATACCTCGACCACGTCTGCAGCCAGCATATATCCGCCACCCCAAACCGTTTGAATGATCTTGGGTTTCTTCGCATCAGCCTCAATTTTCTTGCGAAGGCGACTGATCTGATTGTCGATACTGCGATCAAACAGCACAGCGTCGCGTCCTGCCGTCAGATCAAGTAATTGATCTCTGCTTAGGACCATATTGGGCCTTTGCAAAAGAACGCTCAAAAGTCGGTATTCGGCGGTCGAAAGAGACACCGAAACACCGGATGCATCGAGGAGTTCCCGGCGTTGTGTGTCCAATATCCATCCAGCAAATTTCAGATTATTGGAGGGTTTTGGGACTTCTGTGCGCGGCATTGCGTTGGCGCGCCGTAACACGGCCTTGATGCGGGCGAGTAGCTCGCGTGGATTGAAGGGTTTGGTAACATAGTCGTCCGCGCCAACCTCAAGGCCAATGATACGATCTGTATCTTCCGCCATTGCCGTCAGCAGAATGACCGGAATGTCAGTGGTCTCCCGCAGGTGTCGACAAAGCGATAATCCGTCCTCGCCAGGCATCATAATATCCAGCACAACAAGGTCTGGCGCAGTGCTTTTCAGCATCTCACGCAGTGCCGTGCCGCCATTCGCATCGGACACCCGCATGCCGTTCTTACTGAGGTACTTGGTCAGGGGATTGCGAATATCGTCTTCATCATCGACAACGAGAATATGCGGCGTTTTTTCCATAACCCATTCTATAGACCGCATTGCCCCTGCGTCAGTACAAGAAATTTGTAACCAAATGTCGCAACACCGCGCGCCGTGACACTTTGGGACACTTCAACATGACTGAGACAAAGTTTTACCCATTTCGTCCGTTATCTTCCTGCCATCACAACTTATGGAATGAGGATAATATGAAACATAAACGGAAACTATTTGTGACGCTCGGCGTTGTGGCTGTTGTTGGCCTGGCTGGGCTCGGTATAACGTCGCATGCGCATAGTGAGTACCATCAGAAGTTTGGTGGCCACGAGGCGGGAGTCCACGGCAGTTTTGGCAAGCGTAGCAAAGGCAAAGCCGTTGTTAAAATGCTGTCGCGCTATGATGAAAATGGCGATCGCGCAATTACGCTTGAGGAAGTTATGACGGCGCGCAGCACGCAGTTTAAAAATTTTGATACCAATAAAGACGGTGCCATCAATCTCACAGAATTTGAGCGTTTATGGCTGGATGAGATGCGTGAGCGGATGGTCGACCGGTTTCAAGATCATGACAGTGACGGTGATGGAAAAATCAATGAAGCGGATTATTCCGCAAAGATTGCACTTATGATTGAACGGTTGGATAAGAATGAAGACGGCAAAGTGGATCGTTCAGACATGAAGCGGTCACGCAAACACCACGACTAATATGATATGTTTATGAAGCTCGGTCAGATCACCCGGATTTGACCGGGCCTTCTTTGGGAAGGCGGATGGTGGTAACGAAGCGACGTGGCCCATCTTGCTGACTATCTACCTCACCATCATGGGCTTCGACAATTGCACGGATGAGCGGCAGCCCGCGCATCAATCCATCCTGATCCGGCGCGCCAATGGGTCGTTTTTCATGTGGGGTGCGTGGCACTACAGGTGCCTCTGGTGAGATTACCTTAAGTGTCAGACCTGTTTTTTCATCGAACGACGTCTCGACGTCGACAGTTTGCCCGCGGCCAGTCGACTCGATGGTTGCGATGAGAAGTTTTCGAATGCCCTGGGTCAGGCGATCTTCATCGCCAAGCACGCGACCTTTGGCGGAGCCCCATTTCCGTCGCAGTATGACGCCACGGCGGTCCGCATTGCCCGCCGCAATTCGACAAACGCGATCAACGATTTCTTCAACGTCCAACTGGTTCATCTGGCCCAATGGTATATTCACGCCGTATTCTGCTAACGTTGTGTCTACGAGGTTGTTCATCGCATCCAGCAGGTGGGACGCCGCATGGCGTATATCCCGCGCGTATTCGGCGTATCCGACAGGATGGACAGGCCCCAAAGTTTCATCGGCGATCATTTCGGAAAAGCCGACAATCGCTGTCAGCGGTGTCCGCAACTCGTGACTGAGTTGATTGAGAAGCCCGATCAGAGGCTCTTCCTGGCCATTTGATGTGGACATTCGTGTCACGGCGCGGTTCGAAGGGGCGTCCATCTGCTGACCTAAACGGTCTCCGCATTCGGCAATAAATTTTTCAAGTTCATCTGCCACAGGCTTGGATATGTCGATGCGGCGCCTGCGCCCATCCGTGTGATCCTTTACCTTTGCGATGGCTTGTCGCCGCTCAAGTTCAGCAAGCCCGGTGATCGCCGTACCTTTCGATAGGCCCGTTGCGAGGTAAATATCAGTTACGCTGGGCACCACGTTCTGCAAATTGCTTTGCATAAGAAAGTAAAGGATATCCCAGGTTGATCGATTGAACGCATTAGGGTCTTCAGTAATCGAAAGAAGGTTCCGTAATCGGTCTGAAATGTCTCTGTGGCGATAAAGTTCGTAGCGTAGAACATGTTCCACGATACGCGCCCTTTCTTCAGGGTCACTAACGGTTTCATCGCTATTCAGTGACGTATTCATCATGCACTCCTCGTGATGAGACTGTGCTGAATACTACATTACTGAGACTAATTGTAAATAGGTGTAGAAATTTATCCTATTGAGTCTCATCGCCACGCAGGCCGATATGGATCATTAGTCCAATAATCATACCTTTAATGCGCGGCAAGAACCAAAAGGTCAAAACAGCAGTAAGCGGTAACCAGATCATCAGATGCATCGAGATGGACAAGGGGGAGTTTCTTTCGACCAGCAAGATCAGAGGTACAATTATGTGACCAACGATGACCATTGTTAAATAAGGTGGAAAATCGTCTGCACGGATCGCACCCAATTCGTGCGCACAGGAGCCACATACCGCGGGTGTCTTCAAAAAGCTTGCGAATAGCCGGCCATTCCCACACCGCGGACACTTTTGACTGAAGCCACGCCATAAAAGAGTTGATAATTTTGGCATGGCAACAGGATTGGCGACGAGTGAATTATCCATGGTAACGTTCTCTGTTCAATTCAATAAAGAGGAGAATATCAGGGTATGCTGGTAAGTCCTGTACACTCTCTGTAATCTAGCAAACTCAGTAGTTGAGGTCACATGAATAATATCTATTTGCCAGTTTACGATATACTTGCATTCACCGTGTTCATAGTAGGTTGGGTGTCGTACTCAATTTACACGGATCAGATGGCAAAAGCACGCCGTCCGGTCGCGGTTGTCATGGATGACTATCGGTTACGCTGGATGGAGCGTATGCTTGAACGCGAGAATCGCATGCCAGATGTGAACATTGCAGTCTCTTTTGTTCGCGTCAGTATGATGTTTGCATCGACATCAATTTTGTTCTTGGCCGGCTCGCTGGCGATGCTGGGGCAAATCGAAAATGTTCGCGATATCATTGCCGGCCTTACTTATGCCCGGCCAGCTTCAACGACATTGATGGAAATTCAGATTTTCATCCTGACGGCGATTTTTGTGTATGCGTTCTTCAAGTTTATGTGGGCGATCCGCCTGTTTGATAACATGTTGATATTGCTGGGAGCTGCACCTCAAAACGTGGATTGTGATGAAACAATCAAGAAAGAGTACCCCCGCCATATGGCACAAGTTGTCAGCCGCGCAAACTTTAACCTCAATCGGGGGCAGCGTGCGTATACGTTCGGACTGGGCTTGCTCCCATGGTTGCTGCACCCATTATTGCTTGTCGTCTCGACGATTATTGTGATCGCCGTTTTGTATCGACGCGATTTTCGCTCGGCATCTTTAAAGGCCCTGGAAGACTTGCGCGCTCATCATTAAGCCTTCGAATGGTGTCTCACCCCTTGTGATACGGCTCGGAGTGCGTATATTCCGGCCATGATACAGATTGATCCAGATAAGCCTGCCAAAGATACACGCGTTGTTGTCGCGATGTCCGGTGGCGTCGATAGCTCGGTCACGGCCGCATTGATGGCCGAAGCGGGTTTTGATGTCGTGGGCGTGACACTGCAGCTTTATGATCATGGCGAAGCCGTTCAAAAGAAAGGTGCGTGCTGTGCAGGTCAGGACATCTATGATGCCAAGCGCGTCGCCGATACGTTAAGCATCCCGCACTACGTTCTGGATTATGAAACCCGGTTCCGCGAACAGGTGATGGAAGATTTCGCCGATACGTACTTGCGTGGTGAAACACCGATCCCGTGTGTGAAATGTAATCAGACCGTAAAGTTCCGAGATCTGCTTGGGACTGCGAGGGACCTGGGTGCCGAAGCCATGGTCACGGGCCATTATGTGCGCCGTGTTGAAGGGCCGAACGGCGCAGAAATGCACCGTGCATTGGATCATTCAAAGGATCAAAGCTACTTCTTGTTTTCGACGACCAAGGAACAGCTGGATTTCCTGCGTTTTCCACTTGGTGATATGGACAAGTCTGAGACCCGCCGCCATGCGCAGCGCTTTGCGCTCCCGGTTGCGGAAAAGCCTGAGAGCCAGGACATATGCTTCGTGCCAAACGGATCATACGCCCGCGTGGTTGAGCGTCTGCGCCCCGGTGCCTGTGATCCGGGCGACGTGGTTGATCTCGAAGGCAATGTTTTAGGTATGCATGATGGTATTATTAATTTCACGGTCGGGCAGCGTCGTGGATTGGGCGTTGCAGCAGGCGCGCCCATGTATGTCGTCAGGATTGATCCTGATCAAAAGCGCGTCGTGATTGGTCCTAAGGAAGCCTTGCTGTGTGACGGTATCCGCGTCAATGAGATGAACTGGCTTGATCATGTGCCGCTGACCGATAAGCCACGCCGGGTGCAGGTTAAAGTTCGCTCAACAACTGAGCCTGTTGATGCTGATATTTATCAGGAAGGCGATGACATTCATGTCAGGTTTGTGACGCCTCAGGCAGGCGTTGCGCCTGGGCAGGCCTGCGTTGCCTATGACGGTGAAAAGGTCTTGGGCGGCGGCTGGATTGAGCGTTAGGCGATCACGTTAAAGTTGATGCTTGATACCGACCATCAATGAGTGGCTTGAAAAATCCCCAGTATCTTCAATGGTCGTAAGCTTAAGATCAGCATCGGTTGTTCCGAAATACCGATAACCAAAATCGATCGATGTTTTATTACTATATGGGTACGTAAAGCCCACGCCAACCTGGTAGGCCATCACTAGATCGCTGTCAGACGGTGATGCAGAAGAAGAGACAATATTGACATCATTTGCAGAATAATACGCGGGACCTAAGCCTGCGCTTATGTAGGGTGAAATACCCTGCCCACGACCGAAATCCATACGAGCAGTCGGTATCAATGATAGGATTGTAAAGTTTGTACTGACATTCTCAGCTTCAACATATTGATGCGTTCCATCAAGTTCCAAACTTAATCCGTTGGTAAATTTGTAACCAAGCACGCCTCCAACGCGGATAGCCAGTAATGAGAGATCAATATCAGTTGATGATGTGCCGGTTTGAATTTCGACATTGCTTACAAATGGTAAGCCGATGTTTGCTGCAACATAAAATCCGAGTGATGAATTTCCGGGGCCTCCGCCCAACTCTTCGACCTGCTTATCAATTTTCTCAAGCGCATCGTCAGGCACTTGATATGTGTTCTGTTCATTTTCTCTTTGCGGTAGTTCGCCGCCCGCAGGTGGTGTCACCTGCGCCTGCTGATCCGCAGGGGGCGTCCATTGCCGCGGCGCCTGTGCATTGGGTACCTGAACTTGCGCGCGTTGAGCTGGTTGTGGGTATCTTTGCTGTTGTGGCGGGACAGAATTGAACTGCGCGCGCTCATACTCTTCCACGGCGCGCTGCATATTCGCGTTGTTGCGTTCTGCCTTGAGCCAATCACTCACGGAGATCGGTCGTTGCTGTGATATCGCTTTGCCGGCGACCCCCACGATGAGCGCGGGGATGAGAGCACCAATGGCAATGATCGAGGTTTTGAGAGCTGAACGACGCATTTTAGAACCTTCTGTCTAAGCATCACGTTGAGACCAAAGCCTTCTGGCTTAAGCCGCTTCATACAGCCACATGTGGGCCATACGACCTAGAATGACCCCTCAAAGTATGCTTCAGAGCGTTAATATTTGATAAAAGCATATCTATAGTTGTTACGCGCTCCCTCAAGGGGGGGTGCGTCATTCCCGCGTAGGCGGGATCCTAGCGTTTAATGACACAGATGAACTCAGATGAACGCAGATGAACTCAGATGAACTCAGATGAACGAAGATTGACGCGGATAGAAAAGTTCAATCCGCTTCTAACTTTTTAAAACACGTCGCCCCGGGCTTGACCCGGGGTCCATGTCTGATCGCTAAGACTGCGCACAAATCGAGGAACTGTTGAAGTTGTTAGTCTGGACGAGCGGACTAACCAATCACATGGCCCACTTCGTGACCGAGGACTTTGGGTAGCTGTTCTGGGGTTAGTTTTTTTGAAAGGTGGACTTGCCGATCCAGGATAACTCCCGATCTCCTATCACGATCGGTGATGACTCGCCCCGTATCTCCGCCGATTTCACGAGACGGCACAACTTGAGCGCCTTGGCCCGTTTTTGCCTCTGCAATGGCGTCAAGTTCTGTTGCCGAGAGGGTTTTTTCTTCTCCTTGTACCACTCTTCGACCCACTGTCTGTCCCCCGGCGACAAGTTGTCTTCCGTCGATGTCGTGGGTGAGGTTTCCGTCTCTGTCGGCTTTGTAGCCATTCGGATAATCCTTTTCGAAAGATCTATCTATAGTAGGTCCATTATACATATTTACCCCTTTGGAGGCTACACTGGAATTGCCTGAAACCCGCCCTGCTTTACCGGCAATCTCGGCCGCCGCCTTGGCCCCAGCTTTGACCTGACGTGCTCGTTTTGATGCCATGGCACCAAGGATTGCCGTGAGACTGGCGTCCTTTAGATTTGAATGCTGATTAGCATTTACTCATTTTGATATATTCACGAATCATTCTTTGAAACTGGTCAGCATCCTTGATGTTATGGCCTTTACGAACTCGGTTTATTTTCTCGGCGAGAGTCTGAGAATTGTTACCCAGTGCTTTAGCCGTCAACAAATACAAATAAACACTCATGATCTGATTAGAATTGGATTCATTCTGTATGTGTTCAAGGTATGTTGCTAATGCTTGCCACCTATTCGGATTACATGTTCCCATTGCAAGGCGTTTCAACCTCCAGTGCTCAGGGTCATAGTCGATCGAATCTATCCAAAATGGTCCCGTTTTATGATCTATTTTGGCTGGATAAGGATTAGGAGAAATCTCCACTACAAGATTAGGAAAATTCCTGAGAAAGCTATCTCGTGCATTTTTCAGAATATCGGTTTGTCGATGACATTCATTTGCAAATAATATTTCGTATTGGCTTGCTTTTTGTCCTACGAAACTGCCCGAACCAACGTATATTGCACGGGGCTCAAAGGTCATCAGATAGTGGTGCAAATGCTCAAAGTAATCATTTGTAGCATGCTCGCTTATTGAAACTAGCGCGGAACACTCTTCATACTTAAACTGCGGCAAAAAATTGAAGGCAAAAAAAACGTCGGCTTTTAGGGTGTTTGGTGGCCCTGCATCCGTATTTTTTGAGCGAAAGATATCCATGCTATTAAAGAGATGGTGAATAATAGACATGTGATTTTAGATATCACTTTATAATTAGGCATATCCTATAATGCTCCATCTAATCATTTGCTGGGTCTAATTTGAGTTCGCTATTTTTCGGCGTAAAGACATCTAGATGCACACTGGAAGAATTCTCATTCCGTACCCGCTGTGGTAGTATTCTAATTTTTACCATGAATCCATATGGGTTATCAAAGGGTGGTTGATGTGTCGATGGTTTTGATTGCCCCATAAATATACCAATTTCGTTTTGTTCTACCTTGTGGTCATTGTTACGCCAAACAGGTATGACATTTCCGTCTTTATCCAATGGCAACCAATCAACTTCGTAATCAATTCCATCAATCCCAGGGGTAACACTTTGTGCACGAATTTGGATCGGCCCTATTGTTTTTAAATCTTTTGATCCTTCATTATGTTGAAAAATTGGTTTTTCATTCCATTGGATTTTATCAGAACCGCTTTTGTTTGAATCCGTATGATCTTTTGGTCCTTTAGCATCGCCCGCTTACCAATCCTCGAAACCTGTTATTACCCATGTTTCGCGCTCTCCATCTCTGTTTAAAGCCAAAACAACACGGCTATTCTTGTAAGTGATCTCTGCTCGTCGACCGCCCCTTCCGTCGACCTGTTTTGCTAATTTTCCATAGGCCAATATCTCCGGCACTTTCTGTTGAATGAATGCCATGGCTTCTTCCTCACTCATGCATACGCTTGCGGTTCTCTGCCGCTTCGAGTTGCCGCCCGCCACGTTGATCGATTTCGGGATGCGGGCGAATGCTGCCACGTTCTGTTGCAGCATCTACCTTTGTGATGATGTGAGATCACCT